>JAEEGJ010002110.1_pt1 | contig 141452 bp, 101 predicted proteins | sample 8958761 | NCBI WGS metagenome assembly JAEEGJ01 (sample SAMN16246546, study PRJNA631951) | gut metagenome | biome: gut microbiome; feature: rumen; material: RS-attached | host: Bos | place: Iran: Karaj | collected 2018-10
GCCGCGGGCATACGGGCTGAGCTTGGTGAGGGCGCTGATGGAACGGCCGGAGTTCGGCAGGTTCATCATTTCCTCGTTGGAGACGTTGGTGCTGGCGCCAGTCTTGGTGGCGGCAAAACGGGAGGCCGGAGTGGCCACGACGATGGCCTCGTTCAGGGCCTCGACATCGTCATTCAGATAACCGTCCAGAACGTAGTTCTCACCGAGGGCGAGGGTGATGTCCGTGAACTTGACAGACTGGTAGCCCAGGCAGGAGACCTCAACGGTGTAAGGGCCGCCGGTACGCATGCCCTGGATGGCATAGAGGCCCTCACCGTTGGTGACGGCGCCGTAGGTCGTACCGGAAGGAGTGTGCGTCGCCACGACGGCGGCTCCGATGATGGTTTCGCCCTTGGTGTCCACGATGCGGCCGCCGAGGGAAGCGGTGGTCACCTGGGCAAAGGCGACAGTGCCCGCGGTCAGCATAGTGAGGGCGAGCAAAAGATGTTTGAAGATATTCTTCATAAAAAAATAAGGAAAAGTATATAAATGAACCAAATTTTCCGACGCGAAGGTACTACAATTTTCGGGAATATGAAAACAGGTTTGAACAATTTTTCAACACCCATTGTGTAGGTAAGATTCTTGAGTTAACTTTGTATCATAAAAAATATACAGCTATCATTTTATTTATGAAAAAATCATTCAAAGCGCTGTTGCTGTCATTGGCGGCAATGTTATTTGTCGTGTCTGCATTCGCGCAGGTTACGACTGCTTCCATGAGTGGTAAAGTTGCGGACTCCGCAGGGCCTGTCGCAGGCGCCGCTGTGGTGGCCGTGCACCAGCCTACCGGCTCGCAGTATTACGCTGTAACCGACGCCGGCGGCCGTTACCACATCAACAACATCATGGCCGGCGGGCCTTATGTGGTTACTGTTTCCTGCCTCGGCTATACCGACGCCGTGTTCAAGGATATCAGCGTAGCCCTGTCCGACAACTTCGTCATCAACGCCGATCTCCATGAGGAGTCCCTCAACCTCGAGGCTGTTGTAGTGTCGGCCGAAAGCTCCACCTCCAACATGCGTTCCGACCGCGCCGGCGCCCTCACTTCCCTTGATGCCAAGCAGATGATGAAGGTGCCTACGGTTACCAGGAGCATGAACGACATTCTCAAGCAGACTCCCCAGGCATTCGTTTCCGGCACCAAGACCTTCATCGGAGGCGGCTCCTACCGTGATTCCTACGTGACGGTGGACGGCGCGGCCATGAACAACGCCTTCGGTATCGGTTCCAACCTGCCCGCCGGCGGTAGCCCCATCTCGCTGGACGCGCTCGAGCAGATAGCAATCGCCATCACTCCGTTCGATGTACGGCAGTCCGGCTTTACCGGCGGCGGCATCAATGCGGTATCCAAGTCGGGTACCAATGAGTTCTTCGCCACCGCATACGGTTATTTCCGAAACCAGGACATGCAGGGCTACCAGGTGGCCGATTACACTCCCATAAACAAGGTCGACAGCCGTTACATGATGTACGGCGCTTCCGTGGGCGGCCCCATCATCAAGAACAAGTTGTTCTTCTTCTTCAATGTTGAGGCCGACCGCTCCATCAGTCCCGGGCCTTCCGGCAACCTTTCCGAGCGCACCGTAGGTGCCGACGGCAAGCTTACGGACGTAGAGGGCAAGGTGTTCACCAATGGCTCGGACCGTATTGCCTATCCTTCCTATGTGGTGATGGACGCCATTTCCGAGTATCTTAAATCCAAATACGGTTACGATCCCGGCAAGTACCTTGGATACAACGGAGAGGAGCCTTCCCTTAAGATTCTCGCCCGCGTGGACTGGAACATCAACCAGAACCACAAGTTCAACATACGTTACAATATGGTGAACAGCAAGTATATCAACGCACCCTCCACTTCCACCACCGGCTTCGGCAACTCGGGCTTCTCCACCACCAACTGCCAGTCCTGGTACGCACAGTACTTCCAGAACGCACGTTACTACCAGGAGCAGAACTTCTCCTCCATAGCCGCTGAACTTAACTCCCGATTCCTTGAAGGAAAACTCGGCAACTCGCTGCGTGTGACTTACTCCCACCAGTATGAGCCCCGCAGTTACGATGGTGGTTACTTCCCTTTCGTGGACCTGGTGGTAAACGATGTGAACGGAGATAAGAAAGCACACATCTATACTACGTTCGGCAATGAGGCTTTCTCTTACGGGAACCTCCGAGATGTAGGAACGTTCGTCGCCACCGACGAGCTTACCTACAGCCTGGGCAAGCACTCCCTCCTGGGCGGTCTTTCATTTGAATGGGATAATACCAAGAACGGATTCCAGCGTATGGGCGCCGGCGCCTACGTATTCGATTTTGCCGACGAGCAGGCTCTCTACGACGCTGTGAAGGGAGGTACGCTCTTCGATAACCCCCAGCAGTTCGTCATAACCCACGGCAACAATGCTACCTTCGCGCAGGAGTATCCTCATTTCAATTTCGGCCAGCTGTCTTTCTATCTGCAGGACAATTATAATGTGAGCGACAATTTCAAGCTCACCGCCGGAGTGCGCTTCGAGCTGCCTTTCTATCCTTCCCTCGATTTCAACCGCAATACCAGGGTTGAAGAGGCCACCTTCGCTCCTACTGCCAACAATCCTTCCGGCAAATACAGCACGGTGGACACTCCCGCCACGAGGCTCAGCATTTCGCCCCGTATCGGTTTCAACTGGGACATCCTGGGCAACCGCAAACTCGTGCTCCGCGGCGGTACAGGCGTATTCGTGGGCCGTATCCCCTTCGTGTGGATAGTGGGCCAGTCGGGTGATGCCGGAGTGCTCCAGACCACAGTTGTCAGGTCAGAGGATATCCCTACAATCGGTAACAACCGCGACGCCATCCTCAAGCAGATTTATCCTTCCGGCTACAATGCTGCCGCTGCAGGTCTTAACCTGACGTCCATCACCCTGATGGATCCTCAGCTCAAGAACCCCACAACCTGGAAGAGCTCGCTGGCTCTCGACTTTGTGCTGCCCGGCGATATCAAGGCATCCGTCGAGGGTGTACTCAAGGAAGATATCCACGTGGTTACCCTGACCGACATAGGCCTCAGGGCCCCTACCTCCCTTATCAGCACAGGTACTCCCGGTGTCGCAGCAAGGCCTTATTATGGCAACGGCTATTACGACGGCCAGATCAAGGATGCTTACCTGATCAACAATGTCAGCGGACTCGGCAAGGCCGGTCAGTACTATTCCGTTACCGCCAAGCTCGAAAAGAACAACTGGCATGGCCTGAGTGCCAATATCGCCTACACATACAGCAAAGCCAAAGTCATCATCGACGGTGTCGGCGACCAGCCCGGCTCGGCATGGAAGGCCCTTGTGTCACAGAGAGGTACCAATAATGCTGAATTGGGTTACGCAAGCTATGTGATGCCTCATCGTGTAATCGGAAACATCAGCTACTCACAGGATTACGCAAAGTTCTTCGGTACCACCGTGGCCCTTTCCTATTACGGAGGTCCTACGTCGCGCGCCAATTGCGACTACGTGAACAATGTGTTTGCCGACGGTGCCTATAACTACAGTCTTATCGACATTCCCACCCAGGAGCAGCTTCAGGGCTGGACCTTCAAGGACTATACCGACAAGGACGGCAACGTGACCTACTCCGCCTCCGACCAGAAGGCCGATTTCGAGAATTATATCCAGCAGGACGCATACCTGAGCAAGAACAGGGGTAAAATAGCCGAGCGCAACGGAATGGTCGGTCCTTGGATCCACAAGTTCGACTTCAAGGTTAACCAGAACTTCTACTTCTACACCGGAGCCAAGCACCATCGCCATACCATCCAGGTAGGCATGGATATGCTGAACATAGGCAACCTGCTCAGTCCTTTCTGGGGCAATACCTGGAGCATCAACGCAGGTGACGGCTATGGTAACACCATACCTGTCAACCTGACCAACCCTGCGGCTGTTTATACCGAGGGCGCCACCCCCGTATTCCAGTTCCAGAAGAACGGTTCCGACATCCTTACCAATACCTATTCGCGTTACAAGGGTCTCTCTTCCACATGGGAGATGATACTCAGCCTCCGTTACATCTTCTAACAGTTGAAAGAATATGAAACTCAATAAGTTATTTATCGCGATCGTAATTCCCGCGCTGGCCCTGCTCGCAGCCTGCCGGCCCGAGAGTGACGTGCTCCCCAGGATTTCTACCGACAAGGGAATCTTTGAAGTGGCTGAAGCCGGAGGCGACGTTGTTGTCAAGCTCCTTTCGGACGAAGACTGGACAGCGGCCGTTTCTCCCGCAACCACCCTTGATGAGATTGACGGCATAAGCGTAACCCCCGCTTCAGGCAAAGCCTCCCCCGAAGAGCAGACCGTGACCATCAAGGTTGCCAACAATGCGGGTTATAACCGTGCGGCGCTTGTATCATTCATCGGCTCCAAACTCAGCGGCGCCGTGACAGTCAATCAGAAAGGCGCCTTGGGCGAGAGGGTGCTCAAGCTTACCGTCCAGGAATTCCTGGACAAAGAACCGGACGCTACTGTATTCTACGAACTTACCGGTACTGTAACCAAGATTACCGACGAGTTCTACAACGACTTCTGGCTCAACGACGGCACTGCCGATGGCGACGGAATCTACACCTACGGTCTCTTCGAGTCCAAGGGTGCATCCCGTATAAACTATTACATGCAGCAGATGGACATCCGCGAGGGCGATGAACTCACCATGCGTGCCGTCCGCAGCGCTTACAATGGCCAGCCCCAGGCCGGCAGCGCTTACTATGTATCCCACAAGAAATCTGCAAAACCCAGCATTGCCCTCGGCCTTGAAAAATACGAGGCCGGCGCTACCGGCGAGACTTTCGAACTTCCCGTCAATTCCAACGCCGTTACCTGGACTCTCAGCTCCGACGTGGACTGGCTTAGTTTTGAACCTGCCACAGGCAACGCTTCGACTACCGTAAAAGTTTCTGTTGCCGCCGGTCCGGACGCCGAGGGTACTATTACCCTGTCTGCTTCCGGCCTGGAATCCAAGACCTGCAAGGTCATCCGTTCCGAGCTTCCCGTGCTTACCATTTCAGAGGTTCTCAATGCCGAGAAGGGAAGCCTGCTCGCTACCAAGTCCTCTCTCGTGGTTGCCAGGACTACAAAGGGATTCGTGCTGTCCGACGGCACCAAGGCCGTGTATGTTTACGATAACGGTGCCAATACCGTCGCTATAGGTGACATGGTTACCGTCAAGGGAGCCAAGACCGTATATAACGGCGTTCACGAGGTCGAGAAAGTCAAGTCAGTGACCATCGAATCCAACGGTAACAACGTAACTTACCCCAACCCCAAGTATGTTAGCGACTATGCTGTCGACTACACTTCCGAGGAGGCCGAATACATCACCATCGCCGGCAAGCTGGTGGTTTCCGGCAACTACCTGAATATTGAACTTGAAGGTGTCGATTCGGGAGTGAAGCAGGGCAGCATTGTGTACCCTGTGGACGAGCTGAACGCCAAGGGCTTCGACGGCAAGGATATCGTGGTTACCGGTTACTTCAACGGACTCTCCAGCGGCGGCAAGTACCTGAACGTGATTGCTACCTCCATCAAGGGATGCACTCCCGGAGCAAAGGGCACATACTCCAACCCTTACAAGCCCTCTGAGATCGCTCCCATACTGATCGGCGGGACAACGATTGAAGGCAATGTCTTCGTGGCCGGCAAGGTTTCCAAGATCGCCAGCCAGTTCGGAACTAAATATGGCAATTCCCAGTTCTGGATTTCCGACGACGGAGCCTTCAAGAACGATCCGGCACAGGATTTCGAGGCCTACAATGTATGGTATCTTGGCAACAAGTACTGGGCAGAGGGCGACAAGACCGTCGCCGAAGGCGATGAGGTTCTTATTTACGGCGAGGTTACCTACTTTGCCAAGAACAACGTCGCCGAAACCAACGGCAAGAAGGCCTACCTGCATTCGCTGAACGGCGCAGTAAAATAATCTTGCGTCACATGTCATTTCCGTCCCGACGGCCGCCCGGCCGCCGGGACGATTTTTATTGCACTTTTTTGAAAAAAAGTGTATATTTGAAAATCATTAAAATAGGACAATTGTATTAAATAACGCGTTATTATGAAATTCAAAGGATTGTTTATCGCTTTGGCTGCCGCTGTGGCTTCATTGCTCGTGGCATGCCAGAAGGAAAAACCCGTTTTTGGTATCTCTGTTGACAAGGATGTCATAGAATTCACCCAGAGCGGCGGACAGGCTCAGGTGCAAGTCACCACAGCGCAGGCTTGGAATGTGAGCATTCCTGCCGATGCGCAGGCTTGGCTCTCCGCCGAGCCCACAAGCGGCACCGGCAAGGCCGTGGTCACTTTTACCGCCAAAGCCAATGACGGCAAAGACCGCAAGACCGGACTTAAGATCAATGCGGGCATGGCCGGCTATGTGGCCATAACTGTCTCCCAACCCGGCTCTCTCAAGCCCGGTGACGGTCTTACTGCCGCCACTGCCTGGAGCGCCAGCGAAGCTAATGCCTGGATCAAGGCCAATCTCGCCGACAAAGAAGTCACTTCAACCAAGTATTATGTCAAGGGCATAATCCACAAGGTGCAGACTACCTTCGAGGCCAGCGGTAATTATGGTAATGCCGTATTCTTTATTTCCGATGACGGAAAGGCAGCTTCCGATGATTTTGAGGCCTACCAGGTTTATTATCTTGGCGGCCGCCAGTGGAAGAAGGGAGATACTGAAGTACAGGTCGGCGACGAAGTGATTCTCTACGGCCCCGTCACCCTCTTTGGCTCAACCGCCGAGACTTCCGGCAAAGGCGCGGCTTACATTTACAGCCTCAACGGCGTTACCGATGGTGGTAACGTCGAGCCTGAAGATCCTACCAAGGTGCAGCAGATTACCTGCGCCGAGTTTATCTCCAAGGCCGATCCCAATACTACCTACCGTCTGGTCGGCAAAGTCACTTCGGACGTCAACACCAAGTACTGTTCCTTCGACATGAACGACGGCACTGCCACCGTGGTGGTATGGACCGTCAACAATGCCTCCGACTGGTCAAGCAAGGTCAAGAAGGGCGGTACCGTAACCGTTCGCGGCAAGTACCTCCGCTACGAGAACAACGGTAGCGTGAAACACGAGATGGTGGATGCCTACATCGAGGCGTTCACTGAAGGCTCCGACCAGCCCGCCGAGACGGTTACCGGCACGGTGGCCCAGACCATAGCCGCCAACGACGGCACAAACGTGGTTATCCCCGAATCGACTGTGATGGCCATTTCCAAGCAAGGTATAGTGGTCAGCGACGGCACCGCCAACGTGTATCTGTATTTCGATGCCAAGAACAACGAAACCGTGCCTTCAGTGGCCATCGGCGACAAAGTAAAGGTTGAGGCCGAGAAAGCCACCTATGGCGGCGTGCCCGAGTTCAAGGCTCCCAAGGTCACCAAGCTTTCTTCCGGAGGCGCCGTTACTTATCCCGAGCCCAAGGACCTGAATCCCATTGCAGCAAGCTACAATTCCAATGTGACCGAGTTCGTGAAGATGACCGGCACGCTCAAGATTTCCGGCAACTATGTGAACCTTGAGATGGACGGCGTAGATTCGAACTCCAAGATGGGTTCCGTCTCCGCTCCGCTCGATGCTCTCGGAGCCAGCTCGTTCGACGGCAAGAAAGTCACCGTCAAGGGATACTTCAGCGGCATTACCGGCAGCGGCAAGTATATCAACGTGGTAGCTACCGAGATTGTTCCCGCCGATCCTGATGCCAAGTACTGCAATGTGTCTCCCGCTTCCATCAGCGCCAAGGCCGACGATACTTCTGCATCATTCAGCATCTCCTCCAACGCTGCCTGGACGGCTACTTCCGACAATGCCGACTTTACCCTGTCACCTGCCTCCGGCACCGGTGACGCAACGGTAACCGTGAGCTTTGCAGCAAACAGCGGCGATGCTCCTAAGGTGGCCAATATCACAGTAGCCTGCGCCGACGCCGGCGTGAATGCGACCGTTACCATCACCCAGGCCAAGCCTTCGAGCGGCGCTGGTTCTTCATACGTATTAGATGGAGAGGCTATCAAAGCTGCACATGCCGAAAAATGGGCATATGATAGTGGCGCAAAGAGCGTGACTGCCACAGATGGAAGCGTATGGACCCTTTTCAACACTTATGCAAACACTTCACAGGTAACTGTGCAGATGAACAAAGGTAAGGGTGCTTATGTTCTTACTCCCGTACTTCCTTCCGGCAAGTCGGTAAAGAAAATAGCTGTTGTACTTAACAAAAAGAATGACGGCACCGGAGACATGGGGGACCGTCCCATGGATATCCTGAATGCCGACGGCACAACCACACTTCTGAATAATGTCACCGGCCAGTCTCTGGCCGACGGTCTTGAAGTTCCTGACGGCAATGCTCAGGTGAGGATTATCTGTGACGAGACGGATGGCGGTGCAGTCTATATCACCAGCATCACAGTATTTTACGAATAATCTTACATGTCAAGACGCCTTGTCATACTGTGCTCCTTTTTGGCTCTGGGAACGCTTCTCCTCTCTTGCGAGAAAGAGGAGGAGCGTATCCCGGTGCTCACGTTGCCGTCCCCTATGCTGACTTCCGCCGGTGGCGAACAGACGCTTTCCGTCGCCGCCGAAAGCTCCTGGAAGCTTAGCGTCGATTATTTGGAGGGCGGCTCGGGATGGATTACCACCAGCGCCGCTTCGGGTAACGGATTCGAAAGCGTTACCGTTACGGTTGCCGCCAACGAGACCGACTCTCCCCGCAAGGCAAAGCTGAGGCTGGATACCCGTGCCCACTCGGTCAATCTGGAAATTACCCAATCGGCCAACGTATCGCATAGTTTCCCGAGCTGGATGATGGAACTTCCGTCTCCCCAGGACAACGACGACCTGATGTTTTTTATCCACGACATGAAGGGCGGTACTTACGTGGACATGGCCACTAGCGGTACCCGCAACTGGTCGTTCTACTGGGACAGCAAGAATTATGTATCCATCTGGGTGGCCTATCCTCTTAACGCCGGCTTGCTCGAAGGCAATTATGGCCGTTACGACATCTTCATCGACGATCCCATCCTGACGGATTTGAAGTTGAAGCAACCTTATCTGACAGGCGGCTCGTATGGAGGAGGCTGGACCAGGGGACATCAGATTCCGTCGGCGGACAGGCAGAAGGCAGCCTCTAACAAGTCTACTTTCTATGCTACCAATATGACACCCCAGCAATATGATTTCAACGGGGAGATTTGGGCGAGTCTGGAAAGTAAGGTGCGTACCTATGCCAAGAACTGCGACACCCTGTATGTCTGCACAGGCTGCGATATCCGTTCGCCCCTTGGCTATACAGGCGACAAGAGCGGCGTGTCCGTAGCTATCCCGTCGGCATATTTTAAGGCACTCCTTCGCCGCAAGGGCAACGATTGGTCGGCAGTCGGTTACTACCTGCCGCACACCAAGGACATTTCAAAAAACAGTTTCCAAAACTACTCCATGTCCATCGAGGCGCTGGAGAAGAAGACCGGCCTTGATTTCTTTGCCAATCTGCCGGCATTTCTCGGGAAAGACAAAGCAGCGGCCATAGAAGGGGCCGATCCTAACTCTACACTTATCAACTGGTAACCCACGAATATGAGAAAGATCATTGTCTCACTCTCCGTATTGATGTTGGTGCTATCTTGCGGCACCCCTGCCCGGATGACCCAGGGCAACAATAGCGGAACTTCTTATGTAATAGGTTTCTACAACTTGGAAAACCTTTTCGACATTTACCACGACGACGGTAAGAACGATTACGAATATCTTCCGGACGGCGCCAATAACTGGACAGAAGCAAAATATACCAAGAAATTGCAGAATATGGCCAGGGTTATCGCCGAAATGAAGAAAGACAACGGGGTATGGCATGCCGTGCTCGGCGTTTCTGAAGTTGAGAACCGCCACGTTCTGGAAGACCTTGTTTCAGAGCCCGCCATTGCCGATGCCAATTATCAGATAGTACATTACGACAGCCCGGACCGCCGCGGTGTGGATTGCGCTTTGTTCTATCGTCCTGAAATCTTCAAATTCATTGCCAGCGAGGCCATTCCGTTCACCTTCGACCCGTCACGCATAGACTGGAGTCAGTGGACCCAGGAGGAGAAGGATAATTTCAAGACCCGCGATGTGCTGATGGTCCGGGGAACCATCGACGGCGAGATGTTTGCCTTCTTCGTGTGCCATCTTCCGTCCCGTTTGGGCGGAAAGGGCGCCGACCTCCGTCCGCGCGGCGCCGAGATCGCTTACCAGCGGGCAATGGAGCTGCAGAAGGAATTTCCGGGCATCAAGATAGTGGTTATGGGCGATATGAACGACAATCCCCAGGATGTGTCCATGACTGAATTCCTGCGTGGCAGGGAGTTCCGCGAGGATCTCACGGACGAAGACTTCTTCGACCCGTTCCTGAGCATGGTAAAGGCCGGTTACGCATCTCTCTATTATCAGGGCGGCAACAATATCTTCGACATCGTTATGGTCAACAACGCCCTGGCCAATGCCGCTCCGGGAACTTTCCAGATCCAGCCTATCGTGAAGCAGAAGTATTACGGCCGTATCTTCGCCAAGCCGTTCATGACCAACCAGAGCGGTCAGTACAAGGGGACACCTTACCGTACCTTCTCCGGCGGCGCCTTCGTCGGCGGCTTCTCTGACCACTATCCTACTTACATTGTCATTAAGAAATAACACATATGACTAAAAGAATAATTTTGGCATTTGCTGCGGCTCTTGCGTCACTGACCATCTTTGCGCAGGGCCCTACCGGCGGCGTGAAAGGTACGGTCATCAACCGTAATGGCCGTCAGCCGGTGGAAAACGCCCGCCTGATCCTGAAGCAGGGTGCTGCAGAGATTGCTACAGTCTCATCCGCCCAGGACGGCAGCTTCCTCATTCCGGAGCTGGAAGACGGTATGTACACCCTGGTAATCGAGGCTCCTGAATACCTTGAGAGCCAGGTGCAGGTAAGCGTTAATGACGGCTATGTAAAGAACATGTTCAATATCTCGCTCACCGGAATCCAGAGAGTGACGGAAGTTGACGATGATTCCTTTGCTGCCTTCGATATGGACGACTCCGGGTTCAACGACAACCCTACCATCCTGTTCGGCAGCAATGACGTGTTCAACAATATTGCCGGATACAATTTCTCTTCCGTGCGTTTCCGCGCCCGTGGATACAATTCCGAGAGCCAGGAGGTCTATCTTGCCGGCGTCAAGATGAACGACGCCATTACAGGATACGGCCCGTTCTCCCTTTGGAGCGGTCTGAATGAGGCCATGCGCTCCAAGGAGACAGTGAACGGAGCCGAGGTCTCCGACGTGGCCCTGGGCGGCTACAACGGCGTGACCAACGTATTCGGAACTGCCGGACAGATGCGCAAGGGCCTCCGCGGCAGCGTGTTGACCAACAGCTCGCTGTACCGTCTGCGCCTTATGGCATCTTATGCAACCGGTCCCATGGACAACGGCTGGGCTTTTGCCACCAACGTGAGCGCCCGCCTTGGCGGCAACGACTGGATAGACGGTGTGTACTACCGTTCGTTTGCCTACTATCTGGCGGCCGACAAGGTGTTCGACGATGTCCACACCCTGCATTTTGCCATCTTCGGCACTCCGGGAGAGCGCGGCGCCCAGATGGCGTCCACCCAGGAAGTTTATGACCTCATGTACGACAATATGTACAATGCCAACTGGGGCTACCAGAACGGCCGTGTGCGTAATGCACGCGTTCGCAAGACACATGAGCCCGTCGCATATGTACAATGGGATTTCAAGCCCTCCGATATATTCCAGGGGAGCGCTACGGTGCTTTATCGTTTCGGTAAGAACGGATATACCGCACTTGACTGGTACAATGCGCAGGATCCCCGTCCTGACTACTACCGCAATCTGCCGTCGTATTTTTACAACGACAACCCTGACTATAAGAGGAATAACCAGGCTAAGGCCATCGAGGCTTTTAAGTCGTGGTATAACGAGGTGCCTGACGTAGTCCACATGAACTGGGACCGCATATACCAGGTAAATAATTTGAGCTATGTTCCCAACGAGAACGGCGAGACCAAGCGCTCCAAATACGTTCAGGAGGAACGCCGTACCGACCAGAACGACCTTAACTTCTCTACGAGTTTCAAGTATCGTCCCCAGGCCTGGCTCACGGTTACGGGCGGCCTGAACGCCAAGTGGAACAAGACTCATTATTACAAGATCTTGGCCGACCTTCTGGGTGGACAGTATTTCGTAGATGTGGACAATTTTGCCGACCGTGACTTTGCATCCACGCCCTTTATGGCCGCCAACGACCTCGAGTATTATCTGGCTCACGGCGGCAAGTCGCGGATTCTTCACGTAGGTGATAAATACGGTTATGACTACAATGCCCATGTGCACAATTACGGCGGATGGGCCAACGGCGAGTTCTCGTTCGGCAACCTCGGCATCAATGTGGGCGCCAAGCTTGGCTACCAGCGTTTCTGGCGCGAGGGTTTGACCCGCGAGGGCCTTTTCCCAGGAAAAGAGTTCACCGACCCTGTAAGCGGCATAACCGTGCAGCCTGCCAAGGACTCCAAGGGCGAGGTGATAACCTCGTTCGGCAATTCCAAGAAGGCGCATTTCCTGACCTATGCCGCCAAGCTGGGCGTCAATTATGTTATTGGCGGCAACATGAGGGTCTATGGTAATGTGGGTTATTTCAACGACGCTCCTACCTTCAACCAGGTATTCCTGAGCCCGCGTACCAGGAACAGCATGGTGGATAAGCTCACCACAGTCAAGACTTTCGCCTCCGACCTCAACTGGCAGTACAGCGGCAACGGTATCAATGTGCGCGCTACCGCTTACTACACCACCATCAAGGACCAGAGCAAGATCATGAGCGCATACGACGACGTGCAGAACGCCTTCTCCAACTTCGCCCTGAGCGGTATCGACCAGAGGCACGTGGGTATGGAGCTGGGATTCAAAATTCCGACCTACTTCATCCCCAACCTGAGCGTGCAGGGCGTCGTGGCCTATGGAGAAGCCGTCTATACTTCCAATCCCACCATGGTGCAGACTCTTGACAACAGCGCCTCCCTTGTCAGCTACAACGGCACCGAGGTCATGAATGTCTCCTTCTGGAAGAATCATCCCGTTTATCCTCGTGACGTGTATAACAACATTCCCGAGGGCACCGGCCTCAACGATTACACCAGCCTGAAGAAGCATTACGTGCCTTCAACGCCCCAGACAGCCGTGAGCCTCGGCCTTGCATGGAACTACAACTATTGGTTCGTGGATGCCGACGTGGAATACTTCGACCGCGCTTATTTGGACATGAACCCTCTGTACCGTACCGACTATGCTGTCATGGGACCGGACTACAAGGCGACTCCCGAAGAAATCGAGTATATGGCCACCCAGGAGAAGTTCGCTCCTGCTTTTCTGCTGAACTTCTCGGTGGGCAAGTCCTTCTATATCCAGCGTAAATACCAGCTCGGCTTCTCGCTCAACGCCAAGAACATCCTCAACAACCGCGATGTCAAGACCGGCGGTTACGAGCAGACCCGAATGGTGGACAATACCGAGGGTAAGAACAGGTTCTACCGTTTCGACTCCAAGTATTTCTATATGCCAGGATTCAACTATATGCTTAACGTTTATTTCAGATTCTAAGCGCCATGAAAAAGTTTTTATTCTCAATAGCCGCCCTTGCGGCACTCGTTTCCTGCCAGAGTCTGATTGAAGAATGGCAGCCGGTGAATCCCAGGCCCTACCAGGAGGGTAAGCCTTTCACCCCCGTCAACATGGACTCCGAGGTGAACGCCACTATCGCTCAAATCAAGGCGCTTTATACAAAGCATGGCACTCCGGTTGAGATTATCGATAACCTTATTATCAAGGGCGAGATAACCACTTCGGACGAAGACGGCAACGTCTATCGCGAAATCTATATCCAGGATGCTACCGGCGCCATTTGCCTAAAGCTGGGCCGCAGTGCTTCTTATGACGACTACAAGGTGGGCCAGATACTGTATGTTAAGTGCCGCGGCCTTGTGGTGGGCGAATACGGATACAAGAGCGGCAATTACGGCGGCGCTGGTCTCCTCCAGCTCGGACTTCTCGGCGATGGCTGGCAAGATTATCTCGACGGCATTACGGATACCGAGCCGGAATATGAAACCTCGTACATCGATCTTGCTCCCATTATCAACGAGCACATTTTCCGCGGAGCCATCCTTCCTCAGGAGCAGCGGGTTAAGCCTTCCTATTTCACGGGAGCTGAGCTCACGGCCATGAAAGATGCCACCCAAAGCCCCATAGTGAGTATGTACACCAGGCTTGACGGCCTTACTTACGGCAACTCCGACAATGGCAAGGAGATTTTCTGCCTGTTCTATCCCGATCCTAACCTGAATCATACCAAGTATGAGTCCTGGAACCGCGTGTTCCTTTCTTCGCCCAACAACAGGGCCAAGGGCGCGGACTATACCTTCGGCATCACTACCTGGTCGCTTACCAAGAATCGTTTCCTGACCCTCGCCCAGTCGGGTGTGTGGGACAATGTTGAGATAGGCGACGGCAGCGGCGTCATAGGCCAGGCCTACACATCCTTCGACAACTTCGGCTACGAAGAGTTGTACAAAGACGTGATCATCTCCCATCCCAATGCGCAGAGCGTGAGCCATTACTTTATGTACGACGGAGTGGAAGTGCAGGTGCGCACAAGCGGTTATGCCCGCTTTGCCGACGTGGCCATTCCCGAAGACGTGCGCAATGGCAGCAAAAAGGTGGATATAGTGGGTATTCTGTCGCGTTATCAAGGCAGCGCCCAGTTCACTCTGCTGGATGTATTTTATTCCGGGACAACAAACAGTCTTATTAAATGAAAAAGCTTTTGATTGTGATGGGAGCAGCCCTTATGCTTGCATCGTGTAATTCTTCCAATGTTTTCCTCCAGGAGTGGGATACTCCGTACGGCATCCCTCCGTTCGACAAGATAAAGATAGGGGACTATATGCCGGCCATCAAGGCCGGTATCGAGCAGCAGAACGCCGAGATCCAGGCCATCATCGACAACCAGGAGGCTCCTTCGTTCGAGAATACCGTTGCCGCCTTTGACCGCAGCGGCGCTTTGCTCGAGAAGGTCACCAACGTGCTTTTCAACGTCAGCGAGTCGGACTACACCCCGGAGCTTAATGCCATAGTGGAGGAGGCTACGCCCGTCATCTCCGCCCACGGAGACAATATAATGATGAATCCCAAGCTCTTCGAGCGCGTGAAGGCCGTTTATGAGGCTCCTCAGGACAATCTGACCCGTGAGCAGCAGATGCTCCTTAAGGATCTCTATGAGGGCTTTGTACGCAACGGAATCGGCCTTGACGAGGCCGGGCAGGCGCGTATGAAAGAGATCAACAGCGAGCTTGCCACGCTTGCCCTGACCTTCGGCAACAATCTGCTTGCCCAGTCCAACGCTTTTAAGGATTCGGTGGGATTTTCGGTGGCGTCGTATTACGACAAGATGGCTTCCGAGGCCGACAGGGCGCAGCGCGAAAAGATATTCCGCCTCTACTCCAACCGCGGCAACAACGGCGATGAGTTCGACAACAAAGCCACGGTGCTGCGCATTATGGAACTCCGCATCGAAAAGGCTAAGCTGATGGGCTATGAGAGCCCCGCCGCCTTCATCCTTGAAGACAAGATGGCCCACGATCCCGCTACGGTGGATGCGTTCCTGGGCGATATCATGGCAGCCGCCATGCGCCGCGCCAAGGAAGAAGTGGCCGACATGCAAAAGCTTATGGATGAAGATGTGGCCGCCGGCGTACTTCCTGCAGGCTCCCGCATCGAGCCGTGGGACTATATGTACTATGCCGAGAAGGTACGCAAAGCCCGCTACGACCTTGACGAGAGCGAGGTGAGCCAGTATTTCAAGATGGAAAACGTCCGCGCCGGAGTGTTCGGAAATGCATCCAGGCTCTACGGGATACAGTTCGAGCCCATAAGCGGCGTGCCCCTTTACAATCCTGAGTGCGAGGCCTTCAAGGTCACCGATTCCGACGGCTCTCTCATCGGCATCATCATCACCGACTACTATCCCCGCGACTCCAAGCGTGGCGGTGCCTGGATGACCAACTTCGTCAACCAGTGGGAGGGAGTGCGTCCTGTAATCGTGAACGTGGGCAATTTCAACAAGCCCACTGCGGATACCCCTTCGCTGCTCACCATCGACCAGGTGGAGACAATGTTCCACGAGTTCGGACACGCCCTCCACGGGCTGCTGAGCCAGTGTAAATACAAGGGCACCAGCGGCACTTCCGTCAAGCGCGACTTCGTGGAATTCCCTTCACAGGTCAACGAGAACTGGGCTTTCGAGCCCGAGGTGCTTGCCACCTACGCCTTCCATTATCAGACCGGTGAGGTCATCCCCGCCGACCTTGTGGCCAAAGTTCAGGCGGCGGCTAATTTCAACCAGGGATTCACCACCGGCGAGCTTTGCGCCGCCAGCATCCTGGATATGAAGTGGCACGAACTTTCCAGCATCGAAGGAATCACGGTCCCCGAGTTCGAAAAGAAAGTCTGCGAGGAGATGGGCCTCATCAAAGAGATCATCCCGCGCTACCGCAGCACTTACTTTAACCATATCTTCGGATCAAGCGGCTACAGCGCCGGCTACTACAGCTATCTGTGGGCGGAGGTGCTTGACAAAGACGCCTTCGAGCTCTTCAAGCAGAAGGGTATTTTCGACCCCGAAACCGCAATGAGCCTGCGCCGCAACGTGCTGGAGAAGGGCGGCAGCGAGGAGCCTATGACCCTTTACCGCGCCTTCCGCGGCCAGGACCCCGACCCAGGCGCCCTTCTTCGCGCCCGCGGGCTGCAGTAACGGCTATTGGCCGAGGCTTTAGGTGTACAAGGTCAGATCTCAGAAATCGACCTTGTACGCCAGTGTTGTTTCGCACCTGCTGCGACCGCACCGGGGGACCTTGATTAACTTGTTCTCGAGTATAAATCTTTGAGCCAAGTGTTCAGGTTGAGGGTGCCCAGGTCCTTTCCTATCTTGCTGCGTATGCTGCCGTTAAGGTGGTATATGTCTACCTTGTAAAGTATATCGGTCATTTCCTTGGAGGAATAGCCGCAGGCATACAGCGAGCAAAGGCCTATCTCTTCAGGGCTGAGCCCCTTGCCGGACAGGACGGTGGTGAACCCGGGGTTGGTCATGGCGTAAAGCATCCCTATGGAGGATAGCATCTCGCGGCGGTCTTTATTCATGGATTCGAGCACTTTCCTGCCCTTGGGTGCCGGGAACTTGACATTTGTGATAAATGGGCGGAGTGCGTTTATGCGCTTGTCAAGGACGTTCCTTATCGACTCGGGGGTATCAGACCCCGTCTGCTTGAACACTTTGGTAATCAGGTCGTACTCTTTCCTTATTTCTTCAAGTTGGAGTGTGTTTTTCCTGTTCTTGTGGAACAGCGCAGCAGCTGCACCGCTACCTGTAGCCAGCACTGCCAGCAGAACTGCGAGCAACACGAGCTTGTCCTTGCGCGATCTGGCTTGTTCTTCAATGTTTGCGCTCCTTTCTTCCAGGAAGCGGATGTCGTCGTTTAATGCATTCAGGCTCAATGATTCTACTGCTCTCTGGTATTCCTGCTGAGCAATCCGGTACTCATCCCATCTGCCAGTGGCTTCGCATAGAGCAGATAAGGTTGAATAGTACTTAATTATTTCAAAATAATCGTCTTTATCTGGTACCGGGATTGTCTTTATAATATCCTCAGCTCCTTCTAAGTCACCTGTTTTTAAATGGAAGTCGGCAACTTGGTATGTATTTGGTTTTATGTGATTACTATTACAGGATTCTATATACTTTGAGTATACTATTTTAAGAGAATCTATACTTATGTCGCTTACCAGACTCTGTTGAAGGCATGCTCTATAGTAGTTGTGATTTGGTTCTATATGTTTGTCTTTCATCCATTTCCTTATCTCGTTAATTGTATTATTCGATTCTGTATATAGTTCATTAATGAAATAAAGATTTGATTCGTTAAGAGCGTAGGCCATGAAAAAATCAGGATTATCCAATTGCTTAGCTAAGTCTTTTGCTTTTGTACTTTCCATTAATGCTTTATCATTAGCAAAATGGTGACGGTATACTGCGGATTTGTTGTAGTGAAGCCTTGCGCGATAATCAATCGGAATGGTTTTATCCACATAACTCTCTGCTTTAAGATAGGCTTCAAGCGATTCTTTGTACGAGCCAGCATTAGAATAAATACGGCCAAGATAATAATAAGTATAGAACCTGTGCAGTCTGTCTCCGTGAGCGGAATAGTATTCAACCGCATTATTGATCAATGAATCCGAAGTTACATCTATATAATTCTTATCTAAGGCCATGGACATAAGAAGACTGTACAAAGCATACTCCTCCTTGTCTGTATCTGCTTCAATGTCCATCCCGGACAGTTCACTATAGGCCCTTTCTGGATTCTCTTGAATGTAACCCTCAATATCTCTTAATTTAGTCATAACTTCGTTGTTCGCATTACAACAAATAATAACAGACACGGATAAAAGACTTAGGATTCTGTGAATAGTCATATACTCTTCGTTTTTGTGAAACAAAGTTAATGTGATTTTACATATATCTTGGCCCATGATTGGCATGTGTCAAACTTGGATTTTGCAAATACCTAGTAATCAGATTCTTACGCTGAAAAATTCAGATATTTTTCCATTGAAGTTAGACGGATATAAGCTAACTTTGTAATAAAAACCAGTAACAATTTAACAAAATGAAAAAGTTCTTATTAACAATTCTCTCAATCGTTAATTGTACAAAGTACAAAACAAAACATGGGCACAGGTTAAGACCCAGCTACAAAGTTATATTGGGACATACTTCACTCAGAATGATTACGACCAATACATTGCACCCTACAACTCGTATTTTTAACAAACAATATGCAACGTTTCTATTATAAAAGGCATCTATAAGAAAGTCAAAACATTTAAGAAAGTAAAATCATAATTGGCTATGAAGAGAATTATTACGCTTATATTAGCACTTTCAGTTGCTGTCAGTCTTTTCGGGCAGAATGCCGGACACAAATTCGAGATTGGTGTGGGTTATGCCCCTTTCTTCTTGGAAATTGTTGAAGATGGCGTTCGCATGCCATATGAAGGTGATGCTTATATTGAGTGGCGCTACGACTTCGGGAATCATTTTGACGTCGGAGCAAAGCTCGACTATAAGTATTGCCCGGTCACTACTGCCGAAGAAAAAAACCAAGTCACGTATTCCGGAGATCAGCATTACGGCGCCCTTCTGGCACTTGCGGATTTCAAGTTCCTTCCCGGAAAGAAGGTCAACCCCTTCATAGGTATCGGTGCCGGCGCAGGTTTCATTCTCGACGTGTGGCAAAAAGTTGATAACCCTCAGAACTATGATTCTTCCAAACTGATGCCCCTTGGTGCAAAGGATCCTTCTTTCATTTTCGTGGCGGTCCCTCGCATCGGCGTTGAGTTGTTCAATCATCTGAGGCTGTCGGCTTCTGTAGACCTTTCCGGCGCAGGCAATTCTAGAGCGCCCATCTGCTTCAACATAGGCTGGACGTTCTAAGTTGCCGCCCCCCTGCATTCAAGCTATCCCGGGACAGAATTTGTTGTATTTTGTCCCGGGATATGTTTTTTTCGCTTATTGTAAATTTCTCATTAAATTTGTAAGATTTAATGTGAGAATATGAAAAACAAAGTTCTTTTAATGATTCTTGACGGTTGGGGCGAGGGACGCCACGACCATAGCAATGCAATTTATACCCAGGGGGCTCCCTTCATCGACAGCCTCAGGGCCAAATATCCCATGGCGCATCTGCACGCCTGCGGCGAGTACGTCGGTCTGCCTGACGGCCAGATGGGCAACAGCGAGGTGGGACACATGAACCTCGGCGCCGGACGCGTTGTGTACCAGGATCTTGTGAAGGTCAACATCGCCTGCCGCGAGCACCGTCTCCTGCAGAACCCCGAGATCCGTGCCGCCTACGACAATGTAAAGAAGAACGGTGGCAAACTCCATTTCTTCGGTCTTTGCTCCCACGGCGGAGTCCACTCGTCCCTTAACCATCTGTACGAGTTCCTTGCAGAGGCAAAGAACGAGGGTATCGAGGACGTTTTCGTCCACTGTTTCATGGACGGCCGCGACACCGACCCCCACAGCGGTCTGGGTTTCGTCAAAGAACTGGAAGAGAAGATGGCGCAGACCACCGGCAAGGTTGCCACTGTTTGCGGCCGTTTCTACGCCATGGACCGCGACAAGCGCTGGGGCCGTATCAAAGAGGCCTACGACATGCTTGTCGAGGGCAAAGGCGTTCAGTTTGAAAGCGCCCTTGAGGGCATCCAGGCATCCTACGACGCCGACGTCACCGACGAATTCATCAAGCCCATAGTCATCACCGAGGGCGGGAAGCCCCTCGCCAAGGTGGAGGAAGGCGACACGGTTATCTTCTACAACTTCCGTAACGACCGCGCCCGCGAGCTCACCAACGTGCTCACACAGAACGACATGCCCGAAGAAGGCATGCACACTCTGCCGCTTTACTACTGCACCCTTACTCCTTACGACGCTTCGTTCACCGGACTTCATATCCTCTTCCCCAAGGAAGAAGTGCAGGACACCCTTGGCGAAACCATCTCCAAGGCCGGTCTGCGCCAGCTCCGTATAGCCGAGACCGAGAAATACGCCCACGTGACCTTCTTCTTCAACGGCGGGCGCGAAACTCCATTCGAGAATGAAGACCGCATCCTTGTAAACTCCCCCAAGGTGGCCACCTACGACCTGCAGCCCGAGATGAGCGCCGTTGAGGTGACCGACCGCCTGTGCGAGGCCATCCGCAGCGAGAAGGAAGACCTTATCATCCTCAATTACGCCAACGGCGACATGGTTGGACATACCGGTGTCTACAAGGCCATCTGCAACGCAGTCGGGTGCATTGACGGCTGCGTGGAGACCACTATTACCTGCGCTCTTAACCACGGTTATGTGGTGCTTCTTACCGCCGACCACGGCAACGCCGACTATGCGGTCAACGAGGACGGCTCTCCCAATACTGCCCACTCCCTCAACCTGGTCCAGTTCATTGTGATCGGTGCCGGTGATGAAGTCAAGGAAGTAAAGGACGGCGCCCTCTGCAATGTGGCTCCTACCATCCTCAAGCTTATGGGCCTCCCTCAGCCGGAGGCTATGACTGCCGAGCCTCTGATCTGATGATTTACAGTTTCGATCCTATTCTCCGCCCCATGGTGTGGGGCTCTGAGCTCTGGGTGCTTTCGGGCTACCCGGAGCGCTTGTCGGTGGTTTCCGACGGCCCCTGTAAAGGGCTTACCATCAATGAACTGGTCGCCCGTGAAAAGGAGCGTCTGCTGGGTTCGGAGGGCTACCGCCGCTTCGGCGACGAGTTCCCGCTCCTTATAAAGTTCCTCGACGTTCATGCCCCTCTGAGCATACAGGTGCATCCTTCGGAGGAGTTTGCCCAGGCCCGACAAGGCCTTCACGGAAAGACCGAAATGTGGTATGTGATAAGGGCGGAGAAGGATGCCGAACTGATGGCCGGATTCTCCAGGGAAATAACTCCCGACGAGTATGTCCGGCGGGTGTCGGACGGGAGCATCACCGACGTGATAGCCCGCCACAAGATAGCTGCCGGCGATGTGTTCTTCATACCGACCGGCAGGGTGCACGCCCTGCTGCCCGGAGCTTACATCGCTGAAATACAGCAGACTTCCGACTCGACCTACCGTATCTGGGACTACAACCGTCCCGGGCTTGACGGCCGCCTCCGTCCACTCCATACGGAACTTGCTAAGGAGGCTCTCGACTACAAGGTCTATCCCGAGTACCGCACTCCTTATCAGCCTCTCAGGAATGCCGAAACGGGCCTGGTGGCCTGCGAGTATTTCGACACTTCGCTTCTGAATATTTCCGCTCCTTTCCGCAAGGACCTTTCGGGGCTCGATAGTTTTCTGATAGTGATGTGCCTCGAGGGCTCTGGAACCCTGCGCTGCGGCTCTTCCGAGAGAGCGCTGCATCCTGACGGCTGCCTGCTTGTTCCCGCTTGCGAGAGCAGCGCCGAGTTTATCCCGTCTGACGGCGGGCTCAAAATGTTGTTGTGCCATTTATGAAAAGATATAAGCAAAGCAAAAAGCGGCAGAACCCCAAAGACAATCCGCGCCACGCCGGCCGCAGGCAGGCTCGCGAGTTGACCGGCAAAGTGCAGATGACCCGCGAGGGTTTCATCTACGTAATTGTCGAAGGACGCGAGGACGATATCTACGTCAAGGCTCCCAAGACCCGTCACGCCCTTAACGGCGACCTGGTGCGCGTAGCCATCACTCATCCGGGCGGCTACGGCAAAAGGGCCGAAGGTGAAGTGGTGGAGATACTTGAACGCAACAAGGCTCCTTTCGTGGGCTTTATGCACTACATCGGCGCGCAGGCGTGGGTGCTCATGCAGAGCAAGTTCATGCCTTACGACATAATGGTCGATGCCGAGCAGGCCCGCGCCATGGGTGCGGAAGCCGGAATGAAGGTGGCTGCGGTGGTGGACCATTGGCAGAGAGGCGAGATGAGCCCCTGGGGGCATATCGTGGATGTGCTCGGCATGCCGGGCGAGAACGACACCGAGATGCACGCCATACTGGCGGAATTCAACCTGCCGTACCGCTTTGAAAAGAACGTCGAGAATGCTGCCGATTCTATTTCCGAAGTCATATCCGACGAGGATCTCAAGGGGCGCAAAGACTTCCGCAATGTGCTTACATTCACCATCGACCCCGCCGATGCCAAGGACTTTGACGACGCGCTGTCGTTCCGCAAGCTCTCCGATGGCGGCTATGAAGTCGGCGTACACATTGCCGATGTGTCTTATTATGTGAAACCCGGCGGCGCGGTTGACAAGGAGGCCCGCGAGAGGGGCACTTCGGTGTATCTGGTCGACCGCACCGTGCCCATGCTCCCCGAGAAGCTCTGCAACAAGCTCTGCTCGCTGCGCCAGGATGAAGACAAACTCACTTTCTCGGCTGTTTTTGAGCTGGGACCCAAGGGAGCGGTCAGGTCACGCTGGATAGGACGTACCGTCATTTGCTCCAATGCCCGAATGGACTACGAGCAGGCTCAGGCCATCATCGAAAATCCGCCCGTGAAGGAAGAACGTACGCCCCTCCAGGAGGCAATCCTTACCCTTAACCATCTTGCCCAGACCATGCGCGAGGCCCGTTTCAAGGCCGGCGCCATCAACTTCGACCGCCCTGAAATGAAGGTTGAGGTTGACGACAAGGGCAAGCCGGTGAGGGTGTTCCAGAAGATTGCACGCGAATCAAATAACCTCATAGAGGAGTTCATGCTGCTTGCCAACCGTACCGTTGCGGAATTCGTGGCCACCGGGGGCAAGATGAACGGCGTGGCAATGAAGAATGCCAAGACCTTCGTTTACCGTATTCACGGCGAGCCCAACTTCGAGAAGCTGGAAGGCTTGCGCGGCTTCGCATCCAATTTCGGATATAAGATGGAAGAGGCATCGAGCGGCAAGGGCGCTGCCGACGCGCTGCGCGACCTTTTGACTGAATCTCTCGGCAAGCCCGAGCATGCCGCCTTCGAGAACCTGGCCCTGAGGTCTATGGCCAAGGCCGTGTACAGCACCGACAATATAGGCCACTACGGCCTTGCGTTCCGCTTCTACACCCATTTCACATCGCCCATCAGGCGCTACCCCGACCTTATGGTTCACCGCCTGCTGACCATCTACCTGCGCGGCGGCGATTCTGCCGACAAGGGCCGCTTCGAGAAGGAATGCGTGCACGCTTCCGAGCGTGAACTGGTGGCCGCCGACGCCGAGCGCACCAGCGTAAAATACAAGCTGGTGGAGTTCATGCAGGACAAGGTGGGGCAGGAATTCGAGGGTGCAGTATCGGGCCTGACCGACTGGGGAATGTATGTGGAGATTGACGAGACCCATATCGAAGGAATGGTCCCGCTGCGCGAAATCCGTTCCGATTTTTACGAATTCGACGAGGCTCGTTACCGTCTTGTGGGGCGCCGCACCCGCCGCATTTTCCGGCTTGGCGACAGAGTACGTATCAAGGTTAAAAGCGCCAATCTCGAGCAGCGGCTGCTGGATTATGAACTAATTGAAAATGAAGAAGATAATACTGTTGCTGCTCCCGCTCCTGCTGTGGACCGGAAGCGCCCTCGCCCAGACAAGAAGCGAAAGGCTCGCTGATTACGTTTATTACTTTGCATCCGACTCGCTGCACGGGCGTGCGGCGGGAAGCGCCGATGCGGCCAAGGCTCGCGACTACATAGTTGCGCGCTACAAGGAGTGCGGGCTCAAGCCTCTGAGCGGAGGCAACTTTCTGGTGTCTTTCCAGCGTGACGGAAAGCAATACACCAATGTCGTGGCCCTCATCGAAGGAGGGGCGCTCAAAGACGAGTACATAGTGCTCGGAGCTCACTACGACCACCTGGGCGAAAAGAGCGGGCAGATATATCCAGGAGCGGATGACAACGCTTCCGGCAGCGCCGCTCTCATCGAGATTGCCCGTGAACTCTCTGCTCACCGCGAAGATTTGAAACGCAGCATCATAATCGCGGCATTCGACGCCGAGGAAATAGGCCTGTACGGCTCGACCTACCTGGCCGAATTCCTGGATGCCCTGGTGGGCATCGACAAGGTAAAGCTTATGATGAGCGTGGATATGGTGGGCCGTTATGCCGATACTCACAAGCTCGTAATGGAAGGAGTCGCCACCATCAAGAACGGCAGGGTACTGGCCAAAGGTGCAGGCGAGCGCCACTCCATCAACGTAAAGGCCAAGAATTTTGAGACATCTGTCCTCACGGCTACCGACACCGATGCTTTTGCACGCATGCAAGTACCCACGCTGGCAGTCTCTACAGGCCTTCATCCGCAGTACCACAAGCCGACCGACACTCCCGACCTGATCGACTACGACGGTCTGGACAGGATATCCCTCTGCCTTACCGACTTTGCCATGGATGCCGCTACCGACGAGTCTTTTGCCGCCAGCGGCCGCGTTGCCCGAAAGCATATGGACAAGGCGCCCGTATTCGAGGCGGGCCTCACGGGCTCGATCGGCAATGCCCTCCTTTCGTTCCCCAAAGCAGATCTGTCCTCAAAGGGACGCATGGACTACTCGGCTGGCCTTACAACGCGCCTGAATTTCGGCTCTTTCGGCCTTCAGGTTGATGCCCTTTGGGAAAGTTCGACCTCCCGGTTCCCCTCGCTCGAGCCCATGTTCGGCGCGGCGCAGGATTACACCCAGCGCTCTGTCACGGTGCCGGCATATTTCCTGATCCGCTCCGATGCATCCGAAAACGGAGCCTTCCTGGGACTCGGCGGCTACTACAGCTATGTGTATTCGCATTCTTTCAGCAAGGACGATCCGCTATGGAGTGTGAATCCTCATCAGGGAGGTCTGGCCGCGAACTTTGGTGTGAAGGTTGCCAATCTTGTGCTGGAGTGGTCTTTCCGCTGGCAACTCAACAATCTGTTTGCCGAGCAGGCTTCGCATTTACAGAACGCTACGTATCTAAAAGTTTCATGGATATTTTAGGATGAATTTGGAGTTTACCAAAATGGAAGGTCTGGGCAACGACTACATCTATGTAGATGAAGCGCGTTTCCCCATTGCCGACCCCGGCGCTTTGTCCGTGCGCTTGAGCGACCGCCATTTTGGCATCGGCGCCGACGGACTTGTGCTCATAGGGCCGTCCGCTGTGGCCGACTTCCGCATGCGTATGTTCAATGCCGACGGCTCCGAGGGCCTGATGTGCGGCAATGCTGCCCGCTGCATAGGCAAGTTTGTGTACGAAAAGGGACTGACCGACAAAACGATAATCGGCCTCGAAACGGCCTCCGGAGTGCGCAGGCTGAACCTGCATCTTGCCTCCGACGGCACTGTGGAAAGCGTTTCCGTGGGCATGGGGAGTTACCGGATCTTGCAGCGTGAGCTGACCTTGGAGGCCGCAGGCAGAAGTTTCACCGGCATGCATGTCGATGTGGGGAACCCCCATTTCGTGATTTTCGTGCCGGATGCCGAAGCGGAAGATGTGGCCGCCGTCGGTCCGCAGCTTGAAAACCAGATTCCCGGGGGAATCAATGTGGAGTTTGCTTCGGTCCGTTCGGAGGGAATACGCATGCTCGTGTGGGAGCGGGGGAGCGGCATCACCCTTGCCTGCGGCACCGGTGCCTGCGCAACTGCTGCCGCAGCCTTTGAGCAGGGCCTCAATGCCGGCGCTTGCAGCGTGCTGATGGACGGCGGCACTCTTCAAGTATCCATTCAGGACGGCACCATGCTCCAGCGCGGCCCTGCCAGCATGGTATTTGAGGGGTCGGTGCTTATTTAATACTACCCCTTTTTAGGGTAATACTTGTCAAACAAATCGTTGAGTTTCGTTTTTAACTTGACACCGTTAGGTGCGAGGTTAAGTTTTTTTCGTATGCTCACGTTTATCTGGCGAATTCCCTGCGAGTACAGGAAGTCATTCCCGCATCCGCCAATACCTTTACAAAATCAGGATAAGTTATGGCGTAGAACAGAAAGACTGATGTGAGCATTTCTTTGCGGTCTTTGTTGATGCTGTCCATGTCTTGCCTGGCCATTATCATGTTCATGCGCCGGCCGCTTATATAAGGGCGCAGCGCCTGGATGCGATTGGCTATCAAGTCAGTCAACTCTCCGCTTTCGCCGGCAGCCTTGTCATGGATATCTTTCAGGAAGGCATATTCCGCCCGTGCGTCCTTTAACGCAACGTCATATTCCCTCCTTCTTCTTGAGTAGGCGACGATGCCCCATACAAGGCCTCCGGAAAGCAGTATTACGACAATTGAGAGCAAGGTCCGGGTGTGAGTGAGTTTTTCTTTTTCAAATTCCCTTTTGTAACGCTCTTCAAGGAACCGAACGTCATTGTTGAATACAGTCATGTTGATAATGTCGGTAGTTTCCCGGTATTTATCCCTGTACTGGAGCGCTTCCTTGTAGCACCCTAGTCCTTCCTGTATTCTGGAGAGTGTTTCATATTTGCCCGCAGTATCGAACAGTGTGGATCCGGGCTCGTCTTCATGCCCTTGCATAAAATTGGCTGCGGCGGCAAAATCTCCAAGCTCGATGCATGCGTCGGCCATCAGCACGGGATTGACCGGAATTCCCTCTGCCTCACAACGGCAGAGATAGTAGCCGGACAGTTCTTTAATCTTTGCCGTATCTTTTACAGGCACTGACAGGTCCCGCCTCAGGCTAATCCTGTAGAACTCCGCATCCCTTGCCAGGTTCCTCTCCGTCATCCATGCGTCAAGTTCTTCAAGTTCTTTACGGGCCCGCTCTGCCTCTCCCTGTATGGTAAGTTGCGTTATTGCGTCGTAGCAATTGTGCAGGAAGTAGGCAGGATTGTCAATGTTTTTCGATATTTCCTTTGCCTTGAAGATTTCGTCAAGGGCCCTGTCTTGGGCGAACTGGTGCAGATAAACTCTCTCTTTTGCGGCATGGAGGCGGACTTTGTATTCGTCGGGAGCGGATTCGGCATAGTCTTCTGCGTTCAGGAATGCAGACATTGCCGGGGCATAGTCTTCTGCGTTTTCGTAAACCCTTCCCTGGTAGTAATATGCCAGGAACTTGTGATAGTTGTCACCATGACGGGAGTAGTATGCTACGGCCGGGGATATGAGGGTGTCGGATGTTAAATCGTTGTAGCACTTGTCTTCCGCCATGGAACTCAACAGGCAGAACAGCGCCTTTTCCCGAGGCGTCCTCAGGCTCCCTCTGTCGATGTCTGCCAGTGCCGATCTGGCCTGCTGGGGATTATCCTGTATCGCCAGTTCAATTCCTTCCAGTCCTGACCGTTCGCCAGTGGTTTGCACGCAGCCTGACAAGGTCGCGGCAATCAAAAGAGTCAATACCCAATTCTTCATAATGCTGTAGCAAATATATCTAAAATCCTTTGTTTGTGCTAAGTGAAAAAGTCCGAAAACAGCCTCCTGGAATGACATATCTGGCCGTCTGCAAGTTTGTTTTTTTTAAATTATTGATACTTAATGTTTTGCGTTTGGCTTTTACTTGTTTTTTCTGATGGTTTTCCAGGCGCTTATATCTAACTTTGTAACAATAACTAATACCAATTATAATGAGCAAATTTATCAAATGCTTTATTCTGGCTATAACAGTTGTAGCAGGAATGACTCCAGCCAGTTCTTGGGCTAACAAACAGACTCCAACAGTGATTGTTGTCAAAACGTCAGGTGATAATGGCATGGTCCCTCGTTCCCCGGCGCAGATTCCACCCTACAACTCGTATTTTTAACAATATGCAACGTTTCTATTATAAAAGGCATCTATTAGAAAGTCAAAACATTTAAGAAAGTAAAATCATAATTGGCTATGAAGAGAATTATTACGCTTATATTAGCACTTTCAGCTGCTGTCAGTCTTTTCGGGCAGAATGCCGGACACAAATTCGAGATTGGTGTGGGTTATGCCCCTTTCTTCTTGGCAATTGTTGAAGATGGCGTTCGCATGCCATATGAAGGTGATGCTTATATTGAGTGGCGCTACGACTTCGGGAATCATTTTGACGTGGGTGCAAAACTCGATTACAAGTATTGCCCGGTAGATTTGTTTTACGGAAATGCAGTCAGGTATTACGGCGATCAGCATTACGGAGCCCTGCTGGCACTGGCGGATTTTAAATTCCTCCCCGGCAAGAAGGTGAACCCTTTCATCGGAGTAGGTGCCGGCGCAGGTTTTATCCTCGACGTATGGAAGTCGCAGAAAGTAGAGCGACCTGAGTATCATGATGCCGCCAAGGACATGCCCCTTGGAGCCAAGGACCCTACTATCCTTTTTGTGGCCGCACCCAGGATTGGTGTCGAGCTGTTCAGCCACTTGAGGCTGTCCGCATCGGTTGACATGTCTCCAGCCGACACCCGCTGGCCCGTTTGCTTCAACATCGGCTGGACCTTCTAGTCATCGGCCTTCTTCCAGCTTTTCACCAGCCGCCGGGCCCGGAATCATTGAATTTGGGCCCGGCTGTGGCTTTTTGTGCTTTCGTGGGCCCATTTTGGACGATTTTAGTCCCGACGGATCTCTTTCTGGCCTTCTGGCTTATGATATTGAGCACAGAGGGACGCAGGTCAATAAGTAGTTTCCTTTGCATCGTTTCCATGATGCAAATATATATACCTTTGGTGCGAAATTACCTGAATTTTCTATCCTCCTCCAGCATGCCGAGGTATGAATTGTAGCGCTCGGGGCTGATAAGGCCGGCGTCAACGGCTGCCTTGACGGCGCAGAGAGGCTCGTTGGTGTGGGTGCAGGGGACGAAGCGGCAGTTGTCGGCCACCCGGAGCATCTCGGGGAAATACTTGGCACTCTCCTCATGCGCGGCCCCGCCCACACCGTCTTCGAAGGGTCCGTGGAGGTTTAGCTTGCAAGGTGTCAGGTTAGGCTTTTGAATAACTCTTTAAGCCATATCGGGAGAGTCCGGTCGGCTACTTTATCGCCAATCTTTCGCCTTATATCGGTATTGATATGGTAAGCATCACCAAAACTCTTGGCTGTAGTTAAATCTTTTGTCCGGAAACCGGCAACATACATACAGCAGATGCCGATTTCTTCTGTCGTTAGCTTGTATTTTAGAAGTTCGGAAACAAACCGCGGAAACGATAATGCGTACATCATACTAATGGATGTCAGAATCTCTGAACGGTCTTTCTGAAGTTTGTCTAATTCTGCACGATTAAATACCGAAGGTCTCTCGCCTCCTCCCAAATAAGGCCGAAGTGCTTCAAGACGAACATTCAGCAGCTTGTCCATTCCTGCCGCTGTCGTTTCTTTATCCAGCGATAGTTCTTTTAGCAAAGCATACTCGGAATTAAAAGAATCTATAATAGCTTTATTCCTATTATTCTTCTTGATTAAAATGACACTCGTCGCTATCAACCCAATTACTAAAGCTATCACAGCAAGTATCAAACAATTTCTGGTATATTTGCTCTGCTGCTGCTTTAATCCCGTTTTATATCTTTCTTCCATAAAGCGGATGTCATTATTAAAGATAGATAAGTGAATATTTGCCGTTATCTCTTCGTATTTCAGTCTGGAGCTAATGGCCTCAGGATAATTACCCATGCCTTGGTAAATGTCAAACCAGTTGAGGTGATACAACGCTTTATTGAAAAGTGTTTCAAGGCTTGTGTAATCTATTTGTTCTTGATACCGTATAGCCCGATTATAATCTTCAATCTTTGAATACGCTTCGGCCAATAAAAGACCGTTCAATTCTCTTCCTTCTTGGTCTGCGGCAAGGATGTAGTTGTGTATATCGGTATTCAAGGAATCTTTTGAAATATCAGGATTCAGCAAATTAATCCTCAATATAATTTGATAAAAACTATATACCGGAAGCACATCCTTCTCAGTCATCCATCTTAATAGTTCTTTAATCTCATCTTGTGCTTCATTCCTGTTGCTTTCATTATCCATCAACTCGATTCTGTCAAGGCTCGCGGCCAAGTAATATCTGGGGTCAGGAATTGATTTGGCAATCTCTTTCGCTTGAGTTATTGATTCGAGAGCTTTGTCAACAGCATATTGATGAATATAGATGTTTTTCTTGGATGCGAGAAGCCGGACTTTATATTCGTTGCTAACAGAATTATCCGCAATGCTCTGTGCTTTTATAAATGAGGCTAAAGCTAAATCATAATTCTCTGCGTTTTCGTAAACTCTTCCTTGATAATACAGGCTTAAAAACTTTTTCAGATTGTCCCCGTGGTTAGAATAATACCTTACGGCAGCATTAACTACAGAATCTGACTTTATATCAACATAGTTCTTATCCATAGCCATTGAGAACAGAAGGGAATAGAGCCCCCTCTCTTGGTTACTTTTAAGAGCGTCCGGCTTGATATCTGATAGTTCATCGTATGCGCGCTCCGGATCCTCCTGTATATAGTCAAATATTATATTCAATCGCTTAATCGTTTCCGAAGAGCCACAGGCTATAAGCCCCAAACATACTAACAGCAAAAGATACTTTTTCATAACTCAATTCCTCTAACAAAAATACACAATTATTAACAGTGTTTCATGGCTTTTGGACCAGCCGTTAGCCGCAGAAACGAGACGGTTCAAACTATATAAATGTAATATATTGACAATCAGCGAGATGCAAAGGTTGCCCACAAACTTTATTTTATGCTTCTCTGGTGGATAATACCTAACTTTGTAAAAAAATAAATCTCCCGATTATGCTAAAACTATTATCAATTCTTTTTGCTTCGCTCTTAATGTGGAATTCGAAGCCTGCTGAAAACATTTCCTATGTTGCTAACGATCCTGAGGTAATCATTATCAAAAAAGGTGGTATAGGGGGCGACTTCCCACGCCAGCCAACGCAGGTTCCTATTTCTGGTATTGTTACGGGGAACACTATCTATCTCTCCTTCTCGGATGACCTTGGCGATGTGGATGTAACCATTGAAGAATACTTCGACGGAATCATCCTTCAAACCGTCGTTGACGGTTCCCTTCCCACCTCAGTCATTCCTTTCAATTATGGTTCTGGTGACTATGTAATTACGTTCACTCTTTCTGCGGGGGAGGAGTTTATTGGTTCATTCCAGTTATAAATCATTAAATATCCGTTAGTTATGCATCGTGATATATTATTTGTATTATTGTTAGCACTAGTCTCTACAGCATGTTCTAATGATAGTATTGAATATGCTAAATATAACGATAATGAAAAGGTGGATTCTCATTTGATTCCATTGGATAAAGCAATGGCTTCACTTGACTCTTTTTTGAAATCAGAAGGACATACTAAATCTCCTCAGAGAGTGGTTTCTTCTATATCAACAATATCTTCAAGTTCTTTGCACACAAAGACTGCAGATTTTGATGCATGTGAAAGCTTAGCATACCTGGTAAATTTCGAAAATAATAATGGTTTTGCACTATTGGCGGCGGACAATCGCTTAGATGAGGTGATTGTAGTAACTGAATCTGGTTCATTATCCCAAGATCAATTATTAAAAGCTATGGCAAGGGTTCAATCTAAACATAGCTCAACAAAGGTGTTGCAACCTACTTTGTCTGAAATTGATGATCTGGAGTTTTATAATGAAGATTATGATGATTACTATATAGGTGATTATGATTATACCGAAGGGAGTAATCAGCAATACATTTGCTCAACATTCATTTCAAATCTATGCGCTGAATATTTGTGTGGCGGGCCAATAATCGGGCCTCCTGGTGACGACCCTGAAGATCCACCTTTCCCTCCATTATATGATGATGTCCAAATTGTATCAAATACAGTATTTAATAATGCTGTATTACCTATGCTTGGGCAATTGTCATCTTGGTCACAGGCAAAAAGCCCGTATTATGATAAGTTAGCTTATTTTTGGGGTAAAGCTAATGTCGGCTGTGTAAATATAGCTATTGGAAAACTAATGACGTACCTTGAGTATCCAACTGCTTTTATTGCCGATGGTGTCACTATAGACTGGTCTTCAGTAAAAGTGCCGGTTTCTCATGCTGATTCAGTTATGGTTTCATCTCTATGTAGGAGGCTGTATGAAGATAATGGATCAATACCTTTTTTATCTTTGGGGACGTTCGTTTTGCCTGCTTTGGCAAAAAATAATTTAGTAAGTTACGGATTTTCGAATGTTGTGTATCAATCATATGATTCATCCTCTGTCTGTACTGCCCTTTTAAATGGCTGCCCGGTTTTTGTAAGAGCTCTTAATAATGAGTGGATGCCTGATATTATTCATTCTCATGCCTGGAATATAGATGGTTACAAGGAATACATTACTACTACAACTTATTATTACTATTTACACGGACATGTAGTTAATACCAATACAATGACATCGACAAAGAAGATGATGCATTGTGCTTGGGGATGGGGAGGGTCTTATGATGGCTATTTTCTTTCAGGTATTTTTAATTTAGCTGATGCATCAGCAGAGTTTGATGACCCCGATGATGAAGGTGGAATGACATTGGCATATACATATGGTGTAAAAACGATTACATATAGTCATCCATAATTGATAGGCTCTTTTGTTTATTTTCCGAATAATATGCTAACTTTGTCAAAAACAATGAACATGAAAAGAATAGTCCTCTTGATTGTGTTCATAAGCACAGTATGTTTTTCGGCTATGGCACAAGAGAGGATGAGCTACATAGATAGTGTGAAGGCTCATCTATCTGCTGATGGCCGGAAGTCCTGGAAACCGGAATTTAGTTTCCGGCTTAATGAGTTGTTCCTTACGGGGTCTTTTGATGTTACTGGTGGTATCAGGACAAGCGCAAATAAAGTCTTTGGCTTGGGCGTTGGATATAGTATTGTTAGTTACGATTCTGCACCGGTTACTAATACTAGGTTGTTGTTCTATCTTTATCATAGACATTATCTCCCGCTAGGAGAAAAAAAACGATTCTCTCTTTATAGTGATATAATGGGCGGTGGTACATACGTCATACAGACCACTAATAGTGATCCTTCAAGCAGAGGACGAATCCCTGAAGTTGGAGCATTAGGATGGTATTTCAGCTGGCAACCGGGAGTATCTCTTCGCCTTGGTCAAGGAAAGGCAAATATATTCATCGGACCCACATTAGGTCCGACATTTGGAGCTCACGTAGGCTTCGCATTATAGCTTTCTCTTTGTCAATAATGGCTGCGAGAGCATGTTTTTCTCCCCGTTGAGTCTTCAATATGCTCTCGGCATGGTATTGAATGGATCTTCGCCGGGCAAGGTCTGTTTTTATTGTGGGAATCTTGCCCGGCAATCGGCATTCCAGGCACGTAGAAGGCATGTGAGCGGGCAAGGTATTGCCGTTAAGTAGGCCTTGCTATAGTATTTGACGCCAGTTCTGCTGACTCTTGTGACACAGTTATTTCTATTTCCGTTGAGACGTTTTTTTTATCTTGTTGAATCAATACTATAATTACATTTTACTATTGCGTTATGAAAAAAATAAGCTCCTTATTATTGCTGTTGTTCTGTCTTATAATTTGTCAATGCTCTTTATCTCCAAGATTGCGCCCTTTATCTCCCGATACCTTATCATTAAAAACAAAGGCAAACACTAATAGTTCTTTTGACGTGACTGAACAAGATTTAAATTCTTATTTGAAATATTTATCCGTACATGAAAAGTATAAGAGCAACAACGTAAAATCTGTCACGCCACTTTTTTATAATGGTTCGTTAGTATATTATGTAATTAATCTAACAAACGGTTGGAGGATAATATCTGCTGATAAGCGAGGCCCAATTGTTTTAGCCAAAAGCGATGTGGGTCAATATGAAGAAGAGTTTTATTGTGATGTGGTACAATCATGGTTTGGGAGTATTTCAAAGCAAATACTCTATCGTAAAGAGCATTCGGATGAGTACTATTTAAAACTCTCTGAACAGGCAGTGAGTAATGAAACAAAATGTTTAAACTTTTGGAGAGCAATAAATGCTGATTCATCGTTTTTGGATGGACATATAAAGAAGCAGTCTTTACCACAAGGGATAAGATCATGGTTCCTCTCGGATGTTTATGAAGAAGTGGTCGCCTTTGAATCTCTTGATCATATTATCCCAGTATATTGGCATCAAGGAGCGCCTTTCAATTTATATTGTCCGCTTAAATCCTATGGTGATACCGCTCGTTGTCCAGCTGGATGTGCGGCTGTCGCTGTAGCTCAAACACTATATTATTTTCATTATAATATCTTATATCGACCCAATAGTAGCCCATCATACGGATCGTGCACTGGTTGGGCTGGTAATTATACGCAAACATTTTCCAATCCTGCTAGTTATACATGGGCTAATATGTCTTATTCGTCGGATCCTAATGGTTACGCTGCCCTTCTTATTGGCTATTTAGGGAAAAAAATGCATCTAAATTATAGCCCCACTGGAACTGGTACCAATTCTTTTTATGATATCCATTCCATTCTGGGCTCAGATTATGGCCTAAATTATAGGGCGGAAAATTATCAAATGGACTCTGTGTTTGTTGACCTTCAGTCAAGATTGCCAGTGATTTGTATTGGAGAAACAACTCCGATAGGTTCAAATCCACCAACCGCCCATGCTTTTGTCCTCGATGGGTATGAATCTTGTGAAGTTTTAACTCATTATGTATACTCTGATGGTACAGGTAACACTTTTGAACATATTGTGGCATCAGATCCTTTTGTGACTGATTTTAGAATTAATTGGGGAATGGGAACTATTGGCCGAAATTCAACTTATGCTGCAACAGGCTCATGGATGGGATATGATAACAACAAAAAAATAATATATAAAATTAAAACAGAAAATAAATAGTCCCTATGCATCTAAATACTTTATTCGGTACCTGTGGTATAATATTGAGTGCAATCACAACTTGTGCAAAGAAGCAATTAGATTTATTACAACCGGCACCTCAGTCAGAATTGACTGAAGTGTCTCTGAGTGAAGAAGAGAGGGGCTTCGTTCAAAAAGCTAATACTTTTGCTTTGAATTGCTCGCGGGCACTCTTTGCCAATAATGGCGGCGAGAGTATGTTTTTCTCCCCGTTGAGTCTTCAATATGCTCTTGGCATGGTATTGAATGGCGCGAGCGGCGATACAGCAGTTGAAATAGCGGAAGCTTTGGGATATGGAAGCGATATTAATGAGCTAAATACCTTCTTGTCCGATTTGATGGTGCAACTGCCCGCTGTCGATACTACTGTTGATTTCAGGATAGCAAATGCAATGTTGGTTAATAAAGCGTATAAAGTCAAACATTCATTTAGCGATGTGCTCAACAATCTCTATTATGCGCCTGTAGAATATACAGGGATCAATGACATAAGCAAAGTGGTCGAGATGATTAACGAATGGTCTTACCGGAATACAAATGGTTTCATAAATCCGCTTGTCGATCTGGGGGATTTGTCCGGCGGCTTTGTGTCTGTCCTGCTTAACGCATTGTATTTTAAGGCTAAATGGGCTGAGGAAGGAGGGACTCCTTTGTTCCGGTCTGAAGCAACTTCTCATTCGCAGCCCTTTTATGCTGATGGTGGAAAAGTGTTTCAAGTTGATTATTTGAGAGCATCTCATTATTTGCCATTTGCCCGGACAGAAGGATATCGGGCACTTGAATTACCTTATGCAAACAGGCGTTTTGCAATGTATGTGCTTTTGCCTGAAAACAGAGATCAAAGTAGTGTCCCCAAAATGCTGGCCTCTCTGACTGAGAAAGAATGGAGTAACTTGATGCAGTCTCTTAAAGTCGGCCCTGAGGTTCATATTTCGATTCCGAAATTTGAAACAGAAAAGAAATACAAACTGGCTGACGTCCTTCAAGGTCTTGGAATAAAAAAGGCGTTTATGCCCGGACAAGCAGAATTTGACCGCCTATTTGATTCTAGTAATCAAAAGTACTGTATAGATGAAATAATCCAGAAATCGCGAATTAAGGTTGCAGAATGGGGAACGGAAGCGGCATCTGTTACGGCCGAAGTATTAATTGGCGCATATATCCCGGAGAATTACGTGGAAGAATACTTCGTCGCTGACCATCCGTTTGTTTACTTGATTGCTGAAAAATCTTCCGGAATCATCCTTTTCTCCGGTGTCTTCGACGGCAAATAATATCTTCTCCGGGCTTGCGACAGACTGCCTACCTGTCGGCTACAGGCAAATATATTCATCGGACCCACATTAGGTCCGACATTTGGAGCTCACGTAGGCTTCGCATTATAGCTTTCCCTTTACCCTCAATATCTGTGGGCAGCATGTGGGTTCAGGCGTTCATTTTCTCCAGAAATTCCTTTGGCGACAGGATTTGTGGCTGATTGCCAGGGAGAATGCCGTCAGGGTCGGATATTTTAAGGAAATCTTTGCCGTTGGTGGTTACAAGAATCGAGCATCCGGACAGGGTGGCGTTGACGTACTGAAGGATGTCTTCAAAGTCCGGTCCGTGCAGCAAGCAGGCAACCGAGTACTCTTCTTCTTTATCTGCCGACAAAGAAGAAACGTAATTAAGCAGATTGCTGATGCTTGGCGCGACCTTTTCTTTGCCGGCCCTTTTACGGAGGATATATGCTATGTTTGCAAATGACAGGCAACTGGTTACAACTTCCTTTACTCTTTTCATCTTTGGCCAGTTTGCCAGGATTCTGGTGCAGTCACGGCAGTCTTTCTCGGCCAAAAGAGTGTTCAGAAATATGTTAGTGTCGAGAAATACCTTAACGGGCTTCATGGCTGCTATAATTTTGACATAATATAGTCAAGGCGCTCGTCCTGTTCCCTGTCCTCGGCACTTGGCTTGCGCGCGATACCTACCAGCGAAAGAAGAACCGGATCGGTTACATCTTCTGGTATCAAAGAGTAGTCTTCATCTTTCAGGGCGTCTTGCTCCACAAGCGCCTCAATATACTTTTTGCACGACATAGACCGGCTCCTGGCCTTCCTGCTGATTACTCTTACTACCCCCGGGCTCAAGTCAATAAGCTTTCTTTGCAATGTTTCCATGCAGCAAAGATAGCAAAATATATATAATTATAAAAGAATATATATGTTAATACTCCTCTCCCAGGCTACCTGAACTTCTTGTCCTCCTCGAGCATGCCGAGGTAGGAGTTGTAGCGCTCGGGGCTGATGATGCCGGCGTCAACGGCTGCCTTGACGGCGCAGAGAGGCTCGTGGGTGTGGGTGCAGGGGACGAAGCGGCAGTTGTCGGCCACCCGGAGCATCTCGGGGAAATACTTGGCGATCTCTTCTTTCTCGAGATCCACCAGGCCGAAGCCCCTAAGCCCTGGAGTATCAACTATAAAACCACCGCCGCTCAGGGGGTACATTTCATAGAGCGATGTGGTATGTTTTCCCTGCAGATGCGCTTCGCTGATGCGGCCGATTTTGGGGTCGAGCGAGGGGTCAAGGGCCTTGATGACCGACGATTTGCCCACTCCGGACTCGCCGCTCACAAGCGATGTGCCCTGTGAGCAGATGGCGCGCAGCTCATCGATTCCTTCTCCCGTAAGTGCCGAGCACTCAACCACATGATATCCAGCTCCGCGATAGATGCGGCAGAAATCCTCCACCTGCTCAGGAGCAAGCTCGCGGTAGAGATCCATCTTGTTCAGTACTATCACTGCCTGTACTCCGTAAACCTCGCAGGTCACCAGAAGACGGTCGAGGAAGGGGAGCTTGATCTCGGGAAAGTACAGCGTGACCACCAGCAGGGCACGGTCGAGATTGGACGCGATGATGTGCTGCTGCCTTGAAAGATTAGTGCTGCGGCGTATGACGTAGTTCTTGCGGGGAAGTACCTCCGTAATGACCGCGGGGTGCTGCTCGTCTGCCACGGTGCCCTCAAGGCTGTACAGCACCCTGTCGCCCACGGCTACAGGGTTGGTGGCGCCTGACTTTTCGAGACGGACTTTGCCCCTCAAAACAGCTGGGAAAGGCTCCCAGCGGGGCAGTTCGCTAAGCAGGAAATGGCTTCCGGCGTTTTTGACAACGGTAGCTTCCATCATTTAGCCCGCCCCACCAATTTGTCGGCGAATTCACGGAGGGGAGTGATGTCGACACGCAGCCCTTTAAGTGCTTCCAGCGCCATGTCGGAATAGCGGCGGACCTCGCTGCGGGCCTGTCCGGGAACTCCAAGCTCGTCGTACAGACCCTTGATCTGAGCTATCTTGGCCTTGAATTCTTCGGCCGTAGCGCATTCGCGCCCGAAGGCACCAAGAAACGCCTGAGGGTCACTGCTGAGCTCCAGGGCCCGTATGGTCAGCCAGCTTTTCTTGCCGTTGAGGATATCGCCGCCTATGGGCTTGCCGAACACTTTCTCGTCTCCGTAAGCATCCAGATAGTCATCCGCCACTTGGAATGCCATACCGAGGTCGTAGCCGTAACGGTACAGAGCTTCGCAGTCGGTCTCCGGCGCTCCGGCGAGCAGCCCGCCCATCTTGGCCGAGCATGCCAGCAGGACGGCGGTCTTTAGGCCTATCATCGAGTTGTACTGCTCCATGCTGACGCTCTCTTCGCCCTCGAATTCCATATCGTACTGCTGGCCCTCGCATACCTGTGCGGCGGTTTCTGAAAACAGGTCCAGAACAGTGCTGCGGCACTCCGCGGGGGCTTTTACTATGAGTTTGTAGGCTTCGATGAGCATCACGTCACCGCTCAGGATGGCCGTATCTTCGTTCCACTTTTTCCACACCGTGGGCATGCCCCGGCGCAGCGGGGAACGGTCCATAATGTCGTCGTGGATGAGAGTAAAACTGTGGAATACTTCAAGAGCGGCTGCGGGCGAGAGCTCTTCCGGCCCAGGCTTGCCTCCGTAGAGCCCGAAGGCGGTAAGGCACAGAGTGGGGCGTATGCGCTTGCCTCCGATTTGCATCATGTAGCGCAGCGGGTCGTAAAGCCCGGCGGGAGAGGCAGGAAATTTGATGACATCATCTATCATAGCTTACAAATATAGCAAATTAATGAATACCTTTGCAGTATGAAACTTGTATTCGCTACCGGCAATAAAGGCAAACTCCGCGAGGCCCGCGAGATTCTGGGCCCTTCCTTCGAAGTGATCTGCCCTGCCGACCTGGGTATCACGGACGATGTGCCCGAGACTGCCATGACCCTGAAGGAAAACTCGATACTCAAGGCGGAGGCCCTTTACGGGCGCTGCCGCATCGACTGCTTCGCCGACGACACGGGGCTTGAAGTGGATGCCCTTGGAGGCGCTCCCGGGGTGCATGCGGCCCGTTATGCCGCCGACATAGCCCGGCGTGACGGCTTGCCCGTACCTCCTGACCATGACTTCTCGGCCAATATCGACGCTTTGCTCCGCGAGCTCGAAAAGCACCCCGGGGAGCCGCGTACAGCGCGTTTCCGCAGCGTGGTTACGCTTATCCTTGACGGGCAGGAGCATTTCTTTGAGGGGACTCTTGAAGGCAGTATCGCCTTTGCCCGCAGCGGCAGCGGCGGCTTCGGTTACGACCCGGTGTTCATTGCCGACGAGTACCCCGGGGTGAGCGTGGCCGAGCTCCCGGAGGATGTCAAGAATGCCATTTCGCACAGGGGCAAGGCTCTAAGGCTAATGGCCCGGTGGTTGCAGGAGAGGGAATAATTGTTAATTTTGCATTTATGAAGAGATTTCTGATAATCATAGCTCTGGCGGCCGTCACCCTGTCTTCCGGAGCGCAGTCCAAAAGTTTCAAACTGGGCAAATGGACCGAAATCCAGGGCGCGATACTCAAGGAGCTCAACCGCTCGTATGTGGATTCGCTGCCGCTCGACCGCATCGAGCGCGCCGGAGTGGACGCCATGCTTTCCGACCTTGACCCATATACGGTATATATCCCCGAAGAGGAAAACGAGAACCTCCGCATGATGATTAACAAAAGCTACGGGGGCATAGGCGCTATCATCTACAAGCCCGACCTGCAGGGGAACGTAATCATCAACGAGCCTTATGAGAACTCTCCGGCGCACAAGGCCGGCCTGCGTTGCGGCGATGAGATCCTCACCATTGACGGACTGAGCGTCAAGGGTCTCTCGAGCGCAGAGTGCAGCGAGAAGATGCGCGGCACCCCCGGATCCAAGGTGCTCTTCAAAGTGAAGAAGGTCTATAGCGGAGAGATTAAAGATGTACGCATCACCCGTCAGACCATTCATCTGCCTGACCTCCAGTATGTCGGAATGGTTACTCCCAACACCGGCTACATCCTTCAGACCGGTTTTACCGAGGGCGTGGCTGAACAGCTGCGCAAGGCCATTATCGCTCTGCAGAAAAGCTCCAAGCTCGATACTCTGGTGCTCGACCTGCGGGGTAACGGCGGCGGACTTCTTAACGAGGCGGTGGATATAGTTTCGCTCTTTGTGCCCAAGGGCTCGCTTGTGGTAACCGCCAAAGGGCGCGAGGAGGGCTCTTCTTATGCCGCCCGCACGACCAAGGCTCCGCTGGATACGAAACTGCCCCTCATCATCATGGTCGATTCCGGCTCGGCTTCGGCCTCTGAAATCGTATCCGGGGCGCTGCAGGACATGGACAGGGCTATAATCATAGGCACCCGCACATTCGGCAAGGGTCTGGTGCAGAGTCTGAGGCCCCTGCCTTACGGCGGCCAGCTGAAGCTCACCACGGCCAAATACTATACGCCCAGCGGCCGCTGCGTACAGGCGATAGATTATTCGCACCGCAACGAAGACGGCAGCGTAGGGCATATTCCCGACTCGCTGACTCACGAATTTAAAACCGCCCTCGGGCGCACCGTGAGGGACGGCGGCGGCATTACTCCCGATATTGAAGTCAAGCCTCACGACTACAGCCGCCTCACCTATTCGCTGGTGCTCAGCGGAGTAGTGGAGCAGTACGCTCTGGAATATGTGAAGGCCCACCAATCTATCCCCGCTACATCTGATTTCAGCCTCTCCGAAGCTGATTACGAGGACTTTATAAAATTCGCAAAAGGCAAGGAATTCGATTATCGCTCAAGCGCCCGCACTTATTTCGACCTGGTCCGCAAGGAACTTGTCCGCGACGGCCTGGAGGAAACTATGTCTAAAGAACTGGACGCGCTCGGGAAGGCCCTTGATATGGAGAAGGAAGATTTCCTGCGGCTTAAGAAAGACGAGATCGTGCCTTTTATCGAGGAGGAAATAGTGGTCCGTTATTATTTCCAGCCCGCCGGAGTGCAGCTGCGCCTGCGTTACGATACACAGCTCCAGGAGGCCCTTCGTAAAGCTGCTGGATTCAAGTTCGAGTAATGTTAAGGAAAGATCTGGAGATAATGGCTCCGGCGGGGAACTTTGAGTGCCTGCACGCAGCCATACAAGGAGGAGCCGACTCGGTGTACTTTGGCGTCGGGCGCCTCAACATGCGCTCCCGCAGCGCCAACAACTTCACCCCCGAAGACCTGCCCGAAGTGGTCCGCATATGCCGCGAGGCAGGTGTGCGCAGCTACCTGACGCTCAACATAGTGCTTTATCCCGAGGACCTTGCCCCTATGCGCGAGGCCCTCGACAGTGCCCTGGAGGCAGGGGTTGATGCCGTCATAGCGTCTGATATCGCCGCCATAGAATACGTCCGCAGCATAGGGATGGAAGTCCACATTTCCACCCAACTCAATGTCTCCAACGTGGAGGCCCTGCGCTTCTGGTCCCGCTGGGCTGATGTGGTGGTGCTCGCCCGCGAGCTTAATCTCGACCAGGTAAAAGAAATCTACGAAGCCATACAGAACGAGCATATCTGCGGCCCTTCCGGCAATCCGGTGAGGATAGAAATGTTTGCCCACGGCGCCCTTTGCATGGCGGTAAGCGGCAAGTGTTACATGAGCCTGCACGCTTACGGCGCTTCGGCAAACAGGGGAGCCTGCATGCAGATCTGCCGCCGCGGCTACAGGGTTACCGACCGCGAAACCGGCTACCAGCTGGATATCGACAACGAGTACATCATGTCTCCCAAGGACCTGTGTACCATAGAGTTCATGCCCCGGATAGTGGATAGTGGAGTAAGGGTGTTCAAGATAGAGGGCAGGGCACGCAGCGCCGAGTATGTTAAGCGCTGCGCCCAATGCTACCGCAAGGCGGCCGACGCCGTAGCCGACGGCACATTCACCCCGGAACTTGCCGCAGGGCTCAAGAGTTCCCTTGCCGAAGTGTTCAACCGCGGCTTCTGGGACGGCTATTACCAGGGAGCACCCCTTGGCGAATGGAGCAATGTGTACGGCTCGCAGGCCACCAGGCGCAAGGTTTACTGCGGCAAGATCAGCAATTGGTTCGACCGTATAGGCGTGGCTGAAATAACCGTTGAAGCCACCGACCTGCACCTCGGGGACGATATAATGGTGATAGGCGCCACCAGCGGAGTGACGGAGCTTACCGTAGATGATATGCGGGTGGAGCTCCGGCCCGCCGAACTGGCCCCCAAGGGCGTCCGCTGCTCGGTCCGCATCCCCGAAGGCCCGTCAGGCGAGCACGTGCGCCGCGGCGACAAAGTTTTTCTCTGGGTACAGCAGTAGTCAGTCTTTCGGAGCGTTTGCAACTGCCGGCTGACTACGGCCTTCGGCCTATCCCTCCCGGCCAGGCCGGGCCCCTCCCACTCACGGCTGCGTGGGCGCAGACGGTCAGCCGGCAGCTGCAGACGCTACGGAGGGCTTAATAAATCTGGTGCTCCATGTTCAGATAGTCCTCGAAGAGCTTCTGGCACTCCTCGCGATCAATCTCAGTCATATAATCGATGAGCTTGTCGCGCCCGCCGAAAATAGCGTCGAACTTATCGTCACGGAAACCGATTTTTCCGGTATCTTCAATATTGCAGCCATAGTAGATCTTGCTGATATGCGCCCACATACAAGCGCAGAGGCACATGTGGCAAGGCTCCGCCGTAGTGTACAGTTCGCATCCCCGCAGGTCGTAAGTGCCAAGGTTCCGGCAGGCATCGCGTATGGCGGCCACCTCCCCGTGGCAGGTAGGATCATTATTCACTATCACACAATTATGGCCGCGCCCTACAATCTCTCCGTCCTTGACTATCACGGTGCCGAAAGGACCGCCATGCTTGCTTTCTATGCCACCGCGGGCCTCGCGGATGGCCAGTTCCATATACTTATTCATAACTTTTAAAGCTAATCATTTATTTCACAATAAAGTACACGCTCCTCGAAGCTCCGTTCGAATCCATGGCCACAAGTAGATGGGCTCCCGGTTCCGGCCTGAGCATCAGGTCGTGTTCGCCCACAGTGCGGGCCACGTATTTATCGTCCAGATGCCAGTACAGCACCGCCGACGGGTCGGTGTGTGCGGCTCTCACCACCACTCCCTGGTCTTTGCCGTCAAGCCCGCGGGTCAGCACCACGGTCACTCCTTGCTGGGGGTAAATAATCTCTATGGGATTGCCGCCGTCGGTGCCCGAATCGAAGTCGGGATGCTTAGGCGGCAGCGGCCTGTAGTCGATGTGATTCTTGATGTAGTACCATTCCATGGCCGGCGGCAGCACGAAACGCACTTCCTCCACCATCTTCTCCACGGGGTAGCAGCTGCTGTTTACCAGATACTGCCTTTCTGCGTCCAGATGCACTATGCGGTGGTATTTGCACTCGTCAGGCCGCACCTTGATGTCCGGCACCCACACCGTGTCGCGGTCGGGGCAAATGTGTGAAGCGGGAAGCCCGCTCTGGTGGCATACCGCAATGGGCACCATATCGTCCAGCGGCATGCTGAACCAGCGGGAGTGCGGTAGGGCGTTGAACACATCGAACATGACGGGTGAGGCATAGCCCACGCCGGTCATCTGCGAACGGCCTTCTCCGTCGCTGTTGCCCACCCATACGGCCACCACATAATCGGGGTTCACTCCCACGCTCCAGGCGTCCCTGTTGCCCCAGCTTGTGCCGGTTTTCCAGGCAATCTTGCGCCCGGAACTGAACTCCATCCACGACGATTCTTCCTCGGGACGGCCGGCGCGCGACAGAGCTTCAAAGGTAAGCCAGATGGCTCCGCGTCCGAGAGGAAGGTCTTCGCAGCCCTCGTCCAACAGTTTGACGGCCATTGAACGGTAGCACTCGGCAAGCGTCTGGAGAGTGATCTCAGCTCCGCCCAGGATAAGCGACAGGCCGTAATGGTCGGCGTCTTTGTTTATGGTGCTGAAGCCCATTGCCTGCAGCAGCTCGAGGAACTCCGGCACTCCGTAACGCTCCAGCATACGCACCGACGGCACATTGAGAGAGCGCTCTATAACCTCGTTTGCCGGGACGGCTCCGTCGAAGCTTCTGGAGAAGTTGTGCGGCGAGAAGTTATTGTAATTGTACGGCGTATCCTTGATGAGCGTTCCGGGCAGTATGAGCCCCTTCTGGAGCATGGCCGCGTAGAGCAGGGGTTTGAGGGTGCTGCCGCTCGAGCGGGGAGCGGGAACCATGTCCACTTCGGCTCCGCGAAGGCCGCCGGCAAGACCGTGTGTATTGCCATAATATGCCTTCACCTGCCCGCTGTGCACGTCCAGAACCAGTATTCCCATGTTGTCCACCAGGTTCTGGTGGTAGATTTCGAAATGGTTGCGGGCTATGTTGTTGACCCTTTCCTGCAGAGCTTCGTCAACGGTGCAGGTGTAGGCTTTGTCACCGCCCTCGGCGCGCAGCCTTTCAAGCAGGTGGTAGGCCTTGTCGGGCATCGGCAGCGGCTTGTCGGGCAGCGGCTCATCCTTGGCCAGCTCGCATTCAAGTTCGTCTATTACGCCTTTGCTGCATAGCTTGTCGAGCAGGAAATTGCGCTTCTCCAGAAGACGCTCGCGGTTGCGCCCAGGGTGGATGAGCGCCGGGGCGTTGGGGAGTACTGCCAGCATGGCGCTTTCGGCCCACGAAAGGTCGGAGGCGTTGCGCCCGAAGTAGCGCCAGGCAGCCGCTTCCAGACCCACCACATTACCCCCGAAAGGGGCGTTTGAGGCATACAGGAGCAGTATTTTCCGTTTAGAGTGCCGCAGCTCGAGGCGTGTGGCCATCACCGCTTCAAGCATCTTTTCGGGTATGTTGCGCGGAGCGTCCGGGCGGCTGAGGCGGATAACCTGCATGGTGAGCGTGCTGGCGCCGCTAACGACCTCTTTTTTGCTCAGGTTCTGCCTGATTGCCCTGCCTATCGACAGGAAATCTATGCCCGGATGCCACCAGAAGCGCTTGTCTTCGTAGCAGACTATGCATTTTGCAAACTTGTCGGGGACTTCTTTGGCGGGCGGGAAATACCATTGCCCGTCCGCAGAAATGCGTGCGCCCAAAAGTGTACCGTCGGGACTGGAGAGCGTAGCGCTCAGCGGAGCCTTGAAAAGCTTGCCCGGCAGACAGAAAATATAAAGCACCACAAAAGGGGCGAGAATCAAAATTATTTTCTTAAATTTGGACATTGCAAACAAATATAACCAAATAATATGAAACTATCCAAACTTATCGCAGTTGCGCTCCTGGCCTCTCTGGCCTTCGTTTCTTGCAACGAATCCCAGAACGGCGGCCCCGCAGGCAAGTCAGGTGACAAAGTTCAGGTTGCCACCCCCACCGTTGAGGAAGCCGGGTACGAATCGTACGACGGTACCGAAACTCCGGTATCCACTCCCGACGCTCCCCAGATCAAGCTCGTAAGCAAGGGGTCCATACTTCCGTCCACCGGACAGATGGATTTGCTGTTCAGCTCCTATGGCTATGCACAGGCCCGTTTCCGCGTGCGTAAGATATTCACCAGCAATATCTTGCAGTTCCTGCAGTTCGATACCTACGAGGCTCGCTACAACATCTCCAGGGTAGCGCGTGTGGTGGCCGACACTACCGTGGTGCTCGGCGCAACCGACGCTCCGCATATCCGCGAGGTCCGTAACTACGCCTTAAGTCTGGACGACCTTATCAAGCCCGAGCCCGGCGCCATTTATCACGTGGAAATCCGCGGCCTGGAGCCCCTCGAGGAGGAAGACTTCTGGGACAGCGACACTTATTTCGGCGATTACGACACTTACGACGAGCGCAATACGTTCCTGCTCGCTACTGATGTTGCCCTTATCGCCAAGGGCGGCAGCAACAAATGGGAGGTATTTGCTTGCGACATTATCAGCGGTACTCCTCTCAAGGGCGCCAAGGTCAAGCTCTACGACGACGTGCTCCAGGAGCTCGGCAAGGGCGTGACCGACAAGGACGGCTGCGTGACTTTCCCCGCCGACGATACCGGACGCTACGTGGTCGTACAGTCTGACAAGGGCAGCGCATATCTCGCGCTCAAGAACGAGAAATCGCTCTCTACCAGTGACTTCGATGTTTCCGGTACCTACTCTTCAGGCGGCCTCAAGGCCTTCATCTTCGGAGAGAGGGGAGTTTGGCGTCCGGGCGATACCCTGCACATCAGCACCATCACCATGACCGAAGACGGCGATCTTCCCATCGGCCATCCCGTGGTGGCTGAACTCCTCAATCCTGACGGACAGGTCACCCGCACCGTTACCGTCAAGAACGACGGCGGCCACATTTTCCACTTCCCGTTCACTACCGATGCCGACGCCCCTACAGGCAACTGGAGGGTAAAGGTCAAGGTGGGCTCGCAGACTTTCTCCAAGGCTGTAAAGATCGAGACCGTCAAGCCCAACAAGCTCGATATCGACCTGAGTTTCGACCAGGAGTGGCTGGTGCCGAAGAGCAGCTGCGTGGGTACCATCACCGTCAAATGGCTCTACGGCGCTCCCGGAGCGGACCTGAAAGTCAACGGCGATGTGGAGCTCACCAACGCCCGCACTGCATTCAAGGGCTACGAGGCATATGACTTCCGCGACGACAGCCGCAGTTTCACCAGCCAGTCCCGTTATTTCAACGATATGCGCACGGACGAAAACGGCCAGGTGCAGGTTACCACCAACATGGACCTTCGCGGCCAGGGTGTTCCCGGCATGCTCAACATCGGCTTCACCCTTCGCGCTTTCGAGCCTTCGGGCGAGTTCAGCACCGGCGTTTCGTCCTTCAAGCTCTCTCCCTTCGACACTTACGTGGGCGTGAAAGTCGATCAGGACAAGACCGAGTGGGGCGAGACCTACCTCAAGAGCGGCGTGGCGCATAAGTTCGACGTGGCTACTGTCGGTCCCGACGGCAAACCCGTTTCCGCTTCCGACCTGCACGTTGAAATATTCCATGTTGACTGGAGCTGGTGGTGGAATTCATCTTCACAGATAGCCAGCTACATGTCAGGCAAGAGCAAAGAGGTCTTCCTTGACAAGCACATTGCCACCCAGGGCGGCTCCGGCAGCTTCAGCTACGACTGGAAAAACGCTCCCGACGGACTCTACTTCGTGCGTGTCAGCGACGATGCCGGCGGTCACGCAACTTCCATGCTCTGCGAGGTTTATGAGAACTACAGCGGCAAGACCAACGGCTCCGAGGCCGCCGCTCGCCTGAGCATCAGCTCCAATAAAGACAAATACTCCGTAGGCGAGACCGCCAAGCTGTCCATCCCTTCGTCGGCAGGCAGCAAGGCTCTGGTATCGCTCGAGAAGGGCGGCCGTATCATAAGCAGCGAATGGGTTGACTGCCAGGCCGGTTCGACCGAGATCAAAGTCCCCGTCACCAGCGAGATGCTGCCCAATGTATATGCATTCGTGACCCTGGTCCAGCCTCACAAGAATACTCTGAACGACGCTCCCGTGCGTATGTACGGCGTGCACAACCTCGATGTCGAGGACGCCGCCTCCCATCTGGAGCCCGTACTTGAGATACCCGCCGACGTGAAGCCCGAGACCACCCTCAAGTTCAAGGTCAAGGAAAAGAGCGGCAAGGCTATGAGTTACATCGTGGCTCTCGTCGATGAAGGCCTGCTCGGACTTACCGCTTACAAGACTCCTGACGCCTGGAAGGCATTCTACGCCAAGGAGGCTCTTCGCGTTCGTACCTGGGATGTTTACGACGATGTGATCGGCGCATACGGCGGCAAGATCGAGCAGCTGTTTGCAATCGGCGGTGACGATGAAGCCGCCTCCGAGGCCATCCGTCCTCAGGGCGCACAGCGCTTCAAACCAGTTGTGGCTTATCTCGGTCCCTTCACCCTCAAGGGCGGCAAGAGCGCCAGCCATTCCTTCGACGTGCCTCAGTACATCGGCTCGCTCCGCGCCATGGTCATTGCCACCGACGGCAGGGCCCAGGGCAGCAGCAGTACCAATGTAACCGTCACCAAGCCCGTCATGGTGCAGACCACCCTGCCCAGGACTATGAACATAGGCGAGACCATCAAGGTTCCCGTGACCCTCATGACCCTCAAGGACGGCGTAGGTGACGTCAAGCTGGGCATCAAGACCGACAATCTGGTAGAGGTGGTGGGCCCTGCAACCCAGACCGTACGCTCCGACAAGGCAGGACAGGAACTCAGCTACTTCGAGATCAAGGTCGGCGACAAGACCGGCATAGCCCACGTGGCCACTACCGCCGAGTCTTCCAACGACAAATCTTCCAGCGTCATCGAGATAGACGTCCTCAATCCCAATCCCGAGGTTACCCGCGGCCAGACCGTGCTGCTGCCGGGCGGCGCTTCCAAGGAACTTAAGGTCGATCTGTTCGGCACTCCCGGAACCAATTCCGTGCAGCTCGAACTCTCCACCATTCCCGCCATCGACCTGCAGTCACGCCTGCGCTACCTCCTGACCTATCCTTACGGATGCCTTGAGCAGACCGTCTCTTCGGCCTTCCCTCAGCTCTATCTCGACAAGATCATGACCTGTGACGAGAGCACCCGCGAGCGCAGCCGTTTCAATGTCGAGGCTGCCATCCGCAGGCTCCAGATCTATCGCCGTTCCGACGGCTCTCTGAGCTACTGGCCCGGCAGCAGCTACTCATCGCTCTTCGGCAGCGCCTACGCCCTCCACTTCCTCAAGGAAGCCGAGGATGCCGGCTATGCCGTGCCCGTTGACCTCAAGAAGGAACTCATCGCCTGGCTTGGACGCAACGTATCCGACTCCAAGGAGGATATGACATCCCGCGCATACGGAGTTTATGCTCTGGCAACCGCCGGCAAGCCCGCCCGCAGCGCAATGAACCTCCTTCGCGAGAAGGTTAAGAAGATGCCTGCCGGCGCCGCATGGCTGCTCTCCGCAGCTTATGCCGTCGACGGCAAGAAGAACGTTTCCCGCGAGATCGCAGCGGCTCTCAAATACGAAGACGGTGTTTATGAGGCCTACGGCAGCACCGACCGCAACAGGGCGGTAGCACTCAAGACCATGCTCCTGATCGACCGCAAGGAAGATGCATTCAAGCTGGCCGAGACCATCGCCTCACGCCTTAACGACAAGGATGTGTATATGAGCACCCAGTCAACCGCCTGGAGCCTCTACGCCATTGCCGACTACGCCCGTGAGAATGCCGGCGGTGTGCAGGCAACCTACAACGCAGGCGGCAAGGCTGTCAAGGTGAGCGGCGACAAGTGCCTTGAGTCCAGGGCTATAGCCGTCGGTGAAGCCGACAAGAGCCTGAACATCAAGATCGATAACGCCGGCCAGGGCAATCTGTATGCAGTGGCTTCCGTAACCGGTATTCCTCCGGCATCTACCGAGAAGGCCATAAGCAACAAGCTCAAGATGACCGTCAGTTATGTTGACGACCAGCACAATCCGGTCAAGGTTGACACCCTCTCGAGAGGACGTATGATATTCGCCGTTGTGACCGTCACCAACACAGGTGCTACCGCGGCAAGGGATCTGGCTCTCAACCAGAAGTTCCCTTCGGGCTGGGAGATCCAGAATGACCGTCTGTACTCTGCAGCTTCTGGGTATCCGTCGGGCGTGAGCTACCAGGATATCAGGGACGACAGGGTGTACAGCTTCTTCGATCTTGGCGCCGGTAAGAGCGTCACCATAGAGACCAAGCTTGTTGCCACATATCCCGGCAAGTTCTATCTGCCTGCAGTGAGCTGCAGCGCGATGTACGACGCTACGGTGTCCGCGCTGGTTCCCGGTCGCTGGATTGAAGTCAAATAAGGCTCCATGTGGGTTCTGCTGGCGGTGTTTTCCGCCATACTGCTTGGTACTTACGATGTAGCCAAGAAGCAGGCGCTCCGGAAGAACGGCACATTCGCCGTTCTTCTGGTGGCGACTGCTCTTTCTACCCTCTTCGTCTCGCCTTTCCTCCGCATCGGTCCGGCCGAAGATCACCTCAAACTGGCTCTTAAGGCTGTTTTGGTTACAGCTTCCTGGGTGTCGGGCATGGAGGGCCTCAAGCGTCTGCCTCTCACCACGGTAAGCACCATCAAGGGCTCGCGCCCCGTGTTCGTGGTGTTGTTCTCTATCATCCTTTTCGGCGAAAGGCTCAATTGGATGCAGTGGCTCGGAATAGCTATTGTGCTTGGCGCCCTGTATATGCTCGGGTTCACCAGCCGCAGGGACGCCTCGGCCCAGGTGCGCAAGACCGGCTTCATCTGGATGGGGATTTCGGTCCTTACGGGTGTTGCCAGCGCACTGTACGACAAGTACATCATGAAGGGAATGGAGCCCATGTTCGTGCAGAGCTGGACCAACCTGTTCATAACCATCATCCTGGCTCTGTGTGTCTTGGTAAAGCGCGTGGGAGGGATGAGCGAAGCGAAGTCGGAGGGAGCCCTGCCGGCCCGCTCGGACAAGTTCCGCTGGGACTGGACTTTGGTTCTGGTAGCCGTACTAATCACCGGCGCCGACGCCCTCTACTTTTTCGCCCTCAAGCAACCCGATGCCCTTCTCAGCATCATATCGGTAGTGCGGCGCGCCTCGGTACTCGTAACCTTCGTTCTGGGCGCCATCATCTTCCACGAGGGAAATATACGCGCCAAGGGGCTCAATATGCTCCTGATGGCCGCCGGCGTGGTGCTTCTGCTGATTGGCAGCTGATTAACAGAAAATATTTATATTTGTAGAACGTGAATATAACCAACAAATCATAACACGATGAAAAGAATAATCTTTGCAGCAGCCGTACTATTGATGGCATGCTCCTGCAGCCAGAAGCTGTACAATGTAACCAAGTCTTACGACGACAAGCACTTCGCCAAGCTCCAGCAGGTATTGGACAATCCCACTACCCCCAAGGATGTAAGCTACAGCTTTACGGAGGCTTCCGACATCGGTCTGGTGGGTAAAATGTTCTACAATACCCCCAACCCTTATCACCGCATCGACACGGTTAAGTACAAGGGAATGAACAAGGGCGAGAATTTCCAGGCTCGCAGCAGCGCAGGTCTTGCGGTTATCTTCTCCACTAACTCCACCTCCATTTCCGTCAAGACAGAATGGGGCCAGAAGTATGTGGCCAACAATACCATGCCTCTTGCCTACAGCGGTTACGACCTCTATATCAAGAACAAGAAGGGCGAATGGCAGTGGGCTGCATCGGGCGGCGTCAAGCCCGGCAAGGAGGAAGACAACGTCGTGCTCATCAAGGATATGGCACCCGGCGAGAAGCAGTGCATACTTTATATGCCCAACTACAGCGAGGTGCGCTCCTGCAAGATCGGAGTAACCGTGGGTTCATACATCAAGAAGCTTGACGGACAATTCCGCAACAAGATTGTCTTCCATGGCTCTTCCTACACCCAGGGCATCAGTATCAGCCGTTCCGGTATGAGCTATCCCATGCAGTTCATGCGCCACACCGGCATGCAGGTTCTTGCTTTTGGTATGAGCGGCAACTGCAAGATGCAGACTTATTTTGCCGACGTGCTCGTTGATGTCGATGCCGACGCTTATGTGTTCGACGCATTTTCCAATCCCGACTATCTGATGATCAAGGAGCGCCTGCAGCCGTTCATCGACCGTATGATTGCAGCGCATCCCGGCAAGCCCCTCATCTTCCAGCAGACCATCTACCGCGAGGCACGTAACTTCTCGCTGACCTACGACGCCAGGGAGCAGGCCAAGATGGACATGGCTTCAACTATTTTCAGCCAGCTGCTCAAGGATCCCAAGTATGCTGATGTATATTTCATCCAGACTAACGCTTGCGCGAAGGGCAGCCACGAGTATTCGGTTGACGGCGTCCATCCCGACGATCACGGCTACTATCTCTGGAGCAAATCCATCGAGAAGCCCATCCTGAGCATCCTGGCCAAGTACGGCATACAGTGAAACTAAGACTGTACATTATTCTTGCTGGCATGATTGCAGTATTTGGCTGCTCTCATGCCAGCATGCCTGTGGTGGGAGTGAGCTGCTCGCGCAGCGGCTCCGGTTCCGCCTTGCTGCCCACTACATATACCGACGCACTGCGCAGCGCCGGTGCTGTTCCCCTTGTTATACCCACGGTGTCCGACGAGGCGCAGGCGGCCGCCGTGATGGAAGTTGTGGACGGAATCGTGTTCTCTGGCGGAGAAGATGTCAACCCTGCATGGTACGGAGAGAGTGTGTGGAACGAGACGGTTGAGATAGATTCGGTACGTGACAGGTCGGACAGCCTGCTCGCCCGCGCGGCGCTTGCCTGCGGGAAGCCTGTGCTGGCCATCTGCCGGGGGAGTCAGCTGATGAACGTCATTCTTGGCGGTTCCCTTTATCAGGACCTGCCTACCCAGTTCTCCGGAGGCGTCGCCCATTCCGGGAAAACTCACAAAATTGCTTTTGAAGAGGGGAGTGTGCTGGCCGGTTTGTACGGTACCGACTCGCTGACTGTCAATTCCATGCATCATCAGGCGGTAAAGGACCCGGCCCCGGGTATCCGTATTACCGCACGCTCTGCCGACGGCATAGTGGAGGCCTGGGAAACGCCTCAGATAGTTGCAGTGCAGTTCCACCCCGAGAAGATGCTCGCCGCCGGCGATTCAGCCTGGCTGCCGCTTTTCAAAGCGTTCGTTTCACGTACGGCTCAAAGGTAGTACTTCTTTGAGGTAGGGGCCGGTTACTGATGAGGGGTCGGCGGCGACTTGCTCCGGCGTGCCGCAAGACACCACGCGGCCGCCGCGGCGACCGCCTTCGGGCCCCATGTCGATAAGATAATCGACGCTCTTGAGGATATCGGGATTGTGCTCGATGATTATGACCGTATTCCCCTGATCGACAAGCTTCTGGAGAACGCTCAGAAGAGTTTGGATATCCTCGAAATGCAGGCCTGTCGTGGGCTCGTCCAGCATGTAGAGCGTGTTGCCGGTGGCCTTGCGGAAGAGTTCGGCCGCCAGTTTCATCCTCTGGCTCTCGCCACCCGACAGAGTGACTGACGACTGCCCGAGATGAACGTATCCCAGACCCACATCCACAAGTGCCTTAAGTTTAGGCGCAATCTTGGGATGCGACTTGAAGAACTCATGAGCCTCGCTGATGGGCATCTCAAGCACGTCATTGATATTCTTGCCCTTATAGCGGACGGCCAGGGTGTCTTCCTTGTACCGGCGTCCGCGGCAGGCATCACACACCACCGCCACCGAAGGCAGGAAATTCATCTCCACCACCTTGATACCGGCGCCCTTGCACTCCTCGCACCGCCCTCCGGCCACATTGAACGAGAAGCGCCCTGCCTTGAACCCGCGCACCTTGGCGTCGGGAGTGTCTTCAAAGAGTTTGCGGATATCGTCGAATACGCCGGTAAAAGTGGCCGGGTTGGAGCGGGGCGAGCGCCCGATAGGGCTTTGGTCAATCTCGATAACCTTGTCGATGTTCTCCACCCCTTCTATGCCCTCGTAGGGCAGCGGTTTCTGCTTGGAGTGATAGAACCGTGCCTTGAGAATAGGCATAAGTGTCTCGTTCACAAGCGAACTCTTGCCGCTTCCGGACACTCCGCTGACGCCCACGAAGCACCCGAGGGGGAAGCTTACGTCAATCCCCTTAAGGTTGTTGCCGCTTGCGCCTAATATCTTGAGTGTCTTGCCGTTACCCTTGCGCCTCGTAGGCGGTACCGCTATTCTCCTGAGCCCCGAGAGGTATTCTCCGGTAATGGATGCTGACGCTTTGCCCACTCCCTCGGCAGGCCCGCTGTAGCAGAGTTCTCCGCCAAGGGCACCTGCGCCCGGGCCCACGTCCACTAGCCAGTCGGCGGAGCGCATGGTCTCTTCGTCGTGCTCCACTACGATCACCGTATTATCCTCGTCCCGGAGCTTCTTCAGCGAAGCTATCAGCTTGCGGTTGTCTCTCTGGTGCAGGCCTATGGAGGGCTCGTCCAGGATGTAGATGACGCCTACCAGTTTGGAGCCGATCTGCGTGGCAAGCCTGATACGTTGGCTCTCTCCGCCGGACAAGGAGCCTGTGGCGCGGTCCAGCGAAAGATATTCAAGTCCCACATCTACAAGGAATTGCAGCCTGTCGGAAAGCTCCCGCAGGACATCCCTTGCGATGGCTCTTCCGCGCGAGCTTAGTTTGCCGTCCAGCGAACGGACCCACTGCAGGAGCTCGGAAATCTCCATCCCCGATACCTCAGCTATGGTGCGTCCGTCGATGCGGAAGCAGTTGGTTTCTTCTTTAAGGCGCGAGCCGTGGCATGCGGGGCACACCACCCTCTCTTCCACATCGCCCACTACTCCGTCCCAGGAGGTCATTTGCACAAGGTTTCCTTCGCCCACCCGGTACAGGTCGTCTGAACCGTTGATAATGAGCGATATATACTCCTGAGGAATATCTTCGATGGGCTCGTACAGCGAGAAATCGTGCTTACGCGCCATAGCCCTTACAATCTCGAATTTATGCCCCGCCCTCATTCGTCCCAGCGGAACGATACCTCCGTCGGCAATAGAAATCCGGGGGTCGGGAATCAGGGCTTCCTGGCTTATGTCAGCCACTGTGCCAAGCCCCTTGCAATAGGGGCAGCAGCCTTCCGGAGAGTTGAAAGAGAAAGTGTGAGGCGCCGGCTCCTGAAGCGAAACGCCCGACTCCGGATCTACCAGGTGCTTTGAGAAGTGGCGCAGCTGCCCGTCGTCGGCAGAGAGCACGGCAACTGAACCTTTGCCAATGCCTATCGCGCTGGCAACCGAGCTGCGCACCCTTGCCTCGTCTCCCTCGCCGGGTTTAAGCTTATCTACCACAAGTTCAATGAAATGCGGCTTGTAGCGGTCGAGGGCGTCAACCGCCGCCAGCTCCTCGATCTCCCCGTCGATGCGGATCTGCGTGTAGCCGCGGCGGCGCATTTGCTCAAACAACTCCCGGTAGTGTCCTTTGCGGCCCCTTACCAAGGGCGCCAGCAGTATGCATTTGCGGCCGGCGAACTCCGAGAGAATCAGGTCAACTATCTGCGAGTCGGTGTAACGGACCATCTCGTTGCCGCTGACCGGCGAATATGCGGTAGAAGCCTTGGCGTACAGCAGACGCAGGAAATCGTATATCTCGGTAATTGTGCCCACGGTAGAGCGCGGATTGGCCGATGTGGTCTTCTGTTCGATGGCAATAATCGGGCTGAGCCCGTCGACGCTTTCCACGTCGGGCTTTTCAAGTACGCCCATGAAATGCTTGGCATAGGGGGAGAGGGTATTCATGTAGCGCCTCTGGCCCTCGGCATAAATGGTATCGAATGCCAGGGAACTCTTGCCGCTCCCGCTCAAGCCAGTGATAACCACATACTTGCCCCGCGGGATATCAACGTCTATTCCTTTAAGGTTGTGCGCCCTTGCACCCCGTATCTTGATAATCTCTTCTGCCATACTAATACACCGCAAAGATAGCTTTCTTGCACCTCAAAAACAATACAGCTACCTGAACAGCTCCCTCAGGACGCCAAGGGAGCGGATTTCGAGCTGCGATTCGATGTGATATCCGATGTAGTCGAGAAGCAGGGCGGCTACCGAACTGCGCTGCTCTCCGCTGAGCGGAAGCAGGAGCGAGGAGGCGAAGTCGCGCTGCAAAAGCTCCTTGAGCACTCCGTAGTATTCTCCGGCAAAAGGCGCCAGGTCTTCCAGGCCGGCGCTGAACCCGAGCTGCCCTGTGAGTTCCAGCAGAAAGCGCAGATGATAATTGGAAAAATCGCTCTCCAGTGCGTTCAGCGTGAGTATGCTGTGACGGCACCAGTCGAAAAGAGCCCCTCCTCCTTCTCCCTCGCGAAGGGTCCTGTACAGCACCTCGCTCATAAACATAGTCATCGAGTTCTTCCGGATGTCGGAGCGGAGCGCCTGCAGCGGATCGTCGGTGCACAGGGCGCGCAGGCGCCAAAGGTCCGACCGGGGGTTCTCCACCACCTCCGCCTCCAGCAGCGAGAGAGGCTGCAGAAGCGCGAACGAAGATTTGCCCGAAGCTCCGGTAATGAAGCTCCTGCGGCCCCATTCAGGGCTCAAGGTGTGGACCACGACAGACGAATCCCCGACTTTGGTAACTGCAAGGACTATGAAGCGCGAAGCGTGTACCATCCTCTACAAGGTCTGCCCGCCGATGAATTCACGCATGATGGAAGTAGGGGGTATGGCAGCGATCTCGGAGGGCTTGAGCGCGCTGCATCTTTTGAGGAACTCCAGCAGCGAGGCGGCCTTGGGATAGGCGGGAGACGATTCGGCAATCCCGTACAGAAGAGGCTCGGCGTAGTACTTGAGCAGCGGTACGTCGTACAAGGTGGAGGAATTGAACACCACGTCTGCATTCTCCTCGAAGGGGAAGATGTTGAGGGTCTCGCCGCGGCGTACCGACGGCCAGCGGAGGATGTTGTCCTCGGGGCTGATACCGCGCACGCGGTTGTCCCTGACGATTCGGCGCAACAGGCGCTTGTCGGTGGTGCTGTTGTGCTCTACGGTGCCTCCCGGGAGCGAATTGAGGGCCGAAATGTAAATACGGAATATCCTGTCCTGATCGACCTCGTATGTGAGCGCCGGATTGAGGGCGTGGATGCCTTCCATGAACAGGATATCGTGCTTTTCGAGCTTGAGGGCACGTGCGGGATCCATGATGGTGCGCCCCTCCTTGAAATCGAACTTGGGGATAATGACCTCCTTACCTGCGAGCAGGTCGTTGAGGTTGGAGTTAAGAAGCTCGATGTTCATGGCTCCAAGGGCCTCGAAATCGTACTCTCCGTTCTCGTCCTTGGGAGTCATCTCGCGGGGGAAGAAGTAATTGTCCAGCTCTATCACCTTGGGCGAAATGCCAAGGACCCTGCACTGCTGTGCGATACGCAGCGAACTGCTGGTCTTGCCGCTGGAACTGGGCCCAGAGATCATTACTATGCTGGAATGCTGCCTGCGCCAGAAGATCTGGTCGGCGCATTCGCCGTATTTGCGCTCCTGACGTGCTTCGCACAGGTTTATGAGGGGGATCGCATCTCCTGAATCGACAACCTCGTTTACTTTCTCTATGGTGTCGATTCCGATTGCCGAACACCAGTCTTTGTACTCTTGCCTTGCGGCTTCAATTTTGGTCATATAGTTCTTCTTTTTCGTTGAACGGCTCGAGGAAAGGATTGCCTACCCGCTCGTCTGCAATGGAGCTTGAACCTCCATGCCCGGGGTAGACTGCAATGTCGCCGTCCAGCATCATCAATTTCTCCATTATGGCGCGTATCTCGCTGTCGTAATCGCCGCCGAAAAGGTCGCTGCGGCCTATGGCTCCGGCAAACAGAGTGTCGCCGGTGAAAATTGCCCGCTGCTCCTCAAACAGGTAGCACACGCTGCCGGGGGAGTGCCCGGGGGTGCTGATAACCTTGAAGCTGAGCCCGGCTGCCTCGACAATCTGTCCGTCGGCTACCGGAGTAGTTGTGAACGACGGGTCGGCCACTGGTATGCCGAACTTTGCAACTCGCTGAAAATAAGCAATTACGCTCTTGTCGTCGTCGTGCATGTAAACCGGGCAGGAGTAGAGGCGCTGGAGGAATGCCACTCCGTAGGTATGGTCCATGTGCCCGTGGGTCAGGAGTATGGCGGCGGGCTTGAGGCCCTTGGCTTCCAGGAAACTCTTGAGCCTCTGCTGCTCGGCAGGGCTTTCGCAGCCGGGGTCGACGATCAGGGCGCTTCCGCACTGGCCTTCTACAACAAATGTATTCTCTTCAAGGCGGTTGAATATGAATCGATATATCTCCATAATTATTTGGCAAATGTACGAAATTCTATGTATTTTTGTAAATATTCAGCGGGGTGCTTTCGGGCCTGCGGCCCATAAAACCTGAGAAAAGGGCCGCAGGCCCGAAAGCACTCCGCTGCAGCACACAAAAATCAACATCATGCACATCGGTATAGCTGGTAACATAGGCTGCGGAAAGACCACTCTAACCCGTATGCTTGCCTCACATTACGGGTGGACGCCCAAATTTGAAGCCGTAACCTACAATCCATACCTTGAGGACTACTACAAAGATATTCCCCGGTGGTCTTATAATCTGGAAACCTATTTTCTCGCCCAGCGTTTCAAGGACGTGCTGGAGATAGCCTCTTCAAAAGACGTGATTATCCAGGACCGTACCCTGCAGGAAGGAGTGCATATCTTTGTGGCCAACAACCGCGAGCAGGGCAACCTCTCGGAGAGAGACTACGACACTTACATGCAACTCTATGAACTGATGATGTCCATGGTGAGCCCTCCCGATCTGCTTATCTACCTCAAGTCGTCGATTCCCCATCTGGTGTCACAGATCCAGAAGCGCGGCCGCGACTACGAGCAGACCATCAGCCTGGAGTATCTTTCGGGCCTCAACCGCCATTACGAAGAGTGGATAGAGAACTATAAAGGCCGTCTGCTGATAATCGATGCCGACTCTCTGGATTTTGAACATAACCCCGAGGACTTTGCTTCCATCACTGACAAAATAGACGCCGAACTCTTCGGCCTATTCAAATAATTATTATTACCTTTGTAAATTAAATACACGAATTTTATGCACGTAGCAATAGCAGGAAACATCGGAAGCGGAAAAACCACGCTCACCAAAATGCTGGCGGCCCACTATGGCTGGACACCCAAGTTCGAGCCGGTGGACTTCAACCCCTATCTTGCCGATTATTACGAAGATATGGAGCGCTGGTCGTTCAATCTCCAGATTTATTTCCTCAATAAGCGTTTCAAAGATATTCTTGAGATTTCAAAGTCCGACAAGGTCATCATCCAGGACCGTACCATCTATGAGGACGCCCGCATCTTTGCCCGCAACCTCCACGATATGGGCCTTATGAGCACCCGTGACTTCGAAAACTACACCGACCTCTTTGACCTTATGATGTCGCTGGTGGGCCTTCCCGACCTGCTCATTTACCTGCGTTCGTCCATTCCCAACCTTATCGCCCAGATCCAGAAGCGCGGCCGCGAATACGAAAAGAGCATCCGGATCGACTATCTCACCGGCCTTAACGACAAGTATGAAGACTGGATCAGCGGTTATAAGGGCAATCTTTTGATTGTAGATGCAGACCACATAAAATTCGGTAACAAACCGGAAGATTTTGAACAAATAACCAACATGATTGACGCCAAGCTTTACGGGCTTTTCCCTGAAGACGGCAAGTAGAAGAATAATGGAAAAAGAGATTTTGACTATCATCGACTTTGTCGATTGCTATGCGGCGAAATACGGAGACGCAACCTTCCTCCGTGAAAAAATCGGAGACGTCTGGACAGAAACTTCATTTAAAGATACCAGGGCCGAGGGTATTCTATACGCGGCCGGTTTCATGGCCCTCGGGCTTCGCAAGGGCGAGAAAGTAGCGCTTATTTCAGAGGGTCGCAACAAATGGATATACAGTGAGTTGGGCGTGCTCTACGCAGGCGGCGTGGATGTTCCCCTTTCCTTCAAGCTCGAGTCTGACTTTGACCTTACTTTCCGTATCAACCATTCCGACTCCCGCTTCATCATAGCCTCTGAAAGCCAGATAGATAAAGTGCGCAGGGTAATGCCCAAGTGCCCCGCCATCGAGAAGATAATAGTGCTGGACGACCTTCCCCTGCAGGAGAATGAGATTTATGTAGGCGAACTCCGCGCTATGGGCGAGGAGTTCCTCAAAACCCGCAAGGCCGAACTGGACGAGCGTACCGCTTCTATCAAGCCCGGCGACTATGCCAACATATCCTACACTTCCGGCACCACAGCCGACCCCAAGGGCATCCTGCTCACGCACAACAATTACACATCCAACATTGTTCAGTGCAACTCGGTAGTCAAGATCGACCAGGGTGACGTTATGCTTATCATCACTCCTCTCGACCACTGCTTCGCCCACGTGGCCGGCTTCTATTTTATGATGAACAACGGCGGAAGCATCGCCACGGTGCCCGGCGGCAAGAACGCCATCACCATGCTCCGCAACATTCCTATGGCCATTCGCGAGGTGCGTCCGCATGTGATGCTTTCCGTTCCCGCCATCTCCAGGAATTTCCGCAAGAACATCGAGGCCGGCATCAAGAAGAAAGGCCCCAAGGTGCAGAAGCTCTACGAATTTGCGCTCAACAACGCCATCAAATACAACCGCGAGTACTACAACATGGGTAAGCCCTGCTGGAAACTGTGGTGGCGCAAGCCTATCAAGGATTTGATGGACCGCCTGATATTCAAGGGCGTACGTGAGAGTTTCGGCGGCCGCCTCAAATTCTTCATCGGCGGCGGCGCCTTGCTTGACATCGAACTGCAGCGCTATTTCTGCGCAGTAGGTATGCCTATATTCCAGGGCTACGGACTTACCGAGGCCACTCCCGTTATCTGCGCCAACTCCGCCGGGCACGCCCGCTTCGGCTCTTCAGGCCGTACCGTGCAGCCTATGGACATAAAGATCTGCGACGAAGACGGTAACGAAGTGCCCCACGGCGTAACCGGAGAGATTGTAATCCGCGGCGGAAACGTCATGGCCGGTTACTGGAAGAACCCCGAGGCCACCGCTGCCACCATCATCGACGGCTGGCTTCACACCGGCGACCGCGGCTATATCTGCGCCGAGGATCCCCGCTATCTGTACGTCACCGGCCGCTTCAAGAGCCTGCTCATCTCATCCGACGGCGAGAAATACTCTCCCGAGGGCTTTGAGGACAGCCTGGCCGACGGTTCGCGCTTCATCGAGGCATCCGTACTTCACAACAACCAGAGTCCTTATACCGTGGTGCTGGTGATTCCCAACAAGACCGCTCTTGCCGAGGCCGTAAAGGACAAGGGGCTCGATCCCGCTTCCGACGCGGGTCTTCGCGCCCAGCTTGACATCATCAAGGGCGAGGTCGATTCTTACCGTCCGGGCGGAAGGCACGAAGGCTTGTTCCCCGAGAAGTGGCTCCCTGCCGCTATCATAGTGGGCGAGACTCCTTTCACCGAGCAGAACGGTATGCTCAACACCACGTCAAAGATGGTTCGCGGCAAGGTGGAGAAGTTCTACGAGAGCCGTATCGAGTATGCCATGACTCCCGAGGGCAAAGAGCTTTATAACGCTAAAAATCTAGAATCAATTAAATAACTCACGTATGACTAAATCTAACGCCGGAAAGAGTTACGCACCCGCCATCGCGGTGTGCTTCGCACTCTTCTTCATGATCGCATTCGTCACCAACCTCGCAGGGTCAATGGGCGTGGTGGTGACCAATCAGTTCGGCGCCAGCAAGGCCCTGAGCCAGCTTGGTACCCTCGCCAACTTCATCGCCTACGCTTGCATGGGTATTCCTGCAGGTATCATTCTCCGTCGCAAGGGTTATAAGTTCACCGCCCTGGCCGCTGTCGTCATCGGCTTTATCGGTGTCGGCATCCAGTTCCTTTCCGGCTATGCCGAGAGCTTTGCCGTGTATGTGGCCGGCGCATTCGTGGCCGGTTTCTCCATGTGCATGCTCAATATCGTGGTCAACCCCATGCTCAACACCCTCGGCGGTGGCGGCAATAAAGGCAACCAGTTGATTCAGTGGGGCGGCTCATGCAACTCTATCGGCGGAACCATTGCACCTTTCCTGGTGGGCTGGCTCGTGGGAGGCTCCATCAAGGACGCTACCGTGGCCAAGGCCGCTCCCGTGATGATCATCGCCATGGTCATATTTGCAATCGCTTTCGTGGTGATTATGCTCACCAAGATTCCCGAGCCTCATATGGAGACTGCAGAGGAGAAGCGTGCCCGTCTTGCAGGCAAGGCCGTCAAAGATCCCTACAGCCCGCTTTCTTTCCGTCATTTCGTGCTTGGCGCCATAGCCATATTCTTCTATGTCGGTATCGAGGTCGGTATTCCCAATACCGCCAACGTTTATTTCTCCGGCCTTGAGAGCGTAGGTCCGGCCCTTACCGGTACCTTCATCAGCGCCTACTGGCTCTGCATGCTCTTCGGACGTCTGGTCGGCGCCTCCGTCGGCGGCAAGGTGTCCAGCAAAACCATGCTTCTGTGCACTGCCTCGGCGGCTATACTGTTCATTGTCATCGCCATCTTCATGCCTCAGAGCGTTTGCATCGGAAGCGTTCCCGTGAGCCTGATATTCCTCACTCTCTGCGGTCTTTGCACCTCCGTCATGTGGGGATCGATCTTCAATCTCTCGGCCGAGGGACTTGGCAAGTACACTGCAGCTGCATCCGGTATATTCATGACCCTGGTCTGCGGCGGCGGCATCATCCCGTTCCTGCAGAACGCCCTGGCCGACAAGGTGGGCTCTATGCAGAGCTACTGGCTGCTTGTCCTCTGCCTCGGATTCCTCATCTTCTACGCGGTTTGGGGCAGCAAGAACGTCAATAAGGATATCCCCGTAAACGATTAAACAGTATGGAACAGCCTTACGTAATAGGAATTGACATCGGCGGACAGACCGCAAAGAGCGGTGTGGTGAACGCCAGGGGAGAGGTGCTTGCCCAGACCATTATGGTGTCCAACAAGCACACCGACGCCGAAGCTTTCGTTGACGCGCTTGCTTCAACTGTCAAGAAGCTTATTGCCGACGCTGATATCGAAGGCCAGGTCCGCGGTATTGGAGTTGGTGCTCCAAACGGCAATTATTACACGGGTGAGATTAAAGATGCTCCCAATCTCTCTTGGGCGCATGAGAAGGACGTTCCCTTTGCCAAGATGCTTTCGGAGGCAATGGGCGGCATGGCTGTTTCTCTTACCAACGACGCCAACGCTGCCGCTGTGGGCGAGATGACTTATGGCGCAGCCAAAGGTCTCAAGCACTTCATAATGATAACCCTGGGCACAGGTGTCGGAAGCGGAATAGTAATTGACGGACAGGTGCTCTACGGCCACGACGGCTTCGCCGGCGAGCTGGGACACACTTGTGCGGTGCGCGGCGGCAGGCTGTGCGGCTGCGGAAAGCAGGGTTGTCTTGAGGCGTACTGTTCTGCTATCGGTGTTGCCCGTACCGCTGTAGAGTGGCTCGACCAGCATCCCGATGAGCCGTCTCTTCTTCGTTTGCGGGAGAATATTACCTCCAAAGATGTTTATGAGGCTGCAAAGGCAGGTGACCAGGCCGCCAAAGAGGTTTTCGACTATACAGGCACTCTCCTTGGCCGCAGCTTCGCCGATTTCATAGCTTTCTCGGCTCCCGAGGCAATCGTGCTCTTCGGCGGGCTTGCCAGGGCGAAGGAATTCTTGTATGATCCCATATTTGCCGCTATGAACGACAATGTGCTTCCTTTGTGGAAAAATAAAGTCAAACTCCTTTTCTCCAGCCTATCTGAGTCTGATGCTGCTATACTGGGAGCATCGGCCCTTGCATGGAATTTATAATTTATTAATTAATAATTATTTACAATGAAAACAACCAAAATTTTCTTTGCACTCGCAATGAGTGCCACAATCGTAGCCTGCACTCCCAAGCCGGTCGCTCCTGAAACTGGCGAAGACGGTTCCGCGGAGCCTGTGGAGGCAGTCAAGACCCTTAAAGATTATACCCCCAGTGCTGCTGAGGTTGACTCCGTGAGCTATCTGCTCGGTGTGAATTTCGGAAGCTTCCTGAAGGGATACAACTTCGGCGATGTCAATTATTCCAAGGTCATTGCCGGTATGAAGGATTATGTCAAGGCCAAGGGCGACTATCGTGACCCTGACTTCAACTCCCAGTTCAAGATCAGCCCCGAGCTCATCAACGATGTTTTCAACTCCTACCTTGAGAAGCGTCACAACTACACTCTCCTCGCCAACAAGGAGAAGGGTGAGAAGTTCCTTGCCGCTAACCTCAAGAAAGAGGGCGTACAGAAGACTGACAGCGGCCTGCAGTACAAGATTGTGGAGCCCGGCAACGATGTTAAGCCCACTGCCCAGGACACTGTGTGGGTCAAGTACAAGGGCACCCTTATCGACGGTAAGGTGTTCGACGAGACTCCCGAGGATGGCGATGCAGTTCACTTCCCTCTGAACGGTGTCGTGGCCGGTTGGACCGAGGGCCTGCAGCTTATCGGCGAGGGCGGCGAGATTGATCTTTATGTTCCCGCTGACCTGGCATACGGCGAGCAGGGCCGTCCCGGTATCGATCCTAACTCCACGCTTATCTTTAACGTAAAGCTCGAGAAGGTCGGCAAGTTTGTCCCCGCCCCCGAAGAGGAGAAGAAATAAGCTAAACTTGGTTCTAAAACATAAGAAGCCGGCCCGCGGGCCGGCTTCTTTGTTGTAAAGAGTTAGTCAAGAACTAAATCACCTTGACATTGAATGTCCCCTGGAAGAAAGCGTCACCTGCCTTGTAGGTAATGGTTATTTTGGTTGTTCCTGTCGAACTGCCAACAATCTGTAAGGTTTTACCTTTACTGCTTATTGAAACCGGCAAGACACTACTGAGAACACTGGAATAACCTTCGGCCGCATAGGCAACAGAGGTAAGTGGAGTAAAGATTTCTGTAGTGTTGCTGAGCCGGTATTCAAACTGGATAAATACACCTTGACCCTTGTCAATAGTAATGGTAGCATCCGAAAGAAAAGTGTCTCCCTCTTTTATGGCAGTGGAACTAGTGCATTGGCTCTGAATGCACTTCGCCCTCCACCATGCTACGGTTACAGTGCGCACAGTCGTGTATGTGGTCATATCCAAACTCCTGGTCCGCACCTGGATGTCGGCAGTACTACCACCACTACCTGGTGCAGTCAACAAGCCTTCATCGGTAACTGTAACCGCCGATGTATTGGTAGATCTGACTGATAGCGTAGAAAGAATCGAAATGAACTCAGCATTGCTCGGCGTAAGAGTAAAGTCGGTACCAAGTGCCATTTGATATTTGCAATTCCTTCCCAACAGAAGTGCTCCCTTGCCGTTGATAGCTGTAATTGGCTGATAGATCTGCATGTAGAAACTGAGTGTTTTGCCGTTGCTGTCCATAGCCGTTATGGTCACTTTACCCGGTTTCTTGCCGGTTACCACAGTATTCTCTCCGGATGTGGGTGAAACTGTGGCTATGGATGTGTCGCTTGACGACCACGAAATACCCTTGTATGAGTCGCCCGTGAGCACGGAGCCGCTGCTGCTGTAAAGTTTGATAGATTGTGTTTTGTTTACTCCTATTGCCAATAAATTAGTAGGTGAGTTATTAGTATATGTCGCGCTATAGCTTATATACGCTCCGCTGGGCAGGCTCGATTTGGGCAGGACCTGCACTTTAAAGCTCCTCCCAAAGAAGCCGTCATCACCATCAAGGACAACGCCTACATTAGTCGTTCCGACGGCCAATGCCTTAAGCTGCAAATAAGGGTTACCAGTACTACTATTCACCTTATAAATAAACTGAACTATCCCGGACGTAGAAGCAGTCGAGAAATCACTCTGATTTGTAAGCTTTACCCTGCTGGTAGAACTAGTCTGTCCCTCGTAGAAAGCTAAATTGACCATATCCCCTGCAACCATATGCAACGTGGCTCCTTCAGGTATAGGCTTATGATAAAACTCGTTGTAGAAATCAGGGTTCTGGGTTACATTATCGGGATTTTTGTGGATGAGCTGGAGGGAATGATCGTACACCTGGAACGTCCTTACGATCTGGAAGCTCGTTATGTTCGCACTGTGCAGAGGCTTTGCGCTCACGGTAGCAGTGCCGACGCCCACTCCCTTTACCCAGGCATTATTGTCTATCGTTGTCACCGAGGTGTTCGACGACTTGAACTCGAGGTCGTACGTGGTCGTTAAGGTCGCATCAGCCGGGGTGAATGAGATGTCCTTACCGCTGCCCACTTCAAGGTGATGCTCATTGCCCTTTCCGAGCTTGAACGTGGTGGAGTTGCCCGTCATGGCGGTAATATCCTTGTACACCCTGATATAGAAGTACCTCTTGTTGCCCTGTCCGTCAGTTACGGTAATGGTAGCAAAGCCGGGCTTATTGCCGGTAATCGTTCCCATATATCCGCCGTACTCGGTTGAACCGGTAACAGAAGCAACGGATGGATAGCTGGATGTCCAGGTGAAGCCGGACAGCTGATCTTTGGTGTAGACTCCGTTGTCTCCGCAGAGGGCCACACCAATAGTCTGACCTACAGGAATATACCTGTTGTTGGAAGAGGAGTTGGTCTTGTCGGCGACATAGTCGCCCGTATCGAAGTAGCTCTTCTTGACCGTGACGGCGATGGTCTTGTCAAGTTTGTTGCCCTTGTAGTCAATGTACTTGATGCCGATAGTTGATGTTCCAATACCTTTGAAGGTGTATTCAGCCCTCGGATAAGAACCATACCTCTCATCTTGAATGTTTTGCGCCATTGTCAGCACAGAAGAGTTGGAATTTGAGAATTCAAACTTTGCCATGTCCTTGGTATCGCAGACAGTGGGGTTATTAGAAGTGGCATCGAATCCTATATAAGTCCTCAAAAGATAGGTCTCGCCAGCCTTGTTCATGACATGAGTAAACGTACCGCCGCTTACGTCGGGATAGCTTTCGCTGCCCTTGCTATAGTATGCAATAATCTTATAATCGAATGCTGACTTAGCCGAAGAGTTGGCAATGACTACCCTGGTATTCTTGGTGAACTTGGTCCCTCCTGCGGAGGTGTAACTAAAGCTAAGGTCACTGAAAGCATCTGTCGCTCCTGTAGGATTTTTAAGTACCTTAATGCAGAATGCCTTGCGGGAACCCAGATCTTCAACCTGTACAGAAACATTATCAGATTTTGAAGAACTGCAGCTGAAGTGCGAAGCGTCGGCATCCTGTACGTAATTGTTCTTGCTGGAGTCCCAAGGAACGATGAGGAACTCGTTGGCGGTACCCCTGTGGTTGGTGCCGTTCTTGTAATGGATGACGCTGCCGAAGGTGGCTACCGTAGTCTTATCCTCCAAGAACTGGGTGCGGAGTTCGATGCTCGGAGCAGTTACGGTTACAGAGCAGGTAGCCTTCTTGCCGCCGTCCTTGGTGGTGACAGTAATGGTGGCGGAGCCGGCGGCCTTAGCCTCTACCATGCCGTTGGCGTCCACGGTGGCTATCGAAGTCTTGTCGCTGCTCCAGGTCACCTCCTTGTTGGTGGCGGTGGATGGAACTACGGTGGCATTGAGGACTACCTTCTCGCCAATTTCCATGTTGATTGAAGATTTATCCAAACTTACTCCGGTCACCGCCACCGTGGCCGCCTTCACAGTCACGGTACACTTGGCAGTCTTGCCGCCGTCCTTGGTCGTTACGGTGATAACAGCCGTGCCGGCCGCTACCGCCGTCACCTTGCCGTTCGCATCCACCGTGGCTATCGAAGTCTTGTCGCTGCTCCACGTCACCTGCTTGTTGGATGCCGTGGACGGAGTCACCGTGGCCTTGAGCGTCGCGCTCTCGCCTGCGGTGAGAGTCAGGGTGGTCTTGTCGAGGCTCACGCCCGTAACAGCCACAGTCTTGGCCTTTACAGTCACCTTGCAGGTCGCCGTCTTGGCGCCGTCCTTGGTGGTCACCACTATGTTGGCGTTGCCAGCCTTTACGGCCGTCACCTTGCCGTTCTCGTCTACGGTGGCCACGGAAGGATTGTCGCTATCCCAGGTCACGCCCTTGTTGGATGCGTCGTCCGGCTTCACCGTCGCCACCAGCGTTGCGTCCTCGCCCTCAGTGAGGGTCAGGGTGGTCTTGTCAAGGCTTACGCCAGTTACGGATATCACCTTGCCCACTACAGTCACCTTGCAGGTAGCGGTGAAGCCGCCGTCCTGCGTGGTCACCGTTATGACGGCCTCGCCCACGGCCTTGGCCTCCACGTTGCCGTTGTCGTCAACGTCGGCAACCTCGGGCTTGTCCGAACTCCAGGTCACCTTTTTGTTCGCCGCGGTGGAAGGCGTCACGGTCTCCCACAGCTTGGCGCCGTCGCCCACCTCCATCACTATCTCGCTCTCGTTCAGGCTCACTCCGGTCACGCTCACGCCCGCATCGGTCACCTTCACCGAGCACGTGGCCTTGAAGCCGCCGTCCTTGGTCGTGGCTATGATGGTGGCGCTGCCCGCCGCCTTGCCCGTCACCTTGCCCGTCTCGTCCACGGCGGCGACAGAGGCGTCGTTGGACTGCCAGGTCACCGTCTTGTCGGTCGCGTCGTCGGGCTCTATGGTGGGCGTCAGCGTTATCTCCTCGCCCACGCCTATGGTAATGCTGCTCTTGTCCAGCTTGATGCCCGTCACCTTCACCTCGGCAGCCTTCACCGTCACCTTGCAGGTGGCGGTCTTGCCGCCGTCCTTGGTGGTCACCGTGATGGTGGCTTCTCCCTCGGCCTTCGCGCTCACCTTGCCGCCCTCGTCAACGGTGGCCACGGCCTCCTTGTCGGATGCCCAGCTCACGCTCTTGTCGGTCGCACCGTCGGGCTTTACAGTAGCCGTCAGCGTGGCGTCCTCGCCCACGACCAGGGTCAGCTCGCTCTTGTCCAGGCTCACGCTCTCCACTGCCACGCCCTTGGCCTTGACGGTCACGGCGCAGCTCGCGCTCTTCGCCCCGTCCTTGGTGGTCACCGTCACCGCGGTGGTGCCGGGAGCCTTGGCCACTACCTTGCCGCTATCGTCGACAGTCGCTACCGAAGGGTCGGAGCTGCTCCAGCTTACCTCCTTGTCAGTGGCGTCAGCGGGGGACACCGTGGCGGTCAGGGTGGCCTCTTCGCCCACCTCGAGCGTCAGCTCGCTCTTGTCCAGGCTCACGCTCTCAACTGCTACCGGCTTTGCCTCCACCGTCACCTTGCAGGTCGCCGTCTTGCCCCCGTCGGTGGTCGTCACCGTGATGGTGGCGGAGCCGGCCTTCACGCCGGTCACTACGCCGTCGGCAACAGATGCTACCGCGTCATCGGAGCTGCTCCAGCTCACGCTCTTGTCGGCCGCGTCGTCGGGCTTGACGGTCGCGGTCAGCGTCACGCTGTCGCCCTCCTTGATGGTCACCTCAACTATGTCGAGGCTCACTCCGCTCACGGCCACGCTCTTGCTCTTAACCGTCACCGTCACGGTGGCGGTGTAGCTGCCGTCCTTGGTCGTGATCGTTATCGTCGCCGTGCCCGGACCTACCGCCGTCACGACTCCGTTCTCATCTACTGTCACGACACTCGTGTCGCTTGACGTGAAGCTCACTCCCTTGTTGGAAGCGTTCGATGGCTCAACGGTGAAACTGATGGTCGCTGTCTCCCCCTCGTTGATGGTCAACGTGGGAGTGCTCACCTTTACACCGGTCACAAGGATCTCAGTCTCCTTGTTCTTACAGGAGTTGACCGACAGTGCGGTAACCCCCAGCGCCACGACTGCTATCGCTGTCATGACACTGGTTATCAATCTGTTGCGAGTCATAGTGTATGGTTTTAAAAATGATATTCTACAGCACAATGTTCAAATTTAAATAAAGTTACACTTTATTCCAAAAATAATTCATCCGGGAGCGGCGCCTGTTTGCCCGTAGAAAGCACCACAGGCATGACTGCATTCCAACGCCTTAGTTTGGCAGACAATGTGTCGGCAAGACGGGATGCGACGTCCGGATAGTCCGCCGCCACGTTGTGCTCCTCGCCCAAATCTTCTTTAAGGTTGTAAAGTTCGATAGCCCTTGCCGCAGCCTCCGAGCGCTCGCCTGGAGTGGGCGCAGATAGTGCAAGCGCGCCGTCGATTATGCGGTACACCAACTTCCAGTCTCCCACCCTCACAGCGCTCAGGAAGTCGATATCCACAAGGTCGTACGGCTTCCATTTGTGGGGATAATGGAATACCAGCGGCCTATCCGGAGAAGGGCCTTCGCCCTTGCCGGTTACAAGCGGCAGAATGGACTGTCCGTCAAGATCCTGCACGGTCCGGTAGTCTTTTATACCGGCAATATCCAGAATGGTCGGGAACATATCTTCACATATTACAGGAACGTCGCAGCGGCAAATCCTGTTCTTGCCGGGCCAGCAGATCATCAAAGGCACACGAATGCCGCCCTCATAATTGGAGCCCTTGCCTTCACGGAGCGGCTTGTTTTGTGTGTGCAGCACTCCGCCTTTCTGCTTGTTCTCGGAATTACCGCCGTTGTCGGTCATGAAGATAATCACAGTATTGTCGGCAATGCCTTTGGCGTCAAGAAAGTCAAGCACTCTCCCCAGGCTCGCATCCACTCCCTCCACAAGCGAGGCGTAGGCAGCCTGCCCCTCGTCCATGCCGGCGTCGCGGTATTTCTGCGCAAAACGCTCGTCGGCCTGGATAGGTGTATGCGTAGCATAACTTGCAAGATACAAGTAGAAAGGCTGACGGTGCCGTATAGGATAGTCGAGAGTCTTTAAAGCCTCGCTGGTAAGAGCGTCGGTCAAATGAGTCGGCGTGCCATAGTATTCCACAAGATTCTGGACCGCAAACTCGTTCCAACGCTCTTTAGTATTGCCATAATTGTCCATACCGCTGTAGTCGCGCGGCATACCGGCCATGGTGCCGGCTACGTTTACGCAGAAACCATGGTTATAGGCATTTACGCCCGGGGTGCCGGCCGAAGCCCAGTGCGCCTTTCCCACATGGATCGTAAAGTATCCCGCATCTTTGAGATACTGCACCAGCGAATTGGCGTACTGAGTATGGGGGACTCCCTCCACAGGACTTATCCCGTTGAGGTTCCAGTCCGGACGGCCCAGCACATCACCCGCCGCGGCATCTCCGCTACTCTTGTTGTCGGACATCCAGAACCCGCCTCCGGTGGCATCGGAGGGAATATCTTTATATGCTGATGTCCAGTTAGTTATGCGGGTATGGGCGGCATTCATGCCGGTCATTATACTGGTGCGCGTAGGAGTGGACACGGCGCAGGCATAAGCACTGCCGAACACCGTGCTGCGCTCGCTGAGGCGCTGCATGTTAGGAGTGTTGAAACGAAGATTGTTGGGGTAAAGTTCTTCTCCGTACTGAACGCTGCTGTCGACCCAGCCGAAGTCATCCACAAGAAAGAAGACGATGTTGGGTTGCTGAGCTTTATTGGTACAGGCAGCCAGCGGAACGAGCGCCGCAAGGCCTGTCAATGCTTTGTATTTCATATCTTTTCAAGTAATTCCGGAGGTATAAAAGAGGTGGCGATAGCGGCCACGCCCGAGATAGTCACAACCAGACGGCGGTCTTTTTTGATGCGCTTGATATATCCTTCAGCGCCCCTGAAAGGGCCGTCGGTGACACGCACCTTGTCGCCTTGCTGATAGACCGAAGGATCCTCGCCGAGGAACTGCAGGCCGGTGCTGCCGGCAGAAGTAACAATGCGGAAAATCTCGAGTTCTTTGTCGGGGACTACGACCGGCAGGTGCTTTTCTTTGTCCCAATACACGAAAAACCGGTGCAAGTCGTTGTCGTACTCGTATTTGCGGATAGTCTCCAGAGTATCCAGATCGGTATGGACAAACACATAAGACGGGAGAATGGTCTGAGAATAATACTCAATATCCTTTGCGTCAAGCATTTCTTTTACCTGCCCAACCCTGTTCCAGAACACGCGAAGCGCATACCAATGAAGCTCTTTGTCCATATTTTTCTCAAATATAAATATTATTTAGGAGAAAATTGTTTATATTCGCATTGTGCCTAAAATTTATTAAAACAATACACTATGATCCACAACAGTTTCAGCACCAAAGTAATGACGGCTTTTGCCGCCATCGTACTGGGAGTTGCCGCCCTGTCGGTTAACTCATGTAAGAAGCCGGAACCTTCCGAGATTCCCGTGACGGACATAACTGTAAGCAGCGCAACTCTAACTGTCAAAGAGGGAGAAAGCGCTACCATCAGTTTCACCGTGTCTCCCAGCGATGCCTCCAAAGATGGCATAACTTTCACTTCAAGCGACACTTCCGTCGTGACTGTTGACAAGAACGGTGTTGTGACCGCGGTAGGCCCCGGCACTGCCACCATCACCATAACATCTAAAGATGGCAAGGTCACAGCTACCATCACCGTAACGGTAGAAGCCAAGACCGTTGCGGTTACAGGCATTTCACTTGACAAGACTTCAATTACCATCGGCGTTGGCGAGACCCAGGCCCTCGTGGCCAACATAGAGCCGTCCAACGCCACCAACAAGAAAGTCAACTGGACTTCCAACGACTCCGCCATCGCTTCGGTCGATGACGAGGGCAATGTCACCGGCAAGGGTGTAGGCTCCGCCACCATCATAGCTACCACGGCAGACGGAGGCAAAAAGGCCACCTGCTCGGTTAAGGTAACCTCTTCCAGCTCCACGGTCGCCGTGACCGGCATAAAGCTGGACAAGTCGTCCATTACCATCGGCGTAGGTGAAAGCCAGACTCTCGTAGCTACGATCGAGCCGTCCAACGCCACCAACAAAAAAGTCAACTGGGCTACCAACGACTCTGCCATCGCCACCGTCGATGACAACGGCACCGTCACCGGCAAGGGCGTAGGCAATGCCACCATCATAGCCACCACGGCCGATGGAGGCAAGAAGGCCACCTGCTCGGTTAAGGTAACCGCTTCCAGCTCCCCGGTCGCCGTCACAGGAGTCACTCTCGACAAGTCCACTCTTACCATGACCGTGGGAGAAGATGTAACTCTTAAGGCCACAGTCAAACCGGACGACGCCACCGACAAGACCGTCACCTGGGCTTCCGACAAGACTTCCGTAGCCACCGTAGATGAAAACGGTAAAGTATCGGCCAAGGCTGCCGGTACGGCCGTTATCACCGTTACCACCAAGGACGGAGGCAAGACTGCCAAGTGTACTGTTACCGTCAAGGCCGCTTCGGTAGCGGTAACCGGAGTCAGCCTGGACAAGACCACCCTCACGCTCACAGAGGGCGAGAGCGCGACGCTCAAGGCCACCGTCAAACCAGACGATGCTTCCAACAAGCAGGTTACCTGGTCCTCCGACAAAGAATCGGTTGCCACCGTAGATGAAAACGGTAAAGTAACTGCCAAGGCCGCCGGTACGGCCGTTATCACCGTTACCACCAAGGACGGAGGCAAGACTGCCAAGTGTACCGTCACAGTAAAGGCCGGCACAGTGGCAGTAACCGGAGTGTCTCTTGACAAGACCAGTCTGGCCATGAAGATTGGCGAGACCGCTATCCTCAACGCCACCGTCAAGCCCGACAATGCTTCCAACAAGCAGGTTACCTGGTCTTCGGACAAGACTTCCATAGCCACCGTTGACGAAAACGGCAAGGTGGAGGCCAAAGCAGCAGGAAGCGCCACCATTACCGTCACCACCAAGGACGGAGGCAAGAAGGCCACCTGCGCGGTAAGCGTCACCGCTCCTACCATCGAGCTCCGCACCCAGTTCCTTGAGGACAAGACAACTGCGGCAACCTTCGGCAACGTTATCCATTTCAAGTACGGCACCAACTATCGCGGCACCGCAAACGAGTTCCTGGTAGTTCCCTGGGACTACAACAAGAACAACGTTGTTGATGACACCGACGCCTCGCACTATACCGCCACATCGTCAAAGACCGCAAACGTAACTGTAACTAAAGAAAAGATAGGATCTCACTATGCGTTTGTAGTAAAGGCAGTTTTGAATCCTACATCTTCTCCGGAAGCCTTCAGCGACCTTACATTTACATACACCGGCCCGGGAGGGACAAAGATCACCAAATCTACCAGACTTTGTATTGCCAGTTCATCCGCTACTTCCGCATTCAGCTATAAGCTGAAGGGAACACAAAAAGTTGGATCGAATGTTGACTTGACCAGCGGCGCCTTCACTTACACTATGCAGAAGTCGGGAGACGATGGCTATATGAGAGTCTGGGTCAACTTCGACGACTTGAAGTATGGCGTGCCCGACACCAAAGATATGGCTTCTTACACTTACAGTAATTCCAAGTCTTCTGTCGTTGGCATGTCCGAGCATACTAACAGCGCCTCCAACAACCCGTATGTAGAACTCACATACAAGGATGTCGGAACTTCCAATGTCAGCGTTAAATACATCGACTACAAGGGCAACAAGCTTGACAAGACCGTCAAGATTACCGTGAATAAAAATTATCTTGCTGGAAGTGACCGTATTGACTATAGCTCCACCAACAGCAACAACTCCACCGCCAACCGTTACTTCCTGCCTGTGAACAAGGCCCTCGGTCTATACGTACGCAAGGGCGACGGCCAAACGTATACTCCCGACGAATTGGTGGATATTACGTGGAGCACAAGCAACAGCAATGTAAAACTTACCGAGTCTTCTTCGGACGGAGCACGTTATCGTCAGATAACCGGTGTAACTCCCGGCGATGTTACAGTTACGGCCAAGGGTAAGGACGGCTCTACCAGAAGCTTCTTTGTAACCGTTTACAAGGACATCAAATCCATCACGTCGAATACAACAACGTTTGTTCTCTCCAAGGGTGATACTCACACAATGGTACCGGGCGTAGATGTCACATTCTCCCCTTCTGACGCCACCTATCAGAAAGTGACCGATTTTGACTGGAAGTCGACCAATACCGGCATTGCTTCCGTGGGAGAGAAGAATGGTGTTGTAACCGGCGTAGCTAAAGGAAATGCAGATATACAGTTAACTGCCAATAAGGGAGCTGCCTGGACATCAGGCTTTATAAAGGCACGCTCCTTCCAGATTGTAGAGCCCTATGTTGAAATCAGGGCCGGCACTTCTGTTTTGCCTAACAATACCAGGATTGCGAATGGTGGCACCGCTATATTAGTAGCCGGGACATCAGTAACCGCCGGCCTCTCAGATTCCGGCGGGGTTGACCTTAATGTCAAAGGTGCCGGGAAATGGGACTCCAGCTCATCATCCAATTCTTGCGTAAGTATTACACCTCACAATGCGAACGATTCAGGCTACATAGATATTAAAGCAAATTCCACAGGAACATCTACCGTCTACGTAGTTAATTCTGGTGATAACGGTTACGTCAGAGCTAAGATTACAGTGAAGGTTGTACCCAAGTTCACCTGGGCCAGTTCAGATATCGTAGCCAACTCCCCAGGCAACAGCAGGCCGCAAGATTCTCCTGGCTATCTGGCGAAAGGGACAACACAGACAATTTACGCGTATAACGGCAATACAACATCGGCCAACGCTTATACAAGCGATTCTTCCAAGAGTATTTTATGGAAGAGTTCCAACACGTCTATTGCTACCGTAAGCCCCTCTGCTGGCAGTTCAACGGTAGTGACGGCCGTAGGCCCCGGCAAGGTGAAGATAACCGGAGTTGACAGCAACGGCGCTGAGCGTTCCACATGGATTCAGGTCTATAATGCAGTCACTGGAATCACTGCCAATAGTAAACCTTATCTTGTTGGTTACCATCAAAGTGATGTAACCAAGCAGATGACCTATGGGACGGATTACACTCTGAGTCCCAGCAATGCCTCATATACCAGCGCGGATAATTTCTTGTGGAAATCAGGCGACACGTCTAAAGCCGAGGTCGGCTATAATACAGGCTTGGTCACTATCCATTCGAGTTCCTTTACAGGTCCTGTGGATATTACTGCCAGTCCCAACCCGGACGGAAAGAAAGTGGGATACAAAAAGGTCAGGACCGTCAAGGTCGTCAGTTGGAAAGGGTATTCTACTGCATCCTGGTCAACCAGTTCAGGCACTTTACAGGGGAGTGACGGAACAAAAGAAAAAGAAGGTATTTATCATTTCGTTAATAACACTACGGTTAAACTGGATAAGGATCAACGAGCAAATATAAAGTTCTATAATATTTTAGATAAAACGCCAATTGGTGATGCAAATTATCAAGTTACCAGTTCAAATTCAAGCATCGTCACGGCTGGTGCAGTCAATGAATTTACGTCCAGTAATGGAAACTATGTGACTCTAATGCCGAAAGCTACAGGAAAAGCCACTATCACTATGAAGATAGTCGATGTTGACCACTATTTTGTTATGACTTTCACTGTTCAAGTTATTTAGAACAAGACTCTGATGTGCATCGAGGCCGGCCGGGCGCAAAGCCTGCGCCGGCCTCTTTGTATCCGGAGGGCAGCATCTAAGGGTCTATCTGGGAGTCCTTGAGGCCGAGGAAGTAGAGTATGCCGTCAAGGCCGATGGTCGAAAGATTCTGGTCGGCCGTAGCTTTGACCTTGGGTTTGGCGTGATAAGCTATGCCAAGTCCTGCAAGGCCCAGCATAGGCAGATCGTTGGCACCGTCTCCCACAGCCACAGCCTGTTCCAGATGGATATTCTCAACCTGGCACAGGAGCTTCAGCAATTCTGCTTTGCGCGCTCCGTCAACAACCTCGCCAAGATAACGTCCGGTAAGCTTGCCGTCCACAATTTCAAGTTCGTTGGCATATACATAGTCAAAGCCGAATTTCATCTTGAGGTAGTTGCCGAAATAGGTAAATCCTCCTGAAAGGATGGCAGTCTTGTAGCCTACCATCTTGAGGATGCGCATCATACGCTCAAGACCTTCGTTGTAAGGCAGGTTGCGGGCTATATCTTCCATCACGCTCTCGTCAAGCCCTTTCAAAAGGGCCACCCGGCGGGTGAAACTCTCTTTGAAATCTATCTCACCGCGCATGGCCGAGGCTGTGATGGCCTTCACCTGCTCCCCTACTCCATGCCTGTCAGCCAGTTCGTCTATGCATTCGGTACCGATAAGGGTGGAGTCCATATCGAAGCAGATCAGCCTTCGGGACCGGCGGTAAATATCGTCTTTCTGGAAAGAAATATCCAGACCCGAACCCGAGCGCGAAATTAGTTCTTTCTGGAATGCCAGCTTGTCATCCTGTGAAAGCTGGCCGCGAATGGACAGCTCGATGCACGACTTCCCCACCGGGTTATCAAGCGGCATTCGGCCGGTAAGACGCTTTATAGCGTCGATATTCAAACCGTGAGCGGTTATAACCGAGCTCACCTCGGCTATCTCGGCCGCAGTAACCTCGCGCCCGAGGAGGGTGACGATATAACGGTTACGCCCCTGACGGGCCACCCAAGCGTCGTACTGTTCACGGTCAATTGGCGTAAAACGGATCTGCACTCCAAGCCGGGAAGCCTCGAAGAGAAGGTCCTTCATTATGAAGCCCGACTGCTCCGTGGTGGTACGGAACAAAATACCCAATACCAGCGACTTATGAATGTTTGACTGGCCTATGTCAAGCACGAATGCATCGTACCTGGCAAGTATGCCCATCAGTGCCGCAGTAAGGCCCGGCTTGTCGTCGCCGGAAATATTGACTTGTATAATCTCAATCATTTACAATCCGAGTTTCTTGAAGAAATCGTTGCCCTTGTCGTCAACCAATATGAATGCCGGGAAGTCTTCGACCCGGATCTTCCAGACCGCCTCCATACCGAGCTCGGGATATTCCACGCACTCGATAGACTTGATGTTATCCTGCGCAAGGATAGCCGCTACGCCTCCGATGGTTCCGAGGTAAAATCCGCCATGCTTTTTGCAGGCATCGGTGACCTGCTGGGTGCGGTTGCCCTTTGCAATCATCACAAGCGAAGCGCCATTGGCCTGGAACTCATCGACATACGGGTCCATACGGTTGGCCGTGGTCGGGCCCATGGAGCCGCAGGGATAACCTTCCGGCGTTTTGGCAGGGCCGGCATAGAGCACCGGGTGGTCCTTGAAGTACTGCGGCAGGCCTTCGCCGGCATCGAGTCTGGCCTTAAGCTTGGCATGAGCGATGTCGCGGGCCACAATGATGGTACCGTTAAGGTTTACGCGGGTGCTGACCGGATACTTAGTCAGCTCGGCACGCACGGCGTCGATACCCTTGTCGAGGTCGATTACTATTCCCTTAGGGCCTTCGCCGGGACGGCGGTACTCCTCCGGAATCAGCTCCGAGGGGTTCATGTCCATTTTCTCTATCCACACGCCGTCGGCATTGATTTTCGACTTGATGTTGCGGTCGGCCGAGCAGCTCACGCCCATACCGATCGGGCAGCTGGCGCCGTGGCGGGGCAAACGGATCACGCGGATGTCGTGGGCCAGGTATTTCCCGCCGAACTGGGCTCCGAGGCCGATTTTGGCCGACTCCTTAAAGAGTTTCTGCTCAAGGTCGATGTCGCGGAAAGCCCGGCCGGTCTCATCTCCTGTGGTGGGAAGGTTGTCGTAATACTTTATGCTGGCGAGCTTCACGGTAAGGAGGTTCTTCTCCGCAGAGGTTCCGCCTATAACGAATGCGATATGGTAGGGAGGGCAGGCAGCCGTACCGAGACTCTTCATCTTCTCGACAAGGAACGGAAGGAGAGTCCCTTCGTTCTGGATCGTGGCCTTGGTCATCGGATAGAAATAAGTCTTGTTGGCGCTGCCGCCGCCCTTGGCGACCATCACGAAGCGGTACTCGTTGCCCTGGGTGGCCTCGATGTCGATCTGGGCGGGAAGGTTGCACCTTGTGTTGACCTCGTTGTACATATCCAGAGGGGCGTTCTGGCTGTAGCGGAGATTCTCCTGCGTGAAGGTATTGAACACACCGCGGCTCAAGGCCTCTTCGTCTTCGAATCCGGTCCATACGCCCTGGCCCTTCTCGCCATGGATAATGGCCGTGCCGGTGTCCTGGCAGAACGGCAGCACGCCCTTTACGGCAGTCTCTGCGTTGCGGAGGAACTGCAAGGCAACGTACTTGTCGTTTTCGGATGCCTCGGGATCCTGAAGTATCTTTGCAACCTGCTCGTTGTGAGAGCGGCGCAGCATGAACTCGCAATCGTGGAAGGACTGCTGTGCCACAAGCGTAAGGGCCTCGGGAGAAACTTCCAGGATGGTTTTCCCACCGCAGCCGCAATGGCCGCCGAACTTGGATGTCTTCACAAGTTTTTCAGACCCCGGAATCTTGTAGTACTCAGTTGTGTCGGCACCGAGCTGGAACATCGGCGCATATTTGAATTCTGCCATATCTTTATTGGTTCATTAAAAATTCTTTCATAAACGCATTCAGGTCTCCGTCCAGCACTCCCTGGGTATCGGTGGTTTCCCACCCGGTACGAAGGTCCTTAACCATACGGTAGGGATGCAACACATACGAACGGATCTGACTGCCCCATTCGATTCTTTTCTTCTGCCCCTCAAGTTCCGCCTGCTTTTCCTGACGCTTCTTGAGCTCTATGTCGTAGAGGCGCGATTTAAGTATGAGCAGAGCCCGCTGCCGGTTGTCCTGCTGGGAACGGGTTTCGGTATTCTCGACGGTAATGCCGGTGGGAATGTGCCTCACGCGCACACCGGTCTCAACTTTATTGACATTCTGCCCGCCATGGCCGCCGCTGCGGAAAGTGTCCCACTCAATGTCCGAAGGGTTGATTTCGATGTTGATGCTGTCGTCCACAAGAGGATAGACGAAAACGCTGCTGAATGTGGTCTGGCGCTTGCCTTGGGCGTTGAACGGAGATATGCGCACCAGGCGGTGGACCCCCGACTCCGACTTAAGATAGCCATAGGCAAAGTCGCCCTCGAACTGCACCGTGCAGGACTTGATGCCGGCCTCGTCGCCTTCAATGAGCTCGGTAGTGGTCATCTTGTAGCCGTTGCGCTCGCCCCAGCGTATATACATTCGCATGAGCATCGCGCTCCAGTCGTTGGCTTCGGTACCGCCGGCGCCGGAATTGATAGTCAGCACGGCACCCAGGTTATCCCCCTCGGCGCCGAGCATGTTCTTGAGTTCCAGATCTTCAAGGGCTCTGAGAGTGGCGGCGTAAGCCTCGTCTGTATCAGGTCCTTCGGGGTCGAGCTCCAGAAGGACTTCCAAGTCGTCAAGGCTGCCCTTCAATTTGTCGTAAGCTGTAATCCATGATTTAACGGAATTCAAGTCTTTGAGAAAGAGCTCCGCCGCTTTGGGATCGTCCCAGAAACCGCTTTCGTGGGTGCGAGCCTCCTTTTCGGCTACCTCGCTGCGCCGTGCGCTGATTTTCAGATATTTGTGGAGCGCCTCGACGCGGGTCTGCAGGTCTTTGACTTGTTCCTGATTAATCATAACTTACAAATATAACTATTTTTCAGATACGTCCTGCAGCCTTACCGAAGCTGATTATATAGTCGGCGCTGCCCTCGATTCCGAGTATAGACGCATCTATGCACAGGTCGTAGTTGGCCGCTACGCCCCAGTTGTCACCCATAGTAATGAGATCGTAATAGTCTTTGCGCCGGCGGTCTTTCTTGCGTATCAGGTCTTCGGCATCCTCGAGACTTATGCCGAGACGTTCGACTATATTCTTCTTACGAACTTCAATGGGCGCCGATACGAACACGTCAAGGGTCTTGAGGTCACGGAGCACATAGTCGGAGGCCCGTCCCACAAAGATAGCGCTCCCCTGAGAGGCCAGGTCCCTGATAGTTTCGCTCTGGATTTTGAACAAGTCGCCGTCGCCAAGCATATTGCCCGAGAAATCCCCGTACTGCGGGGCGCCGAACAGTCCGCCAAGTTTAAGGTAGCTCCGCCGTTCGTCGGTCTGTTTGAACAAGGCTTCGCTCAGGCCGCTCTTCTCCGCGGCCTTGATCAGCAGCTCGCGGTCGTATACCGCTATGCCCAGACGCTCGCCCAGGGCGGTGGCAACCTGCTTGCCTCCGCTCCCGAACTGTCTTCCGATGTTGATTATAATGTGTTTATCCATAATCTATACAGCGCTCCCGAGCGAAGAGGCGTCATCCCCGTCGCTCAAGCGGTTAAATTTGCGGAAAAGATGAATTATAAATATTGCCGACACCACTACGCTCAGTAAATCGGATATAGGAAAACTGAGCCATACTCCCGTCTCTTTAAACCACAGGGGCAGGGAGTACAGAAGCGGCAGCAGGAAAATCAGCTGGCGGGAGAGAGAAAGAAAGATCGATTTCTTGACCATCCCAAGACACTGGAACAGGTTGGACGACACTATGCCGAACCCCACCAGGGCCAAGCCTGAATTCATATACCGAAGGCCCTTTGACGAAAGGGCCGTGAGTTCAGGGTCATTGGTGAAGAGGCCGACGGCAACTTCGGGCATGAACATCGAAATCAGGAAGCAAATTCCCGTAACCAACACCTCCCACTTTGCCGTCAGGATGAAAACTTCCTTAACCCTGTGATACTGCCTCGCCCCGAAATTATAGCCCGCAATAGGCTGCAGCCCCTGGTTGAATCCCATGCAGATCATAATGAACAGCATGGTGAAGCGGTTTACGATGCCGTAAGCTCCGATGGCCAGATCGCCGGCGTACTTCCTAAGCTGCTGGTTGACGAAGAGCGCCACCAGACTGGCCGCACAGTTCATAAGGAACGGAGCCAGACCGATGGCAAGCGACTGCTTGGCTATGCGCTTGTCGATAGTGAAAACCGGCTTGGTGAAATGCAGGAAATGATTTTTATCTGAAAGGAATTTGAGCGTATAGACAAGAGCCATAATCTGGCAGATGACCGTGGCCAGCGCCGCTCCGCTGATGCCCATCTTGAAGGCGAATATAAACACCGGGTCGAGCAGCGCGTTGGAAATAACCGTAAACAGGGTAAGCCCCATGGCCGTTTTAGGATGGCCGGAGCTGCGGATTATTCCGTTGAAACCGTGCATCAGATGCGCAAAAGTATTGCCCAGGATGATGATGGTCATATAGTCCCGGGCAAAGGGAATCGTGCGCTCGCTGGCCCCGAAGAAATAAAGGATTGGATCGAGGAAAACCAGCGCGACCACCGTAAACAGCACGCCTATCAGGATATTGAGCGTAAGCGTGTTGGACAGCACCTTGCCTGCGGCCTCATAGTTTTTCTGCCCCAGGAGGATGGAGATCAGCGTCATAGCTCCCACGCCCACCAGCGTGCCCAGGGCTATGCTGATGTTCATCAGAGGGAAGGTCACCGCGAGACCCGATATGGCGTACGGCCCCACGTCGGGAATGTGCCCGATGTAGATACTGTCCACCATATTGTATAACGAAGCCGCCGTCTGGGCTATGATGCCCGGAACGGCGTACTTTTTGAGCAGTGTGCCGATGCGTTCGGTACCCAGCTCAAGCGGGGCTGATGCGGAAGAGGCCATGCTACTTCTTGGGTGCCGCAACCAGTTCTACATCGAAACGCAAAGGCGAATATCCGGGGATGGAACTACCGGAGCCTTTGTATCCGTACCCGATAGGCGAATAGAATATTCCCGTACCCTTTTCGAACGATTTCATCTTGGAAATGGTACGCGCAAAGCCCTTGATAATCTTGTTGCTGTCGGAGCCCATGGTAGTATTGGACCACTCGTCACCGATTTGAACGGTTACAGGACCATATGTACGGCTTTCGCTGTAGATGCCATGGAAAATGGCAGTGTCACGGATGGTCGTGTCGAACACTTTGCCGTTGAGGAGACGCCCTATGTAGTTGATATACACAGTAGTGTCTTTGAGCGTCACGGTATCGGAGGGAGCCTCCGTCTGCACGTAATAAAAGCCGTGGGCTCCGGACGAATCGGCCCTGGCCTTCGATGCATCGGTGCCGAATTCCTTACTGAAGTTGCGTGCAAGATAACGGCCTATGGAATCAAGCTCCCATTCGTTCACGTAGTCGAAGAACTCCACCAGTTCAAGGTCATAGATACCGGTATCACCGTTCTTGGACTGGTCGGCAGCAAGGTACTCCTCCTCGGTAGTGTAACGGGTGTAATTTAGCAGCCACGAAGGAACCATGACCTTGCGTCTGCCGCCGGGCTTCATGCCCTTGAGAGCGTCTTCCAGCCCGGCATAGACACCCTTGGCATACCAGATATGGGGGCCATAATAGTGAGTTTCGTTATACTGGCCCAGCTGCTTGGCAATTCTTTCAAGAGTGGTGGACGAAATGGTGCCGTCGAGGTTGGAGAAAGAGAAATTGACACGCACATAAGTAGAGTCTCCGAACTCGCCCAGAGCCTTTCCGGAGCCTTCTTTATCCTCCAGGATCCATGCTCCGAGCGGGGTCTGCTTCCAAAGGTATTCGGGATGCTTTTGCTTCTGGACGTGCACCCATGCCTCCAGATAGCGCCTGGTGGCATCGGTGCTCAACGATGCGGGCGATTTGGCGCAACCAGCCGCAAGACAAGCCAAAATGGCCGTAAGTATTATATATTTCTTCATTTTTCTATGGCGTATTTCTCCCGCATAAACCGTGCCGCTACTTCCTCGATATAGGCTTGCGCCGAAGAGGGAGAGGCAATGTCGTCGGGAACGAGTATCTTGCCTCCGGAAGCTTGCTCGTGGCCTCCTCCGTGGAAGCTCCGGGCGGCTAGTTCCCGCGCCGACACGCCCTTCTTGGAGCGCAGCGACACTCTCAGGCGGCCGTCTTCTTCACGGGCAAGGATACTCAGTTTTATATCTTTGATAGTAAGGGGGATATTCACGAAGCCCTCGGTCTCGCCGTCCAGCAGGGCGTGGCGCTCATAAAAGCTCTTGTCGAGCACCGTTACAGCTACGCCGCAAGGGAGGAGTTTCATCTTGCAGCTGAGCATTTCGCCCTGCGCGGCAATGCGGTTGGGACGCTCGCTGAAGTAGAGCTTGTCGATGATATCGCCCCGGTCCACGCCGGCCGCAAGCAGCTCGGAGGCCATGCGCAGCGTGCCGGGGAATACGGAATTTGCAAAATTGTTGGTATCGGTGGTCATGCCGCACATCAGGGCAGTGGCCACGGCGGAAGGCAGCCTGGAAGCGTCCCCTCCTATGTCCGGCATCTGCAGCAGCAGATTGTACAGCAATTCGCAGGCCGACGATACCTCGGTGTCGCTGAAACACAGGTCGAATTCTTCAATAGCGGGGGCCTGGTGATGATCGACCAGCACTTTGCGGCCCGGGCAGGAGCGCAACGCCGCTTCAAGCCCCTCGGTGCGGGACAAAGTGTTGAAATCGAGGCAGAAAAGCAGATCGGTACTGCGCAGGCGGGTCTCCGCCTCAAGAGGATCGACCGAAGCGTTGATCACCGCCGAAGGGCCGTGGGCGAAAATGAACTGTATCGAAGCGGGCGCGGCGTCAGGGAGTATAACGGCGGCGTCTTTGCCGCGGCAGAGCGCCGCGTACAGGGATGCAGCCACCACGCACCCCGCAGCATCCCCGTCGGGACGTGCGTGACAAACGGCGGTAATTATGCCAGCCGAATCGATCCACTTGCTTAACAGCAATGCATTTTCGTGCTCAATCACGACGCAAATTTAGCAATAATATTGCATTTCATAAATCATTTTTATAACTTTGTCAGACTTTGGAAACAAATAAAAACACATAAAATGAATAAAGCACTTAAGATCGTTCTGGAGGTTCTCCTTTTCATCGGAATCATTGCTCTGGTGTACCTTATCTACAGCAGCATCATGAAGCCCGTCAACTTCAACAAGCAAAAAGAAAGACGCGAGGCTGTCGCCATCCAGCGGCTCAAAGACATCCGTACGCTGCAGGTAGCTTACAAGAGCGTAAACGGCAAGTTCGTTTCCACCATCGACTCCTTGAAGAATTTCTACGAGAACGGCAAAATGGCTGTCGTGATGCAGATCGGTTCGGCCGACGATTCAGTCGCATGGGCCCACACCGAGAAGGTCAAGAAGGCCAACCGCAAAATCACCCCCGAGAAGCTCCTTGAAATGTACGAGGCCGGAGACAAGAACCTGGTGTTCTCAGTTGTCACCCAGCTCCCCGTCAAAGACACCCTCTTTACCAACCGTGAGGACTTCTGCATAGACTCCCTCAAGACCATCCCCTTCTCCGGCGGCGCACCTATCGAAATGGCCGCAGAGACCCACATGGTATCCGGAGTTCCCGTGCCCCTTTTCGAGGCCAAAATGCCTTACAAGCTCCTCCTCAAGGGCCTGGACAACCAGCTGCGCATCAATCTTGACGCCGACCGCAAAGACCAGAACAAATACGAGGGTCTGCAGGTTGGCAGCATTACCGCTCCTAACAACAACGCCGGTAACTGGGAGTAGAAGCGGTGTTTACCCTCGTTCCCGTCAATTTCTTCAATCCGGCAGCGGCTCGTGAAGCCTTGGCCGGGATCGGCAAGATAACGGACGGACAGGAGGTTTTGTACAAAGATATTCCGCAGTATTCTGCGGTGCTGATATATACTTCCGACGGAAAGGATGTTCCGCCGGAAGTATTTTTTATCCTCGATGAGCTCCCCCGCTGCCAGGAATACAACAAGTTGCTATGTACTTGGGACGGCGGCGTACTCACGCTTGCCGTCGCCCAGGGCCGGAGCCTGCTTCTGGCCAACGAGTTCAAGGCTGCCGACTTTACCACTGCGCAGTACTATATCTTCCTGGCTCTTAAGTCGTTGCAACTCAACCCCGAGGTCACCACTATCCACTTCAGGCACCCCCTGCCGGAAGATGCCGAAATGTCGCTCTACCGTTATTTTAAAGCGGTTGACTGCCGCAGCGGCCAATGAGAATCATCGGCGGACGCCTCAAAGGCAAGACCATCAACCCGCCTATGGGTTACAAGGCAAGGCCTACCACCGACTTTGCCCGTGAGGGCCTGTTCAACATTCTTGACAACGAATACGAATTCGACGACCTCAAAGTGCTCGACTTGTTCGGAGGCACGGGAGCGGTCTCGTTCGAATTCGCATCCCGCGGCGTTGGCCGGGTATGGTGCGTAGAAATGGCCCGTGACAACGCTGCCTTCATTAAGCGCGAGGCCGCACGGCTCGGGCTTGGCAATGTAAGCGTGGTTCACGCCAATGTATTCGACTTCCTAGATATCTGCAGAGAGCGTTTCGACATTGTCTTTGCCGATCCTCCTTATGCCATCGACGGCCTGGACGGCATACCCGACAAGGTCCTGGAACGCGGCCTGCTGCATCCCGGCGGTTATTTCATTCTCGAGCACGGAGGTGAGCATTCCTTCACCACTCACCCTTGCTTTGTAAAAGAACGCTCCTACGGCCGCGTCCACTTCAGTTTCTTCGAAGCTCCCGGAGCATAAGATGCTGATGCGGGAACGCCGTACATAACTAAAACAGTATATTTATGAGACGATTATTTGCTTTGGCCGCTGCCGCGGCACTTACCGTAATGTGCACACAGGCTCCCGAGCTTCCCGAATCTTTGAAAGGCACCTGGAGCGGCGAGATCGAAGATCTGGGCCTGACACTCACGCTTCACCTTGGCGATACGTGCACGGTTGACTCCCCCGATCAGGAAGCATACGGATTTAAAGCAGTGGTTAAAAAGGCCGGCCAAGAGTCGCTGAGCGTAAAGTTCCCCGAGTTTCATGCTTCATTCGAAGGCAGAGTCCAGGGTGACTCGCTGATCGGCAAGTTCTCACAGATGGGCTTGAAGAAGCAATTACGGATGGGCCGCGGAGAGCTTGTCCGCCTCCGTCCCCAAACGCCCGAAGGGCCGTTCCCCTATACTACCGAAGAAGTCACTTTTAACAATGCAGACATATCCCTTTCCGGCACACTATGCCTTCCCGAAGCAGTCGGCGCTCCGGCCGTGGTGATGGTAAGCGGCAGCGGCAAGCAGGACAGGGACGAGAGCCTTATGGGCCACAAGCCCTTTGCGGTACTCTCCGATGCGCTTGCCCGCGAGGGTATTCCGTCGCTCCGCTACGACGACAGGGAATGCGGCGGCTCTACAGGAGTGTTTGCCGATGCTACCACTGCCGATTTTGCCCAAGATGCGGCCTCGGCCGTGCAGTTCTTGCGCTCCCGCGGATTTTCTAAAGTTGGTGTACTCGGACACAGTGAAGGCGGCACAATAGCTATGATGCTGGCAGGCGCAGAAGAGCCAGCCGAAGGGGCTCCCGACTTCATAGTGAGCCTCGCCGGGATGGCCGACAGGGGCGACAGCACGCTGATGCGCCAGATGATCAAGACGTTCATCCTCAACGGTGCGCCCGAAAAAGCGGCGTCTTTTGCAGCCAAAATTAGTTATAAGAAAACAGTCAAGATGGGAGGCAAATGGATGGAATCGTTCATAGCCCTCGATCCTGCTCCTTACATCGCCATGATCAAATGCCCCGTCCTTGCGCTTAACGGCGACAAAGACTGCCAGGTCATACCGGAATACAATCTCTCCAAGATCGAGGCCCTGTGCCCCGGCGCCGACTGCCGGCTGTACCCCGGCCTCAACCACTTGTTCCAGCATTGCAAGACTGGTCTTGGGACCGAATACGCCAAGATAGAAGAGACCATGTCGGAAGACGTGATCAGAGACATTACTGAGTGGATAAAGAAGCTCTAAATGGCTGAAATAGAAAAGCATCCGTTCGAGCCCTTCCTACCCTCGGGAGCAAGGGTGCTGTTCCTTGGAAGCTTTCCTCCGCAGAAAAAACGCTGGAGCATCGATTTCTTTTACCCGAATTTTATCAACGATTTCTGGAGGATCTGCGGACTTCTGTTTTATGACGACCGCAATCACTTTATTCTGCCCGGAGCAAAGAGTTTCGACAAAGACAGGATAATTGAATTCTGCACTCTTCAGGGGATTGCCCTCTTCGATACGGCAACGGCGGTCAGGCGGCTGCAAGACAATGCTTCCGACAAGTTCCTCGAAGTCGCAGAGCCCACCGATATCGTTGCTCTGCTGGACAAAATCCCTGATTGTGAAGCTGTTGCGGCAACAGGGCAAAAGGCGGCCGAAATCTTGGCCGGTCATTTCGGCTGCGAACTCCCGGCAATAGGAGATTATAAGACAGTCAACTGTTGCGGAAGGGCGCTCCGCTTCTGGAGAATGCCGTCAACATCAAGGGCTTACCCCCTTTCTCTTGAAAAGAAGGCGGAAGTTTACCGCCGCTTGTTCGGCTCTCTTGCCGGCCGCTAGAGGCCGCGGTCTTTAGCCTGGTCCCAGAGGGCATCCATATCGGCGAGTGTAGCGTCGGAGAGAGTGCGCCCCTGGGCTTTGATAGAAGCCTCGATATAATTGAAACGGCGGCGGAACTTGCTGCAGGACTCTCCAAGGGCAACCTCCGCATCGACCCCGTAGAGGCGGGCGGCGTTGATGACGGCAAAGAGAAGGTCGCCGAATTCTTCCTGAAGATCAGCCGAAGAACCGGCGGCTTCCTGCACCTCCCCCACTTCCTCAACTACCTTGGCCCACACATCTTCTTTCTTCTCCCAGTCGAAGCCGCAGCCGCGGGCCTTTTCCTGCATGGCGATTGCTTTGAGCAGGGCGGGCATAGCGTCGGGGATACCTTCCATGACGGTTTTATTACCGCCCTTCTCGCGGGCTTTGACCAGCTCCCAGGTATCGGCAATCTCCTTGGCCGAAGTGGTCTCCCCTTTTTTGTCTCCGAACACGTGAGGATGACGGAAAATCATCTTCTCGCACACTTTGTCAAGGCAATCGGCGATATCGAACGAACCGTCTTCCTGACCTATACGTGCATAGAAAACCATGTGGTAGAGCAGGTCGCCTATCTCTTTTGACACTCCGGGGGCGTCGCCTTTGACTATAGCGTCGCTCAGTTCATAGACTTCCTCCTCGGTCAGGCGCCGTATGCTCTCCATGGTCTGCGCGGCATTCCAGGGACATTGCTCGCGAAGGGCGTCCATTACGTCAAGAAGCCGCCCGAAGGCGGCTAATTTCTCTTCTCTGCTGTGCATGATATTACTTACTTACGAACATCACCGCCTCGGCGATGGAGTTCAGCTTGGTATCCACGCTGTCGGCACGGCTGGCAAGGATACAAGGTGCGGTGGTACCCACGAGCATACCTGCCTGACGGACTCCGGTGCAGAGCTTGCTGTTGGTCTTCCAGAACACATTGGCCGACTCGATGTTGGGGAACAGCAGGCAGTCTGCGTCGCCGGCAACCTCGCTGCGGAGCTTCTTGATCTCGACTGACTCTTTGTCGATGCAGACGTCAAGTGCCAGAGGGCCGTCTCCAATGCAGCCGGGGATCTGGCCGCGGTCGCACATCTTGGCAAGCATCGCTCCCTCAATGCAGGCGGGCATAGAATCGAGCATCTGCTCCGACGCGGCAACGAATGCGATCTTGGGTTTCTCGATACCGAACGACTTGGCAACCCCAAGGAGGAACCCGGCGATCTTAACCTTCTGGCGGAAGTCGGGCAGAGGCACCACAGCCATATCGCTGAAGAATATAAGCTTGTGATACTGAGGATTCTCCACAACGCTCACATGGGAAAGCAAGCCCTTGGGAGGAAGGAGACCGGTTTCTTTGTTAAGGATGGCGCGAAGGAACTTGTCGGTCGAGCAAAGGCCCTTCATGAGCACATCGGCCTCTCCGTCGTGAACCATCTGCACGGCCTGCGCGACCGCCTTGAGCTCCACGGGATTGTCAATCACCGTGAACTTGGAGGCATCCAGCCCGTTGTCGGCACAGACGGCGGCTATCTTGGCAGCGTCGCCCACCAGGGTAACACTCACGAAGCCTTTCTCAACGGCCTTGTATGCGGCCTCGATGGAATGCTCATCAACACCCCAGGCCACAACCATACGCTTGCAGATACCTTTGGCCTTAAGGGTCTCGAATACGTCGTTAAAATTCTTGATCATATACTTTATTCTTCAATTGTTGATACTATCTTCATGGTATCCCTGGCTATGACAAGTTCCTCGTCCGTAGGGATAAGGGCCACCTTGACGGTGGAATCGGGGGTGGAGATGATAGTCTCCGACCGGGCAGCCTCATTGACCTCGGCGTCAACCTTGACGCCCATATAGCCAAGCTGCTCGCACACGCGGCGGCGCAGACGGGGATTGTGTTCGCCTATGCCTGCCGTAAAGATAATCAGGTCCACGCCGTTCATTTCGGCAATGTAACCGCCCACGAGCTTCACTATGTCAAAAGTGAGTTTCTTGAGCACTATCTTGGCTTTCGGGTCGCCCTGAAGGGCAAGAGTGTTCATATCACGGGCATCCGAACTGACGCCGCTAAGGCCCAGGAAGCCGCTCTTCTTGTTCATTATTTCCGTCATCTGGTCGGGAGTCAGGTTCTCCTTCTTCATGATGTAAGGAATGATGTTGGCGTCGATGATTCCGCAGCGGGTACCCATAATCATACCCTCAAGCGGAGTGAAACCCATGGATGTATCGACGCATTTGCCGTCCTTGATGGCGGTGACAGAGCTGCCGTTGCCGATATGGCAGGTGATGATCTTGGAGTGCTCCAGATCGATTCCCGCAAGCTTGGCTCCGCGCTGCGATACGTACTGATGGCTCGTGCCGTGTGCGCCGTAGCGGCGGACGTGGTACTTCTCGTAGTACTCCCAAGGCAGGGCGTACATGTATGCGTAAGGCTCCATGGTCTGATGGAATGCAGTGTCGAAAGTCACCACCTGGGGCACCTCCGGGAGCACGGTGCTCACGGCACGGATACCGAGAAGGTGGGCCGGATTGTGCAGGGGGGCGAAGTCGCAGCAGATTTCGATCTTGCGGAGCACGTCCTCGTCGACAAGGGCGCTGCCGCTGAAGAAATCTGCACCTTGCACTATACGGTGGCCGACAGCCTCGATATCGTCGAACGAAGAAAGCACTCCGTACACAGGGTCCACAAGGGCGTCGAGCACCAGTTTCATTCCCACTGTATGGTCGGGGATGGGCAGGTTGCGTACGAAACCCTCTTTACCGGTAGGCTTGTGAGTGATTGTTCCCTCGGGAAGATAGATTTTTTCCACGAGGCCTTTGGCCAGAATGTCATATACATCATCGCTCTTCATATCCAGAAGCTGGTATTTCACAGAAGAGCTGCCGCAATTGATTACTAGTATTATCATAATGGGTACAAATTTAACAATAATTGTCTAAATTGCAGCGCCAAACAAAGACAAACTATGAAAAACAAAAGCGGAATCATTCTGGTATCCCTTCCATTCGCCGCCGGCGTCGCGGCAGCCGCCCTGATTGACGGGCCATACCCGGGAGCTGTCATATGCGCCTGCGCCGTTCCCCTTCTGGTTTTCCTCTGCTTCAAAGACAACAAGCGCCGTCCGGCGGCAATGTACTCGCTGTTTTTCGCCCTCGGGGCGCTGTGCTGGTGCACCGATGCACTGAGCAACGTTCCAAGAGCACCCGCGCCTTCCCCGGCGATGGACTACCTGTGCAGCAGAATCGACGGAGCGGGGATCCCCGGAGAGCACAGCGCCGCCATACTCAAAGCTCTGCTCACCGGGCGGCGCAGCGCCCTGGAGCGCAGCGTAGTAGACATATTCAGGCGCAGCGGAGCATCGCATATCCTGGCCCTCTCGGGCCTGCACCTTGGGGTACTTTACATGCTGGTGCGCCGCCTGCTCTCCCCACTCGGGAACTCTTTGCCTGCAAGGATTGTAAAAAGCGTGCTCACGGTCGGCTTCAGCGCCTTTTACGCCTTTGCCACAGGGGCGTCGCCTTCGATAATCAGGGCCCTGCTGTTCATTGTGATAAACGAAGCCGGAAGCCTATTCCCGGGGCGCGAGCGCACGCCGCTGGGGACCTTCTGCACGGCTCTTACCATACAGCTTATCCTGCGGCCCGCATACATCGCTTCCGCCGGCTTCCAGCTCTCGTACCTGGCCATGACAGGCATAACCTTGGTGTACCCTTATATGGAGAAATGGTATCCCGGAAGAAGGGGCCCGCTGAAAAGAATATGGCAGTGCGCGGCCCTTTCGATCTCCTGCCAGCTGTTTACCGCGCCCGTGGCCTGGGCGCACTTTCATACCTTTCCCAAGTATTTTCTGATCACCAACTTGCTGGCCATGCCCCTGACCGAGCTCATCATCCCTCTGGCTGCCGGATCGCTGCTGCTCGACGCAGCGGGAATATGCCCGCCGGTCCTCATAAGAGCCTGCGGGATGACGGTTCAATGCTTGGAATTCTGCCTGGAGACTATAGCGTCTATATGATGCGCTGCACCTCATCTACCCCGTCAATGGCCGAGATGCTCTCCATAGTGAGGTGGAGCTCATCTACCGAATGCACGGGGAAGTCGATTATGCACTCCACTATTTCGTCCTCCGTGTGAGTGCTTAACTTATTCATAGACAGATGCTGACGCTCGACGAAGCAGTCGATGATGTCACGCAGAAGATGATAGCGGTCGATGGCAACTATGCGTATGCGCACAGGATAGAGCCTCATAGGATCAGGCTCGAAAGCCACCGACACCAGGCTGTTGCCGTTTTCGGAGGCGAGCTTGATAACCTCAGGGCAATGGCGGCTGTGGATCGTCACCTCCCCGGTGGCATCGACATAACCTATAACCTCCTCGCCGGGAATGGGATGGCACTTGTCGCATATCTTGAAATCGGGGGTAGGAATATTGCGGAGCAAGTCGTGCAAACGGCGGCGGGCCTTGTAGGTTTTGGCGTAATTGAGCCAGTCGGGCTTGGGGGCTACGTCGTCGGAAGTGCCGATCTCCACACAGTCGCCCCTGTGAAGCTCGGTTTTGATAGGGCAAAGCGCACCGTTGATACGGGCGAACTTGGCCTTTTCGCCTATCTCGGTATGTACTTCGAATGCGAAGTCCAGCGCTGTGGCTCCCTTGGGCAGGATAATTCCCTTGCCCTGCGGGGTAAACGCCAATATATCCTCATTGTACAGCGACGAACTCACGCCGTCCATGAAGATGTATCCGTCACCGCTGTCGGCTATGTTCTGGAGCACGGTCTTGAAGCGTTCAAGCCAGCTCTCGCCTCGCTCGACTATACAGCCGAGCCTGGAATTGCGGTGCATACGTTCCGAGGCGATGTGCATCTCTTCCCAGGCCCCGGCGCGGTTAAGCAGCTGCACGTGGAAGCTCTGGTAGCCGTTATCTTTGGGATTGTCGATATAGTTCACCACGCTCCCCGGACGCTCCTTGAAGCGCCCCGAAAGGCACGAATAAATGAAAAGGCTGGTATCCTTCTCCGGAGATTGGGAACGCAGCCATTCATTGATAGGGTTGTATATAATGCGCACAAAGTGCTTGAAATCTACGTGGGCGAAGTCGCAGCCTTCCTCGCGCATGGTACGCCAGATGCTGTAAGGCTTGCGGTAGCGGACCTGGGTGCGGGCGGGAATGCCTACGGTCTTGAAAATCTCGTTGATCTCCGCCGTAAAATCGTCCACGGCGCTCTGGGTACGGATTTTATCCTCCTCCAGCTGGCGGGAAATCACATCGTATTCACGCGGGCAGCGGAAACGGAAAGAGAGATTCTCCAGCTCTGTTTTGACGTGATACAGTCCGAGGCGTCCGGCAAGAGGAGCATAGAAGAAGTCGGTCTCGCCGGCGATTTTCATCTGCTTGTCGGGGCGCATGCTGTCCAGGGTGCGCATGTTGTGCAGGCGGTCGGACAACTTCACGAGCAAGGCGCGGATGTCGTAGTGCACCGACTCAAGTATCTGGCGGTAATTATCCACCTGCTTGGTGTACTCGTAGTTATGCTTCTTGCGCTTGGTCACCACATCAACCAGGAAAGCCACATCGTCGCCGAAACGCTCCCTGATATCCTCGACGGTGTAAGAAGTATCTTCGGCAACGTCGTGCAGGAACGCCGCTATGACGGTATTGGCGTCCAGCTCAAGCTCTTCTGCAGCGATATTCGCCACGGCTATCGGATGCACGATATACGGCTCGCCGGTATTGCGCCTCTGGCCTTTGTGCGCCTCGGCGGCAAGAGCATACGCATCTTTGATACGCTGCAGGTCCTCCGGGCCTACGCGCTTAGCCATCACGTCAAATACGTGCTGAGCGGCTTCTTGTATCCTTTCAGTCTGGTCCATATCATCGGACGCATCGTACGTTGGCGGCAAAATCGGTCTTGCTCGCAACTCCTACGAATACGTTGTCGTTTTCTTTGTAAATGTAGCGGTACACCCCTTGTTCGGCCAGGGCGTCGGCGGTCCAGAAGGCAGCGTACGACTGGTAACCTACGTAATTCCAGCCGCTTGAGGCCTTGACCGCATAACCTGCAGGGATAACGCTGATGCACTTGTCGGTGATGTTCACGCCGCGGTAGTAGCTCCACATTTCGTCTCCGTTGAAACGGGCCTTGACCATAAGCGCACCGGCGCCGCTCGGCGAATCCTCCAAAGGCTTGAGCCCAGAAGGAGCGCCGCAGCTCTTGAGCAGGGCCACCCACTCCTCGTCAGTCGGAAGGTGCCACCCGGCAGGGCAAGCCTTCTGTGCCTCTTCCCAGGTATAATAAGCCCCGAAAATGTTCTGCATAGCCTTGCTGCCGGCATAAGAGCGGCCGAAAGTCTCGGTGCCTTCAGAGTTGCGTTCAATATAGCACAGGTTGCTGCGTATCCACTCCTTGTCGCCTGCCGAAGTAACTTTGTACTTCCTGGAGTAGAGTTCCTCCTGCATATCCTCGTCATGATCGGGGATACCGGTCAGGGAACCATTGTCGGCGTCATCTTTTACTATCACGAATTCAACAGAACCGGTGGAGTGATAATACTTGTCGGATGACTGAACAGGATAAGCAACCACCGAGAGGGTGAATGAGCCAAGCGTATCGGGAACTTCAAAATGGAACACTGCAGGAACCGTATAAAGAGTGTCGCGGCGCTTGCTGTTGGCGGTGGAGGTATAATAATAAGCCACATCCGTTCCGTCCGGAGCGGTAATGCCCGAGGCCGTGATAGTGAAAGAATCTCCGGGATTGACATAATGGGGAATCTTGCAATCCACTTTAAGTTTGCCGTCCATATATGTCTTTTCGATTTCTTTCTCTTTGCAGGAAGAAAGCGAAAGCAAAAGCACTCCCAGAGCAAGTATGCAGTATGATCTAAATTTCATCTTTTTAGGGTTACAAATTGCAAATATGGTCAATTTTACGCGAATTTCCGCTACCTTTGTACAAATACTTTGCCGAAAATGAAGCTAAAAACAGCACTTTTAGCCATTGCAGCGTTAGTTTCAGGCGCATGCACGCAAGAATACGTCACTCTGGGCGGTTATGCCCAAGGCGGCATATACAGCGTAAAATATAATCCCGCAGGGGTGAAAGTGAGCCGCGCCGAGGCGCAGCAGGCCGTAGACGGAATCCTGGAGCAGATCGACACCACGCTCTCGGGATACAACCGCAAGTCGCTTCTGAGCCGCAGGAACGCAGGCGAGAGGGTTGAACTGAACGATATGTTCCGCGAGATTGAAGAGATATCGGAGCACTACCGGGAGCTGAGCGGCGGAGCCTTCGACGTGGCGGCGGGCCCCCTGTTTGATGTATGGGGCTTCGGATTCACCGCAGACAGCCTCCCGTCGGACGAGGCCATATCCGCCGCAATGGAGCGTTACCGCAAACGCGAAGTGCTGAATTTCAACGCCATAGCCCAGGGCTACAGCTGCGACAAGGTGGCTGCATACCTGCATTCGATAGGCGTCAAGGACATGCTGGTGGATATAGGAGAAATCTACTGCGAAGGCCTGAATCCCAAGGGGCAAGGCTGGACCATTGCAATCGACACTCCATCCGACGGGAACAACACCCCCGGAGCATCCATCTCCGGTCTCTGGCATTCCGACGGGGGCGCCTACGGAGTGGTAACTTCAGGCAACTACCGCAAATTCTACATCAAGGACGGCAAGAAATACGCCCACACCATCGACCCACGGACAGGACGCCCCGTTGACCATAATCTATTGAGCGCCACGGTCATAGCCCCTACGGCCACCGAGGCTGACGCCCTGGCCACATACTTTATGGTAATCGGTTTCGAGAAAGCACGCAGCTGGGTTGAAGATCACCCCGGCATAGAAGCCTGCCTCATAAGCTCCGACCTCACCTGGACCTCCCCCGGTTTCTGATCCATCCCAGGTGGCTGACGCCTCTGGGAAACTTCGCTTCGCTCATCCCTCCCACTGCACTTCGTTTGTGGGCCCCTCCCGTTCACGTGGTCACGGGCGGCCACGGTTTCCCGGAGGCGTCAGCCACCGGGGACCTACAGCTTCAGCACTTTATCGGCATAAGAAGTAGCCGCCGGACGATGGGTAATGCAAAGGATGGTCTTGGTCCCGCGGAACCGAGCCCCAAGCCTCTCCAAAAGCTCAAGCTCAGTATCGGCATCAAGCGCCGAAGTAGCCTCGTCAAGAACCAGGATCCCACCCGGCCGCAACAAAGCACGCGCAATAGCAATCCTCTGCGCCTGCCCCTCACTCAAGCCCGCACCAATCTCGGCACAAGTAGTCTCCAGGCCATCCTGCAACTCATACACGAAATCGGCCGCCGCCAAATGCAGAACCTCCCTTAATTCATCCTCGCCAGCATCGGGCCTGGCCAGCAGGAGATTCTCACGTATAGTACCGCTCATCAAAGAGTTACCCTGCGGCACATACATAAAATTACAACGCGTCCTCACGCCCGAAGGCACACGGGCCCCGGTACCGTCGTAAAGCGTGATGGTACCGCAGTCGGGCTGCAGAAGAGCCATGATCACACGCACCAAAGTAGATTTGCCCGCTCCCGTCGAACCGATAATGGCGGTCATGGAACCGGGAGTAAAATCAAAGTCAAGCCCGCGCACCACAGGGTTGTTGACCCCCTCATACGTAAAGCTCACTCCCTCAACCTTTACACCCGGAGCGCCCTGCAGCACAATATCGCTCCCCTCTTCTTCCTGGGGCGCCTCAACAAGGTCGAGAAGACGGTCTTCAGAAGAGAGAGCGCGTATAAACGCAGGAATCTGCAAAGCAATGCCCGCAACCGGACGCTGGACCTGCCCCACCAGCTGGAGGAAAGCCACCATGGTGCCGTAAGTTATAGTCCCGTCACGCAGCCCGAACAAGCCCCACAGGAAAACCAGGGCATATCCAGCAGAGAAACCCAGCTGCATGAAACCACGCGAAATCGCATTGTAATTCAGGCGGGTAACAGTCTTTCCGTACACATACTCCTGCAATCCGCCCAGCTTTTCGATGACACGCCCCGTCGCCCCGAGCATACGCACCAGCACACGGCGTTGCGTGTTCTCCTGTATATGGCCCTGCACACGGGCGTCACCCGAGCGGATCTCTCCGGTCAGAGCACGCAGCTTCTTGAAGAAAAGGCGGCTGCACAGCACTGCCACGGGCATAATAAGCAGCAGTATCCAGGCGAGGTTGGGCGAAAGGACGAATATGAACACCGATGCACCAAGCAGTTGGATAAAGGTAATAAGAGCGTCGGGCAGACTCACGCAAATGAAGTCCACCACTACCCTGATGTCCTCTTCCAGACGGTTAACGGTATCGCCGCTGTGCAGGCGGTCCTTACCGCTCCAGGTACTGAACATAACCTTACGGAAAGCCGAAGAACGAAGGGCATTCTGCGCCTTTACCACAATCAGCCCCTCCCAATAACGGCCTCCTACCCGGCAAAACAGCTGGAGGAGCATAATGCCGAGCATAATTAGCACCGAAGGAGTCAGGGGTGTCCCCGGATCTCCGGTGGCCACGTCAACGACCTTCTTCGATATCCACACGAATCCCAGGGAGGCGGCAACGCCCACCAAACCGATCAACACGCTCACAAGTATGCGGAACCTCTGTCCGCGCACCATGCGCATCAATCCCCTGAAACACGAGCGGAAAGGTCTCATTACTCAGTAACTATTCCAGCTTCAATCCACTTGGCGGCAATAGCCTCCGAATCTTTGAGCGCGGTCTCGCGGTCTACCTCGTAGCGGCTCACCAGCAGGTCGGCCAGATCGTCGGGGGTAAACTCCTTACCGTCAACTTCTTTCCACAGAAAAGCCGCCGACTCGTTGAGCGAAATCATCTTGTTGAAATTAATCTTCTGAATGCTCTCGGCGGTAATGATGAACTCTTTTCCAAGCGGACGAAGTGTAAAACCAGGTACTGTCTTCATAATATCTTAATTCTTCTGTAAATTCCTAATGCATAGCGTCTTATAATCCTTGGCGCACCCACCCACAGGCGGCTCCTGCGCTTGAAGCCGGGAGTGGTACAGTCGATGCGTTTCTCTCCCCTGCGGAGTATGGCTGTCACCGTACCGCATACATCGGCCTTGGTACAAAACTCGGTAGCGTCGAGGTTACCGTCACCCTTGAGGCGTATGCGCTCTCCCGCGATGGCGTTGATACGGTGGAGCACATAGTGCCCGGGAGTCAGCTGGCAAAGCACAATATCCCCCACTTCCACGTCGGGCATCTTGAGCAGTTCCACGCTGTCGCGTTCGCCCCTAATGAATGGGGACATGCTGGAGCCCTTGGTGGCGATAATCACCGACTTGCCCTCGTCCAGGAACCTCGAAACCTCGCCCAGCATAACCGCATTGGGCAGCACTACCTTGCTCGTTTTCATTTCAGCACTTCAGCGGAGCACACCCTGGCCGCTTCCTCGTCGGGACGGCAGTCAAGCACGTAGCAAGGTGTTGTGGTAACTATTCTTTCGAGGGTGGAATGCAGCCCGTCGGCTATTGCCTTGTCGGCCTTGAAACCCGAGCTGGACGAATAGAGCAGGGCGTACGATTCCAGCAGCCCAAGGGGAGTGATCTTGTTTTCGGGGCAGCGGCGGATGCGCACAAAAGCGCCTACCGGGGCCTCTACATTACGGTAGCAGGGAGTTTTGCCGCTCCAGGGAGACCCGTAAGCGATGATGCGTCCGTCCGGCCAAACCCGCACGATAGGGTTATCGTCGTTCATAAGTTCGGTGCCGGGGATATGCTCCAGCCAGAGGCTGCTGTGCGTGCTTTTTCCCGTGCCGCTGCGGGCCAGGAACAAGAAAGCCTTGCCGGAGTTGCCCACCATGGAGGCGTGCATCTCAAGGGTATCGAGCGGAGCGGTACGGAAAGCGAAAAGGAGCATCAGCGAATTGTTGATGCCGAACAGCGCCTCCGACACCTTGCGGTTGTCAAGCATAAGCACCGCGCTGCTGAAATCCTCCGTGCTGCGCATATGCGAGCGGAAGGGTATGTTCTTGTCCGGAGACATGTCGAAGTCCCAGCCCCCGCCCCCGTTATGATAAAGCTTGATAACCGTCTCCCCTTCCTCGGTGGGAGCATCGTACACAAGCTCCCTGTCTGCGAGCGGCTCATAAGTATCCCTTACGAGCTCAAGGTTGAAGAGCGGCTCTCCGCTGCCCTCGGGCACCTCAAAGGGCTCATACTGAGTCAGCCTGGGCCAGAGGGTACAGGATTCGGGAACGGAGAGTGAGAACACATGCCCCGCCACTTTATAGTGTTTGGTCATAGTATCAACTAATATTTGGGCTTACAAAGATAAAAAAAAGTATTATATTTGCTAACTGACATAATTGAACATACTATGGAGCAAAGCATAAATAACATCGGGCTGGATTACAATACGGAGCGGGAGAAGCTCGATATGCCCGAATACGGGCGCAACGTGCTCAAAATGGTCGAGCTGATGAAATGCATCACCGACCGCGAGAAGCGGACCCGTCAGGCCAGGGCCATCATCAAGGTGATGGAAATCCTTAATCCTCAGGTGAGAAGCCTCGACAATTACGACCACAAGCTCTGGGACCATCTCTACATGATTGCAGGATACGACCTCGACGTCGACTCCCCTTACCCCGCCCCCGTGGAGGAAGAAATGAAGACCAGGCCGGTGCCCATTCCCATGAAGGGCGAGAAAATCAAGGCCACCCACTACGGGCGCAACATCGAAAAGATCATAGGCCTGCTGTGCGAGGAGCCCGAGAGCGAAATCAAGACCGAAATGATACGTTCGCTGGCCATCTACATGCGCCAGCAGTACCTCATCTGGAACAAAGACAGCGTGTCGGACGAAACCATTTTCAAAGACATCGAGAAGCTTTCCGACCACCGGCTCAAGGTTCCCGAAGGCATCAAGCTTAACCAAATCAACATGGACACCCAGTACAACCGTCCCGGGCTCAACATCAACGTGGGCCAGGGCGGCGGCAAGAACCGCGGTTTCCGTAAAAAAGGCAAGAGAAAATAATGAAAGCTCCCTCGTTCATACGCAACTGGGACGAGAACCAGCGCGCTTCCGCCGTCAAGATACTTGGACTGATAGTGGCGGCCGCGGCTCTGTTCATTCTGATTTCTACCGTATCGTATCTATTCCACTGGAAACAGGATATGAGTTTCGTTCCGGGAGAGGCGGTATCCAACGCCGCCGGCACCCTGGGCTACAAAACCGGCAAGTTTTTCGTCTGCGACTTCCTCGGGTTCGGCAGCTTCGCCCTACTGGTCATCCTGGTGGTAATAGCGGTCAGGCTGCTCACCGGACGCTGGATCGCATCTTTTGCCAAAACCCTGCTGCTTACCCTCTCCGGAGCCTTCATAGTCTCGCTGCTGCTTGCTTTCGTCAGCAATGTAGCCGGCCTTGACAATGCTTTCGGCGGAGGACTGGGAGGAGCCTGCGGAGCAGCCCTCACCGGTTTTTCGTTCCGTGTGCTCGGGCCCTACATCACGGCAATAGTCATATTGCTCCTCATAGTGCTCTGGCTGTTCTTCTTCTCGAGCAGGTTCAACAGCTGGCTGTCCGGTCTGTGGAACAAGAACAAGGGAGGAGACGACATCGAAATCGAGCTCCCCGCCCCTCGTCGCAGCCGCATCAAAACAGCACCCGAGCCCGCCACCGATCCGGGTCCCTCCGAACCCGCACCTGCTGTAAGCGCCACTTTAAAGCAGGAGCCCGCACAGCCCAGGACCGTAAAGTCCCAGGCCCCCAAAGATCCGGAGCCTGACGAGAACGACCCTATAACCGCCGACTTCGGCGAGGGGCTTGACACCGACATCAAAAAGGAGCTCAAGCCCATTAACAACCGTCTCGACCCGCCTGACGGACTCCCCAAATTCAATTTCCCGCCTTCGCTGGAACTGCTTGAAGCGCACGAGAGCAACCGCCACGACGTCTCCACCGAAGAGCTGGTGCGCAACCGCAACAAGATACGCGCCGCCCTTGCCAACTACAAGATCCAGGTCAACGACGTAACGGCCATCGTGGGCCCGACGGTAACGCTTTACAAGGTGTACCCTGCTCCGGGAGTCAAGATTTCGGATATCAAGAAGCTCCAGGAAGATATTGCAATGTCACTTAGAGCCAAGGGCGTACGCGTGGTAACGCTGGAAGATTCGGTGGGCATAGAGGTAGCCAACGACTTTGCCTCGATTGTACCTCTCAAGGCCCTTCTGAACGACGACGCGTTCCGCAACAGCAAGGCCGAGCTCCCGGTGGCCATCGGATATACCATCACCCAGAAGGTCAAAGTGTTCGACCTAGCCGACGCTCCCCACCTGCTCATCGCGGGTGCCACCAAGCAGGGTAAGTCGGTGGGCCTCAACGTGATAGTGAGCTCGCTGCTGTACAGCCGCCATCCTTCGGAACTCAAGTTCGTATTCATCGATCCCAAGATGGTGGAATTCTCCTCCTACGCCAAGCTGCTGCACCATTACCTTGCAGTTATGCCCGACGCCGTTTCGGAAGAAGAGGAGATGAGCGCCGCCATAGTCAAGAAGCCGAAGGACGCCGAAAAGATTCTCCGCTCGGTATGCATCGAGATGGACGAGCGCTACGAACTGCTGTCCAAGGCCGGCGTGAACAAGATCACCCTCTATAACGACAAATTCCGCCAGCACCATCTCCGCAGCGACCAGGGACACCGTTTCCTGCCTTATCTGGTAGTGGTGGTGGACGAATATGCCGACCTTACCATGACCAGCGGCGGAGGCCCCGAGGCCAAGGCCGCCGGGCGCAGCATCACCGGGTCCATCATCCGTCTTGCCCAGAAAGGACGTGCGGCGGGTATCCATGTGATACTGGCTACCCAGAGACCTTCGGTTGACGTGATCTCCGGCCTTATCAAGAGCAACTTCCCTATGCGTATCGCGTTCAGGGTTGCCTCCAGGATCGACTCCATGACCATTCTGGATGCTCCGGGCGCCGAGAAATTGATAGGCAAGGGCGATATGCTCTTCTCCGCCGGCATCGACACCGAACGTATCCAGTGCGGCTACGTGAGCGGCGACGAGATTGAAGAAATCACCTCTTACATAAGCGACCAGCAGGGCTACGCCAAGAGCTACAATACGCCTTATTACCTTCCAAGCGCCGAAGACGCCGAGGGCGAAAGCGGTGGCGGCGGGGCCGATATGTCCGATGTGGACGAACGCTTCCGCGAGGCCGCCGAGCTGGTGGTTACTACACAAAAAGCATCGACTTCTTATCTTCAGACCCGTCTCGGTATGGGATTTGCGAAGGCTGCAAGAGTAATGGGACAACTGGAGGCCGCCGGAGTGGTAGGACCGCAAGACGGAGCAAAGCCCCGTCAGGTTCTCATCCCCGACCTGAACAGTCTCCAGAGCCTGCTTGACGCTTTTGTAAAATGAAACGGTTCGCACTCATAGTTTTGCTCGCGACCGCCAGCATAGTGGCGGCGGCGCAGGGCAGTTCAGCCCAGGCTCTACTCAAGAAGATCGAGGGCAAGAGGCTCTCGTTCGAGTTCAGCCTCACCACTGCCGACAAAGTGCCTGTGAAACACATAGGTACAGCCCTCATCGAGGGCAAAAGCTACATAATCAGCGACAACGGCGCCGAAATCTGGTGCAACGGCAAGGCCCGCTGGACCGTGGACAATTCGGCAAAAGAGGTGTACATCGAGGCTCCCGGCGAGGAGGAAGACATGCTCATCTCACCCGAAAAGCTCCTCGGCAGCGTGACCAAGCTCATTGTGGGAGAGGCCAGCGCCAGCGGCAAATACACAGGAGAGGGCCCCGCCAAGGGAGCCACGTTCGTACTCACTTCAATCAAGACCTCCGAGCCCCTCGGCAACAGCTCCGAGTTTACATTCAATACCGGCGCCCTGGACTCTTCGTGGGTAATAACCGACCTGAGATGAAAGTATGCGTAGGACTATCCGGAGGCGTTGACTCCAGCGTTGCGGCCCTGTTGCTTAAAGCACAGGGCTACGATGTTTTTGGGATGTTCATGCAAAACTGGCACGATACCGAAGGCACCCTGCACGGCGACTGCGAATGGGAAGAAGACAAGTTCGTGGCCGAACTTGTGGCCCGCAAGATAGGTATCCCCTTCTACTTTGTCGATCTGTCCGGCGAATACCGCCAAAGGGTGGTGGACTATATGTTCGATGAATACTCACGGGGCCGCACACCCAACCCCGACGTGCTCTGCAACCGCGAAATCAAATTCGACGCCTTCCTCCAAAAGGCCCTCGCCCTCGGAGCGGACATGGTGGCCACAGGCCACTATTGCCGTAAAGAGCAGGCCCCGGACGGAAGCTGGAAGCTGCTTGAAGGCATAGACCCGGGCAAAGACCAGAGCTACTTCCTCTGCCAGCTCAGCCAGGAGCAGCTCTCCCGTGCCCTCTTCCCCATTGGCGGCATGCTCAAGAGCGAAGTAAGGGCCCTTGCCGTGGAGGCCGACCTGCCGTCGGCAGATAAAAAAGATTCCCAGGGCATTTGCTTCGTGGGCAAGGTTGACCTGCCTGTATTCCTGCAGCAAAAACTCAGGAGCGTGGAAGGAGATGTGGTGGAAGTTTACGACGCCTGGTACTCTTCGTCAGAAAAGTACCGCAAGGATAACTCCATCCTCAGTGCCTGCACCGACCCTTCCTGCCTGTCGGACAAAGATCTGGAAGAACTTGCAACGCCACTTGATTATTCTTCGCTCGTCTTCCAGACCGAGACTTACCGCTCCGGCAAGCACCATATCAAAAAAACACGCTACAAAGACAATCCCTGGGGCAAGATCATCGGGCGCCACGAGGGAGCACAGTTCTATACCCTGGGCCAGCGCAAAGGCCTCTCTATAGGAGGACACGCAAAGCCTCTCTTTGTACTCGCCACCGACATCGAAGCCAACCGCGTTTACGTGGGAGAAGGAGAAGACCATAAGGGGCTGTGGCGCAGGGTGCTGCGCATCGCTCCGGACGAGATACACTGGATGCGGCCCTCTTTATCCCTTCCTGCAGGAGGGGCACTTAAGTGCCGGGTAAGGATACGCTACCGCCAGGAGCTGCAAGATGCAGTGTTGCTGATGCGTGAGGCCGGGCTCTATGTTGTGTTCGAGAGGGCGCAGCGCAGCATCACTCCCGGGCAGTTCGCGGCCTTTTACGCCCCTTACGACGAGTCAGACCCTTACGATGCTCCGGAGCTTCTTGGCAGCGGAGTTATAGAACAGTAACTAGATGACCAGCGGAGCGACAACGGGTTGCAGACCGTCTGCGCCCACGCAGCCGTGAGTGGGAGGGGCCCGCGAGCAAAGCGAAGCGGGAGGGATAGGCCGAAGGCCGTAGTCTGCAATCCGTTGGCACTACGCTGAAACAATATTTAGAACAATGATTAAGCGACTTCTACTACTGACAGCCATTGCATGCATTGGAGCTATAGCAGCACCATGCAACGCCCAGGGCCTGTATGCACCGCCATCCGACGAACTGCATCCCGCCCCGCCCTCCGTACCCGCATACGGAGTCTTCTGCGGCGACACACTATGGTTCGACACCCCCGAAAAGTACGAACGCATGGACAGGGAACTCATGTCCTTCACATACATGCACACCACCACAACCCTCATGCTCAAACGCTCCGGGCGCTACTTCCCCATGATCGAAAAAGCCCTCAAGGCCGCAGGAATACCCGACGACTTCAAGTATCTTTGCGTCATCGAGAGCAACCTCGACCCTAAAGCAGTGTCAGTGAGCGGAGCCGCCGGCCTGTGGCAATTCACCAAGACCACGGCACGCGACTACGGAATGATGGTAAATCTCGAAGTGGACGAACGCTTCAACGACCTCAAAGAAACCGAAGCCGCCTGCCAGTACATAAAGAGAGCCTACGCCAAGTTCAAGAACTGGTACAACGTAGCTGCCAGCTACAACTGCGGAATGGGCGGAGTCAGCTCCCGCATCGCCGACCAGCAGCAGGAAGCATTTGAAGATTTGTGGCTCCCCGAAGAGACCACGCGCTATATCTACAGAATTTTGGCGGCCAAAATGCTGTTCTCCAACCCCAAAGCCTTCGGTTACGACATCAAGGAGAAGTACTCCTATGTCGAGCCTCTGCACACAGTAACAGTGTCTGGAAGCATCGAGAGCCTGGTAGATTTTGCCAATCAATACTCAATCAGCTACGCCGACCTCAAGCGGGCCAACCTGTGGCTGCGCGACAATAAGCTGCTCAACAAAGAACAGCGCACCTACATCGTTGTAATCCCCCGGACCAAGCCGCACACCCGGTAAATATCTTCCTCTGCAAGACCGGGATACAGCGGCAGGGTGAGGATACGTGACGAAAGATCCCGGGCCACGGGAGTGTCACCCTTGGCAAAGGCGCTGTAGCAATCCATATCTGAAGTAAGTGGCCAGAAGTACTTCCTGGCTCCTATCCCGTTGCGCTCAAGGGTGTCTGCGGCAGCGTCACGCTCGCTCTGTGAAGCAAACAGCACCGGGAAATAAGAAGCTCCCGACGGGAACGGCTGCGCGCCTCCCGCCTCAGCTGAAAGCAAGCTGCGATAGAGCCCGGCAGCCTTCCTTCGGGCATCCAGGGCGGCGTCGAGATGCCGGAGGTTGCAAAGGCCCATAATTGCCTGGAACTCGTTCAGCTTGGCATTCCCGCCGATATACGAGCAGCACTCTTTACTGCGTATCCCGAAATTTCTCTCATCCCGGAGTGCCTGCACAATGCCGGCATCATCGGTACACACCGCGCCGCCCTCAACGGTACTGAACAGTTTGGTGGCGTGAAAACTCAGCACGGAGGCATCTCCCCAGGCCGCTGCGTGCCTGCCGCCGGCATACTCTGTAAAGGCGTGAGCGGCATCGTAAACCAGTTTCAGCGAATAGCGGCTGGCAAGGGCGCCCAGGCGCTCAACATCGCACACATTACCATACACATGGACGGGCAATATGGCCGATGTGCGTGCAGTGACGAGGGCCTCTGCCGCATCGGGGTCAAGGGTGCCGTCGGAGGGGCGGACGTCACAGAAAACAGGCCTCAGGCCGCAGCGAACGATTGCATGTGTTGTGGAAACGAATGTAAAGGGAGTGGTAATAACTTCCGACCCGGCAGGCAGCCTCAGGGCGCGAAGTGCAGCCTCCAGCGCCAAGTGGCCGTTGGCAAAAAGGCAGACCTCCCGGCAGCCGAGCCGCTCGCGCAGAGCCGCTTCAAACTCCTCGTGCTTAGGCCCCATATTGGTCACCATGCAACTCTCCCACAGAGGCCGTATTTCGTTGCAGAATTCCTCGAACGGAGGGAGCGTAGTGCGGGTAACTTCCAGGCGTTTATCTTTCATCGGAATTTCTTTTGAAGATTACGGAACTGAATATGAGCCTTGTAAAACAGCTTACGAAGGCGGATGGCTGAGCGGTAGCGCCCCCGGGTATAGGCATCAAGCTCATCAAGCATACTGATAAACCGCGGGTAGGCATCGGCCTTGTTGGCTCCGCTGTGCACTGTGGTCCAGGAATGCGGCACGCCGCGGCGGTAAACTCCCATACAATCAGGCAGATACAGCATTCCGCCCCGGAGCGAGCCCTGCACCTGGAGAGTATAGTCGATCATAAGCGCCTTTCGCATGGGAGTAATATCCATGTAGCATCCGGTGCGGCACATTATGGAAGACGTGGCTACGAAGCCTCCCCCGCCCAGGATTACCCTCCCGGCCGGAATAAGGCCGCCGCGGGCCGGTCCCTCATAGCCGTGTGGCGATCCGTTCTTGGTTTTAAGCACTTTGTGGGTGCATATATCAACCCCCGGGTTTGCTTCCAGAGCCTCCACTTGGCGGGAGAGCTTAAGCGGGTCGGTCCAATAGTCGTCGCCTTCGCACAGAGCCACATAACGTCCCCTGACAAGCGGGAACAAAAACGTCTGCGAAATGGGTATCCCCTTCGAATACTGGTTCTCCGTCTGGAACACCGGGCGAATGATATCGGGGTAGCGGCTTGCGTATTCACGGATAATCCGGGGCGTATCGTCAGTGGAGGCATCGTCATGCACTATCACTTCAAAAGGGAACGCGGTCTTCTGCATCACGAAGCCCTCAAGGGCGTCGCGTATATAAGGGCCGTGATTGTAGGCCAGGCATATTACGGTAACCATCATATCAATCGGTACGCTCCCAGCATATCGTGCAGGGCCTCTCGGGAGTTGAACATAATGGCATCCAGCACAGAGAGATCCTTCACGAACTCCCTGCCCCAGGTAGTGCGCCTCCGGAACCTGAGGGCCTGGCTGTACGGCGGCATGGTGCTTTGCAGGAACTTTAGTTCCACCCCCTCCCGCCTGAACTCCTCTTTACTGTACAAGGCCTGTCCACCTATGGCGTTGATGTACCTGTCGGCTCCAAGTGTGCGGCAAAAGTCGAAAATACGTTCCTCGCGCCTCAGCGATGCGTTACCCGCGAAAGAAGAACTTTTCACCAGCCTGGTCTGTATGCCCAGATAGTTGCATATTTCATTTATCGACAGCTCCAGAATACCGAGCAAGTCATCCCCCGGGTAACTGAGTATGCGTTCTGTAAGCTGATATCCTTGAGCGAAATACGGAGCTGAATGGTAAGCCATTTCGAGAGTCCGCAGCTTGGTCCCGGCATCGAAAGGGACAATCTGTTTGTCCTTTATGAAGCGCGGACCACCGGAGTGCTTTACATCAAGCCTGAAATAATGCGGCTTACCATTTACAAGTATGCGGTTGCGGTTTACCCAGCCTGCCTTTATATAGGCGTAGTCGTCACTCACAACGAACACATCGGCCGCTGCAATAAGCTGCCAATAAGGGAAGTACGGGAAAAAGTACGGCTGGTTTCCGGCAATTGTCATAGGACGTCGCAGAGTTTTAGAAGGTCCGGATCGTCGGTAAACAGTACGGCAGCCTTGCGGTCGTCTCCGATGTTGGTTACCGGAAGGCTGGAACAGCGGAAATGGCTGCAGTCGAAAAGACGGTCGTTCACGCACAGCATCATTCCGCACAAATAATCGTTGAACGCCGTTCCCTCCCAGACCGTAGGCACAGTACGCTGACTGATAAACGGTTGGCAGATCATCGCCGAAGCCGGACCGCTGTCAAGGACGGCGTTCCATTCTTCTTCGGTGCAAAGCACGCCGGCCTTCACCCCCTCACTTTTACCGAGGCGGCAGGGCTTCAGGATATAGCGGTCTTTATGCTCCCGGACATCAAGCGGCAGGGAAACATAAGTAGGGATGGCATGGGCGCGAAGGAAAGAGGTCTCCCCGGGGCTCAGGCATTGCGAGGTAAAATCATCGTTGAACCACAGGCTCATGAAGCGCTTGTCGTGAATCAGGAAGATATTGCGGAAGTCGCTGTACATGCCCCTTTGCATCATTGCCTTCAGCGTGTCCATGCCGTAAGACAAGATGTCCACTTGATTGAGGGCACTCACAAGGAACACTCCCGGGCGGTCCCATTCGGCGCGGCGGGCCTCAACTTCGGGGGCTTCGATAAGAGTTACTTTTATGCCGTGTGATTGATAGAAGCGGGTGTAAAGGCGGATTTCGCCGCTGCGGTCGGCGCTCTTGAATACATACATCTCCCGGGCGTCACCGGCGATGGCAAGCATATAGTCCATCATCTCCTGGAATCCTGCTGCCGGCGAGGGCGCGGAGGACGCAGGACGTGCCACCCTCGGCACCGGAAGAGGGAGGGGCCCTTTAGGGAAGGGCCGCGAAGCGGCTCCTGCGTCCTCCGTGCACTCGCCGGCAGCAGCCAAAAACCTGGAGATAAAAGTCTCGCCGAACCAGGACATGAAGATTCCGTGGGCGAAGAAACGCGAGGTAATCTCGCAGAGCAGCAGGCGGCCGTCGGAGGAGACGATATAGTCGGGGCGGAAGGTGCCGGCCCGCCACGGGTAGCGGCTCTGCTCATCCAGAATCTGCATCTCCTTATCTCCCAGCGGCATATATTCGGGCACCAGGCGCCGGTAGTTCAGAGCGAAAAAGTCGATGCACTTCATGAGCACACGGTGCAGATGGTGCAGCTCTTCACGCCTCCCGCCCGTGATTGCCACCGGGCGGGAATGATACCAGCGAAGATAATAATCTGCAAGGTCGCTATACATCGCCGAAAAGTTTAGACTGATAGCCAAGGCACTGGAAGCCGTTGCTGTTGATAAGCGGAATCTGAGACTCCTCGATACCAAGCTGCTTACGCACCCAGTAGCAGATACTTACGCTCATACCCAAACGGCCGGTACACTCCATCATGGCCTTCAAGTACCCGCGGCTCCGCGCCTTGTCGGGTGCTATGCGGGCCCTCTGCTTTCGGTGAGACTCGTTGGACGGCATCAGATAATCGTCATACAACTGCCGCTCGAGGCCCTTGTCGAACCAGCCTAGGTACTGGCCCAGCATAGAGAGATTCTCCACGCAAGCGGTAAGGAACTCAGGCTTGTAGTTTATTATTCCCGCACCCCTCAGGGCCCCGAAAAAGCTCTCGATGTGCTCCCGAGTAAGCCATGGGGTGATGATCGGCTGCACCAGGGCGGAATCGGCCGCCACTCCCCTCTCAGAGCACAAACGCACCGCCTCCAGCCGTTCGGAGAGCGGAGCGGCGTAAGGCTCCAGTATGTCGCGGAATGCATCCGGCATAATGGAAACGCTGGTATTGAACTGCATACGCCCCTTCAGCCGGGCAAAAAGATCAAGGACTGTTTCTCCTCCATCAGCAATCTGCAAATGCTTTGCTCCCGCTTTGGACGCTATGAAAAGACGGGCGTTCGAATGTGGGCAGCGGCGGAAATGCTCTATGAATTCCCTAAGTATCCTGTGGGCGATACCGGTGTAGAGCGTCGCTTCCTGAAACGCCTCGGTCTTGGGCGAAAAATAATAGTAATGCCGCGCATTGTCGCTTCCCGGCCCGTTATGCTCTTCCAGCAGGCGCCTCACATAGAGGTGGTAATTGTCATAAGCCACAAGCTCCTGCTCGTGCACTCCGTCGCTCACCAGGCAGTACTGACAGCCCACCGTACAGCCCCTTACAGGATTGATCTCGTACGTCAGGGTGGGACAGCGGCCGGTATAATTGTGTATCTCGGGAGTTACCGAAGCCGGGGCAATATCTTCAAGGCAGAAGCGCTGGCGGGGTATCAGCAGATGCTCTCTAAAACGCCTTTCAAACACTTCGGAACCCCTCCGAAGGGCTTCCAGCGTCTCTTCCGAAGGCTCCACCCTTACGCCCAACGCTTTCAAATAAGCCCCATCCACCTTGCCAGGCTCAAAGCCGGGCAGGTTATAAACCGTAGAGCGATGCGAATATACTGGCTCGAAATCAATCATCTCTAATCCGATATGGCAGCCGCGGCAGCCTGAGCGCAGCGGATTCCGTCTATTGCACTTGAAACTATGCCGCCGGAATAGCCGGCGCCCTCGCCGCAAGGATAAATCATTGAGTCGGACAGGTACTCCAGGGTATCAGGGTCGCGCGGCACCCTTACGGGCGAAGAGGTTCGGGACTCCACGCCGAGCAGCAGCGCAGCGTTGGTATAATAGCCCTTCATCTTTACCCTGGGGAAGGCCTTCTGCAGCCTTTGCGCAACAACCGGAGGCAACAGTTCATGAAGGGGCGCGCTAATGACGCCGGGGAAATACGACGTGGGCGGCATCTTCTTGCTGATCTTTCCCAGGCAGAAATCTTCCATCCTCTGCGCCGGCGCAGCCATAGGATTCTGCGGAATGTCCTTCACTCCGGAGCAGCGCTGCTCCTCGCACCAGTCGAACATACGGCGCTCTACCGCCTGCTGGAAGTCCATCAACTTGAAAGGGCTCCCGCCCGGTACATCTTCAGGCTCGATCTGCACCACCACTCCGGCGTTGGCGAACTTGCCGCTGCGGCCCGAATTGGACATTCCGTTGAGAACCACGGTCCGCGGCTCGGTGGACGACGGCACCAATATACCGCCGGGGCACATGCAGAACGAGAACACGCCGCGGCCGTCGACCTGCTCTACAAAGGAGTATTCGGCCGCCGGATAACCGGGCTTCCAGGTACCGTGGTACTGATGATAGTTGATTTTCTCCTGCGGATGCTCTACCCGCACGCCCAGGGCGAAACCTTTGGCCTCCAAGGCGCCGCCGCGCGACTGCAGCATCTCGTAAACATCCCGCGCCGAATGCCCGGCGGCAAGAATCAGGCGCTTGCCACTGAAACTGCGTCCGTCGGCGCAAATGGCAGTAACTCCTTCTTTAGAGCTTTCTATGCTGCTCACCCTTGCGCCGAAATGATACTCCCCGCCATGTGCGGTCACACAATTACGGATTTTTTCCACCACCCCCGGAAGCTTGTCGGAGCCTATGTGAGGGTGAGCGTCGATGAGAATGTCTTTGGACGCGCCGAAATCCACCAGCTGATGGAGCACCTCGCGTATGTCGCCACGCTTGGAAGAGCGGGTGTAGAGTTTACCGTCCGAAAAAGCACCTGCCCCGCCCTCTCCGTAGCAATAATTGGAGTCGGGATTCACAACGCCTTCGCGTGAGAGGCGGGCCATATCCACCTTGCGCTCGTGCACGTTCTTGCCCCGCTCCAGCACAACGGGTTTAAGCCCGAGCGTCAGAAGCTTGAGGGCGGCAAACATACCTGCAGGGCCGGCGCCAACGATGAGCACAGCAGGCGCATCGTGGACGCCGAGATAAGGAGACTGGACATATTCAGGCACTTCTTCCCCTGGAGCGTAAGCCTCATATTGATAACGCCATACGGGTTCTTTGCGAGCATCCACCGAGCGCTTCTTGAGCACCCATTTCATGCCTCCGGCCCTGGCCTCTATTTCTTTTAGCCTCGGCTCCCGCGTGAGCGGACATGTGATTTCAAACTCTTTCATTCAAATAATCTTTTCGATAATCAAAACTTGTACATCAGCTGAAAAGCTACAGAGAGGGCCCGCATAGCCATACAGACCTATTTTGTGATCCATCTTCGGATCCATATTAAGCAAGAAGTGGTAATTGATACTGATATCGTCAATCCCATAATCCACCTTAGTATCCATGGAAACGTAGTGGCCTTCCATCTCATATCCGGCAGAAACTCCCCATCCTTTATAAGGCTGGAAAATATACACGGAATCCAGTTTGGGATCTGGTTCGCAAAGACGCTTCCATAAACCAACGATACCGCCCCCATTGTTCTGGGCAGAAGCACTGAAACCGATGCCCGCGAAAGCCAGGAGAAGGATAATCCTAAGTATGCAATTGCGCCCCATCACACCTCTACAACTTTATCTTCAGGAACATACCAAACGAAACCACGGACGGACCGAGAGCCCATGTCGCGGTAGAGCTTCATGTAACGGCCCACCTGCCTAAGATACGAGGGCCTTTCGGCGCCGAACTTATAGTCGATAATGTCAACGCCGCCATCAGGCCTGACGACCACGCGGTCGGGCCTGTTCAAGGCTCCGTCGGAGCCAAAGACTGAAAGCTCGTTGCGAGCCTTGAGCCCCCCGAACCACTCGGGATGCGCCTCTATCCGGCTGCGCAGCAAAGATGCATCTTCAGAGCACAAGCCAGAGGGCAGGTCACTTGAGGAATCAACTGCCGAGAGAATTGCATGCAGCTGGATGCCTTTCAGGCGTCCGGACGCCTGAGCGCCGGTGCTGCCGTCATCGCCGAAGAAGTCGGAAGCGTCCTGCGAGGCTTTGAGCCTGCCGCCCAGCGGGATAGAATCAAAAGCCGCGGGGAAAGCCGTTCCGGCGCCTTTATCTTCTCGCTTCATCAGGGAGAAATCGTAAGGTTCACCGGCCATCCACTCTTCACTGCAGCCGCACCAGGCATAAAGTATTTCGGAGAAATTGCTCCAGTCGATGCTCTGCTTCTTCTTCAGTGCATCAACCTTGTTTTTGGCGGGACATTTGGCTATCACATGCAGGCTCTTGGATGCCCTGGTCATAGCCACGTAGAAGATATTCAGATTATCTACTGTCTGCAGCTCCCTTTCCTTCAGGTAGTCATCGGCAAAAAGGGTCCGGAGGGAGGATCCGCTAAGTTCCACCGGGTAGATGCCGTCGGCGCCGTGCCCGAGCGCAGTACCGCCCCCGTCGAGGGCGCACCAGCGTGTAACCGACTTAAACAGTTCGACCTTATTGGCAAACGGGAAGATGACGTGGGGGAACTCCAGGCCTTTGGACTTGTGTATGGTCATTATACGCACGGCGTCGGAATTGGCGGGAGAGCCTATGTAGCAATCCTTCTTTTCCTGCCACTGCCGTATGAAGGCCTTGACATTGTTGCCGTTGACGTTCACCCAGTCCTGTAGCATGTCCATAAAGGCCCCGATAAACAGCGTTTCGGCTTCGTAAGAACGGCGGTCATAGCTGCTGAGCTTACGGAGCAGGAATTCGCAGAAATCCACAAGGGAGTGGTAGTTCTCGGGGAAATCCACTCCGACCGACTTAGCCAGATAGCTGCCTACGGTATTGGAAGGGTCGTCGTAGAAGCTCAGAAGCGACACAAGCCTGCGTACCGTTACAGCGCTCTTCAAATCGAGGGTATCGTCGGAAATAAAACTTATGCCCGCAAGCCTGAGGGCCTCGGCTATCGCGGCGCCTTCGGCCTTGCCGCGCACCAGGACTGCAATATCGCCATAGAGGGCGCCCCTTGAGCGCACATCGGCTATGGACTCCAGCACGGCATCGATCTGGCTGTCGGTAAAACTCACCCGCACGCAACCCTTCTGCCCGTCCTCGGCCCGCACGAACTGCTTGACTTTAGAGTATATATCCTCCAGGCCTACTGCCTTGGCGGCATATTCGAAGAACTCTCCGTTAACGTTTACCACCGCCTCGGTACTCCTCCAGTTTTCTTCTTTAGTCTCCACCATGGCGCGCGGGAAAACCTCCTGGACCTCGCTCCCGAGCAGATGCCAGTCAGAGTCTCTCCACCGGTAGATGCTCTGCTTGACATCTCCCACGATGAGGTTCTCGCCGGAAGCGTCGGCATCGAGCAGCAGGGGGAGGAAATTGTCCCACTGAAGGCGCGAAGTATCCTGGAACTCGTCGAGCATGAAGTGAGAGTAACGGGTGCCTGTCTTTTCGTACACGAAGGGAGCGTCAGAGCCGTCTATTATCTTCTTGAGCAGGGCGTTGGACTCATCCAGCGGCATTACGTTCTTCTCTTTGAGCAGGGCGTCGAATTCTGCCTCGAACTCCCTTGCCACCCCCAGGCCGTAGAGCTGGCGTTCAACTATGGCGGCCGTTGCGTAAACCGTATATTTCTTTTCGAATAAATCGGCCACGGCAGGATCGGCAAGAGCCTTCTTGGTCGTCGGGTACTTGACGCGCTTGCCCTTTTCGGCCTTGACGCCAAGGGCTGCAGCCTCACTCTCAAAACTGTTGATGATTCCGGCGCAGAGCTTCTTGATACCGGCAAGGCGCTGCTTGGAGTAATCACGCTGCAGGTCGATCCCGAGGCCCGCGGCCAGACGCTGGTATTCCTCGCTCTTGAGACGCTGCCCTATGTCCAGGAGTCCGTCATCCAGGCGGAAGCGCCCGGACTGCCGGATCTGGTCCATGGCATTGAGCCTGAGCCAGGCAATCAGCTCTTTCTTATCTTCACACACGCCGTCCAGAACCCTGTCCATCGACTCGGAAATAAGGCTGTCCTTGTCGAGTTCTACCTGATAAGAAGAGAACTGTCCGAGCTCCCTCGCAAAGGCGCGGAGGGTCTGCTGGAAGAACCGGTCGATGGTGCTGACTCCAAAAGCGCCGTAGTCGTGGAGTATGCTCACCAGATAGTGGCGGGCCCTCGCCGCCCGCTCTCCTTCACCTTCGGATGCGGCGGCCAGGTCTTTGAGTATGCGTTCCTTCATCTCCGCGGTGGCCTTGTTGGTAAAAGTAACCGCAAGGAGATGCTTGTAAGCATAAGGATCGTCGGAGTTCAGAAGGAAATCCAGATATGTATGGGACAGGGTGTAGGTTTTGCCCGAGCCCGCGCTTGCCTTAATTATCTTCATCGTCCACAGATAGCTCTAAAGTCACACATAGCACATTTGTCCCGCTTTTCGGTACGCTGCCAGGGAACGGAAAGATCGCAGATCTCATCGAGTACAGAGTCGAGCCCGGAGTCCATGCGCGAGCAGAACTCCTGGTCGAGGGAGTGTGCGATAACCCCCTCTCCTGCTATTATGGCGGCGGGCTGATAGATAGCCCCCGTAATATCCGCTCCGGGATAATCGGGAGAGAGAAGGCGCTTATACAGATACAATTGCAAGCCTATCTGAGGGATATCGCCCGTTTTGCCAAAGTCAAGGTCTTCGGGATTCACCCGCCCGGTTTTGTAATCCACCACGCGGAGGGTTCCCTGCTTTGAGCTGTCGATGCGGTCGATGTAACCTACAAAGTTGAATCCCCGGATGCTCTGCTTGACGAATTTTTCGGCGCCGAATATGCGCAGGGCGCCTCCGGAGCGCACCTGCTCAAGATCGGTCTTGAGCACCGCCTCCACATAACTGCAGATGACATCGGCAAAAACAATGTTCCGGCCGCTCACTTCAAAGGTTTTCAGCGCCTCGCATATCTTGCCGTTTACTATTTCCTTGATGCGGCCCTGTGACTTTAGCAGAGAGCCTATGTAGGCAGCGTCGGCCACCATCCCGCGGGGATATAACTCTTGCATGACTGCGTGCAGTACCGTGCCGAACATTCCGGCATCGAGCGATTCGCTTACCTCTTTTTGGGCTTCCAGGGCCTGCACCTTGGAGTAGTAGAACTGCACGGGACAAGTAAGGTAGCTCTTGACGGCGCTGGCAGACAGGTTTTGCTCCCGCAGCGCCTGAATGTCAGCTTCGGTCTTTGGAATATCTCCGTCTTCTTCCCCCCGTCCCAGAGATGACTGAGCCTCGAAGTGATTGAATTTCACGCCGAAGTGCATCTCAAGCTGGCGCAGGTAGCGGCTGGGTTCGCCGCCCTTGAGCCCCTCGGTGCGCGAATCGTACACCATCCACACGCGCGAGCAGCGCTGTATCATCCGGTAAAAATAGTAGGCCCACACAGCGTCCTGGTACTCGTATGTAGGGAGGCCGAAGCCTTTGCGGAGCTCGGGAGGGATGAACGAAGAGCTCACCGAGCGCCTGGGAAACACGCCCTCGTTGCAGCTAAATATGATGAGATTCTGGAAATCCATGGCACGGAGCTCCAGCGGTCCCATGATCTGCAGGCCTTCCAGCGGCTCGCCCTCGAATGGCACCGTAGCTCCGGAAAGCACCTGCATGAGAAGGCGGAAGAACGAAGCGGGCTGAAGCTCCAGATTATACGCGAGCAAGCGCCCTACAGACTCGTAGCACAGCTTGGCGAAATCGAGCTCGAACTGCATATCCTCCAATGTCTTGAGCCTCGGGCCAAGGGTTGAGAGCACGTCTTGGAGCCACTGGCAAACGGGCCCCGTCGGCACGGCGCCGCTACCGGTTACGACAGGGCGGAACAGGACTTCAAGCACGGGATCGCCCTGAAGGTCCCGCTGAGGGATATAGTACTTGCGGTCTTTGCGGCACTGCTCGAGCAGCCGCCTGCCTTTATCCGACAGAACAGACTTGACAATAGAATTGGACACCACGGCCCATAGCTGGCGGTGGTAGAAATGCCACTCGCCGTTGCTCTGCCTCAGGTGGAGCTGAAGGGCGCCCAGGTCGCTCAGGAGCGTCCACATCTGGCTGCCCGCTATGGGATAGCCCATTGTGACGTTGAGCTTCTCCACGTGCCCGGGGATGGAGTTCAGCACGGGTATGAGCAACTGCTCGTCGGGCAGCACCACTGCCGTTTCGATACCGGGAGCCCCGGTGCATCGGGCAAGAATCTGAGGGAGCTGTTTGGCCTGGGCTATGCCCCCGGGCACGCTGAGCACGTTGAACTCCGTCTCGGGAAGGCACTCGGGGTCGGGCCGGAAGGCGCTGGGAAATTCGATGGTAAAGTCCCGCAGGAAAAGAGAAGACTTATTGTGAGGGTCGCTTATCAGGTTAGAGCGATAGTCCCAGCAGAACTCGGCAAGGCCGGCGCGATGGAGCTTGCGCAGCAGTGCCTTTTCGCATTCGTTAAGGGCATTGAGGCCCACAAAGACGAAGCGCTCCGACCACGGGAAGCGGTCCTGCACTATGGCCGCGGCACTTCCGGCTTCAAGCTTTTCGGCAAGCTCGCGGTACACCATACCCTCGTACGACATACCCTTCGATTTAAGTGCTTCGCGGAACGAGCGGTACAGCGGAAGAAGTATGCGCCAGATGCTCAGGAAGCCTTCTTTAACGGCTCCCGAAGACTTGAAATGGTCCACGAAATGCAGGATGGCCTCCCTCTGGGAAGGAGAAAGATAGGAATAATCGTCCTGCATCTCCTTGATATCCGTAACATTGGTAAAGAGCTGCTCCGGATCCACGAGATACTTGTCCACATCGTCGAAATCGCCCAGCAGAGTGTCGCCCCAGAAGATAAAGTCGTCCAGCGGCTCGGCAGCGGGATTCAAGGCCTTGTAGCACCTGTAAAGCTCCAGCAGCAGGGGGATGCGGTCGGACGGAGTCTCGGAGGTGGCATGGTAGAAGAAGTCGTTCATAGTGAACAGCTGCGGGCTGATCACCGGGCCGGAGCCCGAGGCAGCTATTTCCTGTCCGAGATAATGCTCGAAAAACCGCAGTGCCCTGCGGTTGGGAAAAACAAAACAGAGCCGGCTTATGTCGCCGGCTCCATTATAATAGTGTTTGGCTACTTGTTTCAGGAACGGTGTCATACATTACAAATATACTGATAATAATGCAAAGTATGACAGGTCTATATCAAGTTATGATTTAATTTTACTGCGTGGGCGCAGACGGCCGGCAGGCAGTAAAATCAAATCATTACCACCTGATGTAAGTCTCGAACCAGATTTCGTTATAGTGACGCCCGGTATAGAGCATGTCGTTGTGGTAACGGTACTCCAACTGGAAATTAAGGTTCTTGTGCAGGCGGAAGTTGGCTATGCAGGAATACATGTCGTGGCTGGTCTCGGCGGTTGCCGCAGAGCGGAACTCATCCCACTTGGCATACACCTTGAACCAATCGGTCACAGGCACGCCCACAGTAACGTAGAGGGCGTCGGCCGGGCCGCTCTGGGCCTTCTCGCCGGCGATTGCCGTAGCATACTCGCTGCGGAATGTCCAGTTGTTGCGGTCGAAGGACACACCGGCGCTGATTCTCTCACGCTTGAGGTCGTTGCCTTCGCCGTCGATCCAGTTACCCTTCCATCCGAACACGCCCAGCTTGAGGCCCTTGATGGGCTGCACCTGGAAGGTTCCGATGATATCTTTCTTGAGGTCTTTGTCGGTCACGTTGATACCCTGGCCGTTCCACAATCCGAGCTGATAGTGGAAGAGGGGGTGCTCGTCTTTGCCTACGGGAAGGAAGTCGCCCTGGATCTGGATACCCTGGTCACGTCCGCCCATGTTGGCCTCGCCCAGACGGTCGCCCATACCGGCCATTTTCTGCACCAGGAAGGAGAAGTCGCCTGCTCCTACGTCCCAGGGGTTCATAGGGTTCTCGAAGGTGAAGGCCCTCTTGAACTGACCCATCTTGACGGAGAAGAACTTGTACTTGGCCCACTCCACATAGAAATCCTTGACGTGAGGGCCTCCGTTGAACTGGAGCTGGACCCTGTAGTTGAACTGATGGTAGATGCTACCGTCAACATATGCACGGATCAAGCGGGCATTGAAACCGGGGCCGCCGTTGGCGCCTTCTTTGTCGCTGTATTTATAAGAACCGATAATGTAAGCTCCCACCTTGGGGACGCTCGCAAAAGCGCCTTCTTTATATCCGTAATTAGGAGTCTCTTCTTCTTGTGCCGCAGCCATAAAGCCCACAAGCAGGGCAGCCGCAATCAAAAACAATCTTTTCATATTACACTGTAGGGAAAGGGAATACTTTTGTCAACAGGAGATAACCGAGCACGAAGCCTATGACGCCGATGATGATGCCCACCTTGGTCATCTGCGCAGTCTTGACCAGGCCGGTCGAGGATGCAATGGCGTTCGGAGGGGTTGATATAGGGAACAGCATAGCGATGGAGGCGCATACGGCAATGAAAGGAATCATTGCGTTCATGCCGCCGAGGGCCATGAACTGGGCGTTGTTGGCAGCTGCGGGATCGGCCATGGCGGTACCTACCACGATGAGGATAGGGACCAGCAGGGCCGCGGTGGCGCTGTTGCTGATGAAGTTGCTGAGGAAGTAGCAAAGCAGGCCGGCGATAATCATAACCACCACCACGTTCATGGTGCTGAAAGGAATGGCGTTGATAAGGGTTGCCGCAAGGCCGGTCTTGTTAAGGCCCGTACCCAGGGCGAAGCCGCCCGCTACCAACCACAGAACGCTCCAGTTGATCTCCTTGATATCATCTTTGCCGAACACTCCGGTGCAAGTATAGACTGCAAGGGGAATGAGGGCAACGATGTTGGAGTTGATGCCGGTCAATGACTCGGTAACCCACAGAAGGATAGTCACGAAGAAAGTGATCCAGGCCACGTAGTCTTTCCAGTTCCATTTGTGGCTCTTGGCCTCTATCTTGAGCTCGATCTTATCGGACTTGAAGGGGAAGAACAGCTGCAGGAGCACCCAGGCGATAAGAATCATAACCACCACGTAAGGGATCATCCTGGACATCCAGGTCGCGAATCCTATCTGGTAGCCTGCATTCTCCAGGGCGCCGATGGCGATGGCGTTGGGAGGGGTACCGATAGGGGTGCCTATACCGCCGAGGTTGGCTGCCACAGGTATCGAGAGCGCCAGTCCCACCTTGCCTGTCTCGTCCTCGGGCAGTGCCTTGAGCACGGGCGCGAGGAATGCGAGCATCATGGCGGCGGTGGCTGTATTGCTCATGAACATCGAGAAAATGGAAATGATGATGAGGAATCCGAGAAGGACCATCTTGGGCTTCTTGCCGAAGAGCCCGAGAAGACCCTTGGCTATTACGGCGTCCATACCATATTTGGAGGCTATGATGGCCAGCACGAAGCCGCCCATGAACAGCATCACCACAGGATCGGCAAACGAGGCCATAATGCTTTTGTAGTCAACCAGGGTGCCTGCCGAAGGGTCGCACATGAACTTCAGGCCCTTGTTGGAGACCGTGAGCAGCATTACCACTATGACGATGAGCGAGGTGGTCCAGTTGGGGATGATTTCAAACATCCACATAAGGGCAGCGAACACGAAAATGGCAATCATACGCTGCTGCACAGGAGTAAGGTCCGCGATACCGAAGACAGAGGTAGGGAGGGCCCACAGAAGTATCGTAACTATCAGCACCAGTGGCAGAAGCACGCAATACTTGACGGAAAACTTACTGTTGGACATACTATGAGTCTATTTTTGCGTCTATCAAACGGGCGCAAATTTAGACAATTTTTCTTACATTTGTAAGTATGAAATCTACTATTCGCAAAAACTGGCCTAAATACCTCCTCCAGTGGGGAGTCCTGGCCGCTCTGGTTTTCTTTTTAAGCGGCCTCGCCGCCAAAATTTTCCCTAAACTTGGAGCCTCCGACCCCGAGGCATGGTGTCCGCTCGGAGGGCTTGAAGCACTAACCACTTACGTAACACGGGGATCTCTCCCCTGCTCTATGAGCTCAGGGCAAATATTGATGGGCATACTGCTTGCGGCGGCAGTTATTCTGTTCGGCAAGCTGTTCTGCGCCTATCTCTGCCCCATCGGATCTATTGAAGACCTGCTCTCCAAACTCCGCAAAAGCATAGGCTTCGACGGCGTGGAGTTCAAGGCTGGAGGCGTCGCCGACAAGCTCCTGAGGGCGCTAAAATACGGTCTGCTGTTCTGGATTTTCTACTCCACGGCAACCGCCAGCGAGCTGCTTTGCCGCAAGTTCGACCCTTACTACGCAATTGCTACCGGCTTTAAAGGCGAACTGGTGCTCTGGATGAGCATAGTTGCCATTGTAGTTGTAGTTGTGGGAGGCTTCTTCATCAAGCGCTTCTTCTGCCGTTACCTGTGCCCGCTCGGGGCCGCGGCAAACAGTTTCCGCTTCTGGCTGCCACTGCTCATTCTCGCCCTTGTCTGGTGGGGACTGAGCGCTCTCGGCCTGCCTCTGAAGTGGTGGATGCTGCTCGCCGCCTTCTGCGTAGTGGGATATCTGCTTGAAATCTTCTACCGCAAGCCCAAGCTGCAGCTGCTGCACGTCATTTACGACGACGACAGCTGCACCATGCGCTGCTACAACTGCCAGAAGCATTGCCCGTACAACATCGACATCCCCGGCAGCGGCGGAGTAGTGACCGACGTTGACTGTACCCTCTGCGGAGAGTGTATCGCTTCGTGTCCCCGCAAGGCGCTCAAGTTCGGCGTGGTTACCAAGCCTATGGCCAATAAGTTCGGCCGCTTCATTCCGGCGCTGGTGGCCGTTGTCATTACCGCCCTGGGCATCATCTTCGGCGGCCGTTTCGAGGTGCCTACCATCGACGAAAAATGGGGTATCGAAGAGGGTATGGAACTGAAGACCCTGCGCATCGAGAACCTTACCAGCGTGCACTGCTACGGCAGTTCCATGGCTTTCAAGGGCAAGATGGAGAACGTCCGCGGAGTACACGGAGTTAAGACTTATGCAAGTTCCCACACCGTGGTGCTTACCTACGACCCCAAGGTAACCAGCGAGGCGAAGCTTCTGGAAGATGTGTACGAGCCGTCGCACTTCAGGGTCAATTCGCCCGAGCCTTCGGAATACCCCGAACTTCAGATACAGACCATACGCACCGAGCATATGCCCAACAAGTCCGACCTCAATATGCTGGGTCTGCAGATGAGGCTTACGGGCAAGAAAATCTTCGGCATCGAGTCGGAGTACGACTGCCCGCTCATCATCCGTGTTTATTCCGATCCTGCCGAGCAGCTTGACGAGGCCTGGTTCAAGGAGATTGTCGAGAAGAAAGTCCTCGCCATGCCTGTACACGGCGGCGGAGTAAAGGAAACCCCGCTCGACTTTACCTTTGTGCGTCTCGAGAAGGAGAAGGGCAAGATAGGCATTGCGGAGTATCTGGAGAACATGTTCGACCCGTTCAGCGCCGAGTTCAACGGCCGTTATCCGTCGGGAGACACTACCGTGGTGCGCAAGCGCGCCGAGGTATATGAGGGCAAGCCTCAGTTTATCTATGAGATAGAGGACCAGAACTACGAGAAGCCTATCGTCATGAGGGCCATGCCTTTCCTGAGCAATCATCTTTCCAAGGAAGAGGGTGTGATCGGAGTGGCCCTTAAGCTCAACAAGAGCCTCAAGCCGAGCATCCAGGTCCGCTTTGCCGAGCCTATGACTGCCGACAGGGTGTGGGAGCTTATGAGTATGGACACCTGGACCATCACCTACAAGGCGGATGATGTTAGGGAGGAACCTGCAAGGCTCAAGTTCGATAAACCCGGTACCTGCTATGAATACAAGTAAATTCTTCTGTCTTTCTACAATTGCATTGCTTCTGGCGGCCGTGCCGGCCAGGGCTGACGAGGGTATGTGGATGGTGAACGCCATCTCCAAGGCCCTGGTTGATAAAATGCATAATAAGGGTCTGGAACTCAGCGGGAACGAGATTTACGACGCCGATGCCGTGAGCCTCAAGGATGCCATCGTATCGCTGGACTTCGGCTGTACCGGCTCGTTCATCTCGCACGACGGACTCCTGATCACCAATCATCACTGCGCCTACTCCGACGTTCATCGCCTGAGCACCTCCGAGCACAATTATCTTGAAGACGGCTTCTGGGCCCGCAGCGCCGCCGAGGAAATCTATATCCCGGGCAAGAGCGTGCAGCTGCTAGAACGCATCCTCGACGTTACCGACGAAGTAAAGGCCGTACAGGAGGAGGAGAAGCTGGCGGGTAAGCCGTTCGGAATGAGACGCCTTAGCTATATTATCGAAAAGCGTTACCAGGAAGCCACAGGATTGATGGCCTCTCTCAGTTCGATGTGGGCGGGATCGAAGTATTATCTTGCACTCTATCGGGTATATACCGACGTGCGCCTTGTGGCGGCTCCGCCGGTGAGCATCGCCGCATTCGGCGGAGATATAGACAACTGGGAATGGCCCCAGCACAAGTGCGACTTTGCAATCTACCGTGTGTATGGTTCTCCCGAGGGAGCGCCAGCTCCACACGGGCCCAAGAATGTGCCTCTGGTGCCCCGCAAGTGGCTCCAGATCAGCACCTCCGGTTATAAGCCTGGAGACTTTGCCATGGTTCTCGGATATCCGGGCCGCACCGACCGGTACACTTCCGCGGCCAAGCTTGCCTACAGGCTCGATACTTCCCTGCCCATAACCAACAGCATCCGGGCCGACCAGATGGAGATTATCAACCGCTGGATGAACACCGACCCCGAGGTGCGCCTCAAATACTCCGACCAGTTCTTCATGCTCAGCAACATTCAGGAGAATAACGAGGGCCTCGCGCAGTGCTGCAAGCGATTCAAGGTACTTGACAAGTTACGTAAGAGGGAACGCAAACTCAAAGAGCATCAAGACCTTATTAAAGAACTTGACACCAAGTACGCCTCTATTACTCCTGCAGAGAAGAACCTTATCTGGTTCCGCGAATCGATAGTACGAGGCTCGCGCCTGAGCACCATAGCCCTCCGTGTAAAGAACAGCCGTCAGAGGCTCGATATGGAGCGGGAGTACGGGGCTATCGACTTGCGTGTCGAGAAGGACCTTATACGTTATGGTATCCAGAAGTTCTACGAAAACGTGGATTCAACCCTATGGGGCCCACTCCAGAAAGAGCTATTTGCCCGCTACGGCACCGACTATGACGCCCTGCTGGGATCCATCTGGACCGATGAGTATCTGACTCCCGACACTCCCCTTTGCCGCTTCCTTACCGAAAGGGGCATCAGTGCCTATAATCATGATATCGAAAGTGCGCAGGGAGACAGGAACGTGAGCGCTGCCGGAGGCGAATTCACCCGAGCCCTCTATAACTGGAGGGAGGAGCACGGCGTGCTCCAATACCCCGACGCCAACTCCACCATGCGTCTTACTTACGGAACGGTAAGCACTTATAGGCGTAATTGCAAAAAGCTGCCCTGGCAGACCTGGAGCAAGGAAATTCTGGGCAAGGAGAATGACACTTACGAGTTCAGCCTGAAACCCGAATGGAGGGACCTTCTTAAGGCCGGCGAATCCATTCCCGTTGACTTTATAACCGACAACGACATTACCGGAGGCAACTCCGGCTCGCCCGTGCTTAACGCCCGAGGAGAGCTCATCGGCCTGGCATTCGACGGCAACAAGGAGTCGCTTGCCAGCGACGTGGCCTGGACCGAGGGCTACAACAAGTGCGTCAACACCGACATCCGCTTCGTCCTCTGGACTCTCAAAGAGTACATGCATCTGGATTATTTGCTGGAAGAAATAGAACGTCATTAGCTGGATTCTATTCTGAAGTGTGTTGCACTTCTAAATAGAATTCACCGAAGGTTTTATAATATGAAAAGAATCATTATCACTCTGTGCCTGCTTATTATGTGCTGCACGGCACAGGGCTGGGGGCGTAAAGGGCACGCCACCATTGCCAGGATTGCAGAAATGCACCTGACCAAGACCACCCAGAAGCGTATCGCCGAGATAATGCACGGCGAGCCCATAAGCGGCTATGCCTCTTACGCCGACGACCACAAGGGCAAATTGCTGGTGGACATGGGTTTCGACCCTGCAAGCGGAGAGCCGCGTGTAAACACCCAGCCGCATACTTTCGAGGCCAATATGGATTTCGAGCCGTTCAGGGGCATAAACGACAACGGACGCTATGTCAAGAACTGCATCCACTTCATCGAGAAGTACGCCCAAGACCTGAAGCACTATAAGGAACTTGACGACTCGACTGCTTTTACCGAACTGGTGCTGCTGGTACACTTCGTGGGCGACATGCATTGCCCGGAGCATATTCGATACAATCCGGAAGACATGACCATAGGCTACTACAAGGTCAACTTCCGGGGCGAAGACATACGTTACCACACCATCTGGGACGATATGATTATCGAAATCAAGCATCCCTGGAGTTTCAGCGACCTTGCCCACATGTTTGATTCCGCCAGCAAAGAAGAAATTGCGGAAATAACCAAAGGCGGCCCCTACGACTGGGGGCGTGACGTGGCACGCTGCTGCTGGGTAACCCACCAGGTCAAGCCCGGAGATGTGCTAACAATGGACTGGTACTATGACCAGCTGCCTCTTATGCGCTCGCAACTCCGCAAGGCCGGCTACCGCCTGGCCAAAGAGCTGAACATGATTTTTGACCCTGCTTACGCACGTAAGAACAAGAACAAATGAAAAGACTCACAGTAACTCTCGCCACGGCCCTGTTGGCAATATCTGCAGCCGCCTGGACTCCTGCCGACGGTCTGAAAACTCGCTGGGCTTCGGAAGTGGATCCATCAGCACCACACCCCGAGTACCCCCGTCCCCAAATGGTTCGCGCCGACTGGATGAACCTCAACGGGCTGTGGGATTACTCCATAACTCCATCGGAAGCCGGCTATGGCAAACCTGACGGACAAATACTGGTGCCGTTCTGCGCCGAATCGGCACTCTCCGGAGTCGGACGCCATGTTGGTTCGGCAAACGCCCTTTGGTACGAGCGCAGTTTCAAACTGCCCCGCGCCTGGAAAGGCAAAGAGGTGCTGCTGCACTTCGGTGCCGTGGACTGGAAGGCCGACGTTTGGGTCAACGGAGTCAAGGTGGGAGAGCACACCGGCGGCTACACCCCGTTCTGCTTCAACATCACTTCTGCCCTCAAGCGCTCCGGCAAGCAAGTCGTGCGCCTGCGTGTGTGGGACGCTTCCGACGAAGGGTTCCAGCCCCGCGGCAAGCAGATAGAACATACCCACGGAATATGGTACACCCCCGTTACCGGCATCTGGCAGACGGTATGGCTGGAGCCTGTCGGCAGTGCCCACGTGGTATCTTACTACCCCAAATGGGATGAGGCCTCCGGCACCCTGTCGCTGGGCATCGAGGCCGAAGGGAGCTTTGACCAGGCTCGGGTGCAGCTCTTTGACGGCAAGGGCCTTATCGGCGACAAGGGGGCCTCGCCTTCGGGCACTCCCCTGCTGGAGAGGGCAGCAAAGGACGGAGTGTGCAGCTTTGAAATAGAAAAGCCGCGCCTCTGGAGCCCCGACAGCCCCAACCTTTACGGCCTTCGCATCACCCTGCTCAAGGGAGGCAAAGTGGTTGACAGCGTGGACGGCTACACAGCCCTTCGCACCGTGAGCGTCATCTCCGACCCTAAGCCCGACCGCAACACCAACTCTTACAAGCGTATCGGTCTCAACGGGCAGAGGACCTTCTTCTTCGGCCCTCTCGACCAGGGCTGGTGGCCCGACGGACTCTATACCGCGCCCACCGACGAGGCGCTCAAGTTCGACATCCTCAAGACCAAGCAGTGGGGCTGGAACATGATACGCAAGCACATAAAGGTGGAGCCTGCCCGCTGGTACTGGTGGTGCGATGCTCTGGGAGTGAGCGTCTGGCAGGATATGCCCTGCATTGCCGACCACAGCTCCAAGACCAACGCTTACCGCAAACCTGAGATTGCCGCCATGCAGAGCAACGAGTGGCAGAGGGACAGCTTCATCGGCGGAACCGACTGCACAGTTCCGCAGGAGTGGAAAGACAATTATTACAAAGAGTGGGGCGAGATTATCTCTTTCCTCAAAGGTTTTCAGTGCATAACCGTATGGGTGCCGTTCAACGAGGCCTGGGGTCAGTTCGACACGCCCGAGGTGGTGCGCTTTACCCGCGGGCAGGACCCTTCCCGCCTTGTAAACGAAGCATCCGGAGGCAATTATGCATTCGCCGGTGATATCATCGACACCCACCATTACGCATCTCCCGCGATGAACAACTTCGAAGCATCGTTCATCAATGTCCTCGGTGAATACGGCGGCCTGGGCTACCCCGTTCCGGGGCATCTTTGGAAGCAGGACGGCAGCTGGGGCTACGGCAAGGTGTTCGAGTCGGGCCGGCAGCTGCAGGCCATGTACGAGCGTTTTGCCGACATGCTTAAAGTGTTCATAAGCACAGGATGCGCAGCGGCGGTTTACACCCAGACTACCGACGTTGAAATCGAAGTCAACGGCATAATGACCTACGACCGTGAAATAGTGAAGATGGACGAGCAGAGGCTGAGGGAGACAAACCTCAGCGTAATCAGAGCATTATGAAGAAGATATTGATTCTATGCGCACTGTCGGCCCTGTGTGCCTGCGGACGCACTAATGTACCGGAGCCCGAGCTTTTGTTCTCGCTTTCCGACTATCCCGAGCTTGAGCATATCAAGAATATGCAGGGATGCGCCGTGTCAGGCGACTATTTCTTCAGCCTGCAGGATAAGGGATGGTGCAACGTGTTTGACCTCCGCAAACGCAAGAGCATATCGCAGTTCCCTCTTGGATCGGCGGGCAAGTATAATCACGCCAACGTGGCTTTCTTCGGCCCCGACAAGTACGACAGCTCCGACCGCTTCCCTCTTATTTACATCTCGCAATGCAAGGAGAAACCGGTTGAGGAAATAGGTCTTGCCGAGACTGATTCCCTCGGCCGCTTGCTTTTCGTGGAGCGTATTCTTGCCGACGAGAACGGAGTGCCGTTCGGCTCGGAGCTGGTACAGCTCGTTCACTATGCGCCAAAGGAATGGAACTCCCGCCTCTGGATTGCCGACGCCGCACATCCCGAGAAGATATACTGCTACGGAAACACGGTCGGTAATGAAGACCCGCTCAATCATATTGTGGTAAAAAGTTTCGACTTTCCCCGCTTCAGCTCCGACCGCTTCCTGGTTTCTCTGACCGACGAGGATGTGCTGGAATCGTTCAATTTTGACGAATTACTCCCCGAGGGGCACAGAGGGCCGCAGAATGCCATCCTGCAGGGAGCATTCCTCAAAGACGGCGTACTGTTCCTGCCCTGTGGAGTGGGCACGGAGGAGCATCCCAACGAGTTGTTCTATGCAGATCTCTCCGGGCACAAATACGGTTACTTTGACTTTACCTCTTCCATGCCCTGCGAGCCGGAAGACTTCGACCTCTGGGAAGACAAGTTGATATGCCCCGCCAACTCCGACGGCGTAGGGAAAGTGTACAGTTTCCCCTACCGGGAGTTACTTAAAGCTATGGTCAAGAAATAGTTATTCGGCCACCGGGGTATCCGGCGCCTCTTGCTGAGCGGCTGCAGCAGCCTCCTGCTGGGCCGCTTGTTTTTGTGCCTTCTTGCTGTCCTTCAGGTTCTTCTTGCTCTGCTGTACGTCTTTCTTGGCGTTACGGGTATCTTTTTTCAGAGAAGCAATACCTTTACGCGACTCGCTTATATTGGCCTTGCGTTTCTTGATCTGATTATCGATGCGTTTGATCTCGGCCTTGGAGTCACGAATCTTGGCCTGGATAGTCTTGGTGTCAATGTTTGCGAGCTTGATCTCGGCGGAAGTGGCACCGGCTTTTTTCATCTCCTTGACCTTGCTTTTCTGGAGTTTCAGTTGGTCCTGATTGGCCTTCAGAATCTCTTTTGCCGACTTAAGGGCAGGTTTGAGACGGTCGATTTCCATCTGGTCACGGGAGATCGAGTCCTCAAGAAGGTCAATCTGACGGTTGTTCTTGCGTGACTGCTCTTTATAACGGCGTGAAGCATTGTCCAGGGCCTCCTGGTCCTGCTGGATGCGGGCGTCGTAGTCTTGAGGGGTCTGGGCGCGCAAAGTACAAACTGCCGCCAAAAGGAAGAAAGAAAGAATGATTGCCTTTTTCATATTCTGCGTATTTGAGTGCGACACACTTCAAGACTCAAAGTTAAACAAATGTTTGCAATAATCCAACGCCACACTGTAAATGAGCGACTTATGATGTGTATGCAGAAATAAAGCAAGGGGCTGACTAAGATGATACTTAAGTCAGCCCCCTGGATTTTTTCAGTATCCTTTACTCAACGGGAACCGGAGAGTTGATGGAGAAGAGTTTGACGCGGTTCACCGCGCTCCAATCCTGATGATAGTAGCAAGTGAATTCAGAACCGCCGGTAATGTGTATGCTCGCAGGGCTGTTAGGTTTGCCTTTGAGGGCATCTTCCGCAGCCTTACATACCAGATCGACCGAGATAGTTCCCTTAGAAAGAGTTACCGATCCGGACACAGGGTAATAGGTAGTTCCTGTATATGTATTCTGTACATAGCACCTTGATGCTGCATTATACCTCAGGGGAACAATAGCGCCTATCTTGGCTTCTGTTGCGAATGTATATGTGCCGTCGGGAACAGGATTTGAGCAGAAACGGTTGTTGAAATTCTTCTCGAAGGTCCATCCTGCATCGCTGATGATCGAAATCATCATAGACCAAGTCTTATTGAAATATGAATTGGAACCGATAGAGAAAACGTTGCAGTCAGTATCGGGAATGGCGGGTTTCATAGTAGTTCCGTCATCCATTACACCGATATGCGGGCCATACCAGTAGCCTATGTATTGAGTTCCGGCGGCGCCGTCAAGTGAAGTGAATACATCGTCAGCATCATCACGAGGATGGGTCTGCTCATCAGTTGCTTTGCCAACAGGCACATCGATATCTATGCTCACCTGTACAGGGTCGCTGTAAACCGGCTGACCATCAATATATTGATATGGCTTGACGGTTGCGGCATATTTGAAGTTGCTGGTTCCATCCGCATTCTTAGTAATGGTCAACGCGGTTCCCACTGCTTCAACCTCAGTATAGAGAAAACCGCCGGCCTCGTTGTACAGAGAAATACCCACATTGGAAAGGAGTCCGGGATTAGCCTTCAGGACACCCATCTTGTATGTGAGAGCGGCATCATTTTCCGGCACGCCGAAAGTATAAGTCCCTGCAGGAATTTCATCGAGATTCACTTCCCCTACAGCCGAGAAGAAATCGAACGAGCAATAAACCACTTCATTTTTGACAGCGGGGTTCTTGCGAGGCAAATAGAAATAAATGTCCCAGCCATTAGCTTTGGTGGTAAAGTGGGTATCGCAAGTGTTCTTCCAACTAAGTTTGGCAGCACCGCCACGGAAGTCGGTAGACATGGGGATAGCACCTACATAGGAATAGCTGTGCTGGATGCCGGCGGCATCTACAAGAACTGCTGTAACAGTGTAATTGCCGTTGGCTTCTTCCACTACAATCTCGCCATCATATATAGCCACTTCACGTCCGTCGGCGACGAGTCCGGTATAGTACTTTTCCTCGCCGGTAGAAGACATGATCGAGAAAGTATTGTCCGCCTTAGTGCCCGTTGCATCGATTGCGAAAGTACCCTGAGGGACTTTGTCGGCAGGGAAGAATGCGAATACATTGTCTTTGAGTTCACCCTTCTTGTTGAGAACAAGCGTGACCTTGTCTCCGCCTTCCGTAGCCAGTTTCACTACATACTGCTGATGGAGGTTGACCGAATTGGTTTCATTGTTGTAAATAGACTGGCTGTTGCCGATATAGATTGCCTCGGCACTGTTAGCCGGAGTCCATGATGCGGCCTGGACCACGGTATAGGTCTGGGAATAGCCGGGAGCGGCGACCACGAAGCTGCCGGTACGGGGAGCAAGCTCGGTATTGGCAGCGACACGGAGTTTGATAGTTCCTTCCTGAGGTGCGGCCTTTGTTGAAACCACGGTAATCCAGGGAGAATCCGCAGCAGGAGTTACGGTGTACTGCAGATTGGTCTTGACAGGAATCGCAATATCCTGAGCTTCAGGAGAGATGCTGAAAGCAAAAGCAGACTCCATGATAGATTCTGTGCCCTGCACGATGGTGAAAACGGTTTTCACCGAGCCCACGGACACGGTCACCTTTCCGCTTCTTTCGGCCCAGGTGTCGTTTTCCGAAACGGCGATCTTGAGAGAGACGTTGCCGGCCTCACCGGAAGTCTTGTCGGGAACGATCCACTGTGAATCGCTTTCGGCCTTCCAGGCCTTGTTAGCAGTAAAAGTCACAACCGGAGCTGCGGCTTCCTTCCCTACCGTGATGGTAGTCCCTGCGATACTCAGGGCATCTTCGGGTTCGATCTCCTTTTGCTTACAGGAGAAGACAGTCAGCCCGACCAGGGCTGTAACTGCCAGTAAAACAAACTTTTTCATAAAAAATATTATTATGGTTGTGTATTTGTATTCTTCATTCCATCAAACTGCGACAAAAGGTATCGTATCCTGTCCTTGTCGTATTGGCCGTGAGCCGCCCTAAGGCTCTTCTTAAGGATGCCGCCGAGCCTGTCCATCTCGGCCATGCAGGCATTCCCGAGCACCGTCCCGTAAAGGCTTTCCGTCAGCGGCAGAGGAACATAGAGCTGCGCGGCACTATGGTTGTATTCTTTCAGATTCTGCGCAAAAGCAGGAATACCGGGCATGAGTCCACGCACCATCCAGATTTCCACAAGGAATTCCTCCCCCTCCGGCACGGATCCTTTACGCAGGTTACGGGTGACCTCATCCGTTATGTCCGAAAGCAAGTCCCCTATAGGATACTCATCTATTCCGAGTTTGGTCGCGACAGCGCTCCATTTCAGCCTGGGGAGCATAGCGTTCTGGGTGAGTGCATTGATACGCATCAGAGTGGAGAAGTCGTTGTAAGCACCGCTGAAGGCCTGCAGTTCCTTGTTGGAATCGATGTATTGCAATTGATTCAAGCCGTTGATGGATAAAGACATCGCCTTTTTCTGCTCTTCCTTGTCCACGGCTATGTATTTAGGGCCGGCTGACATATCCTGAATATACAGGCCACCGACCAGCCTTGCGAGTTTCTTGTGTTCAGCGCAATGGTGACGCAGGATCTGCTCCACCAGCACAGTCCTGAAACCTGTGTTCTGCGGTACCGTGCTCTCATACCAGTCAGGGACGTTGGCCGAGATGTACTTGAATCTTTCGATGGCGGTTGCATACTCCTCGAAAGGATCGTTGCCCAGGTCGTCCCGGCAGCACCTGGGATCGGAGGAATAATTGGCATACGGAAGGTAAATGAAAGAAGGATCCCCCGCTTTGGAGCGTATAAGGGAGTCGGCAAGCGCCTTGTCCGAAGCGGCACCCGGGTGGGAATAGATCCATTCGACGGCCATATAATCGTAAGCCCCGGGCTGATTAATAACCGTCACCACGCCTCTTTCCTTGTCGCCCGGGCGTGCAAGCGTATTGAAAAGCACGTCATCGGTCACAGACGCGGTGATACCGTTCTTCTGCGTGAATTCAGGATCCCGCAGCTGGGCGGGAGAATACGCATAAGAGCCGGCATAATTTGCTCTCACCCCCAGGACTCGGGCAAAAGCCTGCATTATCCTGGCGCTGAGGGCCTCGCAGAAAGCATCTTCGGGGATTTCGTATTCGTGCCATCTGGGATCGACATCGGAAATGCCGAACAGACCGTCCAGGCGGAAGTACTCGCGAATACCGGCAGGCACGGTAAGACTGCAAGCAGAAACCAAACCTGTGGACGGATCGGAGAGGGTCGAAACGGAAATGCGGCCCGACGAACTGTGCACGTCCGCCATCACCTTGCTTACAAGCGGATTCTCAGCGGCGACTCCCTTCTCAAAGGGGCGCACTTCTATCACGCTACCCAGCCCCGCAGCCTCGAAGGGCTTGTTCCAAACGAGGATTCCCCTAGCCACGGCCTCACGCTGAACGGCGGAGAAAAGGGTATCCACATAGACTACTATCTTCTTTCCTCCGGAGATATCCCAGCGCGATACAATATCTTCCTTGCGTATTCCCTTCTCGCTGGAGAAAACGTTCCTGGAAGAATTAATCGTGCCGATACGCGGGTCGGCGGCCCTTACCTTGACCGATCTTTCCGGCACCAGGGTCAGCATCGTGGCTACATCACCATCCACCGACATTATTTCCTCCTGGATAACCTGGAGCATATTCCCGCCCAGATCGTATTCGGGCGCAACCTTGAAAGTGATTCCCTGGAGCACGCCGGTGCTGGACGGATATGAGACCAGCTCCTTGAAGTGCGTGAACTCCGGCTTGGGCGTTGCCTTGTTTACCATCGCGCTGCCGTCAATCTGCACTTTGGCAGGGTTGAAGGCATCTTTGTTGGAAGGATCGAAGAGCTTGGTGATCTCTACCACCACGGCCGTCGAATCAGCGTTGCGGTATTTTATGGGAAAGGCGTAGCGCACAGGAGCAAGAGTGCCGCTCAACAGGCTTTGCTTGAGCGGGCCCTCGTCCGATTCCGGCATCACTACAGGCGAGGTGAACAAAAGCAGCGAATCGGTACGGGACAGGGTAAATACTTCCCTGGCGGAAATATCCGTCCCGCAGCTCGTCCAGCCCGAAGAACTCCGCATGAACGAAGACAGAATGACGCGCCTTCCCATGAGGGAATCAGGAAACTCCATCCAATACTTGCTGCCGTCTTTATAGATACGCATGCACTCCCCCGCACTTTTGATTCCGGCCTTGGAAACAAAAGTCTCATAGGTGTCAGCGCCACGCAACGCAAGGGCAAAGGTCAGCGCAAGAATTGTCAGAAACAACTTTTTCATTATCTTACGCTGTAATCGATTATACTCCTCAGGAGCGCGTAGTGCCCCTTGTCTTCACCCTTTCCGGTCTTATTCCCGATCAGCTTGCGAACTCTCATCAGTTCGGCATAAACGGTCGACCTACTCACATGGCCGCCGCCGAAACTGCGCGGATCCCACTCGAAGCCGGAGATCTCGTCATAGTGGATGCTGCCCATGGGAGAGTGCGGATCAAGGATATCGCAGATATGGTCGTCATGCTCGTGGAAGGCATCCTTCTTTTCGCTATCCGCCGGATTCTTGTAGCCTACCATATTCATCAGCGATTCCACATAAACGCGCTGGAAAAGCCTGTCTCCGTCGGTAAGAGCACGGCCTTTGAGAGTCGGTTTCCATACACGGTCGTACAGCATGTCCATCAGATCCTTGACCGGCAGTTCTTCTGTGTCGATACCGTCGATCATACCGGCGGCGAACACCTTGCCCATAAGGTTCTGGGCGATGCTGCGGCGCACGTTGTCCACCGGCGATCCGACTATGGGGAGCCTGCCCAGCACGGCCTTGTCTTCAAGCCAATCAAGGTCGGAATACATCTTGAACACATCGTCGAGCGCCTTCTCCTGAACGTCCCGGGGCACGTTTTCAAAGCGTTTGAACCCGTCGCCGGGGACGGTCTCGTTGCGGTACACCCCTTCGATATTATGCATTAAGTGTCCGGCATAACGCAGATACTGGTTCACGATGCCAAGATACAGTTCCGTCCGGTATTTCATATCCGGATCGCTCTCGTCGGAAATCCAGTCCAAGAACCCGGACATAATATATTTCAAGTTACGGACCCCGGCGTCAGATGCGGCGAACACATCATCGCTCAGGTCCTCGGTCTGGCACCTGGGGTCGAAGAACATACCCATCTGCTGCTTGCCGTAGCGGTAGATCGGAGACACTGCCACCGAGTCCGTGATCCAGCCGGCAGTGATTTTGGTTTCTTCTTCAAAGCTTGAGGCGTCGAAAACCGGCGTGTAGCCCCAGCGTATCGCCCAATAATCATTCTTCCCGAACTTGGGAGGGCTCAGCCTGACGCCCCGCTCCTTGTCGCCCGGAGCGGCCACATAGTTGAAACGGGCATAGTCCATGATGGATGCAGTCGTGCCGTTTTCCTGAGTGAATTCAGGGTCGCGCAACTGCTCAATCGAGAAGCAGGTGGACGCACTCATATTGTGCATCAGGCCCAGGGTATGCCCCACCTCGTGGCGCAACACATAGGTCAGGGCATCGCCCAGGACCTCCTTGGGGATGTCGGCGGAGCGCACCGCCGGATCGGCCTGCGCGGTCTGTACGAACATCCACACGCTCAGGAGCTTGATAACGTCGTGGCACACCCATACGGAGGCGTTGATAATCTCGCCGCTGCGAGGGTCCGTCCAGGAGGGGCCCATAGCGTTCTGGACCGACACCGGAGCATAGCGTATGCAGTTGTAGCGAATGTTTTCCGGATCGAACTCGGGATCGTCTTCGGGGAAAGGGAGGGCACGTACGGCATTCTTGAACCCGATGGTCTCGAACACTTCGTTCCACTGCAGGACGGCATCAAAGATATAAGGCTTCCACCACTCGGGGAAATTATTGTCTATCCAGAAGGTGACCGGCTTCACAGGCTCAACCGCCACTCCCCTTCTGTATGCGGCAGTGTCGGAGGGCTCCAGGCGCCACCTGTTCACGAACCATACATCCTTGCTCGTGGAATTGAGGTCCTCCACCATGGCTCTTCGGGTAAAGAAGAAGTTGATTCTGGGGTCGGCGATTCTGGGGTGATAGATCTCTTCCGGCAGCAGCAGGAAAGACGTTACGGTCTCGACGGTCAGAGGAGTCTCCTTCTTTTTGACTTCGTATGTGTAGGTGCGGCTTACCGCCACGGAGAAATTATCATCAAAGCTCTTGGCCCCGGCTATGTAGGAAAGGTCCTTTTTGTAGCTTTTCTTGACGGTCTCCCGGGCAAGCGGGTTATGCTCAGTAGGGTCGAGCTCTTTTTTGTCCGAGAGGAAGAAGCCGGTGGCATCTACCACATAGCGCCCTTCGTCGCTTGTGGATTTGATGTCAAACTTTTCGACCGTCGCCCCTATATGGCTGTCCGACAGAGCCTTAAGTATATTGCCGTCGGACGATGAGAAATCGAACGACACCTCCTTGAGCCTGATGGTGCTGTCAACCTTCTCGAAAGTATAGAAATTGAGCCCGTTTACATCCTTAAGGCCCACGGTTCCAAGACGGCTGTCGCTTATTGCCCTGACCGTGGAGGCCATGGCCCAGGTCCTGCCCAGAAGGGAATCCGGCAGTTCCAGAAGTATCTTGCCCTTCTTGACGGAGGCCTTGACGGACGGAAGGTCCTTAGCCTCAAGACTTACCGGGCAGATAACGGCCCACAGGGCCGCTGACAGCAATAGTGTTTTCAGTATTTTCATAATTATTTAAAGGTAGTTGCTACGGCCGTTATTCTTCCGAATCCGCCGTACACTCCGTTATCTTTGAAAGTAAACAGACCGGTACTAACATTGAACGGACGCAGGTAAATCTTTCCTTCTCCCGACGCTTCATCGTAAGTAAAGATCATAATCTGCATCCGGTTGGTAGCGATAGGGAAATCATAGGTATTGTAATCGAACCCATGGGTTCCGTACCAGCCTTGGGTATAGAATTTAATGCCGGTTATTATCTCCCCGCCAGTATCGGGTTTCCAGTTGATTTCACGGTAAACCGGACTGCCGCCCATGATGGTCACGGACGCGACCTTGCTGTCCGTCGCCATAAACACTATGTCGGCATTGTCGCAGAAAGCAAAGTACTTAGCGTCCGGCAGCCACTGGGAGGCTTCCAGGGAGTAATGAACCATTTCCTTAATGCTGGGGTGGATATTTACAATGTGATGCTTGCCGCCCGCGTCCTCGATCAGGAATGCGCAACGCGCGTCCCTGCCGGCACCGGCCCAGAGACACTTGCCTCCTGCCAGATCGGCTCCAATAGGATCCGTCACCTGCGCAAAGCTGGCATAGCCGGAAAACTGAGCGTGCATATAATAGAATTTGCCTTCAGCTTCGTTGAAAAATGCCACATCGCTCTGCTGAACCGCATACGAGTAGCCGACATTGGTCGGAGTGAATACATCGGAAGGGATGCCGCTGTAGCCGGCTATGTTGAAGATATTGTTGGTGTGGCAGATATTGAGCCACAACTTGCCGTTAATCTGCGCCGCGGTCATTATCTGGCCGTAGTTGATAAGGTTGTGGACTTCGAAGGTGGATTCTTTGAAACCGTTGAACAGGGCCCCGTCCTGCTTGGCCACCGTGAATGTAAGGGGATCCAGGGCAAACAGATGCTCATTGGTGCCCACAAGGACGAGGGTCTCGTTATATACGGTTCCGTCGGTACGCACGGACGAAATCAAAGTGTTCACCCGTCCCTGCATAGGCTGCCCGTTGGCCAGTTCGAAAATGTTTCTGGTGTATCTGGGGGCGTCGCTCGTATAGCCGTAAGTTACAAATTTATTGGCCAGAAGGTCGAAATCGCTGGTCATTCCGCCGTCACGGGTATGGGCAACCAACACCCCTTCTCCCAAAGAAGAATTCACGAACACGAAGCAACTGACGGTCTTGGACAGGCCGCTTTGGGTGTCGGTAGCCGTAAAAGACAGGCAATAGGGGGAGGCATTGGGGCTGTTGGCTACCCTGTAGGACACATCCTGCGTTTCCGACAGGCTCATCCTGTCTTTGCTGACTCCGGGCTTGAAATCAATGGCCCATTCATATTCAAAGCCGTCATACTCTTCCCCTCCCAGAGTGGCGACGGCGTGTAGCTGAATCTCATCTCCGAACAGGACGTCAAGAGTATCCGGCACCCCGGTGATTTCTATTCCGGGGAGCTCCCTGGTCGCCTCCGTGCTAAGGTCTTTATAACACGAGAGCATAAGCGCAAGGGGAATGGCCAATATTGCAAATCGCTTGATCATATGGACACTAGAGTTGAATAGATGGTGGGAATCACTGCGGGCTTCCTACCCTGCCCTACAGGGGTCGAGGCATTCGGGTAATCTTCATAATCCTCGCTGTGCATATACGGATCGTCAGGATGCAGCAGGTCGTGGTCGCGGACTAGTTCCCTCACCCGCTTGTTGAGGGCGCTCCACCAGGTAGGGTCTTTATATATGAGACCGTTTTCGGGGGTTGATTCGGAGAGACGCCGCACGCAGAAATCTATTTCGTCGCCGTATTCGGCCACAAGGATTTTATGAAGAGCCTTGCTGTAGCCCGTACTTATGTAGAGGTACCAGTTCTTCCACACGTCCGGCACGGGCCTGGCGTAGGAGTTGGTCCATTTTACTATCGCCTTCTGGTAATTAGGCTCGCCGACACGGAAATAATCATTGGGCACTATGCTCATTATTATCACCTTCTGCTCCACGTCATCTGCCAAAGCTTTTGCCCTCACTATTATATTTGTTTTGAGTTCGCCGGCTTTTACCACGGAAGAGAGCACCTGGTAATCTGCAGCGGTGGCGATGGAGTCACGGATGTCCAGCGTAATCTCCCGGTCATAATCGACGGGAATGCCCAACACTTTCACGGGAACGTGAAGGTCCTTGAACTCTTCCGTCCATCCCCTTAAAGAGAATGAATTCTCTATTCCGTTGAACGAAACCGAACAGTCTTCCACCTTGAAAGTCTGAATCTCGCTTTTCTTGCAGGCCAGGCAGCACAATAGCGTTGCGACACTTAAAAGTAAAAACCGTTTCATAAGTCTTGATGTCTTCCGTATGACAATTCATCTGTGGGATAAGGATAGGGAGTAAGCGATCTCATCCTGAAAAGCCAGTCATTATCGATATTTATCCAATATTTCGCCTTTGCGGGGATACGTCTGGCAGCAAAGTACCCGACGCCTTCCCCCAGGAATTCCCTTACATATTCCATCAGCACTCCGGATAGAAAGGCATTGGGGCTGGCGAAGTTCGGATCGGTGAGAAAAGGAGAGGGGTCCTGAATTCCACGGTGGCTTCTGACTTCGGTCAATGCCTGGAGCATGGTTTCCTGGTCTTGCTTTTCCGCCGCCACTTCCGCGATAATCATATACATTTCGGAAATTTTGATCATCGGCACGCGGTTCCTGTAGCCCGAATAGTATGAAGAGTTATTGTAATACTTGTAAGGGCGATACTGGCTTGCGAAGAATTTCAGCATCAAGGCAGGGCCCCTGATATCCTCGGAAGAGGCGATGCTTGCCAAATTGTATGGTGCCACGCCACAAACGTTCCTATCCACAAGTATCGAGGACGACCCGGAGCCGAGAGCGTTGAAGATATATAGGTCTGTCATCGACTGCAGATTGCTGACCTCCAGCGCGAAAAGCTGCTCGGAAGAGAAGGTCCAGTCCACGACATCATTGGAGGTGGCTTTGGTCATGGCCTCGGCGTCAACCCATTTGAAGGCACCTGCGGCATTGGCTTCATCTATCACCCCACGGGCAGCGGCTGCGGCCGCATCCAGTTCGCCGCGGAACAGGAGGACCCTTGCCTTGAGCGCCTTGGCGGCGAAATAATTCATCCTCTTGTCCCTGGCATCCCAGAAGCCGTCTGCATTGGCATTGGCCATGAACTCCGCGGAAGCGTTGCCACGCACCGGATCTTCTTCGAGAAGAGTGATTGCCTCGTCTAGGTCTTTCTCCAGAAGGGTCAATGTCTCCCGGTAGGTCCTCTGCGGAGCAGGCTCCTTATCGTAGGTAGTTACGTATGGCACTGTGTATTTTTCGTAGTCGTCTTCCCCCAGCTGGGCAAGGCCGAACATACGCATAAGGTCGAAGTGGATGTAGGCGCGAAGGCCCAGAAGCTCGCCCTTCATAAGGTTCCGCTCTATCCGGTCGGACACGACTTCCGGCTTGGCCTCAAGCTCATAGAGGACCTTGTTGGCATTAGCTATCGAGAAATATCCCACTCTCCACATCCTTTCCGTGATGGTGGCCACGGAATAGTTGTCCCAGTCGTGGTTCTGTATGGCCGTGAAGATTGGGCTGGACTGCTGGGCATAAGGGCCGTATGCCAAATCGTTGACATACCAGGTCCACGCCTGGCCATATTCGGACTCGTCGCCCATACTGATATACACCCCGCAGAGTGCGTCCTGGAATCCGCTTCTGGACGAGAAGAGGGTGATGTCCGACACCTGAGTGGAGGAAGTGGCTTCCAGCCATTTATTGCAGGACTGAAGGCTTCCAAGGGCGATCAGCAAACACGCCAGTATCTTTGTTATCTTTGTCATAATACAATCAGAATGAGGCATTTACACTAAAGGAGAACTTTCTGGCGTAGGGGTAGGACGTACCCCTTTCGATATCTATCGAAGAGAATGTGAAGATGTCGTTCGTGTACAGGCTGAGCCGCAGGCGGCTGAGCCCCAGGCCACTTATCACTCGCAGCGGGAACTCATAGTACAGGGTGGCGGAGGAAAGGTTGAGCACGTCGTTCTTCTGGACGAAGCGGCTGGTAGCCTTGGTAACGGCACTCCCTATCCCGCTCTGCGCTTTGAACGGCGCCACGTCTCCGGCCTTGGCCCAGCGGCCGCTGAATACCCTCCTGTCCACATTGTTTTCGAGAGTGGTGTTCTCGACCTTGTTCAGGAGAGTATTGTTGTAGAGATAGCCTCCGCCATAGAAAGTGGCAGTGAGGCTGAATCCGAAGCCTTTGACTTCTCCGTTGATGCCGAAGTTACCGTTGAACAGCGGGTCGGACGATCCACAGTTATAGAGGTTGGAAGGACTCCAGAGAGTGGTGATGTTGCCGTTCCTGTCCAGGAAGATCTCATTGCCATCGGCCGAGTTGATTCCGAGTGAGCGAACCACCCAGATCGAGTGCAGGGGCATACCGTCGTAGTATTGGATTACGGGATCGACCATTCCGGTTTCCTTCGCACGCGCCTGCTGCTGCTCATTGTAGGACTTGAGGACGTCGGAGATTTCCAGCACCCTGTTGTCGTTAATCGCGGTTTTGCTGAACAGGCTGATGTACGACGCCCCCCGGCGGTAGAAGGTCCAGCTCACGCTGGCCTCCAGACCCTTGTTTCGGACCTTGCCGAGGTTGTCGTTGGTGGACAAGAATCCGGTGGACGGCAGTATGGTCCTGGAGAATACAAGGTTCCGGGTATCGGCGATATACGCATCCAGGACTACGTTAAGCGACCTGGTGCGGAAATCGATTCCCACGTTGTAGTCCATTTTTTCCTCCCAGCCCAACTCGGGATTGGCCATATTGTTCAACGCAGCTCCGGTGAAACCGCTGTAGTATGCGGAAGAGTAGTAGGTATATACTGGCAGGGCCACATTGCTGGTGTAGTTCTGGTTGCCGGAAGACCCAAGGCTGGCCCTGAGTTTCAGCTGTGTGATCCAGGACACTTTGTCCTTCATCCAGCGCTCGTTGTGGATGTTCCAGGCAAGGCCGGCGCTCCAGAATAGGCCCCAGTGGTTTTGGTGCCGAAAAC
>JAEEGJ010002111.1_pt1 | contig 141445 bp, 170 predicted proteins | sample 8958761 | NCBI WGS metagenome assembly JAEEGJ01 (sample SAMN16246546, study PRJNA631951) | gut metagenome | biome: gut microbiome; feature: rumen; material: RS-attached | host: Bos | place: Iran: Karaj | collected 2018-10
GCTTTGCAGCACACGTTGAGAATCTTGGAACAACAAACTATGTTATTCCTGTATGGAATTCAGTAAAGCTTCTTCAGGACGGAATCAAGCTTAATTATTCATGGACAAATGCAGGTATAACATTCGGTGTAAATGTTGTAGTTGCTTTGCTGGGAATCGTATGTATAGGCAAACTTTTCAACAGAGAAAAGATAGTAAACGGCTGATAACAGAAAATAAAAAAGCAGGCTATATGCCTGCTTTTTGTTTTTGAACTTATGAAATTTTTGAAATTGCACTCAGTGCAATTCTGATAATTTTTTGATTTGTTCCTCGAAAAATCGGCGAATATGAAAAAATAAGCTTGTAAATTTGCTTCGATTTTTAAAGGATTTTTGATTTTGCACTGAGTGCAAAAACGAAAATTTTTATTGACGGACAGAAAGAATACAGCCCTGAAACAGTGAAATATCTGCTTCAGGGCTGTATTTGTATATGAAGTTTGTCAAGAGATTGTCGTATTAAAGTACACCGATAAGAAGTGAACCTGGGAAGAAGGAAATGTAGCTCTTGAGTGCGTCGTAATCCTTTGAATTAACAGCTCCATCTCCGTTAAGATCATACTGTCTGCTCATTGTAATAATATCAGTGTAACCAAGAGGATCATGAAGCGCAAGCTTATACTTTGATGCTGATTCAATACTCTTTATCATTGATGAAAGTCTTGTAAGATCAGTTGAATTTACAACACCGTCATAGTTAAAGTCGCCTGAGTGAAGAGTGAAAGCTGATAATCCAATAAGGCCTGTACCTATGTAAGGATAGGTAGAAGAATTCTTTGTAGGCATAAGACGGAGATCGCTCTTGTCAAGCTTGCCGTCCCAGTTTACGTCAAGTATCTTGTAAGCACGGGAATAAGGTGTGATAGTTACTAATTTATTGATATATGCTTCAAGAACAGCTGTATCTTCTGTAGTAATCTTCTTGTCGCCGTTGATATCGCCCTTCATAGGCATGCTGCCTAAAAGGTTTATTCTTGTGTCTACGCTTGCAATAATATTTGCTGCGTTTGTGGCAGCTGTTGTTGTAGCTGCGTTAGCTGTTGCAGCTGATACGCTGCAAGCCATAAGTACTGATGTTGCGAGAGCTGAAAGTGTCTTTTTAAGTTTCATTTTTTATATCTCCTTATATTATGATTAGTTTTTGTTATTTATGATGTAGTTATCAGTTAAGATCAATAAAGACGGTAGATAATAGGATAGGATATATAGCTTTCCATAAGATCAACGTCCTTTGAGTTGACAAATCCGTCATGATTAAGGTCGTGAAGATCGTTTCTTAATAACGGAGATATATATGATGTTGTATTTACTATTCTTCCGTTTATTTTCATATAGGATGGGGATGGGATTCTTTTTGAGTCAAGATTATTGTTAAGGTTAGAAAGATCCTTTGAATCTACAACACCGTCATAGTTGAAATCTCCTGTGCGAAGAGTATAAGCTCTAATAATTGAAATGAGAGGTATTGAAGTTGTAGGAGATTTCTTTAACATGATATCAAAATCTGTGCTGTCAAGCTTGTCGTCCCAGTTTACATCGAGTACACGGTAAGCTGTAGAATCCTTAGTTATCTTGATAAGGCCCTTAAGGTATACATCAAGAACGGCTGCATCTTCTTCATTTACTTTCTTGTCGCCGTTGATATCGCCTTTCATAGGCATTGTTCTGCGTAATTTAATAAGTGAATCTATGCCGCTTACAAGCTTTGCGCTTGATGCTACCTGAGCATTTAATGTTGCGGTTGCTGCTGTTGTTGCTGCGTTAGCTGATACAGCTGATGCGCTGCAAGCCATAAGTGCGGATGCCATGATCCCTGTTGCGAATTTTCTGAATTTCATTCTCATATTCTCCTTCTTGTTTTGTTATTGATTTTGGTTGTATGATTATATTGTTGTCTGAATTGCGTTCAGATCAATAAAGACGTATTAATGGGAATGTGGATATATAGCTGTCTAAAAGGTTGATATCCTTGTAGTTTACATATCCGTCCTGGTTAAGATCGTAGATGCTTGGTCTTTTGCGGATTATTCTGCCTACTGCATCATATTCTGTCTCGATCAATGGCTCGACCATGATAGGATCGTCAATTCTGATGATAGGATTAAGTACTATGCCGTTGGTGTTCTTTTTAAGGATAGTGAGGTCCTTTGAGTTTACAACGCCATCGCTGTTGAAGTCACCTGTGTGAAGATAGCTGAAGTCAAGTACAGCCTTGTTGTACTTCTTTGGCATAAGAAGCTGATCCTTGACATCAAGCTTGCCGTCCCAGTTTACATCAAGTACACGAAAAGCTGTGGAATTCTTATTTATATTGATAAGGCCCTTAAGGTATACGTCCAGAACAGCTGAATCTTCTGTTGTAACCTTCTTGTCGCCGTTGATATCACCCTTCATAGGCATTGTTCCGCGTAATTTGATCATTCTGTCAAGATCGTTGACGAGTTGTGCACTCTTTGCTACTTCAGCATTTACTGCAGCTGCTGCGTTAGCGGGTACAGCTGAAAGGCTGCAAGCCATAAGTGCGGATGCCATGATTCCTGTTACGATTTTTCTGAATTTCATTTTTAATTCCTCCTGAAGATGTTTGTAATATTATGTATGGATTTATTGAAATTTTTGGTTTTGCACTCAGTGCAAAATGAAAAATTTTATGTCGTTGATAAGTTGAAAAAAGGCTGTATTTCAGTGTTTTTAGTTTAACTACTGTTTATACGGCAGTTTGATTTTTAGTGTTTTTTATGATGCCAAGCTCTTTTACTTTCTTGTAGAAGCGGTTGGGCTTCATGTTGAGCTTGCTCATTGTCTTTACGGCTGTCTGTCTTCCGTCTGTCCAGTTGATACATTCCTTGCGGAATTCTTCTTCATTGAATGGGAGAGGCTTTCTGCCGTGGTATTTTCCTGCGCGCTTTGCAATTGCGATGCCTTCGCGCTGACGCTGAAGTATCATTTCTCTTTCAAACTCGGAAAGTCCTGCAAAGATAGTCAGCATGAGACTGCCCTGTGGAGTTGATGTATCAAAGTTTTCCTTGATGCTTATGAGGTTTACATTCTGGTTATGAAGATCGTCTATGATAGCGAGAAGATCCTTTACATTTCTTGCAAGACGGGAGTATTCTGTAACGATGACAGTATCTCCTTCGCGGACGTAGTTGCACATTCTGTTGAACTGTTCGCGGTTTGTATCCTTTGCACTCTGTTTGTCAATGAAGATCTTTTCACATCCAAGCTCTTTGAGTGCAGTTATCTGGCGAGCTTCGTTCTGTTCAATGGTGCTCACTCGTGCATATCCTATTTTACACATTATTATCGATCCTTTCTGTTTGGTTTAAGTAGTGTTTCGTTTGAAAATATGTATATTTGTTAAAACAGAGTCTAAAGAAATATAAAAGAGGCTTTTGTTTAGGGTATACCCTAAACGATCGGATTTTAACCGATACCGATACAGATGTCGATTATACAATCGTCAGAGTCTATGGTACCGTTTCTTACTACGATGTAGTAAGGCTGTGTCGAAGCCTGAAAATCATGTTCCTTGATAAAGTTGTGAAGAATGTTCTCTGTTTGCGGAAGGTCATTTAAATTGCCTTCGTGCCGGATAATTACTGCATTGTTTAGTTTGAATATGGGTTTGTAGTCGTATTCCTGGCATTTTTCTATTTTGCCTTTTACAGGGATAAGTATTTCTACATTGACCATTTCATCATTGACATGATCTTTTTCGGCAAATATTATGTTGTCGTTTTTCTTAAGATCAAGCACGTGGAGATTATCAGAAATGTACTGGGTAAGTTTCAGAATATCCGAATGCTTGACTTTAGTATTGTAGCTTATTAGATTGTTGAGTTGAATGTCTTGATGTTCTATTATCTGCATATTTTACCGTTCCTTTCTGATTTGGATTTTGTAATTAGATTATACCCCGAAAAAGCGGAACAGTCGATAAAATAAGAGCCAACAAGTAGATTTTTGAAGTGAACGACTATTTGGAGCAAAGCATTATTGGATACGAAATGAAAATTTTTGAAATTGCACTCAGTGCAAATCTAAGAATATTATATATGAAATGCCTGTTTTTCGGGATTTGTGATAAAAATGACTATGGCCGCATACTATATGCGGCCACAATCGATTCTATAATGATAAGGAGAATGGTTCTATATTTCAAACCGTTATCCGTAAATTGTTTTATTCTATGAAGTTCAGTTTCTCAAGAAGCCATGATATAGCCTTTTTGGAGCCGTTTATCGACTTTGCACGAACGATCATGCCGTTTTTGAGTTCGTGAGTCTCGCCCTTCTTGTTTGAGAGCGATGTATCGGTGAGGCTTGCCTGAGCAACATAGTAGTTCATTCCTGAGTCGTTTGAGATAGAGTCAGCTGAGATAGATGTGATCTTGCCTGAGAGCTTGCCGTACTCGCTGTATGGCAGAGCATCGAATGCATAATCTGTCATCTGACCTACGCTTACCTTTGATATCTCGCTTTCAGGGATATAAAGCATTACCTTGAATCCTGTGTTCTTAGGAATGATGCTGCACAGTGAATTGCCAGCCTGCACCATATCACCACAGTTGATATCATTGATGAGGGTAACTGTTCCGTCAATAGATGCCTTGATCTCGGAATTAGTGATGTTTCCTTCAAGTTCAACCAACTGAGACTCCAGCGATGTGATTGTATCGTTGAGAGCGTCGATCTCTGAACCGATAGCTACAATAGCTTCGTTCTTGAGTTTATCTGAAGATAACTTTTCATAGTTATCAGTATTGGGGGTTCCCTTCAGCGAAAGTTCAAGACTCTTCTTTGATTCCTCAAGAGAAGCGATCTCTGCTTCGGCTGAATTTATAGTGATCTCGATTTTTGAGAGATATGTGTTTTTGAGAGTTGCGAGGTCCATAGCAGCACTCTGGTATGATGTTTCTGCATTGGAAACGTCGTAGGAGGATACTGCTGAGCCGCTGTTTGTGAGGTATTCGTTGTAGAGCGCGTTATACTCTGTAACAGCTGAGCTGTACTCGCTTATCATTGAATTATAGGTATTTGTGAACTGTTCATATTCAAAGTTGAGGTCAGAATTTGATGAAGTGAAAGCTCCGTCCTGTTCAACTGCTGCCTTGAGTGACTTATAGTCGTTCAGTGCACTCTGGAGCTGCTCGTTTGCGCTGTCGTTGATGAGCTGATTCTCCAGGAGAACGATCTGTGAACGGATATCAGATAGATATGAGTTCTTATAATCCTTTGCAGACTGGTAAAGAGTTTCAGCGTTCTGCTTCTTTGTATCTACCTGTACTGTTGAAACTATGTTGTTCACCTGAGCCGAAAGCTGCTTTGCAACAGTGTCATATGAATTTCTTGACTGGTCATAGATGAGCTTTGCCTTTTCATAGTTTGCCTTATATTCATTGTATTCTGCCATGACTACGCTGTCGCTGCCTGCAAACTCGCTGTCTGTTCTGAGGCAGTTGAGGAGAGAGTTGTATTCTGCGATACGTGCATTCTTTTCAGCTATACTGTTATTGATAGAAACGATCTTGTCCTGTTTCTCTTCCTGTGAAAGGCTGTTGTTGAGGATAGTATTGTCTACTTCCTTTGCTGAGAGAAGAGTACCATTCTTGTACTGCTCAAATCTGTAGTAGTACTTTGAATCGGAAGCATCGTTCTTGAAAAGGTTCTTGTTGTCCTTGATGCTCTGCATAAGTAGCTGTGTATTAGCGAGGTCTGCCTTGCTTGAAGCAAGCTTTGTTTCGATTATGGATTTCTGCTTTGATGCATAGTCTGAGTCAAGAACGAAGAGCGTATCTCCTGCCTTTACTTCCTGACCTTCCGAAACACAGATCTGTTTCAGCTTGCAGCTGCTTGATGCAAGTATAGAGCTTGCTGATTCGTTTGTCTTTACTTCGCCAGTGATATTGGTATACTGGTCGATCTTGAAGAAGCACATAGCTACGATAGCTGCTATTACGAATGTACAAAGAATGTAGATGAACCACCTGATCTTGGGAGATTCCTTACTTTCCATTACTTCGCGGCTATCTGAGATGTCATTTAAGTCGAGAATGATTCCTTTCAAATTAAAAGCCTCCTTTATTTAGTTGTCTGCTGAACGAACATCGGATAAGCGATAGTGCATATCTCTGTCTTTGTTTCTTCATCAGACTTCTTTTCATCTGTTGAACTGTTGCCTGTATCGGAAGCTTCAGCAGTTTCTGTTGTCTCGGCTGCTGGGGTCTCCTCTGATGCTGCGAGCTCTGCGGCTCTTTCGGCTGCTTCTGCTACTGTTACTATTGCAGGTGTGGTCTCTGTTTCCTCGACCTCAGGTGATTCTTCAACAGCAACAGCGTCAATTGCCTCGGTCTCTTCAAAGATAGACTTGTCAGGGAGCTGATCCTTCCAGAGCTTGTAGTACTTGCCCTTGCTCTCGAGAAGTGACTTGTGAGTACCCTCTTCGATGAACTTGCCCTTTTCCATAACGAAGATCTTGTCACACTTCATAATTGTGCTGAGTCTGTGTGCGATGATAACTGTAGTGATGTTCTTTGAAAGGCTGTTTATAGTCTTTTCGATAGCCTTCTCGGTAATGGAGTCAAGGTTACTTGTAGCCTCGTCCATGATGAGGATATCAGGCTTCTTGAGGAGTGCTCTTGCAATAGCAAGACGCTGCTTCTGACCGCCTGAGAGGTTTGCGCCGTTTTCTTCGAGCATTGTGTCGTATCTCAGAGGCATATTATTGATGAATTCATCTGCCTTACTGAGCTTGCAGGCTTCGATAATGTCCTCGAGTGTTGCATCTTCGTTTCCGAGCATGAGGTTTTCCTTGATAGTACCGCTGAAAAGGAAGATATTCTGTGAGATATAAGCTATCTTGTTTCTGAGGCACTCGAGATTGATGTCCTTTATGTTGTAATCTCCTATATAAATGTCGCCTCTTTCTAAAGGATAGAAATTCATAAGGAGCTTGGAAAGAGTTGTTTTACCTGAACCGCTTCCGCCAACGAGAGCGATCTTTTCGCCTGCCTTGATATCCATGTTGATGTCTTCAAGTACAAGCTTTCTTGTTCCGTATCTGAAATCGAGGTTTCTGATCTTGATGTCCTTGTTAAGTGACTCGGGATTGAGCTTCTTGTGCTCTGTTTCAAGCTTTTCTACTTCAAGATCGAGGATCTCACTGAGTCTTTCAGCTGCTACGATAGCTGTCTGCATTGTAGGCTGGAGATTGATGAGGTTCTTTACAGGATCGAGGAAGTAAGCAAGAAGTGCGTTGAATGTGATGAGGCTTCCGAGTGTCATATTGCCGTTGAGAACGCTTACAACACCTACCCAGAGGATAACTGTCACACCGATAGTTGAAACGATGTTTGTGAGTGTCTGCTGAGCGTTTGTGATCATTCCGCCCTTGAATATGCTCTTGAGGAACTTTATAAAGAGTCTGTCAGTCTTTGCCTGAGCCTTGTCTTCTGCATTGAATGCCTTAACTGTTTCGATACCATTGAGTGTTTCTACGAGATAAGAAGTAACCTGTGCGTTGTTTTCCATCTGCACTTCGTTGATCTTCTTTACAGGCTTGTTGAATGCAAATACGATGATGCTGTAAAGAGCGACAACGATAAGTGCGATGAAGAACAGTGTGTGGTTCTGCTTATAAAGTACGATACCGCCAACTAAAGCCATGAGGGTATCGATCATAATGGTAAGTGTGGCACTGGAGATAGCATCTCTGATCTTTGATGCGTCTGCAAATCTTGATACGATCTCACCTGTTTTTCTTGTGCCGAAGAAATTCATCGGGAGCGCCAGAACATGCTGATAATAGCCCAGTATCAACGGGATATCTAGCTTTTGTCCGAGGTGCAGCATAAGATGATTTCTGAAGGCCTCTAAAACTGCCTTGAAAATGTATAAGCCTATGACTCCTACTGATATCGCCAATAGGGTCTTATGCGTCGAATTCGGGACTATGTCGTCCATTATCAATCGGAAATAGAACGACGTCAGTATTCCGAATACCGTGATAAGCAATGATGATAAGAATATATTTACAATAAGTCTCTTCTGAGGGAACATCAAGCCGAAGAAACGAGAGAGAACTCCCTGATTTTCGTTGCCCTTCTTGAATTTTGCTGTAGGTACGAGGAAGATAAGTACACCTGTCCATACCTTGAAGAAATCTTCAGGCTTGTATTTTACGATGCCCTTTCCCGGATCTGCAACAATTACCTGATTCTTTGTTATCTTATGGATAACTACATAGTGAAGAAGACTTCCGTCAACTACTATATGTGCAATGGCAGGGAGCGGAAATTCACTGAAGAATGCTTCCTTGTCACCCTTTACGCCCTTTGCTGTAAAGCCGAGCTGTTCGGCTGCCTTGATCATACCATATACGTTAGTACCCTGTTTATCGGTACCTGCAACTTCTCTGATCTTTGAAATGGCTATGTTGAGTCCGTACTGTTTTGAGATAGTAGCCAGGCATGCTGCGCCACAATCTGTAATGTCGTGTTGTTTTACACAGTAGTATTTCATAAAATCACGTTCCTTCTTTTTGGATTTAAGGTTTGTTTTATTACATTTATGATTATACTGTATGGTCTAACCTTTTGCATCTTATTGAGAGTAAACGGGATTTTTATGAGAGTAAAAAATAAAAACGGTAAGAATATAATTTCCTTACCGTTTTTATTAATGATCTAATTGTGTAGATTAGCGATTTTTTCTGCTAACGCCAGCAGCTGTACCGATAGCAGTACCAGCAGCGATAAGTGCACAAACTACTGCGATAACAACCTCGCCGCCGTTTGTATCCATAAGGTCCTTTGTATTGAGATCTGTAAACTTATTCATTTTTATATTCCTCCGATAATTTTATAGATTAAGCAAGTACGTATGTAAGGCCATAGCTAACAGCTACACTGCCAGCGAAAGCTGCTGCATATATGATGATTGGAAGAACTCCACCATCAATGTTTTCCATCTCTACTGCATTAAGCTCTGCAAATCCATTATTCATTGTATATTCCATTTTTATATTCCTCCGTAATTATTAGTTATTGTAGATTAGCGATTTTTTCTGCTAACACCAGCAGCTGTACCGATAGCAGTACCAGCAGCGATAAGTGCACATGTAATTAATACGACATCGTCTATACCTAAAACGCCGCCATCTGTATTCATAAGTTCTTTTGTATTAAGATCTGTAAACTTATTCATTTTTATATTCCTCCGATAATTTTATAGATTAAGCAAGTACGTATGTAAGGCCGTAGCTAACAGCTAAGCTGCCAACGAAAGCACCAGCGTAAACGATGAGCGGAATGATACCACCATCGATGTTTTCCATTTCTACAGCGTTAAGCTCTGCAAATCCATTATTCATTGTATATTCCATTTTATTTTCCTCCGTAATTATCAGTTATTGTTAATTAGCGATTTTTTCTGCTAACGCCTGAAGCTACACCGATAGCAGTACCAGCAGCGATGAGTGCACAAACTACTGCGATGATAACTTCTCCGCCTGATGTGTTCATTGCGTCTGATTCAGAAAGCTCTGCAAATCCATTATTCATTGTATATTCCATTTTCAATTTCCTCCGTAATTTTTATTGATTATGATCTGTTCTTTCTGCTTTTTGCTGAAGCTACACCGATAGCAGTACCTGCAGCGATAAGTGCGCCAACTACTGCGATGATAACTTCTCCGCCTGATGTGTTCATTGCGTCTGACTCAGAAAGCTCTGCAAATCTATTATTCATTGTGAAATCCATTTTTATATTCCTCCGTAGTATTATTGATTAAGCAAGTACGTATGTAAGGCCATAGCTAACAGCTACACTGCCAGCGAAAGCTGCTGCATATATGATGATTGGAAGGATGCCACCATCGATATTTTCCATTTCTACAGCGTTAAGCTCTGTAAATCCATTATTCATTGTATATTCCATTTTCAATTTCCTCCGTAATTTAGTTTAATTAGCGATTCTTTCTGCTAACACCAGCAGCTGTACCGATAGCAGTACCTGCAGCGATAAGTGCGCAAGTAATTAATACGACATCATCTATACCTAAAACGCCGCCATCTGTATTCATAAGTTCTTTTGTATTGAGATCTGTAAACTTAGTCATTTTATATTCCTCCTATTAGATATATTTACTTCTTTAATGTAGACAGCTTATATGCAGTAGCAACTGCTGCTCCTGTACCGACAATTGCAAGAATATGAGATTGTCAGCAAAGAAGGTGCCGCCGTCTGTGTTCATAACTCGTTTGCGTTAAACTCTGAAAATCTATTATTCAGCGTGATTCTTTTCTTCAGCCTTCAATTTTTCTTCTTTACATTTCTTATTTGCATACCAGAATAGTGGCACATAAATCAGACTTACTAATCCTGATACACGTAAAAATGCAAATGTATTTGTTGTCTGAGATGATACTGTCATCAATGTGAAGATGAACAGGAATAAAAGTGTTATAAAAAGTGCAGTATATGTACTAGCTTTATTTTTCATTATTATTTCCTCCTTAGAAATTGTTTCTATAATTATTGATTTCTAAAATCTGAATTTCTGGATATATAAAAGCACTATATTACTTGAATAATTTGCTTATAAGGTAACTTGCAAGTATAACTGGACCAAGTGCTGGACCTACAATACTTACACTGCCGCCATTTACTTTATTCATTTCCTTAGAATTAAGCTCTGTAAATTTAGTCATTTTATTTTCTCCTTTATTTATATATTTTTTACTTTGAATACTTGTTTGCAAAGTAACCAAGAATCGGTGCTGCAATAACCGGTGCTGCAAGTGGGATAAGGATAACCGGGAATCCACCGTCTATATCGTTCATTTCCTTAGAATTAAGATCTCTAAAATTAGTCATTTTTGTTTTCTCCTTTATTTATATATTTTTTACTTTGAATACTTGTTTGCAAAGTAACCAAGAATCGGTGCTGCAATAACCGGTGCTGCAAGCGGGATAAGGATAACCGGGAATCCACCGTCTATATCGTTCATTTCCTTAGAATTAAGATCTGTAAATTTAGTCATTTTTATTTTCTCCTTTTATTTTATAATTTTGATATGATTTAATTTATTATTATCTATATATTGGTATAATAGGACCTGATACCGTGATGAATATCTCAGGATGAGAAATAATGTAATTTGCAATTGTAGATATTACACCACCGCCATTAACCTCATTAATATCCTTAGTATTAAGATCTGTAAAATTAGTCATTTTTGTTTTTCTCCTTTCAATTTATTTATCTGTAATTATATAGTTATATTATCTATAAAGCCAGTAAGGAACTGGTCCTGTTGAAGCAATAAGTAATGTTGCAAGAGTAGTTGCAATACTGCCGCCATTAACCTCATTAATATCCTTAGTATTAAGATCTGCAAAATAAGTCATTTTATTTTCTCCTTCAGATTTATTTATAAAATTATTACGTGTAATTATGTATTAGACCAGCGAATCAAAATGTTGCCGATTGTTCTGAGTGCTTTAGAAACAGGGCCGTTACCGCCGCCTGTTACTGTATCTTTTTCATTAGCTGAAAGCTCTGTAAAATTCTTGCTCATTCTATTTTTCTCCTTTATATTTCTTCGTGATTGTTGATTAGAAATTGATAACATATGACAAGACAATAAGTTTTGAGCCTACGACTGCAGCGGCCTTTTTAGCACCACTTATTGGGATGCGTCCTCCGTCTACAGTGATTGCTTCGTCATTATTAAGCTCTGAAAAACCATTATTCATTGTATATTCCATTTTATTTTTCTCCTTTTTACTTTATAATTTTCGTGTTTTAATTTACGTATATTAAAAGTAATTAGTTTACCTTAAAATCCATACTGGATAAAGTGGATATGAAGGAACAGTTGTATAAATAATAGCCTTAGCTGCTGTCTGAGCAACCTTTGCGAGTGTAGATGCAACACTACCGCCATTAACCTCGTTCATATCATTAGCATTAAGATCTGTAAAATAAGTCATTATTAGTTTTCTCCTTTCATATTTTTAGAAAATCAGTTTGTATTTTGAAATTGCTGTATTAATCTATATTACAATTATGCAAGCCAATACCTGATCTTATTAAGTATTGTATAAGGAAGTTTTGAAGGCCATACATAACCGCCATTAGTCTTAGTCATTTCCTTAGAACTAAGTTCAGTAAATTTAGTCATATTTGTTTCTCCTAAAAATATTGATTATAAAATCCCAGTTCCCAGACTAAAGTGTTCCTTAAGCCATTGAGCTACAGTCTGAACAAGACCGCCGCCGTTGGTTTCATTCTTTTCTTTAGCTGAAAGCTCTGTAAAATTCTTGCTCATTTTGGATTTCTCCTTTATTGCATTTTAGCAAACTACTACAGATGATCTTATGATAAATTCCAGAACATCTGCCCATGTAATACGTCCGCCGTCTACAGTGATGATCTCATCATTATTAAGCTCTGAAAAGCCGTTAGTTACTATGTAATTCATGTCTATATTCCTCCGCTATTAGCGTACAACCGGTCTTACGACAGGAAGTGTAATGCGAATAGGTGGATCGATCCAGATGAAAGGTCTTCTGATTCCGACAATGCTTCCGCCGTTTACGGAAACGAGATCTTTAACATTAAGATTTGTAAAATTAGTCATTTTTGTTTTCTCCTTTTATCTTTTATGTGTGAATATTACTTGTGGAAGTGTTGCTGTAAACTCAGCCAATGCAGGTGTTGGTAAGGTAATAATCGGATTATGTACTACATAATTTATAGCAGCACCAACAATTTCCTTGACACCTCCGCCACTTACCTCTGTCATATTCTTAGCATCAAGCTTTATAAAACCATTGTTCATCATAAGTTTTCTTTATTTATACCAATCAATATGGAAATGTTGTGCGGTTTTTCGGATTATAGATCGGTCCGGGATTAGGGAAAAGGATATCTCTTACATTAGAGATAAATATCATTCCGCCATTTACCTTATTGAGTTCATTTGCGTTAAGTACGATAAAATTAGCCATCTTTGTTTCTCCTTTTTCTATGCTGCAATGTATAAATTCTGCCTACTGACGCAGGATAATTCACCGTGTCGATTTCGAGTTGATACTTTGCATTTAAATTAAGCCATATAAGATTTGTTTTCTATAGTTATTAGTTATTTTGGCAGTAAGAATAAACTTCGCCTACTATTGCTACAGCTAATGCGCCCATAGCTATAAGTGGAAATACAAATCCACCATTTGTTTCGTTCATATCTTTAGCTGAAAGTTCTGTAAATTTAGCCATTTTTATTTTCTCCTTATATTTCATTATTAAATTGTATTTCTGTAATAAAAATCTTATCATTTTGCCGCACTCAGGCTCGATATGATATTTCTATCATATCTCTGTTCAGAAAAGTCTACTCTCGGCATATGTATAAATGGCACTCTTTTCGTATCTCTTTATACGTATCATCATTACTTCTCTGCCTGTTTCATAACCTACTTTAGCCTGCTCTGATATAGCCTGATGCTGACAAATATATTTTCTTGTATTATATACTTATAAATATTCTAAACTCAGTTAGAATGCTTATTTTCCCTTGTTAATGTTTATCCTAAGATAAACGAGCAACTCTGAAGGTTCGGGATCACTTTAACCCGAGGACGTATCGGAAGTATGTATCTGCCGCCTATAAGTTTGCCGACAGTTCCGACGTTCACCTTATCGAGTTAACTTGCGTTAAGTACAACAAAGTGGTTCATTATTATTTTTCCAATATTTTATAATTAGTATATTATAGAGTATGCCTCTATTTTAGCGGCTTTTGTAACCAGTATAAAATCCATAAGCACCAACAGTAGCAGCAATTACACCTGCTACAATAGCTGCTGTAGTCACAATGATACCGCCATCTGTCTCGTTCATATCTTTAGCTGAAAGCTCTGTAAAATTTTTCATTTTATATCTCCCTTATTTAACAAGTTTAATTGTGAATGGAAATACTGGCATTGAACTCGGAATATTTGATCCTCTCCAATAGCATCCGCCATTCATTTTATTAAGTTCATTTGCATTAAGTATGATAAAATTAGCCATTTTTATTTCTCTTTCTTATAGTTATAAATTGCTATGATTATTTTCTTATATTAGTTTGTATTTTAGATTACTTCTTTAAAGCTGCACCAACATAACCTGCTACTGCTCCTGCACCAATAACAATCAATGGTACAAGTGGCAATACCAAAAGTCCACCATCAGTTGCGTTCATTTCTTTAGCTGTAAGTTCTGTAAATTTGCTCATTTATTTTTCTCCTTTATTAAATTTAAATTACCAGCAGATAGTTCCCGGAATTTCAATTCTTGGGATTGTGAATTTGCCTTTTCTTGGATTTTCAGGCATATATACAAATCCACCGTTGATCTTACCGAGATCATTAGCATTAAGTACTACAAAATTGTTCATTTTATTTTCTCCTTATATTTCATTATTAAATTGTATTTCTGTGATAAAAACCTTATCATTTTGCCGCACTCAGGCTCGATATGATATTTCTATCATATCTTTGTTCAGAAAAGTCTACTCTTGGCATATGTATAAATGGCACTCTTTTCGTATCTCTTTATACGTATCATTATTACTTCTCTGCCTGTTTCATAACCTACTTTAGCCTGTTCTGAGATAGCCTGTTGCTGACAAATTATATTTCGTATGTTATATACTTATAAATATTCTAAACTTAGTTAGAATGCTTATTTTCTCTTGTTAATGATTATCCTAAGATAAACGAGCAACTCTGAAGGTTAGGGATCATTTTGACCCGAGGACATATCGGAAGTATGTATCTGCCGCTGCTGATAAGTTTGCCGGTAGTTCCGCCGTTTGCCGTATCGAGTTCATTGGCATTAAGTACAACAAAGTTGTTCATTTTCATTTCTCCTGTATTTATTATAGATTATTCTTTGATAGATCTGCATTAGATTAAAAACGATATCCCAAGCTTTAACAAACGCAGATAGGTCTGATAAAACGGACTATCTGGACTTACTGCAATAAATCCGCCGTTTACCTTATTGAGTTCATTAGTATTAAGTACTACAAAATTAGCCATTTTGTTTCTCCTTTTTTATGCTGCAATGTATAAACTCTGCCTACCGACGCAGGATGATTCACCGCGCCGGTTTTGAGTTTTTATGCTGCATTTCATTTATATATATTAAGCCTAAAGGCTTGGTTTCGATATTTGTAATAATTTGCTGTGCAAATTACTTCTTTAAAGCTGCACTAACAGCACCTGCTGCTGCAGCACCGAGTACGATTACAGGAAGATACGGTGTTATTATCGGACCTGTAGTAATAATGTACGGTAATATACGACCGCCATTAACTTCATTAATATCCTTAGCTGAAAGTTCTGTAAAATTAGCCATTATTATTTTCTCCTTATATTTCATTATTAAATTGTATTTCTGTGATAAAAAACTTATCATTTTTGCCGCACCCAGGCTCGATATGATATTTCTATCATATCTCTGTTCAGAAAAGTCTACTCTCGGCATATGTATAAATGGCACTCTTTTCGTATCTCATATACGTATCATTATTACTTCTCTGCCTGTTTCATAACCTGCTTTAGCCTGTCCTGATATAGCCTGCTGCTGACAAATTATATTTCGTATGTTATATGCTTATAAATATTCTAAACTGAGTTAGAATGGTTATTTTCGATATTTACTATAATCTGCTCGTCAGATTACTTCTTTAAATAGCTGTATGCTAAATCAATAGCAAATAATTGGACCTGGGAAGGTGATTATTGGTCCCGGGAACTTGATTGGACCTGGATTGTAGACCGTTTTGGGATCATAATAATATCCGCCATTGAGCTTATTGAGTTCACTTGTGTTAAGTACTACAAAATTAGCCATTTTCGTTTCTCCTTATTTATAGTTCTATTTTCTGCTGCATATATAACTCTGCCTACCAACGCAGGATAATTCACTGCGCCGATTCTGAGTAGATACTTGCATTGATGTATGTTAATTCCAAGGTGCTCTTGCTTAAAGTTGAGTCAATGTTTTCTGGGGAATAGAATGCCATATACTATGCCTCTAACTATACTGGTAATTACACTGTCAAAAAATGAACCACCAATAAATCTATTAATGTCCTTAGAATTCTATATGTTTAGATTACTTGATATAATGATTATAAACGTATGTTGCGCCGTAAGCGACAGCAGTGCCAATACCAATTACACATGCTAAAGCAACGTCGTCAATACCAAAGATGCCGCCATCTGTGTTCATGAGCTCTTTTGTATTAAGTTCTGTAAAATTCTTGCTCATTTTATTATCTTCTTATGTATTCGGGCACGATATTGCTGCATACATACCTTCGCTAAAGGCTGGTATCCGACAAGTATAGATGGCACTCTTATTCGTATCTCATATACGTATCATTATTACTTTTCTGCCTGTTCCATTGTCTTTACTGCACCTGTTCCGAGAGAAAATGTTGCAGTCAATATCATTAAAACCTTATATTATTACTTATCAACAATTAGTCAAAGAGACCGCTAACAAAATCCTTTGTGCTGTTCCAAAGATACTTACAGCCGCTGATCCAGTTTCCGGTAAACTCCTTTACCAGATTCTTTGCCTGAGAAAGTACGCTGCCGCCGTTTACTTCTGTCATTTCTGCTGCATTAAGTTCTGTAAATTTAGCCATTGTTATTTTCCTCCTGAATATCTTTCGTTGTTTTTTAGATCATATATTATAAGTTTTTGATTATCTGCAAGACTTGCGTGAGCCATTGCACTCTGCTGATACAGTCATCACTGCGCCACATCTATATGCTTTTGTTGCGGCAACGTATGCACCTGCTGTGATAGCTACGCTGATCGCAATTGCAGCACCTGCTGATGCGCCTGTCTCGTCACCGAGTTCCATATCCTTTGCTTCATCGAGAAGCTCGTTCATTTCTGTTGTTTTCTTTTCTGACATGATATTTTTCTCCTATCAATAATTAGTCAAAGAGACCGCTAACAAAATCCTTTGTGCTGTTCCAAAGATACTTGCAGCCGCTTACCCAGCATGTTGCAGCGGTTGATACAAAAGTCTTTGCCTTATCAAGTACGCCGCCACCGTTTACTTCTGTTATTTCTGTTGCATTAAGTTCTGTAAATTTGCTCATTTTTAATTTCCTCCATTATTGTTATATTTTTTAGTGTATCGATATTATATTCTTTTTAATATGTTGATTACAGCCATCCATAAAGACGTTTTACAAATTTTCCGATCCTGGTATCGTATATAGCATCTTTTATTGAGTCCATTACATTGTATTTTGAAGAACCGCCATTAGTAGCGTCCATTTCTTTAGGATCAAGCTCTTTAAAATTATCAGCCATTATATTATCCTCCATGATCTTACTTTGTAAAAGCGCTAATAGCACTGCCGATCATAAGCTGATCTGTTACAGGATTAAATTCACGAGTGACCATGAGTTGACCGTTTCTCTTTACAAAGTAAACAGGTCTTGTATCCTGCCACATAAAGCTTGGATTGATATATCCGCCATTAGTGTAATTCATTTCTGCTGCGTTAAGTATTGCAAAAGTCATTTTGTTTGTCTCCTGTATATTTGTAGAATTATCTTGCTATATTACTTTCTTTTAGCCTGGTACAAAGCATATGCTGTATATAATACACTTGCACCGAATACGATAGCTTTAGTTGGAATCATTGGAAGGGAACCGCCGTTAGTCTCGTCCATTTCCTTAGCATTGAGTTCTGCGAAATTAGCCATTTTTAATTTCTCCTTTTATTTTCATTTAGAAACGTCCTCGGGATGTTACAAATGGTGTGCCGCCAAACGGGAAAGAAATTATCCTGATAATGGTATCATCACCATATTCGCCCTTAACGCTGTTATTTTTCTTAAAATCAGTATCTGAAGAATAAGTATTCATTTTATAATCTCCTTCTGTGAAATCATGCTATTTCAAGGATAAACAAATTCACTTCACCTGCCGATACAGGATCCTGTTCACCGTACCGATCCAAAGCAAACACGTACACTATCCCCTGTAATTAGCCATAAAATACTTATAATATTTTTATAGAATTATACTGTTTAATTACTTATGTGAAGCCTGATATGCAGCGTATGCTGCACCTGCAACACCTGCACCGATTGCTATGATAATCGGAAGGAATCCACCGTTAGTCTCGTTCATTTCCTTAGAATTGAGTTCTGTAAAGTTAGCCATTTTTTATTTCTCCTTTAATATTTATAGAATTATATTGTTTAATTACTTCTTAAGAACGTTATAGCATGCAGCATATATAGCTGTAGTAGCTACAACAAAACCTGCAAAGACCAACGGGATAACTCCGCCGTCTGTCTCGTTCATTTCCTTAGCTGAAAGCTCTGTAAACTTGCTCATTTTAGTTTTCTCCTTTGTTATCAAACGTAATAATAAACCGGTCTGATAGGTCTGACAGGACGAATAGTATCAATAGGTCTGATCGGTCTTACAGGCAGGATAGTAACCATACCGCCGTTTAATGCATTAAGCTCGTCCGGATTAAGTCTTACAAAATTAGTCATCATTTTAGTATTCTCCCTTTAAATTATAGAATTATCCTGTAACATTACTTTCTTGTAGCTCTGTATACAAGGTATGCAGCAGTAAGATATGTAGCGATCTTAATTGGAAGTGTAGGTACAGATCCACCATTAGTCTCGTTCATTTCCTGTGCGCTGAGTTCTGCAAAATTAGCCATTGTTATTTCTCCTTTTTTACATTATAGAATATGGGTTTATATTATTTTTTCTTCGGCAGTAAAATATTTCGCCAATCAGGCAAACATATGGATCTACCGCCGTTTACTTCTTCTTTATCATTAGGTGGAAGCTCTTTAAAATCCTTGTTCATGATAATTTTCTCCTTTTTCATTATAGAATTATAAATATATGTTTACTTCTTTAACTGTCGAAGTAAAGATTCTCTTATAGTGCGCCTAAGGTCTGCAGGTATATAAATAGAAGTTCCACCATTTGTCTTGTCACATTCCTTAGCGTCAAGCTCCTTAAAATTATCAGCCATTTTAAGCTTCCTCCTTCTTTAATTTTATAAAAATATCCTTTTCAGGACATCATTATCTGAATATCCAAGTGAAACGCTTCTTTAACTTTATTGGTGGATTAATATCGATTACGCGTTTGTCAAAGATCGGCTCCGAAACAACAAATCCACCGCCTATCTCGCTGATCTCTTCGTCACTGAGTTCTACAAAGTTATCCATTTTGCTTTCTCCTTTATATTATTAAATATATGTACTAAAGTCTGTTACTTAGAAAATCTTGTAAAAAGCTTCTTGAATCTGCTGACAGGAGTACCCTCGCAGATATAGTCATTATCAATAGCAGTGCAGATGCAACCGCCGTTGATCTCTTTCATTTCCATAGAATTAAGCTCTGTAAACATGATCTTTTTTCTCCTTTACTTATTATAGAATTATAGTTATATATTACTTCTAACACTGGCAGGCCTTATATATTACTGCACCTAAAGCTAATAAAACAGGTACGATGATAGTTGTCAGACCGCCATTAGTTTCATTCATTTCCTTAGAGTTGAGTTCTGTAAAATCACTCATTTTTCTTACCTCTTAGAATTATCTTCTCTTTAATAAACTGATCCCCGATATTTTTATCGGAACGGGATCGACCAATATCCCTGTTGACCAGCCAAAGGGATGATATCCTCCGTTGATATCCGTCATTTCATTGATATTGAGATAATTGAAGTTATTCTGATGTTCCATAATTTCCTCCTAATTCTCGATATGCTTATTACTTCTTAAAACAATTGCCTATCTTATATGCAACATATGCTGCAACAGCCAGAGCCAGTGATGCTTTAACCTTTGCTCCGCCATTTACTTCATTCATTTCCTGTGCATTGAGTTCTGCGAAATTTGTGCTCATAATAACTTCTCCTTTTTTAGTTTAATATTTTGTTTTTGTTAGGATTCTTCCTAAATTTGAACCTTGATAATTACTAAGATATTTGCCTGGACATATGCTTTGTTGAATTTTGTTTTTCTTCGCTTTTCTTTGTTCATCTTACAAGCTTATTATAATCTGTTCTTATTTTTTCTTCTACAAATCCTGAGTTAACAGTCGTTTTTTTGTAGTGAATAAATATTCGTTTTAGTAAATAATTATTCATTATATAATAATACTAAGACCACACTTTTTTATCAGCTTGTGCTTTTAATTTATCTCTGTGTTTCTGTATTTATTATAGCTTTATCCTTTGATTTTTACAATCTTTTCGGAGTAAACAAGCTATTTTTTGCAGTGAATAAATATTCACATTTGCTTATGATTTTTTCTTGTTGTTCTTTGTTCTGATTATACTATACTACGTTCTGATATTTTTCGCTATAAAAAAAGAGTAATTACCTTTTTTTTAAGAGTAAACGGTAAAAAAGTCATGAAAAATGGCTATTTACCTACAAAATCAGCAGTAACGAACGATTATCAGAAGTCAAAAACTGCACGTTTCATGCACTCAACTATGTCATTGCTAATGCATGACACAAATCGCTCCTATCTTCTGCTGCTGTAAACACAGCTACAATTACTGCATAGCTCAGCAAGCTGCTGTGATCGCCACCAATAGCAGCTTCTTTGACCTTAATTACTTAGCAAGAGATAATTTGACAAAACTACTCAATCGTTGTATTATATTATTGAGAACTATTTAGCGCCTTAGATTTTGCAAAGGATGTAAACGAATGAAAAAAATTATCAAACAAATTGCAACAGCGGCAATGGCTTTGTCACTTCTTGGAACGGGTTCAGCTGTAAAAACTACTTATAGTAACACACTTACGGCAAACTCTGCAAATTGTCAGTACCATGATGGTTCAATACAAAATGGTAAAAAAATCGTAAATTATGTACCAGATGATGGGTACAAAAAATGCAAGAGCTGTGGACAAATTACAGGAAAAATAGACTGTTTAAACCACAGTTGGCAAACAGAGTACGGAGAATGGTTTAAACGCCAAAAACATCTTGGAAAAACTGCTTGTCCGAAACACATTATACATATTGTTAATGTTTATTACGAAGAACGCATTGTAACAAAAAGATGTACAATATGTGGTGTAAAAAAAGTAAAAAAGCAGGAGCGCCATGGCTTTTATAAAGGTGAAAAATTACACTATACTATCAATTTTTTTTAAATAGCTCTTGCCACACAGGAGAAATAAAAAACTAAGTACTGCTTAAAATTGTCTTTCTCTTATATACACAATAACAAAAAATGTCTCCTATGGTTAGATCACACCATAGGAGACTTTTTATAATTGTTGTTTTAGATTAGCGAAGCACAGGCTTAATAAGGCATTTATAATCTCTTGTTACAACTGTAAGACAGCTGAGATTGATGCTAACGCGTGGCAGTGTTGTGATTGCGCTTGAGATTATAAGATTACCTGCAGCAGTTGCACCTGCACCGATTGAGAGCTCCTCTGTTTCTTCGAGAAGGCTGTTGATTTCCATTGACTTTTTAACATTTTCTGACATTTTGTTTTTCTCCTTTAAAGTTAGTTTTTTGGTGGGATTATTACTTAAGCGCCGACTTAACAACGCATCTGGAACCGCCTCTTGTTACAACTGTAAGGCAGACAACATTGATGCTTACGCTTGGATTTGCACTCGAGATAGGTGTTATGAGTGCACTTGAGACAGGTGTTGCAACAGATATGATCTTGCTGCTTATACCTGCGCCGATTGCGAGCTCCTCTGTTTCTTCGAGAAGGCTGTTGATTTCCATTGACTTTTTAGTGTTTTCTGACATTTTGTTTTTCTCCTTTAAATTTATTTGAATTTAATATATAAAATATTATGCTGATTCAGTATAGCCTATCGGTACATTATCCTCATGCTCATAAAGGCTCTTATAAATGCCGCCCTTACGAATAAGCTCTTCATGTGTTCCGACTTCAGCTATTTGTCCCTTTTCGACTACTACGATCTTATCTGCATCGTATACAGTAGAAAGTCTGTGAGCGATAACTATTCTTGTTACCTTGATATCCTGTAACTGATCGGATATAGACTTTTCGTATATATTATCAAGAGCGCTTGTAGCCTCATCGAGTACGAGTATTTTTGGCTTTCCTGCCAAAGCTCTTGCCAGAGCAAGGCGCTGTCTCTGTCCGCCTGAGAAATTCATGCCCATATCTGATACGATAGTATTGTATCTCATCGGCATTCTTTCGATATCATCTGCGATGCCGACTATTCTGCAGGCTTCTTCAACGTCCTCCTGAGTAATATCATCACGATTTGCAACGATATTCTCATAAATAGACTTATTGAACAGGGTGATTTCCTGAGGAACTATGCCCATCTGTCTGTATGCATAAGATGTATCGATCTCACTAAGCTTGTGATTGTCAAGATAGACCTCGCCGCTGCCGGGTTGATAAATACCTACCAGAAGCTTGGCAAGAGTGCTCTTTCCAGAACCAGATCTTCCGACCAGTGCGACCTTCTCGCCCTTCTTGATCGAAAGACTGATATCTTTAAGAACATCATCTGAGTTTTTTGAATATCTGAAAGATACGTTTTCAAGCTCGATATTACCGTCAATATCGATCTTAGGCTTGCCTTCGTTCGATTCAGCTTCCTTCTGATCCATGATATCAGAGATTCTGTCGATATACATAGTGCTGTTTACTATGCTGATAAACATTGTACATACAGAACTTGCAAGTGAGAAGAAAGTACCTGAAAGCGAATAGAAAGCCAGTGCTGTACCGAGTGTCATTCTGCCGTCCCATGCAAACATAAGGCTTACGATAAGCAATATGAGCGGAACTACATTTACTATAGCAAAGCTGCATACACTGAGAGCGTTTCCAAGAAGTTCACGGTGTGTGAAGTTTCTCTTGTATACCGCAAAGCGTGAATCCCACTTTTTGCGGACTGACTCTTCAAGTGAAAGCATCTTAACATTCAGCATTGAGAAGATAGTCTCTGTCTGAACTTCCTGAAGCTTCTTCTGAGAAGCTATCATAGACATTCCTCTTTCTTTGAGTACAAACTGTACTGCAAACATTATGAAGAATTCTATTGCAAAAACTATAAGTGATATTATCGCAAGCATAACATTCTGCTTGAAGAGATATACCATTATTACAGTGATCGCGCCGCATTCTATGAGTCCATCTATTATCTGTCTTACAAGAACGTCTCTTATTGCCATACCGCTGCTCATAGATACGAGAATATCTGATTTATTTCTCATATCAAAGAATTTATACGGCAGCCGCAGCAGCTTATGGAAGATACCATTGTTTATATCCTGATCTATATTTGCCTGCAAATATATCAGCTGTGTACTTTTCAAAAATTCAAAAAGGATATATGCTGCACCCGCTGCGAGTACGAAAGGCACTTTCGACATTACGCTTTCGCGGCTAAGTTCATCTATAAGCTTCTGTATTATGATAGGAAATCCGACTGAGCCGACATAAGTTGCTATCGAGCATATCAGAATACCTAAATACAGCCATTTGTTCTTAAATAACAAAGGTATTATATTCTTTGAGAATTTTGGTTTTTCTTCAGGTTCAGGCATATTTTCGGTAGGCTGAGCATAGATTGCAAAGCCGCTGAAGCCTTCCTTGAATTCTTCGATCGAATATGTAAGGGTTCCGTATTCAGGATCTATTACCTTTACCTTATTCTTGTATATCTTCTTTACAACGATGTAATGTCTGTGTTCCCAGAGAACGATGGTAGGCTCTTTAAGTTCCTTGAGCCCCTCGAACACTGTTCTGTATACCTTAACATCAAAACCGTGTTTCTTCAGAAGATTTTTTACTTGTAAAAGTGAACTTCCGTCACGACCAATATCATTTTCAGCTCTGAGAGAACTGATGCTGATATTATAGCCGTAATAGTTCATAAGCATACCTGCACAGCAGAGTCCGCACTCTGTCTGCTGCATCTGTTCAATAAATTTAAGACGATGTTTCATTAATTTCACCTATTATCTTAAAGTAAGAATATCAAGCATATTCTCGTTGTATTCCATGTCAAGTATTCCGACTGCAAGAGCCTGAGGTCCGAGCATGAATGAAGTATCCTCTGAATAGTAGAAATAATCACCGAAAACCTTTTCCTTCATGCCTTCAACAGCAATTCTGTACTGTTCCATGCAGAATTCCTGAAGCTCCTTATTTCCAAGGACCTTAGCAAGTCTCTTGAGTATCATCAGATTTCCCATGTCGCCATGGCAAAGGCAATGATCCACGCCATAGCCGTTATTTCTGATAATTTCAGCGATCTCCTCAAGATCACTGCGTGTTACGAATTTATCACCGAAGACTTCTGCTAATCTCATCTTCATTAAAGCGATTCCGGGAGCACCGTGGCACCAGTTGATAGAAACGTCGCTGCGCTTCTTATCTCTTGCCCAGTTATCGCGGTTGTTATCTATTACTCTGCAAGACTCTACATAAGCACAGCCTTTTTCAATAATATCAATAGCTCTTTCATCATGGCTGAATTCATAATAATCAGCAAATGCATCAACTATTCCTGCCACACCGTGAGCATATCCTGTATAGCCTTCAACGCCCCAGTAGAGTGCATTTTCATTCTCATAATCAGCTCTTGCAATAAGCTCATCAGCGCACTCTCTGATCCTTGCTCTTGCAAGTTCCTTATCCTCATTGCTGAAGCCGTCAAAGCCATCGAGCTTCTTGTATACATAGATCAAAAGCTTCATAAGACCTGCAATACCTGCAAGGAAGTCAGTCTGTGACATCTTTGATATCTTTACATTCTTTACAAGAGCATTAAAAATACTTGCGACCTTAGCCTTGTCAGCTCCCTCACGAGCGAATGAGTAGATAATGCCCGAAGCACCAACAAATCCGCTGAGGTCAACATCGTCATTTGATAATACCTTTTCAAGGTTATACTCAAGCTCGGTTTCTATACGCTTTGCGTATTCAAGAGCCTTCTTATTTCCTGTAGCACGGCTGTGAGCCATAAGATAGAGATACATTCCGGAAAGACCGCCGTAGATATCAGTTCTCATGTATGATACGAAGGTCGGCCAGTCAGGGCTCCTGTTAATGTTGAGCCAGATGATATTGCTGACTTCATGTCCGGGATGCTGAATACTCTTTTCCTCTGTTATCTGTAATATACGCTCAAGGTAATCTTCCTTGGTTAAAGTCTTGTTTTTGATCTCTTCAGGGCATGAGCTTCTCTTTACATTTACCTTATCTGCCGTTGTGCCTTCTTCTTCAAGCTCTTCAGCAAAGCTGAGGCTGATAAAGCCGAGCTGTCTCTTCATATCGAGATCATTCATGCTCAGAATAGTGTCGACAGCACTGCTGAGAAGAGACTTGTCAAACATCTGACCTGTAGCAATGCCCTCTGAATCGATGAGTTCATTTCCTTCAGAAGTACACATAAAGTAAGGGATATCACCGTTGTACATATCTCTTAACTCTGAGCGCACAAGACCTTTGCTTATTCTGCTTCTGTCAGTAACAGCAATTATCTTGAGCAGGAACATCTTTCTGTCCCATGCATTTCTGAAAAGGAGCGGATGACAGCTTGTTCTTACGATCTGATCATAAATATTAGTAGAACGAACGATAACTCTGTTCATCTTTGCAGTAAATGCATCTGTGATGCACTGAACAAAAGCCTGCTTATCTCCGCATACGAGCTTGTAAGTCATCTCAAAGCCGTCCATAATATCCTCAATAAACTTAACAGCATCTTGCTTTTCGCCGTTAAGTACAGGACAGCAGCTGTGAGATTCCATAGTGCCGAACACCTTTTCAAGCTTTATTTCACCGTCCTCACCTCTTACAGGTGAAACGCTTATAAATGGTGATTCCTGCTCTCTCTGACGGCCCATAGCGCCGACTTCGAGCTTCTTCTTAGTATTTGGGTTAACGATCTGCATAGGCAGGAAACCTGTCTTCATTACAGATCTGTCGATAATATCTATAGCTTCGTCACAAGCGCCTTCGATCTTTGCACCCGGATCAAATACGATAGAATGGAGCAGTGTTTCGAGATCGATGAGGATAGGCTCTGCCTTGCTGCAAATGATATTTTCGCTGTGGAAATCCTTGCCGTTGAGCATATAGATTATGCCGAGCAGCTCGCCCATCTTTTTATAGTAATCATGTACCTCACTCTCATTATCGCAAGGCTCAAAGTTGATAAACTCTGTCCAGCCCTGCTTATCAGTTGTGTGATACTTGAATAATTTCAATTCCTTAAATTCAGGACCGCCGTTTTTGTTGAAGTAATCAATAACTTCATTGAATGCATCCTCTGTTTCAAGAGATCTTGGCTTGTAAACGATCTTGATGTCATCGTTAAAAGTCATGATGCAAACCATTCTGCCTTCTCTGTGGCTGTCGCCCTCTGAGAAAGAGATCTGCTTGATGGTCCTGACGTTGCTGTTTATCTTTGTTCTGATATTTTCAATTTCTTTTTCTGTACCGCAGATAAGCTCTCTTGCCATATTTACGAACCATCTGCATCTTACGTCTAACAGACGAATAAGCTCAGGGTAATTATTATAAACACCTGTAAGGAACTCGGGATCCTTAAGCATCTCGTTAAACTGTTCCTGCATCTCAGTTTCATTTTCACCTGAGAGCTTATCCTCTTTCTTTGTATAACCAAATTCCTGAAGGATAACTCTGAATGCTATATCATAGCACTGTGTATAAAGTGCTGTGAATGTATCTTCGCATAAAAGTTCTTTATCTTCGATAATACTGCAGGATTTAACCATCTCAATTATCTGCTCACCTGCATTTCTGAGCAGCGGGCGGAAAAATTCATTCCATGTATATTTATCTGTAACTGCAGAAAACATAGCATCATAAACAGTGCTGTAATCTGCAGCAGTATTTTCGGTAATTAAGTTTTCAATTAATTCTGTCTGAGAATCAGCTTCAGAATCGTAGTTTTCAAGGACCTCATCTAAAGTACAGCCCCAGTATTCTTCAATATAGTTATTAAGTTCTTCTGTGTCCTTTACGTTAGGTAAAAGCTTTGTCCATGTTTCTATTGTAGATTCTTTTGTAAGCATTCTCATTTTATTATCCAACTTTCATTAGTTATTTTTGTTTTAATACTGATCCTTTTCAGTATGGAACTGAAAAGGATCAGTATAGCAAATCTTTAGTTTTTTATAATTACTTAGTGCGTGGTCTATAGCAAACGACGCCTTTGGTTACAAGTGTTGTTATGATAGGTCCGCAAGCTGCAATTGAAGCGATTACTGAAGGTGTAATACCGCCGCCTGCTTCCTCGCCAAGTGACATTTCGTTTGCTTCTTCAAGAAGCTCATTCATTTCTGTTGTTTTCTTTTCTGACATTGTTTTTTTCTCCTTATTATTTTTTAATTACTTTGAAAATGGGTTGCATGATCTGCGGCCTGGGAAACACTCTGCTGAGATGGTATGTATTAAACCGCAGCCACGGACTATTGTTGCGATTGGATTGATAAAACCTGCGCCTGTCTCCTCACCAAGTGACATTTCGTTTGCTTCTTCAAGAAGCTCGTTCATTTCTGTTGTTTTCTTTTCTGACATTGTTTTTTCTCCTTTAATCATTTAATTTTAATATAATCAATAACTATTTATTTAAAAACAGTTATATGAATCAGAATAATTTTCTTCCGAACGATCGGAAAGTACCTGTCCTGCGTCCATAGTCTGTATCAAACGCTCTAAACATATCCGGTTGAATGTAAGCACTCGAACCTATTGCAGAGCCGACCTTTGAGGTACCTGCGCCCTCTTCAAGATATTTGTCATCAACTTCCTCGAGAAGAGAGATCTTTGCGATTTTGCTGCTTTTCTTAAACATTTCTGCATTCTCCTATTTCAAATTTTTTTAATATCATCTGGTTTTGAATTTTTCATACCGGATCTGTTTTTCTGTATTAACTATAATACTTTTTCCGTTTTCTCTCTACCTTATCGGAGTAAACAGGACATTTTTCATAGTGAGTAAATATTGCTGTTTTTTGAGGAATTCTGTTGTTTTTCCCCTTGCATGATTATACTATACTCCTCATTCTGCGTTTCCGCTATCAAAACGGAGTAAACGTATTTTTCACAGGAGTAAATGGTAAAAAACAACGTTTTCAAGGCATATTTTGTCTGAAATTTTTGAAATTGCACTGAGTGCAAATCCAAAAATCCTCGAAAAATCATTGAAAACGCGACCGATACATGATATAATAAAGAAAAAACCTCAGAAAGGCAAAGATATGATCGTTATATCCTTATTAAATAGAAAGGGCGGCGCAGGAAAGACTACAGCCAGCGTAAATTTAGCAGCCATATTCGCCCACACCTATAAAAAGCGCGTACTTTTAGCAGATATAGATCCACAGGCAAATGCAACCACATACCTTAACAAGTTCATCTCAAAGGACGAGATCAGCATATACGATGTGCTGTGCAAGGATACTCCCATAAAAGAAGCTATCATCGACACCGATATAGATAACCTTAAACTTATACCTGCAAATGTCAACCTCGACAATGCCGACACTCAGCTTATGATGCTCCCTACGGCAAAGGAATTCGTCTTAAAGAAGAAGCTCCGCGAGCTGGACGGCGAATTCGACTACATATTCATAGACTGTCCCCCTGCAAGAAACAACCTTACCACAAACGCTCTCACAGCCAGCAATTACACCATACTCCCCTGTGAAGCTACGGAATACGGCATAGACAGTATTTTTGCAATGACAGAGTTCATTTCCAATGTACAGTCAGATGTAAACGACAACCTCAAAGTCGCAGGCATACTTTTCACAAAGCGTGAGAATACCACCGCTCAGCGTTACTATATAGAACAGTTCAAAACAAATCTCGATTCATACCACTTCTTTGATACCGAGATCAGAAAGACTACCGTAGTCGAAAAGAGTCTTGCGGAGCATTCTCCCCTGATCGTATACGGCAAAAAGGAAGAAGTCACCAATGATTACATAAAAGTAGCGAAAGAGCTGGAACAGATAATCAAAGGAGAGATCTGAATAAATGGCTAAAAAGTTCAATCCAACCAATGCAGCTGACAGATTTGCCAAGCTGGGCGATGAAGCCAAAAAGGCTAAAAATAAAGCTGACAGGACCGAAATGATACCTATCAGCTCTATAATAATGAATGAGGATAATGTTTTCAGTGCTAACGATACCGATGAAGAAATACAGAGCTTAGCCGAAAACATCAAGGAAAACGGACTTATCCACAACATCACCGTAGCGGAAACTAGTCCCGATCAGTATCTCCTCATCTCAGGCGAACGCCGCACAAAGGCTATGAAGTACCTTGGAAGAGATACAATAAAGGCAAACATAAAAAGCGGACTGTCCGAATTTGAGATACTGAAGCTGCTCTTCTTTGCCAACAGTGAGACCAGAGAATACAGCACAGAAGAAAAGATACACATTATAAATGATTTCAAAGAAAAAATAAAAAGATTTAGCATCAACGATAAGGCGTCTGTAAGCGCGTTTAACAGCTATGTCTCCGAAGCCTTTAATATACACCCTCGACAGGCTTCAAAGCTTATAAGCATATCCTCAGAGCTCTCAGAGGGGCTGAAAGAGCTTCTATTCTCCGACATTATAGACATAAACACTGCAGCAGCCTTTGCGCAGCTCCCGGAAGACTATCAGGACTATGCCGCTGATCTTATTGCCGCAGGAAACCAGAAGGATACAAAAGGCTCTGTTCAGAAAGCTCTCGACTTTACCAAGCTTTCAAAGAATGTGATCTCAAAATCAAACAATTCTCTTTCCAAGAACAAGGCCTCCTATGCTTACTACAGCAAACGCCTTGAAAGCACAAGGGAAAAGATACCTCCTCTTACGATCATGCTCTCACAGGAAGGTACCGACGAGGAAGCGATATTTAAGCAGATCAACGACCTTAATGAAGATATCCGTAAATACGAAAAGATCCTCAAAGAACTGGACGAAGAGAAAGAAAAGATGCTTCAGCTCCAGGGCAAGGACATAGATAAGATATTCAAGGAATTTTCAAAGAGCAGAAAAAAGTCTCAGCCCAAGCCCGATGACACAGAACTTATATCAAAAGAAGTTCAGAAACTTGAGGCATCAGTCAAAAAGCTTATGGGATTAGCTCCTTCCAAGGAACTGGAAAAGATAAGTTCCCTTATTGAAAAATACCGTATCTCACAAGATAAAAATTAAAGTGCAATTTTTATAAAACACGAAAAGCAGGCAAAAAGCCTGCTTTTTTATTGTGAAATTTTTGGATTTGCACTCAGTGCAAATCCAAAAATTTTCGTTGCTGTTTATTCAATTACGGGTTCTTTATTTCTTGTTTACAGTTATGACATTCAAACGATACCGTAATTTTTTCTCTATTTTATATCATATCTGAGATTGTAAACACGAGTTCCAGTCGTGCGCTTGCACCTAAAAACGGAGTGAGAGATTTGAACTCTCACGCCTATAATATCAAAATGTGCTGATGAATTAGCCCATATGTCAGCGGCGAGGGGAATTGAACCCCTGTCCATAACTTGCAACGCCTTTGTAAGATATATTTTTATTTTCGGCTATCGCAAACAACGCAAAATAGCATATTTGCAGAATCAATTCCCACCAGATCATTTCTTGATCCACACCAATAAAAAATTCTTAGTGGTTGTAATCTGAATCATATAAATTTTCGGATTTGCACCAAGTGCAAAATCAAAAATTTTCATTGCTATTTATTCAATTACGGGTTCTTTATTCCTTATTTACGGTTACAACATTCAAGCAATACCGTAATTGATTTTCTTCATATTATATCTGGTTTCTGTCGTGCGCAACATAACAAAGTCTACTTGCTCCATGTTTTACAATATTTACTCTATTATCCTTGAAAAAAAGAATAAAACTGATAATATTTAATTATCAAAATCTTATTGAAAGGAGTGTATTAAAATGGCCGGAGTTATATGGGATATCATTAAAATAATGTATCATAGTGCTTGTGACGGAATATCAAATCGTGTTGAAAGCGTCATTGCAAAATATTATTAAAAAAAAGCTCTCCGCAAGGGGAGCTTTTTTTATTAAAAATCATAGTAGTAAATATCTTAATAAAATATGCAAAATGAGTTATCATGTATACATAGGGCAATATTTAGCCTTAAATATTGTTGTAAAGGATTTGATACAAATGAAGAACATAATCAAAAAGATTTTAGCAACAGCAATGGCATTTACTTTGCTCGGTACTGACACAACTATGTCAAAGGAAATAAATCCTAAGTCAGCAAACACACTGTCGGCTCATGCTGCACATCATTGTAACTATAACAGGGTTTCTTTTAGATATGGTTGCTATATTGTATATTCTTGTTCTTGCGGCAGAACTTATGCAACTTTCAGGCATAGATATAATAATTCAAATGTTTGTATAGACTGCGGTTACAAATATTATTAATGACAAGTATAAAGGCTCTCCATTTAGGAGAGCTTTTTTCTTATATACACTAGCTCCAGTCGTGTACCTACTCCCTTAGCAGGTGAGCATTTTTGAAACTTGCTTATTATCAGTCAATCCATCCATGTTTGTTTGATAGTTATTTTAAGATATATTTTATAATATACTTTCGGCTATCGTAAACAACGCAAAATAGCATATTTGCAGAATCAATTACGGCAACGATATTTCTTGATTACGGCAACGATATTTCTTAATTACGGGTTTCATATTTCCAATTACGGTAACAGCATTTCTTAATTACGGAGAACTATATTGACTAACACCGTAATTAGTGGTATAATTATTTTTGTAAGTATTTCTTTGAGGTGATCATATATGTCAGAATTATTTGAAACTGCCATAATTGAAAAAAGAAATGTATTAAATGAAATTAGAGCAAGTAATTTAACGCTGCAGGAATTGCGTTTCTTTTCAATTTATCTGTCAAAAATTAATCCAAGAGATGAAAATACAAGAAGCGTAAAATTTCCGTTTGCCGACTTTAAAAAAATAATGGATTTTGGAAAGCTGAATATACAGCAATTAAAAAACAGCGCAGATAGTATATTAGGAAAAAAAGTTTTTATTCCACTCGAAAGCGGAGGCTTTGAAGGAATAGTATTGTTTGATAAATGCAAAGTAGATAAGAACAGCAATGGTGAATGGTTTGTAGAAATAAGCGCCAGTAACGCAGCTATGCCTCTGATGTTCGATTTTAAAGAACGCTATTTCAGATATGAACTTTGGAATGCTTTGCGTCTTAGATCACCAAACCAAATAAGAATGTATGAGATATTAAAACAGTATGAGAAATTAGGAAAAAGAGAACTATCAGTAAAAGATCTTCGAGAATTACTTGGTATATCTGATACAGAGTATTCAAGCAGGACCGGGTGGTCAGATTTCAAAAAAGGAGTACTCGACAGTTGTCAGAAAGCTCTTAAAGAGATCACGGATATTTCCTATACTTATGAACGAGGTAAAACAGGTGCGGGAGGAAAATGGCTGACTATTATCTTTCATATCTCAAAAAATGTTCCCGTAAATACACAGATGACATTATTTGAATCCGAAATTGCAGAATATATTGATCTGAAAAAAGTCAAAGGAAATGACAGCGAAGAAAATGCCGAACGGCTTTCACCTGAGCTCCAGAACATGATACTTTTTGCAGACGATCTTACAAAGAACGATGTCAAAGAGATATATTATGCCATGCAAGAAAAAAGCTATGAAAATATATTTTTGTCGTTCAAACGCCTGTATCAGACTGCCGTAAATAACGATCCGGCTAATTTAAAAGCATACATCCTCGGCATTATCAGAAATGAAAAAATCTGAAAACTTGTGATACGAATCATAAAAAATTTTTGGATTTGCACTCAGTGCAATTTCAAAAATTTTCAATTTTCTGAAGCCAAAATATTTCATCAAGAACAACTTGAAAAGAAATAAGAGCGACAAAAGTCGCTCTCTTTTTTTGAAAAAAGAGCTCGTATTTTTGTAATAGAACTCTCGCTCAAATGGACTGATATCATACAAATCTACTTTAAAAATTTTCATTTTTTTCAATTTTAGAAGCAAGTACAAAAATAGCAGCAGGAGTGCTGTTTACAATTTAGACATAATTTGTTTACAAGAAAAAAGCTGCTCAATACGATACGTGCAAGTCAACAAATTGCTTGGTTAGTACATCACTTTTTAAGTTCCATAACAAACAGACTTGCTCACAAATCAATTAAATCTGCACTATCGGAAAGAAAAAATATATCCGTTCGTCAGGACGGATACTGTCACGCAATATCTATTTTGACATGATATGTCAAAGCAGAAATGTGCCCTTTTGTCAAAAAGGGTACCGTCACGCAATACCTGTTTCGGCAAAGCTCCCTCAGAGCTCTGACATAACAGAATCACGCTGAGAAAAAAATGAAAATATTTTCAGTGTGACAGCTCTGCAGCGTAAGGGAATCTCCCTTAAACCCTTGACTATTTTTTGAAAGGGAATGAAAAAACATGTATCCAGAAAGCATGCAATAAAAATATTTTACAATAAAAAGAAAGCATAATATCCTTGCTTGACAGATAAAATCAACTGCTATATAATAATCATGCAATAAGAATTAAACCATTATATTTTCAAACGTGATAAGGAGTCTTAACATGAAAAAAACTTTAAAAACAATACTGATTTTAGTTGTATTTATAATTGGCTGCTTTGGCGGCGGAATACTGGCAGGAAAAATAATAAAACATATATTTGGAGAGTCGGTATCAACAAACGGAGGCAATAACACAGTTATTATAATTTCAACGTTTGTCTCATTTTTTGTTTCCTTTCTGCTTACAGTAATAATACATGAGACCGGACATCTTGTCTGCGGATTGATTACAGGATATAAGTATCTCTTATTCAGGGTAGGCTCTCTTTCTCTGATAAAGCGCAACAATAAATTTGAATTCAAAAAATTCTCCATACAAGGCACAGGCGGACAGTGTATACTTATGCCGCCTGATAGTAATGATCCTAAAAAAGTTCCCTGCTTTCTCTATCACTTAGGCGGCGGACTTTTCAATTTTATCACCGCGCTTATAGCTTTTCCTATAGCATTTGCTACTCACAGCAATATTCTAAGACCTTTTTTTCTGATATTAGGAATGTTATCACTTTTTCAAGCTCTTATGAATCTTATCCCCAGAAAGGGACAAATTCCGAATGATGGTTATAACATACTTATGATGCTGCGAAAACCAGCTGAGAGAGTTGCTATGTACAAAGCACTCAAAGTCAATGGTCTTCTTTTTAACGGCTCAACGCCTTCTCAGATACCTCCTGAGTTGTATGATCTTGGTGCTGAAGGTTTCTATGATGTAGTCGAAAAAGTGCTCAAAGGTGAAGCACACATTGACAGTTTAGACTTTGAAGGCGCAGAAAAACTCTTTTCTGAAAGTGCCGATAATAACACGATCAAATATTATCAGCTTGAAAGTCGTTCTGAGCTTATGTTCTGCAAGATAATGAATAATGCTCCGGCTGAAGAAATAGACAAGATATATGACAACGAGCTTGCCAACTTCATAACCGCAGCAGGTAAAACATTAATATCAAAGCGCAGACAAATGTATGCTTATCAATTGCTGTACAAGCATGATGAAGAGGCTGCTGAAAAGGAATATCAGGCAGCCATGAAGCTCAAAGACACATACCCTATCGAGGGTGAAGTCACTGCCGAACTCAAACTCATAGACTTCATAAAATCACGTAAAGAAGCCGCTTTACAAAGTTAAATACTAAAAAAGCTCCCTGTGTTTACACATAGGGAGCTTTTAATTTATTCCTCAATATCCGTTTCTATCATACGGCAAAGATACGAAAATCTCTTTTCTTTTTTTGGAGAATAAACATTCATCTTATTGATCTGACTTACAAGATAATTGCACATCTCGATATGGTCATGACTTGGAACTGCTTTCATTGTAAGATCCTGAAGCACTCTGACCTGATCGGAAGTAAACTCATCATTAAGCGCATCTCTGCCCAGAAAATTTGCAAGCTCAGAACCGTAATCATTCTCTTTTGTTTCAATGACATTTTCTATTTCGTGATCTAGCAAAGCATCAACTATTTCAGACTTTGGCTGCATATCTATAAATTCATCGAGAGTGAGCTGATCTATATACTCTTCATTCCTGCTTATGTAAAAAATAATAGACAGCCATCTTCCGCCTGCACCCGTTCTTCCGCGCTCATAGGTGAAGCATATATCCGTTGTCTCTTTCAGAGCCTGCTGGCAGCTGTCAAGGACTTTCTTTTTGAAATTCGACCAGCCTGTACGATCAGAGTATTCGTGATCAGAAACGCCAAGCAGAGCCCTAAGCTCCTTGACTTCGATCTCACGCTTTCCTATTGACTCATACTGCTTCAGTATCTCGTACATACGCACCTGATTAGCAGATTTAAGACGCAAAGCGTTCCAGAGCTCATACTTGAAATAATGGCTTTTGAAGTCAAACATAAGCGGAAGTGCCTTATCATGGGCGTCTATCTCCATATACCACTTGCCGTCATCATCCTGATCTATACGGCATTCCTTAAAAAGCTGAAAAGCAGTATATCCGCCTCTTTCAGTCGGAATGTGAACGAGCTTTGTCAGCAGACTGTCTGTGCTTGCACGCAGCTGACCTATATTGAGTTTCCCAAAATTCATTATGCGCTGAAAATCTTCTATAGGAAATCTTACTGCTCGTGTAGAGAGATCCCAGGGATTGATCCTGGATAAGTAGATGCTGAAAAAACGAAGCTCCTGCACAGTCATATTGTTGCTTCTGAGTTCGTTAAGTACATTTCTTTTTTCAACTATTGCTGTTTCATAAATTTTAGACACTGTAATCACCCCGATAAAAGTATATCACAGCATTAAGTACTTGTCAATAGTGAAGTACGTAATTAAGAAATAATCGGTACGTAATCAGAAATAGAAAGTACGTAATCAGAAATAGAAAGTACGTAATTGAGAAATGCAAAGTACGTAATCGGAAATATAAAGTACGTAATTGAGAAATGCAAAGTACGTAATCAGAAATATAAAGTACGTAATTGATTCCGCAAAGGTGCTATTTACCGTCGTTTGCGATAGCCGAAATCAAGTATTAAATCAATATTAAATCAAGTATTAAATCAATCTATCAATCAATAGAGAAATTTTTGACCGACTGACCGACCGATAATAAGCTGTTGAAAAATGTTGGTACTGTTGAAAGTCATAATTCTTACTTTTTATGATTGGTATAACAATTTTTGCTAAAATAGTTTGATAAGATTGACATTTTTAATGGCTTATGCTATAATAAATTATATTTAAATAGACTACACAATTTGTTAAACAAACATATGCAGAAAATATAGGAGAATTATATTATGAAAACTAACATGAATGATATTTGCAATAATTATATTGTTAATTATAATACGGTGAAGTCTGTATTTAAGCATGAAAGTGAATATATTTATCCCATATGCGCAAATGTGTTTTGTACCCATAATAGGATCATTTCTGAAGATGAACTCATACAGAGTAATAAGATCCTTAAGGAAAACATAAGCGCATTTTCTAATTTCAGAGGATTAGTTAAGGCATACATTGCTTCAATTATTGCTGTCAGTGATAATTCTGAAAAAGTTATAAAAAAAATGACTACCAATTATGATCTTTTGAAAAAAGAATTTTCTTCTTCTTCTTATTTGACGGTTATATCGATAATTTTATCAGAACTCTTTGATGATGAAAAAGTAGTCAATATTATTTCAAAGGGCAAAGAGTTATACAAAAAAATAAAAAAGGAGCATCCGCTCCTTACTTCGTCTGAAGATGTTATATTTGCAATTCTTCTGGTTTTGTCTGAAAAATCTACTGATCAGCTAATAGTAGATATGGAAGAAAGTTATAAAATATTAAAGCCATTGGCTTCAAATAATGTTATTCAATCTGTATCACATATATTGGCGTTTTCTAATAAGTCGCCAGCAGAGAAAAGTGAATATTTTAAAAAGTTTATAGAAGCTATAAACTCTTCTGGATTAAAATACAGTAAAGATCGTGCTTTTACTACTTTAGCCTCTCTTTCAATCATTGACGCTGATATGAATGAGATAATAGATAATATTAAGGAAGTAGATGAGTTTCTTTCAAAACAGAAGCCATATAAAGGTGTATTTGGTTTCGATCAGAAATCACGGTTTATGAATGCAGCTATGTTAGTTTCAAATGTCTATTCGAATTCAATTATATCTTCTGCTGCAGTAAGTACGAGCACGATTGCTATTGTTGCAGCTCAGCAAGCTGCTTTATGTGCGATTATTACTTCAACTGCAGCTACTTCGGCTTTAACGGCTACTTCATCATATTAAGTAATTTTATGTACAAGAGTAGGGGATTTATTTTTACAATCTGTTATAAGTGTTATTGTTCATAATTTTAAATAAGTATTGATATGCATTGATTATTTTTGAATTAGAAATCAAACCAGTCCCAGAACATTTTTCCGTATCCTTTCATTGTTTTTTTCTTACTAATTTTTGATAAACTTTAACTAAGTATTGATATGCATTGATTATTTTTGAATTAGAAATCAAACCAGTCCCAAAACATATTTTTCATCCTTTCGTTGTTTTTTACGGTTCCGTTTCATTGATCTTATTATAGTCCGAACAGGTAAAATTAACTATAAAAACAGAGCGAACAGGATAATTTTTGGAGTAAATGGTTGTTCAACATTCACAGAAAAAGTGTGTTATTAACATATCACAGCATATAAGTAAATAGAAAGGAGAATGATATACCGCATAAAATCGCTGTATATTGGGTATTAATGATATGAGGATTGCAATTTGTGATGATCAGATGCCTTTACATGATGATCTGAAAAAAAATCTTGAGGAGTATGCTCTTAAAAGGCATTTGATAATAGTTTATGATGATTACTTAAAAGGGGCAGATCTTATAGCCAGTGATATAGAATATGATATTATATTCATGGATTATCAGATGGATGATCTGGACGGACTTGAAACTTCAAGACGAATAAGAAAGAAAAATATTAAGACGACAATAATATTTCTTACAAGTTTCAAAAACATAGTTTTTGATACATTTGAAGTAAATACTTTTCGTTTCCTTGTAAAGCCGATAGATATGGAAAAACTGTCATCGGCTATGGATGATTACCTGGCAAGTCTTGATGACAGTAATTTTGTATTAATAAAGACAGAGGATGATAACAAGAGACTGAATATCGATGATATAATTTATATTGAGGCAGCGGACAAATACTGCTATATAAGAACTGTTGAAGATAATATACTGTATAAAAACACTTTATCTGATATTGAGAAACAGCTTCCTGAAGAGAAGTTCTTCAGAAGCCATCGTACTTACCTTGTTGGATTCAAGCATATAGTTTCGCATACCTCTACGGATATATTATTCGATAATAAAGAGCGTGCTCTTATCAGTAAATTAAAGCTTACGCCATTTAAAAAGGCATTTACAGATTATGTGAAACGCTATAATTTTGATAAGAGGTGAGTAATTTGTTAGTTGTTAATGTAGTATTAACTTGTATAGCATATTTTTTACTTGATGCATTGATCATTCAAATGGTTGGATGTATTGGAAACTGTAAAATAAAAAGTAAAGTTTTAGCTGTATTAATGCTAATAATAACAATGATTCCAATAATTATAGTTATTTATAAGTTTAATGTAGGAATTTTTAGATATCCTATAAAAATATATTTTTTGATTGCAAGGTTAGTTTTATATTCTGTAGTGTTTTGGAATTTTAATATTAAAGTACTATATGTCTTTTTAGTAACATTTACAACGAATCAAATCTATTCTAATTTAACATTATATTTATTCAAAAGATTGAACAAAAGCATGGTGGCTATGTTTTTGGAAGTTATTGTACTTGCAATTTTATTGGTTTATATAAAAAAAGGAAAAAAGGAAGAAATTTATAAACAGCTTATTATGTCTCTTCCAAGAAAACTTTACATATTAATACTTGTAATGTTACTTATAGCTTCAATGTTTGTAATGGGAGCTACAAGACCTAATAATGAAGTATTTATTAAGTATTTACTGCTTCCGTCTATGATAGGATTAGTTATATCGACTATAGCTATCATCAGGATCGGTATATCTGAAAACGAAAAGAAATCCGCTGTAGATCTGCTTTCAAAGCAGATGGAAGGACAGATCGGATATTACGAGAAGATAAATAAAATATATGGTGAATTCAGAAGCTTCAGACATGATTATAAGAATCATGTGCTTTGTCTGAGAGGTCTTATTGCCGCAGACAAAAAGGATGAGGCTCTGGAGTATATGAACACCATGCAGGATATGTCTTCTGTGGGAAAGAACAAGTATCACACAGGAAATGTTATCATTGATGCGCTACTTGATGATAAGAGCGATAAAGCTGGAAAGGTCAGAACAAAACTTGATTTTGACGGTGTTGTTCCTTCATCAGGTATAAGTAATGCAGATCTTTGTATAATCATGGCTAATGCCATTGATAATGCTATCGAGGCTTGTTCAAAGGATGAGTCTGAAAATGAAAAGATCATAAAAGTAGATTCTGATTTCAGACAGGGATATTTTTTCCTGAGAGTTTCTAATCCTATGTTTGAGGAAGTTAAATTCAAGGGAAAGAATAAGGTCGTTACTTCAAAGGCTGATAAGGAGCATCACGGATTCGGCGTTGCGAACATAGTTCATACTGCCGAGAAACACGGCGGTACTGCTGAGATATCTACAGATAACGGGCAGTTTACTATTGAAGTTCAGCTTATGCTTGAACAGACATATGCAGAACAGTCTGCATAATCTCAAAAGGGTTTTATTTAAAAAACAGCAGCTTATGTTTGTTGCTGTTTTCTTAAGATATGAATAAAGCTATAAAATTATTCCAAGGAGGAAACAGAGAAAAATAATGGAAGTACTAAAAGCAGAAAATCTCGTAAAAACATTCGCACTAAGTGACAAACAAAGAAAAGCTCTTGGAACAAATGAAAAAAATAAGATAGCAGTAAACGGAATAAGCTTTACTGCAAGATCAGGAGAAGTGTTCGGACTTCTGGGACCGAACGGCGCAGGCAAGACAACGACAATGCGTATGCTTGCAACACTTATCAAGCCTGACAGCGGAGATGCACTTTATAACGACGTCAGTGCAGTAAAGACTCCTGAAAAGATACGTTCAGAGCTTGCATTCCTTACTACGGACTTAAAGCCTGATATGAAATCAACACCAAATCTAATGTACGATTTCTTTGCAGAGCTTTATCATGTTCCGAAGGATAAGGCTGAAAAGCGTAAAAAAGAGCTTTTTGAAGAGTTCGGTATAAACAAGTATGCCGATACTATGATATCAAAGCTCTCACAGGGACAGAGACAGAAAGTCTCACTGGTAATATCGGTTATACATGATCCGAAGTTCATTATATTCGATGAGCCCACAAACGGACTTGATATCATTGCATCACGTGTAGTCCGTGAGTTCATACTGAATATGAAAAAAGCAGGCAAATGTATGATAATCTCAACTCATTTGTTTGATCTTGTAGAGAAGGTCTGTGACAGGGCAGCCATGATAATGGACGGAAGAATAGTTGCAGATGATACTCTCGAAAACCTCATGCAGGGACGCTCGCTTGAAGAGGCGTTCTATGAAATATATACAAGCATTAACGGCGGAAAAGATGAGGTGTGATCATGAGAGATATTATTACAGTTGCAAAAAAAGAATTAAAAGCATTTTTTAGCGATAAAGCAATACTGCTTCAGATGTTTATCCTTCCTTTTGCCATAGTATTTGGTTATGGCATGCTTATGGCGGCAACTTGGTCAAATATTGCAGATGATAAAGCACCGAAGAAAAACGAAACAGTTATTGCTTACAGTATGAATGCACCTGATGAATTCAAGACTGTACTTGATGAGCTTGGCATAAAGCCTGCACCTGATAAAGATATTGAGAAATACAAGGATCAGGTCAAGAGTAAAGAAGCAGACATGATCATGGTATTCCCAGAAGATTTCAAAATGGATGAACCGGGTTCATCAACACTGTCAAATATAGATATCTTCTATAATTCTGACAAGAAGTCGTCAATGGAACTTTATTCAAAGGCTACAGTGATGTTTACTACTATGCAGCCGAGAATATTTACATTCAATGAATCGACTGATACAGATTATGACCTTATAGACAAGGCATCAATGCTGAGAAATCTCCTTGGTGGAATAATCCCGCTCATTGTATTCATGGCAGTGTATATGGTTTGTATGAGCCTTGCAGCAAACTCTATTGCAGGTGATAAGGAAAAAGGCTTCCTCAATACATTGCTTGTAACACCTATCAAGAGAGAAAGTCTTGCAGCAGGAAAGTCGATATCGATACTTGTAGTAGCAATAATCGCAAGCTGTTCAGCATTCATAGGAATGGCGATCTCACTTCCAAAGTTTGCCGATGCATTAAAGATAGCAGAAAAAACAAGCTACAGCATACCAGATTATGGTGTACTGTTAGGAGCAGTAGTAACAGGTTCATTTGTATGTGCAGTAATACTGCTTATAATTTCAACAGTGGCAAAGGATACAAAGCAGGCAACAACACTTTCACCGATAATTCTGCTTGTAGTAATGATTCCTTCACTGATGTGCTCGACAGAAAGCTTTGCAGCACACGTTGAGAATCTTGGAACAACAAACTATGTTATTCCTGTATGGAATTCAGTAAAGCTTCTTCAGGACGGAATCAAGCTTAATTATTCATGGACAAATGCAGGTATAACATTCGGAGTAAATGTTGCTGTTGCATTATTTGGAATATTCTTTATTGGTAAGCTTTTCAACAGAGAAAAGATAGTAAACGGTTAATAAAAAATGCACGCTGTAAAGCGTGCATTTTTTTATCTTCTTGCGTTGCAGAACGGACATTTGTTGTATTTTGATGCAAATATGTTTCCGCAGTACTGACAGGTAACTGTGCTGCCTGAGCTGTCTGTAGCATTATCGTAAGTTGCTGATGTTGTGGGGAAACTATCAAGTGACGGCATCATATCGCTTTCGTTCTTACTGTTTTCGGGCATCATCTGTTTGTACTGGTCAATGAACGAATTGAACTCTGTATCGCGTTCTTTTTTGTCAGCCTTGTAATCGGAATAAGTGTAATTCTTGCCAGATTCGTTTATACGCTGTCTGCGTATGGTCTGTGGGTCTAAAGGCTGGGTGTTATTGTTCTTGCTTACATTGTTATTGACGCTGATATTGCTTCTGTTTGATGAATATGGTGTGGAATTATAGCTGTTACCGTAAGTATTCCTGTTGCCGTACGAGCTGCTTCCGCCGTATGTATTGCTGTCGGTATCAAGAGGTGCAGGTTGTGCTTTCCTGTACTTGAATGACGGATAAAGCATTAAAAATGCATGGAGCAGCACAAAGCCCAGCATGAAAAGCATAGGTCCGAGCTGGTGCATATCAGGCTTCATGGAAATATTATCCGTTAAATAACGGAATGAGCTTATGAGTGACTCGTCTAAATCGTTTTTATCATACAGATAAGAATGAAAAGCTGAATTGAACTGTGCTGCTGTTTGTTCTGTGAGTACACTGTCGGTATTATCTCCCTGCATACCCTCCCAGTACCAGTCGCTGGAATGATTGGCTTTATCATGCGGCTGAGAATATATTATGAGCCAGTGCATTTCGTCATTGAATTCGGAAAGATACCTGTTGTATGCATAGTCTTCCAGTGAGGAGTAGGTTTTTTTCCAGTCGTCGTTATAGATAGTGATAACGGCAGGTGTGATATCAGTTTTTTTCTGGAAAGCCTTGAGTTCCTTCATTACCTCGCTTTCGTCATCGATAGCATCTGCTTCATCTTTGATGATTATGGTGTGGTCGCTGTACTTTGGTATGTGCGGTACAGCCTTGATGATACCTGATATACTTACCCATAGGAAAGGCAGGTATATCAATATCGCAAATACAGTTGCGAAAGAGAAGCCGGGTTTGAAATCCGAGCCTGCATAGAAGTACCTCGGCTGGTTACGATGGTAATATACATACCTGCGAGAATTGTGGAATGGTCTGCTGCTTGTCCTTGTTCTGGAACTGCTGCTGTGAGAGCCTCCGTGACCGCCGTGTGAGCCGCCGCCGTGAGAACCTCCGCCAGATGAATGTGGCATAATATAACCCCCCTATATCAAATATAATGGATATATTTTATATCATACTCCGCAAAAAGTCAAGACTTTTTTGTGACTCATTTATTTCGCATATTTGAACTCATATTTGCCCAATGATATTCGTATGTAATTTTATATATGATCCTTGAAAAAGAAATGATCGCGTTCAATACAATACATATCACCTTATCACAGAAATGCCGTTTTTGGCTGCATGATCCTATTATCAAAAAATATGGTTTTTAAGTATTCGGACAAGTGATACTGCAATAGAATATAACGGAGGCGATTTCTATTGCAGAGTTAAGCAGATCAGGTCATCATTCGCAGGAGAAAACTGTAATAACGGAAAAGGGGAACATGGTTGTTGAAAATCTCTTCCCTGATAAAAATGACCATAAAAAGTTAAAGGCTGCGAAAGCGGAGCTGTACGGAGTTTTCTCAAAGTACGTGAAAAACAGTGATAAAAAATAAATACAGTGTTTGCGCTGCGGCAAAGCAGTGCAGCGGACAGTTCTGAAAGGAGCTGATATTATCGTAGCTATCTATGCAAGACAATCTGTTGATCGTGCGGACAGCATCTCCATAGAACATCAGATAGAACTATGCAAATATGAAGCAAGAGGTGAGACTTTCAGGACGTATATAGACCGCGGTTACAGCGGCAAGGATACGAACCGTCCCGAGTTCGCACAGATGATGAACGATATAAGGCTCGGTGAGATAAATACGGTCATTGTTTATAAGCTCGACCGCATAAGCCGTTCAATACTTGATTTTTCGGCGATGATGGAAATGTTCGGCAAATACGGTGTGCAGTTCGTTTCTGCAACGGAAAAGTTTGACACTTCCTCGCCAATGGGAAATGCAATGCTGAATATCTGTATCGTATTTGCACAGCTTGAACGCGAAACTATACAGAAGCGAGTTGCTGACGCATATTTTTCACGGAGTCAGAAAAGCTTTTACATGGGAGGAGCTATACCCTACGGGTACAGAAAAGTGCCTGCTGTAATTGACGGGGTGCATACTTCAATGTATGAGCCGATACCCGATGAAGAAAATGTCGTCCGCATGATGTTTGAGATGTACTCTCAGCCGCAGACTTCATACGGTGATATCATTGACAGAATGAATGAGCTTGGGATAAAAAAGCGCGGAAAAGACTGGGTAAGACAGCGGATAAGGGAGCTTATCCTAAATCCCATATACGTAAAGGCTGACTCTGATGTGTATGATTTCTTCAAGGAGCATGGTGCAGTGCTTGTGAATCTGCCCTCGGATTATATCGGAGTCAACGGCTGCTACTGCTACAAAAGCCGTTCAGATAAAAGGAAAAAAATCACAGAAATTGAAGGCAAGCAGATAGTTCTTGCTCCGCACAAGGGGATAGTGGACTCGGCATTATGGCTGAAATGCCGTAAAAAGTGCATGGGGAGAGCGCAGATCATACCTTTGCAGAAGGCGAGAAATTCATGGCTGTGCGGCAAGATAAAGTGCGGAGAGTGCGGCTATGCTCTTACTGCAAAGCAGTTCGACAACGGGCGGCGGCGTTACCTCATCTGCTCAAACAGGCTCGGTACAAAATGCTGTAAAGGGGCAGGTACGCTGTATACTGCTGCGATAGAAAAGCTTGTGTGTGATGAGATAAACGAAAGGCTGACTGAGCTGGGAAAGCTTTCACCGTCGAAAAAAAGTGCTCCCGATAGTGAACTTGCTATGCTGGAGAATGAGCTTGCTGAGACAGACAAGGAGATAAACGGACTTCTCGAAAAAGTCGCCAATGCTGATAACGTGCTTTTTCAGTACATAAACCAGCGTATTTCCGCTCTTGACAGTCGGAAAAACGAAATATATCAGCGCGTGAAGAAGCTCGGTTCGGAAAAGTGTATTCCTGACTGCACGATAGACTATCATTCAGCGATGTGGGACGAGCTGAGCTTTGACGATAAACGTCAGGTGGCAGATATACTTATCCGCATCATATATGCTACAAGTGAAAAAATAATCATTCAGTGGAGAATATGAGTTCTCTTGAACGAAACGGCGAAGCACTTCGCATAGCACAGGATAATCTTGACTCTAAAAACTTCTATGCCTGCAATCCTTCCTTTGATAAAAACTGCGGCAAAAGATGAACGTATAAGGCTTCCGATATTTTCGGAAGCCTTTTTTATGGAAATATTACGGGAATATCCGACAAAAGAAGTCAGCGACAGCAGTCATTTATCACGGGTTAAAATGTGATGTGGATGAAAAGCATCGGGAAATCGGATATTTTGACATGAAAAAGAACTTTCGGCTGTACATTGCAGATGTTATACTGGACATAAAGGAGGGATAGGTATGAAAAAGATCATACTTGCTGCTGCGGCATTTATAATGCTGATATCAGCGGACAAAGGAACTGCTGCGGCAGAAAGCAGCGGCTACGAATACACTATCATAGACGGAGAAGTTACGGTAGTCGGATATAATGGCGAACCTGAATACATTGAGATACCCGAATATATTGAGGGATGCCCCGTTATTGAGGTGAGGGACAACGCATTCTATAACTGTCATTCGCTGAAAGAGGCTGTACTGCCTGACACAGTGCTGAAAATAGGGCATCACAGCTTTTATGCCTGTTATGAGCTTGAAAGCATAAGGCTCCCTGCGGAGCTTGAAGAGATAGGCATGGGCTGCTTCTGTGGCTGCGGGGCACTAAAGGAGATAGAACTCCCCGAAACCCTTGATATTATCTCCGATTCCTGCTTTCGTGCCTGTACGTCTCTTAGTGAAATAAGTCTGCCGCATGGGACAAAAATAATCGAAAAATTTGCTTTTGCAGGCTGTACTGACCTGTGCAGCGCAGAGCTGGGCGAGAGCCTTTTAGCTGTGGGAGAAATGGCATTTTATATGTGCGGAAAGCTTTCGAGCGCGGTATTGCCCAAAACCTGCTACGATATAGGTGAGCAGGCATTCGGGTATGACTGTGACGGCAATAAGATGACAGTAAAAACAGATATGACGATAGTAGGTGACAGCGAGTCGGCGGTGGAACGATATGCAAAGGAAAACGGTCTCGGATTTGCAGAATTACATGAAACGGCTGATGCTTTTGCACAGGTTGCAGACGCTGAGAAAAGCGTGAAAGCACCCGAATGGGTGAGCTGGCTCGGGCTCGGCATATTTGGAGTGCTTACAGCCATAGTTGTGATAATATCATTTAACGAAGATAGGAGGAAAAAGCTTAAATAATTGCTGTTTCAGAACGGTCTGACCATAAATTGCGCTTTTTGGATAATCGGCTAATATTAGTAATGTTTTATGAAATCCCTTGCAATTTCAGAAAAAATGTGTTATCATATATGTGTATAATTGCGTTAAGCTGATAAATAAGGATAGGCACTTAAATTATAGGCTTAAAGCAAATAATTTAATACACACGATCTGGAGGGATCAAATTGAAAAAAGAAAACATGAAGCGCGCTGCGTGCACTGTTGCAGCTGCGTTCATCGCGTCGGCGGCGATGAGTTTTCCTTCAGCTCTGGCAAAGCCATCGGCAGTTCTTGCTGCCGATGAGGTCCTCAAATACGAATTCGAGGACGGCAAAACAAGCGGAGGAAAGATCCACGCTGATGGAGCTTCCGATGTAAAGATGAGCGATTTCCCGGAAGGCACAGACCTGAGCGGATTCTCGGGCAAGGGATTTGCTTATCTCGATCAGAAGGGCACAACCCTCAGCGTAGACGTAGATGTTCCTGAGGCAGGACTCTACGAGCTTAACATTGGTTACTGTGAACCAAGTGACCCAAACAAGAAAGTCCAGTATCTCAACGTCAACGGAGTAAATCAGGGCGAGCTTACCTGCCCGTACACCAAGACATTTGCAGAGACTTCTGGCGGTGTGGTGAACCTTAAAAAGGGAAAGAACACTATCGAGCTGAAAGCATACTGGGGCTATACCTTCTTCGATTATCTCACATTGAAGGCTGCTCCCGAAAAGCTCACCAATCTTTCGCCTACAAGGGAGCTTTCAAATCCCAAGGCTTCTGATACCACAAAGCGTCTTTACAATTATCTCTGCGACCAGTATGGAAAGCACATCATATCAGGTCAGCAGGAATACTGCGGAGACCACAACTATAACCTCTGGAACAGCCCCGATGTATTCATCAAGGACAATGAAGCCGAGTTTGAATACATAGAGGAAAAGACAGGCAAACAGCCTGCTATACGCGGAATAGATTTCCTTGCGTACAATACCTCTTCCGAGTGGCGTGATCATGCTCCTGAGCGAGTTATAGAATGGGTAAACAAGTATCACGGTATCGCAACTGTTTCATGGCACTGGAACGTGCCCTGCGAAAAGGGAAGCGATGATATCGCTTTCTATGTAGAGTCAGCAAATCCCAAGTTCACAACGTTCAGCTGTAAAAATGCGGTCACAGAGGGAACATGGGAAAATGAAGTCGTTATGGCTGATATCGAGCTTATCGCAGGCGAGCTGAAAAAGCTCAAGGACGCAGATGTGCCTGTACTCTGGAGACCTCTCCACGAAGCCGAGGGCGGCTGGTTCTGGTGGGGAGCTGAGGGCGCAGAGCCGTGCAAGAAGCTCTACCGTCTGCTCTACGATCAGCTCACGAATGTTTACGGTCTGGACAACCTTATCTGGATATGGACAGGCTCGACTTCACCTGCGGCTGCCGACTGGTATCCGGGTGATGATGTTGTGGATATTGTTGGCTACGATAAGTATAACTGCGCTGACGGCATAGCTAATCTCAGCTCTATATCGTCCACGTTCTACAGCCTTGTACAGGGTACGGACTGTCAGAAAATGGTGACTATGTCCGAGAACGATTCCATACCTTCACTTGAAAACCTTGTGAACGATAAGGCTGCATGGCTGTATTTCTGTCCGTGGTATATGAATTACCTCACCAGTGAGCAGAACAACCCTGTGGACAATCTCATAGAGGTATATCAGAGTGATTACTGCATCACTCTTGATGAGCTTCCTGACCTAAAAACATATCCTATAAATGGCAGTCAGGAAACTGTAACTACTACAGTTACGACCAAGTCCGTGACTACTTCAACGACTAAAGTCACGACCACTTCAGCGTCAAAAACTTCGACGACGACTAAAGTCACAACTTCTACCACGTCAAATGCTGAGACAAATGCAACGACTTCTTCAACGTTTTCAAATAACTATAAAAAAGGCGATGCCAACTGCGACGGCAATGTTGATATGTCTGATGCGGTTATCATAATGCAGTCTCTTGCAAATCCCGATAAATACGGTGAAAAAGGTACTGATATGTTTCATATCACTGAACAGGGAAAAATAAACGGAGATGTGGAAACAAGCAGTAAGGGACTCACTTCAAATGACGCTCTGGAGATACAGAAGTATCTTCTCGGTCTTTCAAAGTGGGATTAAATAAAAATAAAAAATGATTCACATTAAAAGGGAGGAAAATATGATGAATCACAAAAAACTGACTGCGGCAGTATTGAGTATCGTTACTGCTGCAACATCACTTTGTGCAGCTGTTCCTGTAAATGCGGCTGATTCAGAGCCTGTACAGGAATTCTGCGCACCTATCAGCGAGATAGTCCAGGACTCAGGTCTTGATATCGACTATGCGCGTGCACTTCAGTATTCGCTCTATTTCTATGACGCAAATATGTGCGGAGAGTTCAAAGAAAATGAGAACAAACTCTCATGGCGCGGCAGCTGCCACACATATGACGCTCATGTTCCTATGATCCCATGGGACGGACTTACAAATAACAGCAGTAAGGGCGGTACTAACCTTTCAGCTTCATTCATGGAAAAATACAAGGATGTTCTCGATCCTGACGGCGACGGCACTATCGACGTTGCAGGCGGTTTCCACGATGCAGGTGACCACGTTGAATTTGGTATGCCTGAAAACTATTCAGCAGCTACACTTGGCTGGGATTACTATGAATTCCGTGATTCGTTCAAGAAGCTCAAACTGGAAGATCATATGGAGACTATTCTCCGTCATTTCAATGACTATCTTATGAAGTGTACATTCCTTGACGATAATGGTACAGTTATCGCACACTGCTATCAGGTCGGCGATGGTAATATCGACCATGCTATCTGGAACAGCCCGGAGGTTGATACTATGCCTCGTCCTGCATTTTTCCTGACAGCAGAAAAGCCTCAGACAGACTATGTTGTATCGGCATGTGCTTCGCTGGCTATCAATTACCTTAACTTTAAGGATACTGATGCTGATTATGCTGCACAGTCACTGAAATACGCAAAGGCTCTCTGGAAATTTGCTAATGACAATCCTAAGGAGCTTTCAGATAATGGTGACGGCCCCGGTCAGTTCTATGGTTCTTCAAAGTGGGAGGACGACTATTGCTGGGCTGCTGCATGGATGTACCTTGCAACAGGCGATGAAAGTGTGTTTGATTACGCTGTAGAGATATTCGATTACTATGCTCCTTCAGGCTGGTGCTACTGCTGGAACGATATGTGGAGCGGTGCAGGCGTTATGTGGGCTGTTGTAAATCAGGAACACCCAGAGCTCGACCTTGTTCAGAAGATCAGAGATGCTCAGGGCAAGAACCAGTATGTTTTTGACAACTTCTGGGACGATGACTGTGTAGGCAAGTGTCTCAATGCATGGAAGCAGAAGGAAACACCTCAGGGCTTCGCATGGCTCAACCAGTGGGGCAGCTGCCGTTACAACACAGCTATGCAGCTTATCTGTCTTGTTCACGATAAGTATACCAATGACGGAAAGCCGGGCGAATGGGCTGAATGGGCACAAAAGCAGATGGACTATGTTCTCGGTAAGAATGACATCACTTATAAGGAAGAGGCTAAGTACTCTGTTCTTGCAGGCAAGAATGGTACTCACGGTCCGAGAAGCTTCGTTGTAGGTTACAATGATACATCAGTAAAGAATCCTCATCACCGTGCAGCATCAGGTCTTCTTATGGCTGAAGATGCGCGTGAGCAGAGACATATCCTCTGGGGTGCTCTTGCAGGTGGTCCGGACAATAAGGACGGTCATGATGACGCTACAAAGGATTGGACAGAAAACGAGGTTACTATCGACTATAATGCTTGTCTCCCGGGTGCAGCTGCTGGTCTTTATGCTTTCTTCGGCACAGAGGATATGGCTATAACTCCTAACTTCCCTCCTGAGGATGAGAAGAGAGTATACGGCGGCGGTGCAGGCGGCGAAGGCGGCAGCGGATACTGGGTCGAGGCTATCGGTCTTGACAGCCGCAACGACGACGGTACAGGTGCTGTTGAGGTTTCACTGAAGGTCCTTTCAGGTGAAACTACTCCTGCAAAGAACATCACAGTAAGATATTTCATTGATGCTTCAGAGGTTTCTGACCCGACGATCATTGATACAAAGAAGCTTTACGATCAGTCTGAAATGGAGATCGAAGGTGCTAAGTGTACAGTAAGTCCGTTAAAGAAGTACAAGGATTCAGACAGCATCTACTATGTTGAGCTTTCATGGGAAGACTGCACTATAATCAACTCCGGTAAGAAGAGCCAGTTCTCAGTTGGCTTCTACGGAAAGGGATATACAGATCCTGATACACATAAGTATATAGTATATAAATGGGATCCTGAAAATGACTGGAGCTATGAGCACCTTAAGATGGGTAAGAAAACAGACTTCTTCGCAGTTGATGATCCGCCTGAGGAGCGTTGCGATTACATCTGTGTTTATGCTGACGGCGTTCTCGTAGGCGGTATCGAGCCTGACGGTACAAAGCCTGCTGAAAAGGAGCCTGCAAAGACAACTACAACAACAAAGCCTGTAGTTACAACAACAACTACCACAAAGGCTGTTACAGTTACTTCTACATCTACAACAACAGCAGCTCCTAAGGTAACAACTACTGTTTCTGAAGAGAATGAGGTCAAGGTAACAAAGGCCGGCGACGCTAACTGCGACGGTCAGGTAGATATGTCTGATATCGTTCTTATCATGCAGTCACTTGCAAATCCTGACAAGTACGGAATAAATGGCTCAGACAAGAACCATATTTCCAATCAGGGACAGGCAAACGCTGACGTTGACAAGAGCAGCAAGGGCGTTACTTCAAACGACGCACTTAGAATTCAGGAATTCCTGCTTGGCAAGGTAAAATCACTTTAATAGCTTTAAAGCGGCTCATCTGAGCCGCTTTTCTGTTATCATGTGGCAATAATGAAAATACTTGACTGAATCGGCTGATATGTTGTATAATTATTGATGATACGGTCAATGCTTTCCATGAGGTGATATAATGAAAAAGCCATCATGGAAGATAATGGCGGCAGGGCTTGTACTTACCATACTTATTTCAAATATGAGCAGCTTCATTAGCGACGGGCTGAAACTTGAAGAGCTCCGCGGCAGTGTGCTGCGGCTGCATATCCTTGCCAATTCCGACAGTGAAAAGGATCAGCAGCTTAAACTTATGGTGCGTGACGAGCTCCTTGAAAGAGGGATATTCAACGGTGCGAATGATCTTGCTGAAGCTGAACGCATAGCAAAGGTGAGAATGCCTGAGATAGTTCGGACGGCGGAAAGTGTCCTGCGCAGGAACGGCTGTAATGACAAAGTGTCGGCAGAGCTTGCAGATGCGGACTTTGATGAACGTGTGTATGGTGATATCACCATGCCTGCGGGACACTACAGAGCACTTCGCATAATGATAGGTGATGCTCGCGGACATAACTGGTGGTGCGTGATGTATCCGCCTCTGTGTCTGCCTGCTGCCTGTGAAAAGACTGCTGAAACAGAAGAAGTGAACAGCGAAGCGGAAAGCGTGACTGATGATAAGGCAGCAGAAGAAGAGAGCTTTGATGAAAAAGAGCTTGATATACTAAAAAAACCTAAGAAATACAAGCTGAAATTTGCTTTATGGGATAAAATCAAAAGCGTATTTAGCTGAACTATTGTGCAAGACTACAAAAATGATGCGACCGCTTGACATATCAGACCATATGTTGTATAATATTTGAGTAAACAAAGCAGAACTATGCGTTCTCACCGTCGGGCTATGCTGAAACGGTCAATATATAATGGTAAACAGGTCGTATTTGCGGCTTGATTTTCAGTGTGTATTGGTGAGTGCGGATAATTTCTGCACTCATTTTTGTTTTTAAATTATTTTGCTTGGAGGTGCTTGACTATTAGCAAACAGGAACTGCAGATCAACGAAGAGATAAGAGATAAAGAAGTTCTCGTAATCGACGCTGAAGGAAAAAAGCTCGGCGTTTTATCCGCCAAAGAAGCACAGCAGATGGCTTTCGAACAGGATCTTGATCTCGTAAAGATCGCTCCGCAGGCAACACCGCCCGTATGCCGTATCATGGATTACGGAAAGTATTGCTTCGAGCAGGCTAAACGTGAGAAGGAAGCAAGAAAAAATCAGAAGGTAGTTTCTATCAAGGAGATCAGAATGTTCTCTACAATAGATACCCATGACTTTGAAACGAAGGTAAATCAGGCTGTCAAATTTTTAGAGGGCGGCGACAAGCTCAAGGTATCAGTAAGATTCCGTAAAAGAGCTATTGCACATCCCGAACTTGGAAACGAACTGCTTGATCGTTTCAAGGAAGCAGTTTCTGCGGCAGGCACTGTGGATAAGCCGGCTAAAATGGAGGGACGCAGCATAGTAATGTTCGTTTCCCCAAAGGCCGCTAAGTAAGGAGGATCATATAATGGCAAAGGTAAAGGTTAAAACTCACTCGGGCGCAAAGAAGCGTTTTAAGATTACAGGAAGCGGTAAGGTAAAGTACCAGCACACAAACAAGAGACACAGACTTACTCAGAAGGATACTAAGCGCAAGAGAATCGCTCGTAACGCAGGTGTAGCTGACTGCACAAATGCACCTACAATTAAGAAGCTCGTTCCTTATATGTAATTGGAAGCGGATATCGTATCCGCATGGTACTGGGCTATTCCCGTAATTTTAATTTTGGAGGTAAAAGACTATGGCACGTATTAAAGGTGCAATGATGACTCGTAAGAGAAGAAACAAGACTTTAAAGCTTGCTAAGGGCTACTGGGGTTCTAAGAGCAAGCACTTCAAGATGGCTAAGCAGGCCGTAATGAAGTCAGGCAACTATGCATACATCGGAAGAAAGCAGAAGAAGAGACAGTTCAGACAGCTCTGGATCACAAGAATTTCAGCTGCTGCTAAGCTCAACGGCATGAACTACTCTACATTCATGAACGGCTGCAAGAAGGCTGGTATCTCTCTTAACAGAAAGATGCTCTCTGAGATCGCTATCAACGATGCAGCTGGTTTCACAGCAATTGCTGACAAGGCAAAGGCTGCTCTTTAATTGATATAATAAACACGCTTCTTAATTAATTTAAGAGCGTGTTTTTGTTAATAAAGAATCCATTGTACACAGTGCATGACGGTGGCTGAGATACAGTCCGTCATGCCGTGTATATGAGTTCTGTAAGGCGGTGTTGTACTATTGGAAAACATCATCACTTCAAAAGATAATCCTACTGTCAAGCTGTATCAGAAGCTTTCTTCCTCAAAAAAAGAAAGACTTCAGTACGGCTTATTCGTGTTGGAGGGGCAAAGGATAGTTGAGGACGCTCTCAAAGAGGAAAGCGGCATAACTCAGCTAATACTCACTCAAAAGGCGTATGAACGCTTCGGTGAAGAACTTTTACAGGCTGATTTGAGAAACACAAGGACAATTGTCATTTCAAATGAGCTTGGAAACAGGATAGCTTCTACCGACAGTACACAGGGCGTTTTTGCAATGTGCAGGATACCTGTGCAGCGCAGCGTCAGCAGCATTATCACCGAAAACGGCAAGTATCTCGTGCTCTTCGGATTACAGGATCCCGGAAACGTTGGTATGATGATCAGAACTGCCGATGCACTTGGTATCAGCGGTGTTATAATGTCGGGAAGCTGTGACCTTTACAGCCCGAAGGTGATACGTTCAACTATGGGTTCGGTGTTCAGAATGAAGATAGCCATAGAAAATGATGCGGATAAGCTTTTTGAGGAACTTGCGGGCATTACGACTTCTGCCGCTGTCATAGACAAGGACGCTCAGCCTGTGACAGAGTGTAAATTTGAGGGCGCACATGCCGTGTTCATCGGCAATGAGGGGAACGGACTTCCTGCTGATATCGCACAGCGTTGCAGCAGAAAAGTAATTATCCCTATGCACGGAAATATCAATTCACTTAATGCTGCAATGGCAGCAGGAATACTTATGTGGGAGCTCAGCAGGTAACACTGCTCGGCTCGGACTGATACATTAATAAAGGAGGCATGACTGTGGACGATACAAAATACTGGCTTTGGCTCAATATGGTATTCGGTACTGGAAATCACCGTATATGGGAGATAATGAGCTTCTTCCAGACAGCTGAGGAAGCATATGCTTCACTCACTTCTGATGAGAACATAGTCAGCCTTAACGAAAAGGAACTGAAAAATTCTGCGGAGATACCTCTTTCAAATGCCGAGAGCTTTATTGCAAACTGCAATAGGCGCGGTATAGGAGTTATCGCCTGCACAAGTCCCGAATATCCCAAACAGCTTGAGCATATATATAATCCGCCGTCTGTACTTTATTATAAGGGCAATATATCATGCCTAAAGACCGAGCTTACGGTCACGGCTGTAGGTACGCGAAAAGCTACAGCTTACAGCCTTAAAGCCGCAAAGGAGATATGCTCTGAGCTTTCAGCCCGCGGAGCTGTTATAATCAGCGGCTTTGCAATGGGCATAGACCTTGCCTGCAGTATGGCTGCGGCTGAGATAGGCAGACCAACGGTATGCGTAATGGGCTGCGGAGTAGATGTGGATTATCCAAAGCAGAATTTTGCTTACAGAGATCCCATACTTGCGGCAGGCGGTGTATTCGTGTCGGAATTCCCACCAGGGACACCTCCGATCTCGCCTAATTTTCCAAAGAGAAACAGGATACTTGCTGCGCTCGGAAGAGCAGTGGTAGTCTTTGAAGCAGGAACAAGGAGCGGTTCACTTATTACAGCAAACCTTGCAGCAGGACAGGGACGGGAAGTTCTGTGTCTGCCGCCTGCTGATATATTCAGCGAAGCCTTTGTGGGCAACATAAAGCTGCTGCGGGACGGTGCGATACCAATGTACAGTGCTTCCGACGTTATCGACTGTATAACATTCAGGAAAAAGCAATATACTGCTGAGGCAATGCCGAAAAGAGCTGCGGAGAATTACGCGGCAAAAACGCTGACGAACGAAGAGATGACCGAGATGATGAAAGTCCTCAACGGTATCTCTGACGAGCAGCAGACAAAGCGTGAAATTAGTAAAGCTCAGCTGCCTGACGATCTTTCGGAGCAGCAGAGGAGAATAGCAGAAGCCCTTGAAAACGGACCGCTCCATGCGGACGAACTGGCTTCATTACTTGAAATAGATACAGGCGAGCTGATGACTGAGCTCACCGAACTGGAAATATTCGGAACAGTACGTTCGCTTCCGGGAAAAATGTATGAACTTATAAGATAAGGGGAAAGATCAATGTCAGATTTAGTCATCGTTGAGTCGCCTGCAAAGGCGAAAACCATTCAGAAATATCTCGGACCGGGCTATGAGGTAATTGCCTCAATGGGTCATGTCCGTGACCTTCCCAAGTCAAAAATGGGTGTTGACAAGGATAACGACTTCAAGCCTCAGTATACCGATATGAAGGGCAAGGAGGACGTTATCAAGGAGCTTAAAAAGCGCGCAAAGAAGTGCGATAAAGTTTATCTCGCAACCGACCCTGACCGCGAGGGAGAAGCCATATCATGGCATATAGCGCAGATGCTCAAGCTGGATATGAACGCAGATAACCGTGTGGCTTTCAATGAGATCACCAAGACAGGCGTTAAAAACGGTATGAGCAATCCGCATAAGATAGATGTAGACCTTGTAAACGCTCAGCAGGCAAGACGTATACTCGACCGTCTTGTGGGCTATGAGCTCAGTCCGTTCCTGTGGAAAAAGGTAAAAAGAGGACTTTCGGCAGGCAGAGTTCAGTCTGTAGCTGTACGTCTTGTAGTTGACCGCGAAAACGAGATACGCGCTTTCGTGCCTAAGGAATACTGGTCTATAGACGCAAAATTCACAGCACCTTCATCAAGAAAGGTATTCGATGCTGCTCTTGTAGCAGTTGACGGCGAAAAGCTTGAGATACCAAATCAAGCAGAGGCTGACAACCTTCTTGCAAGACTTGAAAATGCAGAGTACACAGTCACATCTGTAAAGAAGCGTGTCACAAAGAAACAGCCTGCACCGCCTTTCATCACATCTACCTTACAGCAGGAAGCCTCACGTAAGCTCAGCTTCAGTGCAAAGCGTACCATGAAGGCTGCGCAGGAGCTTTACGAAGGTGTTGACGTAGAGGGCGTAGGTGCAGTAGGTCTTATCACTTACATGAGAACCGACAGCCTGCGTATATCAGACGAGGCAAAGGCAGCTGCTGCCGAGTACATCGGAGTAGTTTACGGCAAAGACTATCTGCCCCCCGAGCCAAGAAACTTCAAGACCAAGAACAACGCTCAGGACGCCCACGAAGCAATACGTCCTTCAACTCCAGAGCTTACTCCCGAAAGAGTAAAGAGTAGCCTCAGCTCCGACCAGTATAAGCTCTACAAGCTCATATGGGAGCGTTTCATCGCAAGTCAGATGGCAAATGCTCTCCTTGATACGGTATCTGCCGATATCGAAGCAAACGGCTGTACTTTCAGAGCATCGGGCTATTCAGTAAAGTTTGACGGATTTATGGCACTTTACGTAGAGTCGAACGATTCCGAAGAGGGCAGCAAGAAGATGCTTCCCGAACTTAAAGCAGAGGATAAGCTGAAACTGAAATCCATAGCAGGAAATCAGCATTTCACTCAGCCGCCTCCGCGCTTTACGGAAGCTTCGCTTATCAAGGCACTTGAAGAAAACGGCATAGGCAGACCAAGTACCTATGCTCCTACTATAACCACTATAACTTCACGCCGCTATGTCGAGCATGAGGGCAAGGCTCTGAAACCTACAAACTTAGGTGAAGTTATCACAGAGCTTATGAAGGATCACTTCAAGAAGATAGTTGACGCTAAATTCACAGCGGAAATGGAAAACAACCTCGATGAAGTCGAGCACGGCTCAAAGAACTGGGTAAGCACCCTCCATGAGTTTTACGATGATTTTTCCAAAACTTTGAAAAAGGCTGAAGAAGCTATGGACGGCAAGCGTGTGAAAGTTCCCGATGAAGAGACCGACGTTGTCTGCGAGCTTTGCGGCAGGAACATGGTCATCAAGTACAGTAAGTACGGTAAATTCCTTGCCTGTCCGGGATTCCCCGAGTGCAAGAACACAAAGAAGATTGTTACAGAGGCTGACGGAACTTGTCCGAGATGTGGAAAGAAGATGCTGCTGAAAAAGTCAAAGAAGGGCAGAAGCTTCTATGGCTGCGAGGGATTCCCTGATTGTAGCTTTATGACATGGAACGTGCCTACTAAGGAGATATGTCCTCAGTGCGGCAAGACTCTGTTTATGAAGGGCGGCAAGTCGGGCAAGCTGGTATGCGAGAATGACGGCTGCGGCTATGAAAGAGAGCTTAAGAAATGAACGATATCGTTAACGTTATAGGTGCAGGACTTGCAGGCTGTGAAGCGGCATGGGCTGTGGCAGAAGCAGGCATAAGGGTGCGTCTTTATGAGATGAAACCCGAAAAGTATTCTCCTGCTCATAAGTACAGCGGCTTTGCGGAGCTTGTATGCTCGAATTCCCTTAAAGCTGCAAGGCTTGAATCGGCTGCGGGACTGCTCAAATACGAAATGGAGCTTCTCGGTTCGCTGACAGTGCCATGCGCAAAGGAGAATTCCGTAGAAGCAGGCGGCGCACTGGCTGTAGACCGTGAGAAGTTCTCGGACGCAGTTACGGCAAAGATAAAGTCCCACCCTCTTATCGAGGTCATAGGCGGCGAGGTCACAGAGCTTCCCGAGGGAACGACTATCATTGCTACAGGACCTCTTACACAGGGAGCTATGGCTGATATTATCCGCGGACTCTGCGGCGAGGGACTTAGCTTTTATGACGCAGCAGCTCCTATCGTTACGGCTGAAACCATAAATATGGAAAGTGCATTTTACGCTTCACGCTATGACAGAGGCGATGCGGACTATGCTAACTGTCCCATGAACAAGGAAGAATACCTTGCTTTCCACGAAGCTCTTATAAATGCGGAAAAGGTACAGCTCAAGGACTTTGAGACACACCCGTTCAGTGTATACGAGGGCTGTATGCCTATTGAGGAGCTTGCTTCCCGAGGTGTTGACACTATGCGCTTCGGACCTATGAAGCCTGTGGGCATAGATGATCCGCGTACAGGCAGGAGACCTTACGCTGTTGTACAGCTGAGAAAAGAGAACCGTGAGGGAACACTTTTCAACCTTGTGGGATTTCAGACAAACCTAAAATTCGGTGAGCAGAAGAGAGTATTCTCAATGATACCCGGGCTTGAAAATGCCGAGTTCATGCGCTATGGCGTAATGCACAGGAACACATTCATAAACAGTCCCGAGCTTCTTAACTCTGATTTCTCAATGAGAAACCGTCCCGAGATATTCTTTGCAGGACAGATAACAGGAGTTGAGGGCTATATGGAAAGTGCAGCCAGCGGACTTATAGCAGGTATCGCTGCATCACGCAGGCTGAAAGGACTTGAGCCTGTAAAGCTTCCGCTCGATACCATGACAGGAGCACTTTCTCATTATGTCAGTGATCCTTTCAACAGCGGAAATTTCCAGCCAATGGGAGCTAATATGGGGATACTTCCCGATATCGGCGTAAGGATAAAGGATAAAAAGGAACGCTACGGTGCATACGCACAGCGCGCTGTAAATTCGCTGAGAGGAGAGCTTGAAAGAATTGGCGGTAAATGTAATAGTTGATGCATTCGGAGGAGACAACGCTCCTCTTGAAGTAATAAAGGGCTGCGAAAGAGCAGTCCGCGAGCTTGGAGTTAAGATAACACTTACAGGACGCGAAAAGGAAATAAGGGCTTGTGCCGAGAAAAACGGCATAAGTCTCAACGGAATAGAAATAGTTCATACCGATGATGTTTTTGATATACATGAAGAACCGAAGGAGATAATCAAATCAGGAAAAAACTCCTCAATGGCAGTTGGTCTGAGCTTACTTGCAGAGGGAAAGGGCGATGCCTTTGTATCCGCAGGAAGCACAGGAGCACTTGTAATGGGAGCGACCTTCATCGTCAAGCGTATCAAAGGCATTAAGCGGATAGCACCTTCACCTGTACTTCCAGGAGATAAGGGCAATTTCGTACTTATCGACGCAGGAGCAAATACCGAATGTCGCCCCGAGATGCTGGTACAGTTTGCAGTAATGGGCAGCGCGTACATGGAAAAGGTAATGGGCATAAAGAACCCGAAGGTAGGACTGCTTAACATAGGCTCTGAGGAGACAAAGGGCAGAGACCTTGAAATAGAAGCGTATAAGCTGCTTGAAAAAAGCGGTCTTAACTTTGCAGGAAATATCGAGGCAAGAGAGATGCCGCAGGGAAATGTGCAGGTCGTAGTTACTGACGGCTTTACGGGAAATATCGCGCTCAAGCTCTATGAGGGCATGGGCAGCTTCTTTGCTAAGAAGATGAAGTGGATATTCTCGGGCGCAGGAAAAATCGGTGCAATACTTTCAATTGGTAAAATAAAGACATTCCGCAAGCAGATGGATTACAAGGAAGTCGGCGGCTCCGCACTTTTAGGTGTGAAGAAGCCCGTAATAAAAGCACACGGAAGCTCTGACGGTACAGCGTTCTTCAATGCGGTAAGACAGGCAAAACGTTGTGTCGAGGGCGATGTCGCAGGAGTCATAGAGAGCTATGTAGCTCGTACAGCTTCTGCGGACAAGGAGTGATAAAATGGAAAATTTAGAAAGATTTGAGGAAATAATAGGCTATAAATTCAAAAACATACAGCTGCTGAAACAGGCACTGTCTCACTCATCATACGCAAACGAAAAGAAGATGCCCAGCGGCAGCAATGAGAGACTGGAATTTCTCGGTGACAGCGTACTTTCTATCGTTGTATCGGATTTTCTTTATAAGAACCTCAACGTTGCAGAGGGCGAGCTTACAAAAATGAGAGCTTCTCTTGTATGCGAGAAGTCTCTCCATATATTTGCACAGCAGATAGAACTCGGCACTTTCCTCCGCCTTGGAAAGGGCGAGGAGAATACAGGCGGCAGAGAGCGTCCTTCCATACTTGCAGACGCTTTTGAAGCAGTTATCGCTGCTATATACCTTGACGGCGGTATGGAGCCTGCGGCAAAGCACATACTCCGCTTCATGCCAAAGGACATACGCCATGCAAAGAAGCCTGTTTTCAACGATTTCAAAACAGTTTTGCAGGAAATAGTCCAGAAGAACCCCGAGGAAAAGGTGGAATACGTACTTATCGGTGAGGAAGGTCCCGACCACAACAAGCGTTTTGTAGTTGAGGTGTGCCTTAACGATCAGGTCATAGGCAAGGGAAAGGGCAAGAGCAAAAAGGAAGCCGAGCAGCTTGCAGCAAAGGAAGCTCTCGAACTTATGGGCTATGAAGCACAGTAACATATCTGTTTTTATACCCCATATCGGCTGTCCTCATCAGTGCAGCTTCTGCGATCAGCGCACCATAAGCGGCGCACAGCACGCTCCCGACGGAAATGAAGTCAGGGAGATATGCTCAAAGGCATTAAGTGAAGTCAGAGAGCCGCAGAATACCGAGATAGCCTTTTTCGGCGGCAGCTTTACGGCTGTTCCAAGTGATTATATGATCGAGCTTCTCACAGCAGCATCTGAGTTCGTTGGTGAGGGAAAATTCAGCGGCATACGCTGTTCTACACGTCCCGACTGTATCAGTGAAGATGTACTTGAGATATTGAAAAAGTACGGTGTTACAGCTATAGAGCTTGGTGCGCAGTCAATGGACGATACAGTTCTTGAAGCAAACGAGCGCGGACACAGTGTACAGGACGTTGTTGAAGCAAGCAGGCTTATAAAGTCCTACGGCTTTGAGCTGGGCTTGCAGATGATGACGGGACTTTATAAAAGCTCCCGTGAAAGCGATATCGCCACAGCAGATGCCATAATCAGCATTTGTCCCGATACTGTAAGGATATATCCTGTTGTAGTCATTGACGGCACAAAGCTTGCTGAGTATTACCGCAGGGGCGAATACAGAATGATGCCTCTTGATGATATGGTGGGGCTGTGTGCGGAATTGCTCGAAAAGTTTGAGAAAAAAGGAATAAGGGTAATAAAATGCGGACTTCATGCATCGGAATTTGTGGAGCATGATATGGTGGCAGGCTATTATCACCCTGCTTTCCGCGAACTGTGCGAGAGCAGGATATACCTTAAAAAGATAGAAGCATTCGCAGAGAACTGCGGATATATCCGTATCGCCGTACCCCCAGGGGATATAAGCAAGGCGGTAGGACATAAAAAAAGCAATATTGCATATATGAAGTCAAAAGGCGTGGAGGTGAAGATAGTTCCCTCAGCCGATGACAAAACAGAAATTATCGAACGGCGGTGAATGAATGTACCTGAAATCACTTGAAATACAGGGCTTTAAGTCCTTTCCAGACAAGATAAGCCTTACCTTTGACAAGGGACTTACCGCAGTTGTCGGACCTAACGGAAGCGGCAAGAGCAATATCGGTGACTCTGTTCGCTGGGTACTTGGTGAACAGTCAACAAAGACTCTCCGCGGAAACAAAATGGAAGATGTAATCTTTTCGGGTACTGTTGCGCGAAAGCCTATGGGATTTGCCGCAGTTACGCTGAATATAGACAATTCCGACAATACTCTCCCCGATATCGGTGATGAAGTTGCGGTTACACGTAAGCTTTACAGAAGCGGCGAGAGCGAGTACCTTATCAACGGAAAGTCCTGCCGATTGAAGGACATAAACGAGCTTTTCATGGACACAGGTCTGGGACGCGACGGCTACTCTATAATCGGACAGGGACGAATTGCCGAGATAGTAGGTGCAAAAAGCTCTGAACGCCGTGATATTTTTGAAGAAGCGGCAGGTATCTCAAAGTTCAGATACAAAAAGCTGGAAGCAGAGAGAAAGCTTACAGCCGCACAGGAAAACCTGCTTCGTCTGACGGATATACTCACCGAGCTTGAAGGCAGAGTCGAGCCCCTGCGTATACAGTCGCAGAAGGCGGAGAAGTTCATAAAGCTTGCAGAAGAGCGTAAAAAGCTGGAAATATCCGTCTGGGTGACAAAGCTGGACGAGATGAAGGTAAAGCTTGACGAATTGGAAAGCAAGATACTTGTCAGTAAGAACGAGTACGAGAACGTTGAAAACGACATTCAGCGTGAGGAGCAGAAAATAGCCGACGGCATACGCAAGATGCAGGAAAGCACCATGCGAGCCGACGAGCTCCGCCGCAAAATGCTTGAAGAGGAGCAGACGGCTTCGGAAATGAAGTCGGGCATAGCCGTTCTCGAAAATGATATAAAGCACTGTAATGAAGCAGTTGAAGCTGCTCAGAAGAATATAGACAATGCCGAGGAAGCTAAGAAAGCTCTTGAAAATGAGCGTAAGGCAGCTGCCGATAAGCTTGCTGAGCTTGAAGCTCAGAAAAAGGCAATGGAAGAGGAGATAAAGGAAGCCGAGGAAAGCTTCCGCAGAGCTGAGAGCGAAAGCTCTAAGCTTGGCGATTCCGTTGACAAGGCAGGCAGCGAGATAAACGGACTTTACATCAAGCAGAGCGAGTACCGTTTTGCGATAGAGTCCTCAAAGCAGACCATAGCCGAGCAGACTGCAAGGCTTGCCGAGCTTCGTGAAAGCAGCGGCGACCTTGGTCAGAAGCTGAAAGAGTACGAAGCGCAGACCGAGAGCGTAAAGGCAGAAGCCGAAAAGAACAAGGCAAAAGCCGAGGAGATACGCAACAGGCTCAGCGGACTTGAAAGGCTTTTCAAGTCGCGCAGAGAGGGCTTCGAGCAGGCGAAAAACGACTTTGAACGCGCACTTTATGAACTGAAAGACAAGCAGCAGAGACGCAAGATACTTACCGATCTTGAAAACAACATGGAGGGCTTTGCAGGAAGCGTCAAGCAGGTGCTGAAAGCTTCAAAGCAGGGACGTATCGGCGGTATCTTCGGAACTGTGGCACAGAATATAAGCGTTGAGCCCGAGTACGCTGTGGCTGTTGAAACAGCACTGGGCGGTGCTATGCAGAATATCATCGTTGAAAACGAAGATATCGCAAAACGCTGCATACGCTTCCTTAAAGAGCAGAAAGCAGGCCGTGCAACATTCCTGCCCATAACCTCTGTAAAGGGCTATGAGCTCAAAGAGCAGGGACTTGAAAACTGCGAGGGCTTTGTTGCCAATGCCAACAAGATAGTAAAGTACGATCCGAAATTCAGCGGCATCATAGCTTCCCTGCTGGGACGTATAGTCATTGCCGAGGACATCGACACAGCTACCCTTATCGCCAAGAAGTACGGATACAAGTTCAGGATAGTAACTCTTGACGGTCAAGTCATAAACGCAGGCGGTTCGTTCACAGGTGGTTCTGCACAGCGTTCGGGCGGTATAATAACCCGTAAGAACGAGATAGATACCCTTGATGCAGAGATAGCAAAGCTTGCTGACGAGCGTGATACTCTCCGTGAAAAGGCTGAGAAGCTCCGTGCGGAGTCCGAAAAGCTCAGATTTGACACAGAGGCTGCAAAGGAAGATCAGACAAAGTGCGAGGCAGAGAGAGTTCGCCTTGAAGCAGAGCTGAACAGCCTTGCTTCACTTGCAGAGCAGTTCCGCGCACAGTCTGAAAACTCCGAGAAGCTCAAAGCTGAAACAGAGCAGAAGATAGAAGCTGCAAAGCAGAACATCGAGGACTCTGAAAAGGCACTTGCCGACACCGATGAGGAGATACGCGTTGCCGAGGAAAAGCTTGCTCAGGGACAGGATATCCGCGAAAAGCTGAGATTGCAGAGAGCAGAGCTTTCCGACAAGCTCTCACAGCTCAAGATCAGAGGCATGGAGCTTGCAAAGGACGTTCAGGCTCAGGAGCTTGAGATAACTCGTATCGACAGACGTGCCGAGGAGCTGAAATACGGTACTCATCAGTATGAAGAGGAGATATTCAGACAGCAGGAGCTTATCGGTCAGAAGAATAACGAGATAGAAGATCTGAAACAGAAGCTTGCCGATTTCAAGGACAATACAGCATCTTACAATGCAGAGATACAACGTTGCCATGCAACTCATACCGAGCAGAACAGACTCGTCAACGAGATGCAGAATGGTCTGAAAGCCATAAACGACTCCAAGGAAAAGCTTTCGGCAGAGGTCACAAGGCTTGAAGAACGCCGCGAGACTGTGTGCCGTGATACGGATAATATCATAAGGCAGCTCATGGAAGTTTACGAGCTCACACGTTCCGAGGCTGTTGCTATGGCTGAGAAAATTGATGACATGATAGCTGCACAGGCAGAGCTTACTACAATAAAGAACAAGATACGCGCTCTCGGAAGTGTCAACGTAGACGCTATCGAGGAGTATAAGGAAGTATCCGAGCGTTACCGTTTTATGTCGGAGCAGATAGCAGATGTTCAGAGATCTAAAGCAGAGCTTGAAAAGATAATCACCGACCTTACTGCCGAGATGTGCAGGATATTCTCGGAGAGCTTTGCAATAATCAATTCAAACTTCAAGAGCATATTCGTAGAGCTTTTCGGCGGCGGAAAGGCAGAGCTCATACTTACCGATCCCGAAAACGTACTTGAATCGGGCATAGAGATAAGCGTTGCACCTCCGGGAAAGGTCATCAAGAACCTTATCTCGCTTTCGGGTGGAGAGCAGTCCTTTGTTGCCATAGCTATTTACTTTGCTATTCTGAAACTCAGACCTGCGCCTTTCTGTATACTTGATGAGATCGACGCGGCTCTCGATGAAGTAAACGTAAGGAAGTATGCACAGTATCTGAAAAAATTCACGGATACAACGCAGTTCGTCCTCGTAACTCACAGAAGAAGTGCGATGGAAGAAGCAAATGTGCTTTACGGTGTTACCATGCAGGAGGACGGAATATCCAAGCTCCTTAAAATGGAACAGGTGGATTTCCAGGAGGACGTTGCTGATATTCAGTAAGGTGTCACATTTTGATATTTTGATATGTTATATAATATAGACCACGTTTGGAGGATATAATGGGACTTTTTTCTAAAATTGCCAGCGGTCTGAGAAAGACCAAGGATTTCCTTTTCGGAGGTATCCAGAGAGTACTCAACTCGTTTACCGTAATTGACGAGGACCTTTTCGACCAGCTCGAAGAGCAGATGATAATGAGCGATATCGGCGTTGAGACCTCTGAGGAGATATGCGACAGACTTCGCAAGAAGATAAAGGAGCGCGGTATAACCGATCCAAAGGAGATAATGGGACTTATCCACGAGGTCATCTCCGAGATAATGGGCGATGATACAGGACTTGACCTTTCCGTATCACCTGCTGTTATTATGGTCATCGGTGTAAACGGAGCAGGCAAGACTACAACTATCGGCAAGCTCTGTCACCAGTTCAAGCAGGAGGGCAAGAAGGTCCTCGTTGCTGCTGCCGATACCTTCCGTGCAGCTGCTATTGACCAGCTTGAGGTATGGACTCAGCGAGCAGGAGTAGATATCGTAAAACACGCAGAGGGCTCTGACCCCGGAGCTGTAGTATACGATGCTCTTGAAGCTGCAAAGGCAAGAGAGTGCGATGTAGTTGTTATCGACACCGCAGGACGCCTCCACAACAAGAAGAACCTCATGGAGGAGCTTAAAAAGATAAACCGTATCATCGACAACAAGGCAGGAGAGTGCTCACGTGAGATACTCCTTGTGCTCGATGCCACAACAGGACAGAATGCGGTAAATCAGGCTAAGCTTTTCAGCGAGACAGCACCTATCACAGGTATCGTGCTCACAAAGCTTGACGGTACGGCAAAAGGCGGTATCGTTATCTCCATAAAGAATGAGCTTGGAATACCAGTAAAGCTCATAGGTGTGGGCGAAAAGATAGACGACTTACAGCCATTTGACAGCAATATGTTCGTTGATGCTCTCTTTGCTTCACCCGAACAGCTCGAAGAGCTTGCAGAAGAGGAAGAAGCTGCTGAGGCATACGATGAAGATGAATACGAGGAAGAGACAGAGGACGACAACACTGTTGAAGTTGACGGCGTAAAGGGCTATTACAACGAATACGGCGCATTTATTCCTTATGCAGAGGACGAAGAAGATGAAGAAGAGTCCTATGACGAGGAATACGAAGAGGAAGAGACTGAGGAAGAATACGAAGAAGAGTTGGAAGATGAGTCCGAATATGAGTATGAGGAAGAGTCTGACGATGATGCTGATGATGATACAGACGAGGCTGACGACAGCGAGCTGACCGAAGATGAAGAAGAGTCAGACGAAGAGGACGAAGCTGAGGACGAGGCAGAAGAAAGCGAAGCTCCTGCTGAGCCTGAGAAGAAGAAAAAGCGCGGATTCTTCAGCAGACTGTTCGGAGGTAAGGACGATGATTAAGCAGCTGGTAATGGCTACGAACAACGCTAACAAGCTCCGTGAGGCAAGAGAGATACTTGCTCCCCTCGGTATAGAGGTGCTCTCTCAGCGTGAAGCAGGTGCAAACTGCGACCCTGAAGAAAACGGCACTACCTTTGCGGAAAATGCACTTATAAAGGCAAAGGCTGTATATGAAGCCGTTGGACTTCCGACTATTGCTGATGACAGTGGTCTCTGTGTTGTTGCCCTTGACGGCAGACCAGGGGTGTATTCCGCAAGATATGCTCCTGAGGGACAGCACTGCGCAAAACTCCTTGAGGAGATGAAGGACGTCCCTGAGGATAAGAGAACGGCTTCATTCAATTGCAGTATCGCCTATATTGACGCTGATGAGATCAAAGTAGTAGGCGGCGGCTGTATAGGACGTATCGGTTATGAGCAGTGCGGAACAAATGGTTTCGGCTATGATCCTGTTTTCATGGTAGGAGATAAAAGCATGGCTGAACTTACTGCGGAGGAAAAGAACGCTATAAGTCACAGAGGTGCAGCTTTAAGAGAGTTGTACAAGTATCTTAAAGAAAGATTTGGTGATTGAATGTTAACAAGCAAACAGAGAGCGTACCTGCGCGGTATCGCTTCAACATATGAGACCATATATCAGGTTGGCAAGGGCGGAGTCACAGAGGCTATGTGCAAGGATATTGCAGAGGCACTCCGCAAGAGAGAGCTTATAAAGCTGAGAGTCCTTGATAATTCGGGTTGGACTGCTAGAGAAGCGGCCGATGCTATCGCAGAGCAGACAGACTCCGATGTAGTACAGGTCATAGGCAATAAATTCGTGCTTTTCAAGCGCAACGAGAAAGACCCTGTTATCGAAAATATCCCCAAGGCAAAGTAAGTCATGAAGGTACTGATAATAAGCGGTACGAACCACAAGGGCTCGACCTACAGTATCGGACGGTTGGTTGCTGAAAAGCTGACTAAAGCAGAAAATATCAGCGAGGTATTCCTGCCACGTGATTTTGATGAGTTCTGCTGCGGCTGTACCAATTGCTTCACAAAGTCAGCCGATAAATGTCCTCACTATGCAAAGCTGCGCCCCATAACGGAGCTTATAGACGCTGCCGATGTGCTGATACTTACATCTCCCGTGTACGTATATCACTGCACAGGTCAGATGAAGGCTCTCCTCGACCACTACGGCTGGCGTTGGATGTCGCACCGTCCTGACGAGAGAATGTTCAGCAAGCAGGCTGTAGTTGTGGCAACAGCTGCGGGTGCAGGTATGAAGTCAACAATGAAGGATATGGCTGACAGCTGTTTCTTCTGGGGAATACCTCAGACCTACAAGCTTGGAAAGGCTGTAAGAGCAGTTGACTGGAACAGCGTTTCTCCCAAGATGAAAGACAGCATTAACGCAAAAGCCGACAGTATCGCCAAAAAGATAATGAAAAGGCAGGGAAAAGTACCTGTCGGCATAAAAACAAGGGCGTTTTTCAAGATAATGAGCCTTATACAGCGTAACGGTTGGTGTAAGGCTGATATGGACTACTGGAAGGAAAAGGGCTGGACAGGCAGCAAACGCCCGTGGAAATGAAAGAAGTGATCTTATGATACTTTACAGACCTGTTGGATATGCTGAGCTAAAGCTTATCGCGGACAGCGGTTACAGTGAGTTTCCGCCGAGACTTCCCGAACAGCCTATTTTTTATCCTGTTCTCAATGAGAAATATGCTGCGGAGATAGCTCTTAAATGGAATGTAAGGGATACTTCTGAGCATAAGGGATATATAACACGCTTTGAAGTCGATGATGATTATTGCCGCAGATTTGAGGTACAGACTGTAGGCAAAAGCTATCATCAGGAGCTGTGGGTGCCTGCTGAGGAGCTTGCGGAGTTCAACAGCCATATTATCGGTAAAATAGAAGTGATAAAAGAATTCGGAAATGAATGAGTATATAACGGCATAGGAGGTGCAGAATGAAGATAGGAATATACGGTGGAAGCTTCAATCCCGTTCACAACGGACATATTCATCTTGCCAATACGGCTGTTGAGGAGTTCGGACTGGACAGGCTGTATCTTCTTCCGTCAAAGAAATCTCCGCACCGTTCCAGTGCTGAATATGCTCCCGATGAGGACAGGCTTGAAATGCTGCGGCTCGCGGCTAAAGCCAATGATAAGCTGTTTGTAAGCGATTACGAGATAAAGAGTGACCGAGTGAGCTACACTATTTACACAGTGGAGCATTTCCGCAGCGTATTTCCCGATGATGAGCTGTTTCTCCTTGTGGGAAGCGATATGCTCCTCAGCTTTGATACATGGTACCGCTTTGAAGAGATACTTGCAAATGTAACACTTTGTGTAGTTTCACGGGAAAGCGGTGATATGGCAGAACTGAAAAAAAAAGCAGAGGAACTTGGAAAATTTGGCAAAATACAGGTATCTGAGGCTGCTCCGACAGTGATATCCAGCACTGAGGTCAGAAAAAAAATTGCTAAAAACAAGGATTTCTCTTGCTATCTTGACGAAAATGTAGTACAATATATAAGATTGAAGGGATTATATTCGGTACGAGGTGAAGAAAAATTGCTGTATAACCCCGATGAAAAAAAGAAATACCTTAAAAATTGTCTTTCTGCGAAAAGATTCACACATTCGATGAATGTTGCAGCAGAGTGCAGAAAGCTTGCTGAAAAATACGGTGAAGACCCCGATAAGGCTTATTTTGCGGGACTTCTTCATGATATATGTAAGGAAATGCCCGATGATGTGCAGAAAGAACTGGTCATGAGCAGCGGATATACTGTATGCCGTGAAGAGCTTGAGACACGTTCGCTGTGGCACGGAATCGCAGGAGCATATTTTATCAAAAAAGAATTCGGTGTTGAGGACATAGATATACTCAATTCCATAAGATTTCATACAGTTGGCAGAGCAGGTATGTCACGCCTTGAAGAGATAGTATATATGGGCGACCTGATATCTGCCGAGAGAGATTATAAAGATGTAGACAAGATGCGTAAGCTGGCATATGCTGACCTTAATGCAGCTATGAGGGAAGCATTCGCATTTTCTATGAAGTCTGTAATTAAAAAAGGCGGAGTTATACCGATTTGTACCGCTGAGGGATATAATTTTTATACAAGACTTTTGAAAGAAGAGAAAATTGATAGCAATTTGAAAAGAGGACTCAAATGAACAGAGAAGAACTTAATGAGGAGTTTAATAAAAACGCAAATACTGCTCCGAGACAGCCAAAGCCGTTAAGGAAGCTTAAAAGGATAGATAGTTCAAGACCGGCTCAGCCTGTGTATCACGCACTGCACGAAGCTCCGTCAATAGATATAAGCATAGAAGAGGAAAAGCCGAAAAGACGCGCTCCCGAACCTAAGCAGACATATCACGGACTCCATGAAAAAGGCAGAGCAGGTGATATAGTTGAAAGTGACGATTTTGACGATTTCGATGATTATGATTACGACGAAGAAAAAGACGGCAAAAAGAGCAAAAAAGATGCAATAATCAAGACTGTTTCTATTCTTCTGAGTATTGTTACAATAATCCTGCTTTTCCTTAATATGCCTATCCTATGGTATAAAAAGAAAGGACAGCCCGACCAGAAAGTATCCATAATAAAGTATTTCAAGCTTTGGCAGCCACTTGTAGATATCGAAGGTGAACTTGAAAAATCCCAGGTCAACCTTAACGTTGATACAAATGTTGTAACGGATGAATTTACAGACGGTCTTGACCTTCCTCAGCTCGTTGAAGGTCAGTATACAGTTCTCTTCCTCGGATTTGACGAGGACCAGGAGCTTACCGACGTTATATGGATATGCCAGTTCGATATCGCAGCTGCCAAGCTCCATATATTGCAGGTGCCTCGTGACTGTGCTGTTCCGAACTATACAAGCAATCCTACAACAAAGATAAACAGCGTTTACTATGAAGGCTATGACCAGAGCGTAAGCAAGATACAGCGTGTTGTAAACTGCATACAGGACAATTTCCGTATACCGATAGATGCTTATATCACCACAGCCTGCTTTGATATCGTTGATATCGTTGACCTTGTAGGCGGTATACCGATGCACCTTGACAATGAGATCATTTACGAGGCAGATAAGATAATCCCTGCCGGTGATGTCGTGCTTACAGGTGCTCAGTCAGAGTGGTTCGTTCGTTTCCGTCACGAGTGGCTCCAGGGCGATATCGGACGAGTTCAGAACCAGCGTCGTTTCATGGCAGCAGCTATGCAGAAGATCCTCAACATAGTCAAGGACGAAGGTAAAATGAAGCTTTACAGCTATCTGAATACAATTTACCAGAATAAGTGGATAGCTACGGATATGAGTGTTGATGACCTGAGCAAGCTTGCGGATTTCGGTTCTACACTTAAAATGGAAAATGTAAGCGTAAACATGGTACCGGGTGAGGACGCTATATACTACGCGGCTGACGGAGTAGAGTACAGTATCTACTCTATCCACAAGAGAGCAACTATAGATATGCTCAACGAGTCATTCAGACCATATCAGCTTCCGCTGCTTATGTCTGAGAGCAATATTATCGAATATGTACAGGAATACGAATATCAGTACGATCTTTACGACGATACAGGCGCAACATTCGAGGAACTCGAAACAGCTACAGAGCCTTTGAGAAATCCCGATATGAAACCATGGTGGAAGGAAGATTAATAAATGACCGAACAGGAAAAACTTGAACTTATCATAAAAACTCTCGACAGCAAGAGAGGTGAGGATATACAGGCTATAAAAATATCAGACCTTACTATCCTTGCAGACTATTTCGTTATCGTAAACGGTACAAGTAATACCCACGCAAGAACACTTGCAGACGAAGTTGAGTTCGTGCTCTCACAGAAGGGCATCGAGCCTGAAAGAAGAGAAGCTGATACGGGCAATACATGGATAATCCTTGATTATGCAGATATCATCGTTCATGTATTCTATAAGGATACAAGAAACTTCTATAAGCTGGAAGGTCTGTGGGCAGACGGCGAGCAGATAGATATAAGCGGACTTCTTGTGAAGGAGTGAGCTTATGAAAACAAATAACGAAAAAGGGCGTATGCTATGCATCATAATAGGAGCTTACCTTATTGCCAAGGCAGTTCTCAATATGGTCATAGGCGGCGGATTCAGTCTAAGCGATATGCTTATCGCCGTAGGACTTACCTGTGCTATGCTTACAGGCATCAAATTCGTGAACTATGGTGTGGCAGCAGTACTTGTGCTGATCGCTGCGATACATCTCCCTGCAAATATATCCAATATCAGTTCAAACTGGCTGTATCTCGTTGAGGGTATAGTAGATATTGGCTGCGCAGTGCTCCTTTGCGTACACAGCGACATAAAGGAACACTTTACAAACTCGATAAATATTAATAATTAAATAAAGGAATGATATTACAATGAGCAGATATGATTTCACATCTGTTGAAGCCAAATGGCAGAAATACTGGGAAGAACATGAGACATTCAAGACTGATGTCTGGGACTTCAGCAAGCCTAAGTTCTATGCACTGGATATGTTCCCGTATCCGTCGGGAGTAGGTCTCCACGCAGGTCACCCCGAGGGCTATACAGCTACAGACATCGTTTCACGTATGAAGCGTATGCAGGGCTATAATGTCCTTCACCCTATGGGATATGACTCTTTCGGACTTCCTGCCGAGCAGTATGCGGTAAATACAGGTAATCACCCCAACGGCTTTACTCAGGAAAATATCAAGACCTTTTCAAAGCAGCTCAAGGAGCTTGGATTTGATTATGACTGGTCAAAAATGGTAGCTACTTCCGATCCTGAGTTCTACAAGTGGACTCAGTGGATATTTAAGCAGCTCTATCTTGACGGCTATGCAAAGTATATAGATATGCCTGTAAACTGGTGCGAAGAGCTGGGAACAGTTCTTTCAAACGATGAAGTTATCGACGGCAAGTCAGAGCGCGGCGGCTTCCCTGTAGTTCGTAAGAACATGAAGCAGTGGGTCATCGACCAGCCTGCATTTGCAGAAAAGCTCCTTGAAGGACTTGACGAGATCGACTGGCCTGAGTCCACAAAGGCTATGCAGCGCAACTGGATAGGCAAGTCTACAGGTGTAGAGGTTGAATTCGACATCGTCGGCGGTGGAAAGTTCTCTATCTTCACAACTTGTATCGAGACTATCTACGGTATCACATTCATGGTACTTGCTCCTGACGGAGCTATCACAGAGAGCCTCCTTGACCGTGTTCAGAACAGGGAAGAAGTTGAGGCATACATCGCTGAGACTAAGAAGAAGAACGACATGGACCGTACAGAGCTCAACAAGACAAAGTCAGGCTGCGAGCTCAAGGGCGTTACTTGTATCAACCCTGTAAACGGCAAGGAAGTTCGTATGTTCATCGGCGATTTCGTACTTGCAAGCTACGGTACAGGTGCAGTTATGGCTGTACCGAGCCACGATCAGCGTGACTTTGAGTATGCAATTGCTCATAATATAGACATGATACAGGTAATCGACGGTAAGGACGGTCACATCGACGTTTCCGAAGCCGCAATGGAAAAGACAGAGTACCTCGGCAAGGGCTATAAGCTCATCAATTCCGAGGAATTCACAGGTCTTACTGTTGAGGAAGCAAAGGAAGCTATCACACAGAAGCTTGAAAAAATGGGCAGAGCTAAGCGCACTGTAAACTACCACTTCCGTGAATGGATATTCGCACGTCAGCGTTACTGGGGCGAACCTGTTCCTGTAGTTCACGGCGAGGACGGTCAGATACACGTTCTTGACGATGAAGAGCTCCCGCTTGTTCTCCCTGAGCTTGATGACTACAAGGGCAAGAACGGAAAAGCTCCTCTCGAAAATGCAACAGAGTGGAAAAAGTACGACCACAACGGCATAAAGGGCACTCGTGAGACTTCTACAATGCCCGGAAGTGCAGGTTCAAGCTGGTACTACTTCAGATATATCGACCCACACAACGATAAGGAATTCGCAAATCAGGAGCTCCTCAAACACTGGATGCCTGTTGACCTTTACATCGGCGGTCCAGAGCACGCTGTAGGACACCTTATGTATTCACGTATCTGGAACAGATACCTCTACGATAAGGGTCTTGCACCTACAAAGGAACCTTTTAAGAAGCTTGTTCATCAGGGAATGATCCTCGGTGAGAACGGTATCAAAATGGGTAAGCGTTTCCCTGAATTTGTTGTAAATCCTTCCGATATCGTAAGAGACTACGGTGCAGATACGCTCCGTCTTTACGAGATGTTCATGGGACCTCTCGAAGTCAGCAAACCGTGGAGCAAGAGCGGTGTTGAGGGTGCAAAGAGATTTGTACAGAGAGTATGGAACTTCTTCATTGAAGCCGAGAACCTTACCGACGACAACGATGGCGCACTCACAAAGGTATATCACCAGACAGTCAAGAAGGTAACTGACGACTTCGAGAAGCTTGCTTTCAATACAGCTATCAGCCAGATGATGATATTTGTGAATGCTGTTTACAAAAACGGCAAGTGCCCGAGAGAGTACGCTGAGGGACTTATAAAGATGCTGTCCTGTATCACACCTCATATGGGTGAAGAGATATGGAGCATCATGGGACATAATGATACTATCGCTTACGAGAGCTGGCCTGTATACGATGAGGAACTCTGCAAGGAGGATACTATCGAGATCGTTGTACAGGTAAACGGAAAGCTCAAGGCTAAGCTGAATATCGAAATGGACGCTGACAAGGATTCCGTAATGGAAATGGCTATGTCAGATGAAAAGGTAAAGGAAGCTGTTGAGGGTAAAAACATACTCAAACAGATATATGTACCAAATAAACTTGTTAATATTGTAGCAAAATAACGAAATTTTAAGACGCACAAAAAATGCTTGACAACGAGCAGAAAATGTGGTAAACTATTAATATATTCTTTATAACTATTTATATGTAATCTGCTATATAGTGGGGGACGCGATGTCTACCGCTCGACAGGGTGGTTAGCATAGATGCTTCGGAGCAAAGCTCCGTGCAACCTCTGAACAAGGGAGGGAAATTTAGTGGCAGAAGTTCGTGTTGGCAAAAACGAGTCTTTAGACACAGCTCTTAAGAGATTTAAGAGATCATGTGCAAAGGATGGCGTAATTGCTGAGGTTCGTAAGAGAGAGCACTACGAAAAGCCTTCAGTTAAGCGTAAGAAGAAGTCTGAGGCAGCTCGTAAGCGTAAGTATTGATCTTACGGAATTATTAATGTTGATAAAAGCGGGCTGCGGCTCGCTTTTTCATTTGTTTGAACGGAGTTGACAAATAGCTTGGGTTTAAAACATAAGATAACAAAAACTGACGTGGATTTTGCTTTCAGAAAAACTGTTGATATCACACCTGCATTTCTGAAAAAGCACGGTATCAAGGGGCTTATCCTTGATGTTGACAATACTCTTACTACACATGATAATCCCGTTCCTGCCGATGGGATAACCGAGTGGCTGGAGAATATGAAAAAGAACGGGATAAAGCTTATAATCGTATCGAATAACCATGCAGAGCGTGTGAGAACATTTGCTGATCCGCTTGGACTTGATTTCGTCAGTGACAGCGGCAAACCGCTGAAAAGGGGATATACAGCAGCTATGAAAAAAATGGGGCTCTCTCCTGAGGAGACTGCTGCCGTGGGCGATCAGCTGTTTACAGATGTATGGGGAGCAAATTTAGCAAAGGTCAGAATGTTATATGTTGAACCTATGGAGCTTGAACCAAAGTCGAAAAGGTTCATAAGATTTAAAAGAGTTCTTGAAAAGCCTTTTCTTCCAAAGAAATTTGTCGATGACAAGAAGGAGTAAATATGATAAAGAAAATACTTGTTATACACGGTCCTAATCTCAATCTCTTAGGAGAGCGCGAACCCGGAGTTTACGGAAATTCTTCCATTGATACACTTAACAGCAATATAATCGACCGTGCAAAGGAACAGGGACTTGAATGCGAGATATTCCAGTCAAATCATGAGGGAGCTATCATTGATAAGCTTCACGCTGCAAGAACTGCATTTGACGGAGTTATCCTCAATGCAGGTGCGTATACACATTACAGCTATGCTATACGCGACGCTATTGCAGCTATAAAGATACCTGTTATCGAAGTACACATCAGCAATGTTTTTGCGCGTGATGAGTTCCGCTCAAATTCAGTTATCGCACCCGTATGCAAGGGCAGCATAAGCGGCTTCGGCTTCGGCAGCTATTATCTTGCAGTACAGGCACTTGCTGAGCTTTGAGAGGTGCATAATGTCGAGATTTGACAAACTTTTCGAGGAGTTTGACGGGGCGGACTGCGCCCTTATCACCTCGGACATAAACAGAAGATATTTTACGGGTATGAAGTCATCAGCAGGAGTAGTTCTTGCGTTTCCCGATAAGGCGTATTTGCTTATAGATTTCCGCTATATCGAAAAGGCAAGAGCAACGGTAAAGGACGCTGAGGTAATTGAGGCTAAAAAGCTCTATCCTCAGATAATGGACCTCCTGACAAAGCACGGTGCAAAGTCAATGGCTATAGAGTCGGAGACAATGACCGTCAAGGAGCTCAATGCCTATGAGCATTTCTATACCACTATTGAAATCATACATAACGATAGTCTGAGCAATGCTATATCCAACCTGAGAATGGTCAAGGACGAAAGCGAGATAGAGTGTATACAGAAGGCCCAGGAAATAGCTGAAAAAGCACTTGAAGACGTCAAGAAGTTCATAAAAGTCGGCGTTACAGAGCGTGAGATCGCACTTGAACTCAACCGACTCATGTTCGCTTACGGAGCTGAGGACTTATCTTTCGACACTATCGTGCTTTCTGGCGCAAATACTTCAATGCCTCACGGAGTTCCCTCAGATAAAAAGGTGGAGAATGGCGAATTCGTGCTTATCGACTTTGGTGCGGTTTATAACGGCTATCACAGTGATATGACACGTACCCTCTGCGTTGGAGAGCCAAGCGAGGAAATGAAGAAGGTGTACGATATCGTCCTGAATGCACAGCTTGCAGGTATAGAAGCAGCAAAGGCGGGGATAATCGGATGTGACCTTGATAAGATATCCCGTGATGTTATTGAGCAGGCAGGATATGGCAGCTGCTTTGGACATTCTCTCGGTCACGGAGTAGGTATGGAGATACACGAAAAGCCCAATGCTTCGCCGAATTATAAAGCTCCGCTGAGCTGTGGTGCAGTCGTTACCATAGAGCCTGGTATCTATATAGAAGGTAAATTCGGAGTGCGTATAGAGGATTTTGTCATTTTAACTGAAAATGGCTGCAAAAACTTGACAAAAAGTGCAAAAAATCTCATATCTTTATAATAATATCACTTTAGGTATTGCAAAAATTCCCGAAATGTGATAAAATAAAGTATCATGTTAATTTGAAAAATACGGAGGTTATTTATAATGATTTCAGCAGGAGATTTCAGAAACGGCGTTACTTTTGAGCTCGACGGACAGGTAGTTCAGGTAATTGAATTCCAGCACGTTAAGCCAGGTAAGGGTGCCGCTTTTGTAAGAACTAAATACAAGAACGTAATCACAGGTTCAGTTGTTGAAACTTCTTTCAACCCAACTGCTAAGTTCCCAACAGCATTCGTTGAGAGAAAGGATATGCAGTACAGCTACAACGACGGCGAGCTTTACTACTTCATGGATCTTGAGACATATGAGCAGGTTCCGATCAGTGCATCTACACTCGGCGACAACTTCAAGTTCGTTAAGGAAGAGATGATCTGTAAGATCCTTTCATACAAGGGCAACGTTTTCGGCGTTGAGCCACCTAACTTCGTTGAACTCAAGGTTACACAGACTGACCCAGGTTTCAAGGGTGATACAGCTACAAACGCTACAAAGCCTGCTACACTTGAGACAGGTGCAGAGATCAAGGTTCCGCTCTTCATCGATGAAGGCGAGATCATTCAGGTCGACACAAGAACAGGCGAGTATATGTCAAGAGCATAAGCTCACCATTTTATAAAGACTTTATTTTGAGAGGAGGAGCTTGTTATGAAGCTTACCGAGAAAATGTCATATTTACAGGGACTTATCGACGGTCTTGAGATCGATTCTTCCACTAAGGAGGGAAAGGCTCTCATTCAGATGTCAGAGGTAATGTCCGAAATGGTAATGTATGTTGAGGATCTTCAGTCACAGGTCGATGAGCTCACAGAGCTTTGCGATATCCTTGATGAGGATCTCGGAGCTGTTGAAGATGATTTCTATGAAGATCTTGACAGCGATGAGGACGACGATGATGAAGATTGGGACGATGATGACGAGTTCGATTTCGATGATGACGATGATGAGCTTTACGAGATCACTTGCCCTACCTGCGGAGATACTATCCTTCTTGATGAGGGGATGATTGAAGAGGGTTCTATGAAATGTCCTAATTGTGATGAGCTCCTTGAATTTGATTACGATGACCTCACTATTGAGGATTTCGAGGACAAGGCTGAAGAGCCTGAAAAGAAGTAATCAGCTTTATAAAAAACAGGCTGCGGATAGAGTTATCTTCCGCAGCTTTAATTTTTTTCGGAATTTTTTATTTTTTTCTGTAACGAAAGTTTTGTATCGTAGTCTTATAGTTGAAGGCGGTGAGAAGTATGAGTCAGGTCGAAGAGCTCTACAAAGACTATTTTCATGATGTATTCCTGTATATACGGTCGTTGTCTGCTGATGAAGCACTTGCTGAGGATATTACTCAGGAGACATTTTTCAAGGCTATAAAGTCTGTTGACAAATTCCGCGGTGACTGTGATATAAGAGTATGGCTGTGTCAGATAGCAAAAAATCTGCTGTATACACACAACAAGAAGCAAAAACGCTATACGGGAGAGGAAGTTCCCGAGACAGTTGCCGATACTTCCGTGACTATGGAGGAACTTCTTGAAAACAGCCAGCAGTCAATGGAAATACACCGTGTACTTCATACTCTTGTCGAACCTTACAAAGAAGTATTTACCCTGAGAGTGTTCGGAGAACTGAGTTTCCGACAAATTGGTGATATCTTTGGAAAGACTGAAAGCTGGGCGCGAGTGACATTCCACCGTGCAAAGCTGAAAATAATAGATGAACTGGAGGTACAGAAATGAAAAACTGCGATATGATAAAGGATCTGCTTCCGCTGTATGCTGACGATGTTTGCAGTGAGGAGAGCAGAAAGGCAGTTGAGGAGCATATAAACAACTGCCCCGACTGTAAAGCGGAGCTTGAAAAGCTCGGTAAAAACGTCACTGTGAGCCATCAGAAGGACGCTGAGGTACTCAAACGTATAAAGAGGCGTCTGCGCATTGAGAAGCTTGTGGTGAGCCTTATAAGCGTTCTGGCTATATGCGGAATTCTGCTTTACGGACTTGTATATTGCATAAATGATTACAAGTCAATGGATATGGAGAAGTACAAGATACTTGAAAATGTAAGCGTCAGCGAGCATGATAATGCCGTATGGCTCGATATAAAAGGGTATGCTGCATCATTTGATATAGATGTACCGACTTTAAGCGATACAAACGGTAAACATCTTGGAATTGACGATGATTTTGACAGTGAAAAGAAGAACGGATACGGTATTACTCTCAAACAGCGCAGGATAGATGATTTTACGTTCAATCCCACAGGAAGTCTGAAAAGCTTTGAGATGAAGATCTTTGACCTTGATGAAAAGAAAGATATGATGAAGGTCTTTTACTACGATGATGTAAACAACAAAGAGTATATTTTATGGGAGCGTGATCAAAATGACTGAGAGAAGGTTTAGTATACCGCTGATACTGCTTGCTGTGGTGTCATTTGGCATAGGCTTTTTTGGATTTGCAGTGGAAAGCATCGTATTTGCTGTGGGAGTTATAATAGCTTCGATGAAACTTCGTGAGAAATACCTTATAAAGATTCCCATAGCCATATGCATAGTATCTATCGTATTTTCGGCTGCATTCATTGCCTTTATGGTATATACGGGAATGAAAGGCGGTTATAACGATTACTGGCTCATGAAGCTAATATTCGGTGAACCTAAATAATATGCTTGCCCCCCTCGGTGAAAGCCGAGGGGGCAATGTTGAAATATGGAATTAAATCATTAAAGCTTAACCACGGTGCTTATTATCTGTTAAATAAGGGACGCCCTCTCTTGCAGGGCGTCCCTCTTCCGAAAACAATTCACTGGATTGTTTTCGGAATTCACTCTTGCGGAGCGCCTTCGTATTATTTCGCTGTTATTTGAAAGCTGTGAACAGCGACCAAAGGCTCTGCCTCTGGACTCTGCCAAAGGAACACAGTCCCTTTGGAATCCCTTTCATACGTTCAGCAACTTTTTACGTAAAATTAATTAAAAAGCCCCGATGTAATAATTCGGGGCAAATTTTATAATATTATGTTTTTATTCATACTGTGCAAGAATTTTCAGAGCAGTTTCCAGTCTGGTCTGACGATTATTCATTGCTTGTTTTTCGATGTATTTATGAGCCTGGGGCTCTGTGAATTTGAGATACTTCATAAGCGTGGTCTTGGCACGGTTTATGGTGCGCATTTCCTCGATACGGTTCATTATATCTGCGTTTTCCTTTTTAACACCTGCCATGCGGACTCTTGCGGCGATAATAAGCCGTATTGTACGCTGAAGTTCCTCTCTGGTGACAGGTCTTGACAGTACGTTTACGCCGCTGTCTGAGACTCTGTCAGCGATATCTTCCGAAACATCGCTGCCGCAAATGAGTATCATACCTGCGGAGGTGGACTCCGCTATCATTTCTGCAAGCTCCTGACCGAATTCATCGGGCAGGGGCGTATTTATTATAACAAGCTCGGGTTCAGTCTCGTTTTTTACAAGTCGGCGGGCTTCACTGCCGCTGACAGCAACAGCTGTCCTTCCGCAGCCTTCTATGCGCAGGAGCTGCTCGCAAAGTTCGGAAACTTCACTGTTTGAAGATACGATAATAGCTCTGTTCATAGTTTACCTCACACGAACTTGAAGTATGACTCTTCTTCAAACTTGTCCTTATCCGAAGCAGAGGAATAGTCCTGTATCTGTTTGTCAAGCTGTGCGAATATATTACTGCGTATTTCCTGAGATAGAGTATTTTTTACGAATATGCTTTCCTTAGCGATAGCTGCTGCCTCATCAAGTGAAGAGGGCAGCGGCTGAAGAAGTGAATTGTCAGAGCCGTTGTGCATAGCACTTTCAAAGAGAGAGCAGTCCTGAGACTGTATTCCCTCGATACCAGCTGCAAGGATAAGCTTGAATGTGATATAAGGGTTGCAGCAAGCGTCTGCGGAGCGTATCTCAATACGGGGAGAGATACCCACAGGATTTGGAACACGTATAAGCTGAGCGCAGTTTTCCGACGACCAGTTGATATACTTAGGAGCATAGCCCATACCCAAACGCTTGTAGGAATTCGTTGTGCAATTAAGGAATGCGGTTATCTCACGCATTTTGCTGAGAACTCCCGATATGAAGCATTTACCCTCGAATGTCATATCATTCTGAGTATCAAAGATGTTTTCTCCGCCTTTTTTGAGACTGATGGATATGCTGAGTGCGCTGCCGTGCTCATCGGGCAGCGGCTTAGGCATAAATGAAGCGAAAAGACCGTTTTGAGCTGCTATGGATTTAACTACGGTCTTGTAGTGTACCATATTATCGGCAGCAGTTATAGGCTCACTTTCGCGAAATTCGATCTCATTCTGTGCAGGACCGTGTTTATGGCAGGAGCTTTTCGGACTCATGCCCATTTCTTCCAATGAGAGACAGATCTCACGTCTTGCGTTTTCGCACTTATCCAGCGGAGCAACATCCAGATAGCCGCCCTTGTCGTGAGGTATCTTTGTAGGCTCGCCGCGTTCGTCAAGTTCAAAGAGATAGAACTCGCACTTTGTACCCATTTCGCAGGAATATCCGTCAAGTCTGAGCTGATTGATATAGTTGGTCAGCTCTGTACGCATATCGCCTACATAGTCGCTTCCGTCCATGTTTTTGAGAGCGCAGAAGAAGCGGACAACTCGTCCCGACTTAGGTCTCCACGGGAGAACGGAAAGTGTGGATATGTCGGGCACGAGAAGCAGGTCGGAACAGCCCTCGGCGATACATGAAGCATCGAAAGGTATTCCGTACTCAAATGCTCTCGGCAGTTCATTAGGCATGATAGCCACGTTTTTGAGATTGCCGAACATATCACAGAAAGTAAGTCTTATAAATTTTACGTCGTTCTCTTCAACGAATTTCAGTATCTCTTTAGGAGAAAAGCTCATTGAAAGACCTCCATTTTCAGCCGTTAGCCGTTAGTATTAGGGGACGGCGTTTTCAACGTCCCAATGTAGGGCGCACATTATGCGCTCGTTAATTTTTCTTTTTATTTCAATGCCATAACATATATCTGGCACGGGTTATCTTCGTCCCAGTAAGTGGGGAATACCTCGAACTCCTTGAAACCGCAGCTGAGATAGAACAGATTGGTCCTGTCATAGTCCTCGTACTTTCCCATTTGTACTGTTTTCACCTGCATAAAGGAATAGCCGTTTTCGGTAGCGATAGCTTTTGCTTTATCAAAAAGCTGCCGTCCTATGCCGCTGCGGTGATACTCTTTAAGCACACCCATAACAGCCAGTTCAGCGGTATCCTTACCTGTTTCTTTCAGACAAAGGAAACCTACATATTCATCGTTTTCTTTAGCTGCTATAAAAATCCAGTCGGCACTGTCTCTTATGTACTGTTCGCGGCTCTCGTCCACCTCGAACCATTCTCTCAGCGATTCAAGGACTTTACGTGCAATTTTACTTTTTTCGTCTTTATCAAAGATCTGTTCGATCATATATTTTTACTCCAAAATATATTTGTAGGGGACCCATTTCGGTGTTCCGCAAGTTGAGAGTTATGAACTGCTTAGATATATCAGGATTTCTTAAGTGCTTCCCACTCCCTGCGTGTTATAGCATAGGCATAAGAAACAGTATTCTTTTCGTCAGGATATTCTTTGACTTTTTTCATTCCATTGGCAATAGCAGTAGAATATGAGGCAATATTGGTATATTTCATATAAGAGTACAAACAATCGTATTTGGTATTTTCAAATGCCCAATCTCTGACTGCTCTTGCAGCTTCACTTCCTAAGCCCTTTCTCCAATACTTCTTATGAATGTGATATCCTATTTCAGGCAGTAACTCTCCGTCAATATTCTGGATAGTGATTCCGCAGTCACCTATCATTTCACCGGTTTCCTTCAGAACTACCGCCCAGAGTCCGAATCCGTATTTAGCATAATTTTCAATATTCCATTGTATCCACCATCTGACTTTTTCTTCGTCAAATGGTTTGGGATAATGCTTCATAGTTTCTTCATCGGAAAGAATTTCATATAAAGGATCAAAATCGTCAAAAGTATATTCTCTCAATTTTAATCTCTCTGTTTCAATTATCATTATTTACACCTAAAAATCCCGATCTCACTTATGAATAGGGGATCAGACATTAAATCTGAACAGAACTATATCTCCGTCCTGCATAACATACTCCTTGCCCTCAAGGCGTACAAGTCCCTTTTCCTTAGCGGCAGCCATGCTTCCGCAAGCCATAAGGTCGTCATAGGAGATAACTTCCGCACGGATAAAGCCCTTTTCAAAGTCGGTATGTATCTTACCTGCTGCCTGAGGAGCCTTAGTGCCCTTTGTGATAGTCCATGCGCGGACTTCCTGCTTTCCTGCTGTAAGGTATGAGATAAGTCCGAGGAGTGAATAGCCCTCCTTGATGATACGGTTGAGACCTGATACTTCGAGACCAAGCTCGCTGAGGAACATAGCCTTGTCCTCGTCGCCCATATCTGATATCTCAGCTTCTATCTGCGCACAGATAGGAAGTACAGCTGAGTGCTCCTCAGCTGCAAGTGCGCATACAGCTTTGTAATTCTCGTTTGTTTCGATATTGTTTGTGAAGTCTTCTTCACTGAGGTTAGCAGCATAGATAACAGGCTTTGCGGAGAGAAGAGGAGTTGACTTTATAAGCTCTCTTTCCTCGTCAGTGAAATCGAAGCCTCTTGCAGACTTGCCGTTCTCAAGGTGAGCCTTTAATCTTTCAAGGAACTCAGCCTCTGCAAGGTACTTCTTGTCGCCCTTAGCAGCCTTTTTAGCACGGTCGATACGTCTGTCCACCATTTCGATATCTGAGAAAATAAGCTCCAGATTGATAGTTTCGATGTCGCGGAGAGGGTTTATACTTCCGTCAACGTGAATGATATTGGGGTCCTCAAAGCATCTTACAACGTGAACGATAGCATCGACTTCACGTATATCGGCAAGGAACTTGTTTCCGAGACCTTCGCCCTTTGAAGCTCCCTTTACGAGACCTGCGATATCAACGAATTCGAGAGTTGCGGGAGTGAACTTATCAGGCTCATACATCTCAGCAAGCTTGTCCAGTCTCTCATCGGGAACAGAAACGATACCAACGTTCTTCTCGATAGTGCAGAACGGATAGTTTGCTGATTCAGCACCTGCGTTCGTAAGTGCGTTGAAAAGTGTGCTTTTGCCAACATTAGGCAGACCAACCATACCAAGTTTCATATTTATTTCTTACCTTTCTTATCATATGTTTCCCCGCCTGTAAGGCGGGGAACTGAATACTTTAATTGTTTGCGTAAGTTGTGCGCTTGTTGTTTACCAGCGAGCTTACATTTGAGTTCTGTATCTGTACGTCGCCGCTTTCCGTACCTATATCCTTAGGATTGCCGGCATTAACGATCATTGATACCTGTGAATCTATAATAGTAACATTTCCTGTGCCAAGAGCGTCACCGATACCTGTTACCTCATCGCCTTCAGAGTCGATAGTAATATCGGCATTTTTTATCTTTGTATTGATGCTGCCCTTGATAGCACCGATACACGAGTTCTTGCCTGAGCGCATCTTCATATTGATCTTGCCCTGCTTGATGTAGATGCTGCCCTCGCCGTCCTCAAGAACGCCTATTCCGACAGCCTGCGCACCTGTGCATGACATATTTATATTTGCAGATGAGCTGATAGTTGAAATGCCCTTACAGCTACCTATACCTGCTATCTTAATGCCTGATATATTCATATCAAGGTCGCAGTTCTCGCCGATATCGATATTTGCATCACCGTTGAAGCTTCCGATGCCGAGACCGTTATGAGAATACATGAACAGCTTTAACTTGCCCGAAACGAGGTTTATATCGGAGTCGTCATCATTATATCCGCCGCCGATGCAAAGCGATTCAACGCTGTTTGAGACAATTTCAAGAGTACCGCCGAAGTCGATAGTGATATCGCCGTAGCCGTGATCGTAATCGTTTCCGATACCGATACCCTCAGAAGCGTAGCAGTCGATAGAAAGATTGCCCTTGCCGTTGAGCACGAACTGTGAACCCATAGGCACATAGATACCTGAGTAGCTGAGCTTGTTGTTCTTGACAACATTGAGCACCAGTCTTGCGTACTCGCCAACAGCGATAGTAGGCTTGCTGTTGCCGCTTATCATATTGACGTTTTTGAGTGTGAGCTCACAGCTGTGATTATCCATTATGGAAATATTCATCTTCACAGGCTTATCGGGATCGCCGACGATAGTGAGCTTGCTCTGGTAAACGTGTATATCTGTATATTTTTCAAGAGCCAGTTTGAGAAGATCTATCTCAGTATCATTCTGAGCGGCAAAGATCTTCTTCACGCCGTCAGGACGGCTTTCAAGATTTGTCTTGATTATCTCGTCCTTGATGTCAGCTGAAATGCTGTTTAGGAAGAGAGGCTTTGGCTTTGAGGTATAATAACCCTGAACAAGATCAACACCAAGGCGTATCACTGTTTTTAGCTCCTGAACTGTTTCAACGCCTTCAGCCAGTGATTGCAGCTGGTTTTCATGGCAGAACTCGATAACGGAAGTTACAAGCTGCTGTTTTTTGAGGTCGTTGTGTATATCGCTTATGAGCGAACGGTCTATCTTTATGTAATCGGGGGAGTAATGCAGCAGATTTGACGAATTGGAGTAGCCTGTGCCATAGTCATCTATAGCAAGCTTTGTATGCGCAAATCCGCAGCGTTTTTTCAGTGTTTCGATGCCCTTTGCAGTAGCCGCCGACTCCTCGACTATTTCGATAACAGTCTTTTCAAGGAGCTCACCGTATGTAAGGTAAAGCTCATTGAAGTCCTCATCTGTGAGGAGATGATTTGGAAGGCAGTTGATGAACAGCTTGCGCTTTTCAAATATCTGCTGGTTATCGCTGAGAAGCTTCATGGTATTGAAGAAGGTTAGCTTTTCGATAGCGTATAGATTATTCTGAGCTTCACCTATTTTCAGTATCTGCTTCGGAGCCATTTTTATATCGCCCACAGTACGCATAAGGGCTTCGTAAGCGACTATCTCACCTGTCTGAGTCTCAACGATAGGCTGGAGATAGTAGGTGAGGAGATTTTCCTGAACGATACGCGAGAATGTCTGAGCATTGCGGTAAGAGTCCTTTTCGCGTATGTAGTTTTCCTCAGAGAACCAGTTTATAACAGAGCGTTTATCGGTTCTTGCCTCGAAGAGAGCGAATTCGGAGAAATTCACCAGCATATTGAAGTCAGAAGCTTCCTCAGGGTAAGATGCACAGCCGATAGAAAGGCTTATATGGCTCTTATCGGAAATATCTATTATCTCGCCGAAATCATCTGTGAGTATGCAGTTCTGAACAGCCTCGTCCATACTGTTGAGGATATTGTAAATGCTCATCTTGTCGTATTCGCGGAAGAATACGCATATCTCATAGTTGGATTTTGAGCCGATTATGAGGGTATCGCTGGCAAAGCTTTTCAGAGCTTCCGCAACAGAAGTGATACAGCTGTTGGTATTGTCAACAGTGAGATACGAACCCAGCTTGTCTATGCCGTTTATGTAGATAGTGGCAAGGCAGGCGTGCTGTACATCGGGAAGTATCTTCTTTATCTTCTGTGAAAATGACGGATAAGACGGCAGACGTGTAATAGGATCGTACTCTACAAAAGCCTGTCGGTCGTTGAATTCCGATATCTGACGGGTGAAGTCCTGAACGAAGCCCAGCCACTCGTCACTGCTTTCGTAGATGTTCATTTTTATGTAGCGTGTTACGTTTCCGTCTGTGTATTTATAGATATGTTTCTGTCCTTCAACGGGATTTTTGGAGATCATTTCAAGGAGATTGAAGAATTCAAACTCGTTGATCTTTTCACTCGGGCAGCCAAGCATATGACAGGCAGCCGTATCAAGGTAAGCAGCTTTCTCTTTTGCAATATACGTGAACGCACCTATATTGCCGACAAACTGCTGGAATACTTTCCAGTCACGGCTCAGCGCGGGAGGAGTTTGGGTAAAATCGAAAATACTCATAGTTACTCCGTATACCGCATGACTGGCGCAGAATAGCCTATTGCGCCTCATGTTGGCACCTGCATTTTACGGTCAGCAGGTGACCGTGATAACGTACGATTTATACACTTTAATTATACAGCAAAAACCGCATTTTGTCAATAAAAAAGCCGCCCATTTAAGGCGGCTTCGGAAATAACTATGTAGCTATCAGTCAAGGAAATCCTTGACCTTTTTGCTTCTGCTGGGATGACGGAGTTTTCTGAGTGCTTTAGCCTCTATCTGGCGTATACGCTCACGGGTAACGTCAAAACGCTGACCAACTTCTTCGAGGGTGCGTGACTTGCCGTCCTCAAGACCGAAACGGAGCTTGAGCACCTTTGCTTCACGGTCTGTAAGTGTTGAAAGTACCTCATTGAGCTGCTCTTTTAGGAGAGTATGTGAAGCTGCTTCAGCAGGAGCAGGAGCATCATCATCAGGGATAAAGTCGCCAAGGTGGCTGTCCTCCTCCTCACCGATAGGAGTTTCGAGAGATACAGGATCCTGAGCCACACGCATGATCTCACGAACCTTGTCCACAGGCATATTGAGCTTGTCTGCTATTTCCTCGGGGCTTGGATCGTGACCGTTCTCGTGGAGGAGCTGGCTTGAAACCTTCTTTACCTTTGTGATAGTTTCCACCATATGAACGGGGATACGGATAGTTCTTGCCTGATCGGCAATTGCACGGGTAATAGCCTGTCTTATCCACCATGTAGCGTAAGTGGAGAACTTGAAGCCCTTAGTGTAATCGAACTTTTCAACAGCCTTGATAAGACCGAGGTTGCCTTCCTGTATAAGGTCAAGGAACTGCATACCTCTGCCTACATACTTCTTAGCGATAGAAACAACAAGACGGAGGTTAGCTTCAGAAAGACGCTTTTTAGCGTAAGGATCGCCCTTAGCCATTCTCTGAGCAAGCTCTATTTCCTCCTCGGTAGTAAGAAGCGGAACACGTCCGATCTCCTTGAGGTAGATCTTTACAGGGTCATCGATAGCGATTCCCTCTGTAGAAAGGGCCATTTCAAGGTCATCTGTCATATTTGAGTCGAGACCGATCCTCAGGTCAGCATCGAGGTTCATATCCTCGACGATCTCGATATTGAGATTTTCACAATTGTCATAGAAGGTATTGATCTGATCAACGTCGAAATCAAGCTCCTCCAGAGCATCAGTTATCTCCTTGGTAGTGAGCTTGCCGTTGGTCTTGCCCTGTTCCATCAAGGCTTCGATGGTATTTTTCTTTTCCATTTTAATATTCCTCCTATTTATTCTTTGAACGGAAGAGTTCAAGCAGTTCATCATTGCTCATATCTCCGTTAGAAGCGGGTCTTGTGTTTTTCAGTACCTGAGCGCAGTCAGCCACAACGTCACGGGTAATGTCAACATTGCGTTTTTTTGCTGCTATTCCGCTTATTCTTCCCATTTCGTCCGTGGAAAATTCATCGGACAGCAGTGAGATTGAGAATTTGTCGGAATTTTTCAGCCTGTCCAGCAGTGCAGTGTAAACTTTCTTGTTGAAAGCAGTTACGAATGACTGCGGCGGAGCCAGCTTTTCGATGTCCTCATATTCCTGAGGACGATTTAGCAGGTAGCTGATTATAGTCTCCTCGGCACGGGCTTCCTTTTTATTGGAAACTGCGTCGGGATTGATATCGTCGCGTATGTATGAAGTTTTAGCCTTTATATTGCGCCATTCTGTCTTTTTGGCGTTTCGGCTGTTCTTTTGGAGCATGGAGTCGATGTGGGTTTTCAGAACCTGTACAGGTATGTCACACTTCTTAGACGTACGGGAGATGTAAACCTCTCGCTCTAAAGGTGATTCTATACCTGCAAGCACCTTTGCGGTACGTTTCAGCAGCTCTACTCTGCCTATCTCGGTTGAAAGATCAAGTCCGACCTCACACTTGTCAAGCATGAAGTCGTTAGCATCGTTAGAGCCGTCGAGTAACATTCTGAATCGGTCGCGTCCGAATTTTTTTATGAATTCGTCAGGGTCCTTTGCGCCTTCCATGTGTATTATCTTAGTCCGCAGACCAACGTCCGCGAAATGGTTGATAGCTTTCTGAGTAGCTTTCTGACCTGCACCGTCACTGTCGTAGGCAACTATCACTTCCTCGGCATAATGGCTTATGAGCCGCGCCTGATCGGGAGTTATAGCAGTTCCGAGTGTGGCGACCACGTTCTCGAAGCCTGCCTGATTTACGGCGATAACGTCCATATATCCCTCACAGAGTATCAGACGCTTTGCGTTTGAATTCTTTGCAAAGTTCATGGAGAACAGGTTAGAGCCCTTGTCAAATACGGGAGTTTTTCCCGTGTTGAGATATTTCGGCTGTGAGTCGTCAAGGACTCGTCCGCCGAAGCCGATTATATTACCGCGGAGATCAACTATAGGGAACATGACTCTTTTGCGGAACATATCAAAGGTACGTCCGTTTTTCATGCCTGCAAGCCATGCATCAGCCATTTCCTCATCGGAATAGCCTTTCGACTTCAGAAGATCTGTGAGTGCGTTCCATGAATCGGAAGCGTATCCGAGACCGTATTTTTTTATGGCCTGAGGAGTAAGCTTGCGGTTTGCGAAATATTGCAGCCCTGTCTTGTCCGAGCCTTTTATAAGGTTGGTATAGAAGTAATTAGCAGCGATTCGGTTCATCTCGTAGATACGAGTTTTACGCTTTGCGTAGCCGCTGTCCTTGTTACCAAAAGCAGGAACTTCCATTCCCGAACGCTGTGCAAGGAGCTTTACAGCCTCGGAAAAGGTAAGATTTTCTATCTTCATGGTAAATGTGATGACATCGCCGCCTGCTCCGCAGCCGAAGCAGTAAAAGTTCTGCGTATCTGTAAAAATAGTACAGGAAGGCGTCTTTTCCGAGTGGAAAGGACATGAGCAGACATAATTTCGGCCTCGTCTTATGAGGTTCACATAGCTGCCCATTACTGTTTCAATAGGATTGGCATTTCGCAGATTGTAGAGAAATTCATCGTTAACGGGCATTTTCTACCTCACTTCCAGAATTTCGGTACGAACAGTTCGGTATAAAGATCAACGGCATATTCGTCGCTCATACCCGAAATGTAATCGCATACAGCGCGGTCTGCATCGGAATTTTTCATTATATTTTTATACTCATCGGGCAGCTTGTCGCTGTGTTCGATGAAGTAGGAATAAAGCTTCTGCACAAGGAGTACAGCCTTTCCTTCCTCCTGTTTTGCAGCAGGATTGGTGTACACCTTTTCAAACATGAACTTTTTCAGTTCGTCGTGAGCCTTTCGTATATCGGGAGCAAAGTCGATATCAACTGCTCCGTGGCCGATAACGGAGGCTATCAGCGTGGTTATACGCTGAGTTTTTGTCCTGCCGAGAGCTCTTACGCAATCGCGTGGCAGTTCGTTCGGATCGAGTATGCCTGCGCGGATAGAGTCCTCAATATCATGGTTTATGTATGCGATAGTATCGGCAAGTCGGACTATATTGCCCTCTTTTGTATCAGCCACCATATTTGTATGGCAGTGTATACCGTTTCTGACAGCGTGTGTGAGATTGAGTCCCTTGCCCTTTTTTTCAAGAACTTCCACAACTCTCACGCTTTGTTCGTAGTGCTTGAAGCCGTGTGGACATATCTCATTCAGCGTTTTTTCACCGCAGTGACCGAAAGGGGAGTGACCCAGATCGTGACCGAGAGCAATTGCTTCGGTAAGATCCTCATTCAGTCTCATGCCGCGGGAAATAGTCCTTGCTATCTGCGATACTTCGAGAGTATGAGTAAGGCGTGTCCTGTAGTGGTCTCCCACGGGAGACAGGAACACCTGAGTTTTACGTTTTAAGCGGCGGAAGGAGTTACAGTGGAGTATGCGGTCGCGGTCACGCTGAAATTCAGTGCGGAAAGGGCATTTTTCCTCATAGCGGTCGCGTTTTGTGCCGACTTCGTCAATGCTGGCACAGGCGTATTTGCTGAGTATGCCTGCTTCACTGATCTCGATCTGTTCGCGTACAGTCATTTGTATCTCCCCCTGACGTGATGAAATGGTAAAACTGTATATGTGCATATACAGTCAAAAAAATGCGCACAGTATAAAGCTGCGCACAGCACAAATTTACTTTAAATTTTGCTTCTATTATACTTATACTATTTTGAAACAAAAAACCCTTTATTTTTTTTATGGATTTTTTTGTACGGAAGAGAAATCTTCAAAAAGCTCCTCGCAGTCCTCTATATTTACAGAACCGTTTGTGACTTCCACAAGCTCTTTTTTCAATGCATCGAGCTTTTCTGACATAACGAGTATCTCAAGGGTAACATCGCTGCCAAAATCCGAATTGACCGTAATGGTATCATAATTTGGCAGAAGATAGGATATCTTGCCGTACATACCGTAATCCGCAGTTATTTTCAAGCGGTGACACATACACATATTCATGATATGAGCAGCATCACAGGCAAGAGAAGCCGCATGAGAGTAGGCTCTGACAAGTCCGCCGCCGCCCAGGAGTATACCGCCGAAATAGCGTGTAACTACCACACATACGTCTGTGAGCTCTCGCTTTTTCAGTACATCAAGTACGGGTACGCCTGCAGTTCCCTGAGGTTCGCCGTCGTCGGAATATCTGGAAATATTATCCTCACGGAGTATATATGCATAAACATTGTGCTTGGCCTTGCGGTGCTCGGCTTTTATGGAATTTATAAAGGCTACAGCCTCGTCATTAGTCCTGACAGGGGCGATATATCCGATAAACTCGGAGCGTTTTTCTATAAAAGAAGCCTTAGCGTTTGCGGAAATAGTGAAATAGTTCATAATAAATTAACCTTATTGACGAAAAGCCCCGTCAATGACGGGGCTTGTGACTTACTTGTCCATATTGAAACGCTTCTTGAATCTGTCAACACGTCCGCCTGTATCAACAAGCTTCTGCTTACCAGTATAGAACGGATGGCACTTTGAGCAGATTTCAACCTTGATGTTTTCCTTTGTAGACATAGTCTCGATCACATTACCGCAGTGGCAAGTAATTGTGGTCTTTTTGAACTCAGGATGGATTCCCTCTTTCACGATTGTCACCTCTTTCGATTTATTATTGTAAATCGAGCAGCCCATCAGTTCCGTTAGACAGTAGTGCCGAATATACATTACAGTTATATATTATATCACACAGCCCCGTGTGTGTCAAGGTGTTTCTGATTTATTTTTATTTTTTAACTCTTACGCTTTTTGCTATTTGCTGACTTCTGTGTTTGGGTACAGATATTTCGGTCATATACAGTCCTGAATAAAAGGGGCAGACAAAATGTCTGCCCACCTTTTTATTTCATGCTCTGTGTAAAATCAGCGTAGATCTTCTGCTCGATGACCTCTGCTTCTTCGCGTGTAGGAGCTTTTGCAGTGATATATGTCTTGATCTTCGGTTCTGTACCTGATGGACGAACTATAGCCTTGCAGCCGCCCTCAAGATAGAATGCGAGAACATTTGACTTAGGAAGTGTAAGCTCCTTGATCTCGCCTGTAGCGATATTCTTTGAAGTGCTTGCCTTATAGTCCTCAAATCTCTCGACCTTGAGACCGCCGATAGTGGTAGGATGATCGTTTCTGAGGCCTGTCATGATCTCTTCCATATGCTTCATACCGCTTGCGCCTTCAAACTCAAAGCTGTAGAGAGTCTGGAGGAACATACCGTACTTCTTGTACATATTTTCACGAGCCTGCATGAGAGTTATGCCCTGTGTGCGGTAGTAAGCAGCCATTTCGCAGATAAGCATTGAAGCGTCAACTGCGTCCTTGTCTCTTACATAGCCGCCCGAAAGGTAGCCGTAGCTCTCTTCAAAGCCGAAGATATAACGTTTTTCTTCGCCCTTTGCTTCGAGGAAACCGATCTGCTCACCGATGAACTTGAAGCCTGTGAGAACGTCGATGACTTCAACACCGTACTCCTTACCGATGAGGTTTACGATATCAGTAGTAACGATAGTCTTGACAGCGATAGGATTTGCAGGCATTGTACCCTTTCTGATACGCTGCTGGCAGATGTATTCAAGAAGCATAGCACCGACTTCATTGCCTGAGAACAGTGCATAGCCGCCCTTGCCGTCAGGAACTGCGATACCTACACGGTCACAGTCTGGATCTGTTGCAAGAAGGAGATCAGGCTTTACCTTGTCGCAGTAGCTGAGACCTACCTGAAGTGCTTCACGTATCTCAGGGTTCGGATAAGGACAGGTTGAGAAAGTTCCGTCAGGATTTTCCTGTTCCTTTACAACAGTAACATCTGTGATGCCGATACGCTTGAGTATCTCGCGGACAGGCTTGTTACCTGTACCATTGAGAGGAGTGTATACGACTTTGAGTCCGCTGCTTGCGCAAAGGTCAGTGTTGATGCCCTCTGCAAGAACGTGTTTATAGAAATCCTCGATAACATCATTTCCGATGTATGAGATATTGCCTTTAGCTAATTCTGCTTCAAAGTCAGAGGACTTTACATCATTGAAAATGTCCAGTGAATTGATCTTTTCGAGTATTATCTCTGCACCTCTGAGTGTGATCTGGCAGCCGTCCTCGCCGTAAACCTTGTAGCCGTTGTACTTTGCAGGGTTGTGGCTTGCTGTTACCATGATACCGCCCTGGCACTTGAGTGCGCGTACTGCCCATGAAAGGCATGGTGTAGGCATAAGCTCAGTATATATATGTACCTTTATTCCATTTGCTGCAAGTACCTCAGCAGCAGCCTTTGAGAAAACATCGCTCTTTATACGGCTGTCGTAAGAGATAGCAACACTTGGGTTCTTGTATTCCTGATTGAGATAATCTGCAAATCCCTGAGTAGCGCGTCTTACAGTGTAAATGTTCATACGGTTGGTACCTGCACCGATAACACCTCTGAGACCGCCTGTTCCGAATTCAAGGTCACGGTAAAATCTATCAACTATTGCGTCATTATTGCCCTTGACCTCGGCAAGCTCTGCCTGAAGATCGGGATCCTCCTTGGCGTTTTCACACCAAAGGCTGTAAAGTTCCATTTCTGACATTTATAATACCTCCTGAACAGATATATAAACATTATACCACATATTGCTCTTTTTGGGAATAGCTTTTTTCATTTTGTGCTATTTTTTTCTTATTTACTCAGTTAATAAACGCCTTTGACTTCGATTTTTAGATGAAATTACTATATCATATCTTTTTCTGATAGATGTATCTGAAAATGTATATACTTTTACTCCGATAAGACGCTATACCGCAAAAAGGGCAGACATTAAGTCTGCCCTTATATGATCAGTCGCCGAAGGATACTCCGATATCACGGGCTGCGATAACGAGATGATTATCCGTATCGACGAATTTAGTCTTTCCCGCGATATCTTCAAGCTTGTTCGATGTGATCTTATTGCCTATCTTTGCAACTGTTCTGCCGTAGCGTTCCTTAGCTATGAGGTATGCAGCGTGTACGCCGAACTGAGTTGAAAGAACTCTGTCATACGCGCTCGGAGCACCGCCTCTGAGCATATGTCCCGGTACGCATACTCTTGCTTCAAGTCCTGTATTGGACTGTATCTGTGCTGCGATACGGCTCGTTGCGGTAAGTATACCTGCTTCTGCACGCTTTTTTGCACGTTCCTTCTTCTTCATCTGTGCTTCGTTTATATCGAAAGCACCCTCAGCTACAGCAACTATGGAGAAAGTCTTACCTGATGCGCTTCTTGCCATTACTGCATCGCATATCTTGTCGATATCATATGGTATCTCGGGGATAATGATAACATCAGCACCGCCTGCGATACCTGCGTTGAGAGTGAGCCAGCCAGCCTTATTTCCCATTATCTCGCAGAGAAGTACACGGGAATGGCTTGCAGCTGTTGTATGAAGTCTGTCAAGAACATCTGTGGCTATATCTACAGCCGTATGGAAGCCGAATGTAACATCAGTGCCATAGATATCGTTGTCGATAGTTTTTGGAAGTCCGATAACGTTAAGTCCCTCATCGGAAAGCAGCTTGGAGGTCTTGTGAGTACCGTTTCCGCCGAGAGTGAGGAGACAGTCAAGTTTCTGCTTTTTATAAGTCTCCTTCATATTTTTTACCTTGTCGATGTTGTCCTCACCTATGACCTGCATCATCTTGAATGGCTGACGCTTTGTGCCGAATATAGTTCCGCCCTGAGTGAGTATGCCTGAGAATGCGGAAGGAGACATCTCCTTGCAGAGATTATTGATAAGTCCGTAATAACCGTTTGATATGCCGACTATTTCCACATTGTCCTCGCCGAAACGCTCGTAGCAAGCCTTTGCTACACCTCTTATAGTTGCGTTAAGACCGGGACAGTCGCCCCCGCTTGTCAGAATACCTATTCTTCTTTTCATAATAGAAGACCTCCGTTTGCTTTATATTTTTGATACAGCTTTCAATATCCCCTTAAAAGCTGTTATTTCTTCTTATTGCCGTGACTGCGTTTTTCGTTGATCTCACGGCTTTTCTTTTCATTTGTTTCAAAGAATTCCTGTATCTTTTCGGGCGGCATGGGCTTTCCGTAGAGATAGCCCTGTGCATAGTCACACCCTGCCATTCTCAGGATAGACTCCTGAACCGTATTTTCGATACCTTCTGCGATAGTTTCGATCTTCTTTGATTTTGCTATACGGATTACTGCCGAGACTATCTCATAAGCGATATTGTCATGCTCGATATCGGTTATGAAAGAGCGGTCTAGCTTCAAAAGCGTGATAGGCAGTATCTGCAGATAACTCAGTGAAGAGTAGCCTGTGCCGAAGTCGTCCATTGCAAGCTTTACGCCAAGATCGCGGAGCTTGTTCATCTGGTTTACTGCGAAATCTATATCGCTGAGTGCGAGAGTCTCTGTAAGCTCGACTTCCAGCCACTTAGGATCAAGTCCTGATCTTGCAAGAGCGTCAAATACCTTTTCGCGGAGATCGTTCTGATAGAAGTCAGATGAAGCGAAGTTTATTGACATAACTATGCTTGGATAACCCATTTTCTGCCAGAGTTTGTTCTGACGGCAGCCCTCGTTAAGTACGAATTCGCTTATTTTGCTTATGAGATGTGAGCTTTCAGCGATAGGAACGAAAGCATCGGGAGTGATTATAGTGCCGTCGGGCTTTATCCAGCGTATAAGTGCTTCAACGCCCATGATCTTGCCTGTAGAAAGGTCGATCTTAGGCTGATAGAAGAGCTGGAGCTCGTTATTGTCGATAGCAAGGGCAAGAGATTTTTCAAGCTCGGTGTTGCCGATGATCGAATCGTGCATACTCGGCTCGTATCCGCAGATGCTGCCCTGAGTGTTGTCGTCAGATTTGAGGGCAAATTCGGCGTGTTCCATAACATCAAGGAAGGAACTGCCGTCTTCGGGCATTTTTGAATAGCCGGCTGAGCAGGTAAGGCTTATGGATGCAAGCTCGTCAACGGCAAGCTTTGCAAATTCTTCCTGAATTGATTTTACTGTACGTGTCGGCATTTCGTCATCGCCGTAATCTCTCAGCAGGAGAGCGAAGTTGTCGCCGCTTATTCTTGCTGCAAGACCGCCCGGAGTAACGAATTTATAAAGTATATGTGCGAAATTTTTCAGCACGTAATTACCGTTTGAATAGCCGATAGTATCGTTTATGATATGAAATCTGTCAATATCGAGGACTATCATCCAGAATGAGTAATTGAGTATCTTACAGGAATCGTATATTTCCTGTCCCATGCTCACAAGTCTGTTGCGGTTAGCTATCTCAGTAACTTCGTCAATGTACGCAAGACGTTCGATGAGCATATCCTTTTCGTGTTCTTGAGTTACATCGATGACAGCTCCGCCGAAGAGAGGCAGAGTATTGCCCGTGCCGGGGATAGACTTGAAACGATAGGAATACCAGCGGTAAGAGCCGTCGGCACTTCTGAGACGTATCTCGATATTCTTTATCTCCGACATATCCCTGTTTTTGATAGCTCCGTCGAACTGTATCCTGTCATTTGGGTGTACCAGTGCGCGGAACTCATTTACATTTATAGTGCTGTTGCGCAGACCGAGCATACGCACAAGCTCAGGCGATGCACGATATATCCTTCTGTCGGTACTCATTATAAGACCGATCTCGGCAAGCTCCATTGATGAGTTGAAGAAGTCGTTGGCACTTGCCAGATTTACACGCATTTTTTTCAGCTCGGTAAGGTTGAAGCCTGTGCTGAGGTGTACCCACTGCTTTTTAAATCTCTTGACAGGAGAGGTGCTCCATGCGATAGAGACAAGGTTTCCCTGAGGGTTTCTGAAGCTCGATTCATATGAGTAGCTTCCTGCTATTTTTCCCAGTGCGCTGGCATCGGGAGTATTTATTCCGAAGGCAGTCCATACAGCTTCTTTTTTGTCTGATTTTTCCGAGCTTATGCCAAGAAGGTCACGGAGCTTTTTATTGATATAGACGTAGGAGAAATTATCTGACCAGATTATCATTTCTGTGTTAAGGTTCTCAATGACTTTGGTGATCTCTTTTTCGTCTATAGATGTTTTCTTATTTTTATAGATCCAGCCTGATATTGCGAGAATAAGGGTAGCGCAGACCATAGTACAGACATATATTATGAGCGTATCCTTCGCATACTCAGGGTTAAGAATGCAGTATCCTATAACAAGAGCACTGGCTGCGACTATTATGACTGATGCTGCGAGCGGATTGAAAGTTCTTCTCATAGATACCGCCTCCCTTCATACACAAATATTCATATATATTATAGCAAAAATTACTGAAAAAGTCAATCAAAAATTTAAACTGGTCTACTATTTTTGATAAAATTGACGGAAATGTACAAGAAAATTTCACCGAATATACACTTTTATCTGATATAATGCTATAATATAAATATAGTATGGCTTAGGCTGTGCTTTATGCGTAATAATAACGAAAGCTGTATACACGGAGGTAAAAAATATGGCTCATATCCTGATCGTTGACGATGAAATGAATATTAGAAAGGTCGTACGAGAGTACGCTGAATTTGAAGGCTATGAGGTCACAGAAGCCGAAAACGGCATGGAAGCTGTCAATCTTTGCCATGATAATGACTATGATCTTATTATAATGGACGTTATGATGCCGCGCCTTGACGGTTATTCTGCCTGCAAAGAGATACACAAGACAAAGAATATACCTGTCATCATGCTTTCTGCAAGAGGTGAGGAGTACGATAAGCTCTTCGGATTTGAGATAGGCATTGACGATTATGTAGTAAAGCCTTTTTCACCAAAGGAGCTTATGGCAAGAGTAAAGGTAGTTCTGAAACGCAATACCCGTCAGGAAGAAACTGTTACACAGGACAAGTTTGCGTTTGAAGGACTTGAGGTGGATATAGCAGGAAGAGAAGTATATGTAAACGGCGAAAAGGCTTCCATGACTCCAAAGGAATACGATCTTCTCTTTTATCTTGTTAAAAACAAGAATATCGCTCTTTCAAGAGACAAGCTCCTTGAAGAAGTATGGGGCTATGACTTCTTTGGTGATGACAGAACAGTTGATACACATATTAAAATGCTCAGAAACAGTCTTGGTGAGTATCGTAAATTCATCGTTACACTGAGAGGAATGGGATACAAGTTTGAGGCAGATTAAGTTTTTTAAACACGCAGGCTCACGCATACCTCTTAAGTTCAAGGTGTGGCTGTATTTTGTACTGTTTACTATCGTAGTATTCGCACTTCTGTGGCTGTTTCAGATATTATTCCTTGAAGAATTCTATGAGAGAATGAGGATAAGTACAGCTTCAAAGTGCATGGAATCCATTGCCGACTCATATAACAGTGGAAATGAAGAGGAATTCTACAGGAAGATAAACACCATGTCCGTAGATAATGACTTCTGTGTTGAAGTCCTTGACAAATATGGCAATCAGGCTAAAAAAAATCATGTTATCGGTGACTGTATAATCCATGAGAAATTTACAAATCTGCGTAATTTTAAAGATAAAATAGACGAATCTAACAACGGTATAATAAAGCTCAGACTGAAAAATCCAAGAAGCGGATATGATATGTTGTTGTATGGCTGTACTATAGGAATAAAAGAATGTGACGGCTATCTTCTTATAAATGCAGTTCTTGAACCTGTAGGAGCTGCTATCAGCATAATAAAAGGTCAGCTCATGCTGATAACAGTTATTCTGATCGTTTTTGCGTTTGTGATATCCCTGTATCTTTCAAAAAGGATAGCTGATCCTATTCACAGGATAACTACTTCCGCAGAACAGCTTGCAAAGGGCGATTTCAATACAAAATTCGACGGAAGAGGATATCTCGAAGCTAAAAAGCTTGCTGATACGCTTACATATGCGGAAAAGGAGCTTTCAAAAGTGGATACCATGCAGAGAGACCTTATCGCAAACGTTTCTCACGATCTCAGGACTCCTCTTACCATGCTGAAGGCATATGCTGAGATGATACGCGATCTCTCGGGCGATAATCCCGTGAAGAGAAATGAACATCTTGAAATAATCATAAGTGAGACCGATCGTCTCGCACTCCTTGTAAATGATATGCTCGATCTTTCAAAGCTTGAAAGCGGAAAGCAGAAGCTTACACCTTCCGAATTCGATATAAGAGGCAAGCTCAACGAGATAATTGACCGTTTTGAGGGACTTTCCGAGAAAAACGGCTATCAGATACACTTTACTCCCGATGAGGAGAAAACAGTATGCTGTGATCCTGTAAAGATAGAGCAGGTAATATACAACCTCATAAACAATGCCATAAACTATACTGGCAAGGATAAACAGGTCTTTGTAAGACAGATAAATCAGCCTGACGGTGTTGTGGTTGAAGTCGAGGACACGGGCGACGGTATCGAAGAGGAGAAGATAAAGCTAATTTTTGATAAGTACTATCGCTCCGAGAATCACAAGCGTGAAGTCGTCGGCACAGGTCTGGGACTATCTATCGTAAAGGCTGTGCTGAAAATGCATAACTATGATTACGGTGTCCGCAGTACGATAGGAAAGGGCTCTACATTCTGGTTCAAGATAAGTGATGTAAAATAAGTATGGTCTGAAAGAAAATGTATGAAAGTACCTGACGGTGTGAACTTGGTATCCGTTCTTACAGAAATATTTCAGTTCTTATGACCTCTGAAAGCGGTATTTCAAAACTAAAAAGCACTGTTTACAGGCGATAATTCGTTGTGCGTTTTTTACGGCAAGTATAGGAAATGTATGCGAAAAAAGCTATATTTGTGCAGAATTAATACAAAAACGAGTATTATGTTGATAATTTTGTTTGCTGCCCATTTAGATTTTTCACACAAAATACATAATCCTGTGCTATAATATACTTGCTGAGGGAGAAATCCCGAAGCTGATTTTCATGGTAGTTTAATGTTTACCCCAACATTAAATTATTAAATCCCCAATAATCCCTATATCATGGCAGATGAGCTTCCTATTACGGAAGCTCGTTTGTTTTATACATAGGGCATCTCTAAAAAACTCTTCCGATAAAAATCAACTACGCACGGCATCTGCTTCGTCAACCTCCCTCGCAGTGCGACAGCACGCCTTCGGGAGCTTTACTTGCATCTACCGCACCTATTTGATTTTTCTTACCGAAATGGGTTTTTAGAGATGCCCTATATTTTTTTCTTATAATTTGTGGTTTGCTATTGACAAATGTCGGATCATGGTGTATAATGTATCAGTAACCTTATCAAGAGCGACGGAGGTAACAGGACCTGTGAAGTCGCAGCAACCCGAACGTAATGAGTCGAAGGTGCTAATTCCTGCGGTTTTTCCGGAAGATGAGGACATTGGGTAACTGTGACTTCTCTTTTCGGAAAGAGAAGTTTTTTATTTTTCAGGAGGTTTTTTATGAGTAAATGCTTTTTCACTTCGGAATCTGTTACAGAAGGACATCCCGATAAGATCTGTGACCAGATCTCGGACGCAGTGCTTGACGCTATACTTGAACAGGACAAGACAGGAAGAGTTGCCTGCGAGACTTGTGTTACAACAGGTATGATCCTTTGCATGGGCGAGATCACAACATCTGCTGATGTTGATATTCCTAAGATCGCTCGTCAGGTAGTATGTGATATCGGTTACGACAGAGCTAAGTACGGTTTTGACGGACACACCTGCGCAGTTCTTACATCTATTGATGAACAGTCACCTGATATTGCTATGGGTGTTAATGAAGCTTTTGAATACAGAGAAGAAAACAATGAGTCTGACGGACTTTCAAACGGTGCAGGAGACCAGGGTATCATGTTCGGTTACGCTTGTAACGAGACTCCTGAGCTTATGCCGCTTCCTATCTCACTTGCGCACAAGCTTTCACTGAAGCTTACTGAGGTACGTAAGAATGGTACACTTCGTTATCTCCGTCCTGACGGAAAGTCACAGGTAACTGTTGAATATGATAACGGCAAGCCTGTAAGAGTTGACGCTGTTGTAGTATCATCTCAGCATTCAGCTGACGTATCACTCAAGCAGCTCCGCAAGGATATCGAGGAGTATGTTATCAAGGCAGTTATCCCTGCTGAGCTTATGGACAAAAATACAAAGCTCTTCATCAATCCTACAGGACGTTTTGTAGTAGGCGGTCCTCAGGGTGACAGTGGTCTTACAGGCCGTAAGATCATCGTTGATACATACGGCGGATACTCACGTCACGGCGGCGGAGCATTCAGCGGTAAGGATCCGACAAAGGTTGACAGAAGTGCTGCTTACGCTTCAAGATATATCGCAAAGAATATCGTTGCAGCAGGACTTGCTGACAAGTGCGAGGTTCAGCTTTCATACGCTATCGGTGTTGCTACACCAATCTCTATCCTTGTTGATACATTCGGTACAGGCAAGGTAGACGAGGAGAAGCTCTCAGAAGCAGTTTCAAAGGTATTCGATCTTCGTCCTACAGCTATAATCAAGATGCTTGACCTCAGAAAGCCACAGTACAGACAGCTTGCTGCTTACGGTCATATGGGACGTGAGGATCTGGGCGTAGCTTGGGAAAAGACTGACAGAGTTGACGCACTCAAGGCTGCTCTTTCATAAGGAGTGATAATATGGCAGAGCTTGAAAATTATGCTGAACTTAAATTCACAAATGCAGTTCTGATAGATATTTTCAGCAGATATGCCAGCAATTCCGAAATGGCTGAGTTTGTAGCGTTGGACGGTTCGATCGACATGAAGTTCAAAATGATAAACGGAGTCATGGAAACGCCTAAATGCTGCGAGCAGGTTCTGAGTCTTATGTATGCACTTTTTGAATGTAATCCTCAGTCGACTATCGGACGTATATACTGCGATCATCAGGTGGATATACTTCGTGAGACTGTTTACAGGCTTTCAAAGGTCCTTGATGCATTCAGCGATATAAAGCTTATAATACATTCGACAACACCTGATAAGAATGATCCCGAGAAGAACGTTTCGACTCATACCGAGTTTACGCTTAAAAAGTCAAAAACTTCCGAGACAAAAGTTATAGAATCATAAATATTAAGTTTATAGTAAACCGCCTGTCATATGACAGGCGGTTTCTTTTCTCAACTCCGATATTTTTATATGTAGAATAGTTGTTAAAAAGCAACAAAAAATAGTAAAGATAATTCAAAAATGCATATATAATATGTTGACTTATGAAATTTTCGGTGATATAATTAAAATAGAGAAATTGTACATATTTTGTACGGAATTGGAGGAGTTTTATGAAAGCAAAAAAACTGCTCAGCGGTCTTACCTCTCTTGCTCTGTCACTTTCTGCATTTGCAGGACTTGGTGTTACAGACTCTTTCAGACCGACAGGAGCAAAGGCAGCTTCGAACTGGAAGTTTGATTTCGGCGGCAGCGGCGCGGCAAGCGGCTATACGGGAGTTTCCGCTACTGACGGCTATAATGCAGGCAGGGGTTACGGTTTCGCTCAGACAGGCAATGTTTCAAATGTATCCGCAGGAGGCAGCGGAGTTCTTGCAGACGCGGTAAAATTCAATAACTACGGTTCGGGAAATACATTCAATGTTGACCTTCCAAAGGGTTTGTATGAAGTTAAGGTGACTATAGGCAATGCACCTCGTACTACAATCAAGCTTGAGGGTATGGTCCAGATGATGAATCTGACAGGCAGAGGAGCGACCGAGACAGTGAAGCTCCCTGTAACCGACGGACAGCTCAATATACAGGCTGTCGAAGGTATGAGCGGCAGAGAGCAGTCTATCTCTGCGGTTGAGATTACTCAGATAAACACCACAGGCGAAATGCCGCCTATGGTATGGATATGCGGCGACTCTACCGTTGCCAATTACTATAACAGTGCTGATACCTCACAGCATGGCTGGGGACAGTTTTTCAACGGAAAGACCTTCGGCAGCAATTACGAAGTCCGCAATATGGCTACCAGCGGACAGTATGCAAAGGGATTCGTTGACGCAGGCCAGTTCGCTCCTATCGAGACCTACGGCAAGGCAGGAGATTACTACATAATCTCCATTGGTATCAATGATTCCAACTACTCCAACGAGACGGAGTACTACAATACAGTTACCGATATGACCAAACGCGCCAAGGCAAAGGGCATGGAAGTAATTCTTGTAAAGCAGCAGGGCAGACGCGGCGACTTGCAGCGCAGTCCGAGACTTACAGGACGCTGGTACGGCGGTTCGCTTGACAAGATAGGCAGCGAGCAGAACGTAAGAGTAGTTGACCTGTTCACCAAATGGCAGAACTTCGGCCTTTCGGTTGGCTATGACGGTATGGCGTCATACTACGCTATACAGGCAAACGGATCAAACGATGATCTGCACCAGAGCAAGAAAGGTGCTCAGAAGATAGCCGAGATAATGGCTGAGGAGTTAGGTGCTCCGCCGAGAGAGCCTATCCACCCGAAGTCTGATGTAAGCTATATGTTCAAGAACGTCAACAGCGGACTTTATATGGAAGTTGCTGACGGCAGCACAGCAAGCGGCGCAAATGTTCAGCAGTGGGGCGCAAGCTCGTCACAGCCACATAATACATGGAAGTGCGTGCAGGCTACAGGCGATTATTTCTACATAAAGCCAAGCAATGCGGATCTTTACCTCTATGTTGACAACGGAAGCCGTGATAACGGTGCAAATATGGTAGTTGCCGACAAGAACGGCTACAGTGACCAGTTCTTTAAGTTCCAGGACAACGGTGACGGCACAGTTACTATCCTCACAAGAGCTTCAAGAGATGCTTCTGCTGTTGAGGTAGGAAGTGCAGCTACAAATAACGGCGCAAATATCCAGCAGTGGGAAGTAAATGGTCATAACTGCCAGAAATGGGAAATGATAGAGGTGGCTGATGCAGTGGTTACAACTACCACAACAACATCAACTACTACCACAACTACTGTGACTACAACTACCGAGGAAGTAAAGCCTACTACAACATCTTTCAACTTCTCGAATATCCCCGATTTCTTCATAGAGTATGGCGATGCCAACTGCGACGGCACAGTCGATATGTCGGATATAGTTCTTATAATGCAGGCACTTGCAAACCCGAACAAGTACGATATAGGCGGTTCTGACAGCCATGCTATCACCAACTTCGGACGTCTGAATGCGGACGTTACAGGCAACGGTGACGGTATGACAGTCAACGATGCTATGTTTATACAGAGATGTCTGCTTGGACTTGATACTCTTCCCGAACCTATCAGTGTAGTAGTTGCTACAACCACAGCAGAACCAACTACTACGACCACAACAGCTGTTGCGACTACGACTACAACAGCACCTGTTCCCGTGAAGTATTTTGCAGTGGATCAGGTGTGGACAAACGGTGTTACCGAGACTGTCAACAGCGGCTATACAAGGTCGGACGGTTACGTAAATCTTGATAATACTACCGACAGCAATATCACATTCACAGTTAACGTTCCTCAGGACGGAAACTACATGACACATATACGCTTCGCAAACGGTTCCACAAGCGACCGCAAAATGAAGCTGTTTGTCAATAATAATATGGACAGCTGCTGGATGCAGTCCTTCCCCGGTACAGGTTCATGGACTGACTGGAATGAGTTCGGCATAGTTCTTCCACTCAAGGCAGGAAAGAACACTATCCTTTTTCAGTCTGCAATGTCAGAGGGCGGACCTAACCTTGACTACATAGAGCTTATCCTTACAGATGAGCCATATGCCGAGGTATATGATCCCTCACAGGAGCAGCAGAACACAGGCAGCGGTCAGCATACACTCTATATCGCAGGCGACTCAACTGTACAGAGCTACCGTGAGTCATATGCTCCGCAGCAAGGCTGGGGCTACTATATGCAGAGCTACTTCAACAGCGATATCACTGTTGCAAACCACTCCATAGCAGGAAGAAGCTCCAAGAAGTTCTATGATGAGGGCAGGTGGCAGACCATTGCCGACAGCCTTAAAACAGGCGATTTCGTTATGATACAGTTTGCTATCAATGATGCAGGTCAGTCAAATGCTGACAGATACGCTCCTACCTGCGGCAATGTTGATAATCCGTCATCGGGCTCATATGAGTGGTATATGACACAGTTCATCAAGTCCGCAAAGGACAAGGGAGCAACTCCAATACTTGTAACTACTACTATCGGCATGAAAGCTTACTCAAACGGCAGATTTGTCAACAGCTACACCAACTACAATGAGGCTTGCTACAATCTTGCAAAGAAGTACAGCATACCATGCATCGACCTCAATACTCTCATGGTGAACCATTACAACTCAGTTGGCTATGATACAGCCAAGAGCTATCACCTTATGGGCGCAGTTTCAGGTTCTACAGACGGTACTCACTTCTGTGAAAAGGGTGCAAATATCGTTGCAGGACTTGTTGCAGGCGAGATAAGAAAGCAGAACATAAGCGGACTTGCTTCATATCTGAAGTAAGAGCTAAGAGCTTAGAAGGGGCGGAATTATCCGCCCCTTTTGCTGTGCAAACAAAAGAAAGGGACGCCGACTGGCGTCCCTTTAATAATCACTAATCACTATGCACTTACAAGTTATCACTCGATAGTAACTTTCTTCATTACCTGTGGAGTTGTTGGCTTGTCGTTGTAGTCTGTAGCGCACTCTGCTATCTCGTCAACCACTTCCATGCCCTCGATGACCTTGCCGAATGCAGCATAGTTGCCGTCAAGGTGAGGAGCGTCCTCGTGCATGATGAAGAACTGTGAGCCTGCTGAGTTTGGCATCATTGAACGAGCCATTGAGAGTACACCTCTTGTGTGCTTGAGGTCGTTCTTAACGCCGTTTGCAGCAAATTCGCCCTTGATCTGCCAGCCGGGACCGCCTGTGCCTGTGCCGTTAGGACAGCCGCCCTGTATCATAAATCCCGGGATAACTCTGTGGAATGTGAGTCCGTCATAAAAGCCCTGTTTTACAAGCTTTTCAAAGTTTTCACATGAGATAGGAGCAATATCGGGATAAAGCTCTATTTTGATCTTCTTGCCGTTTTCCATTTCGATAACTACCATTGTTATTTCCTCCGTAAAAAAATTATCAGTCCATTTCGATAACGATCTTATCAGCAGGCTTGATATAGGTCGTAGCATTTTCAGCTTGCTCTCTGCCCTGATTATACTCATCGAGTATAGAAAGGGTAGTAGTCGGCATATTGGCTTCTTCGGGACTTGTTACAGGGATAGTTTCGACTACCTCGCCGAAAAGATTTGTAACAGTAACGTATTCTCTTGTGTCCTCTTCCTGCGCGGGCAGGGAAGTATCTGACTGGGCATATGAAGAGAACTGATCGAGCGTAGGAGTTATCACATTATCCTCTGTGATAAGATGCGGTTCTTTCGATGTTGTATTCTTTGCACGGCTTTCTTTATTGGCTTTGATTATGTCCTCTGTACAGGATTTGCCTGCGAGAACAACGAGTCCTGCTGCAATAAAAGCCAGAAATAAAGAGATTATCCTGTTTCTTTCCACATTTTCCTCCGTCCCTCAGCCTTAGCTGAAAAAAGTTTATATAATATTATAAACCAATATTGGCGTATTGTCAAGAGTTTCATGCCGTCGTGGTATGAAACTCAGGTTGGTTTAGAAAAACATTCAAAAAAGGCGGACGCTTTGAAACGTCCGTCTTTGATGCTATTCGAGAAGTCCCTTGATACCTTTTTCCGCAAAGGCTTCTTTGTAGTAAACGAGCTCCTCCTGTATGATATCGTCAATTACCTTCATGCCGAGAAGCTCCACAGGAGCTTTATCATCGGTGAGAATGTGTTTTCCTGCGTTGTAGCGCACAAGAGTGCCTTTTACGCTTGTCATGAGCCTGTGTAGCTCGGCGTTTTTCAGTGAGTCGATATTTTCGGCGAAGATATCGGTCATGCTGCCGTTATCGGAAGCAAAAAGCTCGCGGTTTGTAGAGCCTTCAACGTCAACAGTGTATACATTTCCGAATACGGAAGCAATTGTGTCCGAAAGCCAGTCGTTTATGCCGTCAGAGCTCTCCGAGCGCATATTCATATTTACCACCATTACACCGTTTTCGTTGAGGTGCTCCTTTACGAGCGTGAAAAACTCCCTTGACGACATCTGGAATGGGATAGTTATATCCTGATAAGCGTCCACCATGATGATATCGTACTTCTTGTCACAGCCCCCGAGAAAGGCTCTGCCGTCATAGGTGGTGACTTTGATATTTTCGGGCAGCTCGAAGTAGCTGTGAGCGAGATCTGTTATCTTGTCATCTATTTCTACACCCTCGGCGGTGATATTGCTGAAATAGGTGGAGCATTGCTTAGCGTAAGTGCCCGTGCCCATGCCGAGGATAAGCATATCCGCGTTATCGGGAGAAGTTGTCATAAGTGGAGCAGCCATAGCGTAATCGTAGTACATACCTGTCAGCTCGCCTGATTTCATGTATACGGACTGAACTCCGAAAAGCACATTTGTGGAAAGCTCGGTGCGCTCGGGGTAGTCCTTTACCTGCAGGTAGTTGTAGACGGATTCGCCCTCATAGGCAAGGTCCTTTTCCCAGAATGCAAAGCCCATTATAGGCGAAGTGAAGCAGCAGACGATGAAAAGTGCAGCCGCAATGCCTGTCTTTACAGCTCCGCGTTTTGAGCTTATGAAATATATGAGCCCTATGACGAGCATTATACCTGCGAATATAAGGAAAGTAACGGCAGTTCCCACCGCAGGTATGGAAATGAACGTGGGAACGAAAGTGCCGATGATAGAGCCGATAGTGTTTGCAGCACCGAGAGTACCAACAGTCTTGCCGCTGTCGTCCAGTGAGTCAACGGTGTATTTTACAAGTGAGGGAGTTACCGTACCAAGCAGGAACAGAGGATAGACGAATACCACCATACAGGTCAGGAAAGCCGCCCATATGAGGAAGTTGGTGTTTATCGTGATAACAAGCAGTCCTGCAATTCCTGCGATAGCAAGCTTGCCTATGAACGGCACAGCGGCTATCCATATTGAAGCGATAAGTATGCGTCCGTAGAGCTTATCGGGATTGGGGTTCTTGTCGGCACTTCTGCCGCCGTAGATATTTCCGAGAGCCATAGCTATCATTATTGTACCGATTATAATAGTCCAGACTATCTGCGATGAACTGAAATAAGGTGCAAGGAGTCTGCTTGCGCCAAGTTCTACAGCCATAACGGACATACCTGCAAAGAATTCAGTGATGTATAAGTACCATTTGTTTTTGAGTATTTTGGGAAGCGGCTTTTTTTCAGCCGATGTGCTGACCGATCTTTTTTTCATAAAATTCTCCTGTATTACATTCAAAATTACTGCGTTTATTAGTATAACACATTTTTGCTGATAAATCAATGTTTTGAGTTATGGTATGGTTTGTGCATAAAAACGGTGATGTACTGCATATGTTTTAGCAGGAGGAGATAATATGAATAACGGTAATCTCGATATGGAAAAATACAAGCAGGAGATGATGAAGCTCTACAGCAGGAGCACTTCTCCAAACGATACGGCAGAGGAGCTTCCGAAAGCTGCTTCCGAATACGATACACAGCCTGAGGAGATAAACGAGGTAGATGAAGATGCTCCCGATGATACAGCTTATGCTGAATATACCGAAGAGGACTTAAGCGGCGCAGAGGAGGATTACAACAGCCGCTTTCCCGAGCCTGAGCTTTCGGAGCTTGATACTGACTTCGGTACAGATACAAACAATGACAGTGAACCGCCGGAATATGATGCGGAGGAGCTTCTCGGCACTGAAAAGGGGTACATACAGGTAAATGTTCGTACAGGTGACGATACCTCGGCGGTCGCAGGAGCTATGGTAGCGGTTACTGCGGTAGTTGACGGCAAAAGGCTCGTTCTTGCTTCGGGAGTGACTGACGAGAGCGGCACTGCTCCGAAATTTACTCTGCCTGTACCCGACCTTGTACATTCGCAGGAGCCTTCCCCAGATGAAAGACCTTATAATCTCTTTGATGTGAGCGTGACGGCGGAGGGATTTTTCAGAGCAAGGAGTGTAGATGTTCCTGTATTTTCGGGTATAACCTCTGTTCAGAACTTCAACCTTATACCTGTTCCGCTTATGATGAACAGCTCCGACGAGACTATGACATATTACAATGCAGAGCCAAATTTCGGCAGCGGAAAGGAGTGAGTGATGCTTACAGGCACTCCGTTCATACCTGAGACTATCACTGTGCATCTTGGGACTCCCGATTCAGATGCTCCCGATGTTACAGTGGGATTTGCTTCATATATCAAGAATGTTGCGTCCAGCGAGATATATCCCACATGGCCCGAGAACGCCCTCAGAGCCAATATTTATGCAATAGTATCCTTTGCACTCAACAGGATATATACCGAGTGGTATCGTTCGAGAGGGTATGATTTCGACATAACAGCCACAACGCAGTATGACCAGAAGTTCATAAACGGCAGGGAGTATTTTGAGAATATCAGCTACCTTGTAGATGAGCTTTTCAACGATTATGTCAGGCGGCAGGGGAGCGTTGAGCCTCTGTTTACTGCGTTCTGCAACGGTACAACGACTACCTGTGAGGGGCTTTCACAGTGGGGGACTGTTGCGCTTGCCAACCGCGGACTCACGCCCTATGAGATACTGCAATACTACTACGGCGAGAATATCGACATAGTGAGAAATGCGCCCGTTCAGACTGCAATGCCATCATATCCAGATACAGAGCTGAGAAACGGTTCGTTCGGAAATGATGTGAAGTTCATACAGGTATGGCTCAACCGAATATCGCGGAGTTTCCCTGCGATACCGAAGATACCTGCTGCTGACGGAATATTCGATACAGCTACCGAGAACGCTGTCAGGAAGTTTCAACAGATATTCGGGCTCGAGGAAACCGGTACGGTCAATGCGGCTACATGGTACAGGATAAGCTACATTTATACCAGTGTAAAGCGGCTTGCGGAGCTTGATTCTGAGGGACTCAGATTTGATGAGATATCGCCGCAGTTCAAGGAAGAACTGAGCATTGGTATGCAGAGCATAGAGGTGAGTATGCTGCAATACTATCTTGCTGTAATAGGAGCGTATTACGAAGCTGTAATGCCTGTTGAGGTAACCGGCTATTTCGGCGAGCAGACTGAGCGTTCGGTAAAGTCTTTCCAGAGAGTTTTCGGACTTCCGCAGACGGGAGTAGTCGACAGAGCTACAAGGAACGACCTTTTCCGCGCCTATCAGGGCATAGTTGAAAGTGTACCGCCTCAGTATACATATGTTGCGCTTTATCCGAATACTGTACTCCGTGAGGGAGCAAGCGGCGAGTCGGTAAAGATAATACAGCAGTACCTCACATACATCAACAGGAGCTACCCGAATATCCCAGCGGTAAGTGATACAGGCTATTTCGGCCCCCTTACAAGGCAGTCCGTAACAGCTTTTCAGCGTCAGTTCGGCATAGAACCTTCGGGTATAGTGGGAGCTGTAACATGGGACAGTATAGCAGGAGTGTATTCAGACCTGCGCTACGGCTTCGACAAGCGTCCCTATCAGAACCCCGGCTACACTATCAAATAGCCCTTAGCCATTAGCCTTTAGCGTGTAGGGACGCGCATTACGCGTCCGAGAAATTAAGTATGGGCGGCTAATATCCGCCCGTGTATGTATGACAAAAAACTCCCCTCACGGGGAGGGGAGTTTTTTTATACTATTCTATCTTCACCATTAATCAGGAAATAACCCCATTTTTTTATTGGAAGAACTTCAATTTTATTTGCGCCTTTTACATAATTTTTAGCATCTTGACTTAAAAATGCGGCTTTTTCTTTATTGCATATAAAATCATCAAATTCTAATACAGTATAGCGTTTGTGACTTGATTTATAGCATATACATTTTCCGCATTTTTTACAATAATAATTTTTACCCACTATTTCAGCAGTTGCTCCTAAATCGTCGGGCTGAATAACCACATTAAATTTAGCATTATTTATGTTATGTTCTTTACCGCATGATGCCCCTGGATTTGCCTGAGCTTTTGTCAGCTGTTTTTCCCAGTGGTTTCCACAGCAAGTACAAATAAGTACTTCTGATAATACACCGTTTCTTGATACAAAGGTACTATGTTTTACTTTATCTCTTCCATGTCTTCCTGCATTGCAAATTGTAAACTCACCTGGTTTTGACTTAAATACACGAGGTTTATATACCCATCTTGTATACTTTTCACCCTTAGCAGAGATTCTAACAAAGTTATTTTTTTCCTCATAGACTTTAACGATTTTATACCTGTATAAAGCGTCCGAACCAAGAAGCTTGTTATCAATTATATTTTTATCATTGTCCTTGTTAGGGGTGCTTCTTGTGTTATATTTTTTTCCTTCTGTAATGTAGCCTTCATACATTACCTTTTCAGCTGCGTTTGCTTCGATTGAGCTGACAAGTTTGAAGTCAGGCTGAGGAGATGCTGTTGATGATGCTGTTACACCTGTAAAGAGTGCAAAAGCTGCGAGAGTGGTACAGAGTACCTTTTTAATTGTTTTTTTCATGTTTTTTCTTCCTTTCAATATAGAAAAATTTTTTATACGGTGTTTCCCGTATTTATCTTACAGTTGTTATTCTACACGCTTTTCAGTGAATCAACAACGAAATAAGAGTGAAAGGAGAAAAAATGAGAGTTAACGAAATATAGCTAAAAAACTACTTATTATAATACAAAAGGAGCTGATATTATGCCATATACCGATGAACAAAAAAAGGAGCATATCCGCGAATTACAGGGCTATCTTTACGGCATATCCCTTTTTGACAAACGCATACCGCAAATACTTCCCGACGGAGTTTACAACAGTGAGACTGCAAAGGCTGTGGAGGTATTTCAGCGTGCCTACGGGCTTCCCGTTACAGGCGAGACAGATGCCGCTACATGGAATAAAATAGTATCTGTCTACAGGGAATATCTTGACGGCGAACCCGAACCATACAGTGCTTTCCCGTCAAGGATATACAGTGCAGCTTTAGGTGACAGCGGAGAGCTTATCTACATAATACAGGCAATGCTCTGGAAAGCCGCGGCGTGGTATGATAATATGCCGAAGGTAAGCGTGAGCGGTGAATATGACATTGCGACAGAAAAGGCAGTAAAAAGCTTTCAGAAATGCTGCGGACTTGCGGAAAGCGGCTGTGTTGACTGTATAACGTGGAATATGCTGGTGCGGTTCCTTACTGTCAGGTAAAGTGCCTTTTACTCTTGATTTTGTTAGTTTTACTCCTCTTGTGTTGTGAGAAAGCTGTATAGCGTGTAACATAGAGCCTGTAAATTGAATACGTCATAAACGTGTTCAAAAAAAGAATTTCAAAATCGAAAGGAAAATTAAAAATGAATAACATCGTAAAAAGAATTTCAGCATTCGCAATGGCATTAACTCTTATCGGAGCAGGTTCAGCTATCGTAAACAATGTTTCATCACAATTTGGCGGCACTGCTATCATAGCAAGCGCAGCAAGTTATGCTAAGAACTATGCCGACCATATCACACCATTGGAAAGCGATTGCTTAAAGAAGGGCAGCAGCGGAGATAAGGTAAAGTGGCTCCAGTGTGCAATAAACAAGACAGGTATCGCAAAGCTTGACGTTGACGGAGATTTCGGTACAAATACAGAAAAGGCTGTCAAGGCATTCCAGCAGAAGTATAAGCTTACAACTGACGGAAAGTTCGGAAAGAATTCCCTTAAAAAGATGAAGTCCGTTCTGGGCATCAGTTCAACAAAGCCTTCAGGTGTAACACAGAGCAATTATATCCTTCTTTGCAATGCTGTAGCACATGAAGCAGGAAGCAACTGGATCACAATGAATGAAAAGGCACTTGTTGTTGAGGTCATCATGAATCGTGTGGCATCAAATAAATTCCCGAATACAATATATAAGGTACTCGCACAGAAAAATCAGTTCTCAGGTGCATCATCTTACATAAATCTTGGCAAGTTCTCAAGTCAGGTAACTGTAGGTGTTAAGGAAGCTGTAACATACTACTTCAATAACAAGAGCAGCTTTAAGCACGGATATCTTTATTTCTGGGGCGACGGCCAGCATAATCATTTTTCATAATTAATAATACTGAATAAAATATAAAAGATCCCCTTTATCAAGGGGATCTTTTTATGCCTGTTAAGATTTGACTTTACAATGTAAATGTGATATAATAATTTAAATGTTGTCTGTCATCGGACAGGCGGAAATTTTACAAAGGATTGATACTATGGATTATAAAGCACTTGCAGACTATCTTTTCCCCGATGTTAAGGATACTCCCGAGGATATCGAGGCTCGTTTTCCAGAGAGACAGCTTCCCGAGGGAGCTAATGTTACACGTATAGGACCAAGTCCTACGGGATTTGTACACCTCGGAAACCTTTACAATGCTATCATCGGTGAGCGTATCTCTCACCAGTCAAACGGCGTGTTCTTCCTTAGAATAGAGGATACCGACAACAAGCGTGAGGTCGAAGGAGCTGTTGAGACAGTCATCAACGCTATGGACTACTTCGGTGTTCACTTTGATGAGGGTGCTACAGCAGAGGGTGACAACGGAAAATACGGTCCTTATCGTCAGAGACAGCGTAAGGAGATATATCACGTATTTGCAAAGCTCCTCACCGAAAGAGGACTTGCTTATCCATGCTTTATGACAGCAGAGGAGATAGAAGCAGTTCGCGAGCAGCAGACTGCAAATAAGGAAAATCCCGGAGTTTACGGTAAGTATGCAAAGTGCCGTGATCTTAGTCTTGATGAGATAAAGGCAAATATAGAAGCAGGCAAGGAGTGGGTGCTCCGTTTCAGAGGTCAGGAAACAGGCGAAACTATCGCTGTTGAGGACGCTATCCGCGGAAAGCTGGAAATGCCGAGAAACAATATGGATTTCGTTCTTCTCAAGAGCGACGGTATCCCGACTTATCATTTTGCCCATGTTATTGACGATCACTTCATGCGTTCGACTCATGTAGTACGCGGTGAGGAGTGGATATCATCACTTCCTATGCATGTTGAGCTTTTCAACACACTTGGCTGGAAGCAGCCTAAATACTGCCACACTGCAACTCTTATGAAGATAGACGAGGAAACAGGCGGCAAACGTAAGCTCTCAAAGCGTAAAGATCCTGAGCTTGCACTTTCATACTATCAGCAGGAGGGTATCAGCAAGGACGCTATATGGGAGTTCCTGCTTACTCTGCTCAACTCCAACTATGAGGAGTGGCGCATTGCAAATCCTGAGACCGATTATCACGAATTTCCGTATACACTGGAGAAGATGTCCGTATCAGGCGCACTTGTTGATCTTGACAAGCTTCGTGATATTTCCAAAAATGTTATCTGCCGTATGCCGGCACAGCAGGTCTATGACGGCTGGCTTGAATGGTGCAATGAGTACGACAAGGACTTCGCAGACCTTATCAATAAATATCCCGAGAGAACTCTTGCTGCTCTCAATGTAGGCAGAGGCGGTGCAAAGCCAAGAAGAGATATTGAAACATGGAAGCAGGCTTGCGACTTCATGAGCTTCTACTATGACGAGAAGTTCACAGTGTCAGACCCTATGCCTGAGGAGTGTGATGAAGCTACAGTCAAGGAGTTCTTCGGCAAGTACCTTGCAACATACGACCATAGCGACGACAGTGCTGTATGGTTCGATAAGGTAAAGGCTATCACAGAGGAAATGGGCTTTGCTGTAAAGCCAAAGGACTACAAGAAAAATCCCGACCAGTTCAAAGGAAGTATCGTTCATATCACAAATATGCTCCGTATAGCTCTCACAGGACACGCAAATGCTCCTGATATCTGGGAAGTGAGCCACGTTCTGGGCGAGGAGATAACACGCAAAAGGCTGGAAGCCTTTGCTTAATGCATAATTCATAATGCATAATGCATAATTAATGGTCGCTTGAAACTATTCAGATTCGTCCGCGATAGCGGACACCACAATTATGAATTCTTAATTATGAATTATATCAAAGAGGTAATGAAAATGTCAGACAATAAAGAAAAAAAGAATTTTGAGATACCCCGTCCTGTGTTCCCGAAAAGGGCGGTAGTCACAGGCGGTATGCCCTACGGCAATAAAGAGCTCCACTTCGGTCACGTTGGCGGTATGCTGGTATTTGCGGATACCTATGCACGCTTCCTGCGAGACCGCATAGGCAAGGAGAACGTTATCTTCGTCAGCGGTACGGACTGCTATGGTTCACCTATCGCAGAGGGCTGGCGTGTAAAGGTCAAGAACGGCGAGTTCGAGGGCTCTCTCGAAGATTTCGTTCAGAGAAATCATAACAAGCAGAAGGACACACTTGCTGCTTACGGTATAGCTCCGAATCTCTTCGCAGCATCAGGTCTCGGACGTTCAAAGGAGATACACGCTTCAGTTACCGACCGCTTTATCAGCTCGCTCCACAAAAAGGGACAGCTGAACCAGATCACGACTATGCAGTTCTTTGACGAGAAAGCAGGCGTGTTCCTCAACGGCAGACAGGTCATCGGTAAATGTCCTGTAGACGGCTGTACTTCCGAAAAGGGCTACGCAGACGAGTGTGATATGGGACATCAGTATATGCCTGAGAACCTCATAAACCCTGTCAGCACACTTACAGGTGAAACACCTACAATGAAGCCTGTTACTAACTGGTACTTCAAGCTCCGCGACTACGAGCAGCTCATGAAGGACTGGGTAGAGGAGCTTAAAAAGCGCAAGGATATCCGTCCTGTTGTATGGAAAACTATTGACGAGTTCTTAAAGAACCCTGTTATTTACATAAAGCGTGAATTCGAGGAAAAGTATATGAGCATCAAGGATAAGATGCCTGAGCACAACTACCTCGAAGAGCCTAAGAAGCCTTCATTCACTATCGAGTTCACAAAGCTTTCCGATTGTGATGAAGCCTGCCGCATACTCACTGAGAACGGTATACGCTACAGAACAGGTAAGACACTGGTTCCTTTCCGTCTTACAGGTAATATCGAGTGGGGCGTTCCTGCACCTGTTATGGACGGTGTTGAGGGACTTACTGTATGGGTATGGCCTGAGTCTCTCTGGGCTCCTATCTCATTTACCGAGACTTATCTGGAGTCTATCGGTCACGACAAGGAAGAATGGCGCGATTACTGGTGCAGCAAGGATTCTACCGTGTACCAGTTCATCGGTCAGGATAATATTTACTTCTATGGTATCGCAGAGCCTGCAATGTGGATGGCACAGCAGGAGAGTGAGAACAAGACAGCTTCGCCTGCTGACGGAGAGTTACAGCTTCCTGTTATCGTGGCTAATCATCATATCCTCTTCCTTGACAAGAAGGCTTCGAGCTCGGGTGCAGTAAAGCCGCCTATGGCTGACGACCTGCTCAACCACTATACTCCTGAGCAGCTTCGTATGCACTGGCTGGGACTTGGTCTTGGACAGCGTTCCGTAAGCTTCATGCCAAAGCCATACAATCCCGATGCAAAGCCCGAGGACGCAGATCCTGTAGTAAAGGACGGACTGCTCCTTTCAAACGTATACAACCGTATGATACGTACTGCTTTCTATACAGCTCAGAAGGAGCTTGACGGCGTTATGCCGAATAATGCTCCCGAGGAGAAATTCCTTGCAGATGCAAAGAAGGCTGTACTTGATTACGAGAGACATATGTCTAAATTCGCATTCCACCAGTGTACATACGTACTCGACAGCTATATCAGAAACGGCAGCAAGTACATGGCAAAGGCACTTAACGGCGAGTATCCTGACAAGGAAGCTCTCAAGCAGGCACTTGCGAACCTGTTCTACATGATACGTATTGCAGGTGTGCTTCTTCACCCAATGGCTCCGTTCGGAACTGAGAAACTCCGCGAGTATCTGGAAGTTGACGAGCGTATCTGGTCATGGGATACTATATTCGAACCACTGACATACTTCACAGGCAATGACCATAAGCTGAAATTCCTGCCTCCGAGAACGGACTTCTTCACACGTCATGAAAGCCAGTTTGCAGCATCAGAAGAATAAAAATGAATGAGACGGCGATTTAGCTGCACCATTTACTGATACAGTCTGAATACAGGAGAATGATGCTATGAAAATGAAAACAAAGATAGTTATTTTGTCAGTTTTATTCATTATTCTTCTTGTTTTGCTTGTTCCTGTACCTTCGGAAGTTTATAAGGATGGGGGAACACGAACATATACGGCTCTTACTTATAAGATCGTAAAGTGGCGAGTTCTTGTTGATGCTAATTATAAATATGAAAATACATCTGTTTTCTGGTTCCCTGACAATTTCAAGACATACGCAGAATTATGGGAGATTGAAATGCAGAATAAAGCGTAAGACAGTAGGGGCGGATATTATCCGCCCCGTTTTTTAATATATTATTGGGAGTATATAAAATATTTGTTATAAGTCATTAAGTATAACTTCAAAAGTATATTGCAGTTAGTAAAATGGAAAATAAATATTACTGTGTGCAAAAAGTTCTTGCCTTTTGCACAGAAGTATAGTATAATTATAATGTTATTGTAATTATGACATAAGGAGCGTATGAGATGGTTTATAATAATGTTCTGGAAGCTATGGGACATACTCCTATGATAAAGCTGAACCGAATGAACAAGAAGGGAAACGCAGACGTTCTCGTTAAGTTTGAGGGACTGAACGTAGGCGGCTCTATAAAAACACGTACAGCGTACAATATGATACGCCATGCCGAAAGAGAAGGCAAGATAAATGAGAATACCATAATAGTTGAGCCGACAAGCGGTAATCAGGGCATTGGTCTTGCTCTGGTGGGAGCTGTAAAGGGCTATAAGACCGTGATAATAATGCCTGATTCCGTAAGTGAGGAGCGCAGAAAGCTCGTTAAACACTACGGTGCAGAGGTGATCCTTATCCACGATGACGGCGATATCGGCAAGTGCATACAGGGATGCCTTGATACTGCCCTGAAAATGGCTGCGGAAGATGAGAATGTATTTGTTCCTCAGCAGTTCACAAACGTTAATAATATCGGAGCACATAAGTTCCACACAGCACTTGAGATACTTGAGCAGACAGCAGTGAAGATAGACGGCTTCTGCTCGGGAATTGGCACAGGCGGTACTATCACAGGTATCGGTGAAGCACTGAAAGCTCAGTATCCCGACATGGTAATATGGGCAGTCGAGCCTGAAAATGCAGCTATCCTTGCAGGCGGAAATATCGGCACACATCTGCAAATGGGCATTGGCGACGGAATAATCCCTGATATCCTTAATCAGAGCATTTATGATGATATATATATCGTTACCGATGAGGAAGCTATACAGACCGCAAAGGACCTCGCTTCAAAAGAGGGAATATTGTGCGGTATATCAAGCGGTACTAACGTTGCGGCAGCTCTGAAGCTTGCCGAGAAGCTGGGGGAGGGAAAGACTGTTGTAACTATACTTCCTGATACAGCTGAAAGATATTTCTCGACTCCGCTTTTTGAGGACTGATATAAACGCCGTAAGGCGATAATATAAGGAGGTATATTTAAAATGAGCAAGATCTACGATTTTTTAACAGAAGCAGGAATGTTCTTCATCGCAACAAATGACGGAGCACAGCCTAAGCTTAGACCGTTCGGTTCACACATTGAAATGGACGGCAAGGTAATGTTTGCAGTCGGTGACTTCAAGGCTGTTTACAGACAGATGCTCGCAAACCCTCTCTGCGAGATAGTTGCCTGCAAGCCTGACGGAGTATGGCTCCGCTACACAGGAAAGATCGTTTTTGACGATGACCCGAAGTACACTGAGGCAATGTATGCAACAAGTCCGCTTCTCAAGCAGATCTACAACGAGCAGACAGGCTTCAAGATGAAGATATTCCACCTTGAAGATGCAACAGCATTTATCATGCCTCCTGTTGGAGAGCCTGAGCGTATACTCTGATAATTAAAAAAAATGACCCGAAAGAAGCCGTTATGACTCCTTTCGGGACTTTTTATACCTTGTTATATGCAAGCCACAGCTGTTCTGTGCGCTTTTTTCTTTTTCGCAGGTGGAACAGACCCACTGCCATGACCATTGTTAGCAGCTCCGATATTGGCACAGCCAGCCATACAAGCCCTATGCTTTGCAGGAAATAGGCTATAAATGCCGCAGGGATAACGAGGAAAGTTCCTCTCAGCAGCGATATGAACTGAGCACTGTGGGGCATCTCATCTGACATGAAGAACACCGACATTATGGTATTGATCCCCATGAACGGCATGAACAGGAAGTATATCCTGAGTCCGTTTTCTGCGATTTCCTGCATTTTGCTGTCGCCGCCGCTGTTGAACAGACTCACGATATTCGATGTCTGGGTATATATCAGCACGTATGACAAAGCAGCTAATGCAATTGCTGTCCTTATGGATAACCGCAGAGTATATTTTATCGCGGTATTGTCCTTTCTGCCGTGATATCGGCACAGAAGCGGCTGTATACCGCTGGAAAGTCCAACAAATATAGCTGTAAAGACGATACCGATATTGGCTATGACACCGTATGCGGCAATACCTGTATTGCCCATAAGTCGGTATATCACGAAATTGAATATCATAAGCACCAAGCCGCCTGATATCTCCGTGAAAAACGAATGAAGCCCCAGTGAGGCTATCTCCTTGATAATGCTCCACGAAGGACGCATCATTCTAAGACTGAAAGCATTCCAGCCCGTTATTATGTGGATACTCATTATGCTCATGCTTACGAAAGGCGATATGCACGTTGCAAGTGCAGCACCTCTCATGCCCATACCGAGCTTGAAGATGAACACATAATCGAGTATTATATTGGCAAGGCTACCACTCAGCATTCCCAGCATAGCAAGCCGCGGTGCGCAGTCATTGCGCATAAAGCAAGCCATGATATTGTTCATAAGGAAAGCAGGAGAGAATAGTAATATGGTCTTTAAGTAATCGTGTGAAAGTCTGAAAATAACTGTGTCTGCTCCGAGTAAATGTGTAAATTGTTCTGAGAAGAAAATGCCTGTTATCTCAAAAACTGCGCTTACAGCCAGCATGGATATGAATGTATTGGTAAATATCCTGTCTGTTTCGATGCGTTCAGTTCTGCAATAAAGCATAGAGAATTTGCTTCCGCCGCCCATACCGAGCATAAGTCCGAAACCGTTAAGAAAGTTAAATACCGGCAGAGCAAGATTTAATGCGGCAAGTCCTTCTGCCCCCATCCCCTTGGAAATAAAAAACGTATCAATAAGAATATATATTGATACACCGATAGAGCTGATAACATTCGCCAATATGTACCTGATAAGATCATTACGTATTGGTTTAATGTTCATTATTTAAATGTTTACCCCCCATTTAAACCTTTTGTCATGTGAATAATATAATTCACGCTTATTTTATTATATCACAAAATAGCTGAAAATAATAGCCTTTTGCATTAATTTTGGATAAATGATGAAATCACAATAGAGATATATGCTTTTTATATTGTAAAATCACCAAATCATAGCACGTAATATAAGTTTGTGTACAACGAAAAAAGAGCGTCCCATAATGGAACGCTCTTTATTTACTTCTTCATGATCAAGCTCTCTCGACCTTACCAGAACGTAAGCATCTTGAGCAAGCGTAGATATGACAAGGAGTACCCTTGACGATAGCCTTAACACGCTTTACGTTAGGCTTCCATGTTCTGTTTGAACGTCTGTGTGAGTGGGAAACCTTGATACCAAAGGTTACGCCCTTTCCGCAGATATCACATTTTGCCATTAGGTTGCACCTCCTTAACTAACCTGTAAAAATACAACATGATTATTTTATCACATTCTGAGAAAAAAAGCAAGTGTTTTTTAAAAAAAAACAAAAAAATTTTTTTAGCACCTGTAAAATCTCTTTTTTTACTTGAAATATATGCCGCTATGTTGTATAATATATATTGTATAACTATTGGCTGAGTATTTTTGCTCGGCAAAAGAAAGGATAAATAATGTTTATCGGAGGATTTACAACTGATGATCTTATACAATATGCCATAAGGATAATAGTATTTCTTCTTATAATCCCTATACATGAATCTGCACACGCCCTCATGGCTAAATGGCTCGGAGATGATACAGCAGAAAAAAAAGGAAGAATATCACTTAATCCTATCGTTCATCTTGATATTGCAGGTCTTATACTCATGATCTTCCTGGGGCTTGGCTGGGCTAAACCTGTGCCTGTTAATTTTTCTAACCTCAAGAAGAACCGCCGAGCAAGCTACGCACTTATATCTGCGGCAGGTCCGCTCGCTAATTTTATATCAGCTTTTCTCTGTGCTTTGTTATATGAAGTTCTGATCTGCACAAGGGCAGGACAAGAGACTCTGAATACATCTTTCAGCAGCTTTTCAGAGATGATGAGAAGTGAGCACAATATACTCTGCGCGGTACTTCTGCTGCTGATGTATTCTGTTTATATCAATGTAGCACTTGCCATGTTTAATCTGATACCTCTGCCGCCGCTGGACGGCTTTAATCTTGTAAGGGCATTTTTGCCTGTTAACGCTGATCGCTGGATATATGAGCATCAGCGTCAGCTAAGCACTGCATTTTTTGTTCTTCTTATGCTCGCAGCAAATATCTCTGAGATAAGCCGACCGTTTGATAGAGCAGTAAACAGTGTTCATTTACTGATATGGCAATCTGTTGAATGGGTCGAGCCTTTGATGATAAAATAAACACAGCATTGGAGAGACAAAGATCATATGGAAAAATTTTACCGATTTTTACTTATTTTATTGAGCAGAGGATTGCTTCTTACAGCATTTATGCCTGCGGCTTGTTTTTTCAAGGCATGGGTGTCAAAGATGCTGGGAGACAGGATGCCTGAGGGTGACGGAAGGCTGAGTCTTGATTTCAGAAGACATACCGACAGGATCGGAATGATGATGGTCATAGTGTTCGGATTTGGCTTTGGTAATGAAATGAGGCATGATATCTCAAACATGAAGAACATGAAGCGAGATATAACCCTTATATCACTGGCAGCACCTATAGCATATTTTTTCATGTATATCCTGCTCACTAACATCGCAATACTTATTTTCAGCATCTCGTTTTCGTCATTCCTGCTTGCAAGCATATATTTTATACTTTCAGAAACAGCAGAAGCTTGTCTTGCATTCGGAGTCATTGCACTTCTGCCGCTGCCGCCTCTTGACGGCTTCCAGATATTCTATCAGTTCTCATGGCCGAAGTTCAGACGCTGGTATTTCAGCCATTATCAGAAGATAATGTACTGGTCAAGAATGATCCTTTACGGTATATTCCTGCTTGCAATAATAACTGACGGTGAGCTTTCGCTCATAGGTTTCCTTTCTGATCTTTGGGCAAAACTTTTTGATAAGCTTATCTTCTTCCGCCTTGATTACTTCAAGATGACCGAAAAGATATTGAGGTATATCTTTAGATTTGACGCGGTAATTGATTAATAGTTCGGAGAGTATATGGAAAGTATATCATTCAAGCTTGAGGTATTTGAAGGACCTCTCGACCTGCTTCTCAGCCTTATAGCAAAGCATAAGCTGAATATATGTGATATTGAGATATCCAAGCTGCTGGAGCAGTACCTTATTTATATAGATCAGGCACATGAGCAGAATTTAGAGCTTGCAGGCGAATTTCTTGAAATGGCTGCAAGACTGATATATATAAAGACTGCTTCACTTCTTCCTCAGCCCGAGGAGGCTGAACAGATGAAGCGTGAGCTGGAAGGTGCGCTTATTGAGTATTCGCTTTGCAAGATAGCTGCACAAAAGCTTGCAGACGCTTTCGTGGGCGGAGATATATTTGTCCGCAGCCCCATGAAGATAAAAGCGGATATGACCTATACCCTTGTGCATGAGCCTGAGAGACTTGCGATCGCTTACAGTGCCATATCGCTGAAAAATATAAAGTCCGAACACGCGAAGCTCCACGTTGAGAATAAGATCAATTCCGTGGTAAAGCGTCGTATCGTTTCGGTAATGACAAAGGTCGTCCATATCCTCAGACAGCTCTATGAGACAGGTGAGGTGTATATGGATAAGCTTTATGACGGAGTTACCGACCGCTCGGCAAGAGTTGCTACATTTCTTGCAGTCCTTGAACTTACGAGACACGGACGAATTACCATAAGCGATGACAATATGAAAATATTCTTCAAAGAAAAACAGAACGGAGTGAGAAAAACTTGGAGATCAAGGAAAAGCTCGGAGCAATAGAAGCTATCCTGTTCGCAAGCGGCGAACCTATTGAAATATATCGTCTTTCCGAAGCAAGCGGCGTTGATGCCGGTACACTCCCGTCTATGATAAGACTTCTCAATGAGAGATACGATGATTACGGCAGCGGTATCTGCATAAAGAAATTTGACAGCAGCTACCAGATGTGTACCCGTGAGGAGTTTGCTCCGCAGGTACGTGCCGCTCTTGAGACAAAAAGATCTGCACCGCTTTCAAATGCCGCTATGGAGGCATTAACAATAATCGCATACAATCAGCCTGTTTCAAAGGGCTTCGTTGAAAATGTCCGCGGTATAGACAGCTCTTCCGTTATCAACAACCTTGTGGAAAAGGGACTCGTTGAAGAAGCAGGCAGACTTGACGTACCGGGAAAGCCTATAGTATACAGAACTACTTCCGTGTTCCTTAGAAGCTTCGGTCTCAGTTCAACAGCCGATCTTCCTCCTTTACCGGGACAGAGTGATCTTGTGCTTGAGACAGAGGACGAATTCATCGCAAGAGAAACAGCTGAGTCACAGCAAAACACTGAATAATAACGAAAGGAGCGGCAGGAATGATCGTACTAAAAATTCTGCTGTATATACTTCTTGCCGTTTTTGGCATTATCCTCATAGTTCTTATAACTCCCGCAGGAGGAGAGTTCAGCTATATCGACGGAAAGTTCACGTATAAGGTGAAGCTGTGGATATTTGATATAATGAACTCAGAGAGCGGCGGTCTTTACGGCTGGTGGAAAAAGCGTAAAGCAAAGAAAAAGGACAAGCCGAAAAAGCCGAAGAAACCCAAAAAGCCAAAGCCTGTCAAGGACAAAAAGCCTAAGAAGAAAAAAGAACGGGAAAAGTACGAGTGGGAAAAGGAGCTTGACGATATACCCGTAAATGATCCCGAGGCTGATATAAAAGCAGAGGGAAGCACTTCTTCCGAAGCTGTCAGTGAAAGTACTACAGGCAATGCCGTATCTGATACAGAGCCTGTTTCGGAAGCTGCCTCCACTGATGAGAAGAAAAAGAAACCGAAGCATAAAAAGGAAAAAGATCCTGAAGATGATCCTTTCGATGATGATGAAGATGAAGATAAAGCTGAAGACGAGGAAAAGTCATCTATCAGCGACAAGATAGAGAAAATAGTTGATATATGGGAGAGCGCACAGCGTCCTATGCTGAAAATATTCAAGGGCTTCAAGCTGAAAGACTTATATATCGACTTTGAGATAGCCGATGAGGATGCCTGCGACTGTGCCCTCAAATACGGAAAGTATTCGGCTCTTATCTACAACGGCATCGCATTTTTCAGTGAACTGTTCACAGTAAGGCTGAAAACCATAGATGTAAGACCTGCTTTCGGAGTCTCAAAGGGACGCTGGGACGCAGCAGGAAAACTTTATTTCCGACTGGGAACAATGGTTATTGCAGGAGCTTGGTTCCTGATAACATATTTATTCAGAACATTTTTACCTGAAAAACTAAGAAAACGTAAAATGAAAAAATCCGCCGCAAGGCAGAAGTGAGGTATATAACATGAGTGCAAACAAAACACCGGTCAGCGATCTTTTAGGTATTTCAATTGAGAAGATAAAGGAAATGGCAGATGTTAATGCCATTATCGGCGAGCCTATAAAGCTCCCCGACGGTACAACAATTATCCCTGTTTCAAAGGTAAGCTACGGCTTTGCTTCAGGCGGCTCAGATCTTCCTTCAAAGTATGACAAGGATCTTTTCGGCGGCGGAGCAGGTGCAGGCGTTTCAATAAAGCCTGAGGGATTCCTCGTTATCTCTCCTGACGGAGCAGCTAAAATGGTTAACATGGAAGGCTCAAACGATCCTATCAGCAATGCTATCGAGAAAGCACCTATGATAATCGAAAAGGTAAGCGGCTTCATCAACAAGAAGAAAAAAGGCAGCGAAGAAGTCGTTACAGACGGTATCACAGACGAGTCTGTTTCTCTCAACTGAGAATAATCACTGATATAGCAGCATATCCTTTAGCATGAAGTATATTATGCGGAGGTATGCCTATGAAAAGGTCGATAGCTGTTTTTTCGGCATTTATAATAACAGCAGTAAGTGTACGTTTTGGTATTTCCTATGCAGCTTCCGAGCCTGAGATATCGGCAAAGGCGGCGGTACTTATCTCAGCCGATACAGGCGAGGTGGTGTATGCTAAGAACTGCACGGAAAAGCTGCCTATGGCAAGCACCACAAAGATAATGACAACTCTGCTCTGCCTTGAAAGCGGCGGACTTTACGACGAATTTGTGGTGGACAGCGATGCCATAAAGGTGGAAGGCTCATCAATGGGCTTGCAGGAAGGGGATATCGTTACAAAGTATGCTCTCTGCTGCGGAATGTTGCTTCCTTCGGGCAATGATGCAGCAAATGTGGCGGCTGTAAGGATAGCAGGCGGTATAGAGAGATTTGCTGAGATGATGAACGACCGTGCAAGAAAAATGGGACTTTCAAAGACTTATTTCGTCACTCCCTCGGGACTTGAGGGTGAGGGGCACGGTTCATCAGCCTATGATATGGCGATACTTGCCCGTGAAGCTCTCAGGAACGATATTTTTCGCAGTATATGCTCGCAGAAAAGCATAAAGCTTGAATTTGGTGCTCCGCCGTATGCAAGGTGGCTGAAAAACACCAATAAGCTTCTGGGAATGTATGAGGGAGTTTACGGTGTCAAGACAGGCTTTACCGATGAAGCGGGAAGATGTCTCGTATCCGCCTGTGAAAGGGATGGAAAAGACCTTATCTGCGTTACTCTAAATGACCGCAATGACTGGGACGACCATATCGCCATGTACGATTATGGCTTTGATACGGTCCGCGAACTTGATGCGGTTCTCCCTGTAGATATGTCAGTTGATATTGTGGGCGGTACAAGTGACAAGCTTCGTCTTGTGCCAAAGGACAGCTCTTTAAAGATATGTACAGTTGCAGGAAATGAAGATGATATACAGTTCACACTGCTTTCTGCGCCATTTGGCTATGCTCCCGTGAAGTACGGTGATGAAGCGGCAAGACTGCGTATAAGCTTTATGGGGCGAGAGGTGGACACAATTCCGCTGTATGCTGCTGAAAGTGTTTCGGCAGATATTGAAAAGAGTTCTGAGAAAAAAGGTATATTTACGAAATTCAAAGAAATACTCGGGAGCTTTTTCTCCCGTTAAGGATTGGATAAAAAGTGGAAAAAATAAGAATACAGAAAATGATAGCCGATTGCGGCGTGTGCTCCCGCAGAAAAGCTGAGGAGCTTATAACACAGGGCAGAGTAAAGCTCAACGGTCACCCTGTAAAGCTTGGAGACAAGTGCGGCTTCAAGGATATCATCACCGTTGACGGTGAGCGTATCTATATGCCGAAGAAGCGCAGTTTCACATATCTTATGATGAACAAGCCGAGAGGATATGTTACTACCGTATCCGACGAGCTTGACAGACGCTGCGTCATGGATCTCCTTGAAGATGTTGAGGAGCGTGTCTATCCTGTAGGTCGTCTTGACCGAAATTCGGAGGGACTTCTCCTCTTTACCAATGACGGCGAATTTGCAAACAGTATCATGCACCCCAGCCGCCATATCTCAAAGACTTACCGTGTTACCGTTCGTCCAGATATAACCGATGAACAGCTTGTAAGGCTTTCCGAGGGTGTTGAGATAGACGGCAAAAAGACACTTCCTGCTTCTGTTGTGGTAAAGACAAAGGAAGAGGGAAGAGTAGTCCTGCTTATGACTATAAAAGAGGGCAGGAACCGTCAGATACGTAAGATGTGCGAGGCTGTAGGTCTTGAAGTTGCAAGACTTCGCCGTATAAGTATAGGTCCGCTGAAGCTGGGTATGCTGAAGCCCGGTACTTACAGAGAGCTTACTCCCGATGAACTGCGTGCTATAAGAAACGCTATCGGCAAGGAGAAGTAAGATGCTGGAGATACAGGAGAGATTTGATACGGTCGGCTATGATGAGCTCAAAAAGGCAGCAGGAAATGCCGAGCTCCATATAACCGAGGCTCTTGACAAGGGCGATGTTATCGGATTTATAGCCTATTCCTACGGCACAGACAGGACGGTCGTATATGATTATGACGACGGCGGAGATATGATGCTCTGCGACGGTCTTGTGCGCTCGGTAATGCTCAAAAGTGTGCTGAAAGGAATAAATCATATGCTGTTTGAGCTTTCTGACAGCAGCAAATTTGATGTATTAAAAAAGCTCCGCTTTGTAGTCGGAGACAGCAGACAGTGTACAGATCTTGAAAGCTTTATGAACGGCTGTGAGCACTGTAAAGGCAAGAAAGAATAAATATGAAAGGAGCGATTTGGATTGCCAATCAGGATATCTTCAGAGCTTCCGGCATTCAAAACGCTTGGAGAAGAAAATATCTTCGTAATGTCGAAGGAAAGGGCAGAGCATCAGGATATCAGACCACTGAAAGTCGTTATCCTTAATATTATGCCCAAAAAGATCGAGACAGAGAGCCAGCTTCTGAGACTTCTCAGTAATACACCGCTCCAGGTGGACGTTGATCTTCTTCAAATGGTATCTCATGTTTCAAAGAATACTTCTGTGCATCATCTTGAGTCTTTTTACAAGACCTTTGATGAGATACGAGATGACCGCTATGACGGTATGATAATCACAGGTGCGCCTGTTGAGCTTCTTGACTATGAGCAGGTGGACTACTGGAATGAGATATGCACTATAATGGAATGGTCGAAAACACACGTTTTTTCCACTCTTTATATATGCTGGGCTGCTCAGGCAGGACTTTACTACCATTACGGTATACCCAAGTATACTCTCGACCATAAGATGTTCGGTATCTTTCCACACAGGGCAGAGGTGAGCAATTGTCAGCTCCTCAGAGGATTTGATGATATATTCTATGTTCCTCATTCGAGAAATACCGAGGTGCGCCGTGAGGACATCGAACGTATCCCTCAGCTTGAGATACTTACTGTATCCGATATTGCAGGAGTGCATATCGTTGCCAATAAGAACGGCAGACAGTATTTTATCACAGGTCATTCCGAATATGACAGAGATACATTAGCAAACGAGTACAGACGCGATGTTGAAAAAGGCATAGATATACAGATACCGTATAATTATTTCCCCGGGGACAACCCGGACAATGTACCTGTATTTTCGTGGAGATGTACGGCTAATCTTATGTTTTCAAACTGGCTCAATTATTGCGTTTACCAGAAAACCCCTTATAATCTTGATGAGCTTGAGGTGCGCAACTGGAATTGGCAGACAAGTCTGTAAAAGGAGAAGCAAATATAATGGACGATTTTAACAACATGAATAATAACGATCAGAATAACAATACTAATAACTTGAATAACGGTTACGGCAATGGTGAGCAGTATAATGCTCAGAACAATGGAAATCCGTATAACGACTACAGCAATGGCGGTCAGTTCAATAACCAGAACAATGGCTACAACAGCGGAAATCCCTATAATAACGGATACAACGGCAATAATCCTTTCACAGGCAATTATAACGGATATCCGCAGTACAATATGTACAACAACGAGGGTGTAGCTGAGAGAAAGGGAGCAGGCTTTGCAATTGCTTCGTTTGTCATATCGATCATAAATCTGATGTTTTGTGCGACGTTGCTTAGTGTCGTAACTGTTCCGCTTTGTCTTATCTTTTCGATCATATCACTTGTTGGAAAGAGAAAAGGAACAGCTTTTGCAGTCATTGGCGTTATCGTTTCTGTTATTTCAATGATATTCTTTGTTTACATCGGATTCCTCATCTATAAGATCGGGCCCGACTTGGTTTATTTCGCAGAACACAGTACACAGATCATAGAGGAATACGACAGAGACGGTACTATCCCCGAGCAGTATGAGAAATACAGAGATCCTAAGTACGATAAGTACTGGAAAAGAATGGGATATGACAGCTTCGATGAGCTCTTTGCTGAATTTATAAAAAATCAGAAGAAGAATCAGAACAATGGCCGTTCATATTATTATGAGAACGATACAAAGAAAGATAGAAACAGTGCGAGGTACAGCGGAAACGACCTTGTTGCGGTAGTGTAGATAGATTCTGTCTGCATTGCCACACTTTATGATGTTTCGATGTCGCTTTTTAACATAACAGAAAAGCTCTCCGAAAGGAGAGCTTTTTTATTATGTGGAACTTATTGAATAATAACTGAGTATTGATGATGCGTCATTGGAGTCAGCTTTGCCGTCGTTGTTTATATCTGCTGCGGCTGCCTGCTCGGAATTCAGTGAACTGCTGCTGCCCACGGAAGTGTCAGCATAATGCTTTAATACAAGTGAAGAATCAACAGCGTCTATTTTATTATCGTCGTTTACGTCTCCGCGGTATCTGCCGCTTTCAAGCTTTGGCAAGGTAAGTCCCGAAAGTGAAAATACTATCCTGACAGTGTTTTCAAAATCGAAGCCTTTAGAATCAGTATATTTCAGATCGCATAATGATGTGAAAACGCAGTAGTCTTTTGGCTGATGAGTTCTATAACCATTAACAGGCTTGCCTGCAAGTTCACCCTCGTATTTTACTCCGTCAAGCCATACTTCTTCTATGGTAAGCTTTACATTATCTTTTCCGCCAAGATAAAACGGGGTGATAGGATTTATATATAAGGACACTGAGGTACGCTCAAGTTCACTTGCATAATCTTTGGCATCAAATGTCACATCATATGTTCCGTCACCGTTTATAAAGCAGCCTTTTACCGATGATTGTAGGGTCGGAAAATAAAGAGATGCTCTTGCTATTGCGAGATCGGACTTTTCCGATACAGCGGCTTTGTCCTCGGCATATGCGTTGAAATTAGCTGTAAAGAGCGATGAACAGGCTAATCCTGCTGCCAATATTCTTGTAATTAGTTTTTTCATATAAAAACCTCCTTGTTTAATGAATAAAGTTTATAAATGGTTCTGCTGATTACATTATGTGTATCATATACAGAATATGCTTAGATATATACACAGTCTTGTATGCGTAAGCAAAAAATGACAAACGAATAATTATATCTATCCGCCTTAAAAATTGTCAAATACAACAAATAATATTACTGATATATTACATAAAAAGAGCGAAAAACTGACAGAAATAAACACATATCAGATGATCGCTCTTTCTACTTTATGGCTATATTCCGCCATTCTGATATACGCCTGACTGGGATCGAACCAGCGCACATGGCGTCGGAGGCCAATGCTCTATCCACTGAGCTACAGGCGCGTAAATAGTAAATGTACTTTATTATTATATCAAAAACTCTTGAAATTTGCAAGTATTTATGCTATAATTATAAAAAATAAATTAGGAGGGAACGTTTTGGGGGACTATATTTATCTTATAGTTGCGCAGACTGGTACGCGACCCGCACGATTCTTCAAATTTTTTACTAAAAAGCCTTACAATCATGTTTCTATGTCAGGGGATGTAGATCTTACCGAAATGTACAGCTTCTGCCGTACATACAGACCGTTTCCGCTGCCTGCGACATTTAATAAAGAAGTCGTAGGAAAGGGCACTCTCGGACAGTTTCATAACATTCCTTGTGAAATATACCGCATAAAGGTCTCTCATGAACAGAAAGAAGCCTTTAATATACTCATCAATCACTTTGAGGAACATCGTAAGGTATATTCATACAATCTGCTCGGACTTCTTGCAGTTTACTTCAATATCGAATGGAAACGCGAAAGAAGCTTCGTCTGTTCGCAGTTTGTTGCTTACACAATGGATAAAATAGGAATTCCGCTTGAAAAAGCATTCTGTCTATACAAGCCTGATGATTTCAGGACTTTTCCGGGAGCTGATCTTATTTATACAGGGGAACTCAATGCATTCTATGAGACTATGCAGTCAAAGCTTTATACATAAAGAAATGATATATGCCGCAGCCCTTAATTCGTCGGGTGAGGCAAGATAAGCCGCACAATAGCTGCTGCTGTCAGGGGATATAACTGAAAGACTGAATTCTCTGTGATGATCCAGTATCTCCACGGAGGCTTTATCTTCGTTTACGGTTATTCCCACAGGTATTATTTTTTCCTCACTCATGTGATTGTGGGAATTAGCATAGGAATTTAAGAACATCCACGAACCGCCGCTCAGAAGCAGGTAAAGAAATACTGCTGTGAGGGTGGTCTTTTTTTTGTGTTTTCGCATTTTATCACCTTTTCATATAATTAAGAAGCTGCCCCAGTGAGTGACCGAACAGCTGTCCTGCATACTGTGACTGCTGAAGCGTGTTTCCGTGCGAACCCACTTCAATGAGCAGACTTCCGTTGGTAAGATCCTGATTATAGTGTCTGTAGTCAAAAAGTATGGGACGTGTAAGTCCTGCATAGTCTGATTCAAGCTTTTGCTGCAAGGTGCAGGCAAAGTGGAAATTCTCCATATAATTTGGCATTCCCAGCGTACCGTCATCACAGCCCGAGATTATCATGATCTGCGAAGCTTCTTTGCCTTCGATCTCCACAAAGGGCTGATATGCCACTCCCTCGGCGGATATTGCGTCTCTGTGTATATCAAGGACTACCTTTATACTTGGGTACTTTTCGAGTATAGGCATGATAGTCTCGCGGCTGCGCCCGTAAGAGCCGTTGTATGACGGATAATCGTGAACGTTTTTTGCGTGGATAACTCCTATCCCTTGCGCTTCAAGCTCAGCCTGTATGGCATCGCCGACCATTACCACATTTTTGGTATTATCGGTAGTACGATAGTTGAAGGAGCTGTCATAGTGCTCGCGGACGTATGGCTCAAAGCTTTCAGTGGTATGGGTATGATAGATAAGGACAATGGGTTCATCTGTATCCGAAACAGTAAAATTCGGCAGATAGCTGCTTTCTCTCATCAGTGTTTCATTGGGAATATCAGTTTTGTTATTGACCTGTCCGCCCTTTTCAAGGTCAAAAAAGGCATTTCCGCTGTATCTGTCATAGGTAAGGCGGACAATATCGCCGTCAGTATTCCATGACGCAGGATATGGCTTTTCACCTGCACTGTCAGCTTTCATATCAAGGGGATCTGGAAGCCTGCATAGTTCCGTATCTTTCTCGCTTTCGTCCTCGATACCGTAGCCCTCCGAGAGTATCATACTGCCCGAAAGGAGTTCGTCCTGCTTCTTGATTTTACTTATGCTTTCGGAAGTTACATCAATATGCTTTGCAGATGAATTTACAGTTTCATCAAGGATATATGCACTTGTATCGGAAAGACCTGCCATTAGTTTTGATACTCCGTTAACTCCCGAAGCTATGACAACAGGAAGTATAACTGCTGTTATACACTTGATCGTTCCTTTGATTTTTCTGCGTTTATGGCGTGTCATATACTCACCTCACAATTAATTCCTCTGAAATAAGTATATTCTCAATGCCATGAGTATATGATAGGGGCAGTTCCTTATTCGCCGTCATTTTTCAGCATTTTCCGTCATAAAATATTGAGAGGTGATGACGATGTATAAATGCTTCGGACTAAAGAGAGCAAGCCGCAGCGTAATTATGTTCATGATTTTTATTGCGGTATGCTGTGCTATATTTTTTTCTCTGCGGTCAACTTTTTCAACTGCCGCAGAAGCTGCTGTGGAAAAGCCGGTTCCACTGCCTGTAATAATGTATCACAGCGTTTGTGAAAAGCCTCCTGCTGATTATATAGTATCTCCGTCACAGCTTGAAAGTGACCTTATATGGCTGAAAACTCACGGATATATAAGCGTCAGCGCACAGCAGCTCATTGACTATACCAACAATACTGGAGAACTGCCGCAGAAGCCTGTGCTTATAACATTTGATGACGGATTTTACAATAATCTTTCCTTAGCCCTGCCCCTGCTTGAAAAGTACGATATGTGCGCTGTTGTATCTATTGTTGGCAGATACACAGATGATTATGCACCTGCCGACCCTCATGCAGATGCGTATTCTTACCTCACATGGGAGGATATATCTCAGCTTATTGCTTCAAAACGCGTAGAGATAGGCAGTCATACATACGATATGCACTCCCGTGACAACCGCAGACAGGGCTGCGCTATAAAAGCAGGGGAGACTCCCGAAGAATACACATTTACGTTGAGTACGGATATAGGTCTGCTCAATACCGAGCTCCATGACAACTGCGGTATATCTCCTGTGGTGTTTGCCTATCCTTTCGGCGCGCTCTGCCGTGAAAGCTTGCCCGTACTGCGTGATAACGGAATAAAAATATCCCTTACCTGCCGTGAGGGAATGAACTATATCACACGTTCTCCCGATTGCCTTTACGGTATTTTCCGTAATAACCGCAGCGGATTTGTCTCGACAGAAGAGTATATGTATGAGCTTACAAAAGAAAACCCCGAATCTTAAAGATTCAGGGGGTTTTTTATCACAGACCTTGCAGGGCTTTCATTCTTGCCTTGTCTTCATACATCATGGCATCTATCTCTTTTATAAGCTCGTCGAGATCCATGCCTTTTTTGTATTCACCGCAGCCCATTGCTATGCTGTAGCCTTTGCTGTGGACAGCTTCCTTTATTTTCTGCATCATGATCTCAGTATCAGAACGGGAAGCTGACGGGAAAAGTATCTCGAATTCATCTCCGCCCATTCTGTAAAATCTGCATCTTGAAGGAATTATTTCAAATGTACTTTCAGAAACAGCAAGAATAGCTTTGTCACCCTCATCGTGACCAAGGTTATCATTTATCTGTTTAAGACCGTTCAAATCCATAGAGATAACGAACATCTGATGTTTTCTCATAGTCATGATATCTCTGTAAAAACAGTGTCTGTTCAGTGCGCTTGTCATTGCGTCTCGTGTAAGTGTCTGAGTTGTAAAGAAAAGATAATAGAATACACAGCTCAGAGTAGCCATACCGCTTATGAGATACTTGAAGTGCATATATGTGTTGAGGCAGGTCGCTGATAAAATAGCGATACTGAGGACTGTAAGGAAAATGCTCTCCAACCTCAGACCAAGTCTGAATTTGAAAAAAGAAGCAGAAATAAGTACACAAAGATAAATCAGGCTGAAAATAAACGGGATAGCAGCAAATGTATTCAACGACATATTACCCATTTCATCGTAGCTGAATACACAGCCGTTGAAAATACTGATAATGCAGAACAAGCAGTTTATACCTGCCAATATCAAAAGAGCAATCCTTATTTTCTTTGAGATAACGCCTGAAATATAAATAAAAGGGAGTATTATCGTACCGCTTACAGAGTAGAGTATAGCACTGTTTATTTTTAGAAGCGATAGGTATTCTCCTGTTCCTTGAAAAGTGTATGCTACTATATTGCATATAAGCATCACCAAAGATATAGCAGTGCCTATTAAAAACAGATTTTTGATCTTATTGCTTACAGTAGAATTAAATGTTAAAAACAGAAATAGCGAAATATTTGCAACGATTATAAGGTAAGACATCTGGACAATTTCTCTGATCATATGCTCACCCTCCTGTTAAATATATGTTATAATTATTATAACATAACTTTTAAATAAAATCAAGAGATTCCACAAAAAATTGATGAATATTTTATTAAAAATGTACACACAGTACAAAATAATTCATATTTCCTTTTCTATTACAGATAAAGCCCATTCTGTATCAATGAGATACTCGTCATTGACAGCAAGAGGGATCTTGAAAGACTCAGCGACCTGATCGTATGACTTTTTGTCAACATCTGTTCTGCCCCACTCATTGTTGTCGAATTTAACAGCGAAGCTGTGTGAGCCGTCCTCTTCCTTGTTGAAGTATATTTCCATAACACTGAGGTCGGGGAAGTTTTTCTGTAACTCAGCGATAGCGAATACTTTCATTATCTCAAGGATACGATCATCAAGACCTTCATCGAGTATCATGAGCTTTTCGCGGAGCTGGTTTATATCGGATACAACACGCTTTGTGTAATTATCGTTAAAATCATAACCGCTTTCGTTATTTTCGTTGATAGTTTTCATATACTCAACAGCTGAAGTGGGATTTCCCGGGATATAGCAAAGCAGGTACTTTTCTTTTACCTGATGATAAAGAGTAGGGTAGAAGATAAGTGACTTGTTATCGCAGTGAGGGCAACGCCATGCAAAAACTTCGCCGCTTCTTATCATATCCTTTATCTGAGGATCGGTCTTTGTGTCCATAGTTTCCCATACGAGCATTTCCGACTCATGGCTGCACTTTGGACATTTTATCTTTTCCATATGACTTTTAGACATAGAAATTCCTCTTTTCTTTGATTATCATAAAATAATGCTTTTTACAATTATAGTATAGCATATCAGAACTGTTTTTTCAAGTGGCGGAAGTTACGCCACGAAAGTGCTTACATATCGTACTTTTCAAGCAGGTCGTATATACCGTCTTGTGAGAGGACTCCGCGTTTAAGCTCCTTAGGCAGAAGTCCTGCTTCATCTGAAGAAAAGTCGCGTTTCCACGCATCACTTACGTAATAATCTCTCAACTCACTGAGCATTTCGTGCAGTTCAGGGGATACATCGCTCATATCCTGAGCTTTCTGCATTATATCCTCATAGTACTTCACACGTTTTACCTGTTCCTGTACAGCTTCTGAAGATACGGGGAGTACCTTTTCAAAGCGGAACATATCAGCCATTTCTCTGTCCTTATCATCAGGGACACAGTGATACTCGCTGAAGTATTCAACAATGTGGAAACCGCAGCGGTTTACGTAAAAATGTATATTTCTCTTCTCGAAATAGGGAGTAACAGTCTCCCAGACAGTGACCTCGGGGTGCATATCCTCTATCTCGCACCATGCTGCATAACCGATGCCCTTGCTGTGGACAGCAGGGGAAACGAACAGCAGTTCAAGTTCTCCGTGGTCGTATTCGGTTCTGATAACTACACCGCCTACGTTTTTGCCGTTTTGTACTATGCGATAGGCAGTGCCCTCGTCAATTGACTGTTCAATTGTGCTTTGTGAGATTATCTCTCCCTCTTCTTCAAAGTGGTCATCGCGCAGCCCGAATTCTTCAAGAGCACCGTAACGGAAAGCCGCCTGATTGTCCTTGATAAACTGCTCTATGTCAGACTCTTCCAGTGGGATAAGGTGTATTTCTGTCATACTATTCTTCCTTTTTATTACGATATCATTCAATTATCTGAATAACATCGTTAGCCGCAAGCCAGTTGAGAAACTCAAAACGTGCCTGATCCTTACATTCTGGCTTTATCATGTAATACATATAATGTTCGAGGAGATTAAGGGTCTCGAGAGTACGTCCCTCCAGTTTGAACTGCTCAAATCCCATTGGGATATACTTTCCCCATATCTCATCGGGGGAGATGTGATTTTTCAGCTTTACAATGTCGAAAAGTGAACGCTGCGAGCATGGGCAGTCCGCAAACTTCTGTATCTCAGGGTGTTCTGCAACCAGCTTTTTCGTATCGAAGGGCGCATTCGGGTATTTTCTTACATGATTTGAGTATGCTATCTGCTGTAAGCCGATAGCTTTGTAATGCTCTGAACGCATGGGACAGTTAGGGTTGCAGCAGGCATTTACCAGAAGCTCGCACTTCTTTTTGTCGGGTATCTTCTCCAGTGTCTCAAAATCGTGGTTGAGATCATAGTCGATAACAACAATGTGGTAGTCCTTTTCGACTTCGCTGCACAGCTGTTCAGCGTCGGTGATACGCTTGCAGGTGGAGCTTGTTATCTTGTAGTTGGGGTAGTTCTTGCGGATATAGTCTTCCAGCAGCGGCGACATTACAATAACTTCGTTAAGTCCGTTGTCGGCAAGGTGCATGACCATATTGCAGAAATCATCGTTAAGATGCTTCTTTTCAAGCATGGGGTTGGTGAAAGTAAATCGGAGAGGGATACCTCTTCCGTTGAATGTCTTTATTACAGTGTTTATGAAATTCTTATTACAGACACCGCCCTGTGTACGTCCGCCGTTCCAGATAGAAGGAGGGAATACACCGTAAACGGAAGCTATCTCTACTCCCTCACGAAAATACTCGGGACGCTTTTCGAGAAGCTCCGCAAAGACAACATTGAATTTGAAATGCCCTGCAAAATCGGGCAGATGAAAACGTGCTCTCATATCGGTTCTGATCCTTTCTCTTAAATCATGTCATTATACTGCTCTGTTTCAAATGATTTCAGCTATTCAAATAATTATTTTTCCCTTGACATCAATACTACGCACTCAACGTGCCTCGGAAGCCTGATTTTGATGTCATGGCGACAACCATATTAGAGCAACGAGAGGTTTGAGTGTGGGGATTGGATATATTGTATGTAGTTGATTCGTGAAATTCACGTTTTCACACTAAGGCGAACTCATCTGGATCGCTTCCTTCCCTAGTAAATGTTGTTTTAGTAGTGTCGTAAAATTCGTCTGCATCAGATGTTTCTATTGTGTTTGTTTCGTATGTGGTTGATTCCAATAATCTGAAACCATCTGGGTCGGTTGTTTCTATTGATCTCGTCTCAGTTGTACTATCGATATGAAACTCATCAGCATCAGAAGTTTCAATGGAGTGTGTAAATGTTTCGTCTGGTCCTGAATGTTTTGTCAAGGAGCCGAACAATCTGAATTCATCTGGATCAGACGATTCTATTGATTCTGTTTGGACTGTATTATCTACAGACGCTTTAGAAGTCAATTTTATTTGCTTTAAATAGTTTGACAGAATGTGCTTTTTCATTACGGTGTCCTCCCTTTATATACTAATATTTTAGCATCATTTGTTTCTAATTGATTGTCATACAGGTACTGTATTTCAAACGTAGAATCAAATGTTTTCAATTCGCTTTCAATGTCTGAAATATCAGTTTGGTCATTATACATTACAATAATTTTGTCTGCACTTTGCGTTTGAATACTCTTTCTTATATCGGTCAGAGAAATAGAGCTTTGAGAATAGGGATCTTTTAACTCAGATACATAAACGTTATAGATAGAGCTATTTGAATTTACAGTACTTTTTTGTGGTGTTCCACTGTGGGTGTAGATCTGGTGATAAGCAAAGGCGACGATAAATACAAAAAAAGCCACTTTCATCCACCTTTGGAAATTTTTTACATAGCTTACAAATAGCGTTGATTTACTTTTTTTAGATTGAAAATCATAATAATACTGCGCTACCAGTCTTTTAGTTAAGGTGATATCTGGTTCGTTCTTTAAGTCACTGAATCTACTCATACTGTATCCATCGACTTTGAGGTACCGATAAAGATAAAGGGTAATATTTATTATGAAGTATAAAGCAAAAGCAATAGCTATCTTATATTTCAGGTTAGTCTTAAACAGTTCCAAAATTGAATCAAAACTTATACTAAGTATGATTGGAAGAATTGTAAGTACTACTGTAGCATATATGTTCATTTTATTATCACTGACTTCAACTCTGCTGTTTTCATTTTCTATATGATAACATAAGCTTTCTTTTTCAGCTTCCAATCGCTCATCTGTTATGCCTGTTCCTTTAAGACGATCATAATAATCAGTATATATTTGTTGAATGTGATCGCTGTTATCACATATCTTTTTGAGTGACAGTAACCTGATCCAATCCCAATGTAAAGAAGCCTTATTTGTATTCTGGTCAACTGTTCTATATAATGATAACACATGTAATTTGTGCGCACCAAGCATGATTTGTAAAACACTTATACGCCATTCTCGTGTTTGCGGCCTTACTGGTAATCTAAAATCAATTGATAATTCGCCGAAATTGCTGTCTTTTGTAAATGACAAGATAGGAAGCCAAGACCAGACCATAAGCAAAAAGTTGATTATTTCTTTCATATTTCACCTCCGAGTAATACCTGCATGATGCAATCTGAGATAGAAAGATTTAGAATACATTCGAGCCACTGCCATTGTCCGTTAGGGTTAATTTCCAGAAAGTACCACTTTCCGTCATCGCCAACTATGTAGTCAATTGCACCGAACCGAAGCTGGAAATCCTTCATCATCTTTTGAATGCATTTTCTTGTTGTCTCTGGAACATCGATTAATTCGTACTGATTATTGCCATTTCGCCAATCAACTGAATTATCAGATATAATTTTCACTGCAAAATAATTATCATCAATGACAGTTACTCTCACCTCGTAACTTTTTTGAACATAATTCTGGATATATACGGGGGTTAATTCTATACTATCATAGCAGTCCTCATCATGCATGAGATTTGTTTGAATTATACTTATTCCGGAAGAAGTTGCTATTTTCCCTACGGATAATGGCTTTATAATTCTGGGTTTACCAAGGTGTTCCCAATGATTGTTATTCCCCACAAAAGACTCAGGCATCAAAATAGAGTGTTTCTGTGCATATACCAATTGATAGACCTTATTTTCAGCTCTTCTTAATAGATATGGCTTTGATAATACTACTCCATCGAAGCTATTAGTTAATCCATCTATTATCGCAAGAATATCGCTGTTTATCATTCGTCTATATTCAATGTCAAACTCACTTGTGTCTGGAAAGGCAGGCTTGCGGTAATAAATACTCTTTGTTGTCTCATTGGAAATAGTATCATTACCATGTGCTATTTCCCAGTTTACTGCAGATATTGTAACTTTATATTCTGAAAATAGGTCTACATTGAAACGGAAAAAATCTGTTTTATGATTGAATTTTTTCATAATGTAATCCACTGTTTTATCATACGAACATGTAATAATAAGGATTTTAGACATATGCACCACCTATAATGACTAATACATTCTTTTGCATGGGTTCTTAATGAATATCGATCTCTTATCAGTTTTTCAGAGTTTCAAGGAATTCAATAGCTTCAAAAGCCGTTGAGAAAGTTTTACTACATGAGTACAGCCACCTGTTCCGTGTGTCTGTATCGTCTATTTCAGGAAGTCCTTCCTGAAGTAAATCATCAAGAACCGATTTCGCATTTGCGACTGCATCCAGATATTTTTCAGCAATTTGTGCGGTGGATGGATAATCTCCTTTTTCGTAGGTCTTTACACGACTCTGTACTTCATGTAGAACCCTCTGTTTATCCGCCGGTGACACAATATCCGGTGCGTATTTTTTAAAGTGGAGCATCAGCCAGTATTCGATACATGCAGTTGTCATGAGTAATCTAATGCGGATTTCTGACTTTTTCCGAAGTTTCCTAAGCTGCTTTATGATTTGATACCTTGCTTCCCATTTGGATTTCTCATCTTTTTCAACGTCAAAGAAAAACCAAATTTCATCGGTGACCTCTGCACTATCCCGATATTTTTTGTCTTTATTGAATTTGTCACGAGCTTCCTCAAATAAACCAGTGGATTTTGGATACTTGATTACGGCATAATCTGAAAAAGTCTTTTTTAGGAATTCAGTATAGGCTTGCTCGCTTTCACCTTCATTGAACACGTAAATCAGAGGCTTTGTTTTTCTGGTAGGACTTGGCATCATTCCACCTCC
>JAEEGJ010002114.1_pt1 | contig 140288 bp, 130 predicted proteins | sample 8958761 | NCBI WGS metagenome assembly JAEEGJ01 (sample SAMN16246546, study PRJNA631951) | gut metagenome | biome: gut microbiome; feature: rumen; material: RS-attached | host: Bos | place: Iran: Karaj | collected 2018-10
CTGGATCCTGCTCGCTGACTCAACTTTTCACCTACGCGATTATCACGCTCTCTGATCGGCTTTCCCACACCGTTCGGTTAAGTCTTGTCAATGCTAAATGCAGTCCGCAACCCCGAAAGAATTGCTTCTCTCGGTTTGGCCTCTTTCCCTTTCGCTCGCCACTACTCAGGAAATCTCGGTTGATTTCTCTTCCTCGCCCTACTTAGATGTTTCAGTTCAGGCGGTTTCCCTCATATACCTATGTATTCAGTATATGATAGATGAGGTTTGCTCATCTGGATTGCTCCATTCGGAAATCCACGGATCAAAGCGTACTTACCGCTACCCGTGGCTTATCGCAGTTAATCACGTCCTTCTTCGGCTCCCAATGCCAAGGCATTCGCCCTGCGCTCTTTTTAGCTTTACCATTTGCTTCATGTTCTATGAGTTCTCTAAGAAATTGTTAATTTCTCAATACTTGTAGTTTATTACCCGATAATTTATCTTATCGTCTTTTACTCGTAGTATCCTCATTTGCATTACTTTTGCTTTATTCAGTTTTCAAGTTCCTTTTCTCTGTTCCTAAGAACAGATCTCAGCAACAACTTTTTTGTTTGTTGCTCAAATCCATGCTTAGGATTGGTGGGCACAAATGGACTCGAACCATCGACCTCACGCTTATCAGGCGTGCGCTCTAACCACCTGAGCTATGCGCCCTTTTTTGGTGGAGATGAGGAGGATCGAACTCCTGACCCTCTGCGTGCAAGGCAGATGCTCTCCCAGCTGAGCTACACCCCCATTATTATTCGGTTCTCTCAGTTGCTTTTCTACAGCATCCTCAAAATCAAACAATGCAATGTAACGGCTCTTGCTGACCAGAGTAGAAACATTTTTGTTTCTTAACTCCTTAGAAAGGAGGTGATCCAGCCGCACCTTCCGATACGGCTACCTTGTTACGACTTCACCCCAGTCATCAATCCCACCTTCGGCTGCGTCCTCATTGCTGTTAGACTACAGACTTCGGGTGTTACCGACTCCCATGGTGTGACGGGCGGTGTGTACAAGGCCCGGGAACGTATTCACCGCGGCATGCTGATCCGCGATTACTAGCAATTCCGACTTCATGCAGGCGAGTTGCAGCCTGCAATCTGAACTGGGACAATTTTTTGAGATTCGCTCCACGTCACCGTCTTGCTTCTCTTTGTTAATTGCCATTGTAGTACGTGTGTAGCCCAGGTCATAAGGGGCATGATGATTTGACGTCATCCCCACCTTCCTCCGTTTTGTCAACGGCAGTCCCTTTAGAGTGCTCTTGCGTAGCAACTAAAGGTAAGGGTTGCGCTCGTTGCGGGACTTAACCCAACATCTCACGACACGAGCTGACGACAACCATGCACCACCTGTCTATATGCCTCCGAAGAGGTTTCATCTATCTCTAGACTATGCATACGATGTCAAGACCTGGTAAGGTTCTTCGCGTTGCTTCGAATTAAACCACATACTCCACTGCTTGTGCGGGCCCCCGTCAATTCCTTTGAGTTTCAACCTTGCGGCCGTACTCCCCAGGTGGATTACTTATTGTGTTAACTGCGGCACGGAAGGGGTCAGTCCCCCCACACCTAGTAATCATCGTTTACAGCGTGGACTACCAGGGTATCTAATCCTGTTTGCTCCCCACGCTTTCGAGCCTCAGCGTCAGTAAAAGCCCAGTAAGCCGCCTTCGCCACCGGTGTTCCTCCTGATATCTACGCATTTCACCGCTACACCAGGAATTCCGCTTACCTCTACTTCACTCAAGAACTACAGTTTCAAATGCAGCTCATGGGTTGAGCCCCTGCATTTCACATCTGACTTGCAATCCCGCCTACGCTCCCTTTACACCCAGTAATTCCGGACAACGCTCGCTCCCTACGTATTACCGCGGCTGCTGGCACGTAGTTAGCCGGAGCTTCCTCCTAAAGTACCGTCATTATCGTCCTTTAAGACAGGAGTTTACAATCCGAAAACCTTCTTCCTCCACGCGGCATCGCTGCATCAGGGTTTCCCCCATTGTGCAATATTCCCCACTGCTGCCTCCCGTAGGAGTCTGGGCCGTGTCTCAGTCCCAATGTGGCCGTTCAACCTCTCAGTCCGGCTACTGATCGTCGACTTGGTGAGCCGTTACCTCACCAACTATCTAATCAGACGCGAGCCCATCTCAGAGTGATAAATCTTTGATAACTAAATCATGCGGTTCAGTTATGTTATGAGGTATTACCATCCGTTTCCAGAAGCTATCCCTCTCTCTAAGGTAGGTTGCTCACGTGTTACTCACCCGTCCGCCACTAAGAATATCTAAGTAAACTCAAATATTCTCCGTTCGACTTGCATGTGTTAAGCGTGCCGCCAGCGTTCGTCCTGAGCCAGGATCAAACTCTTTATTAAAGTTGTATATATAAATCCTTAGATTTAAATATCGATCCAGTTCATAACGCTTGCGTTATTACTTCAAAGTGTTTTTTAGTCTTTTCTTGACTTTTCTTTTTTCAAAGAAATCTCAAGGGTCGTTACTTTTCTTATTCGCATTGTTCAATTTTCAAGATGCTGTTTACCATCTCTTGCGAGACAGCTTTAATATTATATCACTTTCCTTCAGACTTGTCAAGAGGTTTTTCGAAATTTCTTTTGGAAATTTTTCTTTTTCTCTTGACTGTCTTTTAGGACAGCTTTAATATTATATCACAACTCATTTCCTTTGTCAATACCTTTTCGGAAATTTTTGTGATTTGTTTTTCATCTCCGCTCCGTCTTTACCCCTCTAATGCTGCCCCAGCAGTCTTACTCTTCAGCGTCTTTCCCTCGCGGCGACTTATTTATTATAGCAGGTTTGCCATGAAATGTCAACACGTTAATTGTGCCAACCTTATCTGTTGTAATATGCCGAATTGTGTACATTTTTACAACTCTCACGTAAACATCATTGTAAGGCAGAGTTCCTGCTCGTTTTCTTTGAGCGTAAACGTCACTTCACCGTTGTATTCATAGCCCGATTCATCAAGAAGATTGAAGATATTTTCCTCTGTTATGAAGTTCTCTCTGAACCTCTCGTAAGTCTTTGAATCTGAAAAACGTATCTCTATCGTTCCGTTTCCGTTTGACAATTCTCTGCGAACTATTTCTTCCGCTTTCTCTACCGAATCGGCATACAACCCACGCTTCACATAATAGTTCCACTTATTGCTGATGCATGGAAACGGCGTAAATAACGTATCATCGGCATAATGTGTTTTTGAGAAATCTGCATCGGAGCACAGGAAATACATCTGTCTCGTTTCTCCGACAACATCTGTATCCGCCCATGTTACGTCGATATTGTACCATTCGTCGTCTATTTTCACCTGATTCCACGCATGGTTCTCACCTTTGTCGGTAGTACCTGTTATAACCACGCTTTGCAGTCCCAGCTTCCCTGCAAGCAGATTGAAAGCCTTTGCATAGCCCTCACAGTTTGCTTCGCCTCTTACAAGGCAGCCGTAGACAGTTGACGCAAATTCGCTGTCATCACCTGTTATATACTGGCATTTCCTTACAATGAAATCATTGATATATCTTGCTTTCTCCTCATCATTTGTAAGCACGTCAGTCTCGGACATGAACGCATCCAGCGCACCTTCAAGATCCTGCTCCTTCTGATGAGGTCTTGTCATGTCTCTGTATGCTATCTTCGCATCACGAACTTTCTGAGCCGTATAGTAGACAGAATCAAGATAATAAAATGCACTTTCCTGCTTTTCGAGTATGCAGTAGACCTTGGAGTAGGTATTGCCGTCCACCTCGTAGGGCAGGGGTATCTCTTCCTTCCTCTCGCATATTCCACGGTAAAGTGCAGTATATATACTTTTCTCCTTTGTTGTGAGCTGGCTGTATATCGGTCTCATAGCCTTTTCATCTGCTGTGAGGTACGAAGCGTCAGGATAGCTCTTCATTATGCCCGAGCGTTTGATATAACGCCACGACATGAACAGACAGCCGGCACATACGATACAAAGGATAACTGTTATCAGTTTCTTTCCCAAATCAGTTCTCCGTTATCATAACTGTATTGTTCCGTATTTTGAATGACGGCAGATTTTCCACGAACTTGCTGAACTTTGAATACCCGTAGGACTTTACATCAAACTCGGGTATCTTTGCACAGAGCTGCTTTTTGAGCTCACCAAGATTGTAGCCTTTGCTGCCGTTTGTGCGGACTATAGCCGCAAGAGTGTTTTCTATGCGTTCAAGGTCGGTCATGCTGGACTTCTGGGAAACGAGTATGCTGCTTCCCACCTGTCTGAAGCTCAGACCGTCGAAATCCTTCAGGAACTGTGAAAACTTTGAATAGCCGTAGTTTCTCACATCGAAATCAGGATAGCGGTTGAGAAGTCTGCTTCCAAGCTCGCCTATATTGATCTCGTCCTGTAGGTTTGCATTTTCGGTTATTATCCTTACTATAGCCGATTCAAGAGTCTTGAGCTCTACCTTTTCGCTCTCAACTGTACCCTGCAGCTCCTCATCAGCAAGTATCTCAAGGTACTTGAATGCGTTACAGGCTGTACTGAAAGGCTTCGGGGTTTTCTGCTCGCCCATGCCTATAACGTGCATTCCCGATTCACGCAGACGTATAGCAAGTCTTGTAAAGTCGCTGTCACTGGAAACGATGCAGAAGCCGTCAACGTTATGGGAGTAGAGTATGTCCATAGCGTCGATTATCATAGCCGAGTCGGTCGCATTTTTTCCCGTGGTATAGCTGTACTGCTGTACAGGGGTGATAGCATTGTCAAGAGCCATATTCTTCCAGCCTGCAAGATTTGGTCTCGTCCAGTCGCCGTAAACTCTTTTGTAAGTTACAACTCCGTAGTTCGATACCTCATCGAGAATATATCTTGTATATTTTGCCGCAACATTATCTGCATCTATCAATACTGCATATCGTGTTTCTTTTTCCATTTTCTCACTCCTGTATTTTATACCCGCACAGCGGAATGTGATATATTTATTATAACATTTATATAAGATTTTGTATATAGTAATTCCGCACAAAGACAAAGAGCCGTCTTTGTGCGGAATTAAGACACCGCCAAGCCGACAGTATAATATTATGCGGTATTTTTGCAATTATTACCATAAGAAAAAGTCCTGAACAAAAAATTGTTTCAGGACTTTATATATCAGTATTTAAAGATCTGTCCGTTATGCTCAACGCCGTTTTCCGACCACTTAAAATCGCTGAAGCTCTTATCGGAATAGAAAATGCGCTCATACTCAAACATACCGCTCTTGCGGTATACAGAACGGCTTTCCTTTTCTTCGCTCTCTCCGTCTACATAATAAAGAGTATGCTTTCCGTCAGGGCTTTTCATGCTTACGAGAGACTCGCCCAGCCAGTCAGTACCGAAAATGAGGAAAGAAAATCCAAGCGCGCCGAGGAATACCAGTGAAAGCACAGACGGAAGTCTTTTGCCGCCGTATTGTCTTTTCCATATCTGCAAAAAAGCCATGAACGTTCCAAGGCACAGAAAAGCAGGCGCAGCCAGTGCGAGCACGTTCACCATGAACCTTTCCGTAAATTTCCAGATCGCAATAAGCTCGTTGGTATCACCGATTAATACCATAAGGCATATCATTGCTGCAAGGCATAATATACCAAGAATAAGGAATAACCATTTCAATGCTTTTATCAGTTTCATTTTTTGACCTCTTTTTTCATAATATTATAAAATTTATTGCTGCATAGATAAGTGGGAATTATTTTTGAGATATATTATCAAGCAAATCATATCCAAACATCTCACCGTCAACAGACAGTGCATCGTCTTTCCATTCTATATTGTCAAGAGCACCCGAATCAGTACTTTTGATAATATAATACGTGTGACCGTCGCCCTTGCGCAGCCACGCAACATCACCTGTTTCTTTGTTTCTTACGTAATAAACAGAGTGCTTTCCGTCAGAGCTTTCCAGCTCATGCATAAAGTATCCGATGTGACCGCCTGTTATGGCGTAGATAAGTCCAAGAGCACCTCCGCAGATAAGAGCGACAAATCCAAGTATTATAATGCCGTTTTTATTCGCGCGTATCCTCTCAACCAATGCGATAACAGCAGTTGCTCCAATAAAAAGCGGTACACCCACAAAGCACAGATTACTTAGAAAGGTCTCGGACATTCCGCAGAAAACCCTTACAGCATGGTCATCGAGACCGCTCTGGGTGGTTTCAAAATAACATACACCGCCGACACAGACCAAAGCTGCCAACAATAAAACTATTTTCAGTATCTTCATATTCTGCCTCAACAATTATATATTATTTGTCATCATAAGGAGAACACGGGTATTGCTTTCCGTCAACATTAAATCCTGCATCTCCCCACTCTATTTCAACAGGCTCATCGCTTGCAAACAGATACTCATAGGTAAATGTTCCTACTCTGCGGTAGTAAACGCATTTCCTGCCCGATTCAGTATCCTTTGCAATATAGCTTACAGAGTGTCTGCCACCGGGACTTACTGCCTTGTGTTCCCTTACGTATATATCATCATTTTTTGACATACAGAACATGAGCACAGCTGCGCCAACCAAGACAAATGTACCGAACAGCCAGAGTCCCTTATGCTTTTCACCATTCTTTACTTTTTCAATAAAGAGTGCAAATGAAGCAACTCCGAGGAAGAAAGGCACCAGCAGGAACAGCACCCATTCCAAAAAAGCTTCTCTGAAGCCGAAAATCAGAATAAGGTCTTTCGTAATACTATCAAAAAATCCCACAATAAAGCAGGCAATACCGCTGAGCAGTGCCAGAACGAGAGACGTTACTTTAGATTTTTTCATTTTTTACCCCTTTGTATGATTATCCCTATTACCCCATATTAATTAAAAAATCCCGAAACTATTGCTTCGGGATTTACGTAATACCAAGGTTATTACCCCAGTACTATGGAGCGGATTACGAGGCTCGAACTCGCTACCTCCACCTTGGCAAGGTGGCGCTCTACCAGATGAGCTAAATCCGCATTGTATATAGAACGCGTTCGCGTTCTATATGGTGCTTCCGGTCGGAATCGAACCAACGACACGGGGATTTTCAGTCCCCTGCTCTACCGACTGAGCTACAGAAGCGTGTTGGCGACCCCGAACAGATTCGAACTGTCGACCTCCTGCGTGACAGGCAGGCGTTCTAACCAACTGAACTACGAGGCCATGTGGTGGGGACTACAGGGCTCGAACCTGTGACCCTCTGCTTGTAAGGCAGATGCTCTCCCAGCTGAGCTAAACCCCCACATCGCATTGCTTTATTCTGTCGTTTCAGGTGTCTTATCCCTGACGACGAAAATAATTATACCACAGTATTTTTGATTTGTCAAGCATTTTTTGAAAAAAATTTCGGATTTTTTTAAAAAAGTCCGAAAAAGCCTATTTTAAGCAAAAAAATATGCAACGATATCGCTCGCTAATAACTAATAACTATCCGCCAACAGAAAAGCCATAGCATCTCTGACCGTGAGACGCTATGGCTGAAACTCATTATTCCCGTACCGTTAAGCACGGCACTGTCTTAGTTCTTCAGAGCTTTTTCAAGCCATACGCTTGCGATATCGAGTGCCTCATAGAGACCGCACTCACGCTCTGTATTCTTAACGAAAGCTTTCAGGGGGTTGGGCTCGTTGGTATCCATCTGAACGACTCTTACCTTTGATGTGACCTTTTCGCCGTTTTCTTCTTTTGTATCGAGTATCTGAATAAAAATAACGTAAGGATCAGACATAAAGCCGTAGTATATGTCGTTGCCGCTTCTTACCAGAGGGTAGCCCTTATATGTGTTGAATTTTGCGTTCATTATATAACCTCCTTGGAATTTTACCAGTTTTTAATGTAATCCTCTCCTGTGCCTATGCGCTTGATATTTTCTATGAGGGTATTCACATAGGACTTTGTACAATAGTACCTGCTCTCCCCGTTTATAACAATAAGAGAACGCATTAAAGAATCATCATAGAATTCATACGTTGTAGTTGTGTTTGCATGGTCATCTTTATACGACAGAGTTGCCATTGGTTCACCGTCAGGAACAGGCACGTCTATTGCAAATTCCTCTGCATTTGTACCTGTAAGGAACGAATAGAACAGTCTGTATCTTTCAGAGTCGAAATCCTCACCGTTTTTCTTTACAATGAAATCGCTTGACTTCGGACTGTCGGGAATATTATCCTTATCCTTCGGCATTATTGCAAAATCCACCTTTTCATCTGCGTCCTTTACAGACAGCTCGGAGATGTTCCATACATAGTTTGTGATAAGCAGACGTGTAACTATGTCTATCGGATTGACAGTAAGCCATTTAGCATTGTCAACAGGAACGATGAATATCACCTTTGCCCCTTCAAACATAGCATTGCTGCACTTTTTGCCACTGTCGCCGGCATACGGCTCGCTGAGCAGAAGCTTATATGTGTTTCCGTCATCGCAGTCCATAGTTACGGTGCAGAAAGGTGCATCAAGACCTGCTTTTTTGATATCTTCGTCATTGCAGTCAACAGCATAGACATCGGAAGCTGTAAGCCCGAACATACCTGTTGTGATATTTGTGGACTTTTCTACGGCAAGATAGCTCTCTACAGGAGATACCAGCTTATGCGAAGCAGAAGTACCGCCTGATTTCTTGTCACTGCTTGTGTCATCGTATTCGATGAGCATATCCTCGTCCATATCGCCGCGCTGTATCCTCAGACTATTAATGATAGGATACTCGTTATTTTCAGGCTTTGCCAGCATGACCTTTGAGATAAAGTCCTTCTGTCCTTTCTTAAAGTCCGCAATAGTTCCTGCACTTACGATATACACGTCTTTTTTACCGTCGACCATACAGTAAGTCGCGTCACCCGAAGGGGTATCTTCACCTAAATATAACTTGACCTTATTGCCTGACTCGTAGGTCAGTTCCACCTCTGCGACAGGATTGTCAAGTCCGTATTTACTAAGGTCGTCACAGCCCTCGGCAATGAGTTCCTTTGCCTGCAAGCCGTTTCCGCCATTGATAAGGGACGTTAACTTTGAAGTATCCGCGTTTATATCATCACCGTTTTCAAATGTATAAACAGTGACAGCATCTCCTTCTTCCTGCGGAACTTTCTTCATTACTATATCAAGAATGCCCTCGCTGTTCTTGATAACAGCACTTTTTACAACTGCATTCTCGTTTCCGTTATCGCTGACGAGAACAGTACCCTGTCCCACAGCCTGAGTAGCAATAATCTCCATTGTGGAATTAGTGTTGTTATTGCCGCCTTTTCCTTCTTCGGGAGTAAGCTTCATGTAGGCATATCCGCCTCCCAGCATAGCCGCAAGGACTGCACTGAGAGCGATGATGCCCTTTGCCTGTTTTTTCATTTATTCTTTCTCCTTAACAGTACGATAACACCGACAGCAGCAACGATGAACGGGATCACCCAGATAACGATGATCTTTATAACATTCGATTCCTTGAGAGTCGGTCTTATAAACGACTGCTGTAAATTCTTATCAGGAACGATAACGCCGCTTTCCTTACCTGTCATGTTATTAATGATATTAAGGACAACATTGCCGTTATTATATGCAGTGCTCTGTGTGAGGTATGTGCTGCTTGTCATTGCCGCACTTCCCATTACAAGGATGCTGCTTGTCATTGTCTTTATCTGCTCTGTACGCTGCTTCTGTGAAAGCATTACAACTGTCTTTGCGCCTTTTTCACCTGTTGCAGTTTTCATATCCTTCATATCAACAGCATAAGACTCATCGCATGATTTGAGAACTTCCTTTACAACGTCCTCGTTATTCTTTTTCAGTAATGAGATCTCTCTTGAAAAAGGAGCGATGATAGGCAGCTTCTCGTTAGGAAGCTTGCCAACAGAGTCGGGATCGTTTACATTGACCATAATGTTTGAAGCGTACTGTTCTGCATTTTCCTCATCGATTATGATGCTGTTTTCGACCTTTATGCTCCAGTCAGCAAGGAATTCGTCGATATTGGTAAGATCTGTCGATGAAAGATCAGGGACGTATATCATGCTCTTGCCGTAATTACCGCCGTTTTTAAGGAAATCATCAAGCTTTGTGATGATAGTTGGGGTAAAGTCAACGGAAGGAGTATAGATAACTACCATATCGTACTTGGCAGGATCAAGCTCATCTGTAGCTATGTCGATATCTGTACATTCATAACCGTTCTTTGCAAGGAGCTTATCCTCGAAAGAAGCGATAACGTAAGAATAGTTATCGGCATTGTAGACAGAAGCACCGTTAATGGTCTTTACGAAAGCCACGCTTACAGGGTGTGCATCTGTAACATTCAGGATAGCAGAAGTAAGTGTGCTCTCACCAACGAAATTAAGGCTCTGTGTTGTCTGATTGGGAGCGATCATATTCTGCACTTCAGCTTCAGTAAATACTTCGACCTTGTCGCCCGAAGAAATAATGATATTATTATGTGCTATATCGCCTGTAAAGTTCTTTTTATATTTGTTTATGATGTCAGGATCCTTATCCATATTGACATATTTTACATTGATACTGCCTTCACCCTGCTCGGCATATACCGAGTATTTATCAAGTATCTCGGGGATGATCTCAAAGGGTATCTCGATAATGATGCCGCTTTCGGCATAATCTCTCTCGATACTGTTTCCGAGATTTTCAAAATAGCTTCTTTCGGCAGTAACAACGATGTCAACGTCCTTTTTCAGTGACTTTACTGCATTGATCGACTGCTCTGTAAGCTCATATCTGTTATCGGGAGTTATATCCAGCTTCATAGGCTTGCGCTTAGCCATTATGCCCAGCATTATATTGAGCACAACAACTATAGCAGTAACGAGAGCAATGATAGTATAGAACATAGCACCGTATTTAAGCTTCTTTAAGTTTTTCTTTGCAGGAGCTTCTTCGGTAACTTCTGTTCCGCTTACCTTTGACTCATCAGTATCTTTTATACTCATCTGTATCAAAACCTTCCTTTCATGAATAGATCAGCTCCAGCGTCTCTTCTCAAGCACCTTGACGGTGAAGAAATTGAAGAGGAAAGCTACGCTGATGAAGAATACTACACTGGTGAGACTGAATACTCCCCTTGTAAATTCAACATATCTTGAATAGAAGGCTAAAGAAGTAACTGCCTTATAGACACCCTTCTCGAACCAGTTTCCGTTTGCGAAATTTGATACGAGCAGCTCTGAAAGATACATAACAAAGAGCAGCACAAGGCATACAACAGCAGAAGCCATCTGGTTCTCGGTAAGTGAAGATACGAATAATCCTACAGCTATGAAAGCTGCACCGAGGAAAAGTACGGCAAAATAGTTGCCAAGGAGCGGAGTCCATGCTATATCGCCCAGATAATTCAGTATAAATGCGTATATGAATACAATAGACTGAGCGATTATAAACAGCGTAAGAGCTGCAAAATATTTTCCCAGGACAATATCCCACAGACTTACAGGAGCTGTAAGAAGTCCCTGATCTGTCTTATTCTTCTTTTCTTCACTGAGAAGCTTCATTGTGAGTATCGGGATAAGACACATTACCACATAGAACATCGAGCTGAACATAGAAGCCACATTCGTGGTATTCGACATGATAGTGCCCGTAAAGAAGAATATACCCGAAACAAGCCAGAACACAGTAAGAAATACATAAGCTATGCCTGACGTAAAAAATGCGCCCATTTCGCGCCTGTAAATAGCTGACATTATTCCTCACCTCCGTTGTTTTCGCTGTTTTCTGCCGGTGTTTCCTCAGCTTTTTCCTCAGCCTCGTCTCCGGCATCTTCCTGAACAGCCCTGAGCTTACCGTTCTCAGTACGCTTTATAGCTATCTTTGGTTTGGAACTGCTGCCATTCTTGCTGTTCTTTTTGATATCCTCGTCCATAGTGATCTTGAGGAATATGTCCTCAAGAGTAAGGTCTGAAAGCTGAAGCATAAGGATATTCCAGCCTCTCTCGGCACACATTTTGTTGAGCTGACGGCGGATATCATTCTTTCCGTCTGTCTCCACATCGTAATCGTAAATGCCCTTTTCACGCTCCATATCAGCGCGGACATACTTTACACCGCCTATAGACTTGATAGCGTCTATTATTTCGCGCTTGTCATCAGCAGTATGAGTAGGACCTTCGATACGAAGCACCATTTTATGCTCATTGGTGATGTTGCAGGCTATTTCCTCGGCAGTGCCGTCAGCAGCAACCTCGCCCTTGTTTATAATGATGATTCTGTCGCATACAGCCTGTATCTCGGGAAGTATGTGTGATGACAGGATAACTGTATGTCTCTTGCCGAGCTTTTTGATAAGAGTTCTTATCTCGATTATCTGGCTCGGGTCAAGACCAACTGTAGGCTCGTCAAGAATAAGCACAGGCGGATTGTTGATAAGTGCCTGAGCAAGACCTACTCTCTGACGATAACCTTTTGAAAGGTTCTTGATAAGTCTGTGTCTTACGTCCTGTAACATACAGCGTGTGCAGATGTCCTTGAGATGAGCTTTTCTCGGGAGCTTGCACTTTTTAAGATCATACATGAAATTGAGATAGGCATCTACCGTCATATCAACATAGAGAGGCGGTATTTCGGGCAGATAACCTATCTTTGCCTTGGCTTTCTTAGGTTCTTCAAGGATATCAGTACCGTCAATGAGTATCTCTCCCGAAGTTGACGATATATATCCTGTCAGCATATTCATGGTCGTTGACTTTCCTGCACCGTTAGGTCCGAGGAAACCGAGTATCTCACCCTTTTCGACCTTGAAGCTGATATCGTTTACAGCTACTTTTGAGCCGTATTTTTTTGTAAGGTTTTTGACCTCTATCATTGGGTTTTACACTCCTTATTATATAATTCAGAGGTTTCGCGGCATAAAAAACCGCATTTTCAGCAATATCTATGTTAATACTTGTTTGTGATAACAAAATGAAAGCAGTGCGAATTTTTCAGGAGATATTGACAGCTGCCTGTATATCGGCTTTTATCTGTGCTTTCAGCTCATCGAGAGAGCCGAATTTTGTTTCGGGACGGATAAAGCTCTTAAAGCATACATCAACGTTTTTGCCGTAAAGGTCGCCGCTGTATCCGATTATGTGAGTCTCCGCAAGTGGTCTGCGAACGCCCTCTATAGTAGGCTTTACCCCCACATTTGTCACCGACGGGAGCACCTTTCCGCCCACATTGGTGAGCGTACTGTACACGCCGTATCTCGGCACGAGCTGTCCCTCGGCAAAGTCCTGATTGATAGTCGGGAAGTCGATAGTCCTGCCGATGTGATTGCCGTCTGTTACATTTGCATTTATGAAGTAAGCAGAGCCGAGCAGCTCGTTTGCCGAAGCAATATCGCCTTTAAGCAAAAGCTCCCTTATGCGGCTTGACGAAACAACGCTGCCGCCGTATTCAACTGCGCCGACTACCTCGACTTCAAAGCCGAAACGCTTTCCGAACTCCATAAGCTCCTGCGCACCGCATGCTGCATTTTTTCCAAATCTGAAATCATCGCCGCAGCACACATGAGCCGCGCCCATTTGCCTGCAAAGTATCTCCTGTGCGAATTCTTCACCTGTAAGACCGCAAAGGCTCTCAAACGCAGGACTTATAATATCGTCCACGCCTATCTGCTCACAGAGGAGTATCTCCTTTTCGGTCTTTGTATAGATAAATCCCGACGAGCCGCCTGATTTTCTCAGCACGCACTCTGGCTCGAAAGTGAATACCGAAGCCGTAAGTCCGTTTTCACGCTGAGCCGCAGCCGCATCTATCACGGCTCTGTGGCCAAGATGCACTCCATCGAAAAGTCCCAAAGCAACAGCAGTTTTTTTAGTTCCCATGCCGTCACCCTAAATTCTTTCCCACACGAAGGATACCGCCCTCGCGGTCAGCAAAAGCCGTACCTATAAATGCACCGTCAAAGCCGTACACTCCGTAACATTCCGCATCATCGCGTATATTGCGAAGCTTTGAAAGGTCAAGCTTTACGCCGTTTCTGTACATTCTTGTCTGCGCCTCGCCCAGCCTGAGCTTAGGCAGCTTTTCAAAGACTCTTTCAATAGGCAGGATAAGCTCTTCCAGCCTGTCCTCGTCCTTTGCCTTCTGTATCTCTTCCAGTGAAAAACATTCATCAAGACCGAAGCCGCCTGAGGAAGTCCTTACCAGTGAGGTCATTATCCCTCCGCAGCCCAGTCTTTCACCGATATCGCTGATTATAGTTCTTATATAAGTACCCTTGCCGCAGGCTATAGACAGTACACCCTCACGGGTACTGCTGTCATATTCCTCCAGCACAAGCTTTGATACTTCTATTTCACGAGCCTCACGCTCGACTTCTATTCCTTGTCTCGCAAGGTCGTAAAGGCGTTTTCCGCCCACCTGAACAGCCGAATACATAGGCGGAAGCTGCATTATCTTTCCTGTAAACTCAGGTATAACAGCTTCTACGGCAGCTCTTTCCACTGCCATATCCGACTTTTCACTGACCTCGCCCCAGATATCCTGCGTATCCGACACCGCACCGAGGCGGAAACCTGCACGATAGCTTTTTGTATTATCGGGCATGATATCGCAGGCTTTCGTGGCATTGCCCACGAATACAGGCAATACTCCCGTAGCCATAGGATCAAGAGTACCACCGTGTCCGAGCCTTTTCATCTGAAGTATGCCGCGAAGTTTCGCCACAACATCAAACGAAGTAAAATCCTGTGGTTTGTTTACGCAGAGAATACCGTTCATTTGCTGAGAGCTCCTTCAACAGCACTGATGAGGAATTTCTTAGCGTCCTCAAGAGGACCGTCGATAGTACAGCCTGCTGCCTTTGCGTGACCGCCGCCGCCTATCATCTGACATATAGCCGAAACATTCACCTCATTTGCCGAGCGGAATGAGCACTTGAAAACGCCGTCCTCACGCTCGCGCATAAGTATACCTACTTCTGTTTCTTCAAGCTGTATAGTCAGCGGAGCAAAGCCTTCCAGCTCCTCCATAGAAACGTTCATAGCCTTCATCATGTCCTGTGTGACAGCTGCGATAGCCAGCTTTCCGCCGAGGCAGTATTCCATGAGCTCGTTGACCTTAGCTTCAAGCTTCAGTCTGCCCATAGACTTCACATCGAACATATAACGGTTTATTCTTGCGAAATTTATATCATAGCTGCGCATCATCTCTGCTGCTATCTCATGAGCACGGGGAGTAGTACAGTCGTACTTGAAGCAGCCCGAATCCGTAGCAATACCCGTATAAAGGCACATAGCGCAGTGCTTGGTTATCTTTACGCCCATGAACTTTGCAAGATCATAGATTATCTCGCAGGCAGCAGTAGCGTCGCTGCGGAGCAGAGTTTTCTCCGCATAATTCTTATTTGAGATATGGTGGTCGATGCAGAGCTGCACCTTTCCGCCGTAGATGTCCTTATAGTCACCCATAAGGTTTTCGTCGGCGATATCCACCGCAATGATCGTTTTAGGCTCAAACTCTTCTCCTGCGCCCTCGCTTACGAGAAAATCATAGCGCGGCGAAGGGAAGCCGTCATGGCACACGACTCTGCTTCGGATACCCAGCTGAGCAAGGATATCCTTCAAGCCAAAGCCTGCACCTATACAGTCACCGTCAGGATTACGGTGAGTGATTATAACTGCGTCCTCGCAGTTTCTGAGAAAGAGCTCAGCCTCACTGAAACCGATGAACATAGTGATCCTCCTTACAGCAGGTCATGGAGCTTTTTGCTTATCTCCGCGCTTCTTTCGATAGAATTGTCGGCAATGAAGGTAAGATTGGGAGCTTTACGCATTTTGAGTCTGTGAAAAAGCTCTCTCTTGATAAATCCTGCCGCACTTTTAAGTCCCTCAACGGACTGTTTTGCTCTTTCAATGCCCTCAAAGCTGGATACGTATATCTTACAGCTTGACATATCGCCCGAAAGATCGGCTCTTACGATAGTGAGCATCTTATCTATGCGCGGATCTTTAAGCTCTCTGAGAATTGCTGTCATTTCCCTTTTTATATCTTCAGCCATACGGCTGTTCTTGAAATTAGGCATGGTAATCCTTCCTCGTGTCACAAGCTGACGGTGAAACCGCCATCTTTTTTCTCTTCATGTTTATCGGAATCGGCAGATTTTGCAGACTTTTTCGCATTTTTCTTAGCAGCCTTTTTGGCCTGCTTCTTCACAGGCTTCTCTTCAGCTGCATTTTCCTCGGCAGCTTCTTCAACAGCTTCAGGCTCGGGCTCTGCCTCAGCAGCAGCGCCCCCATCAACTGCCTGCTCAGGCTCGGCAAAAAATCCGTCGCCGAATATATCCGCAGAAAAAGCTACATCTTCATCGCTGCGGCTGTAATCGGGTATTTCCTCGTCGCCCTCTTCGCCGTAGTAGATATCTGCGTAATTGCCGTATTCGGGTTCAAGCTCCACATCACGAACAGGACGCTCGATACCCATAAGATCATCTGTATATGCTTCAGGTTCTTCAAATGCGCTGCACTGACCGAGAAGTATTTTCTTTACCGACTCAAAGAAGAATACGTCGATAGGACCAAAATCGTCCCACGCCAGTGCCTCATTACAGTACTGCAGCATATCCGCAGTACTCATTCTGCTGTTATCCATGAGAAATTCCCCCTTTATCATTGATGAGAATAATTGATTTTAATCTTCACGGTATTCCTCAACGATATAAGCCTCGAAGATATCGCCTTCCTTAACGTCGCTGAACTTCTCGAGACTGATACCGCACTCGTAGCCTTCTGCTACTTCCTTAGCGTCGTCCTTGAAACGCTTGAGTCCTGATATCTTATCATCTGCAATGATGATTCCGTCACGTACTACACGCACCTGACTTCCTCTTGTTACCTTACCGCTGAGCACATAGCTTCCTGCTACCATACCAACGTTGGATATCTTGTATACCTGTCTTACCTCTACTCGTCCCTGCTCTACCTCACGGGTCTTAGGAGCGAGCATACCCTTCATAGCTGTTGTTATCTCCTCGATAGCATCATAGATGATACGATAGAGTCTGATATCAACGCCGTCACGGACTGCATTTTCAGCAGCAACAGGATCAGGCCTTACATTGAAGCCGACGATGATAGCATTTGAAGCAGCTGCGAGCATAACGTCGCTTTCCTTAACAGCACCAACTGCACCATGGATAACTCTTACTCTTACCTCGTTGTTAGAGAGCTTTTCGAGAGACTGCTTAACAGCTTCAACTGAACCCTGAACGTCAGCCTTTACAACGATCGGGAGCTCCTTGATCTCGCCCTCAGCGATCTGGCTGAACAGGTTATCGAGAGTAACCTTGCGGTAAGCGTTGAACTGCTCCTGCTTCTGCTCGTGCTTTCTCTGCTCAACGAGCTCACGTGCAAGTCTTTCGTCCTCAACTGCATTGAAGATATCACCTGCGCTTGGAACTTCTGCAAGACCTGTTATCTCAACAGGAACAGAAGGACCTGCTTCCTTTACAGTTCTGCCCTTGTCGTTTGTCATAACACGAACTCTTCCGACAGCAGTACCTGCGATAAGAACATCGCCCTGCTTGAGAGTACCGTTCTGTACGAGAAGTGTAGCGATAGGACCTCTGCCCTTGTCAAGACGAGCTTCGATAACAGTACCCTTTGCAAGTCTGTCAGGGTTAGCCTTGAGCTCCTTGACCTCAGCAACGAGGAGTACATTTTCGAGAAGGTCATCGATACCCTCACCAGTCTTAGCTGAAACAGGAACGCAGATAACGTCGCCGCCCCAGTCCTCGCAAACGAGGTCGTACTTTGTGAGCTCTTCCTTGATACGGTCAGGGTTAGCACCTTCCTTATCCATCTTGTTGATAGCAACGATGATAGATACTCCTGCTGCCTTTGCGTGGTTGATAGACTCTACAGTCTGCGGCATGATACCGTCATCAGCAGCAACAACGAGGATAGCGATATCAGTGATATTAGCACCTCTTGCACGCATTGAAGTGAAAGCCTCATGTCCGGGAGTATCGAGGAATGTGATGTCCTGTCCGTTGATATTTACCTGATAAGCACCGATGTGCTGTGTGATACCGCCTGCTTCGCCTGCGGCAACGTGAGCATCTCTGATGCGGTCGAGAATAGAAGTCTTACCGTGGTCAACGTGACCCATAACAACTACAACAGGGCAGCGCGGCTGGAGGTTTGTATCGTCATCATCTGTATCGTCGATAAGACGCTCCTCAATAGTAACGATAACTTCCTTTTCTACCTTTGCGCCCATCTCGTCTGCAACGAGAGCAGCTGTATCGAAATCTATCTCCTGATTTATAGAAGCCATAACCCCCAGCTTCATAAGCTGTTTGATAACGTCTGTAGCAGTAGCTTTAAGACGTGTAGCAAGCTCGCCGACAGTGATATTGTCAGGGATAAGTACCTTGAGCTGCTGCTTTCTTGCTCTTTCGAGCTCCAGTCTCTTGAGCTTTTCAGCCTCGCTCTCCTTCTTTGAGAACTGCTGACGTGTTCTCTGAGCTGACTTCTGATTTATCTTCTGCTTCTTAGAAGAATAGTTGTCGTTCTTATGCTTGTTTGAGGTAGCCATCTGGTCGTATCTCTCGTTGTACTTATCGAGGTCAACGTAGCTTCCTCTTGTATCTACAGTTCTTCTCTGTGTAGAAGTCTGTGCTGTTTCAGAACTGAATGCAGCGTTGAACTTTGTTCTCTCGCCTCTGTCCTGAGCCTTAGCCTGCTCCTTCTTCTTGTCCTTTTTCTTATCGTGGACGTGAGCAGTATTCTTATCAGCTTCCTGAGCCTTTTCTTCCTTCTTTGGCTCGGCAGGCTTTTCCTCAGTCTTTACAGGCTCAGCCTTTGGCTCGGGCTTTGTTTCCTGTTTAGGCTCGGGTTTAACTTCCTGCTTTGGCTCTGGTTTAGCTTCCTGCTTTGGTTCTGACTTTGCTTCCTGCTTTGGTTCTTCCTTCGGAGCTTCCTTGACAGCAGGAGCTGCTTCCTGCTTCTTCTCGGGCTCAGCCTTTTTAACGGGAGCAGCCTGCGGCTTTTCTTCCTTCTTTGGCTCGGCAGGCTTTTCAGCCTTCTTTACAGGAGCGGGAGCTGCTGCGGCAGCAGCCTTTTTCTCTTCCTTTTTAGGCTCTTCAGTGTTCTTTTTCTCAGCAGGCTTCTTAGCGGCTGTAGTCTTTTTCTCTTCCTTTGCAGCGTCTTCCCTGACAGGCTTGGGATCGTTCTTTGAGTTGAAATAATCGTTCAGTGAGCCTACAGAATAACGTTCCTTTGTGTAATGCTCAAGAACAGTGTTCATTTCCTCCTCAGTGAGAGAAGAACCCGTTTTCTTTTTATTATCGCCTTTTTCAGCGAAAAAGTCGATCAATTCCTGTGCAGGGATATTTATATCCTTTGCAGCGTCGCTTAACTTTATCTTTTTTGCCATAGGCCTGATTACCTCCAATTTGTCTTTGCCGTACTGTGCGGCAGTAATATATCTATAACGTATCTATATCAACGCATAACTGCGATCAATCAGATATTATCCTCTCAAAACCGTCCGCGAAGCCCTTGTCTGTGACTGCTATGACAGCTGTCTCTTTTCCGCAGAGCTTTCCGATATCGGCTTTGCTCATTTCCGTTGCGAGAGACTTTACACTGTATTTCTCACAGTAGAACTTTACTTCCTTGACTGTTTTTTCCGAAGCGTCAGAAGCGGTAAGCAAGCAGAAAGCAGTACCGTTTTTCACAGCCTCGACTGCACTGTCGAAGCCCTTTACAGTCTTGCCCGCTCTGATACAGATACCGAGAAGATTAGCTGTCCTGCGGCTCTTCTCTGAGCTCATTCATCATCACCTCATAAACGCTTTCTTCGATCTTGCATGAGAAGGATCTTTCAAATTTTCTTGCTTTTCTTGCCTTTTCCAGACAATCCGTACTGCGGCAGATATAAGCACCTCTGCCTGCGGCTTTGCCCTTGAAGTCAAGACTTATCTCGCCCTCGGGAGACTTCACCACACGTATAAGCTCTTTTTTAGGCTTCATCTCACCGCAGCCGAGACACATTCTCATAGGTGTCTTTTTTGGCTTCATAATTATTCCTCGTCAGCAGCAGGAGCTTCAGCAGTTTCCTCAGCTGCTTCAGTATTTTCCTCGGCTGCTGCCTCTGTGATCTCCTCTTCCTCAGCAGCAGGAGCAGTCTCCTCGCCCTCTGTCTCAGCTGGAGCAGACTCAAATACAGGAGCAACAAAGTCAGGGCTCATTTCGGGAGCTTCCTCACCTGTTATGTTGTCGAACTGAGGCTTGATGTCGATCTTGAAGCCTGTAAGCTTTGCAGCAAGCTTAGCATTCTGTCCCTTATTGCCGATAGCAAGTGAGAGCTGATTGTTAGGAACGATAACTGTGCATATCTTTTCTTCCATGGAAACGATAACTGTCTTGAGTACCTCAGCAGGAGCAAGTGCTCTTGCGATGAACTCCTCGGGAACTTCGCTCCATGGGATAATGTCGATCTTTTCACCGCTGAGCTCGTTTACTACAGCTGTTATTCTTGAACGCTTAGGACCGATGCAGGCACCTACTGCGTCAACGTTCTCGTCCTTTGACCATACAGCGATCTTTGTTCTTGAACCTGCCTCACGGGAGATAGACTTTACTTCAACAGTACCGTCATATATCTCGGGAACTTCCTGCTCAAAGAGTCTCTTTACGAGGTCCTTGTGAGTACGTGAGATCTTAACTACAGGCTTCTTGTTCTTGCCGATGATGCCTGTGATGTATACCTTTACGGACTTGCCCTCTTCAAGGTTCTCACCTGGTATCTGCTCGTTGCGGAAGAGATAGAGCTCAGTTCCGTCATAAACCACAGTAACAGTACCTCTGCCGGGTTCTACCTGAGAAACTCTTGCAGTGATACATTCGTGTTCCTTCTGCTCAAACTTGCTGAGCATCTGCTCACGGTTGATCTCTCTCAGGTCGCCCTTTATGGACTGCTTTGCTGAAAGTGCAGCCATTCTGCCAAGCTTTGAGATATCCAGCTCCTTCATGATAGTTCCGCCGACCATAGCATGAGGATCCATAGTCTTTGCAACGTCGATATTTACTTCGTTTTCGTCGATAGGCTCATCATCGATGATATCCTGTCTGATATACATTTCAAACTTTTTCGTTTTAGGATCAATCTCAACTGTTATCCTCTCTTCGCTGTGCGGATAAGCTCTTCTTGCTGCCTTGAGCATAGCTGACTTCACCTTTTCGATAAGCAGCTCTGTCTCCACACTGTTTTCTTCGCCAAGAGCCTCAAGTGCCTTGAAAAAGTCCTTATTCATGTTCATGTCTGTAAATTCCTCCAATATATTATATTTTGTTTTTTTGCATTTCAGAAATCAAGATAAAGCTTTACAAAAGCAATATCTGCCAGAGGGAATTTCTTCTCCTCACCGCTTTCGAGAGCCACGGTAACGCCCTCTTTATCTGCGCCAACAAGCTTGGCAACTATTTCCTTTTCCCCGTCAACAGCTCTTATGAAGCGTATCTTCACTTCATCGCCCTGACACACTTCAAAGTGTTCCTCCTTGACAAGCTCACGCTCCAGACCTGCCGAACCGACTTCCAGCATATAGCTCTGAGCAATGGGGTCTTTCTCATCGAGGATATCGCTTATAGGAGCATTTGCGCGTTCGCAGTCCGCAATGGTTATTCCCTCGTCCTGATCTATAAAGACTCTCAAATACCACATCGCGCCTTCTTTTTCGTAGCAAACGTCCCAGAGGTAGTAGCCAAGCTCATCTGTGATAGGCTTGATAAGATCGTATACCTTTTGTTCCGTACCGCCGAATTTTTTGAATTTCATAGGCAGTTTTTCCCGATATATCGGGTATCTCCTTTCTCTGTAAAGTTAAAGTTTCGATATAAATACTAAAGACCGGAAGGTTCCGGTCTTTGGGTTTACTATCATCATAAAGTATTATACCACGGTTTTTCGCAAAAATCAAGTGTTTTTCGGAATTTTTTTCAAAAAACTTCTTATTATATAAGAAGATACGAAAAAGCTCCTCTCATAATGCCTGCGGCGGCACCGAGAGGAGCTTTTATTTTTATTATAAATCCCGTTTTTGTCCCTATATCTTTTATAAAAGTTTTTACCCTACATTATTATCTGCTCAGTAATCTTTTAGCTGAAGCGGCATCAATATTAGCCGTTCTCACCAAGAGATTCTGTGCGTTTGCTTTTGTAACTAATCTCTCCTGCTTTGTTGCCATATCAATTACCGTTACTCGGTCTGTTCTTCTACTTCCTGCGATACTTATCTTTTCTATCTTTTCTGCAATTACAGCTGTAACAGCCTTATTTCTAATGAACTCATCGATACCTTTACGGAATCCATCACCTAAAGTTACTTCGGCACGTGGATCTATCCAATCGTCCTTAACCCAAACTAAAACCCAACAACCATTTACATAAACCCACTCCCAATGTCCACTGGGTCCAATCACGCGACCTATTTCAAACTTGTGGCTCATCTGACCTCTGACATATTCGCCCCTATAAATCGGTAATTCTTCAGCCTTCTTAATGCCGCCCTTTGCAAATGTGAGTTCAGATGCTTTCTTATATTCCTTAGCATCAAAATTGATCTCTATTGCTTCGCGCTTTATTCCCTCTAAATTGCCTGCACTTGCTGACATTGCGCTTACCATTGGAACTGCGCACATTGCTGCTGCAAAAATAGCTGCTAATGACTTTTTAATAGTATTTTTCATAATAATCTCTCCTTAATATTCATATAAACTCTATACCCATTATAAATCAATGTATGTCAAACTTTAATGCTCAGAAACAGCCGCCATATATGTCCTTCATAAGCTGAATATCTATCTGTGTTTTAATACCGCCTATATCTATTTGCTCTATTTTTGCAGAAGCTTCCTTCTCAAAGGAATTTGCAACTCGCCCAACGCTGATCACTCGCTCTGATCTGCCTTGTAAAATTGACGCACCATTATCTGCTACTGGATTTGTCGGAGGCCAAGGACCAACCCACCAAGATGGCGGATCTTGTGTATAAAGTCCTACCGCGCCGGAAAATTCAACTACACCGATTTTGTTTCTTACATTTCTTGAAAACTCAGAAACCTTGATCTGATTTGCATCAGTTGCTGCAACGATAATGATCCACCACGGAACGTCATCCGGATTGGTATCAGGAGCAAGCTTACCTACTCTGCCATTTACAAATTTTACTTCTCTTGAACCTTTTGATGTTATCCTGTATGCCTTACGCGCACGTATACGAATAGGCCATGGTATATCATCAGGATCAGTTTCAGGCAAAAGATAGCCAACACTGTCTACTTTAGCTTTTGACAACGAAGTCCCCCTGCTAAGGCCAAGCTCTTTCACCGTCATTGTTCCCGAAATACTGCCAATCTCATATTTTTGTACCTTTCCTGTTACTTCTGCACTTGCTGTCATTGCACTTACCATTGGTACTGCACACATTGCTGCTGCTAAAATTCCTGTGATTGCCTTTTTGATTGTAGCTTTCATAATATTCTCTCCTTAATAAATAATATTAAACAAAAAATGTACGGAATAATTGCCTGCTTTAGTTTTCGTTTCAGGTGTTGCGCAACCCTATGATTTTATTATACTCAGAATTCTAATTTTGCATAGGTGAAATATGTCATTTAATGAGTGACATATGTCACTTCCTGAATGACATATGTAACACTGAACAGCAAAAATGGTCAGACAAACCTGTATAAAGCTCCGTATATAGCCAAAGTTATACTGTGAACCTGTATCGCGGCACAAAATACAGCAAAACAGGCGGCTCATAAAGCCGCCTGTAACCATTCTTTTATTCTTCCAATGTTACCTGACTGTATTCGTTGACATTAAGATTTACGCTCGTCTGAACGTCAACGTGCTGCTCCTTGCTGTCTGTGTTTTTACCGAAAAACAGACTGTATGTTATGATAAAATCGCCCTTGTAACCACCCGTATCTATTGCGATCAATCCGTTTTCACCCATTGTATCCCAGTTTGCAGAAAAATGATTAAACTCGAAATCAACAGTAATATCCGAAAATGTCACTGATCTACTGCCTGTGTATTTAGCCGTTGCCAGTACAGGTGCAAATACATGAGTATATTCCTGATCCAAAGTATATATCTCGATACAGGTATCGCCCTTATTGACAGTATGTTTTGTATAGCCCTTTATCTCATCGCCGAAGCTGTACTCACCGATAAGCGAATCTTCAAGAAGCGTATCATGCATCAGTCCTATTGACGGGTCACATATCATATCCGCACGCGACATCTTTATTTTTACCGACATTAATACTATAAGCCCCACCCATAGCACAAGTACAATACCAACAGCACTTGTCAGTATAACGATAACAAACTTTACAGGCGACATCATAGGCTTGATTTTAGCTTCTCTGCCCTCTGCAAGTCTCCTGTTTATCTTTCGTGTATACGAAGCACGATATACAGCGAAACCTATGGCTATCAAAGCTGCGATTATAAGCAGAAAAATTATTGATACACCAACTATATTTGAATTTTCTTTCATGTTCACCCCTCCTTAAATCCCCAAGAATTCCTTGAATATGTAGTAATACGTCCTTGTAACGTCCACCTTTGCGCCGTTTTTCATCGTCAGCATGAACTTCTGCGACAATGCAGGACGTATTGACTTTATATGCGACATTGACACTATGACCGAGTTGCTCACTCGTATGAACTCTTTCGGATCGAGTATCTCCTCGAGACGGCGCAGCGGCTCGGAAAGCCTGTATTCCTCTGTGCCGCAATATGCTACTATATCATGTGCAAAACTTTCTATGTGAGAGATATCCTTTGTTTCGAGCCTGTATATCTCCTCGCCGCGCCTTGCTATAAGATGCGATACCGTGATGTTGCTCTCCGAGAGTATAAGTTCAGCGGTGTCATCGATATCTATGCCCTTTTTAATCAATTCAGCCGCTATTGCATCGTAGTGTTCGTCGCTTACTAACAGTCTTATCTTCATTTGCTCGCATCGCCTCCCTGTATCATTGATAAGCTTATCTGTCTATATTATAAATTGAGCAGCTGAAAAAATCAATACTCACCGCATATCTTTCACTTATGAAAGCATATCTTGCATTTGCACCCACACAACAGACATACATAAACATAAAGTATAAGTCCAGCAGAAAAGTGATATAACATTTAGAGTAATTATAGCGTAATATTACATAATGTAGTAAAAACTTGTCGTTTTTTGCTGTTGTTAACGATATGTTCATTTTTACCCCCTTGTCAAAGCTCCTGTTTAATGGTATAATTAGTGTGATATTTTCTGCCTGAGGAAAGCACTGTCCAACGGCAGCTGAGAAGGAGAATGTATTATGCAGTACGGACATTTCGATCTTGAAAACAAAGAATATGTCATCACTAACCCCGCCACACCCGCACCTTGGGCAAACTATTTAGGTGATCCCGAATACGGTGCTATGATATCCAACAACGCAGCAGGCTACAGCTTCGTAAAATCAGGTGCAAACGGAAGACTTTCACGTTTCCGCTTCAACTCTGATATGGCTCTCCCGGGTCGTTACATTTATATAAGAGATAACGATACCGCTGATTACTGGTCAGCTTCATGGCAGCCTGTAGGCAAGCCCCTCGACAAGTATAAGAGCGAGTGCCGCCACGGTACAGCTTATACAGTCATTTCTGCTGAGTACGCAGATATCAAGTCCGAAACTACATACTATGTTCCCTACGGCAAGACATACGAAGTATGGAGAGCAAAGGTAACAAACAACTCCTCAAAGGAGAGAAAGCTCTCTGTATTCGGCTTTATAGAATTCACAAACGAGCCTAACTATGAGCAGGATCAGGTCAACCTCCAGTACACACTGTTCATCACACGTACAAGCTTTGAGGGCGGCAACCGTATCCTCCAGCACATGAACGAGAACACAGGCTTCGATGAGAACGGCTACAACGGTCAGGAGCGTTTCTTCGGCATGGTAGGTCAGCCTGTTACAGGCTGCTGCGGAAGCTTCAGCGACTTCATCGGACCTTACAGAACTTTCTCAAATCCTATCGCTGTTGAGAACGGCAAGTGCAGCGGCGTTATGAACTATAACTCCAACTCATGCGGTGCTCTCCAGAGCGATATCACACTTGCTCCCGGCGAGACGAAGGAATTCGTTTTCGTACTCGGTGAACGCAAGGATCCCGAGGCTGCTGCTATACTTGAAGAATACAAGGCAGCAGGCAAGGTAGATGCAGAAGTCAAGCAGCTCAAGGACTATTGGCACGGTCAGCTCTCAAACTTCAAGGTAGAGACTCCTTCCGACGAGTTCAACAACATGATAAATGTATGGAACGCTTATCAGTGCTTCATTACATTCATCTGGTCAAGAGCAGCTTCATTCGTATACTGCGGTCTGAGAAACGGCTACGGCTATCGCGATACTGTTCAGGATATTCAGGGTATCATACACCTTGATCCGGAAATGGCTGCCGAAAAGATACGCTTCATGCTTTCCGCTCAGGTAAGCAACGGCGGCGGACTCCCGCTTGTTAAGTTCGACCACAACGCAGGTCACGAGACTTGTCCTGACGAGAACGACGAGCACAGCGTTTACGCTAAGGAAACAGGTCACCCGTCCTACCGTGCTGACGATGCACTCTGGCTCTTCCCGACTATCGTTAAGTACCTCGGCGAGAGCGGCAACAAGGGCTTCCTCGATGAAGTTATCACCTACGCAGAAGAGGGCGGCGGAAAGGCTACTGTTTACGAGCACCTCAAGAACGCTATCCGCTTCTCTATGGAGCGTCTCGGCGATCACGATATGCCCGCAGGTCTCCACGCTGACTGGAACGACTGTCTCCGCCTCGGTGCAAAGGGCGAATCCACATTCGTTGCATTCCAGCTCTACTACGCTATGAACGTTATGCGCGACATGGCTAAGGACAAGAACGACACAGAATATATCACATACCTTGACGGTGCTCAGAAGAAGCTCGGCAACGCACTTGAAAAGTGCTGGGACGAGGACAGATTTATCCGCGGTATCCGCGACAACGGCGTTATCGTTGGTGCAAAGAAGGATCCCGAGGCTAATATGTGGCTCAATCCTCAGAGCTGGAGCGTAATCTCACACTTTGCTTCTGACGATCAGGCTGAAAAGGCTATGAACAGCGTTCACGATATACTCAATACACCTTACGGTGCTAAGCTCCTCGAACCACCTTACAAGTACCACCACTTTGAGGGTGCGCTCATGCAGGTATTCAACCTTGATACAAAGGAAAACGGCGGTATCTTCTCACAGTCACAGGGCTGGCTCATACTCGCCGAGTCTCTCCTCGGTCACGGTGACCGCGCATTCGAGTACTTCCTCGAAAGCTCACCTGCTGCAATGAACGACAAGGCTGAGATACGTGTTATGGAGCCATACGTTCACGGTCAGTTCACCGAGTCAAAGGCTTCTCCATATGAGGGACGTTCACACGTTCACTGGCTCACAGGTACAGCTTCAACTGTAATGGTAGGCTGTGTTGAGGGTATCTGCGGTATGCGTCCTGACCTCGGCGGTCTCACTATTGCTCCGTCTATCCCTGCTAAGTGGGACGGCTTCAAGATCGAGAAGAACTTCCGCGGCAAGAAGCTCAATATCAATATCGACAACTCCGCACACGTTCAGAGCGGCGTAAAGGAGATCACTCTCAACGGCGAAAAGCTGGCTGGCAACTACGTTCCTGCCGATAAGCTTGCTGCTGTAAACGAGATAAACGTAGTACTTGGTTAATGCGTAATTCATAATGCATAATGCATAATTAAGGCACTGTGATTTTCACAGTGCCTTTTTGTTTGTATGTGTGAATGACCGTATGTAGGGGCGCTTTCCGAGCGCCCGCCGATTTTTTATATGTATTTTAATTCGGGCGAGCGGAACTCGCCCCTACGCTATTGTGCAAGTCGTTAAAATACACTTATTCCGAATTGTGCATTCACACAATTCTGACAAGTTTACTTTGCAAAGTCTTGACAAGTACACTTGGCAGCGCTATAATACAATTACCAAGTAAACTTGGCAAAATGCATTACATGATATGGGAGGTACTACTATGAACAAGGAAGAGATTCTCGAAAAAAGCAGAAACGATAACAAGAATAACGATCCATTTTACCTTGAAACGAGGGTAAAAGGCATGAAATACGGCAGAATTGCCGCTATCATATTCTGTCTCGCTTTTTTTATCATTGACTGGTTTATAACAGGAAACGAAGATTACAGCTATTACAGTATTTTCACCGCATCATTCGCCGCTGATTACCTTTACAGGTGGAAAAAGACCGATAACAAGGACGACTTTTACGCAGGAGCACTTATGGCTTTAGCAACAGTAGTATCTGTTGTACTGCACTTCGTTCATGGGTGTTGACTATGAATACGGAAGATCTCTGTAAAGCAATTGATTATACGAGGTGACTGCATGATAGACGATTCACTTATACTCCGAAACCGTCTGAAAGAGATACGCAAGGAGCAGCGGCTCTCGCAGGACGAGCTGGCGAAAATGGTAGGCGTATCCCGAAATACTATCAGTTCTATAGAGACGGGGCAGTTCAGCCCCACGGCTAAACTGGCATTAGTCCTGTGCATTGCCCTTGATAAAAAATTCGAGGACATATTTTATTTCGACTGATAAAAAAAACGCTTCCGAGATAACTGCAATACTGATACAGAAACTTTTATACTGATTATTGAGAGAACCCCTTTTGAAAAAGGGGCTTCTCTCAAACTCTCTCCCGAAAACTTCTGTTTTTATTTTTTCACAGATAGGGCGCGACCTGTATTTTTACAGGTCTTTTTTATGGCTTGTTCGCGCCCTATCAGTGAAAAAATCAGATAAAAGTCTTTGGAAAGGGGTTCGGGGGAAAACCTTTCCTCAGAAAGGGTTCCCCCGATAAATTAATATAAAATTCTATATTAGCATCACGGTTACTCGGAAGCGTTTCTGTTTATCTGTCCTGAATTTTACCGATCATCTCAGAAGCTTCATCAATAGCTCCTTGCACCTCGGCGTTTACCTTTTCAGCATCTGCTTTTGCTTTTTCAATTTCGTCCATGATCTGCTGTTCAGCGTCAGAGGTTTTACTGATCGACTCTTTGAGTTTTTCCTCAAACTCCTTCATCTTTGCCTCGGCTTCTTCAAACTGCTCGGACTCTTTAACATCATCCATCAGCTTTTTATATTCAGCCTCAAGTTCTTCTCTACGCTTCGGATCTGTTACAGCTGACTCAATATCTTCTGCAGCTTTTTTGTACTTGGCTTTGAGCTCTTCCCTTTTTTCTTCGGTATCAGCCTTTATCCCGTCAATTATATCCTCAGCCTTGCTCTTCAGATCTTCAACAGCAGAAGCAGGAGCTATCGGTATAGAATTGCCGTCCTCGTCATAGAAAACGATATTGTCGATATACATATCCGATTCATTTGCTACGCCCCAGCGCATGATAAGGAAGTTGGCATCGTCCATTTCCTCTGTCCAGCACTGTCCGCTGTCAGCGAGCAGGAATTTGAACTGCGCATGGACTGCACCTGACGCTTCAAAATTGTACTCACCGCCTGAAAAGTCCTGAAAATCATACCACTTTTCCTGCGCGGTAACAGTTCCGCCGCCGCCGCCTATCCAGCCTGGAGCTCTTACAACTTCTCCGTCATCTCTTTTCAGTCCGTCTGACGTAGCCTCGGCATACATATCAAATTCTATCCTGCGAACCTTTGCTGCACCTTCACTGCCGAGGAGCTTTGTAACGCTTATACCTATTTTCTGCACCTTACCTTCCAGCGGCACGGTATTGTCATCGGCAAATTTAAGCATCTTATTGCCCATAAGCTCTGCAACCGAAACTTCACCCTTTGCGCAGTCCTTATCATCTGTCTTGACATAGGCAAAATCAAATCTTCCGTCATCAAAGGTTATGGCATTTGGATCGGTTGCTTCTGTAGGTGTAGGAGGAATAAGCTCCTCTGTTGTAGTCTCAACAGGAACTGTCTCCGAGCCTGCATCGGGATCTTTCTTATCGCTGCATCCCGCAGCACAGGCTGCAAGAGCAAAAGCCATCGCACCTGCGATAAAGTTTTTATAATTCATATTTGCTTCTCCCTGTACAAAACTGTACTGATTTATTTTTTACACAGTGCTCTGCATCACTGTGTCTTTCTTTATTTATAAATAAATTGTAGCATAAAAATACAACTCTGTAAAGTAACATATCGTCCAAATCACAATACGTTTTTTGTAACACATTACACAATAATTGCGCTCAGATCCAATTCTCACCAATTATTGCTCAGGGATTTTACTATTACTTTTCTCTGTTCTGATAAAATATTTCGACAGTTTCCCTCATCATATCAAAGGGGCGCATTTTCGGTGATATTTTCACGGAAACATAGGATTTTCCTACGCCGTTGAAGGTTATCCTGCCCTTGTACGCCTGCTGCAATGCAGCTATCTGCTCAGGAACAAGATATTCCGTATAAAAATACATAGCACCGTTTTTCTGAGATATTTCGGTAATTCCCAAATGAGCAGCCTTGTTTCTGAGCAGAGAGACGTCTATAAGTCCCACCACCGACTTAGGCGGTTCGCCGTAACGGTCTATAAGCTCGTCGATAAGGTCGGTCTTGTCACTGTCCTCGTTGACCAGCATTATCTTGCGGTACATATCTATACGCTGATTAAGGCTTGAAATGTACTTTTCGGGGATATGAGCATCTATCTGTATATCCACAAGACACTCTGGTATCTTCTCGGGCTGCTCGCCCTTTTCCTCTGCGATAGCTTCCGAAAGGAGCTGCAAATACATATCGTATCCTACGGCTTCCATGTGTCCGTGCTGCCTTCCGCCCAGTATACTGCCTGCTCCTCTTATCTCAAGGTCACGGAGAGCTATACGGAAGCCGCTTCCGAACTGTGTGAACTCGCGCATTGCGTTAAGTCGCTTTGTGGCTATCTCAGTGAGCACCTTGTCACGCTTGTATGTGAAATACGCATAGCCTCTGCGGTTAGAACGACCCACACGGCCGCGGAGCTGATAGAGCTGCGACAAGCCGAAGCGGTCGGAGTCCTCAATAATAAGGGTATTTACATTTGGCACATCTACGCCAGTTTCGATGATAGTGGTGCAGACAAGGATATCTATCTCATGCTCAACAAGCTGCTCCCATATGTCGGACATCTCGTCCTCACTCATCTGTCCGTGAGCAAATGCTATCCTTGCTTCGGGAAGAAATTCCTGTAAACGGGCTGCACAGGCAGTTATTGTCTCAACGCGGTTGTGGATATAGTATACCTGTCCGCCGCGGCGAAGCTCCCTGACTATCGCCTGTACCACTGTACCGATATTGTACTCGATAACATAGGTCTGCACAGGGTATCTGTCCTGCGGAGGCTCTTCGATCACTGACATATCGCGTATGCCGCTCATTGCCATATTAAGTGTACGCGGTATAGGAGTAGCCGACAGCATCAGCACATCGACTCCCGTAAAGCTCTCCTTGAAGCGTTCCTTGTGAGCTACACCGAAACGCTGTTCCTCGTCGATTATGGCAAGTCCCAAGTCCTTGAACACAACGGACTTCTGGATTATCTTATGTGTACCTATTATAATATCTATTCGTCCCTGTTTCAGCTTCCTGATTATCTCCTCCTGCTGTTTAGGTGAACGATAACGGCTGAGAAGCTCTATCTGCACAGGGAAGTGCTCAAAACGGCGGAGTGCCGTCTGGTAATGCTGATATGCAAGAACTGTTGTCGGCGCAAGTATAGCGCACTGCTTTCCCGAAAGCACACATTTCATGGCAGCTCTGAGAGCTACCTCTGTCTTGCCGAAGCCAACGTCTCCGCAGAGCAGTCGCTCCATAGGACGCGGTCTTTCCATATCTGCCTTTATCTCGGATATAGACTGCAACTGGTCGTCAGTCTCCACGTACGGGAAACGCTCCTCGAAATCGTGCTGTATCTCGTCATCGGGATAAAAGGCAAAGCCTACGCTCTTTTCACGCTTTGCATAGAGCGCGATAAGCTCATGTGCCATATCCTTTACGGCACGTTTTACATTGCTTCTTGTTTTCTGCCATTCTCCCGAGCTGAGCTTATTCAGTTTTACGCCGCTGTCATCTCGTGGGCCTATGTATTTTGACACCATATCCAGCTGAGTTACGGGAATATAAAGCTTATCCGTACCTGCATACTGTATGGTGATATAATCCTTTGTAACGCCGTCCATTTCAAGCTTTCGGATACCGATGAAACGACCGATACCATGGCCTGAATGTACAACAAGATCGCCCTCTGTGATATCAGCAAGCGAGCGTATCTCCTCTGCCTTGTTCTTCTTTTTGCGGCGTTTTTTGCGAACAGAATCCATAGAGCGTCCCTGTGTTATGAGGACTGTCTTGTTCTCGGGATACTCAAAACCGCCGCCGAAGCTTCCCGACATAAGAAGTACTCTGCCGCTTATTGGTTCGATGCTGTCTGATGCGATATCACATGGTATGCCGTTATCATTGAGATCCTGCTGTATTATGGGAAGAGTCTTTTCGCTTCCTGCCGCAAGCACCATCCTGTATCCGCGGTGCTTGTAGTCCTCCAAATCCTCCACAAGCTGCTTCATCTCACCGCTCCACGGTGCAGTCTGCATAGCCTCAAAGCTGACAAGTCTGCGATAGTCTATCCTCTCACCGCCCTGCATGAAGCTGCTCATGTAGAGACATACGCGCTTTTCGGCAATATGCTGCACTTCTGCAAGCTCCAGTACATAGCCGTCAAGTCCCTTGCAGAGCTGTCCGTCCTCCATGAGTATCTTTATATCCTCATTGTGGCGTGTGAGGACTCCTGCGGCGTTGTCCATAACATCGGAAAAATCACTGAATATTACAGTTCCGCCTATGTAATCGAATACTGTTGAGGGCTCGCCGTAAACCAGCGGATAGTACTTTACTCCGTGAGCAAGTATCTCCCCTGCCCTGAGTCTGTGTACGTCCGCACCCAAATGCTCACGGACTGCCTCCATGTGCTTTCCGCGGACTTTTTTGCACAGCTCCTCTATTTTGTCGGCAAGCTCTTCATTATTATAAAGGACTTCGCCCGACGGATATATCTCAACACTTTCAAGTGCATCGGTACGGCGCTGCGAGTCTGTCTCGAACTCGGATATCGTGTCTATCTCATCGCCCCACAGCTCGATACGCACGGGCTTATCCGCCTGCACAGGGAATATATCAATAATAGAGCCTCTTATGGAGAACTGCGATGCTCCCTCCACCTTTTCGCAGCGTTGATAGCCGCACTTCGCCAGGGTCAGCGCAAGCTCCGACAGGTTCACTTCCGCTCCCTGTTTCAGCTCGATACCTGCTGCGATAAGGACTCCCACAGGTATAACAGGCTGCATTACAGCCTCGATACTTGCACATATAACGCTGCAACGACCTTTAGCCGCCTTTATAAGGGCGGCTATACGCATATGTTCGTATTCGTGGTTGGTACTGTCAACAGGTGTGAATACCAGTTCCTTTGACGGGAAAAGGACCGCCGCTTCACTGCCTGCCATCATGTTTATATCATCGCAGAGCTTCTTTGCCTCTGCCTCCGAGCCAGTTATTACAAGGTCTATCTTTTCACCGCACAGGGAGTAAATAAGCTGCGCCCTGTGTATATGGGAAAGACCTGTCACGGAGACAGGTGATATCTTCTTGTCAATTGCTTCACGCAGACTTTTATAGCCTGCAAGCTCGGTAAATAGATCTTTAAACAGTTTCATCGCATTCTCCGTAGGGATCAGGAATTGTACTTGTTCATGGCTTCATCGGTCTTGCCCTGTACCATGAGCTTTATGCACTCGCAGGCATTTTCGGCTGACTGCTTCATGAGCTCGCTGTCCTCCTTGCCGAACTTTCCGAGCACCCACTTTGCAAGGTCGTAATCGGGGTGAGGCTTCTTGCCAACTCCCATTTTTATGCGCGGATAATCGTCCCTGCCTGTAAGCTCGCATATGCTGCGGAGCCCGTTATGTCCGCCGTGGCTGCCCTTTCGGCGTATCCTCAGCTTGCCGCAGTCCAGCGATATATCATCGCATACGACTATGAGGTTCTGCACGTCTATCTTGTAGAACTCCAGAGCCTGCACTATGGACTCGCCGCTGTTGTTCATGTAAGTGGTAGGCTTCAGCAGCAGACAGCGTTTGTCACCGATAGTGACCTCGGCAGTCTTGCCCTTGAACTTTAGACGGTCAATCTTTTCGCCCAGCTGCTCAGCAAGCATATCAAGCACCATAAAGCCTGCATTGTGTCTTGTGTTTTCGTATTCAAGTCCGGGATTGCCCAGACCTGCTATCACATATTCTATTTTACCTCTTGACGAGGAAGAATTTGCGGAAATCCTGTCGAATACATCAAAAATACTCATTCTTTTTTTATTCTCCTTTAACGGGCGGATAATATCCGCCCCTACTCATTTGCAGCTTATTCGTCAGACACGGGCTGCCACAGGCAGCACCTACATGGCTAACGGCTAATGGCTAAAGTCTCAACCAGTTCAAGTCCGTAATTCTCAGCAAAGCGTCTGCACTTTTCTATAGGTGATTCGTCCGAGAGTGCCTGCGGAAAATGCGCATCACAGCCGATTATGGCTTTATTGCCCACTTTCTGTGCGATACGGAAAAACTTATCACAGGGATAGTGTCTGCCGTCTCTGAGTCCGAGGAGATTTATCTCCAGCGGTATATCCTTCCCTTTTAAATAAGTACACAGCCGCGTGAACTCTTTTTCATAAAGCTCATCGCTGCCTGTGAAGCACAGCAGATCGGGGTGAGCGAGATAAAGGTATCTTTCCGACTCCATTCCCTCGATTATGCGGTCAACATACTGCACAAGGAGTCTTTCATCTGAAGTCGGAACTCCCATATAAGCTCCCCAGGTCTCGGGATCGTTGAAGTGCTGTCCCATTATCATATAGTCAACGGGATAATCCTCAAGCAGTCTGTCCTGCTTTTCGATGAGCTGCGGGATATACTCCGCTTCAAAGCCTATGTATATCTTTATATCAGATGCGTACTCCTGCCTGAGATCGGTAAGCGATCTGAAATAGCCCTCGACCTCTTTCGGAGTCATACGTATACGCGAAATATAACCGTCATCAAATACCCACGGACAATGGTCGGAAAATCCCAGTTCCTTCATTCCGTGTGCTATGGCGTGTTCTACATATTCCCTGTCCTCGCCCAGTGCGTGATGACATCGGGAAGTATGTGTGTGATAATTTGCAAACATGAGCCGTGCTCCTTTCAAACTATGATTATACCACGTTTGCGAAAAAAATTCAAGTGAAAGAGTAGTTAGTTGTTAGTGATTAGTTGTTAGTGCATAGTGAGCAGAAACTAAGATCTATCAACGGGCGCACACCGTGCGCCCCTACAAGCTAAGGGCTAACGGCTCAATTAATGCCGCTCTTGACAAAATAACAATTATAATGTATAATGTTATAAATTAATAGAATAGGAGATGACACTCACAATGGACGGTGCCCCTGACGGCAGTAATCCAAATTATTACGGGAAATACTTCGTTAAATACGTATTTATAAGGCATGGTCTTCACTATCGTTTGTGTTAGGCTGTGCCTTTTAGAGGTTACACAAATATACAAAAATAAATACTTTATCTAACGGAGGATATGAAATGATAGGGCAGATAATTCTGCAAATAATACTCATCGCGCTCAACGCGCTTTTCGCCTGCACTGAGGTGGCGGTCATCTCAACAAGCGATATAAGACTTGAAAAGCTTGCCGCCAGCGGCAATAAAAAAGCCATAAGGCTGAAAAAACTCACGGCCTCCCCCACTCGCTTCCTTGCTACGATACAGGTCGCTATAACTCTTGCAGGCTTCATCGGTGCAGCTTTTGCTGCCGACAGCTTCTCGGAGTGCCTCACCTCTGCCATATTAAAAACAGGCATCGGTATCCCTGCGACTGTACTCAAGAAGATATCAGTCGTACTTATAACGCTGATACTCTCTTACTTCACCCTTGTTTTCGGTGAGCTCGTACCAAAGCGCGTGGCTATGAAAGATCCCGAAAAGATCGCCCTTGCCATGAGCAAGACCATATCTCTGGTCGCAAAAATATTTGCTCCGCTTGTATGGCTTCTCAACACATCAGCCAACGGCATACTCAAACTTATCGGCATTGACCCCGAAAGCGAGGACGACACCGTTACCGAGGAAGAGATACTTATGATGTCCGATGCAGGTGCTGAAAAAGGCACTATCGACGAGGACGAGAACCGCATCATCAAGAACATTTTTGCTTTTGATGATACCACAGCCGAACAGGTATGTACTCACAGAACAGACGTTGATGTGCTCTGGAGCAATGATGATATATCGGTATGGGAAGAAACAATACACCGTACCCGTCACTCATCTTTCCCCATATGCGGTGAAAGTGTGGACAACGTTATCGGAGTCCTCAACGCAAAGGACTATTTCAGACTTGACAACAAGACACGCGAAAACATAATGAAGGAAGCTGTCCGCGAACCATGCTTCGTTCACGAAAGCATGAAGGCTGACCGCCTTTTCGATCAGATGAAACAGCGCGGTGCAGACCACTTTGCAATAGTTGTAGACGAATACGGCGGAATGAGCGGTATAATAACTATTACCGACCTCGTTGAGGAGCTTGTAGGCGATTTCGCAGACGATCCCGAGGACGAGCCTGCTGTAAGACTTGAAGAGACAGAGGAAAATGTATGGACAGTTCCGGGTATGACCTCACTCAGCGACGTATGCGATGAGCTTGAAGTTACTCTCCCTGCGGATAAATACGAGACTTTCGGCGGATATGTCATAGCTGAACTGGGAGAGATACCTAAGGACGGTTCTCAGCTCTCATTCAAAAGTGACGGGCTCGAAATCGAAGTTCTTGAAGTTAAGCATCACCGTATTGAAGTCTGTCGTGTCAAAAAGCTTCCTCTCGTTGAGGAAAAGGAAGAAGAATAATAGTGATCAGTTATCAGTGATTAGTGCATAGTTAAGGGGCTGCCAAGGCAGCCCCTTGTTTTTATGCAAAAATCAACATATATGTATACGGTGTCATCGGCGTTCCGTATTATTTCAATGTTATACACGGCAAAAAGCCCGTAAGCTTAAAGCTTACGGGCTTTACAATTACATTGTTATTACGAAGCAGACGCTCTTGCCTGGCTGGTTCATTATATGCACCTTAAACTTATGCTTGTCTATGATAGACTTCGCAATGGCAAGTCCAAGACCATAACCGCCTGTTGCACGGTTTCTGGACTGGTCGCTTCTGTAAAATCTCTCGAAAATCTTGTCTGTTTCTTCTTCCTTGATACCTTCACCTGTGTTGTATACCGAGAACAGCTTTCTGTCGCCTGTTTTCTTCAGCGTTACCCTTACAGTACCGCCTTCGTTTGAGTATTTCAGTGCGTTATCAATGAAGATAGCAGCCATCTGCTTTATATGCTTCTCACTTCCGCAGAGCATTACATCATCGTCAATGTTCACTTCAAACTTCTTGTTGTTCTCAAATGCCTGACACTCGAAAGGAAGTGCAGTATTGACGATAGCCTTGCTGAGATTGAAGTATTTGCGTTCAAGGTCTGTATTGTTGTTTTCGAGCCTTGTAAGGTTGAGCAGGTCATTTACAAGTATGCTCATACGGTCGGTCTGCGCCTTGATGTATTTGAGCCACTTATTATCACCTATCTCACCTTCAAGTACATCTGCATTTGCAGAAATAACTGTAAGAGGAGTTTTAAGCTCGTGGCTTGCATCTGATACGAACTGCTTCTGCTTATCGAAAGCTGTCTTGATAGGCTGGATACTTCTCTTGCTGAAGAAGTATGCAAGAACAGAAAGTATAACAAGTGCTATAGAACCTATGATAATAGTTGTTCTCTTGAGCTGTCTGAGCATATCCATTTCATAGCTCTTGTCTGTGAATACCATAAGAGTTCCGTTAGGCTTTGAAGTCTGATAGAACTGATACGAATTCACCATACCTGTATCAATATTCTCTTCAAGTATCCTTGTGATGTAATTCTGTGCTGTTTCAGCATTCATATCATCATTATTCTTAGCATCAAGATATTTTCCGTTCTTATCTGCCATGATAACAAAGAACTCGATAGAACCCAGCGACTTCGGGATAGGCTCTTCCTTAGGAGCATTTACAGCAGTATTCTGACGAGACTGATAATTCTGCTGAACACTTGTAGCATCAGATGATGCTGCGGAAAGATCCGTTCTGTTTGCAAGAGGCTTTATGTATGCCGACATATCATCACTGTAGCTGTATGCAGTTTTGTCGGCAATTATTTTCTCATCGGCATCAGTTGTTTTTTCTTCCGGAACGTTATCATAACGGGGATCCATTTCACCGTGATCGTTTATCGTATCATAACGGGGATCATTTTCGCCGTGGTCGTTACGGGTCACAGGATACTCGCTTGAGTAAGCCTTAGTCTGCTCCCATACCCACGGATAATAGCCCCACATCCATGTGTACCATGGATAAGTGCCCTGTGCATTTGGATCGCCCCACTGACCGTTCCACTGTCCGTTATTGTTCTGGTCGCCCCATTGTCCGTTCCACTGTCCGTTATTTGGATCGCCCCACTGACCGTTCCATTGTCCGTTATTTGGATCGCCCCACTGACCGTTCCACTGTCCGTTATTCTGATCTCCGTTGTTCCAGTTGCTCCAGTCCCAGCCGCCCTGGTCCCACGAAGGAGTTGCTCCAGATGAAGCATCAGCAGACGGAGCCTGTGTTTCTGGTGCCTGGGTTGCAGGTGCCTGAGTTTCGGGAGGTACAGTCTCAGCAGGCTGCTCATCATGCGGCTCATCATAAGACTCCTGATTTTCCTCGATAGCCTGTGTATCTTCCTGAACAGGATCTGTAGGAGCGTCTGTCACCTTTTCCTTTGCCTTTTCGGTAGATGTCGAAGCTTCGGTAGCGGACGGCTTTTCCGTAGTAGTCGGATCAGTCGGCTTGGTCTCTGAAGGCTTTTTCTCCTTCTCGTACCTTCTGTCATCTCTGTTTTCGTTATTCATCGGCACGGCGTACTTGAACCTTGCCTCTTTTTCATCATACTCTATTCCCGAAGCTATCTGCATCAGGACTTCCTTTGACTGTCCGCGCATTACAGCTTTTGTAATAACATTGATCGAGCTTATAAGTGCCACAAAGACCGCAAGAAGAATACTAACGATCATTGTAAAAAGCTTCATCTGCGCTTTTTTGAACATCTTATCATGTGCCTTTTTGAACATAACAGCATTCCTCCTCTTTATTCAAGTGAATAACCGATGCCTCTGGCAGTTTTTATCTGTACAGGAGCAGATATGACTGAAAGCTTCTTTCTGAGGAAAGATATGTATACCTCTATATTATTGTACTCCACATCGCTCTCGTATCCCCATATCTTTTCAATGATACGCTCCTTTGGAAGTATCTGGTGGGGATTGGAGATAAGAAGCTCCATTATCTGGTATTCTTTCAGCGAAAGCTTAACATCATTGCCCTTCCACATTACTGAACAGGTATTCTTGTTAAGCTCAAGTCCGTTGTAATCGAGTCTGTTTTCGTCAACGATCTCGCCCTTTCTTCTTGTAAGAGCTCTTACTCTCGCAAGAAGCTCGCCTGTGACGAAAGGTTTTGTAAGATAATCGTCCGCACCGCAGTCCAGTCCGTTTATCTTGTCCTCGATCTCGCTTCGCGCTGTGAGCAGGAGCACAGGCGTACTTATATGCTCTCTTCGCATATTTCTAAGTACTTCTATACCGCTCATGCCTGGAAGCATGATATCGAGTATGATACAATCATATACCCCTGTGAGCGCGTTGTCAAGCCCGCTCACTCCGTCGTATACGGTATCAACATTATACATATTCCTTTTAAGAATCTCTGAAAGTGCATCAGCCAGCTGCATCTCGTCCTCCACAACGAGAAGTCTCATATAAAATACCCCCTTGGCGTTTTCGCAGCTGCACAAAGCAGCAATTTTTTCCATATTCAAGGTGTAAAAAGCGTACACCATTCCACTCTAATTCTATTATATCACACATTATTGAAATAGTCTTAAAAATTATGAATAGTTCAATATATTGATTAGGAAAAATTTATTTAAGTTTTTTGTGCATATCAACAGTTTTTAGTTTTGCTCGCTAACAATTGTTGACTACGTAATGAATTTGTGATAAAATTGAATATGCAAACAGAGAATAATAATTCACTGTTTTTACTCATAATAAATATAATATATATTATTATATGATATGTAATAGGGTATACTAAAAGATAGAATGGGAGGGACGGCAAATGATTTCACCGAATGAGCGAAGAAAGATAGGTTTTCCTCTTCTGGCATCTACTAATTCGGAAATGAAAAAATACACCGATGTATACAGTCTTTTTGCAGAAAACGGCTATTCAAAGGACCTTTGTGAGGCATACGCCGATGCTTTTCTGGACAATGTAAAAAAGCCCTCTCCTTTTGATATAATTCAGGTAGCTGCACTTTATGACAGGATACATGACCATAAAACAGCCTTTTTTTATCTTGAAAAGCTTACAGAAAAGAAACTCGGCGGCGATGAAAGGTTTTACTTCTGCATAGAGGTGCTGAGTATACTCGGCAAGATCGGCAACTGGCGCGAGGCTGAAAATTTCCGCACGAATAATATCAGTTTCCTGCAAAAGCATTGCGAAAAAGCTACTGCCACCATGCAGGCGCAGCTTTATATAGCACTTGCGATAACCGACTGTGCGGCAAAAAACTATCAGCCGGGACTGAAGCTGCTGAAATTCGGCTACAAGCCACAAGGTCCAAAGGATATCACACTGCTTGAAATATTCATTACGGCAGTTTACATTTTTGCAAAAGCAGGCGACAAAGAAGGACTTGAAGGTGCTCTTCATAATGCCGACTGCTGTCTCGCACTTTTCAAGGATTTCGATTTCTCGTGGCAGAGCCACTACTACCGCGAACGCATCGAAAACGCAGCCAACGGAATACTGTGACCGAAGCTCCGAAGGACAACTTCGGAGCTTTTTATGAGAAAATGCCGCTCACAATATAGTTAAAATAAAAAAATATATATGAAATATTCAAAATCTGCTCTAAAAAAATTCACAAACGATTATTTATTATTTTTAACCTTTGAAATAAATAACAAAATTTTTCAGCACGATTCGTTATCGTTAAAAGATGTTGTTTTCGTGCTATAAAATCACAGTGGTGATAAAACAACGCATTTTCGAGGAATTAAAAATTAACTTTCTGTTTAAAAGTTGTATAATTATCTTCTGAGGAAATTAATTTCTAAAATATGTATTTATTAGATTTGTTATTTCGTTAATATTTTATTAATATAAATGTTTATACATATTTTAGCAATATAGTCCTAATTTTAAGCAATATAATCAATTGAACTTCCCGTCCCTATGTTTTATAATACAATTGTTGGAAGAGAAAAATGCCGAAACATCGGCTAATCTCTCCGATCGCATAATTAAAGATATATTATGTGTCCTGTAACAAAAATCGGCAATTATATCCTGTATTGCTTTATGCGGTTTTAAACTCCGCCGCATCTATCAGCACTAAATGGTTTCACTAAACATCCCACTCCCTCGACTGTTATTAAACATTAATGCCTATAATATGTTTAATCGCCTAAAACAGTCTTTCAGTTATTTGAAACGTCAGCACAATCGTGATACCACAGCAAGCGGATATAAGGCACTTCGGAATTTGTGCCGGCCGTAAGGCAACTGCGTATAGAGGGTGCGCAGAAGCCAACTCGATAGCGACCTTGATTGGCTTTTGAGAGGGTGTCAATAAAGGTCGTTATTATTTTGCCAGTTCCGGTTCTATACCTATTATAAAGAAGCTGTCCATCGGGCAGCTTTTTTACTTTTTACAAAAAACTTTGCGGGCGGATAATATCCGCCCCTACACCTCTATTCACTACTCACTACTCACTAAAATAAACGGGCGGAATGTCCGCCCGTTTTCTTATTTACCAAGCTTGCTCTTGAGTTTTCTGAGAGTGTAGCCCTCATTGATCTTCATAACACCTCTGTCGATAGCAAGTGCATAATCAGGAACATCTCTTGTAACAGTAGTTCCTGCGGCGGTATATACTGCCTTGCCAAGCTTCACAGGTGCGATAAGATTGGTATTGCAGCCCACGAAGCAGTTATCACCGATAACGCAGCGGCTCTTTGCGATACCGTCATAGTTTACGGTAACAGTTCCGCAGCCTATGTTTACGCGCTTTCCGACATCACTGTCGCCAACGTAAGCAAGGTGTGCGATAGCAGTTTTTTCGCCGATAGTTGAATTCTTTATCTCAACAAAGTCGCCTATCTTAGCTCCCGACTTGATAACGCTGTCAGGACGGATATGTACGTAAGGTCCTATCTTTACGCCTGCTTCTATCTCAGCTTCATAAGCCTGTACAGTATGAAGATTTACGTCGTCGCCTATCTTGCAGTTCTCGATAACTGTGTTAGGGCCTATCTTGCAGTTCTTACCGATAGTGGTATTCTTGCGTATGATAGTATTCGGAAGTATCTCTGTACCTACGCCTATCTCAACGCCGCGCTCGATAACGACTCCGTCTGTGCAGGTAAACTCAACACCGTTTGCAAGGTGCTTTTCGATAACTGCCATTCTTGCGTATGTATTCAGTGCAAGCAGGTCTTTTCTGTCATTTGCGCCCTTGATGATATCAGCATTCTCTGACTTGTAAGCACCTGCATTCTTGCCCTCTGAAAGAGCTATGGAAATTGTGTCTGTAAGGTAATACTCTTTCTGTACATTGTCATTTGTGATCTTTCCGAGAAGCTCGATAAGATCAGCAGTCTTGAACCAGTATGTGCCCGAATTAACTTCCTTTATCTGACGCTGTTCTTCCGTAGCATCCTTCTGCTCAACGATGCCGCTTATGCCGCCTGCCGAGCGGATTATTCTTCCATAACCGAAAGGATTTTCCAGTTCAGCTGTGATAACTGTAACAGCATTGTTCTGCTGCTTGTGAATGATAAGGGACTCCTTTATAGTCTCAGCGTCAATAAACGGAGCATCTCCGCAAAGCACGAGAGTATTTCCGTCTGTATCCTCTTCAAGGAAAGGTATTGCTTGCATAACAGCATGACCTGTACCAAGTCTTTCCGCCTGCAAAACAGTCTTGTGCTTTCCGCCGAGATACTCGTCTATCATCTCGCCCTTGAAGCCCTTTACAACGCAGATATCATTTATATCCGCACTTTCACAGGCTGATATTACCCAGTTGAGCATAGGTTCGCCGAGAACCTTGAAAAGCGGCTTCGGCATTTCAGCTTTCATACGCTTGCCCTGTCCGCCGGCTAAGATTATTGCCTTATTCATGTCTATTCCTCCTGTATTTTATATAATTATTCTGTCGGGAAATTCTGCTTCAAATACTCTTTCAGCATATCCTCCACATAATTGGTATGATAACGATCCTCATATATTTTTAGTTCTGCGTTCACGCCGTGAGCGATAAGCCTTTCGTAAAGATCTCTCACATTGTCGATCACATTATCGCCGCCATTATACCCTATCGTGTTAAGATCAGGTTCTCTGCCGCCTGCGCATACCCAAACATTTTTATCCAATGTCTCATGGCGTTCAAAATAGTCATAATCGCTGTTACACGCCATATGCTCTGCAATAACGCTCTCGTCATAACCTTCAGGCATGATTTCGTCCCAGTACTCCTTGCTTCCCATAGTCCAGAATGCCGAGCTTCCTATTATGTAATTAGCAAATGGCTGCTTATCATACTTATCTGAATTGAAAAGCGCGTAATCTGCAAACAGACCGCCCCAAGAGTGCCCGAAAAATACGGAATGCGAAGCATCTACCCTGTAATTGAGGAATATAGCTCCCATAAGGTCATTGGTAATAAAATCGAGAAATTTGTCCTGATAAAGGATAAAGTTGTTAAAACGTGTAGTATCGCCGTAATCCACATCATAATCGTAACCAAGAGTAACAAATATCACAGGCGATGCCTCGCCGTCCTTGATGATATTCCACATTTTCGGCACACAGGATATCCACGATACCGCATCGGTTATAAGGTATACAGGATATTCCCTGTTTTCATCATAGTCGGGCGGAAGAATTATATGTACAAGGAAATTTTCATCGAGCTGCTCATCATACATTTTCAGCTCGCGAACATTGTCCTGTATCTTCTTCATCGCACTTTCATCGGGATACACGCTCCACCTGTACCAACCTATCGAGAACCCCTTTTCGGGAGAAAACAGTGTTATTTCACGGAAACTTGAATTTTCCTTTTCCTTTTCGGTCATGGTGTCAGAGCATATTAATCCGTCATAATATTCAACTTCTGCTTTAGTCGCAGGTTCTGTAGTAGGTTCTGTTTCTGTTTCAGTGGTCTGCTCTGAAACAGTCTCCGCGGCTGTAGTAGTCTCAGCCGTATTTTCAGAGGAGCTGTTCCCCTTTGTATCACTGCACGAAACAGCTGTACAAAAAAGCAAAGCACAGGTAATAAATGTTGTAATACGTTTTTTCATGAGAATCATCTAAAAGCATCAGTCATCTGATCTTGCAGCAGGAACTTCCTCAGGTTCAGATTCAGAATCCCTTTCAAGAAGCTCGATCAGTTCAGAAGGCTCTACAGGAACGTACTTCCAGCCCTCATCTTTAATGTAAACGAAGCAGGCTTCTTCTTCCCCTCCGTTTCTGACACCGTCTCTGCGGATATCTATATTCATAGTGAGGTAATAGCCTCTTTCAACTTTACATTTTGCAGTATCAACGCTCATCATATCAGCGACCGACTCAAAATACTTTTCAGCTCCGATGAGTGCGTCAGCATTAAGCTCTTTTACTTTTTCAGCCTTGCTTTCCACAAGCTTGCTGTTGCTGCTGCCCATAAGGTCAGAAGCATCTTCAAAGGAAGAAGCAAACTCGGAATTGATAATAGCATCTGCTATGCTTTTCGGGTACATAGAGTTGATGAGTTCGTCTGCATCGCCTCTGAGAGTCATCTCAGCGAACTCTGTTACTACGGTATTCATCTCATTGACAACATCGCCCGATGCTTCCTTATCGATAATACCAACGTTCTCGTCGTCCTTTTCGTCAGCATCGCCATTATCATCGTCTTTATCGTCGCTGTCTGCTTTTTCCGTTGTCTTTTCGGCAGTAGTCTCCTCGTCAGCTGTTGTCACCTCGTTCTTGCTGTCGGAAGAGTTTTTTCCATCGCTTTTGTCACTGCACGAAACTGCGGCACAGATGAGCATTGAACAGGCAAAAAGAATTGCTGCAAGTTTTTTCATAATACCTTACTCCTTAGTGTAAACTTCATGTATAATCATTCTGCCCTATATGTTAAAAATACTATAGGCATAAATAGTGACCGTACCTCATTATTCTTACATACTTTAACAATAATTGCAAGCCTTTTTTGGAGAAAACAATTTTCTTTGTTGATTTTTATACAAAGTGCAGCTATTTTAACGTCTATTTTTTGTCATCGCATATATGGTATTTTTTTCTAAGATGTGTTATAATAGGTATAACTCGAATGATGTCTTTCTTGGAATCGTTCGGTAATGTTTAAAATGGAGGTATACACCAATGGCAAATAAGTATTGTTACCTTTTCTCTGAAGGTAATGCCAACATGAGAGAGCTTCTCGGCGGTAAGGGTGCTAACCTGGCTGAGATGACAAACATCGGTCTCCCTGTTCCTCAGGGCTTCACGATCACAACAGAGGCTTGTACTCAGTACTATGAGGACGGCGGTATCTCTGAAGAGATCCAGGCTGAGATCAACGAGTATATCGTTAAAATGGAAGGAATCACAGGAAAGAAGTTCGGTGATAAGGAGAATCCTCTCCTCGTATCTGTTCGTTCAGGTGCAAGAGCTTCAATGCCTGGTATGATGGATACAATTCTTAACCTCGGTCTTAATGAGACTGTTGTTAACACAATTGCTGAAAAGTCAAACAATCCAAGATGGGCTTGGGACTGCTACAGAAGATTCATCCAGATGTATTCTGACGTAGTTATGGAAGTTGGTAAGAAGTACTTTGAAGAACTCATCGACAAGATGAAGGCTGAAAAGGGTGTAACTCAGGACGTTGAGCTCACAGCTGACGACCTCAAGACACTTGCTGGTCAGTTCAAGGCTGAATACAAGGCTAAGATCGGCGTTGACTTCCCTGACGATCCTAAGGAGCAGCTCATGGGTGCTATCAAGGCTGTATTCCGTTCATGGGATAACCCAAGAGCTAACGTATACAGAAGAGATAACGATATCCCATTCTCATGGGGTACTGCTGTAAACGTACAGTCAATGGCATTCGGTAACATGGGCGACGACTGCGGTACAGGTGTTGCATTTACTCGTGACCCTGCTACAGGTGAGAAGAAGCTCATGGGCGAGTTCCTCACAAACGCACAGGGCGAGGACGTTGTTGCCGGCGTTCGTACTCCTATGCCTATCCAGCAGATGGCTGAAACATTCCCTGAGGCTTTCGCTCAGTTCAAGGAAGTTTGCCAGACTCTCGAAAATCACTATCACGATATGCAGGATATGGAGTTCACTGTTGAAAACAAGAAGCTCTATATGCTCCAGACAAGAAACGGTAAGAGAACTGCACAGGCTGCTCTCAAGATCGCTTGTGACCTCGTTGATGAGGGCATGAAGACAGAGCAGGAAGCTGTTGCAATGATCGACCCAAGAAACCTCGATACACTTCTCCACCCACAGTTCGATACAAAGGCTCTCAAGGCTGCTACTCCTATCGGCAAGGGTCTCGGTGCTTCACCAGGAGCTGCTTGCGGTAAGGTCGTATTCACAGCTGATGACGCTGTTGCTTGGGCTGAAAAAGGTGAGAAGGTTGTTCTCGTACGTCTCGAAACATCACCTGAAGATATCACAGGTATGAAGGCTGCTCAGGGTATCCTCACAGTTCGTGGTGGTATGACATCACACGCTGCTGTTGTTGCTCGTGGTATGGGTGAGTGCTGCGTTTCAGGATGCGGCGACATCAAGATGGACGAAGCTAACAAGAAGTTCGAGCTCGGCGGAAAGACATTCGTTGAAGGCGACTACATCTCAATCGACGGTACAACAGGTAACATCTATGATGGTATCATTCCTACTGTTGATGCTCAGATCGCTGGCGAATTCGGCAGAATCATGGCTTGGGCTGATAAGTACAGAACTCTCAAGGTTAGAACAAATGCTGATACTCCTGCTGACGCTAAGAAGGCAAGAGAGCTCGGCGCAGAAGGTATCGGTCTCTGCCGTACAGAGCACATGTTCTTCGAGGCTGACAGAATCGCTGCTTTCCGTGAGATGATCTGCTCAGATACAGTTGAAGGAAGAGAAGCTGCTCTCGCTAAGATCGAGCCAATGCAGCAGAGTGACTTCGAGGCTCTCTATGAGGCTCTCGAGGGTAACCCGGTTACTATCCGTTTCCTGGATCCACCTCTCCACGAATTCGTTCCTACTGAGGAAGATGATATCGCTGCTCTCGCTAAGGCTCAGGGCAAGTCAGTTGCTGACATCAAGAACATCATCGCTTCACTCCACGAGTTCAACCCAATGATGGGTCACAGAGGATGCCGTCTTGCTGTAACATATCCTGAAATCGCTGCTATGCAGACAAAGGCTGTTATCAAGGCTGCTATCAATGTTAAGAAGAACCACCCAGACTGGAACGTTAAGCCTGAGATCATGATCCCACTCGTTGGCGATGTTAAGGAGCTCAAGTTTGTTAAGAAGGTCGTTGTTGAAACTGCTGACGCTGTTATCGCTGAGGCTGGTGCTAACCTCGAGTATGAAGTTGGTACAATGATCGAGATCCCAAGAGCTGCTCTTACAGCTGACGAGATCGCTGCTAACGCTGACTTCTTCTGCTTCGGTACTAACGACCTTACACAGATGACATACGGCTTCTCACGTGACGATGCTGGTAAGTTCCTCGGTGCTTACTACGACAAGAAGATCTTCGAGAACGATCCATTCGCTAAGCTCGATCAGACTGGTGTTGGTAAGCTCATGGAAATGGCTATCAAGCTCGGTAAGCCTGTAAATGCTAAGCTCCACTGCGGTATCTGCGGTGAGCACGGCGGTGATCCTACATCTGTTGAGTTCTGCCACAAGATCGGCCTCGACTATGTATCTTGCTCACCTTTCCGTGTTCCGATCGCTCGTCTCGCTGCTGCTCAGGCTGCAATCGCTGACAAGAAGTAATTCTTTCGGAAAGATAAATCAATACAATAACAAAGTCCTCACAGTTTTGTCTGTGAGGACTTTTTTGTTATAATAAAGACCGCAAATAAATCTGCGGTCTTTTCAGATTAATATGAATTACGCTTAATCCAGGTTCTTTGTAAGTGTAAGAAGAATATAGTTGTTCGGAGCTTGGTGCTCCTGTTATTGGATTATCCAATGAGTATAAAGCAATTGAAATATCATTATTTAAAGGTTTTTTATCTTGTTACATTATACAACAGACATATTCTAAGATTGTACAAATATACAAAAAGCGAAAATATGTGCATTGTTAATAAAATATATTTGAATCAATTCAAACATTATGATATTATTTCTATATAAGATAAAACTATGCCATTATATAATTATCAATATTATGTTCTTTGCCGTATCTGGTAAGGAACTTATGTTGACTATCATTATCTTTTATCAGAAATATATACCGAAAACAGCTATTGTTGAGAGGTGTGGAAGTAATATTATTTAGGAGCGGAATGCGTTATGAAAAAAAAATGGATCATTATTTTTAACGTGTTCATTATGATTGCTATGCTGATCTTTGTGGTTCTGAATTCCAATCTTCAGAGTCGAAACACTGCACAAAGACAAATAGAACATTTTGAAAATACCACAATCGCAATGGAGCGTGTCACCGAGAATTATCTGGAGGGCGAACAGCGCATCTGCGATGTGTGGGCACGCTATATCAACAGCCAAAATATGACCATTGAGGATGCTGTTTCCTTCATCCGGATCTCTCATGTGCTGCCAAATGCATCTGCACATATTGTGTATCTTGATACATTGTCCGGGCTATCTACAAAAGCAAAGCAAGATACCTTCAACGATTATACCGTTTCATATAAGCGGATGGATCTTCTTAACGATGTGAGCTGGATCTCCGATATTGGGGAATCCATTAATATTTCCCGTGCATATACGAATCCGGTAAATGGCAAACAATCTCTGGCATTCTGCAATTTTATAACCCTTTACGATTCAGATACCGATGTTCCAAAAGACGCCATATTGCTGCGGGTGCTGCCGATCACAGAACTGGAGCAGAAATGGATCTTCCCACAGGAAGAGTATGAAAACGCTGAGCTTTCCATGATCGATGCAGACGGCAATTATATCATCAAGGATCATTCATTCAAAAATTCTAATTTCTTTGAGTTTTACAAGTCTTACAATGCTGGTGATACTGCTGCCGCACAGGAGCTTTTTGAAAAAACCACTTCTTCGACCGGTTCGTTTTCTATGCGTAATTCCCGCGGTGAGAAATGTATTCTCGCGTATACTCCGATTGCTTCAAAAGCGGAATGGGTGCTTCTCAGCTTTATGCCGATGAATGAGCTGAGCGTCAACACTGAAAACTGGCTGTTGGTCGGAATTGTTTCAGTCGGTCTTCTGATCCTGTTTGTGTTTGATCTGACAGTTATGCTTTACTTCAATCAGAAGCTTCATGCAGCGGCAAGAGAAGCGGCATCGGCAAACAAAGCAAAAACCGATTTTCTTTCTACGATGTCCCATGATATACGAACGCCGATGAACGCGATCATTGGCCTTACGACGATTATGAAAAATAATCTCGATGATACCGAATTAGTCAGAGAGAATCTGAAAAAGATTACGCTGGCGAGCAATCATTTGCTCACTCTAATCAATGATATCCTTGATATTTCCAAGGTTGAAAGTGGAAAACTGAACCTCTGCCCGCAGACCTTCTCTATCGTCGAGGCAGTGGAAAATCTCGTGAACATTTCCCAGCCGATGATAAAGGAAAAGAGCATCGACTTTCACTTCCGGATCAATCGGATGGAAAAAGAATATTTCTACGCCGATCAGCTTCGGTTGAATCAGATCTATATCAACATCCTATCCAACGCCATCAAATATACAGAACCCGGCGGTCATGTCAGCGTGGATATGCATGAGGATGAAAGCAAGAAACCCGGATGCGTGCAGCTGACCTATATCGTATCCGATTCCGGCATCGGCATGAGTCCGGAGTATATGGAGAATATGTATCATCCGTTTTCCCGCCAGACAGACAGTCGTGTTAACAGCATTCAGGGAACCGGACTCGGACTTGCCATCACAAAACAAATGGTCGATCTGATGGAAGGTACGATCGACTGCCAGAGCGAACTTGGAAAAGGAACAACATTTACCGTAACACTGGATATTCCGATTGCGGAATGGCAAAGAGAAGATATGATGCTTGAACCGATGGATGTCCTGATTGTGGATGATGATCCAATCCTGCTGGAGACCGCAGCCGATACGCTCAAGTCACTCGGAGTGACTGCTGACTGTACAGGAAGTGCGTCCGAAGCGCTCGAAATGATTACGCATCGTCACGAAACAGAACAAGATTACAGTATTGTGATACTCGACTGGAAAATGCCTGATATCGACGGCATCGAAATGACGCGCCGCGTTCGTTCGGAGGTTTCGCCGAACATCCCTATCCTGCTGATTTCCGCTTATGACAGAACGGATATTGAGGGGGCCGCGAAGAAAGCAGGTGCAAACGCTTTCATCAGCAAGCCGTTGTTTCGCTCAACGCTTTACGATACGATCAACGATGTTCTCGGCACTGGTGTAACATCCGCTGAACCGGAGAATGACTATTCTGATCTGCAGGGAATGAACATCCTGATCGCAGAGGATTTTGATGTCAACTGGGAAGTTATTTCAGCTCTTCTCGGTATGTACGGAATCAACTCAGAACGCGCTGAAAACGGACGTATCTGTGTAGAAAAAATGAGATCAGCATCAGAAGGAAGCTATGATCTGATCTTTATGGATATACAAATGCCGGAGATGAACGGGCTCGATGCCACTAAGAATATCCGTGCGCTAGATGATCCATGGGCGGCATCCATTCCTATCATCGCCATGACAGCGGATGCATTTTCCGAAAACATCACCGAATGTCTAAACGCCGGTATGAACGGACATATCTCAAAACCAGTAGACATTAAACTCGTAATCAAAGAGATTCGCAGAATTAAGGAGGAAAAAAAGGTATGAAAAAGCTATCCTGCATGATTTCAGCTATAATCATAGCTGTATCCCTGACGTCATGCGGCAGCAAAACGGATGAAAAATCCGCCGCCGGATTTGCTCCGCATCTCGATACAAATACCAGCTGCAGCATCACAGTAGCGGGAAGCTATGATAACTTTGAAGCATTGGAAGCGGAATTTGACAGGTTCAACGAAGTATATCCGAATGTACGGCTCAGCTATGTGAAGCTGGATGACTATAACAATACGATAGCAATGGCACTGCAAGGGAATGACCAGCCAAATATTTTCTTCTCCAATGGCTGGATGAAAGGAAACACAAAATACGATTCGGTGTTTGAGCTTGCGGAGGATCTTTCTGCCCCTGCTCTGTCTCTGGATCTTGATTGCATTCGCTCTGGGCTGATCAACCATGATGCAGAAGACCGCGTGGTGATGGTACCGATTTTTTCCAGAACTTACGGTATGCTGGTGAACAACGATCTGTTCGAAAAAGAAGGTCTCAGCTTCCCATCAACATGGACAGAGTTGCTGACGGTGTGTGAGAAATTCAAGAGCAAAGGTTACGCCAGCCCCATGATGGGTTACACTCTCAAGTCCTCCGGATGTTTTATGAACACTGTCGCTTATCCTGCATTTGCAGCCACGCTTGCATCGAACCCGGAAGCCCTTGAACTCGCTAATGCATTAGATCCTGCGGCAGGTGAATATATGCGTCCGGCGCTGAACACAGTTGAACAGCTGATCCAAAACGGATGTACTGATCTCAATGCGTGTTATGAAATTGAAGACAACTATACCCAGGTGATCCTGCGTTTCTTTGAAGGCGATGTACCGATGATGATCTGTACTGCGGATACTGTATCCGGTACGAAGAAACGAGAAAGCCAGTCGGAAGCATTCACCAATGAGCCTTTTGAATATACATTTTCACCGATTCCTTTGACAGATGATGGCGGATACTTTATTGACAGTCCATCCATCGAATTCTCCGTCAACAAGAACTGTGATCATCTGGATATGACAAATGAATTTATGCGATTTTTGATCACAAAAGAAGAGCTGAACAATATGGCATCCCTGAAGCGTCTGATGACGCCCACCACGGATTTTTCCTTTGATTCGGTTTACGCTCCTTTCGGTCAGGTACCGTCCGATCGCATTATTTCCCCGGAAATGCTCGGAATCACAGATCCGCTCACGGTCCAGATGCGTGTCGCGTCATTTCAGGTCGGAAAAGGTGAGCTTACTATAGATGAAGCCGCCGCAATGTATGGAAGTTTTGAATAGGAAGGAGCATAGTTATGAATGCTAAAAATGCTTTCAGTATATCTGAAGAAAGAAGACGTATTTTACTTGTTGAGGACGATTATGTAAATCAGGAAACGCTGAAGGCGACGCTTGGTGATGTTTATGAAATCGTAATCGCTGAAACCGGAGAGGAAGCGCTGGAAATCATTCAAGATCAGTATGAAATGCTCAGTATCGTTCTGCTCGATCTCAATCTTCCCGGCATTCAGGGTATCGATGTCCTTAGCAGGATAAAAAAAGATTCCCAATATTCCCGTCTTCCCGTCATTGTGATGACATCGGACAACGAGGCGGAGGTTGAATGTCTGAAACTTGGAGCAATAGATTTTATACCGAAGCCATATCCTGCTTCTAAAGTGATCCTTGCCCGCATATTTCGAACAATAGAGCTGTCTGAGGATCGGGAGACCATCCGTCTGACAGAAAGAGATCAGCTGACGGGACTTTATAACAAGGAATTTTTCTACCATTATGCCGCACAATTAGACCTGTATCATAAAGACACGCCCACGGATGCAATCGTGTTTGACGTCAATCATTTTCACACATATAACGACCGTTACGGAAAAAGCCGCGGGGATGAAATCCTGAAGCGTATCGCAAATAACGCTATGTCTTATGTGAATGAAGCAGGCGGTATCGTTTGCCGAAGCGGAGCAGACACTTTTATGCTGTACTGCATACACACTGACGATTACACAGCTCTGCTTGCCAGTCTGTCTGCCTGTCTGGACGATGACAGTATCGGCAATAACCGTGTACGTCTCAGAATGGGCGTTTATGTAAACGCGGATAAAACCGTTGATATAGAACGCAGATTTGATCGTGCGAAAATGGCAGCGGATACTGCGAGGAATCATCTTACAGCTCCTATCGGATTCTTTGATCATTCGATGCGTGAAGCAGAAATTCTTGAAGAACAGCTGATAGACGGATTTCACGCAGCACTTCGCGAAAAGCAGTTCGTTGTCTTCTATCAGCCTAAATACGACGTAAAACATGACATTCCGGTTTTAAGCAGTGCTGAGGCGTTGGTTCGCTGGAAACATCCAACGCTTGGACTTGTGAGTCCCGGTGTTTTTATTCCGTTATTTGAGAAAAACGGATTGATTCAGGAGCTTGATCACTACGTCTGGTCACAGGCCGCATCACAGATCAAGGACTGGAAGGATCGCTTAAATATTTCTCTGCCTGTCTCAGTAAACGTGTCACGTATAAACCTGTACGATTCAGAGTTGACGGACAAGCTTCTGAATATCACGAAAACCAACGGAATAACCGCCCAAGACCTTTTGCTGGAGATAACCGAATCGGCGTATACTGAAAAAACCGATCAGATAATAACAACGGTGAAAAACCTGCGAGAGCTTGGTTTTTACATTGAAATGGACGATTTCGGCTGCGGTTATTCATCTTTAAGCATGCTTATAGATATGCCTATAGATGCGCTGAAGCTGGATATACAGTTCATACGTAGCGCATTTAAAGAGCAGAAGGATACCAGACTTCTTGAAGCGATTATAGGGCTTGCCAAATCATTTGAAGTACCGACAATTGCAGAAGGCGTGGAAACAGCCGAGCAATATACCGAGTTGAAAGCGATGGGGTGTAATATTATTCAGGGATATTATTTCTCCCGTCCGCTTCCATCAGATGACTTTGAAAAATTGATAATCAACACACTGAAAAAGGAGGAACAAGAATGCTGACTGTCGAAAAACTTGAAGAATACGGTGCTGATACTGAGAGTGGTCTGTCGCGCTGTGCCGATAACGAAGCATTGTATCTTCGTCTCGTGGGTATAATCGTTCAGGAGCTTTCCTCAGATGCACTCGGAGAAGCGCTTGAAGCTGGTGATTTCGACAAAGCCTACTATATTGCGCATAAACTGAAAGGAGGCGTGAATAATTTGGCGCTCACGCCGATTGCCGAGCCGTTGTGTGAGCTGACTGAATTGCTTCGGAATAAAACGCCAGGAGATTATAAGACACTTTACGTCAAGATTACCTGCAAAACAAATGAGCTTAGTATTATGATAGATCCAAAACTTATAAAAAAATGATATCGAGAGTCCCCGTGAGGGGACTTTCTTGTATGTGTATTCTTGAATTTGGGAGACAGAACAGTATATAATATTAATAATAAACATGTAACCATGATATCCAGTATAAAAGGAAGCCATATTGGCTGCCTATCTTGTTTAATCCTGCTTTTGTTTTTTGTAATTATAACTGTCGACAATGGAGGACTTTTGCCTCATCCAATTCACAGCGAAATATAGCCATTTATGAATTGCATTTTGATTGCCACACTATACACAGTACAGGCTGCAATCGCTGACAAGAAGTAATTCTTTCGGAAAGATAGATCAATACAATAACAAAGTCCTCACAGTTTGTCTGTGAGGACTTTTTATTATCCTGTCTCATCTGAAAAACTGCACAAAAAGCACGCCAAATTTTTATGCAAAAAATTTTGTAAAAAAATCATTATTTTTGTTACACTTAGGTCTCTTCATGCGAATATTATTAGTGAAAGCAAAAATACAGGAGCTTCAAAAACTCTTGAAAAAAATATAAAAAGGAGACAACAAAAATGAAAAAGGCGTTATTTATCACAGTATTAACTACCGTATCTTTAGGACTTATCGGCTGTGAAGCCGTAAACACTGCCAATCGTTCCGCAATGAGCAGTATCACAACAACTGTAACAACTTCTGCTGAATCTGATGCAGCTCCTGTTAAAACTGAAACTGCGGCTGTTTCAGAAGCTTCCGATGAAGCCGCCGTGCCTATGAATAATTCTATCAGTACTGACACAGATAATACCGCAGACTGGAAAACAGCATACAAGAAAACTCTTACTGAATTTATGGACTCGGATAACTACGGTGAGATGTCCACATGGGATATACAGGACATTGATAACGATGGAACTCCCGAATTACTTATATCTGAAGCTCAGCAGCATATTTCAGGCGTTATGTTCTACTATTATGAGAACGGTAATGCTGTCCCCGTACTTGATGATAACAGAAACCCTCTGCGCTATGGTGCTTACGGCGGTGTATTGATCTGTCCCGAGGAAAGTCTTATCGGTATCGAAGATGTAAAGCAGGGACTGCATTATTCCGTTATGCATAAATACAAAAACCACAGGATCACATTTGTTCAGAGAACTCTTGAGGACTCAGGCGCAGTCGGTAAAGAGAATGCTACTTACACAGTTAATGATGATACTGTAGGTGAAGATGAATACAACAGCGCATACAACGAAATCTTGTCAAAGAACTGGACAGCTGTAGGTAATCAGTATACATTTGATGACCTTTCAGCACTTGACTAAAGACAGTTACAATCTCCTTAATAAATAAAGTAAGTCCTCATAGCTTAGGCTGTGGGGACTTGCTTATTATTGACTTGTTTTTTCAGCTGTGGTATAATTGGTAAAAATCGTCTGACGGAGGCAAATACTATGGGATATATCTTGGAACTTCGCAAAACACTGGGCAGCCGACCTCTTATCATGGCAGGCGCAGGAGTCATACTCGTAAACGATAAAAATGAGATACTGCTTCAAAAGCGCAGTGACAACGGCTATTGGGACTACCCTGCCGGTTCAATGGAGCTTGGCGAGAGCTTTGAGGAGTGTGCACGGAGAGAAGTGCTGGAAGAAACAGGTCTGACCTGCGGCAAGCTTGAATTCTTTATGGACCTGTCGGGCAAGGACTCTTTCTACGAGTACCCCAACGGCGATCAGACATACGCCGCAGTAATAATATACATTTGCCGCGATTTTTCGGGAAAGCTGAAAGAAAACGATGACGAAGTTAGCACACAGAGGTTCTTCCCTCTCGATGAACTTCCTGCGAAGAACGATCCACGCGGACTCGGGATATTTGACAAGCTTAGGGAATATCTGAAAAGCCCTCACAATTAGCCGTAACACTTGTATAAATCATAATTTAGCAGCGTAATAACTTGCCGAGCATATGAACGGGTTTCCAAAGGGTTTACAACCCTTTGGTCAGGTCAAGGGCTGACAGCCCTTGTGGGGTGTGGGGCGAAGCCCTGCATTCGTAAGGCGCACCGCAAGGGTGAATTCCGAAAACAATCCAGTGAATTGTTTTCGGAAGAGGGACGCCCTGCAAGAGAGGGCGTCCCTTAACAATTTGATACGCTCTCTTTGGGACATCGAGGACGCCGTCCCCTACAACAATATTTTCAGTTATTTCGTTGCAAACGGGCGGATAATATCCGCTCCTACAACGGAACACCGAGGGAGGGCGTTCCCTACAAATGAAAAATATGATTTATATAAGCAATAAAAACATCAAGCCCCGAAGCACTTTAATTGCCTCGGGGCTGAATTTATATATGAGTACCACTCTTACCTGTACTTACGCTCTGGATGGCTTTCGTAGTATTCATTCTTATCGGCGTACATACGCTCATCAGCAATATGCATTGCACTGCGGATATCATCACCTTTGTTGACGATACAAGTACCCACGGCAAAATTCACATTTCTTGTATTAGCAGCCTGATCAGTAAGTTGTTTTACTCTTGCTTCCGTTGCTGCCTCATCAAGTCCGTCAGCTATGAGCATAAACTCATCACCGCCTGCACGGTATACCTCACTGTCATAGAAAACTCCCCGAAGTATAGCCGCAGCGTTTTTCAGCAGCTGATCGCCTGCAATGTGACCTTCCTCATCGTTCACGCGCTTGAGTCCGTTAAGGTCGGCAAATACAACTGCATATGGATAGTTCATTTTCCTCTTTCCCTCAACTATCTCATCTACCGTATTATTCATGGTATTACGGTTCTTTACTCCTGTAAGCATATCCACAGAGCTGAGTATCTCAAGCTTCTGCATAAGCTGATAGTTGGCTATCTCCGAAGCAAGGAAGAAAGTTGTCAGCTCAAGAGTTTCTTTTATTTTTACTGTATTTTCTATATTGAAGTTTATAGACCAGATATATCCGATAGCCATGCCGTTATGTTTCAGCGGAAAGAGTACGATACTCTTTGTACCTGCCTGTACAAGGGATTCATGCCATACAGGATTTATTGATCTGAGCCATTCCATATCATGCTGATCCTTGATTATAATACAGGTACTGTCACCTAAAGTATCATCCCATGTATTTGCGATATCAAAGAATTTTTCATCAAGATAATGATCCATAGACAGCATTCCGCTGCCGTACTTTATGGCTTCACAGAAATTCACACAGCTGCGCTCTTCTTTATTTACCAGGAGTATGCAGCAGTAGTCAGAGTCACATATCTGACGTATATCCTCAATTACTTCATTGAAGGTCTTATGTATATCACCTGTGCCGCGCAGCTTTATACAGGTCTTTATGACAGCCGAAGACGTATCGGCGGAAAGACTTGCTCTCTGCTCCAGATCAACATTTGGCGTTACATCGTATGAATATATGCAATAGCCGATATTTTCCTCGTCAGATCCAAGAGGAAGCAGGAACATATTCAGCCATAATCCCATTTGCGGAAGTCTTACATATGAATGAAGGAGCTGTCCCATAAAAGCACTGCGGAAACAGAAGTCCTCGAAATTTTTATTCTCGGGGAAGTACTCCTCATAGGGGGAATTTGGTATGAAAGAACGGTGCATAGTATTCATCATGTCCTCACAATGAGCTCTGTTGCCTGCAGCTATGCGTATATTGCCGTAAGAACCGTCAGGAAATCTTTCAACGGACATTACACAGGTTTTAGCACTATACCCATTAATCAACTCATCAAAATTCATATTTAATCCTCCTTGCACAAGAATATTTTATTTATATTGTATATTATACCATTTTTGGCGTCAGAAGTCAATTCGCTATATCACTAAATTTAATGTGTCTATTCTTATACGCTTCATATGTTTTACTGCTCATTGAGATAGTTACTGCCCATTCAGGCTCGCATTCCTCTCCGTCACGGAATATCTTCATTGCCGCGTCACACTGCTCAAACCCGACTTGACATTGCACTGAAAAAGACTTATAATTTCTATGATATTTACGTCTTTACGGAGGTGCCTATGAACACCATTTCGACCGATATCCGCACGGTCACAACTCCCTGCGGAGACATAACCTACACATTTCAGCGCAAAAAGGTCAAGAACATAAATCTGCGCGTAAAGCATGACGGGAACGTCTATGTTTCCGCGCCTAAAAGAGTCCCTGCGAAAGCTGCCGATGAGTTCGTCATAAGCAGGAGCAGCATGATACAGCAGGCTATAACGAGCTTTGCCGCCCGTGAGCTCATAAAAGAAAGGCAGAAAAATCTGTCCGACGGCAAAACCTTTATACTCGGCAAGGAATACACCATAAAAACAATGGCTGACCGCCGAGAATATGCCGAAAAATACGACGGCTCAATTATCATACATATGAAAGATACAGCCAATACAGAGCGCAGGAACGCTATCTTCACTGCATGGCTGAAAGCTTTTACGGAAGAGGTATTCCTCTCCGTCATGCATGATGTACACAGTAAGTTCGTACCGCTTGGCATTGATTTCCCCGAGCTGAAAATACGCTCCATGACTGCTCGCTGGGGCAGCTGCCACACCTACAAGAAAATGATAGTTCTCAACAGGCGCATGATAGAAGCTCCCATGAACTGCATATCTCATGTGGTGACACACGAATTCTGCCACTTTATCCACCCCGACCATTCGGCGAAGTTCTATACCCTGCTGGATAAGATGTGCCCCACATGGCGCGAGGACAAAAAGCTCCTTGAAAAGCTCGTCATACTGTGACCGCTTTCATTGACAACATTGCGCTTTTAATATATAATTAGTATAAATGCAGATCACGGAGGTTAAGATATGATACTGTCGGATAAAACTATACTGAAAATGCTTGATGAAAAAACTCTTGTCATCGAGCCCGTAACAAAGGAACAGATACAGCCTGCAAGCGTGGATATAAGACTGGGAAATACATTCAGCATCGTTGACGATTCCCCCTCGGGAATTATCACTCTTGACGGCAGCATAAACTACAAGACAATTACCACAGATACATATCTTTTACTGCCGGGACAGTTCGTACTTGCTACGACTATGGAATATTTCGAGCTCCCCGATGACCTCACTGCATTCGTGGAAGGAAGAAGCTCCCTCGGACGTATGGGGCTGTTCATTCAGAATGCAGGCTGGGTAGACCCAGGCTTCAAGGGCGAGATAACTCTCGAGCTATTCAATGCCAACAGATGTGCTATCGAATTAAAGGCAGGCAGAAGAGTCGGTCAGCTGGTATTCGCCCAAATGGACGACCACGCCCTCAATCCCTATAACGGAAAGTATCAGGGACAGAAAGGCGCAACAGGCTCAAAAGTTTTCATGGATAAGGATAAATAAGCGTTTATATACAATAGTACGAAAGGAGCATTGCAATGTCATTGAACAGTTTCATCTTCAAAAGAATGTGTACCAAAAGCGACAGAAAACGTGACGCAGGTCTTACGACTCCGCCCGAGATCTTACGCTTTGACAATATTCAGTACGGAAAGAACAGAAAATGGCAGATAATGGACGTTTACCGCCCTTTAGCAGCTAAAGGCAAGCTCCCCGTTATCGTCAGCTTTCACGGCGGCGGCTGGACCTACGGTACTAAAGAGACATATCAGTTTTACTGCATGGACCTTGCAAAACGCGGATTTGCTGTGGTAAATTTCACGTACAGACTTGCTCCGAAATACCGCCACCCTGCTCCCTACCATGATACTAACGCAGTCTTTCGCTGGGTACTGAAAAATGCCGACAAACTTGGCTTCGATACGGATAATATCTTCGCTGTGGGAGACTCCGCAGGTGCAATGGGCATAGCTCTGTATGCCTGTATGGTAACTGACCCCGAATACGCAAAGAACTATAAATTCAAGATACCCGAGGGGCTGAAAATAAAGGGACTTGGACTCAACTGCGGCATTTATGATATCTTCAAGGAAGATAGTGTAGGAACTTTAAAGGATTATCTGCCTAAAAAGTATCACATCTCTCTGCTTAAACAGCTGAACGTAGTCGATAATGTGACCGCGGGTTTCCCACCCTGCTTCATTATGACATCAAACGAGGACTTTCTGAACTATCAGTCTCCCCTGCTTGCGGAAAAGCTTGACCGGCTGGGAGTAAAATACGTATATAAGGTATACGGTGATGAAAATACGCCGCTCTCTCACGTTTTTCACTGCAATGTTAGGTCTGCTGATGCGGCAGCCGCAAACGATGACGAGTGCGCATTTTTCAAGGAACTTATTAAATAACACACAGCCGCAGTGCGGCGGAATAGAGGTAATATGAAAACATCGGCAGTTATTGTCTGTGCAGGCAATTCAACAAGAATGGGCGGTGTCAATAAGATACTGCTGCCACTGGGAGAAAGAAAGGTCATAGGTGTGACCATGCAGGCTTTTCAGCAGTGCGAAAGCATCACAGAAATAGTTATCGTTGCCCGTGAGAGCGATATCCCTGCAATACAGGAGGAAGCAAAAGCCGCAGGCATAACCAAGCTTGCAGCCTGCACCACAGGCGGCTCTACCCGTCAGGAAAGCGTTATCAACGGCATAAAGAAGATATCCAAGGAGACCGAGCTTGTTGCCATACATGACGGTGCTCGTCCGCTGGTAAAGCCCGAGCACATCGAAAAGGTCATAAAGGACGCTTCTGTATTCGGCGGCGCAACTCTCGGAGTTCCCGTAAAGGACACTATCAAGACCGTTGACGGCGGACTCATCATAGATACTCCTCCGAGAAGCTCGCTGTATATCACTCAGACTCCGCAGATATTCAAGCGTACACTTTACTTTGAGGGTATCGACTTTGCTCTCGAACACGGACTTGATTTTACAGACGACTGCCAGCTTGTAGAAGCTATCGGCGGAAAAGTCGCAATGACTGTGGGAGATTATACAAATATAAAGATAACAACTCCCGAGGATATCGCTATTGCGGAAGTTCTTCTGAAACAAGCAAAAGAATAACAAAAGGATTCCAAAGGGTTCACAACCCTTTGGTCAGGTCAAGGGCTGACAGCCCTTGTGGGGAGTAGGGCAACGCCCCACAAAAAGAAAAGCGCTTCGTAACGCTCCAGATTATATTGGAATCCCATTCATATTCTCACTGTAATATTTCTGTAACCTTTGGACTGCTTCGGCTGTCCTTTTTATTTAGTCTGCATAATAAAATCGTGTTTGAATTGTGCAGGTATACAAAGTAAAAAATTATTTTTTCAATATTCAACGGGTATGCATTGAATTTGACCTTTTTTCAGCCCCCTTATGAACGGTGATTTTGTTCGGGACTGAAAGGAGGTCATATTTTTTGAACAGAAACACTAAAGCAAAACTCAATATCTTCTGCTGTAACTATGTTACACTGGGCAATGCGGAGGAAGCTGCCGTAAAAGCAGGCTTTCCACGTGAAAATGCACTCACCGCAGGCATTGAGCTCCTCAAAACCAAAGAATGTCAGGATACTATCGCAAGGGTCAGGGATATCCTCTCCGACAGCGGCAGCATTATATCAGGTCTGAAAAGGCTTGCTTTCGGTAGCTGCGCCGATGCGGTATATCTTGTGTTCGCTGAGGAACTGCCGCCTGCTGATACTGTCGGAAAGCTTGATCTTTTCAACATTTCCGAAATAAAACGTGTAAAAGGAGGCGGCGTAGAAGTAAAGTTTTTCGACAGAATGAAAGCTCTCGAAAAGCTGTTCGAGCTTGAAAATGCCTACAGTGACCGCGACAAGGCAGAAAGTCTCATAAGAGCGATGACCGCACAAGAGGAGTGTGAGAGCTTTGAAGATAACTAAACTCTCACTTAAACAAAAGATAGCCATGAGGTGGTGGCTCTCCCAGAAGTTCAGCGGCTATGACGCTATAATATGCGACGGTGCTGTGCGAAGCGGCAAGACTCTTTCAATGTCGCTGGGGTTCGTATTCTGGGCAAGTCAGCGATTTAACGGCGGAGCTTTCGCCATGTGCGGAAAGACTATAACCTCGCTCCGCAGAAACGTTATAACACCAATGCTGCCTGTACTGAAAGAACAGGGGTTCATCATAAGCGAAAAGGTCAGCGGAAATTACTTCGATATGACCTTTAACGGCTGTACCAACAGAGTATACCTTTTCGGCGGCAAGGACGAAAGCTCCGCTGCTCTCATACAGGGTATGACTCTTTCGGGAGTGTTCTTCGACGAGGTGGCACTCATGCCCCGTTCATTCGTTGAACAGGCTCTGGCAAGATGCTCGGTGAACGGCTCGAAAATGTGGTTCAACTGCAATCCCGATAATCCGTCACACTGGTTCTACAACGAGTGGATAAAGAAGCGCAAAGAGAAAAACGCTTTGTATCTGCACTTCACTATGGCGGATAATCCTTCACTTTCAAAAAGCGTCAGAAAACGCTATGAGCGTATGTACTCGGGCACTTTCTACGACCGTTTCATACTGGGCAAATGGACGGCTTCACAGGGAGTCGTATATCCTATGTTCAGCGAAAGCGAACACGTTTTCAGCGGCGATATACAGTGTGAAAAATACGTCATATCCTGCGATTACGGCACTGTCAATCCCTCGTCCTTCGGGCTGTGGGGACTCAGCGGCGGCATATGGTACAGGCTCAGCGAATACTACTATGACTCCCGCCGTGAGGGCTTGTCACGTACCGATGAGGAACACTATGCAGCACTTGAAGAGCTTGCAGGCTCGCGGCATATCGAAAAGGTCATCGTTGACCCGTCCGCAGCAAGCTTTATCGAATGTATCCGCAGACACGGGAAATATCCCGTAGTCAAAGCCGATAACGATGTTATTTCGGGCATAAGACAGGTAAGCTCTGCACTTAAACAGGGCAGGCTGAAATTTCATTCATCGTGCAGGGATATACTGAGGGAGTTCACGCTGTACAGCTGGAACGAAAAGGCAGGCACAGATGCTCCCATAAAGGAAAACGACCACGCTATGGACGATATGCGCTATTTTGTGGCGGATATGCTAAATTCTCAGAACAGCGGCGACTTTTTCGCACTGTCCGTTACCCGATAAAACTACCGTTCAATAACTAAATACAGGAGGAATCATGAAGCTTTTTCAGAAGAAAAACACTCCGAAAACTGCTCCCGGGCTTATAAGCACACAGCGTTCATGCTGTGAGAAATTCGCTCTCCCTGCGGCAGTTCAGCCTTGTGAAAAGAAACTTTACGACAGACTGCGTTATGCCGTGCCTGTCATTGATGCGGCTATTATGAAAATTATCAGGCTTACAGGCGGCTTCCGTGTTATATCCTCGGACGAGAGATATCAGCAGGAGCTTGACGACTTCCTTGCAAACGTTCCCGTAGGTCTTACAGGACGCTCAATAGGCTGCTTTGCGGATAACTTTCTCGACAGTCTCATCACCTACGGAAGTGCCGCAGGCGAGATAGTTCCCGACAGTGAGGAACAGCGCATTGCAGGGCTTTGGAACGGCGATGTTTCACGCATAAGGCTGTCCGCAGGAGCTGACCCATTCAGCAGGAGCTATACTGTCATCGCTCTCGACGGCAGTTCCCGCAAATTAACTCACCCCGAGCGCATACTCTATGCTTCTCTCACAGGGGGCAACTCCCTGCTCAGAGGGCTTCCGTCACTCAGCGGTATCCTTATGAGGATATACGAATGTATCGGTCAGAATTTCGACCGCGCAGGAAATGTCCGCTATGCTGTGACCTACAAGCCCTCGGGACAGGCAGGAGATACGATGAGTTCCCGTGAACGGGCTCAGCAGATAGCCCATGAGTGGGCAGACGGCATGAACTCCGCCAAATACGGTCAGGTAAAGGACTTTGTTGCTGTTGGAGATGTAGATATCAAGGTCATAGGTGCTGAAAAATCAACTCTTTGACACAAATGTCCCTGTGAGACAGATACTCGAACAGCTCATTGCAAAGCTCTCAATACCGCCGTTTCTGCTTGGTCTCTCGTGGAGTTCTACTGAGAGAATGTCATCTCAGCAGGCAGATATACTCACATCGGAGCTTGAATACTACCGCAGACTTCTCACGCCTGTCATATGCGATGTGGGCAATTCATTCCTTGCTTCCATAGGTGCGGAAGCTTCATGCTCTGTAGAGTGGGACAATATCAATCTACAGGACGAAACAGCTCTTGCAGAAGCAAGGCTGAAAAACGCTCAGGCGCGAGAAATTGAGCTCCGCCTTGAAAAAAATGAAGAATAACGGAGGTAAATATATGTATAACGATATCAAACTTGAAAAGGGTCTTTACAATCTCAGCGGAAAGTCATTCACAGCTGCTCTTGAGGAGCTTGACCCATCCTCGGCATACGCAGGTACTCCCCTTGAAAAGCTTGACGCTTTCGAGAGACAGCTCAAACGCTTCAATATCAGGATAAACGGTCAGGACTGCGACTGCGTTGAGAAGTTCTTCTCGACTACGGAAACAGCCGTACTCTTCCCCGAATTCGTTACACGCTGCATAAGAAAGGGCTTCGATGAAACTGTTCTCCGATCTGTTTGTGCTGCCAAGACAGTATGTGCAAGCGGTCAGTACCTGGGCTGCGTACTCGATGACACCGAGACATACACAACTACAGCTCAGACAGAAACTCTCCCCGAGGCTAAGGTCACAGAAAGCACTACAGCTACTGTGCTTGAAAAGTTCGGCAGACTCATCAGTGCTTCCTATGAGGCTATCCGTCAGCAGAGACTCGATGTTTTCGGTGTTATGCTCAGAAGCGTGGGTGCAAGACTTGCTGTGTCGGTGGTAAAAAAGGCTGTTGCCGTACTTGAAGCAGATACTACTCCTATCACTACTTCCGCACTCACATACGATGACCTTGCTGCACTTTACGGCGAATTCGACTGCTTCGACATGACTACTGTCATTGCTTCTCCTGCTGTAGCTTCAAAGATAGCTGCTATGGATCAGCTCAAGGAGTGCTCTGCAAATGCAGACGGCAAGCTCATTCTCCCATTCGGCTCGGAACTGGTCAAGACTTCGGCTGCCGACAATGATACTATCATAGGTATCGACCGCAATTTCGCACTTGAATTCATCACAAGCACAGACCTTATCATGGAGACCGACAAGCTCATCGACCGTCAGCTCGATCAGATGACAGTTTCTATCACCTGCGGTTTCAGAAAGATAACTCCCGATGCAGTTAAGGTGCTTACTATCACGACCGAAACTTAATGCGGCATATTCAAAAGATGAAAAGTAGGGGCTGATGCCTACATCAGCCCGTAATTATAATGTTCGGGGCGATGTAAGCATCGCCCCCTACAAAATCATTATGTTGAGGGCGAGCGGAACTCGTCCCTACAAATAAACCGAAAGGAGATAATATGGACAAGTCTATTCTCGATAAGATCAATAAATTCACACGCCGTCCCCTTTCTGAGGACGAGTTATACGTATTCTCGGTCATACTCTGCGATAACGATATTGACCGCGACTGTGAACGCTTCTCGGAAAATGCTCTCGCTACTCTCAGAGAAAAGTTCATCGGCAAGACAGGTATCTTCGACCATGACGCCTCCACAGCCAATCAGAATGCGCGTATCTTCGATACGGAACTTGTCACCGATGATACACGGCTCACACAGTTCGGCAAGCCATACGTCTGCCTCAAAGCTATGGCGTACATGGTGAGGACTGACGAAAACAAGAACCTCATTGCCGAAATTGACGGCGGTATCAAAAAGGAAGTCAGCATTTCCTGCTCCGCAGCAAAGAGGATATGCTCTGTCTGCGGCAATGACAAGAATATCTCATCCTGCAATCACGTTAAGGGGAAAAAATACGGCGGCAATATATGCCACACTGTCCTTGATGATATCACGGACGCTTACGAATGGAGCTTCGTTGCCGTACCTGCTCAGGTAAACGCAGGAGTTACGAAAAAATACAGCGAATCTGATGCCCTAAAGTCGCAGGCTAAGGATATACAGCTCTGCGATGCGGAGCTTCGCCGCGATATCCGCAAGGCTGCCTTTTTTGCAGGCGGCAGGGCTGCGGCTGATATAGCTTCCGTATCGGCTGCAAATATGAATACTCAGCAGCTTATCGCGCTTCGCAGATCATTTGAGCTGCAGTGCAGAAAAACAAAAACTGAGGTACAGCTTGAATTCGGTGCAGAGTCGGACGATACCGCAGACAGCTTTACCATGAGATAAGGAGAAAGTATGGATATTCAGAAAATAACCGAGATATTCGAGCTTATGACAGGTGAGGAAAACAGCACCGAATACATGAAGCTCATATATCTTTCCATGCGTGAGGTGGACGATATCCTCAGACCAAATGCGGATATAAGCGACCTGAGACTTTGCTTTCTCTGCGCTGCACTGGCTTTTTACAGGCTACAGCAGATACTTGCTGCAAGAGAAAGAGCAGATGTTACCTATGCAGGAAAGGTGCTGAAGGAGTCGCAGAATACTGCCTGCGAGTACGCAAAGCAGCTCCTTAAAGACTACTTGCAGATGTGTAAGAGCCTTATCACTGTGGAGACTTTCGTTTTCGGCAGCTTTTCAAGCGGAGAGGAGATGTTATAATGCTGCGTGAGATAATGAATGATATAATAGACAAGCTTACAGACAGCGGCGTTACAGCCGTTTACAGTGCCTTTGATGCAGTGGATATCGCCAAAAAGGAAAAGGGTATATTTACCATTGTGGGCATAGACGGTTTTGAGTCCTACTCACCTGTATATTCACAGTTCTATGTTTATATCCCGTTCAGAGCCGATATAGAGATGTGCATTACCGCTCCAAAGGGAACTTCATCAGATGATATATACCTGTTTTATGATGAAAAAATCGAGCCTGTACTTGCAGATATGTGCGGACTTACCTGCTCGCTGTCGAAAATGAGTATCAAATTCGACTCGAATATACAGCGGCTCGTCCTCACCGCAAAGCTCTCGGCAAGCGGCATAACAAAAATAGAAAGGAGCAGCCCATGAGTATCACGGAACTTACAAAGCATGAAGCTGTACCCGTAAATATAGCCTCAGCCGTTGTCTACTGCGACGGCTTCAAGGCTGTATCCGCAAGAAGCATAAACGAAGAGTCAACGGCTGACGGCGGAAGCGTGTTCACCAACAATGCAAGCCGCAGTACAAAGCTTACCTTTTCGGGAAGGATATTCGCGGACTATTCCGCAGATTTCATCTACAGCTTCAATGCTCTTGTGAAAAGCTCCGCTGCATTTAATGTGGAGTATATGGGGCTTTGTTTCAGAAGCTGTCATCTGCTCTCATACACCTTTGACAATAAAAAAGGCGACTGGGCAGATGTAACGGTAACGCTAGTAACTGCCGATAATATTATAAGGAGCGATGATACTTGACAGCTGTTCTCAGTATAAAAAACAAGGACGGAACTCTCCTCGCCGAGGAGAATATACTTGCGTTCAGTTTCAGAAAGGATATATATACTCCTTACACTTCACTGTCTGCAAGAGTCCGTACTGCACGAACCAACTTCGATAACGCAGCAGAGGTGCTTCTTGCACTTGACAATACTCTAATTCATCACGGTCTTATTGACAGTCTGAAAATAGAAAAATCAGGGGGAGAATACTTCCTGAATGTCACGTCAAGAAGCTTTACTTCCCTGCTTTGTCAAAACCAGATAGAGCCCGGACTTAAAATGAACATATCATTCAATATGCTCATGGACAATTTCTATACCCTGCCCTATGTCACTCACGAAAACAATGCCGATGACAGCAGTTATATCTACGTAAGACCTAATACCTCAATGTGGGACGCTGCCTCAAATCTTTCGTACAAGCTCCTGGGTACTTATCCTTATATAAGAGCTACAAATACAGTAATGATAAGTGCTTTCCCTGCACCTGCGGTGTTCGACTTAACGAATACCGATCTGCTCACTTACGGTACCGAGCTTGCCTGCGCACATATCGCCAGTGATTACCATATGGCTGATATCAACGGAAATTACGGTACTTTCGACCTTACCGACAGCGATGCGGCTGCACTTAAAATAGTGCGTAATAAATTCTTTGAACTTGATATGCGATTTCTCTATGATCCGCAGCAGGCTCTGTTATTCCGTGATAAGTATGACTTCCGCGGACAGAAAAGGATATTCTGCTCCTACAGCGGCTATCAGGGCGAGGACCTGTACGACATAGTAAGCTTCGGAACTGTTTCCGCACAGCGTATAGGCTCTGTCACTATAAAAGGCAGCAGCAAGGGTATTTTTACAGAGGTGGGAGTTTACGTTGATAAATTTCCGCACTGATAACGTGAAACGGCTTTCCTTTAGCCGCATTACTCTTATATATGCTTTTATGCTGATTATTGAGAGAACCCCTTTTGAAAAAGGGGCTTCTCTCAAACTCTCTCCCGAAAACTTCTGTTTTTATTTTTTCCCAGATAGAGCGCGACCTGTAGACTTACAGGTCTTTTTTATTATATACGCGCCCTATCTGGGAAAAAATCAGATAAAAGTCTTTGGAAAGGGGTTCGGGGGATAACCTTTCCTCAGAAAGGTTTCCCCCGATAAATCAATATAAACTTCTATATAAGTACTGCGGCTACACGGAAGCCGTTTTGCGTTATTATTTGATAGGCAGCTCTGTCACAAGCTTGAGAAGATACTTCTGTATTGCCTGTGCATCGCCTGTTGTCATGCCGTCATTGCCTGTAACATCGGCATTTTCAATGCCCTGCTTTGTGATGTGTGTCTTTTCTGTACCGCTCTCGCCGTACTTGTTCGGATTTGCAAGTGCCTGCATGATGAGTACTGCATCTGAAAGGTCTACATCACCGTCACAGTTTGCATCGCCTGCTTTGTAATCCTTGCTTGTTGTCTTTGGAGTGGATACAGTCGTAGTTGCGACCTTAGTTGTAGTAGTAGTTACCTTTGTTGTGGTGGTTGTTGCCTTCTTGGTAGTTGTAGTAGTTGACGGAGTTGAAGGAGCACTGCCCTTTATCTGTCCGTAAACTATACCACAGCCTACTGTGGACATATACACCTTGCCGAACTCGTCCATATCGCCTACAAGGTAGTTGCCGTTGCCTGTACCGCCGTAGAGGTGGTCTGTATTGATACATACCCATGTCTTGCCTGCGTCTGTTGAACGGTAGATGCCCTCCTTATCGTCCTTATCGGGCTTGCCGTAGATGAAGAGTGTATTCACATCGCCCTTCTTCTCAGGTGCGCCGTAACCGATACACTTTGCGTATGCTACATTTTCAAGATGTTCAACTGTCTTGCCCTTGTCGGAGATGAGATATACGCCGTGATTTGCGCCTGCAAGAGCTACTGTGCCCTTACCCACATATGCGAGGTCGCCTGTGTGCTCGAACTTCCATGTAAGCTCCCAGTTATATGGGCAGATACGTGTCTCTGTGAATGTTGCGCCGTAATCCTCGCTGACGAAGTAAGAATAGTGAGCTTCGTCATATGTAGGCTCTTTCTTGGACATATCAGATGACCAGTACTCATTGTACTGAGCGCCTACAGCGTAAACTATCTTCGGATCTTCGGGATCAACGAGAGAATAAACACCCTTTGTTGCTTTTATGCCTGCGCAGTCCTTCCATGTTGCGCCCCAGTCGTCGGAGTAGGAAGCTCCGCCCTTGGCACTTGTATTTATAACTCTGTACTTGCCCTTTGAAAGCTCTGTGATAGCGAGCTTACCGCCTGTGCAGGCAGGCTTGAAGGTCTTCCATGTCTTGCCGCGGTCTAAAGTATAGTAGCCGCTGCCTGTATTATTTCCGTCACCGTTTGCGGTTCTTGCCCATACGTCTGTATTCTGCGGGCATACTGTGATAGCAGATGTAGAGCCCATATTCGGCTTATACTGTTCAGGTATGCCGTTTACTGTAGTGTGAACGAAGCCGTCATAGTCGCCGATAGCTGAAAGGTCGAGACCGTCAGCTGTGCTGTAGAAGTCAAGGCTTACGCACTCCTCAACGCCGTCAGGCTGGAAGTAGAACTGTATGTCTTTTTCGGCCCATGCATTGTCGCAGGCAAATACGCCGTTGCCTGATGTGAGGAGGAGTCTGTCTCCCTCAGCATCTCTTGGGTCGATAACGATACTGCTGCCCCAGTGGCAAGCCTTGCCGTATATCCAGTCATAGCCGTTGGTATCAAGCGGAAGTGAAATGAAGCTCTTTACGCCTTTGCCTGTTGAATAGTCTGTAGGACCTTCACCCGGAGTGATATTCTCCCATGTCTTGCCGCCGTCAGATGAACGGAAGAAGTAATCGCCCCATGCGATAGTACCCTCATTCTCAGGTGTGGACGGGTCGTCCTGGACCCACTCTGTTCCGCACCACTGTGCTGACCATATACCGCAGGTACGTGCAAACATCTTGTTAGGGTCGTTCTTGTCAACCTCGATCATACCGATAGAATTGTCGGAAACAGAAAGCTTTTCAGCTTTTCCCGAAGCGATGTTGTACTTGTATGCACCGCCTGATGCACCTGCAAATGCAAGTCCGCCGATGTATGTGAAGAAAAGGTTTCCGTTATGGTCACTTGTTATGGAGAGAGGATAGTTTTCGTTAGGAAGTGCCTTTATAGCCTCGAACTTGTCGTCCTTAACGCTTGCAACATGGATATTAGCCTTTCCTGTTACGGAAGTTCCTACATATACCTTGCCGCCTTCGATATAAACACAGCCGATACCGTTCTGCTCGTTGTAGAGCTTAGCAGGCTCTGTACCTCTTACCATATGGTCTGTCCATGACGGATATTTAAGCTCACCTGTGAAAAGTCCGAGAGCGTCATAGCCCTCAACAGGCTTCCATGACTTACCGCCGTCTGTTGACTTGATAAGTGCCGATTTGCCTGCGGTAACATCGCCGCCTGCATAGATAGTGTCGGGGTTATCGGGATCAACTGCGATAGGCTCGATACACTCACGTCCGTCGCCGTTTCCGTGTACCTGAATATGCTCTGTAACGTCAACACCTGTAAAGGTCTTGCCGCCGTCTGTAGTCTTGTATATAACTGTCTTTGCGTTTGAGAAGTATGCACAGCCGCAGAGGAAATAAGCTGTCATATCGTCTTTGGGATCAATAGCGATACCCTTACAGCTGAGAAGTCCTCTGTCGTCCTCATTGATGAAACCGAAGAGCTGTACCCATCTCTTCTTGTCATAGTCGTATCTGTACGCACCGCCTACGTCCGTACGGAGATACATTTCCTTCTGTCCTGCAACGATGCCGGAAACGAATCCAGCACCGCCCATTTTAAGTGTGTCCCACTCCATTGTCGAAGAGATGTCTTTTGATGCTGCTGCCTCAGCTGTTCTGCCATATTCCGATGTGCCTAATACGGAAAGGCTTGCTGTACTTATACAAACAGCACAAAGACCTGCCAAAGTCTTTTTCATTGCTTTCATTTGTTTTCTTTCCTTTCTGTTTATGTATTGAAAATCTTTTTCACGTTTACTTTTCGACTTCATTTTATCATTTCAAAGCCTCAGTGTCAATGGATTTACCACGTTATGACACTATCGGATATAATGAGAATACGATTGTACAGAACCCCGTTTTTTTACTATTTTAATAACTTATATCAAACAACAAATTGGCACTTGTTATTTGTCTGTACGTGTAAAACAGACCTATTCAAATGTATCCTCACAGCGTTCGGAACAAAAAAAGTGCGCAGCCACAATGACTGCGCATGGAAAATATTGAACAATGAAGGTATAGTTTTACCTTGTAAAACAAATTATCAGTGAACCCCTTCCGCTTTTCACGGAAACCATCGGATGATCTTAACTTGATTAATAACGTAGGAGAAGAGACACCGCAGCCCGCTTCGGCAGGTAATTACACCCTCCGCAACTGTTTCCCCCCAGTTTTACTACCAACCGCAGCGTCTGAACCCTACTACCACAATATATGTATATCATATCCCACCATTATTATATCATAACGTGTTCCACACGGTTCAACAAAAAAAGCGGTTTTTATGCAATTTTAAGAATTTTTCGCAAATTCGTCATTTCAACGATTTTGTGCTTTGAAAATTACTGCTGAACAGTCATTTTGTATGAATAAACCGTACAAAAAGCGGCATTACGTTCCTTTACAAACAGTGCATAATGTGTTATAATAGCATTATATGGTCGAAAAAGTTATTGCTGTATCATAAATCACAAGGAGAACCGTTATGGAATTGATCTCGTACCTTATCAGCTATAATTTTGTCTCTGTTGCTCTTATTATCGGTATAATCGTCCTGCTCATCGAAAACCGCAAGGATCGTCCTCACGGTACCGAGCATATTGCCGTGATCGTTATACTCCTCACCATTATAGTCGCAAACACCTTCTTCAGGGAGCTCTTTATGAAAAAGCTCTACAATGAAGATTTTGATTACCGCGGCGATCCTGCAATGTACTTTATGTATTTCCGCGCAACGATAGAGCATATCCTCTTCCCCATGATCGCTTATGTAGAGCTGCTGCTCATTACGCCAAACGTAAAGCGGTATCTGCTGTTTATTCCCGAAGGCATACTTATCGTGGGAGAGATAGTCAACCTTTTCGGTCCGAAGATAATTTTCAGCTTTGACAGTCACCTGAACTATGAGGACAGGATATTCTTCCTTTCCCCGTATTTCGCAGGCATGATATATATGCTGCTATTGCTGAGATACTCTATCCGCTTTTTCAAATCAAAGGATCGAACCAAGGGTGCGACCGTTATATTCATCGTTTTCCTGACCATATTCGAGTGCTATCTTGAAGCTGCCTATATCGTTGTAGACCTTATGGACGAGATCGTGGCACTTGACGTTATAATCTTCTATTTCTACCTTATATCCATATATCAGCGCGAAATGGAAACAAAACTGCGAACAAGCGAGCTTGAGCTTGAAAAAAGCCGAAGGGTGCTGGCTCTTTCTCAGATACAGCCCCATTTTATGTACAATTCTCTCACTTCTATAATCTATCTGTGCGATAAGGACTCTCAGAAAACCAAGGACGCTCTTATCGACTTCTCCAAATACCTGAGACAAAACCTTGACGCAATGAGCAGAAACTGCCTTGTGAGCATCAAGGAAGAGCTTGAACATACAAAGATATACCTGTCTCTGGAAAAACTCAGGTTTGATGACGATCTCGATATCGAATTCGATATAAAAGATGAAATGTTCATGCTGCCTGTACTTACCGTACAGCCTATGGTGGAAAATGCCGTCAAGCACGGTATAAACAACTCGGAAAGCGGCTGCGGAACTGTCCGCATATCCACTGATGAGACCGAAACTCACCACAGGATAACCATTAAGGACAACGGTGCAGGCTTTGATACCTCTGCCATTGAAGCTCTCGATGAGACTCATATCGGTATAAACAATGTCCGCAAGCGTCTTGAGGACGAATGCGGCGGTGAACTTATCATAAAAAGTGTTCCCGATGAAGGAACAGAATGCGTTATTCTTATTCCAAAGGAGAAAGATGATGAAAATTCTGGCAATTGATGATGAAAAATATGCACTACAGCTTCTCGTTGACACTATCCGCAAGGTAAAACCCGATGCCGAAGTCGTTCCTTTCAGACGTGCGGCTCAGTTTCTCGAATATGAGGACAAGCAGTCCTTTGACGCGGCTTTTCTCGATATCCGCATAGGAAAAATGTCGGGTATACAAGTAGCTATAGAACTGAAAAAGTATTCACCTATGTGCAATATAGTTTTCGTTACGAGCTACTCCGAATACGCCTTTGCCGCTATACAGATGCGCCCCAGCGGATACATAATGAAGCCGTATACCGAGGACGATATACGCAATGAATTCGATAATTTCAGATACACAGCCACTCCCGAGCAAAAGGACGACAACAGGCTGAAAATACGCACATTCGGTAATTTCCGCGTCTTTGGCAGGGATAATGTGCCTATAAAATTTTCGCGTACTATTTCCAAGGAAATATTCGCATACCTCATAGACCAGTGCGGCTATCCTGTAACAAGCAAGGAGATAGCTGCCGATGTTCTTGAAGTCGAGGACTTCGACAGACCTACTTCAAAAAAGGTCTCGCAGTATGTCTCTGACCTTATCAAGGACATAGAAGCCGCAGGCTTCCACAATGTTATCATAAAACAGAACCGCCAGATACAGATAAACAAGGAAGCTGTCAACTGCGACCTGTATGACCTGTTTTCGGGCGATACATCTGCCCTCAAATCCTATCACGGCGAATACATGATAGACTATTCATGGGCAGAGATAAGCGATTCTGCCGAAAGGATAAAATCGCTGTAACTACATATTCTCGGAGGATAAATATGTCTATTATCTCAGGATTGCGGGTGCAGTCATTATGAAAAACAACTTTCTTCGCGGAATGTCACACGGTATCCCTATCTTTCTGGGATACCTCTCTGTGTCTTTCGGTCTGGGCATCTTCGCCGTTAGCAAAGCAGGTCTTTCCGTTTTTCAGGCATCTGCCATATCTGCTTCCTGCCTTACTTCCGCAGGTCAGAAAGCAGGCATAGATGTCATTGCCGCTGGAGGTACTCTAATTGAAATGATACTCCTGCAGCTCACTATCAATATCCGCTATTCGCTTATGGCTCTTTCGCTTTCTCAGAAGCTTGACAAGAGCTTTACTACGCCTCACAGGCTCCTTGCTTCATTCGGTATTACCGATGAGATATTCGGAGTATGCTCCGCGCAGAAAAAGCCTCTTACCCCTGCATATATGTACGGTATGATATTCATTGCCGCTGTGGGGTGGGTAGCAGGCACTGCTCTCGGTGCGGCGGCAGGAGAGCTTCTTCCTGCTTCGGTAAATACGGCTATGGAGATAGTGCTGTACGGTATGTTCATAGCTATTATCATCCCCCCTGCAAAAAAGCAGCACAGCGTACTCTTCGTGGTAATAATGTCAGCTGCTATAAGCGTTGTATTCAAGTACTGTATACCGTTCATAAGTGAGGGCTTCGCTGTTATCATATCGGCAATAACTGCTTCTGTTGCAGCTGCGCTTATCTTCCCTGTAAAAGATGAGGAGGAGACAGAATGACCGTTGCTGTGTATATTATCGTAATGGCAGGCGTGACATACCTCATTCGTATGCTGCCGTTCACTTTCTTCCGTAAGAAGATAAAGTCGCGCTTTTTCAGGAGCTTCCTGTACTACATTCCCTATGCTGTGCTCAGTGCTATGACTATACCTGCTATCTTCTATACTACCCACAACATCTATACCGCTATTGCAGGTACAGCTGTTGCAATAGTGCTGGCTTTTCTGGAAATGCCCCTTATCGTTGTGGCTCTTGCCGCTACGGGAAGTGCTTTCCTTATAGGATTGTTTTTATAAGCAACCATAGTTTTTACCTATATAGCGGCATATGTAACACTTTCGGCAAATTTGAGTTTGCAAAGTTTGTTTATCTTTTCTATTGCAAAAACGTATGTATAGTGTTATAATAAGCTAAACTAAAACATATAGGATTAGTAGTTTTAAGGAGGCGTTGTTATGACAAGAACAGCTCAAACAGACAAGATCAAAAAAATGGTGGTAACGAGTCTTTTTGCTGCGCTGATATTCGTATTTACCGCCTATATCCATGTGCCTACAGGTGCAGGTTATACTCACGCAGGTGACGGACTCATCTACCTCGCCGCAAGTGTGCTCCCACTTCCGTATGCAGTAGCTGCCGGAGTTATCGGCGGTGCTCTCGCTGACGGACTTTCGGGATTTCCTATCTGGATACCTGCTACTATCGTCATAAAAGCAATTACAGCTCTGTTCTTTACCAATAAATCGGATAAGATAATCACAAAGCGCAATCTTCTCGGCATTATCCCGTCACTTATCGTATGTGTGGTCGGATACAGCCTTTATGAAGGCGTCGTAATTACAAAGGGCTTCTCTACAGCCGCTATTATTGCCGCTTTCGGTCAGACTCCCGCTTATTGCATACAGATCGCTGCAAGCACTGTACTGTATATCGTTACAGGTCTTGCTCTTGACAGATCAGGTCTTAAAAAGTCACATCTTATATAATACACGAGCAATAAAAAAGGACTGCATAACTGTGGTATATATAGGAACTTTTATGCTTATTATTGAGAGAACCCCTTTTGAAAAAGGGGCTTCTCTCAAACTCTCTCCCGAAAACTTTCGTTTTTATTTTTTTCCGGATAGTGCGCGACCTGTATACTTGCAGGTCTTTTTTATTATCATACGCGCCCTATCCGGAAAAAAATCAGATAAAAGTCTTTGGAAAGGGGTTCGGGGGATAACCTTTCCTCAGAAAGGGTTCCCCCGATAATTAACTATAAACTTCTATATAAGCATCACTGCTATGCAGTTCTTTTATATCGCTTCGATGGCTTTTTCAAGTATCGTATGGTCGAAGCCTGCTTCGCCCTGTGAATTTATGACCAGTACGAAATCATCATCTATCTTTCTTGCATAGTATACCAGCTCCAAGCTAAGCTGCTCAAGAACTATTGTCTCTTTTGTGTATTCCATGCCGCTGATAGTTATTTTTTCGGGAGCTGATACTTTTATATCTTCCGTTTCATTAAATTCTATCCGATCTTCCATGAACTCCTCTACAGTGACATTTTCCTTTTCGGGATACATGAGCTTTGTGTTACTGTACTGAAAAACATAGGTAGTATCTGTACTGTTGGCTACAAGATCGGTAATGTGCATTCCCTGCTCCTGCTTTGAACGTTCGTCAAGAGTTGACCACATTTTTTTGAGTTCTTTTTCATTTTCAGCTCTGTCATTCAGTGCTGTATCTTCGGGAAATGTTACCTTAAAGCCTGCGTATTCGGAAGTGTAGACCTTACCGTTTACAGTTCCGCTTTTGAAGTTAGTCCCCTCGCCTGCGTCCGCAAACTCGGTAGCTTCTTCTGTAACAGCTTCGGTAGTAGTTACAGTTATCGGCTCAGTCTCTATGGGTTTATAATCATCTACCGTATGAGCTTCCTCTGCGGTAATCTCTATCGGCTCGATAGTAGCGGTCTTGTTGCCGCATGATACTGCCGACGCTAACGCGAAAATCACGGTCATGGTCAATGCTGCCTTTTTCATTGTGATCCCCCCCGATCAAAATTTTGATTATTGTAACATATTTAATGGGTTTTGTCAAGCGGCACTGTAAGTTCCGCCACTGACAGATAATTTGTTTTTAAAACATATATTGACATAATATACGTAAATATGTTATACTTGCAATATACTATTCTGACAGGAGTGATCTTATGTATTGCCCAAACTGCAACAGCAACCTTATGGACGGCACAAGGAAATGCCCGTTCTGCGGCACAGAATTCAACAACGATCCCAACAGCGCACCTCAGCAGAACTACAACTCACCACAGTCCAACTACAATATGCGTCAGCAAAATTCCTTTAATTATAATAACTACAATAACTATGCACCAACAAATCCGCCAAGAGTGAATTTCAGATCAAAGCCTAACACCTTGGGTATATTAGCTTCGATAGCTATTATCATAGCAGTATTCTTGCCGTTCTTTTCGATAACACTTATCATAACAGTAAGCGGTTCGCTGTTTGACGGAAAAGACTGGATATTATTTATCCCCGTTGGAATACTCGGTTTGATTTTCTCTGCTATGAAAATGAACAAAGCCGTTCTTACTGTAGGAGTTATCGCTGTTGTGTTAACAATTGGTGAGGCTATTCTTGCATCGGAACAAAGGCTGAAATCAAAATTAGGCGAATATTGGGATGAGATTTCCGATTATGTAGAATTAAGCTATGACTACGGTTTTTATGTAATGATAGCTGCTTCAGTACTGTTATTGATTGCAGGTATATACGGAGTATCACAGGACAGCAAATTCCGTAGTTTCTGATTGGCAAACGATCTGAGCTTATACATAATATCAAAAGTGGGACGATGCTTACATCGTCCCATTACTTTTCGGGGCGGATATTATCCGCCCCTTTATTTTTATCATACTGCTTCAAATCTGCCTGCGAAGTCATTCTCGTCAGCAACTGCGCTGCCGCTTGCTAAGATCTCTACCATAAAGTTTTCGTCTACTCTTCTTACATATACATTTTTGAGGTAGCCGTTGCTCTCGGTCCTCATCATATAATAGTCCTTGCCGCCAAGTGTTACTATCTCGGGGCCGCTTACATATGTATATACAGTGCCTGCGAGACCGCTTTCGAGGTAGTCGTTGAGGAAGCTCTCCTCGGACATATTAGGTGTATCAGGATATCTGAGCTTTGTATTGATAAACTTTACTTCTACTCTGCCCTCTGCGTTGGCATATGTTCCCACAGCATCTGAAATGCCTGTGAAATATACCTTTTTCTCTTCATCTGTCATAACTCTTGCAGGCATATAGTAATAAGTGTAGAGGTCATCTTCGTTAAGGAAAGATGTGTCTGCTGGTGCTGTGAACTTAAAGCCTGCATACTCAGATGTATAGACATTGCCGTTTGAAACGCCCTTTCTGAAAGCTGTTCCCTCTGCTGCGGCTGCGTCAAGTCTGCCGCTTTCGATAGTTCCGACAGCAGCGGTAGTAGTGGTTGTAGTCTGCGGCTTTGCTGTTGTCTTGACAGTAGTCTGTGTCTGCTTTGCAGTAGTCTTTGAAGTTGCAGCTACAGTCTTTGCTGTGGTTTTTACTGTGGTCTTTGCAGGCTGAGGCTTCTTGGCAGCGGTCGTAACTGCCACTCTTACTGCTGTTGTATCAACGCTGTTCACCTTTACAGCGGCTGCTGTTACTGCACTTTCGGTCTTAAATGTCTCTGTGGACTTTTCAGTATCGCTCTTTTTCGCAGTTGTCACCTTTTCACTTGCTTTATCAGCTGTTTTTTCAGATGAGGTTATCTCGTAAGATACAGCCTTTATCTCATCAGGCTGCGATGCCTGATATGTCGTAACGCTTCTTCCGCATGATGTGAGTGCGCAAAGTGAAGCTGCTATTGTTATCATTAAAGTTGACTTTTTCATTTTGAATTCTCCTTTTTTATTTATAAATGTTTGGTTGTCTTATTTTTTAAACGTACGTTTTGTGCTTTCATCTATAACTATCGTATGTCAAAACGAAAGTGTTACATATTTTTTGAAAAAATTAAAAATAGAATTATTAGGATATGGGAATGGGGATATGAAAAAGGGCGCGCGGAACGCGCCCCTACATTTTGTCATTTGAAGTTTACATAATTTAACGGGCTGCCACAGGCAGCCCCTACATATTATTCTGTAAGCGATGTACGATCATCGTTTTTATTAAGAGTGAGCGAGTTCACGAGCGACAACGTGGCAAGGGTGCAGCGTCACGCTGCAAAAAAGGCGGACATATTGTCCGCCTTTTTTATGAGCTTAGCCCATTACTATTTCAACTTCGTGTGTGCCGCCATTGCATACAGGAATTACGCATCCCTCTACTGCCTTGCCGTCAACTGTCATTGTCTTTACGCCCTTGCATACGTGTGCAGGATTCTTGACTGTGATGTTGAATGTTGCTCCTCTGAACTTACGAACTGCTGTGAAGCCGTCCCACTCGTGAGGAATGGAAGGATCTACCTTGAGTCCGTCAAATACAGGCTGTACACCAAGAATGTACTGGGAAATAGCTACCATGTTCCATGCAGCTGTACCTGTGAGCCATGAGTTCTTGCCCTGACCGAAGTTCTTTGCGTCCTTACCGCCGATCATCTGTCCGTATACATATGGTTCTGTCTTGTGGATATCAGATGTCTCTTCAGTGAAAGCAGGAGCTATCTTGCTGTAGTACTCAAATGCCTTGTCACCTCTGCCTGCGTATGCTTCAGCACAGATGATCCATGCATTGTTGTGTGTGAAGATACCTGCGTTCTCCTTGTATCCGCCCGGATATGTGGAAATTTCACCGTACTGTACATAGTACTTTGTGAATGCAGGATTGTTGAGAACAAGACCGAACTCGCAATTGAGGTACTTATCAATGGAGTTGAGTGTCTTGATATCTGCGCCCTGATCCTTACCGATCTCGGACATAACTGCGAAGCCCTGTGGTTCGATGAAGATCTTGCCTTCCTCGCACTCCTTGGAGCCCATCTTCTCGCCGTTAGCGTCGTAAGCTCTGATGAACCAGTCGCCGTCGAATGCAGATTCCATAACGTTCTTCTTCATCTTGTCGATCTCAGCCTGAGCCTTTGCAGCTTCGTCCTTCTTGCCGAGATGCTCTAAGATGCCTACGAATGCAGGACCTGTGTATGTGAAGAGTGCTGCAACAAATGCAGACTCTGCTATCTTTGAGTAGCCGCCCTCAGCCTTGAACTTAGGATTTGTATAAGTCTGGAAGCTCTCACCAGGTGTGTCTGAGAAGCATGAAAGGTTGATACAGTCGTTCCAGTCAGCTCTCATTGCAAGCGGGAGACCGTGAGGTCCGAGGTTGTTTACGATGTGATAGAATGAAACATTGAGGTGCTCGAGCATTGTGTGCTTGCCGTTCGGATCATCGTCGAAAGGAACGTTTGCATCAAGAATTCCCCAGTCGCCTGTTTCCTTGATATAAGCTGCAACAGAAAGGATCATCCAGAGCGGATCGTCTGAGAAGTCGCCGCCGATATCAGCGTTGCCCTTCTTTGTAAGAGGCTGGTACTGGTGATAGCAGCCGCCGTCTGAAAGCTGTGTTGAAGCGATGTCGATCAGTCTCTCTCTTGCACGCTCAGGTATCTGGTGTACAAAGCCGAGGATATCCTGGTTGGAGTCACGGAAGCCCATTCCACGACCGATACCGCTCTCGAAGTAAGAAGCAGAACGTGAAAGGTTGAATGTTACCATACACTGATACTGGTTCCAGATATTTACCATACGGTTTACCTTGTCATCAGGTGTATTAACGTTGAAGATAGAAAGGAGATCCTCCCATGTGCTGCGGAGCTCTGCAAGACCTGCTGCTACCTTTTCAGGTGTGTTGTACTTCTCGATCATTGCATAAGCCTTTTCCTTGTTGAGTACCCATGTCTCTCTTGTAAGGAGGTTAGCAGGCTTTTCAGCAGCAAACTTCTTGTCCTGTGGGTTCTCAGCATAGCCGAGGATATAGATGAGAGTCTTTGACTCGCCGGGAGCAAGAGTTACCTTCTTGTAGTGTGAAGCTACAGGTGACCAGCCGTCTGCGAATGAGTTTGAAGGCTTGTCAGCCTTTACTGTCTCAGGGTTGTCCCAGCCGTTGTAGATGCTTCCGAGGAATGAGTCACGGTCTGTATCATAGCCGTCGATCTCATCGTTTACTGTATAGAAAGCGTAGTGGTTACGTCTGTCTCTGTACTCTGTTACGTGGTAGATAGTTGAGCCTTCGATCTCCACACGACCTGTTGAGAAGTTTCTCTGGAAGTTTGTACAGTCGTCCTGAGCGTCCCAGAGACACCATTCAGCAATTGAGAAGATAGAGAAGCTCTTAGCTTCATTGCTCTCGTTTGTGAGAACTACCTGCTGTACTTCTCCGTCGTAGTTCTGCGGAACGAAGAATGTAACCTCAGCCTTGAGTCCGTTCTTCTTACCTGTGATAACTGTATAGCCCATACCGTGACGGCACTCGTACTCGTCGAGTTCTGTCTTTACAGGTGCCCAGCCCGGGTTCCAGATTGTTCCGTTGTCGTTGATATAGAAATAACGTCCGCCCATATCGATCGGTACGTTGTTGTAGCGATAACGTGTGATACGTCTGAGGCGAGCGTCCTTATAGAAGCAGTAGCCGCCTGCTGTATTGGAAATAAGCGAGAAAAATCCCTGATTTCCGAGATAGTTTATCCACGGATAGGGAGTCTTAGGGGAATTGATAACATATTCCTTTTTAGCGTCGTCAAAAAATCCGAACTTCATAATAATACTCCTTTATTTTTGGTGACAAAGGCGGTCAAAACAACCGCATTTGATTTATTATACCATATATTTGCATATAATACAATAGATTTATCAAAAATTGCGTTGTATTTTTTTATGGGCGTTTTTTGTGCACATTGCCTTACGCTCATTCCTCAAAGGAAAAGAGTTCCTCGACTGTTGTGCCGAATACTTTCGCAATATCCATTGCAAGCTTCAGGGACGGATTGTACAGTCCCTTTTCAAGTCGGATTATGGTCTCGCGGCGGACTCCCACAAGGTCTGCAAGCTCTCCCTGCTTCATGTCGTGCTTTGCACGATATTCTTTAAGTTTTGTTTTTAGCTCGGACATCATCTTCCTCCATATCTTTTGCAGACGGTGCGTCAAAGCACGTAAACAGAAAGCTTCTGAGTGCTATTGCTCCCATGACTGTTATCCAGCAGAAATCCGAGCATATTAGTCCTTTGTATAGGTAGTCGTTTGCAAAAACTGCTGCAAACAGCACTGTAAGCACAAGGAAAAGCGTAATCTTGTTGGCTCTTGCAAGGTTATACTGAACCATTTCGTCCTTTTTCTCCAGCTTGTAGAAGCGTGACTGTACGAAAAGCTGCACTGCCGCAAACAACGCCATGCCTATGAGTATCGAAAGCTTGTCACCGTATGCCTTGCCCTTTATATAACTGAATACATACAGGATTATCGGTGTGAGTGCTATGACCATTACGATAGTATGAAAATTATAGTACGAAAATTTATTATTCTTGTTTTTCATTATTATTCCTCCTCAGCCTTTGGTGTTCTGTCAAAGAACAGGAACAGAATACTTCTCAATAGTATTGCAGACAGCGCAGCAAATACATATACATCGCCTGCAAACAGCGCTTTGTTTGCGGAATTCTGACCAACAATGCTTAGCACAAACAAGGCAGCTATGACAGCAATAAGAGTTATCCCGTTAGCCCTGCCGAGGTTTAGCCTTGTAAGTTCATCTTTCTTTTCATATGGTCCGCCAAACTTGCCCACAAGGGTTATATCAGCTAAAGCTATAACAATTGTGACCCACTTTTTATTCGGGAAAAAATCACACGCAAAATAAGCCAGCATTACACCTAATGTAACTATGATAGTGATTATATGGGAGTTGCGGTAATTATTCTTTTTCATATCATTCTTCCTCCTCAGCCTTTGGTGTTCTGTCCAGCCAGAGAAAAACAATATTCTTTGCTGCAAAAAATACTCCGCACAAAAAGACAGCAAACATACACACATCACTGCCCTCGATGCTGTAATATTCAAAATGCCTGTGATTTCCGTGCAAATGCATGAAAATGCCGACAAGCACTGCTGCGCAAAGCTCAACTTTTACTGCGATATCTGTGGCTTTCAGCATAAGTTCACGGGAAAGCTCATCACTTGGCTGCTTTTTGTACTTCGCTGACATAACGCAAAGTAAAACTATTACGACGATAACAAGCGGAGACAGCACGTTGATAATATAATGAAATACTCTCGTGTGGTATATCTTTTCAAGCATTCCGCAGATAAACATTATTATCATCACCAGAGACGATACGAATTCTGATACAGCCTGCGCTTTCTGGCTCAATACTCTTTTTTTCATATTAATTTTCCCTTTTTATTCTTCCTCTGCTGCTTTAGGTGTCATATCAAATATAAGGAAAAGCAGACTTCTGAGTGCGACAGCTCCTAATATCACAACAAGGAACGCTGTTGCGGATATAGCGTGATAACGGGCTTTAAGTCCGAAATATACAAGTGCGCCTATGAGTGCCCAGAATGAGAATTTTGTCGCCTTTGCCATGTTTTCCTTTACAAGCTCGTCCTCTTTCTCGGACTGTCCGTCACATATCAGCGTGAATGCGATACATACCCACATTATCCACTCTGACCAGCCGCCGAGTATAAGTCCGCCCGCTATAATGACAACTGCTGCGATGACGGTTGCTATATGTGTGGTTCTGAGTGTAACGATTTTCTTTTTGTTAGTTTTAGTGTTCATAGTAATTCCTCCTTGGTGTGATGTGTTTGTCACTTTCTGTGATAATTATATCACTCGTATATACGGTTGTCAATAGAAAAAGTGATAAATTTATCACTTTTGGAAGAATATACAATTAAGGGGCGGATTTTTAGTACGATGTGATGCATTTGTAACATGGAATAGTGATTAGTTATTAGAAAGGAACGCCGAATAGCATCCCTTGTAGGGGCGCGTTCCGCGCGCCCGTGCCTTATCAATTTGTGGGACGTCGAGGACGCCGTCCCCTACAATCATTACCGCGCACATAACAGTTATGTGTCAAACGTACTGCCAAAGGCAGCCCCTACAGTGGGTTCATGTTCAATATCTTGTCGAACACGGGCGGCGTTCAGCCGCCCTGCCAACCACTAAGCACTATCCACTAATCACTAAAAAAAGCGGACATAAAGTCCGCTTTTTATCATAACTTTGTGAAAAATCTTTCGTGTGTCTCGAATGTATCGCCGGGCTTTACCTCGCGGTAGCCTGTTACATCAGCAGGCAGGCTCAGGTTCGGAGCATCTATCATTGCTGTCATCGGCTCTGGACAGAAATAATGATTGAAGCCGCGGTCGTTCCAGATTATCCAGAAGCCGTACTCCTCGGATACCTCGTAGCAGAGCTTCTTGCCGCTTGCGATATCCTCTGCGATAACGCCGTGGAACTTATCGCCGTCAATGTCGATATACTCGCCGAAATACATCTCGTTGTCGACTACCTGCAATACGGGCTTCTTTACACCGTTCTTGTACTCAAGATCGTGCATTGTGGGAGCTTTCATCTGCTCTGTCGGCAGACAGCGTTCATTGAGCTCGCATCTCTTGCCTATCGGCACTGTAAGGCGGATATCCTCTTCCTTTCCGCCGTCAACGAACGGCGAGCTGATAGCTGTATGTGAAGCCAGAGACATAGGAAGTACCTTTTCTCCGTCTGTATTTATAAAGCGGATATTCTGCTCAAGTCCCTGTGCAGACAGTGTGAATGTGTACTCGGCTGTAAATCTTACAGGAAGATACTGGAAAAACTCGTCCTTTTCATCGTATACATAACGAGTCTTTACCCATGCACAGTTGTCGTCAGCCTTGTATTCAACGACCTCATGCTTCCTTCTGTGGATAAAACCGTGAATATGATTGTTATAAGGAGCTTTTTCGTTTACGGGAAGATGATATACTGCGTCAGATGTTTTGAGTATACCGTCTGCGAAACGGTTAGGCAGGTAAAGTGTAGGGAGTCCCCATACCTCTGCGGACTGCTTTATAGTATCGGCTGTATTGTCATCGCTGAAACGGAAAAATTCCAGTCCGTTTGCATTGTCGCGGAGACGTATAACGTTTGAGCCTATCTCATTAGCCACCCATGCTTCATAACCGCCTGCACTGAGTTTTACGCAGGTAGTTCCCTTCCATTCAAATAATTCTGCTGTGTTTGCCATTTTTAATCACATTCCTTTTTTATGTTTTATCGAAAGCCGTCGATATAAACGGCATATCCTCATCATTTATCGTTTTTGTTCCTTCGTGCCCAGTGAACTATCGCAGCTGCTACGCGGAAGATAACTGCCCAGATAAATCCGCCCACCAGTACCATACATACCAGCGCAAATCCTATCCCGCGCAAAAATCCCCCCGGAAACAGCTTGTCGGCAAGATCTATATCCTCAATTATCATCTGTATTATCAGTGCGGTCAAAGTAGCTGCTGCATATCCGCACAGGAACATTACCGAAGAACGCTTCAGGGCTGTGCCTTTTGGAGTATTCTTTTCCTTGCCAAGCATTATTATGGGAAGTATAAAAAGTGCTATGCCTTCAAGCACGACCAGCCCAATGACCCCGTATTCCTCAAGGAGTATATCAATAAGGTCAAATATCAGAAATATTGACAGTGGTATGAAATAGCCCATAAGGAAAAATCTTAAAAGATGCCTTTTCTTCATATACTTAGTCAGTCTATGCGGTTCTCCATGTCGGTATACTCGCGCATAGGTGATATAGCTTTATATGCGGGACGTATTATCTTGTTGGAGTTGATGAGCTCTTCTATTCTGTGTGCAGACCAGCCCGATATTCTTGCCGTTGCAAAAAGAGGTGTGAACAACTCGTCGGGTATGCCTAACATTCTGTATACAAAGCCGCTGTAGAAGTCCACATTTGCACAGACTCCCTTATATATGCGGCGTTCCTCTGCTATTACCTCGGGCGCAAGACGCTCTACCAGTGAATACAGTGCAAACTCTTCGTGTCTGCCCTTTTCCGAGCTGAGCTTTTCTACAAAGCCCTTGAACACCTTTGCTCTCGGGTCTGACTGTGAGTAGACAGCGTGTCCCATACCGTAGATAAGTCCTGCATGGTCAAAGGCTTCCTTATGGAGAAGCTTGCGGAGATAGACCTTTATCTCCTCCTCGTCTGTCCAGTCCTTGACATTCTGCTTCATATCATCCAACATCATAGCTACCTTAATATTCGCGCCGCCGTGCTTAGGTCCTTTCAGCGAACCAAGTGCAGCAGCTATTGCGGAATAGGTATCAGTACCCGATGATGATACAACATGAACGGTAAATGTGGAGTTGTTTCCGCCGCCATGCTCTGCGTGGAGCACAAGCGCAAGGTCGAGTATACGGGCTTCAAGTTCGGTATACTTTCTGTCTTCACGGAGCATATACAACAGATTCTCAGCTATGGAAAGCTCGGGCTGAGGGCTGTGTATGAACAGGCTTCCGCCAAGCCTTGCGTATTTATATGCGTGATAAGCGTAAACTGATATGACAGGGAAAAGAGTTATAAGCTCTATGCTCTGTCTCAGTACGTTTGGTATAGATATATCGTTAGCCCTGTTATCGTAGGAATACAGTGCGAGAACGCTCTTTGCAAGAGTATTCATCATGTTGTCCGTAGGAGCTTTCATTATGACATCTCTCATAAAATTAGACGGCAGCTCACGGAATTCCGCAAGTATCTTCTTAAACTCTGCAAGCTCTGTCTCTGAGGGCATTTTTCCGAAAAGGAGAAGATACACGGTCTCTTCAAAGCCAAAACGCTTTTCTTTTATAAATCCTTCTACTATATCTTCTACATCTATTCCTCTGTAGTATAATTTTCCGTCGCCGTGATTTGGCATACCGTCGCCCATATCAAGGACTTTTATCGTACTTATATTTGTAAGTCCTGCTACTACACCATTGCCGTTTATGTCACGGAGACCGCGTTTTACATCATACTGAGTGTATAACTCGGGGTCTATCCTGTAGCCGTCAAGTGACATATCTGCAAGGCGGACTATTTCCGGAGTAAGTTCTGAAAATTTGTATCTCATGTATCGTCATCCCTTTCTTTTTGCGATTATTAGTAACAAATATAGATATTATAATTATATTGGATTTTAAGAATTTTGTCAAGGCTCTACAAAATGTTATTTGTGTTTACAAACTAAAATATTTATTTTGTCATCATTTTTCACCCTTTTCTCTTGAAAAACGACACATATTATGGTAAAATATATTTATCGGTCACTGACCGTTTCGGATAAAGGAGATGATCATTTGGAAGCTGTAGAATACAAATGTCCCAATTGTAACGCGGACCTGAAATTTAACCCTCAGACTCAGAAGCTCGACTGTGAATACTGTCTCAGTTCTTTCACTGTCGATGAGATAAAACAGATCTGTGCAAATACAGAAAACAGTATCCCTCCAGAGGCTGTTCAGCTGAAAGAGGATTTTGAAAATAACACTCATCTTTACCGCTGCAAGAGCTGCGGTGCGGAGATAATGGCTGACAGCGAGCAGACTGCTCTCTTCTGCTATTACTGCCATAATCCTGTTATCCTTTCGGGTAAAATGGGCGGCGAATTCAAGCCCGATAAGGTCATCGGCTTCAAGCTCACAAAGGAAAATGCCATAGCAAGCTTCAAAAAATGGGTAGGCAAACGCTGGTTCGTACCCTCAGACTTCAAATCAGTGCAGCAGATAGAAAAGCTCACAGGTCTTTATGTACCGTTCTGGCTGGCTGACTGCCATGTAAATGCGGACTATCGCGCTATCGGCAAGCAGGTGCGCAGCTGGACCTCGGGAAGCTACAGATATACGGAGACTAAGGAATACCGCATAGTTCGTCAGGGAAAACTGGTCACAAAGGGCATACCTGCCGACGGTGAGACTAAGATAGAGGATCTCCTCATGGAGGCTATCGAGCCTTTTGATTACCGCGAGCTCAAGGACTTTTCAATGTCCTACCTCAGCGGTTTCTATGCAGATAAATACGATGTGGATAAGGCTGCGGTGTTCCCGCGTATACGTGTGCGCTCAACGCAGGCCTGCACTTCACTCATAAACAGCACCATAAGCGGCTATGCTTCCGTTATCCCGTCTGTTCAGCAGTACAACATAACAAATACAGACTGGCATTATACCATGCTGCCCGTATGGTTCTTATCCTACAAATACAATGGCAAGATCTACGAATTTGCAATAAACGGTCAGACTGGAAAACTTGCAGGTACTCCGCCTCTTTCAAAAGGAAAACTTGCCCTCTTCTGCGCAGGTCTCGGACTTGCGGTGGCAGGTATACTTACTGCTATAGGAGGTGCTATCCTATGATGAAAAGACTTTTTTCTCTTATAGCTGCCTGCGTGATCTGTATGTGTCTGCTGCCTTTTACGATGCTCGATGCTCACGCTTCAAACAACGATTATCAGGGCTGGGACGGCAACTGGAGAGCTTCAAAGCTCGTAGACAATGAATACGGCGGTTCGGGACTGTTTTCAAATGAGAACAAAAAAGCTCTCGAAGAAAAGATACAAACATACGCCAAAGACCTTGAAATGAATATCCTCATATACATAGGCGGCAATGCTTTTTACAGCGATGACGCGGTTCAGAGCTTCTGCAATGACACCTATGACATGACCTTCGGAAATGATACCGACGGCATACTCTATTATATCGACCTCTCAGGCAATTCCCCTGCAAGAGACTGTATCTCTACTGCTGGAAAGGCTCTCCTGCTTTACGAGAAAAACAAGAACGAGATCTTCGATCACCTCGACAATTACCTGCCTTCTTCAGGTCAGGCGATACACGAACAGGATATATACGATGCTGTAAATTCTTTCCTGTCTCAGCTGAGCTACTACTCGGAATACAGACCTTCTTCCTTTTCTTATTATCACGACAAGAATACAGGCAGATATATCTACTACAAAGACGGCGAGCTCATGATAACTGACAAAAAGCCATTCCTGCTCTGGATGTACATATTGCTTGTATGTCTGGCTATAGGCGGTCTTGTTGGTATAATCACCTACTTTGTTGCAAAGAGCAATTACAAATTCAAGTCCAAGACAAATCCGAGCGTATATCTGGCTAACAACGATGTCAATTTCACGGAAAGGTCGGATACGCTTATCCGCTCATACGTGACAAAACATAAGATCGAGACCAGCAGCGGCGGCGGCGGTTCACGCGGCGGCGGCGGTTCACGCGGCGGCGGTGGCGGCGGATTCCACGGCGGAAGCCACGGCGGCGGTGTTCATCACAGATAAAGTGCTGCATGAATATGCACAAAAACCCGAAAGTACAATTGCTTTCGGGTTCTTTTACTAAGCAATGCGTAACGCCGAGGGTGACTCGCTGCATTTCCATGTTTCGCTGTGAGCAAGGTGCGGACTGCCAAAGGCAGCCCCTACAATATATTCATATTATTTGCATCATAGGCTCGGACGACCAATGGTCGTCCCTGCATTTTTACGGCTATTCTCTCGGGCGAGCAGGACTCGCCCCTACAGGCTAACGGCTAATGGCTAATGGCTAAAAAAGGCTATCGGTTAAACCGATAGCCTTTTGAATTATGCGTTCATACCAAGTTCGATAGCCTTGAAGTTGTTAGGGATAAGTGCTGCCTTTTTAGGCGGAACTACCTTTTCAATAGCCTTCTGCATTGTCTCAAGTGAGCAGATATTTGTCTCCTTGAGGAGCTTGCCGAGAAGGATAATGTTTGAACCGCCCTTGAGCTCGTTATCATCAGCCATCTGCTGTGACGGGATACCGTGAAGCTCGATGTCTGTTCTGTCTGTATCAGGCTCGATCATTGTGCTGTCGAAGAATACCTTACCGCCTGGGCGTACACAGCTTACAAACTTGTCGAATGAAGGCTGGTTCATAGCGATGAGGAGATGTGGTGTGAGTACGAGTGGTGAACCGATAGGATCATCGGAGATAGTAACTGAACAGTTACAAGTACCGCCTCTCATCTCAGGACCGTATGAAGGGAGCCATGAAAGCTCCTTATTGTCCATAAGTCCGCAGTATGCAAGTATCTTTCCTGCGAAAAGGATACCCTGTCCGCCGAAGCCTGCAAGAAGGATCTCTGTAGTAGCCATTACTCGTTACCTCCTTCTGTCTTTGGGAATACTCCCTCTTCAACGTCCTTGTATACGCCGAGAGGATAGTATGGGATCATTTCGTCCTGAAGTCTCTTGATAGCGTCAAGAGGAGCAAGTCCCCAGTTTGTAGGACAAGTTGAAAGTACCTCTACGATAGAGAAGCCCTTTCCTGCCTTCTGGTTCTCGAATGCCTTGCGGATAGCCTTCTTTGCAGCCTTGATGTGTGGTACGCTGTCAACTGCAACACGCTCAGCATATGCTGTACCTGTAAGTGTTGAGAGCATCTCACATACCTTTACAGGATAGCCTGCAAGCTCAGGGCTTCTTCCGAAAGGTGTTGTCTGTGTTATCTGTCCAGGAAGTGTTGTAGGAGCCATCTGACCGCCTGTCATTCCGTAGATAGTGTTGTTGATGAAGATAACGACGATGTTCTCGCCTCTTGTTGCAACGTGAACTGTCTCAGCAGTACCGATAGCAGCAAGGTCGCCGTCGCCCTGATATGTAAATACGAACTTATCAGGATTTGTACGCTTTACGCCTGTAGCTACAGCAGGAGCACGTCCGTGTGCAGCCTCGATCATATCACAGTTAAAATAATCATATGCCATTACAGAGCAGCCAACAGGACATACTCCGATAGTATCGCCCTCGATGCCCATTTCGTCGATGACTTCACAGAGTATTCTGTGAACTATACCATGTGTACAGCCAGGGCAGTAATGTGTAGGAATGTCGATAAGTGACTTTGGTCTTTCAAATACTACAGCCATCAGAGAGCACCTCCCATTCTCTTGATCTCGCCCAGCACCTCAGCAGGTGAAGGGATTACGCCGCCTGTTCTTCCGAAGAACTCTACAGGCTTTGAGCAGTTGATAGCAAGCTTGATATCCTCTATCATCTGTCCCATTGACATTTCTACGCTGAGAAGCTTCTTAGCGTTCTTAGCAGCCTCGTTTATCTCCTTTACAGGGAATGGCCACAGTGTCTTAGGACGGAAGAGACCAGCCTTGATGCCCTGTGCTCTTGCATCGTTTACAGCAGACTTTGCAACTCTTGCTGTTGCACCGAATGCGCATACGAGTATATCACAGTCCTCTGTGAGGTAAAGCTCTGCTTCTGTCTCTGTCTCCTTGATTATCTCGTATCTCTTGTAACGGTCAAGGATAGAATTTTCAAGCTCGTCAGGCTTAAGATAGAGTGAGTTGATGATGTGATGCTCTCTCTTCATCTTATGTCCGTTTGCAGCCCAGCTGCTCTTGTCGTAAGCTTCGGGGTTGATCTCTGGGAATGTAACAGGCTCCATCATCTGTCCGAGAAGTCCGTCTGCAAGGATCATTGCAGGCATACGGTACTTGTCAGCACGGTCGAAAGCCTTTACAACGTAGTCTACCATTTCCTGTACTGATGCAGGAGCATATACGAGAAGCTGGAAGTCGCCGTGACCGAGAGCCTTTGTAGCCTGCCAGTAGTCAGCCTGTGATGGCTGGATACCGCCGAGACCAGGGCCGCCTCTCTCTACGTTGATGATTACAGCAGGAAGATCTGAACCTGCGATATATGATACACCTTCACTCTTGAGCGAAATTCCGGGTGAAGATGATGATGTCATTGCACGAACACCTGTTGATGCTGCGCCGAGAACCATGTTGATAGCAGCGATCTCGGACTCTGCCTGTAAGAATACGCCGCCTGCCTTATGCATACGCTTTGCCATATAAGCGGCAAGCTCTGTCTGAGGAGTGATCGGGTAGCCGAAGAAGCATTTACAGCCTGCTCTGATAGCAGCCTCTGCCAGTGCCTCGTTACCCTTCATAAGATTTCTTTCCAAAGCTAAACAGCTCCTTTCAACGAATATAGATTATTTTTGAATAACGATAGCACAGTCAGGACACATTGTTGCGCACATTGCACAGCTTATGCAAGCTGACTGGTCGGTACACTCTGCATAGAAATAGCCCTTCTTGTTACGGTGCTCCTTCTGAAGAACAACGATCTTCTTAGGACAGGCAGCTGTACACAGTCCGCAGCCTTTGCAGCGTTCAGTTATTACTGTCATTTTTTCCATACACCTTTCGCTCCTTTCAATCAATTCATAATTCACAATTCATAATTCATAATTTATGCGTCTTGTGAACTGATCGGCATTTCCGAACATATTCCAACAATTATGCATTATGCATTATGAATTATGCGTTTTAAAGATCAGCCCCAGACGGGCTTTACATATATCTTAGCCGAAAAAACATCGGGCTTGTCTGAAAGCTTGGCGATGTCCTCGGGATATACCGTATACTTCACGGGAAGTCCTGTGAGCCTTGAAGTCTCTTCAGCAAAGCTTCGTGACTGTTCTATTATCTCAAGACTTGTCTCGCATCCGAGATTGGTATTGTTGATGATAGCGGTATGCTTCATACGTGCAGCCGCCTCTATCTCATACATCAGCTTTGTTACCTCTTCCGCTGTATTGGTAAGGTATCTGCGCTGATTTATGACGTAATACATCTCGATACTGTCCTTGAACTGCTCAAGATCATCGGCATAGCGTCCAAGTGCAACAGCACCTGCGTCGTCGCCGCCTACGTCTATTATAAGGCAGTCCTCGTCCATAGCAAGCTCAACTACATCAAACTGTATCGACGGGATATCGAGATTGCTCCTTGCAAAATCGGGAGCGATGAGCCTTATGCCCTTTTCCTCGAAAAGATCGCGGAAATCCGCTGTTCGGAAATAAGGATTTACTATGTCAAGATCGACTATGGCAGCAGTTTTGCCCTCAGCTGCGGCTTTAACCGCAAGATTTACCGAGAAATTGGTCTTTCCGCTTCCGTAGTGACCTGTGATTATCTTAATATTCTTCATAAATATCCTCTTGGCTTGTTTGTGAAAAATCCTACAACCTATATTATACCACTTTAAATAATCAATTGCAAGTGGAATTTTTAACATTCAGCGATATGATTTTTGTGAAACAGGCAAAAAGCCCCGACTGTAAAGTCGGGGCTTGGACTTGCCGGAATAGAAGTAAACTGATTTACAAATACAAACTGTCAAACAATAATACCAAAATAAGGATAATCAAATGTCTGACCACCGTAATAGCTCGTTACCGAACCGCCTCTTACTGAAATGCTCACACCATTCATCGCAGTCAGCCCCTCCTCCTTTAACTACCATGAATACTTGAAAAAGTCCAGCTTTCGGCTGGACTTTTTTGACAAGCTGCGGGGCGGATATTATCCGCCCCATTATTTTTATCATACTGCTTCAAATCTTTTTGCAAAATCATTCTCGTCAGCGATCGCACTTCCGCTTGCAGAGATTTTTATGATAAAGTTTTCGTCTATCCTTCTTACATATATATTTTGGAAGTAGCCGTCGTCCTCAATCCTTATCATATAATAGTCCTTGCCGCCGAGTGTTACCAAGTCAGGGCCGCTTACATATGAATAAACAGTATCGGTAAGACCGTTTTCAATATAGTCGTTCAGATAACTTTTCTCAGATATATTTGGTGTATCAGGATATCTGAGTTTTGTATTGATAAAACTTACATCCATTCCGCCTTCTGCATTGGCGTATGTTACGACAGCATCATCAATGCTTGTGAAATAAACATTTCTTTCTTCCTCAGTCATAAATCTTGTAGGCATAACATAATGGGTGTAGAGGTCATCTTCATTAAGGAAAGATGTTCCTGTTGGAGCTGTGAACTTAAAGCCCGCAAACTCAGATGTATAAACATTTCCGTTTGAAACGCCCCTCTTGAAAGCAGTTCCTTCTGCTGCTGCGGCTTCATCAAGTCTGCCGCTGTCTGTTTTTTGTGCAGCAGTTGTTGTAGTCTGCGGCTTGGCTGTAGTCTTTTCAGTGGTCTGTGTCTGCATTGCAGCAGCATTTGAAGATGTAGTTACTGGCTTTGCTGTGGTTTTTACTGTTGTCTTTGCAGGCTGTGTCTTCCTGGCAGCTGTAGTCACTGCAACCTTTACCGTTGTTGTTTCTGTGCTCATCTTGTCTGTTGTGACAGCTGTTACCGCCGGAGTGATTCCTCCTCCGTTGGAAAGGCTGCCGTTTTTGTTCAAAAGTAAAACGCTGCCGATGACAGCTCCTGTAACGAGAACCAGTGAAGCTGCTGTTATGAGAGGTGTGAGCCACACAGGTCTCTTTACGCGTTCAACTCCGCTGACTGAATCCGTATCGTGATCTATATTGTTATCTTTCTTTGTCCTTTCTATTTCTTCCTTTTTCATTTTGTAGTTCCTTTCGCTCACTGCGAGCAGCTTTTCAAACTGCTCATCGTCGATCTTCGGGCTCATATCCGTAAAATCTTCCATAAGCTCGTCCTCTGCATTTTCAAATGTATCAAACAGATCTATTTTTTTCACAGCTGCTCCTCCTTTACTTTGTGATACCGACTTCGGCAAGCTTGACGCGAAGCTTTTCCATTGCTCTCGTACATCGCGAGCGGACGGACGATGCCGTCATTGATACTGTTTTTGCTATCTCCGATGATTTGCGGTTATAGTAGAATTTCTGTATCAGTATAGTGGTGTCAGGTTCGCCGAGTTCCTTTATCTTCTGAAGAAGGATCCTGCGGAGTTCCGAACTGTCAACGCGCTCGTCAACGCTGAAATCAGAAACAAGCTCTGCCATATCCTCTTCATCTGTATATACTTTATGGCTGTTTGCAGCGGAAAGTCTTCTGAAACGGTCTATGGCGTTGTGTTTAGCCACAGTTCCGATGTATCCCTTGATATCGTTTACGTATTTTTCGTTATACTCGAACTTTATGAATATATCCGTGAACACATCACAGAAGCACTCCTCTATATCTTCCTTAGTGCCGCAGCTCCTGAGCTTATTGAATACTATGGCATAAACATATCTGCCGTACTCTTTCATCAGCTGTCTGTGACATTCAGCAGGGGAAGTATCGAGAAGCTCTTTCAGCTCGTTCCCTGTCATGTTCATCCCTCCTTAACTATATATTAAAGATCGACCTTTCATAAACAACATTCGCAGTGAAAAATGAAAATGCTGCAAAATCTCAAAAAATTTTCTTCTTTTATATTACCATACTTTTTACAATGCCGCAACGAAAAAATCCCCCGACTTAAAGTCGGGGGAATATACGCTTATTACTCAGCGTCTGTATTCTTTTCAATGTAGTTTACGATGTCTCCTACAGTCTTGATCTCTTCTACAGCCTCATCAGGGATAGAGATGTCAAATTCGTCCTCGATAGTTGTGATAAGATCAACAACGTCGAGTGAATCTGCGCCGAGATCGTCCTGGATATTTGAATCAAGGCTAACCTCATCTGCCTCTACGCTGAGCTGTTCTGCAATAATATCTTTGAGTTTTTCAAAAATCATTACAAGGTCCTCCATTTTTTCTTTATTTTTCATCAAAATCGGTTCATTCAATGAACGCTCCGATTTTTCTAAATTTAGTATAGCGTTCTTTAAGCAAAACGTCAATATCTTTTTTACATTTTTCAGGGATTTTCTGTGACAAATATTCGTGTATATTTTCTGAAATTTTGTCTAAATCGTTATGTGCGCCTCCGAGAGGCTCTTCGATTATGGCTTCGGCAACCCCTAAACGCACCATATCCTCTGCGGTTATCTTCATTATCTCGCTTGCTTCCTGCTCGCGTGAAGCGTCCTTCCAGAGTATACTTGCAAAGCCGCGGGGCGATAATACGGAGTATTCTGCGTTCTCGAGCATTGCAAGCTCATCGCATACGCCGAGAGCAAGTGCGCCGCCGCTTCCGCCTTCGCCGAGTACTATTGATATTATAGGTGTGCGGAGAGTCATAAACTCTGCGATATTCTTTGCGATAGCTTCACCCTGTCCGCGCTCCTCGGCTGCAACTCCGCAGAATGCACCAGGAGTATCTATGAAGCATATAACAGGTCTGTGGAATTTTTCTGCCTGACGAGCTATCCTGAGTGCCTTTCTGTAGCCCTCGGGGTGCGGCATTGCAAAGTTGCAGGCTTTATTCTCGTTGATATCCCTGCCCTTTACCTCTGCGATTATGGTAACAGGCTCACCGTCAAGTCTTGCAAGTCCGCCGATGATAGCTCTGTCATCGCCGAAAAGACGGTCGCCGTGCATTTCGTACCAGTCTGTGAATACCTGTGGTATATAGTCCTTTATCGTAGGTCTGCCCTTGGTATGAATGAGCTGAAGGCGTTCCCACGCTGTTCTCTTTTCTTCCATGCTCACGCCTCCTTAGGGTAAAATCCGTGGAGCTTCAGAAGATGTGAGAGTACGCTCCTCATCTTTCTGCGCTCAACTATCATATCCACAAAGCCCTTGTCGAACATGAATTCGGCAAGCTGGAAGTCCTCGGGAAGTCTCTGCTTGATAGTTCCCTCGATAACTCTTCTGCCTGCAAATCCGATAAGTACCTTCGGCTCTGCGATGATTATATCGCCAAGTGACGCAAAGCTGGCTGTAACGCCGCCTGTTGTAGGGTCTGTCATTACGGATATATAAAGTCCGCCTGCCTCGCTGTGGAGCTTTACAGCTCCTGATGTCTTAGCCATCTGCATGAGAGATACGATACCCTCCTGCATACGTGCTCCGCCCGAAGCCGTGAACATTACAACAGGGAGCTTATTCTCTGTTGCATACTCAAAGGCGCGTGTTATCTTTTCGCCTACGACGCTTCCCATAGAACCCATCATAAAGCGTGAGTCCATTACGCCGATAACTACAGGTGAGCCCTTGATAGTTGCCGTACCTGTAATAACTGCCTCGCTGAGGCCTGTAGTCGAACGAAGCTCTGCCTGCTTTTCGGAATAATCAGGGAAATCCAGCGGATTTGCGCTTTTCATGCCGCCGTTGAGCTCCTTGAAGCTGCCCTTGTCGACTGTTATGGCGATACGCTCGGTAGATGACAGCCTTCCGTGATAATTACACTTAGGGCATACTCTGTGAAGCTCCTCGTACTTCGACAGAGGACTCGTATCCTGACAGCGCGGGCATTTGAACATAGGCGGTTTGTATTCTTCCTCACCGTCATTGAAGCGTTTCTTTACAACATTAAAAAAATCTTCAAACAATTATTTTCTCCCCATTCACTTTTAGTTCTTCTTTTCGTCCATATACCTTCCAAGGAAGCCGATATCATACTTTCCTGCCTTGAAATCAGCGTTCCTTATCATTTCAAGCTGAAAATCTATATTTGTATCCACGCCCTCCACGATGAACTCTGAAAGTGCCCACCTCATCTTGTTGATAGCGTCCTCGCGGTCAGAGCCGTGAGCGATGAGCTTGCTTATCATGGAATCGTAGAAAGGTGTTATGGTATAGCCCTGATATACGGCTCCGTCTATTCTTATTCCGGGACCGCCGGGCATATAAAGCGCCGTGATAGTTCCCGGTGACGGTCTGAAGCCGTGAGAAGGGTCTTCTGCGTTTATTCTGCACTCGATAGCGTGACCGCGCATCACTATATCCTCCTGCTTTACTTCAAGAGGCTTGCCGTCTGCTATCTCTATCTGTGCCTTTACTATATCAAAGCCTGTAACTTCCTCTGTTATCGGGTGTTCCACCTGTATACGGGTATTCATCTCCATGAAGTAGAAGTCATGGTTCTCGTCAACGAGAAACTCGATAGTACCTGCATTGTAGTAGCCGCACTCCTTAGCCGCAGTAACTGCTGCTGCGCCCATTTTTGCACGGAGCTCCGCGTCAACTATAGGGCTGGGGCACTCCTCTATCATCTTCTGGTTGCGTCGCTGCATAGAGCAGTCGCGCTCGCAGAGGTGGATATAATTGCCGTGCTTGTCGGCGATTATCTGTATCTCAACGTGATGTGGATTTATAAGGAATTTCTCGATATAAACCGCGTCATCACCGAAGAAGTTCTTAGCCTCCTGCTGTGCGGCTGTCATCTGAGCTTCAAGCTCATCTGCGCTGTCAACACGGCGTATACCGCGTCCGCCGCCGCCTGCCGAAGCCTTTACAAGTACGGGATAGTCTGCCTTATCGGCTATCTCACGGGCTTCCTCAAGAGACTTTACAGCTCCCTTTGAACCGGGGATAACAGGTACACCTGCTGCTGCCATAGTCTCCTTTGCAGCTGCCTTGTCGCCAAGCATTTCTATAGACTTATATGACGGACCGATGAAAACTATTCCGTTTGCTTCACAGAGCTTTGCAAACTCTGCATTCTCCGAAAGAAATCCGAAGCCCGGGTGGATAGCATCTGCACCCGTATTCAATGCCGCCTGTACGATAGCGTTCATATTAAGGTAGCTGTCCTTTGTTGCGGCAGGTCCTATACATACTGCCTCGTCTGCTATCTGAGCATGGAGAGAATTGCGGTCAGCAGTGGAATAAACTGCTACACAGCGTATATTAAGCTCTCTGCAGGCTCTTATTATTCGTACAGCTATCTCGCCTCTGTTGGCGATAAGTACTTTTCTGAACATTTATCCTTATCTCCTGTGTCACTTATTTATTATCCGCAACAATAAATGTTATCTCGCATGATACAGCCTTTTCGCCGCCTACCGATGCAAGAGCCTTACCTGTTCCCACAGGTCCGCGCTGGCGTATCATCTCGACCTCAAGGTCAAGTACGTCCCCCGGAACTACCTGTCTGCGGAACTTTGCCTTGTCGATGCCTCCGAAAAGACCTACCTTGCCCTTGAATTCAGGCTTTGAGAGCATACATACAGCTCCTGCCTGAGCAAGCATCTCTATCATAAGTACGCCAGGGGTAACAGGATATCCAGGGAAGTGCCCCTTGAACCAGAAATCCTCTTCCTTGATGTACTTTCTTGCGTGTACCTTCACGCCTACTTCCAGTTCAACTATCTCATCTATGAGAAGGAACGGATCGCGGTGAGGGATTATTTCCATTATCTGTTCTTTATTCATAAGTATATCAGCCATTTTGTTTACTCCTTATTTATATCGTTATCCGCAAGCATCCCCATATCGTCCTCGGGTCTTATCCTGTACTTTGCGAATGGATCTTCAGGGACTTGTTCCGCGCTTTCAGACTGTAGTCCTGCTCCGTACACAACGCCTTCACCTACTCCGTAGACCTCGCCGTCCTTGACGAAGCTCTTGAACGAGCCTACAAGCTGTGTGAAATGGGGATATCCGATCTCGTCTCTGATACTGCTGTCTTCCTTCTCCATAAAATAGATAATAACGGCGTTGGCAGCTGCAAGAGCTATAAAAGAAACCGTCACGGGGATAAGTATGCAGCTTATGGCAAGACCTGCCTTCCAGCTGTACATCTTGCGTATACCTATAAAGTACACCAGCAGGAATATATATATTACAGCAAGCATCACACATGGAAAGAACATTCCGCTCGCCATGTATATCAGCGAGCCCTTCCATGCCGCAGCAGACATCACTCCTATGGGAAGAAGTATGACGTTCATCAGCCACAGCCCCCAGAAATCACGCAGAAATCTCCAGCGTTTCTTCTGCATATCCAGCATACGCTGATTGTATTCCTTGAATTCGGTATACATCTCAGCGGAGGTGATGTTGATATGAGACTCGTCTATATTGTCCTGTGTTATATATTTCAGTTCCATAATATCAAAGGAAAGTACCGTCGTGTGGGTGGTCTCTGTTAGCCTTTTCGCGTATGCTGTCGTAAGTGAGATTGGTTATGCTGTCAGCATCGCTGTTTACAGTAGTAATAAGCAGCCTCGGGAACGAGGGATAGCCAAGCTCCTTTGAAAGCTTGTTCTCATTGTTGTTATAGTACCATGCCATTCCGAAATTCGCCACGGGGAATATCAGGAACACAAACGATACCAAAGATGCAGGAAGTGACACAAGACACAAGACATACCGTTCACGACAGTTCTGTATAAATACAAAATACGTAACAAGTATCACATATCCTAAAAATCCCAGTGCAGCCAAAGCTATGCGCCAGCCCGGAACAACATCATTTCCAAACATCGTAATGAGCCCGAACATCATGTGGATAAGCAGTACATACTGGACAATTATCCATGTATTGAATAATGCATGGACACGCCGGCGCCTGACGTTGTTTTTCATCGCTTCGATATTATAAAGACGCGCTTCGGCGAACATTTCGGGTGAAGTTATATTTCTTCCGCCCGAATCTATTACTTCCTGAGTGATGTACTTGTATTCCATTACTTTATGACCATTATAGGCTGGTCGAATTCTACTGCCTGACCGTCTGATACGAGTATCTGCTCTACAACGCCGTCATACTCCGACTGTATCTCGTTCATGAGCTTCATTGACTCGATTATCATGATAACGTCGCCCTTCTTTACCTCGTCGCCTGTTTTTACAAAAGGCGGCTTGTCAGGTGAAGGTGATGAGTAGAATGTTCCAACGATAGGCGATTTAACTATCTTTCCGCTTACCTCCTCAGCCATTGAAGCCTCGCTTGCAGCAAGTGTGCTGTCAACGGACGGTGCTGACTGTGCAGGTGCAGATGCTATCATAGGCACAGGCATTGCGGGAACGCTCTTCTTGCCCTTGATAGTGATAGTGTTCTCACCGCTTGATATAGTAAGCTCCGAGAGCTCTTTCTTATTGATTATGTCTGCCAGTTTTTCTATTGTTTCAAGGTCAAACTGACCGTAAATTTTCTCCATTTAATGTCCTCCTCAATCTTTTACCTTCTTGAAGCAGAGGGTAGCATTGTGTCCGCCAAATCCAAGTGAATTTGAAAGTACGGCATTTACCTCCTGCTTGATATTACCGTTTCCGCAGTAATCAAGGTCGCATTCCTCGTCAGGCACCTTATAGCCGACTGTTGCGTGGATAAAGCCTTCCTCGATGCTCTTTGCGCAGACTACAGCCTCAACCGCACCTGCTGCTCCGAGAAGATGTCCTATCATTGACTTTGTGGAGCTTATCTTCACGTTCTTTGCCTCGTCGCCGAAAGCAAGCTTTATAGCGGCTGTCTCATACTTGTCGTTAAGACCTGTTGATGTGCCGTGTGCGTTTATGTAATCTATATCAGCAGGAGTAAGTCCTGCTTCCTCCATTGCAAGGCTCATGCCCTTGCCTGCGGCTTCACCGCTGGGCATAGGTGATGTCATGTGGTAGCCGTCGCAGGTAGCTCCGTAGCCTGCCACCTCTGCGTATATCTTAGCTCCTCTTGCCTTTGCGTGTTCGTATTCTTCAAGCACCAGTACTGCGCTTCCCTCGCCGAGAACGAAGCCGCTGCGCTCCTTGTCGAAAGGTATGGAAGCTCTTGTGAGGTCCTCACTCTTTGTGAGAGCCTTCATATTGGCAAAGCCGCCGAATGTGAACTCTACTCTTGTGGACTCTGTACCGCCTGCAAGACAAGCGTCAAGGTAGCCGTCCTTTATCTTTCTGAATGCTTCACCGATAGAATGTGTACCTGATGCGCAGGCTGTAGTTACATCGAAATTAGCTCCTCTGAAGCCTGTTTTCATTGAGATAGTGCCTGCTGCCATATTGCTTATCATCATCGGGATATAGAATGCTGACATTCTTCCCGGACCTTTTTCGAGATACTTGTTATGCTCTGTAAGTGTAAGGTCTACACCGCCGATGCCAGAACCAACAAGTACGCCCACTCTGTAGGGGTCCATGTCCTTGAAGTCTGTTCCTGCATCTGTAAGAGCCTCGTGTGCAGCAACTACTGCATACTTTGTAAAGAGGTCCATACGCTTTGCTTCTTTCTTGTCGAAGCAGCCTGCCACATCGTAGTACTGCTCTTCATCGAAATCGCGTACCATACCTGCTATCTTAACGCCTATGCGCTCTGTTTCAAACATATCTATAAAGGAGATGCCAAGCTTGTTTGCCTTTATGCCCTCCCAGAATTTATTAACTCCTGTTCCAAGTGGAGTAACTGCTCCCATTCCTGTGATAACTACTCTTCTGCTCATACTTATTCCTTTCTTAAACCTCTGTATAACTTAGTGTGATCAGAGCCTGCGCTCCATACTGCGAATATTATAGGTCTTACATAGCAAGTCCGCCAGATATCTCTATGACCTGACCTGTAACGTAAGAAGCGTTTTCAGATACAAGGAAGGATACAACGGAAGCTATCTCCTCGGGCTCGCCGTAACGTCTGAGAGCAATGGCTTCGATCATCTTAGCCTTTAACTCCTCGGAAAGCACATCTGTCATAGGAGTATGTATAAATCCAGGAGCTACTGCGTTACAGGTGATATTGCGCGAACCGAACTCCTTGGCTGTTGTCTTTGTCATACCTATGATAGCTGCCTTTGATGCAGAGTAATTCATCTGTCCCGGATTTCCGTAGAGTCCTGCAACAGAAGCCACATTTACTATCTTTCCGTGTCTCTGCTTCATCATAACTGCTGTTACGTTCTTTGTCATATTGAAAACGCTCTTCTGGTTTACTGCGATGACTGCATCGTATTCGTCCTCGCTCATTCTTGCAAGGAGCTTATCCTTTGTTATGCCTGCGTTATTTACAAGTGCGTCTATAGTGCCGAAATCAGCCTTTATCTGCTTTACCATAGCCTCGCACTGGTCGAACTTTGATACGTCAGCCGCATAGCACTCAGCCTTTACGCCGAATGAACGGCACTCCTCAGCAACTGCAAGTGCCTTTTCCTTGTCACTGTCGCTTGGATAATGATTTATAACTACATCAAAGCCATCCTTTGCAAGTCTTTTTGCGATACAGGCACCTATGCCCTGTGATGCGCCTGTGATTACTGCTGTTGCCATTATTGTATACCTCCGTTTATGGTGTTTATTTAAGATAACTGTATTTTATCACTTTTTCCGTGGTTTGTTAACGGGAAAAATGTCACTTTTTATAGTTACAAATGTAATTATTTATGCCTGAGCATCTTTTTCAAATACGAGATCATAGTGTTTCAGTTTGCCGTAACCGTCCATTTCAACAGGGATATTATCAACATATTTCCATCCGTCTGCTGCCATTTCATTTATTACATCACGATGGGAACGTTCGCCTTTTCCGTCATCAGCAACATAACTTCCAAAGGCTTTCTTACGCATACTTACAAAGACATATTTTTTCATTATGAGACCTCTGTATTTGTTTTTATCTGCCGAGAAGCTTCTCTGCGCCGTCATTTATTTCCTTGACTATCTCAGCACATGGCTTTATCTCGTTTACCATACCCGAGATAGCTCCGCAAAGGAACGAACCGCTGTCCACATCGCCGTCTACTACAGCTCTGCGGAGTGCGCCCAGTGTAAGCTTTTCAAACTCATCGGGAGTAAGTGTACCGTCCTTTTCGCCCATAGCCAGCTTCTTTGCAAACTTTGTCTTGATATTTCTGCAAGGGTGACCTGTATATCTTCCTGTTACGATATTATCGGTGTCTTTTGCCTTTATTACGAGATCCTTGAATGTAGGGTGTATCTGACATTCCTCAGAAGCAAGGAAGCGTGTACCTATCTGAACGCCTACTGCGCCCAGCATGAAAGCTGCTGCCATTCCTCTGCCGTCTGCGATACCGCCTGCTGCGATAACAGGTATCTCAACTGCGTCTACTACTTGAGGTACGAGACACATCGTTGTATTCTCACCTATATGACCGCCCGACTCTGTTCCCTCTGCGATAACAGCGTCAGCTCCTGCCTTTTCCATTCTCTTTGCAAGAGCTACTGACGGTACGACAGGCATTACCTTTATATCTGCTTCTTTCCATGCAGCCATGTATTTGCCGGGATTGCCTGCACCTGTTGTTATTACCTTTACGCCCTCGTCGATACAGAGCTGTGCAAGATCGTCGGCATTAGGGCTCATAAGCATGATATTTACGCCGAAAGGCTTGTTTGTCTTTTCCTTGCAGAGACGTATCTGCTCACGAAGATAGTCGATAGGTGCGCTGCCGCCTGCGATAAGTCCGATACCGCCTGCATTTGATACTGCGGAAGCGAGTGTATGCTCGGCTACCCAAGCCATACCGCCCTGTATTATCGGGTATTCACAGCCAAGAAGTTCAGTAATGCGTGTTTTCATATTCATACTCCTTTGATTAGTCTATCATTGTAGGGGCTGGCGTCCTCGACAGCCCGTCAGTTTTGATCATATTCGCGGGACGTCGGGACGCCGTCCCCTACACATTGGTAAAATCAATATTCAAGTATTATTCCGCCGTAGGTAAGACCTGCTCCGAAGCCTATGAGAGCAAGCTTCTGTCCGCGCTTGATAAGTCCCTTTTCTATACCCTCGGAAAGTGCCAGCGGTATTGACGCACTGGAGGTATTTCCGTAGTGGTCAAGGGTGATTATGAATTTATCCATGGATACGTCCAGCTTTTTTGCAGCCGTTTCGATTATCCTTATATTAGCCTGATGAGGTACAAACCAGTCTATATCGTCCTTTGTTATGCCGATCTTTTCTGCTGCGCACTCAAATGCCTTAGGAAGAGCCTGTGTCGCGAATTTGTATACCTCTTTACCGTTCTGCTGGAGCTTGTGCATAGGACCGTCAGGGATAGGATCTTCAAAATCGCTCTCTGTTGCAACTTCGGGAGCAGGTCTGAGTGCTCTTGCAAAGAGGTGCTTTGCACCGCCGCCGTCCGAGAAAAGTGCAGATGAGAACAGCTTATCGCTTCTTTCCAGCACAGCTGCTGCCGCACCGTCACCGAAAAGTATACAGGTAGTACGGTCTGTGAAATCAAGGAAACGTGAAAGAGCTTCGTTTGCAACTACAAGCACGTATTTAAGGGAGCTGTCTGTTTCAAGGAAACGCCTTGCAGTATCCACGCCGTAAACAAATCCCGTACAGGCTGCACCGAGATCAAAGGCTGCTGCATTAACAGCTCCTATCTCGTGCTGTATCACGCTTGCCATGCTCGGAGTAAGAAAATCGGAAGTAATAGTGCAGGATATCACCAGACCTATCTGTGAAGGATCAATGCCTGCTGCTTCTATGGCTTTGAGAGAAGCCTGCTTTCCCATATACCATGTGGGCTCCCAGCCTGCCATAGGACGCTCTGTTATGCCCGTTCTCGTTCTTATCCACTCATCGTTGGTCTCGATAAAACGGGTGAGGTCGTCATTCTTTAATACCTGCTCGGGCACATATCTGCCCATTCCCAAAATGCTTATTCCCATTAAAAAGCTCCTTAGAATCAATAAAAATTATGTGAACATGGTTGTAAAAACCAAAATTTTGTGTTATAGTAGTAGTGTTAGTACTTGAACATAAGGGACTATCCCCTATATGGACATAATACCACACATAATATATTGTAAAGCATTTTGAGTTTTTTTGCAACGATATTTTGTCACTTTAGCACCCCGAAATCAAAATATCGTCATTTCTCACAAATTTACAATATACCATTCGGATATTTTCACCATTGATTTGTGTATACCACACAGAAAGGATGTTATCTATTATGACAATTTCACTATTTTCAGGACAGGGCTCGCAGTATGAAGGCATGGGTAAGGATATTGCGGAAGCCATGCCTGAACTGGCGGAAGTCTACGAAACAGGCTCGGCTGTACTGGGCGTTGATCTAAAGGATATCTGCTTCAATGCTCCTCTTGACGAGCTTTCAAGAACCATCAACTCTCAGCCTGCTATCATGGCTACTTCTATCGTATGCCTTAAAGCTGCACAGGCTAAGGGCTTCACATTTGACGGCGTTGCAGGTCACTCTCTCGGCGAATACGCTGCTATGTACGCTTCGGGAATGATAACTCTTGAGGACGCTTTCCGCCTTATAAAGGCAAGAGCTGCCGCTATGGAGGAGGCTACAACTTCAACTAAGGGTGCAATGGCTGCTATAATGAAGATAGCTCCCGAGGAAGTTGAAAGGGTATGCGGCGAGGCTAAGGAATATGTTACCGCTGTAAACTACAATTCTCCCGTTCAGACCGTTATCGCAGGTACTCCCGAGGGCATTGCCGAGGTAAGCGATGTATTTGCCGAAATGAAGGCAAGAGTTATACCTCTCAACGTTGCAGGTGCTTTCCATTCAAAGCTCATGCAGCCTGCTGCTGATAAATTCTATGAAACAGCAAAGACTATCACTTTCAACGCTCCGCAGGTGAAGTATTACTCAAACCTCACAGGCGGCGAGCTCAATGACTTCTCAGATATGGCTTCAATGCTTGCAAAGCATATAGTTTCCCCTGTACGCTTCACTTCCGAGCTTGCTGCTATGCAGGAAGCAGGTGCGGACAAGTTCGTTGAATTCGGTCCGGGAAGAACTCTCACAGGACTCGTTAAAAAGACTCTCAAAGATGTGACAGCTGTAAATGTTGAAAATCTTGAAACTCTCGAAGGAGCATTATCATGAATAAATTCGCGCTTATAGGTCACCCCCTGGGACACTCAATGTCCCCTCTTATCCACGAAAAACTGTTCGCTCTCAGCGGACTTGACGATACTTCATACGAGCTTATCGACATAGCTCCCGAGGATATGGCAAAGAGCCGCGGACTTCTCGAAAGTCTCCGCGGACTCAACGTTACTATCCCTCACAAGCAGGCTGTTATACCGCTCCTGAACGAGCTTGCAGAAAGTGCTCTGCGCTATAATTCAGTAAACTGCATAAGCAATAAGGACGGAAAGCTCACAGGCTACAATACCGACTGTGACGGATTCCTGCGCTCGGCAGAGAAGCTCCCTATCGGCGGAAACGTTGCTATACTTGGCTGCGGCGGTGTCGGCAGAATGATAGCTATTGAAGTCGCACGTCACGGCGGCAATATCACTCTCGCTGTTATCCCACAGGACTTCAAGAACGCTCAGCTCCTTATGGCTGAGATAATGTCAAAGTGCAGCGGTGCTTCAATAAAGATCGTGGAGATATCCGCTCTCGAAGGCAATTTCGACCTGCTCATAAATGCTACCCCTGTTGGTATGTATCCGAAGGTAGATGCCTGCGCTGTAAGCGACAAGGTAATCGAAAACAGCGGCAGCGTATTCGATGTTATCTACAATCCTATAGAAACACTTCTCATGAAGAAAGCCCGTGCCCTCGGCAAAACAGCTGTAGGCGGCGCGTCTATGCTGGTATATCAGGCTGTAAAGGCTCACGAGATATGGTACGGCGGCAAATTCGCAGCCGAGGACATCGCTAAGATAATCACCGATGTGGAGAATGCTGTTGAAAGCATGAACAAGTAATATGATAAGACCTGCTAAAGCCTGCGATGCTTCACGAATCGCTGAAATAATAATCACTAATTACCGCGTGAATTTCTATCCCTATTTCCTTAACGATGACTACTACTTCAACGAACTCAACGTAGTGGATATGGCTTCGGAATACGCTAAAGGTTCGGAAGCCCTGAGCAACTCATGGGTGTTCGATGACTGCGGCGTGGTCAAGGGCATTGTCCGCGTAAAGGGCGATGAGATAGAAAAGCTGTTTGTAGAACCTCAATTCCAGAATATGCGCATAGGTCGGACTCTTCTCGACTATGCAGTAAACGAACTAAAAGCAACATGGCTGTGGGTACTTGAATATAATATACGCGCAAAGACATTCTATAAACACCACGGCTTCGCGCTTACAGGTGAAAAAATAATAGAAGATGACTGGGTGCCGCTTGCAAAAATGGCTCTCAGCAAAAAGTAATATCATGAAAAAGACTGCTTTCCTCTTCCTTGCCGCAATAGTCCTTTCGGGCTGCGGACAGAAAAAAGCCGAAAAGCCTCTGCTTGAAGGCATTTCCTGCACGGGAGAGAACCATTTTTCCTGCACCTTTGACGGCGTAAAGCATGATTTTATCGTGGATATGCCAGATAATACGAAAAATGCTCCCCTTGTTGTACTGCTTCACGGCTACGGAGACTCGGCGGAGGGATTCCGAAACGGTATCCACTTTGAAGAAAAAGCAAATCCCCTCGGATATGCCGTTGTATACGTTACGGGAGCTTCTTCCGCAAGGGACAATACTTCTGCAAGCGGCTGGAATTCGCCTGCTGCACCAAATGACAACAAGGACACGGAGTTCCTTGTATCGCTGGCTGAATATCTGCAAAAGGAGTATTCCCTCGACAAAAACAGGACATACGCCGCAGGCTTCAGCAACGGTGCGTGTATGATGCATACCATTGCCGAAAAGGTTGACGGTACGTACTCGGCATTTGCCTGTGTTGCAGGATATATGCAGCCGAACATATGGGATAAGCGAAAAGGCTCAGATGTGAGCTTTTTCCAGCTTACAGGCGAAAATGACGACTTTGTGCCAAAGGAAAGCGACGGCACTGCCGAGAATAATCCTGCACCGTCCATAGAAAAGGTGATAGAGTACCGAGAAAGCTCCATAAATGCTGATACATCAGGCAGCTGTGAGGTGGGCAAGGGCTCTGTGCTGAACAAGTATGAAAACTCAGAAACTCACAGACAGGTCTGGGAGCTTACTGTAAAAGGCGGCGGTCATTCGTGGTATTCCGAGAAATACAATGGATTTGACGCCACTGAGCTGATACTTGATTTCTTTGAGACTCAAAAGTAAAAAGGAGTAAAATATGACTGTATTCTTATGCGGCTTTATGGGCTGCGGAAAATCAACTATAGGCAAGCTTGCAGCTAAAAAGCTTGGCTGCGGCTTCTGCGATACCGATGACATAATCGTAAGGACTCTCGAAATGACTATCCCCGAGATATTCGAGAAAAAGGGCGAGCCTTTCTTCCGTCAGACAGAAGCAGAGATAGTGAAGTCGCTCTGCGGCAAGACTACCGTTGCTGCCTGCGGCGGCGGTGCTATGCTCAATCCCGATACGGCAAAGGCTGCAAAGGACGCAGGTGCGGCTGTTATCTTCCTCGATGTTCCTTTCGAGACCTGTTATCAGCGTATCAAGGACGATACTAACCGTCCTATCGTTGTAAAGTCCACAAAGGAGGAGCTTGAGGCTCTCTACAACTCGCGCAGGGACATCTACTTCAAACATTCCACCATACGACTTGAATGTACGGGAAGTCCCGTTGAAAATGCGGACAAGATCGTTGAAGCCTTGAGAAAGTGAGCAAGTCATGCTTATCTATAACGCTGAGATACACACTCTTGACTCACGGGGAGTCATCGCAAACGGCTGGATAGAGACTGAAAACAGCAAGATAAAGGCCATCGGCGAGGGTGCTCCTGCGGAGATACCCGAGGGCAGCATAAACGCTCAGGGCGGTCTGCTCATGCCGGGATTTATCGACGCTCATACTCACCTCGGCATAATCGAGGACGGTCTCGACTTTGAGGGCGATGACTGCAACGAGTCCACAGATCCGTTTACGCCTCAGATGAGAGCTATCGACGGTATCAATCCATTTGACCGCTGCTTTGAGGAAGCCCGTATGCGCGGCATAACCGCTGCGGCTTCAAGCCCGGGAAGTGCCAACCCATGCGGCGGCGAGATAGCTGCCCTAAAGACTAACGGCAGGCGCGTAGACGATATGCTCATAAAAAAGTGCGGCATCAAATTCGCTCTGGGTGAAAATCCAAAGAATGTATATAACGGACGGGAAGAGACTCCCATAACACGTATGGCGATAACCGCCCTTATACGTGAGGGGCTTTACAAGGCTCGACGCTATGTTCACGATATGGACAGCTACTACTCAGACAGCGAGAACTACGATCCGCCTGAGTACGATATCAAGTGCGAGGCTCTCATGCCCCTGCTGGAACGCAAGATAAAGGCTTTCTTCCACTGCCACCGCGCAGATGATATCTGCACGGCTATGCGCATAGCTTCGGAATTTGCCCTTGACCCCGTTATCATACACGGCACTGAGGGACACAAGATAGCCGATATCATAGCCGAGGAAAAAATCCCTGTGATATGCGGTCCTCTCATGTGTGACCGCTGCAAGCCCGAAATGCGCGGACTTGAACTGAAAAATGCTGCTGTGCTCCACGAAAACGGAGTAAAGATAGCTATATGCACAGACCATACAGTAACTCCTGTACAGTACCTGCCACTTTCGGCTCAGACTGCAATAAAGGGCGGTCTCAGCTTCGATGAGGCTGTAAAGACTATCACCGTCTACCCTGCCGAGATACTTGGCATAGACGATGTCACAGGCTCGCTCAGAGAGGATAAGGACGCTGACTTGCAGCTCTACCGCAAGGGCGACAATCCACTTGACCTTATGTGCGAACCCGTTCTCGTAATGGTCAGCGGCGAGATATGCCGCAGGGAGGTATAAATTGAAAAGACTGCTGTCAATCATTGCTTCCGCTGCCCTTATCTTCACATCAGCTCCTGCAATGACTTCTTTTGCCGAAGATAAGACTAATGACTTGAAATTGCATTTTAAAATAGAAAACGGTGAAGCCTGTTTAACAGGCGAATGGAGCGACAACGTAACTGAGCTTGTAATTCCCGAAACCTACGAAGGTAAGCCTGTTACTTCTATCGACGAGAAGGCATTCACAGGCAATGAAAATATCGTTTCATGTGTTATTCCCGATACCGTAAAATCAGTAGGCGATCTGGCATTTGCCGCCTGTCCTAATCTGAAAAGCATAAGTATAGGAAGCGGTTTTTCTTCTTTAGGCAATCTTTCTTTTGCCAACTGTAACAACTTGACTTCCATTACTGTGAGCAAGGATAATCCTGATTTTACTTCGATCAACTCTTGCCTTTACAACAAAAAGGGGGATACGCTCCGCCTTTATGCAGGCGGCAGCAAGGCTGTCGTATCCGACAATACCAAAACTATCGGCAAGTGGGCTTTCTTTGAAAGATCGGATATCACCTCGGTCACTATCCCGAGTTCTGTCACTGCTATTGAAGATTCTGTCTTTTCGGGCTGTCTTTCTCTGAAAGAGATCACTATCCCCGACTCTGTGACCAAACTCGGAAAGTACTGCTTTATGAGCTGCCGTGCCTTGCAGAGCGTAAGCCTCGGCAAATCAGTGACAGAGATACCCGAAGAATGCTTTTATTGCTGCACAGCTCTGAATAATATATCTCTTTCAGACAATATCAAGTCTATAGGCGACAGAGCCTTTTATTGCTGTGAGGATATCAGCGGTATCTATATACCAGCCGCCGTTAAATCTATCGGTGAAGATGCTGTCGGAAAGAAATACATCTCCATGGGCTCTTATTCTATAAAAATCCCGAACTTTCAGATAAAAGGCGAAAAAGGCTCGGCTGCGGAAAAATATGCCTTTGATCAGAATATATCTTTCCTTACCAACGACTCACAGGGAGATGTGAACGGCGACGGCAAGGTGGACTCGGTCGACGCTTCCGCTGTGCTGGCTGAATATGCTCTTCTGTCGGCAGGCAAAAAGGGAAAACTTACCGAGAAGCAGTCAAAGGCTGCGGACTGGAACAGCGACGGAAATATCGATTCCGTGGACGCTTCCGCCATACTCGCGGAATACGCAAGAGTGCAGACACTTTAACACTTGGTTACTTTAATATATCAAATTGCTTTTTTCGCCAAAACCCGACCATATTTGACCATAAATTTTTCACGTTCATAAACCGTCCAAACTATTGACAGAAGCCGCGAAAAATAGTATCATTAAAGTTAATATCAATGCAAGGAGGAATTTTATTATGCTGACTGACATGAACAGCAAATTTCAGAAGGAAGGTCTTACCTTCGATGATGTGCTGCTGATACCCGCTGAATCCAATGTTACTCCCAACATGATCCAGATCGGTACACAGCTCACAAAAACCGTCCGTCTCAATACTCCTATAATGACCGCAGCTATGGACACAGTTACAGATTCTCGTATGGCTATCGCTATCGCTCGTGAGGGCGGCATCGGTATCATCCACAAGAATATGTCCATTGAACAGCAGGCTGAAGAAGTGGACAAGGTAAAGAGAAGCGAAAACGGCGTTATCGTTAACCCGTTCTCACTTACCGAGGATCACATCGTTGCAGATGCTGATGAGCTCATGGGTAAATTCAAGATCTCAGGCGTTCCGATCGTTGACGGCAAGGGCAAGCTCGTTGGTATCATCACTAACAGAGATATGCGCTTCCTTACAGACTTCAAAGCCAAGATCTCAGAGGTAATGACTAAGGACAACCTTATCACAGCTCCTGTAGGTACTACTCTGGAGCAGGCTCAGGAAATTCTCCGTGCACATAAGATTGAAAAGCTCCCACTCGTTGATGAGGCAGGTATCCTCAAGGGACTTATCACTATAAAGGATATAGAAAAGTCAGTTCAGTATCCTAATTCAGCCCGTGACAGCAAGGGCAGACTTCTCTGCGGTGCTGCTATCGGTGTTACAGCTAACGTACTCGAAAGAGCTAAGGCTCTTATCGACGCTCAGGCTGATGTTCTCGTTCTTGACTCAGCTCACGGTCACAGCGCAAACATCATCAAATGCCTGAAAATGGTCAAGGAAGCTTATCCCGATATCCCTGTTATCGCAGGTAATATCGCTACTGCCGAGGCTGCTGAAGCTCTTATCGCAGCAGGTGCAGACTGCCTCAAGGTAGGTATCGGACCAGGTTCTATCTGTACTACCCGTGTAGTTGCAGGTATTGGTGTTCCGCAGATCACTGCTGTTTATGATGTTGCCTGTGTAGCTCAGAAGTACGGTATCCCTGTTATTGCTGACGGCGGTATCAAGTACTCAGGCGATATCGTTAAGGCTCTCGCAGCTGGAGCTAACGTTGTAATGCTCGGCTCACTCCTTGCAGGCTGTGCAGAAGCTCCAGGTGAAACAGAGATCTATCAGGGACGTCAGTTCAAGGTATACAGAGGTATGGGAAGCCTCGGTGCTATGGCTAACGGCTCTAAGGACAGATATTTCCAGGAGGGCGCAAAGAAGCTCGTTCCTGAGGGCGTTGAAGGTCGTGTACCTTTCAAGGGTCCTGTTGCTGATACTATCTTCCAGCTTGTCGGCGGTATCCGTTCGGGTATGGGATACTGCGGCTGTGTGGATATCCCCACGCTCCACGAAAAGGCTAAGTTCATTCGTATCACTGGCGCAGGTCTTAAAGAGAGCCACCCACATGATATTTATATCACTAAGGAAGCTCCTAACTATTCAACTCAAATATGAATTAAAGGCGGACTTTATGTCCGCCTTTTTTCGAGCTGAGCCAGCTCGACCGCTTCCACGTTGGCGCTTGCAAGCTCGCTCACTCTTATCAAAAACCATACTCGTACATCGCTTACGGCACAGTTTGTAGCGGCTGATGCCCACATAAGTCACTACTGCAACAAAAAAGGACGACCAATGGTCGTCCTTTGATTTTGTTATGAAATTACATAAGGTTCGCCGTCTATTGTATAGACTGCTACATCGACATATTTATTGCCTCTGTGAAGCATCAATGAATAAGAACCATGTCCGCCCGGTTCGGTATACGTGCAGTTTACTTTGAGAAGCTTCTTGGCTGTGACCTTTGCATCGGGAGCTACCTGTGAAAGAACATGGTCATACTCCTCATAAGCAGACTTATCATTCTTCTCCTCGACGATATCCTCGATAAGTACATAGGTAAACTCAAAATCCTTCTCGGTGTATCCCTTGTAGATATCATACAAGTTGTTGAGCAGATCCTGTGTTGATGCCTGCTCAAGGCTTTCGAGCCTGTACTTCAGAACAGCAGGATATACTGCATTTTCGTGCATAGCTGCGTCTTTAGTCGATAATGAGTAGAAATAATCAACTACCTTTGCAGCTTCTTCTGCTGTCACATATCTCGGATCATAGGAAACACCTATAGGTACATCTGAAGTCTCAGGTGTATCGTCATGCTGTGTTGCTCCGTATCCAAGTTCATCAAGACTTACGTCGCCATCGACATTTACGGCGACCATATTATGATCGTCTTTTTCTTTCTTCTCTTCCTTGCTGCCGCATGATACTGCGCAGACCGAAATAGCCGCAGCTGCTATAAGAGCCGCTGCCCTTGTGATAATCCTATTCATTGTAAGATCGCCTCTTAACCAAATGTATAGTATCTGCCGTCCTTTTCGGCAAAAACGATTTTATATCCGTTAACGATAACATTCTCGTTTCCGTTTGAATCCTCGCCCATAATGTAGAAAGTTGCATCTATAAGGTAATCGCTATCGCCCTTTACCTGCTCATAGTATGACTTGCCGAAATGCTCGTCCATACCCTTGAAATACTCAGCAAGACCGTCAACGCCCTCCTGCGCCTCGGGCTTTTCAACTCTGATACGTGTTATCTTATAATCACCCTGCATTACATTTGCAAGACTTGCACACTGCTTTGCAAAAGAAGTCTTGAAATCATAGCTGTAGTCCTTCTGGAGATATATTCCCATTTCATCAATAAAGCTCGGGAATACACAGCTTGTATACTTAGTATAATCAGCTAACGGGAATGAAAGGAAGTACTGCTCAAGTGTGAGCATAAGATCCTTTGAAAAATCTTCATCATTAAAGTAAAGCTTTACGCCGTTGCTGCTTACACGATATTTTCCTAAATTGGCCTCAGCAGAATCCTCAGCAGGTGTAACAACATCTCCGAGAGTTCCGAGCTTAGGAGCTTCTGTTCCTACCTCGCACTTCTGGACAGTTTCCAAAACCTTATTGTAATAAGCCTCTGCATCGAATTTTTCGCCTGAAAGCTCGCTGCCGCCTACTGAAGGAGCAGTTGTTTCAGGAACTTTGATCTCATCTTTCTTTCCGCAGCCTGCAAAACACTGGAGTGCTGCTGCAACAGCAAGAACTGCTGCTGTGAGTTTCTTAGTTTTCATGGTTTTCCTCCCAGTATTAATAATTTAGTATATGGCGAATTTGCCCATTGCACCTGCCCATTCAGCAGCTGCCGAATCTTCGGGAGCATATATCACCAAATTCGGAAGTTCTTCCAATCCCCAGTTCTCATATTTAAGTTCGCGGCTCAGCACCGTCATTATATTTAGTGCGGTACATCCGGCAAAAACACCGTCATGTATGCTCTGTACTCCCTCAGGGATAGTAATTTCCGCAATAGATGTACAGCCTGCAAAAGCTCCTCTGTCTATTGTGGTGAGCCCTGTGGGCAGATTGATCTCTGTCAGCGAAGTGCAGTCGATAAAAGCTCCCTCTCCGATAGTCTGAACGCTTTCAGGAAGAGCTACCGAAGCAACATCCTCATTTGCTTCAAATGCATAGAAGCCTATCTCCCTGACAGGAGTCCCCTCTATCTCGGCAGGTATCTCTACTGCCTGATCCTTGCCTTTATACTTTGTTATAATGACTCCGCCCTCGTATATCTCATAATCAAAGATATCCGATGAAACGATATTGCGGTCACGTACTGTAGCAAGCTGCTCATATGAGCCTGCTTCTGTTGTTTCTTCGGCAGAGGTCACGGAAGTCTTTTCTTTCTCTGAGGGCTTGTCAGTATCGCCCTTGACTTTGTTTCCGCAGCCTGCTGAAGTTATAAATACAGCCGCAGTCAGCGATGCCAAAACAAACTTTTTCATATTATAACTCCACAATCTGCAAATTATATGGTTTATATGTGTTGATTTTGTGAAAAAATCAAGCTTTTTTACTTCTATCCTTAGCTCTCTGTGTATTGCTGAGAATTCTCTTTCTTATTCTGAGCGACTCAGGTGTTACTTCAAGGAGCTCGTCATCAGCAAGGAATTCAAGGCAATCCTCAAGGCTGAGAACTCTCGGAGGAACGAGTCTGAGTGCGTCATCGCTTCCGCTTGCACGGGTATTTGTAAGGTGCTTCTTCTTGCAGACATTTACAACGAGGTCCTCTGTCTTTGGTGAAGCACCAACGATCATGCCCTCGTATACAGGAGTACCTGATGTGATGAAGAGCTGTCCGCGCTCCTGAGCATTGTAAAGACCGTATGTTACAGCCTCGCCTGTCTCGAAGGATACGAGAGAGCCTGTGTTTCTGCGGTCAATATCGCCCTTGTATGGCTGATAGCCGTCAAATACGTGGCTCATGATGCCCTCGCCCTTTGTATCTGTGAGGAATTCGCTCTTATAGCCGAAAAGTCCTCTTGCAGGTATAAGGAACTCGATACGCATACGGCTTCCCTGTGGGTGCATATCCACCATATCGCCCTTACGTGCGCCTATCTTCTCCATTACAGAACCTACGCAGTCCTCGGGAACGTCGATAACAAGACGCTCGATAGGTTCGAGTTTTCTGCCGTTCTCGTCCTGCTTGAAGAGTACGCGGGGAGTTGATACTCCGAGCTCATAGCCCTCACGGCGCATATTCTCGATAAGTATTGAAAGGTGCATCTCACCGCGGCCTGCTACGCGGAAGGAGTCTGTAGACTCTGTTTCCTCAACACGGAGAGAAACGTCTTTGAGAAGCTCCTTGAAGAGTCTCTCACGGAGCTGACGTGAAGTAACGAACTTACCCTCGCGTCCTGCGAACGGGCTGTCGTTTACGGAGAATGTCATTTCAACTGTAGGCTCGCTGATCTTTACGAACGGGAGCGGATCAGGAGCATCTGTTGCGCATATAGTATCGCCGATAGTGATGTTCTCGATACCCGATATCCATACGATATCGCCCATCTGTGCTTCCTGTACAGGTACACGGTTGAGTCCCTGTATCTGGAGAAGTGAAACTATCTTAGCGTTGTAGTTTTTCTTTGAGCCTGTATAATCACAGACTGTTACCTGCTGGTTTACGCCTATCTTACCTCTTACGATACGTCCGATACCGATACGTCCTACGTATTCGTTATAGTCGATAGAGGAAATGAGCATCTGGAGAGGATCGTTCTCCTCGCCCTTTGGCGGCTCGATATAGTTGATGATAGTATCGAAGAGAGGCTTTAAGTCTGTACCTGCCTCGTACTGACTGAGTGAAGCTGTACCGCTTCTGCCTGAGCAGAAAAGGAGTGGGCTTTCGAGCTGCTCCTCGTTTGCATCAAGGTCAAGAAGAAGTTCGAGAACTTCGTCGCCTATCTCGTCAAGACGAGCGTCGGGACGGTCTATCTTGTTTACGACTACGATTATCTTATGACCCATTTCAAGAGCCTTTGAAAGTACGAAACGAGTCTGAGGCATAGGACCTTCTGCTGCGTCAACAAGCAGGAGTACGCCGTCAACCATTTCAAGTACACGCTCTACCTCGCCGCCGAAGTCAGCATGGCCAGGGGTGTCGATAATGTTGATCTTTGTACCGTTGTACATTACTGAGGTATTCTTGGCAAGGATAGTGATACCTCTTTCCCTCTCGATGTCGTTTGAGTCCATTACACGCTCGGCAACTTCCTGATTTTCACGGAACACGCCGCCCTGCTTGAGCATTTCGTCAACGAGGGTAGTCTTACCATGGTCAACGTGAGCGATAATGGCGATGTTTCTTAAATCTTCTCTTATCATATTTTCTTTCCTCCAAGTTAAATTTAACTTTGAACTTTCTTTATATGCAAACGGCTTTCACCGATTTTTACATGAGATATTCCAAACGTGAACGGAGCTGGTCTATATTCGTGAACGTCTGTGGGATATAGAGCGTTTTCTTACGTGTTGGAACTAAAGCGGAGCTCTTGTTCACAACGGTAAGCTGAGCCTTTACTGTAAGGAATTCCTTGCCCTCATTTATTGAAAATACCTTGTCTATAATGCTTCCGCTGTATTCAGCGACCCGTCTGTTGCAGACAAATTCTTCCACATAGGAAGTTGTGGGGAGCTTCTTCATGTTTTTCATTATGCGGTTAAAACCTGCAAGGCTTCCGCCCACGAGTATGCTGTACTGCTCGCCGAAAAGCGTATCATTTGTACAGGCTTTTGCAATGTCTATCTGATACACATCGGTTTCATCAATAACATAAGCCATGAAATAGCCTGCGTTCTTTGTTTTCCTTATGACGCGCAGAACCAGCAGAAGTACGATAAGTGCAGGTATCAGAAACAAAATGAAGCCTGTTTTCATACCGCTGTCGGAAAGAGCGACAAAACCGTATATCACCAGTCCCACAAATAATATGAGTACCGAAAGTATTATAGTAACGCCTGTTCCTGCGGACATCTTCTGCTGATATGTGGCATGAAGTCTGTCTGCGTCATCTATCCTGCATACTGTCATGTTACTTCTCCTTGAATTTAGTACCAAGCTTGCTGCGAAGCAAAGCTCTAAGCTCTTCTGCTGTGCCCTCAACTATCTCGTTCTTATCGAATACTATATATCCTGTGCCTTCCACCAATATAATGAAAAAACCGTCTTTTGCTGCCGCTCTTGCAAGGCGGACATATTTATATGTACTGTTGGTATTTGAGAACGATGTGCTGGAATTGAGTACAATCTCTTCTTCCTCAAACGATACCTTTAACTTGTAATCCGGATTTTTTTCAGTGAATGTCCTGAAGCTGACAGCAGGATTTGCCTTCCTTGTCCTGTAGACATATACGCCAAACACAAAAAATACAGTTGTCAGGCATATTATCATCACAGGATCGACCGTACGATCTTTAAGTGCCACCAGTATTGTGAGTAAAGCGATAAAAATGAATACCGCTCCGCATAATACAGTGAACTTCTTCATTCTGTTATACATAGGCGAATTGTTCACAAGTGCCGAATAATGCCTGATATCAAAATCGTTTACTTCGACCTTCATAGCTCCTTCTCCTACATTACTTATAAAATTCTTAACATAGAAAATGCGTTTCCGTGCAATATCTCTTTTTTTTCGGGCATAAAAAAGCCCTTGCAGAGGATTTGCAAGGTCAGTGTGGTGGATAGTCTGAAACAAAAACAGCCCCGAATTTTTCGGGGCGTTTCTGGTGGGAGAGGATGGATTCGGACCATCGAAGCTGAAAAGCAACAGATTTACAGTCTGCCCCCTTTGGCCACTCGGGAACTCTCCCATTGTATAGATTGTTTTTGCGACAAGGCAAAATAATGGAGCTGGTGGACGGACTCGAACCCCCGACCTGCTGATTACAAATCAGCTGCTCTACCAACTGAGCTACACCAGCGTTTAACGCTTAATTATTATATCACATCTTTTTTGAGTTGTCAAGTACTTTTTTGAATTTTTTCAAAAAAAGTTCTGGTCGAGGCGACAGGACTCGAACCTGCGGCATCTTGCTCCCAAAGCAAGCACTCTACCAAACTGAGTTACGCCTCGAAACTCATAAGCTGTATCCTTGATAGACAGCTTTTATATTATATCAAAGCAATGGCAAGTTGTCAATACCCAATTTCAGTTTTTGTATATCTGCACAATATTCAACATTTTTCTGCGTGTTAATTGTTCAAGCGACAAAAAAGGGAGCTTTAAGCTCCCTCAGAAGTCATTAGTCCTTGATATCGTCTACGATATCTTCAGCAGCGTCCTTAATATCCTCTGCAACGTCCTCTGCCTTGTCCTTTATTTCCTCAGCAGCGTCATCATTGATCTCGAAGTCGATGCTCTCATCTGTATCGAAGTTATCGAAATCATCGTAATCGTCATCATCATAATCAGAACCTGAGCTCTTATCCTTGAGAGCCTGTGCTGCGACATATCCTACAGCAGCTGCTGCACTTGCAACTAAAATAGCACCTAAAAACTTATTCATTTTATTTTCCTCTTTTCTCCGCAAGAAATAGTACTTACCGAACCGCTTGCGATCGGATTACGATAATCTATAATTATTATAACATACTTTTTTTGTAATTTCAACTCTTTACATATTATTTGTTAAAAACATCAAAATTGAAAGGGCTGTTATTGGTGCTGTTTCACAACGCAGTATTCTCTTACCCAGCCAGACCTGTGATGCACCGATGTTTACTGCCGATTCCGCTTCTTCCTTGTCAAAACCGCCCTCGCTGCCTATAAACAGTCCCACAGTTTTTGCTCCGTCAAGCTTTACCTCACCGAAAGAAACTCCGCCTTCTTCCTCATAAAGCAGGATATTTTTGTCAAGCTGCTTCATCATTTCAAGAGCTTCTTTAAGACTTACCATAGGAGTTACCTCGGGAATGATACCTCTTCCCGACTGTTTTGCAGCTCCCTCGGCTATTTTGTTCAGACGGGGCAGCTTTTTCTTTGTGAAGTCCTTTTCATCGGGACGTGACACGCATCGCCTTGTAAGCACAGGGACTATCCTCGAAACGCCAAGCTCCACGCTTTTCTGGATTATATATTCCAGCTTGTCAAGCTTTGGGACAGCCTGAAACAAGGTCACCTCGATATCGGGCTCTGCTGCGCATATCTGCTTGTCAACAAGGTCGAGATAGACCTCATCGGGGGTGATGCTCCTTATAGTGCAGTGGTGGTCTATGCCGTTGCAGCAGACCGTCACCTCTTCGCCCACTCTCATTCGCAGCGAACGTCCGATATGGTTAGCATCGCTGCCTGTCAGTACTATATTGTTTTCATCAAGTTCATTCGTAAAAAATCTTGGCATACCGCACCGCCTTTATATTATGTACTCTGATTTTACCACATATCCGAGGATTAGTCAACAAATCCGTATTTTGTAAAGCAAAATTTGGATTTGAGCCGTTAGCTGCGCCGACCCCTACATTTCGGGCGGATGATATCCGCCCCTACAACGTGCTAACGGCTAATGGCTAACGGCTCAAATAAAATGCCCCCGTCTGCTGACAGGGGATCAATTATTCTTTATATTCAGATTTGATGCCGAGATACTCCTCAAGGCACTGACCGCTGTTATAAAGCTTTGTTGCCAGCTTTGAGCCTACATATCTTATATGCCACGGTTCGTACTGATAGCCTGTATAAGCTTCCTTGCCCTGTGGATAGCGGATTATAAATCCGTACTCGTGAGCGTGTTCTGCAAGCCATGCAGATTCAGCAGTAGCTCCGAACGCGTCGTCGATAGTATTTACGTCGATAACAAGTCCTGTCTGATGCTCGGAGTAGCCCGGACGAGCCGAATAGGTATCGGCTGCTTCCTTGCCGTCCTGCTGTACATAGTTGTCGTATATCTTCTCCTGATCGCTGTATGAACGAAATCCCGAGCCTACATATATTTTCAGTCCCTCTTTAGCGGCATCGCTCGAAAGCTTCTGGAACTGCTCATAAACAAGCGGTTCAAGGTTAGGCTCGAATGTGGGCGGAAGGCTGTAGCTCTTGTTTGCTATCAAAACTCCCTGTACATAAGTAAGCCCCTCTGTATCATAAACAGGGGGCTCAGGAGCCTCAGTCTTATTGGACTGAGGCGAAGCTGTATCGTTGTTTGTTGTTCCGTCGCCGCGGACAGTTACCTTTATCATTACTTCCTGCTCAGGATCCTGTGCAGATCTGAGAGTAACGTAGCAGGTTCCGGGTGAAACGCCCTTGATATGGCCATAGCCGTCTACTGTTGCAACAGTAGAGTCGCCTGTTGACCAGCGTTCATCAACTTCAGATGCACCGTTAGGATACTGCTGTACCATAGGAGTATCTGTCTCGCCGACTTCGATATATACTGAATACTTATCAAGTTTGAAATCGCTCTTATTTACGGGATCTGCCGCAGTTGTAGTAACTGCTGTGGTGGTTATGGCAGGATCAGTATTTGTAACTACCATAGTAGTTGTTGTAGTTGTTGCCTTGCCTACCTTGCCTTTTTCATCTTTCTTCGGCTTGCTTGAACACGAATGAGCTATAAGAAGTATGAGCAGCAGCACAAGCAATGCAATGATGAAAAGTGCTGTCAGCTGTCTTCTTCTCAGAGTCTTACGGGATACTCTTTTACGGGGACGATGTGAATCGTATCTATCGTATCTGTTATTGTCCATATTATAAATCCCTTCCTGTGTATATTAGCACGGACTATCTTCATGTCCGCATAAAATTCTTATTAACATTATAACATAATACTTATGAAATGTCACGCAATTTTACTTCAATTCCGCAATTTTTTAACAACTTCACATATAACGCCGCTCATTTTTGGCATTTTTAAACAAAGGAGTCCGCAATATAAGCCTTTAGCCCTTAGCCGTTAGCTATTAGCCAAGGTGTCGCCTTCGGCGAATTATTTAAATAATGTGAGCGTAAGCGAACACTTTCGGCTAACAGCTAAGGGCTAAAGGCTAATGGCTATAATGCCTTGACAGTTCGGCTGTGAACGAGTATAATATAAAGTGGTTCATACCGCATAAAAACTAAGATAGCGGTCATGAAAGGAGTAATCACATGAAAAATTCAAAACGGCTGATAGCGGCTATATTTGCCGTCACAGCTGTAATGTCAGCTGCCGTTTCATGCAGCAAAAAGAAAGACGGCAATAAAAAGGAAAAAACTAAAGAAGCTCAGACTACCACGGAAACAGCTGCTTCATCTGATGCGCCCGCTGAGGCAATGGAGATATACTGGCTCTCAGACTATGACCTTAACCCTGGTGAAGCCGAGGAAAAGGCTGTGGCACTTTCGCTGTTCGAGGACGTTTACGGCGGAAAAGTGACCTATCTCCCCACAACTGCCGAGGACAAGTACAATGAGCTTGCTTCACAGATAAACGCAGGTGCTGCGGTAGATATGTTCCCATACGATGCAGCAGTGTTCCCTGACGGCGTAATGAGAGATCAGTTCGATGCTCTTGACCCGTACTACGAGGAACTGGGCATGAACGAAAGCGGTCTCTGGGACGAGATGTCGGGTGTTATAGATATGTTCGCATACAAGGGACAGCACTATGTTGTACCATATTCCATTTCCGATACGTTCCTGCTGACCTACAGCCGAAAGCTCATGCAGTCAGAGGGTATCGAAGATCCTCGCAAGCTCTGGCAGGAAGGCAAATGGGACTGGAACGCAATGAAGTCCATGATGGAGAAATTCAAAGCCAATAACCCAAACGCTTACAGATGTGGTATAAACGGCTGGTACGGGCAGGCTGCCTTTGCGTCTACAGGTCACAGAGTAGTGGAATTTGACGGCAATACGCTGAAAAACAATATGTACGATCCCGATATAGCTAACGCCGTAAGTCTGACTAACGATATACTGCTCAACGGCTGGTACAGCACATACTGGCGCGATACCTTCCCTACCGATTTCAACACACTGTTCTATGCTTCAACAGACTGGACTCTGCCGTTATCCAATGCGGCAAATCCCGAGGCCGACCTTATGATAGTGCCTTTCCCGAAAGAGCCGAATGCAGACAAGAACTACATCTCCTGCAATTTCGACGCGCGTATGCTGGTAAAAGGCTCTGACAACGGCAAAGCTGTTGCAACTTATATAAAATGCGAACGCCTTGCGGCTTCCGATGAAAAGATGAAAAAAGCCGCAAAGGAAAAGGCTACCACCGTTGTAAAGCATCAGTCAGGTGCTTACAAGAGCTTCATTACCGAAGAGCAGTATGACGCTCTTATGGAATATACCGACCTTTCAAAGATGACACCTGTTTTCGATTACGGATACGGCATGGGCGAGACTATGACAGGCTACGGAATATACACCAACGAAACAAGAGGTGTTATGTACCGCCTTACCGATACCGAAGTCGGAAAAGACTGGGAAGCTCTCAAAAATACATTCTCCCCCGTCATCGACGAGCAGATAGCACAATACAACAAGTAATAGCAATATAATGATATTCGAGTCCCTGATTTCCTCAGGGACTTTTTTTATAATAGTATATACATGATATCTTATTTTTATGATAGTAAAATCACACAATAAGCAAACATCTTTTTTATCGAATTCTCCAAAGTTGCCGCTATTTATGCAGATTTACACAAATTGTTCACAAAACCGACAGTAAAAATGTTATAATAGTAGTGAGGAAGTATGTCTTCTTTAAAAGACGTATTTATGAGAGGAGTTTTTAACAATGAAGAATTTAAAGAAGTTATCCAAAAGGCTGACTGCTGCGGCAGCATCGGCTGTCATGGCTCTGACCTCCCTTGGAGTGTCCGTGCCTTCCGTAGCAAGTGCCGAGGATAAAGACTACTACAAAGCTCTGGCAATGTCGCTGTATATGTATGACGCGAACGCCTGCGGAAAGGGAATTTCCGACGGTCCGCTCACATGGAGAGGCGACTGCCACACCTACGACAGCAGCTGCGCTGTAGGAACTCTCGACGGCTCTGCAAAATCCGTCGTTGACCCTGACGGCGACGGAAAAGTTGACCTTTCGGGCGGCTTCCACGACGCAGGTGACCACATCAAGTTCAACCTCACTATCGGTTTCGGTATATCGAGCCTTGCACTCTCGGATTACCTTAACCCGGGAGTATATGAAAAGGCAGGCTGCAAAGACCACCTTATATACGAGCTGAAATGGGGCTCTGATTACCTAATGAAAACAACATTCCTCGACAGTTCGGGAAATGTTGCTGCTATCGCACACGTTGTCGCAGGCGGCAATGACCACGATTTCTGGGGTCCGCCTGAGACTCAGACATATGAAAGACCTGCTTACTGGCTGACAGCAGGCAATAACAATTCCGCTGTATGCGGAGAAATGGCTGCTGCTCTGGCAGGTACTGCTTACGTTGTGAAGGAGTCCGACCCCGATTATGCTGAGAAATGCCTGAAATACGCAAAGGCTATATATGAGTTCGGCAAGAAAAACGTTGGAAATAATACCAGCGGTCTATCCCCATTCTACGACACCGAAGCTCAGTATCAGGACGAAGAAGCATGGGCAAACGCATGGCTCTGGATAAACGATGCAGCAGACAAGCCTACCCGCGTTCCAAAGGACGCAAACTACGGCGACAACCAATACGACGGCTGGATATACTGCTGGAACAAGGTATGGCAGGGATATTCGGCACTTATGTACAAGGCTACAGGTGAACAGGCTTTCGCCGACGAGCTTCAGGTAGAGCTCAAAAAGCAGGGCGACCTTACAGTAGGCACTTACAACGCTGACGGCTGGGGTGCTTCACGTTACAACTGCGCTAAGCAGATGGACGCTCTCATTCTTGCAAAGGGCGATCCCGAGGCAAGTTACGCAAAGGCTGCAAAGTATCAGATGGACCACATCCTCGGAGACAACAGCTTAGGCTATAGTTTCCTCCTCGGATACGGCGACAAGTGGCCTGTTCATATCCACCACCGTGCTGCTAACCCGGGTACGGACAGCACAGGTGCATCAGGAAATCCGTCCGCTAAGTACACAGCTTACGGTCTCCTCGTAGGCGGCGATGACAAGAGCGGCTATCAGGATCAGACTGATAAATACCAGTACACAGAGGGTGCTCTCGACTACAACGGCTGTTTCGCTATCGCCTGCGCAGGTATAGCAAACCTCTATGGCGGCGATGCAACTTCAATGCCTGCACTTGCAAAGAGCGTGAGCGAGATAAACGCTGATTTCAAGTTCGGTAACAGCACTCCTGCTGTAACAACTACCACAACTACTACCACGGCAACTACGACTGTGGTTACCACGACAGTAACAACAGCGGACGTTACTCTTACATATTTCGACAGTCAGAAGTTTGACAGTGTGGCTACATACCCGACAAAGACTGTTTACAATACGGGTGACAGCTTCACGCCTGAGGATATCAAGATAAATGTTATCACACGTTATTCTGCTGTACACGCATCAGGCAAGGTAACTTATATCGACCAGAAGGAAACTATCACTTATGGTGTGCGTCCTGAATATGTAACTCTCGTAAACGCAAACGGACAGGAGTTCAAGGCTACTGAGATGAGTACTATTCCCGCAGGTAAATACACTGCAAAATACCGCGGAGGTGTCATGGGTACAAATGTCGAGCTTAAAGATGTGGCCTTCGATTACGAGATAACCATTGTCGGAAACAGCGTAACTACCACCACTGCCCCAACCACATCTACACCTACAGTGACTACTGCCCTTGATGGCTCTGACTTTGAAATGGACGTCAACCGCGACAAGCTTTACATCGGTCAGACAGCTACGCTTACATTCTCAAAGGGCGCAAACCTTATCCCCTTCGGAAAATTTGATTATGATGACAAGATCATCTCATTGACAGAGAATTCCGACGGTTCATTCACTATCAAGGCTCTGAAATCAGGTCAGACAAAGCTTACTTTCGTTTCTCCTACAGGTCAGAGCAAGTACCTTTGGATAGCTGTAGAAATATATGTTGACCCGGGCGACGCAAACTGTGACGGTCAGGTTGACCTTTCAGACGTTGTACTCATAATGCAGTCTATGGCTAATCCGAACAAATACGGCGAAAACGGCACAGATCCGACTCATATCACAGAAACAGGTATGGCAAATGCCGATGTTGACCTTTCATCAGAAGGCATAACCGTCAACGATGCTATGGTATTACAGCTTTACTTGCTCCACAGCATTGAGAAGATACCTTGTTTCTACACAGGAAAATAAAATACCAGTTTCGGGAGCAGGATATCGCTATCCTGCTCCTTTCTTTTGTCCACCTGCAAATACATATTTTCATCGTGATAATGACCAATTGGAGTGCGCAAATTTTGCGCACTATGCCGAATTTGACCACAATTAGCGTGTTTTAATCATATTGTAATACTTTTGTTACTAATTTGTAACTACTTTTGGAGGCAAACCCTGTATAATGTAACATGAGACATATTATAGGCAAAGACTTATGAAAGAAGTGTGATAATATGCATAAACTCAATAGGTTTAAATCTGCATTAATCGGCGGAGCTGTAGCTCTCACTTCACTGGCTGCCCCATTCTCGTCAATGGTTGCTCCCTCTCTCACAGCAACAGCGGCAGACGGTGATAACTACGCAAAGCTCCTTCAGTACTCCCTCTATCTCTACGACGCAAATATGTGCGGCAACAACTCTGACTGCGGTATCTCATGGAGAGGCAACTGTCATACAAACGATGTAGTTCCAGGCGGTTACCACGACGCAGGTGACCACGTAATGTTCGGTCAGCCACAGGGTTATGCTGCTTCTACACTCGGTTGGTCCTACTACGAATTCAAGGACGCATACGATGCTACAGGACAGGGTGCTCATCTTAAAGTTATAACAGACAAATTCGCTAAATTCTTCCGTGACGCTACAGAGCTCAACGGAAATACAGTATCAAGAGTTCTTATCGAAAAAGGTGAAGGTAACACAGACCATAGCTACTGGGGACCACCTGAGACACAGGGCGACAGAGGCCGTATGTACTGGACAACAGGCGGTGCTGCAAACGTTACTGCTGAATACGCAGCAGCTCTCGCAGCTAACTATGTAAACTTCGGCAATACAGAAGACCTTAAGTACGCTAAGGCTCTTTACGAGTTCTCAAAGAAGGATACAGGCTACTATTCAGCAGGTACTTTCTATGATGCACACTGGACAGGTTCATCTGACGAAATGGCTTGGGCAGCAGGCTGGCTCTACCTTGCTACAAAGGATCAGAGTTACCTCAACGACCTTAAGAACTGTCCTACAGCTTATTCAGTTCACTCATGGGAAAGCGTTCAGCTCGGTGCTGCTATCCTCAAGGGTGAGATCACAGGCGACTGGGGCAGCGCAGCAGAGCTCGGCAAGTTCCAGGGCAATAACTACTACTTCGCTAACGAGTGGGGCAGCGCAAGACACAACGCAACCGCTCAGCTTTGCTCACTCGTAGCTGCTAAGTACAATAAGGCTGATTCTTCATGGGCTAAGGGTCAGATGCAGTACCTCACAGGTGATAAGGCATTCGCTAACGGTCAGTCATACTGTCTCGTAGTTGGCTTCAAGTCCAACTCTTCAAAGAATCCTCACCACAGAGCTGCTTCTCCTGATGCAGATGCAAGCGAGAGAAATGACGGCATCCAGAACAAGAACCTTCTTATCGGTGCTCTCTGCGGCGGTCCTCTTGATGCAAACGGAACATACAGAGACGTTCGTTCAGACTATCAGGGCAACGAAGTTGCTATTGACTACAATGCTGGTCTCGTTGGTGCAGCAGCAGGTCTTTACCACTTCTATAAGACAGGTTCTATAGACACAAATATCACAGGTGTTTCAAAGATCTACCCAGTGGGTGGTTCTCCAAGTGTTACACCTTCTGTAACAACTACAACTCAGAATAATCCTTCTGTAGTTACAACTACAACAAACAGCAATCCAAGCGGTCCTTCAACAAGCGGCGATGACATCGTTCTCGAAGGTTCAAGCCTCAACGCTAAGAAGGAAGAAAGCCAGACAGACGGCGCTATCAACAATGTCTGCGAATTTGCTCCACAGGGTGCTAAGTCAGTTACAATGTACCTCAAAGTAAACTCAAATGATACAGAGGTATCAGGTGGTTTCGGTACATGGACAGGCGAATGGTTACAGGAAGAGTTCTCAGGCGTTAAGGTAGGCTCTGACAAGACAGTAGCTATCGACTATACAGTTCCTTCAAACGTAGGATCTACTATCAAGGCTATGGTTTGGTGGCCGCACGATGACGATGTAACTATCACAAAGATCGTTCTTCACAAGGGTAACTCCACACCATCTACACCTTCTGTTCAGACAACAAGAACAAATCCACCTGCAGTGGTTACAACTACAACTAACAGAACTCCTTCAACACCTTCAAGCGGCAACGATATCGTTCTCGAAGGTTCAAGCCTCAACGCTAAGAAGGAAGAAAGCCAGACAGACGGCGCAATCAACAATGTTGCTGAGTTCAAGCCACAGGGCGCTAAGTCAGTTACAATGTACCTCAAGGTAAATTCAAGCGATACAGAGGTATCAGGCGGTTTTGGTACATGGACAGGCGAATGGGAGCAGGAAGAGTTCTCAGGCGTTAAGGTAGGTTCTGACAAGACAGTCGCTATCGACTATAAGGTTCCTTCAAACGTAGGTGCTACTATCAAGGCTATGGTTTGGTGGCCACACGATGATGATGTTACAATCGAAAAGATCGTTCTCCACATGGATGGCAGCTCAACACCTTCTGTTCAGACAACTACAACTCAGAGAGTTACAACAACTACTACAACTCAGAGAGTGACAACAACAACTACAACACAGGCTCCTGTAGTAACACAGCCTTACGTAGTTACAGATCCTCCTCTCCAGCCAACAATGCTCGGTGATGCTAACAACGATGAGCAGATCGACCTTTCAGATGCTGTTATCATCATGCAGGCTCTTGCAAATCCGAACAAATACGGCGTTGAGGGTACAGACCGTCACCGTATCTCACAGCAGGGCTGGGTAAACGCTGACGTTCACAAGAAGGGCAACGGCGTAACTTCTAACGATGCATTAGCTATCCAGAAGTACTGCCTCGGTCTTATCTCATTACCAACAGAAACAGTTTGATCTTAAATCGAACATTGAAAAGCAGCTCTTCGGAGCTGCTTTTTTGTTCATATCCGCGTAAGTTGTATGATTTCAACAATTTTAAACGCTAATTTTGTCTCGCTTTTTCAGAGAAAACCCTTGCAAATCGGCTTCGACTGTGATATAATAGTATAGCTAATTGAAATGTATCGGCTTATGCCGTAATCTATAACTGTATTTTCGGAGGTAGTTTTTATGTCAACATTAGAGATCATCGGCGGAGTTGCAATTCTCGTAATCAGTCTTCTCACAATTATACTTTGCCTTTCACAGGAGCAGAAATCACAGGACAGTATGACAGCGGCTCTCACAGGTGCAAGTGCTGATTCATTCTACGGTAAGAATGAGGGCAGAACAAAGGAAGCTATTCTCGCTAAGATAACAAGAACTCTTGCAATACTCCTTTTCATTGCTGTGCTTGCTGTTAATATCGTACCGATCTTCACAAAGTAAGAAAAGCTGCCCTGTGACTAAAAGTCATGGGGCTTAAATTTTTATCGGATAAACTGCAAAAGGAGACTTTTATGTCTGAAAAAAGTAAAAAGAAGCAGATAGTCAAAAAAGGCAGCTCCGCCGTTTCGGTTGAGAGCTATAAAAATAAAATAGCCACTTTCCTGAAAGCTTACGGCAAAAAGTCCATGCCCCTGAGCGAGCTTGAGTCCAAGTGCAAGACTAAGAAATCGGGCAGAGAAAACTTCACCGAGGCTTTTTCACAGCTCCGCACCGAGGGCGTTATCATGATGAAAAAGGGCATGAAGGTGGCTCTTTGCTCAAGAGTCAAAGCTTATCCCGGAACTGTCACACGCCTGAGCCGCACCTTCGGCTTTGCCATGACAGATGACGGCGTTGAGTACTTTATCCCGGGAAAATGTATGCTTGGAGCTATGCCTAACGACAGGGTCCTCATCTCCCCTATTGCTTCACGCTCGGGCGAGCCTGAGGGCGAAGTGCTTGATATACTTGAATTCGGAAGCTCTCAGCTTACGGGAAAAATAGAATTTGAGGACGGCAGACCTTATCTCGTCCCCGATACGGCTTCACGAAATCATATCATAATCGTCCGCGAGGAAAGTATCCCCTTTGAAAACGGCGACAAGGTACTGGCTGAGATCGTTTACCGCGGCAGACGACACGCTGAACACAAGGTCAAGATAACCCTTGTTTTCGGAAGCTCGGAATATGCTGCTTCTACGGCAGCTTCAATACTGGTCATGCACGGTGCTTCCACAGCTTTCCCCGAGGAAGTTCTGAAAGAAGCACGTAAGATATCCGCAGGCGGTGTGCAGGAGTACTGCTTCAACAACCGCGAGGATCTCCGCGATATGACTATATTCACCATTGACGGTGCTGAGTCAAAGGACCTCGATGACGCAGTATCGGTACAAAAGACTAAAAAGGGTTACTGCCTCGGAGTCCACATCGCCGATGTTTCACACTACGTAAAGGGCAACAGTGCCCTCGACAAGGAAGCTCTCATGCGCGGAACAAGTATCTATTACGCAGATAAGGTCATTCCTATGCTGCCCAAGGAGCTTTCAAACGGTATATGCTCCCTCAATCCAAATGAGGACAGACTCACGCTCTCAGCTTTCATGGAGCTTGACAACGAAGGCAATATGCTTTCATACCGCTTCTGCAAAAGCGTTATCCGTTCAAGGGTAAAGGGCGTTTATTCCGAGATAAACCGTATACTTGACGGCTCGGAAACTGACGAGATAGCCGCAAAATACGCAGAAGTACGCGATAATATCACGCTTATGAACGAGCTTGCGGACAAGCTCATCGCTAAGAAAAAGCTCCGCCATGCTCCCGAGATAGAAACTGCCGAAAGCAAGCTCATTATCAATGAGGACGGCATCTGCTGCGATGTACAGCCCCGTGAACGCGGCAAGGCTGAACGCATAATCGAGGAATTCATGCTTACAGCCAATGAAGCTGCTGCAAAGCTTGCAAAGGATAAGAAGGTACCTTTCGTTTATCGTATACACGAAGCTCCCCCCGAGGAAAAGTCAGAGCTTCTTCACGAGATGCTGCCGAAATACGGCTTTGAATGTCCGCCATTCAACGAATTCAAGCCTGCTCATGCAGCTAAAATACTGGAAAGCGCAAGAGGAACGGAAAAGTATGAAGCTATAAATATGCTCATACTGCGCTCAATGGCTAAGGCGAAGTATTCTCCCGAGCCGCTGGGACATTTCGGACTTGTGCTCGATGACTACGCACACTTCACCTCGCCTATAAGACGCTATCCCGACCTTGCTATACACCGCATAATCACGGATATACTTGCAGGCTACAACAACGAATGGCTCAGCAAACGCTATTCGGGTTTCACTGTCAATGCTTCGGAGCGTTCTTCCGCTGCGGAGATACGCGCTGTAACTATCGAGCGCGAGTGCGAGGACTGCTACAAGGCTGAATATATGAAAGCTCACATCGGTGAGAGCTTCACCGCTAAGATATCAGGCGTTACAGAGTTTGGCTTCTATGCCGAGCTGCCTAATACAGTTGAGGGGCTTGTCCACATAAGGACTCTACCCGAGGGCGAATACGACTATACCGAGCCCGTTGCACTTACAGAGAAATTCAGCGGCGTTTCCTATACCTTAGGACAGACCGTTCAGGTAATATGTGCCGCTGTTAACGTCAGTGACGGAATTATTGATTTTGTCCTTGACGATGATGAACAGGAGGAAGAATAATGAAAAAAATATTGTCTTTTATCGCAGCAACTGCACTTGTAATATCAGCCGCTTCATGCGGAGAGAAAACAGGCAAATCTCCTAATACCGCAAAGAAAAAGCCTGCCGAGACTACAACTCAGGCAGACGATACTGATACAACTACCTCTGTTTCCACAACAGCTAAAACTACTGCAAAAACCACATCTACTACGACAGTCACTACTGCTCCCACAACTCAGCCAGATCCGCTGGGCGGCGGTGCTTTCGCTTACAATGAGGACGGCGCGGTAGTATTTGAAGCAGATCAGGACAAAGTCGATGACCGCACACTCATTGCAGCTGCTCAGGCTCTTTTCGAGTCAGCCTGCAAGACACAGATGAGCTTCACTGTAGGCTGTCCGTTTGATGTTGACTATAATGATACCGCTGAAAACGATATGGGCTGGAAGTGCTACCGCATAACAGACAGCAATATCAAGACATTCAGTGACCTTGAAAACGAATACTTCAAGGTATTCAGTTCACGTTACCCAAACAGCGAGCTTTCACAGCTCTACTTTGAGAAGAACGGTTCTCTTTACGCTTTCTGCGGCAACCGCGGCAGTGATATCTTCTATTCATCTTCAAAGGTGACGGAGATAAAGTCAAAGTCAGCTGACGAGATAGTGTTCACAGTTGAAAACTTCTACACAGGGGACGATTACGGCGATGAGCCTTACACAGAAACAGAGGATTTCTCAGTTGTCAACGAAAACGGCATCTGGAAGGCAGGAAAGTTCGTGCTTCCATATTAAGCAGCGTGATGCTGCATCCTTGCCACGTTGTCGCTCGTAAACTCGCTCACTCTTATCAAAAACCATAATCGTACATCGCTTACGGAACAATATGTAGGGGCTGCCTTTGGCAGCCCGCAAGTGAATAGAAAGTAAAATAATTGTAGGGACGCGCATTGCGCGTCCGCAAAGTATAAAGGGATTATAACGGGCTGTCGAGGACGCCGTCCCCTACACACAGCAACGACATACATCACGTTTGCGTTAACAAGGGTGAGCGAAACTCGCCCCTACATTCTCAATTCGCGGACGACCAATGGTCGTCCCTACACCCAAAACAAATATACCGTTATACACGCAAAAGCGGCTGACGAAATGTCAGCCGCTTGTTTTTATGCTTTAACTTCCGATGCACCGAGTCTGCGGAAATATTCCTCTGCATACTCTCTGTACTCGTTTCTGAATCCCTCGTCATTCTCCTTAACATCGTGGAGATATGCGTGGATATTGGTCTTTTCGTCTGTCTCGATAAGACAGCCTGCAATATTTGAACAATGGTCGGAAATACGCTCAAGATTGGTAAGCACGTCCTGGAAGATATATCCAAGCTCAACAGTACATTCATCGTTCTGGAGTCTGCGGATATGTCTGTTTTTAAGCTCTGTGCTGAGGTTGTCCACAACTTCTTCAAGAGGCTCTACCTTATGTGCGATTGCAAGGTCGTTATTCTCATATGAGTCAAACGCCTTATTTACATTCTCTTTGATAGCATCTGTTATGACGAGTATCTCGTTCACACACTCCTCAGAGAACTTTATGCCTTTTTCGTGCATTTCCTGAGCTGACTCCACAAGATTAACAGCGTGATCGGAAATTCGCTCGAAATTGCCCACACAGTGCATCATCTTTGATACGCTTCGGCTGTCTGCGCCTGTAACACTGCTCTTTGCTATCTTTATCAGATAGCTGTTTATCTTATCCTCAAAGCCGTCGATTATATCCTCGTTCTCGATAACTGTATCGCAAGCTTCGCCGTCATACTCCACAAGGAGCTTCAATGCCATGATGATAGTCTCTCTTGTGAGCTCAGCCATCTGTGATGTTGCTGATAAGCAAGTGTGAACTGCTACGGCAGGAGTTTTGAGAAGTATCTCGTCCAGACCTGTGAGAGTTCTTCTCGGATCCTTGACCTCTTCCTTGCCGTCCTTTACGAGTATCTTTGAAAGCTTTACGAGCTGCTTTGTGAAAGGCATGAACATTACTGTTGTAGCTACGTTGAATATGGTATGCATTACCGCGATGCCAACATAGCCGACAGTTTTTTCCATAATGCCAAGATTTATGACATTCTGGAGCAGTATGATTATCGGGAGCAGTACAAGTGTACCGATTATCTTTATGATGATATGAGTCCATGCAACGCGCTTAGCGTCCTTGCTTACGCCAACTGTTGAAAGGAGCGCAGTTACACAGGTACCGATATTACAGCCCATGATTATAGGGAGCGACATTCCCCAGGTAAGTCCGCCTGTCTTTGAGAAAGCCTGTAAAATACCGATAGAACCTGCCGAGCTCTGGATTATACCTGTAAATACTGTACCTACAAGTACGCCGAGGAGTGGATTTTTAAATGCTGTGAGCACCTTCTGGAAATCAGGAGAGCTTGCCAGCGGATCAACAGATTCAGACATGAATGTCATACCTGTCATAAGAACCGCAAATCCTACAAGAATACGTCCTACATCCTTTTTCTTGTTCTTCTTTGCGAACATTATGAGTATCGTTCCTGCAAGTGCTATAAGCGGCGAGAAAGATACAGGCTTCAGCAGTCTGAGTATGAAGCTTATGACACCGCCCTCACCCGAATCCTTTATGCCGTCAAGACAAAGTATCCATGCTGTGAAGGTAGTACCTATATTTGAACCGAAACAGACTCCGATAGTCTGTTCAAGGGTCATGATGCCTGAGTTAACAAATCCAACAAGCATTACCGTCATAGCCGATGACGACTGTATGGCAACAGTAACACCCATTCCGAGAAGGATAGCCTTGAGTTTGTTCTCGGTCATTTTTTTAAGTGCAACTTCAAGCTTGCCGCCCGTGAGTTTTTCAAGACCTGTTGACATTACATTCATGCCATAAAGAAAGAAGGCAAGTCCTCCAACAAGTGTGAAAATATTAAATATTGAAAAATCTTCCATAATTCGCTCCTGTTCTTATACCTTTATTTTGTTCCATTATTATTATAACAGGAAAGAAAGACAAGTCAATAATTACTGCTCTTTTTTTACGTGAATTTAACATTGACCATACATAAAAAAGGGCTGCGTTCAAAGCAGCCCTTAATATTACTTTTTCTTGTTTTTATTTGCGTTTTTCTGTGATGCGTTTGCCTTGTCAGCTTCTTCCTCGATGATATCAACGAGTTCATCAAGATCTGCATCTTCATCGTCATCATCATTTCCGGAAGCTTTTACAGCTTTTTTTGCAGCGTCGCTCTTGAGAGCACTGAAAAATGCCATGCAAAGATAGAGCATGAAGATAAGTGCTTCAACAATTACCAAAAGCTTTATAGAGCCCTTGACTGCATCAACTAATCCTGCTGCAACTGATCTTGAAGCAGGGATAAGGATATTGTATGCGTGTGCGAACTGAACGTTCTCATAATAATCATCAGCTGTCTTCTGTGTAAGGTCAACTATCTGTGATACCTTTTCGCTGAGTGACTTGATATCAGCCTCTACCTTTTCAACGTTTGCCTTAGAGCTGTTCTTGTTGTTCTTGAGGGCATCACGTCTTGACTCATAGAAATTGATATCCTGTTTTGCCTGTGCGAGACTTGCCTGTACCGATATCTTCTGTCTGAACAGTGAGTCGTACTGGTCTGAATGAACTGTAGACTCTGTATTTACATTATCGCCGTATACTGTGATATTATCCTTCTGGTACTGTGATATTGAAGAATCAATTGAAGCAAGTCGTTCTGAATATTCGTCCTTATCACGGTTGAGGTTCTCTATTCTGTAATCATAGTATGCAAGTGCTGCATCCTTGTCCTTTGTTACGTTGTTTACAGAGATGTAAGAAGATATTCTGTCAAGGTCGATGCTGTAAACTGTCTTTGCATACTCGGAAAGGTCCTTGAAGGTATATCCTGTAACACTTGAACGGAACGCTGTATTGTCATCGTTTGAAAGTGAAGAAAGGTAATTTCTTACTGTTCTGAGTGAATTTCTGAAAAGATCGATCTGCTGTGCGTAATCGTAGCTTTCATACTCAACCACTTTTACAGCAGCTCCGAGTGACTCGTTATATCCGTACTGCTCATAGAAGAAGTCACGGTAGCACTCAAGCAGAGTATTAAGGAACTCAACACCGTCGGTTCTGTTAAAATCGGCTTTTCCGAAATCAAAATATACAGTGAACTGTGTAGGATACCATGTAACATCAAGCATATTCTGCGCTGCGGCAAGGTTTCCGCTTGATGCGTTTTCCATTATGTTTTTATATGTAGTAAGTCTCTCATAAGCGTCCTGTGGGATCTTTGAATCAAAAGAAATATTCTCTCTTATGCTTTCAACCTTTTTCAGATCAAGACCGAGCTTAGTAAGAGTCCTTTCGATAACAAGAGGGTTTTTCATGGAGTTGATATCGAATTTACGTCCGGCAGGATCAAGACCTTTTTCAATGCCGCTGTATGAAAAACTTACAAGAGCTTTTGCAGGAGTTTTCTTTGAAAATGTCCATATTGCAGAAAAAGAAAAAACAAGGATACCTGCGATTATAGCTACAACGAGCCATAAAGCAAGAAATCTTTTGAGCTGTTTCAGAATAGATGATATGGAAATTATAAACTCGCCCTTTTCATCATCCGGGCTTTTGATCGTAACATTAAGATTGCGCTCATTATTCTTAGCCATTTTGACCTCCAATTAACTACATATACTTATTTTGTGGCATAACACGCCGTAATAACCATTATATCACCAAAAAAAACATCAGTCAATAGCTTTGTGAAATTTCCAGTATTTAACTGAATTTATTTTTTTAATACTGTTCTGCTTTGTCATATCATACCAATATAAACGGCGACCCCTTTTTGCCGAGATCGCCGCTGTATTATTATAATGTATCAGACTGCATGGCCCTTTGACTTTATCACAGAAACTACTCTGTCAACGCAGCTTCTGCATACAGCCTCATCCTTTGCTTCTACCATGACTCTTACAAGAGGCTCTGTACCGCTTTCACGAACGAGTATTCTTCCTGCGTCGCCAAGCTCTGCGGCAACCTTGTCCACCTCTGCACGTACATCAGGATCAGCCTGTGCAGCAGCCTTATCCTTTACCTTGACATTTTCAAGCACCTGAGGATATACTGTGAACGGTGCAGCAAGCTCGCTGAGCTTCTTCTCGCGTGACATAATTACCTGCATTATCTTCAGGCTTGTAAGGATACCGTCACCTGTTGAAGCATACTTCGAGAAGATTATATGTCCTGACTGCTCACCGCCGATGCAGCAGCCGTTTTCCTTCATATATTCATATACGTACTTATCGCCAACGGCTGTCTTTGCATAATCTATGCCGATCTCGTCAAAGGCTCTGTAAAGTCCGAAATTGGACATTACTGTAGTAACTACTGTATTGTTGAGGAGCTTTCCGCGCTCTTTCATGTATCTTCCGTAGATGTAAAGGATATGGTCACCTGTGATGACATTGCCCTTTTCGTCAACGCAGAGGCAGCGGTCAGCGTCTCCGTCATATGCAAAGCCTGCATCAAGACCGTTTTCAACCACAAACTTCTGGAGTCCTTCAATATGTGTTGAACCTGCATTGTTGTTGATATTAACACCTGTAGGTGCTGCATTTATAACATAAGTCTCTGCACCGAGAGCATCAAATACTGACTTCGCAATATTCCATGCTGCACCGTTTGCACAGTCAAGACCTATCTTCATTCCTCTGAAAGAGTACATTCCGAGAGAGATAAGGTATCCGAGGTAACGGTTTCTGCCCGAAACATAGTCAACGCTCTTGCCTATCTTGTCGCCGTGAGCAAAAGGTATCTCCTTCCACTCCTGACCAAAGGCATTGAGATTTCCGTCAAGATATGCCTCAACAAGGTCGATGACTGTATCTTCCATTTTCTCGCCCTGTCCGTTTATGAGCTTTATTCCGTTGTCATAATAAGGGTTATGGCTGGCAGATATCATAATTCCGCAGTCAAAGCTGTCAACTCTTGATATATATGCAACAGAAGGTGTAGTAGTAACGTGAAGAAGGTATGCATCAGCACCCGAAGCAGTAAGTCCTCCTACCAGAGAATACTCGAACATATAGCTCGAACGGCGTGTGTCCTTGCCTATTACTATGCGCGGTGCTTCATCTGAGCCGCTTCTTCTTTTGAGCTCTCCGTAATACCAGCCAAGGAAACGTCCTACCTTGTAAGCATGGTCAGCTGTAAGATTTTCATTTGCAGTACCTCTGAAGCCGTCAGTTCCAAAATATTTTCCCATACATTTCCTCTCTTTCAGTTCTTTGAAATTTCCGAACTGTCTCTGAGGAGACTGTTCAGTTCATCTATGAATGAGTTGACATCCTTAAAGCTTCTGTATACAGAAGCAAATCTTACATAGCTGACCTCGTCGATTTCTTTCAGACGATCCATTACCATTTCGCCTATAGTGACGGATTTAACTTCCTTTTCAAGCCGTCCGCGGAGTTCAAGCTCGATATCGTCCGCAATTTTTTCAATGCTGTCCAACGCGACAGGTCTTTTCTCACATGCTCTCAGCATTCCGTTGATCAGTTTCATGCGGTCGAATGCCTGGCGGGTCCCGTCACGTTTTACAACATAGAGCGGCATGCTCTCTATCATCTCATATGTGGTAAATCTTTTTCCGCAGGAAAGGCACTCTCTTCTCCTTCTGATCCTGGCTCCCTCATCAGCAGGGCGGGAGTCTACGACTTTGTCTTCAAGATATCCGCAGTATGGGCATTTCATGGCTTAGGTCTCCTTATTCAAACTATTTAAATATTCCGTGAGTTCTTCTCTCGTGAACATGATATTCAAAACACTCAGGAGTGCGTTTGTACTTAAATATATCGGCAATCCAAGACTTTCAAGAAGTCTCTTCCTTATTTTAGAGCTGTTGTTTTTCCCTGAAAGACCGAGCAGATAAAGATCTTTTTTACTTATTTTCCCGAAAGATCCCTTGTCGGTGCTTTCATCCAGGAACGTGACCCCGGCTGTTTTCAGACTGCTTATGATCACATTTTCATCAAGGCCTTCTACACCGAGATACCCTTCTTTTGAGGGCTTGTCTTTTCTTCTTTCTTTGCCTTTAACATTGGGTATATAAGCATTTTTGATCTTATCCTGCGGCACAAAGCTCTTGATGTAGTTTCTTATCTGGAAACCGGAAGCGTCACTGTCTGTGAGGATAACGATTCCTGAAATATCAGCTATTTTTTTAATCAGATTACGTTTCTGAGCGTCATTGTAGATCCTGAACCCTGAGGTCTCAAAAATCTCCGTATCCAGAAAACTTTTGAGTTTCATCAGATCATATCTGCCTTCGACTATAACGGCTTCTTTTATTCTATACATTGCAGAGATCGAGTATAAGGCTCTTAAGGATCGTCATCTCGTCATTAGCAGATGTCTTCAGCGAAAGATCCGCGTCTGCGCAAAGGATTACGGCATTTGCAAGGTATTCGGCCGATATTCCTCTGCTTTTTGAAACGGACATTTTAGCCATATATTCACTGGAACCCGTATG